>WNFU01000002.1_pt1 | contig 532799 bp, 574 predicted proteins | sample 5400121 | NCBI WGS metagenome assembly WNFU01 (sample SAMN13153360, study PRJNA577476) | soil metagenome | isolation source: 100 cm soil or saprolite under grassland replicate 1 | place: USA:California | collected 2016-06-15
AACGCTGAAGAAGGCAGAGATCATCACGACCGGACTGCATAACCTCTGCGCGGCAACGATCACGCCGTGGCGCTCGACCCGGATACCGAGATGCAGGCAAGGCACAGGACGGGCCGCCCGCGGCGCGTCTGTATGCGTTCTCGAAGGCCGAGGGAATCGTCGGGACGGCGAGCTCGAGCGGCGTCGGCGGCAACGCGGTCGTCTTCTCCGAGTCCGGAGTCGGCGCGGATCCGGGTCGGATCTGGCGACTCGAGGAAGAACCAGATCTGGGTCCTGCCGCGGAACCGGCGGGGGACGAGCAACCTGATCCTCTTCGGCAAGACGCCGGACGAGGCCACGGGACCGTGGTTCTCGTTCGACAACCAGCTCCTGTACGTCTCGATGCACGCGGATCCACCGCGGCAGAGTCGTGTCATCGCGATTCGCGCGCCGCGGAGCTTCAACCAGCCGTACGACCGCTAGCGCGGTCTCGCCGCTACGCCGCCGGGGCTTCGGCCCCGGCGGCGACCGCAGCCAGGACGTGCGCGCCGAGCTCGGCCTCGGTCTCAGGGCGGCGCGCGGCGATCGCCGCAAGCGTCGCGTCGTGGAAGACGACGTATGCCGGCTTTCCCTCCTCCTTCGCGCGCTCACGACGCCACTGCTTGAGCGACGCGAGGAGCGGGTCGTCCGGCGGCGCCGCCGGTGTCTGGAGTGCGACGCCGAGCTCGCGCAGGAAGGGGCTCGCCTTGCTCGACCACGTGATCGTCAGGTGCTCGCGCGCCCGCGTCATTCCGACGTAGAGGAGTCGCCGCTCCTCCGCACGTTCGTCCTCGGAGCGCGCGAACTTCGACGGCAGCTCACGGTCCTGAAGGCGGGGCAAGAAGACCGCGTCGAACTCGAGGCCCTTCGCGCGATGGTAGGTGAGCAGGTGCACGCCGGTCCCAGTGCCGCCGCCAAAATGCGCTCGCAGATGTTCGAGGTAGTCGTCGACCGTCGCGTCGGCGCCGAGCCGCTCGGCGATCGCAACGAGCAGGCGGAGGTCGTTCTGGCGCGTGACCTCGCGCTCGCCGATCCGCGGCGGGAGGTGGGCGAGCAACCCGTGCTCGACGGCGGTCTCGCGCACCGCAGCGATCGCCTGCGCGTGCCCCTCGCGCGCGAGCGCCTTGCGGAGCTGGCGCGCCGCGTCGCGCTCGAGCAGCGCAGCACCTTGGAACGGAATCTCGGCGAGGGTGAACGCCTCCTCGAAGAGTGATGAGCGCGCGTTGGTTCGGTGGAGCACCGTCATTTCCTCGTACCGCACGCCCGCCTCGTGCAGCGCACGCACCTGCTGCACGACGAAGTCCGTCTCGGCCTCGGCGGCGCCGAACGGGCGCATCAGGGGTTCCGGCCCCGGCGGACGCGTCGCGCGAAGCGTCTTCGCCGCGCCGCCGAGCTTCGGCACGAGCCGGTTCGCGAGCTCGAGCACCTCGGGCGTCGAGCGGTAGTTCTCCTCGAGCCGCACGACGGTCGCATGCGGGAAGCGCTCCGGCAGGCCGAGCAGGTATTCCGGCGTCGCGCCGGTGAAGCCGTAGATCGCCTGATAGTCGTCGCCGACCGCGCAGAGCTCGTCGCGGTCGCCCAGCCAACGGTCGAGCAGCGTCTGCTGGAGGAGGTTCACGTCCTGGTACTCGTCGACCGTGATCGCCCGGTATCGCGACCGGACGATCTCGAGCGCCGTCGGGTCCTCGTCGTAGAGCCGGATCGCGAGCTCGAGCAGATCCTCGAAGTCGGCGTAGCCGCGCGCCTCCTTGCGCCGCTCGTAGTCGCGGAACACCCGCTGCATCAGCTCAGGCGGCAGCGGAGGCTCGTGCTCCTCGAGCCCGTCGAGGTACGTGTCGGGCGTGAGCCGCCGGTTCTTCGCCCACTCGACCTCGGTCGCGAGATCCGCGGCGGGCTTGAACTTGAACGGTATCGGCAATCCGTTCCCGATCCAGCGCAGCGGCAGCGCCTTCGAGGCGAGCACCTGGAGATCGCGCGCGCGTCCGAAGAACGAGAGCTGCGCGAGCGCGGCGGAGTGGAACGTCGAGGCGCGCGCCCCCTCGACGCCGAGTCGCGCGAGCCGCGCGCGCATCTCGCCGGCCGCCTTCTCCGTGAACGTGACAGCGAGCAACTGCTCGGGGACGAACACACCCGTCGCGACCTGGTTCGCGATGCGGTGCGTGATCGTCGTCGTCTTGCCCGAGCCCGCGCCGGCGAGGATGCACACGGGGCCCCGAACCGCCTCCGCGGCGCGCCGCTGCTCGGGATTCAGCCGTCCGAGGATCGTCTCCGCGTCCACGTCGTGCACCCTAGAGACGGCGCGTGACGGAGCGGCTCCCAGGGCGTCACGCCGACGTGACGGAAGTGCAAGAAGTCTGTGACTTCTAGCCGCGGAGCTGGAACGTTCGCACGATCCGGTTCGTGTGTGGGTCGAGCTTGCGGAGCGACGCGGTCTTGCCTTCGTCCGAAAGAATCCACAGAGCACGCTCGCCGACCGCCGCAATCGCGCCGCGAACCCACAGGCGTGCCCGTATGCGCAGTGTCGCCGCGTCGAACCGAACGAGGCGCGATCCGCCGGAAATCCACACGGATCCGAAGCACGACCCCAAGGAGAAGCGCACCGAAGCGCACGCAAGACCTACGCTGGGGAGTCGAGCGGAGGTCCTAGACGATCTGCTCGGGCCGGACGGCCTCGCCGACCCGCTGCGGAGCGCGAACCATCGCCGCGAGCCGTGACACGAGCTCGAGCGTCTCACCCTCCTCGACGAGCTGATCGAGCGCGTTCAGCTCCTCGTCGAGCCACCGCGGATCGATCGGGTCGACGTCGAGCGCGAGGATCTTCGCGTGCTCGGTCGGCCTCCAGGTCTCGCCTTCCGCGAACAGCTCCTCGTGGATCTTCTCTGCCGGCCTCGCGCCGATGAACTTGATCTCGATGTCCTTGTCGGGATCCTTGCCGGACAGGCGGATCATGTTGCGCGCGAGCTCGAGGATCCTGATCGGCTTTCCCATGTCCAGCACGAAGATCTGTCCGCGGCCGCCGATCGCTCCCGCTTGGATCACAAGCGCGGCGGCCTCCGGGATCGTCATGAAGAAACGCGTCATCTCCGGATCGGTCACGGTGACAGGCCCGCCGCGCTCGATCTGTCGGCGAAAAATCGGGATCACGCTGCCCCTGGAGTTGAGAACGTTGCCGAACCGCACGGCGACGAACCGCGTCTGCACGTCGGAGCCGCCGTGCGCCGCGACGATCCACTCGCAGAGCGTCTTCGACTGGCCGTAGATGCTGTTGGGGTTGAGCGCCTTGTCCGTCGAGATCAGTACGAAGCGGGCGACGCCAGCCTCCATCGCGGCCTCGGCGACGACACGCGTCCCGAGCACGTTGTTGCGTACGGACTCGAGCGGGTTCGCCTCCATCAGCGGCACGTGTTTGTACGCTGCCGCGTGGAAGACGACCGTCGCCGCGTACTTCTCGAAAACCTGACGCATGCGACTCCGGTTCTTCACGTCGGCGAGCACCGGGAAGCCGGCAGTGAAGCCGCGCTCGTCGACGAGCTCGCGCTCGATCTCGAAGAGGGCGGCCTCCGACTGGTCGACAAGCACAATTCGCGCCGGGTCGGCACGCGCGATCTGGCGGCAGAGCTCCGAGCCGATCGACCCTCCCGCGCCCGTCACGACGACCGTTTGTCCCTGCAGGTAAGACGTGATCGCGGCGAAGTCGACCTCGACGGGCTCGCGGCCGAGGAGGTCCTCTACCTGCACCGGACGGATCTGCCTCGCGAGATCGAGGTCGCCCTGGAGCAGTTCGTAGAGCCCGGGTAGCGTCTTCACGGGAACGTTCTCTTCGCGCGCGATCTCGACGACGCGCTGGCGCGTCTCTCCGGGTGCGGACGGAATCGCGATCAGGACCTCGTCCGGGCGATTGTTCCGCAGAATCGTCCGGAGGTTCGACGTCGGCCCGAGGACGCGCACGCCGTGCAGGCGCATGCCGCGCTTGCGGGGGTCGTCGTCGACGAGCCCGATCGGGGTGTACTCGAGCACCTTCGAGCGCTGCAGCTCGCGGAGGATCAACTGGCCTGCGTCGCCGGCGCCGACGATGAGCACCTCCTTGCCGCGCGCGACGAGGCCGCTCTTCGGCCGCTCGATCAGCGTGCGGGCTAGTAGGCGGGATCCCGCCACGAACGCAAGCAGGAGCAGCGGATCGACCAGCGCGACGCCACGCGGCAGCCGAAACTGCTCCACGGGATAGAAGAAGTAGACGGCCACGACCGTAATCACGGAGCCCACTCCGACGCCGAGCAGCGCGCGCCACATGTCGCGCGTCGAGACGTACCGCCACCAGCGTTGGTAGAAGCCGAACGCGACGAAGACGACGAGCTTGATCGCGAGCACGAGCCAGAGCGTCTCGCGGAGCATCCGCTCGTACCAGGGCGGAACCTCGAAGTCGAACCGCAGCTGGAATGCGAGGTACCAGGCGGCGGCGATCATCACCGCGTCGGCCGCGAGCTGCCAGAGGCGGTGACGTGTGACCGGCACTTACACCCTCACACCGACGGCCGAGCGGACAACGTCGACGACGCGCTCCTGGATCGCGGCGTCCATCCCCGGCCAGAGCGGGACGGAGAAGTTCTCGCGCGCAGCGCGCTCGGTCTCGGGCAGCGTTCCCTCGGAATACCCGAGGAAGCGCAACGCGGCTTGCAGGTGCAGCGGCGTCGTGTAGTAGACCGCCGAGGCGATCTCGGCCTCGCTCAGCGCATCGCGGATACGGTCGCGGTCGGGCGACCGGCAGACGAACAGGTGGTATACGTGTCCGGGCTCGTCGCGAGGAAGCTCCACGAGCTCACCGAGACCGAGGTCTGCGTAGCGTGCGGCAGCCTCGCGGCGCCCGCGCGTCCACTCCTCGAGATGTTTGAGAAAGACGCGCAGGAAGGCGGCCTGCAGCTCGTCGAGGCGCGAGTTGTAGCCCACGAACTGAAAGTCGGTCTTGTCGCGCGACCCGTGGAAGGCGAGCATCCGCACGCGCTCGGCCAATTCCTCGTCGTTCGCGGCGACGAGACCCCCGTCGCCGAGTCCGAACAGGTTCTTCGTCGGGTAGAAGCTGAACGTCGCGGCCGGGCTCGACGCGATTCCCGGCGCGCCGAACGCCTGCGCGGCGTCCTCGATCAGCGTGACACCGTGCTCGGCCAGGTCCTCGAGCGGTGCCGGGCGACCGAAGAGGTGGACCGGCATGATCGCCTTCGTGCGCTCGGTCAATTTCGCCGCCACGTCTGCGGGATCGAGGTTGAGCGTCACCGGGTCGACGTCGACGAAGACCGGCGTTGCGCCGCGCCGCACGATCGACTCCGCGGTCGCGTAGAACGTGAACGCCGGACAGATGACCTCGTCGTCGGGGCCGATTCCCAGCGCATCGAGCACGAGGACGAGCGCGTCCGTGCCGTTCGCGACGCCCACCGTCTTCTTCACTCCGAGGTAGGCAGCGGCCTCTTGCTCGAACGCGTGGTAGTTCGGGCCGCGGATGAACGCACCGGACTCGAGCACTTCGTCGAAGCGCTCGCGGAGCGCACTCATCAGCGGCGCGTATTGCGCCTTGACGTCAACGAGCGGGATCGGCACCGCGAGAAAGGCTACTCGACCTGCGTCGACGGACAAGCAGATATGCCACCAGCAGCACGATGCCGGCGGCGACGGCGTAGTCGACGTAGTGGAATCGCTCGTGGAACGACTCCCAGCGCGAGCCGAGGGCCCAGCCGGCGCCCGCGAACGCGAAGCACCAGAGCGCCGAGCCGAGCAAGGTCAGGATCGTGTAGCGCACGAACGGCGCCCGGAACACGCCCGCCGGGATCGAGATGAACGACCTGGCGACGGGCGTGATCCGCCCCAGGAAGACCGCCGCGTCCCCCCAACGCCCGAACCAGCGTTCGGCTCGGTCGAGCTGATGCGGACCCAGGTGGAACCAGCGCCCGCGCCGTTCGAGAAACGGCCGGCCGCCGTACATCCCGATCGCCCAGCCGAAGACGGAGCCGACGGTATAGCCGATCGTGCCGGAGAGGGCCATCGCAAGGAACGCGGGCAGACCTGAGTCGAACTCGTGCCCGAAGAGCACGACCCCCGACGCGAACGCTCCGGCTGCGAGCGCGCCCGAATAGAGCATGACCAGCTCGCTTGCCGCGGGGAAGACGGCGTCGACGAGCATGAGCGCGAACACGGCGTACAGCCCGTGGTCGCCGATTAGGGCGGTCACGTGCTCCGTGAGCGCCGACGTGACGGAGGCGAGAGGCACCTAACGGCGCCGGAACCCGAACGCCGCGGTCTGCGACACCGAGCCGACCTCGTTCTGCGCGGTTACGCGCGCCTGGTAGCGCCCAGTGTGCACAAGCGAACCGTATGCGTTGCGTCCGTTCCACGTCACTGCGTGCGTGCCGGCCGCGAGGCTCCTGGCCGGGAGCGTCCGGACGACGGCCCCGTTTGCGGAGAGAATCGCCGCGCGGACCTGCGCGGGCCGGGAAAGCGTGAACGACGCGCGCAGCGGGACTCGGCGCGTGACGGTCGTCGTCTGCACGCGGAGCCCGGCGAGCGTCGTGTTCAGCGAAAACGGGCGTTCGGCGGTCGACGCCCGGCCGAGGTCGTCGGTCACGTCGACGACGAAACGCCACGCACCCTCCGCACCCGGCCCCGCCCAGGGGAAGCGATACGTCCCGACCGTCGCCTTCGCGCCTTCGTCGAGCACCTGCTCGGAGCCGTCGGGGCCGACGAGTCGCGCGCGCACGGTCGAGGGCCGCACGATCTTGTACGCGAGCGTCTGCTTGTCGGCGACGCCGTCCCCGTTCGGCGAGACGACGTCCTCGGGGAGCGCCGGGGCGTAGACGCCGTAGTAGAAGACGTTCAGCGATTCGGCGATCGGACGTTCGCCCGTCGGGTCCGAAGGACGGTTGAGCAGCTTGCCGTCGAAGGCCATCGTGGCCGAGCCGCCGCCGTCGAGCGCCGAGGCGGTGTACGCCCCGAGGCGCATCATCAGCAGCGCGAGCTCGAAGTTCGTCATGCCGACGCTGTAGCCGGGCCGCCGGCCGTCGACGGTGGCGAGGATGATCCGCCCGTCCTGCGTCTGGCCCACCGCCGCGCGCGGCTGCCGGGGGACGAGTTGCTCGAGCGTGAACCCCTCGTCCGCGCGGAAGACCGGCTTGCCGGCCTGGATCAGCACGGGACCGCCGCCGATCGCGTCGACGACTCCGGACCAGTCCGGCGTCAGGATCAGGCGTACCGCGACCGTCGTCCCGAGCGGCGCCTCTGCTGCGAGTTTCCCGGCTCCGGACGGGCCGCGGCCGACGAGGATGGCCCCGTCGGGCGGGATCGGCGTCGCGCCGCCCTCCTTCGCCTGCGTGACGACTCCCGCGAGGTCGCGAAACGGCTGCGCTGCGGGAAACGGCTGAAGCACGAGCTCGACGGTCTCGGTAGCCGCGGGCGTCGTCGGTCCCCACGTGGGCGTGTAGAGCGAGACGCCCCCCGGCGCCGGCTCCTTGTTGAGCACGAGCGGCCGCCGCTGCCCACTGCCCTGCCAGGTCCCCGCGAGCCTGACGCGCTCGACACGAAGCGTCCCGTCCGGCGCGATGCCCGTGCTCGAGCGGTCCGGGTTCGGCGGCGAGGTGAGAACGCCGTTCAGCATCAACATGCCGCTCGGGTACCCGACGTTCCAGTTGAAGAGATCGCCGTTCACTCCGGCCACGGTCGCCGTCGCGGACACGCGCTTCTGCATCTGCGTCACGCGCTCGCGTCCGATCACCGCGTCGTTCGAGAGCACGGGCTTGAGCGCGTAGAGGCCGGTCGGGCGCGGGCCGCGCAGGACGTGAACCGCAACCGGGCCGTGCGAGGTGAAATCCACCTCGCGGTCATAGGTGACGCCCGGCATCAGCAGCGCGCGCTGCGCACCTGCCGCGGGCGCAGCGAGAAGCGCCGCAAGCGCGGCTGTCACGACGACCTTCGCGAGCACGACCCGCGCCAAGGTAGCAGGGAGGGGGGCCGGCGCCCTCCTCCCTCACGGAACGCTTACGCGCTGTGGCTCTGCTACTGGGTCGGCACCGTGACGTCGACCCAGACCGCGCGGTGATCCGAGGTCGGCACCGGGAATCCAGGGCCGGTGAGATAGAAGTACGGCGCGAGCGGATCGGCGTCGGCCGGGTCCGGGCTGGGCCAGAAGATCCCCGAGCCGACGATCTGCATGGTCTTGCGCGGCAAGACGTAGTCAGCCCTGAGGTTTCCGGGGCCGGAGCACGGCGGGAATGCCGGCGTGTCGCAGAAGTCGGCCGTGTCGTACCGCGGATCGGTCCTGTGCGTGTCGTTCAGGACGTCCTGCGTCCTCGACGCCCACGGACCGCCGAGACTCGTCGGCGTCGTCTTCGTGTTGATCAGCGGGTGATCGAGCAGTTGCTGGATCGAGCCGGGGATGCTGTCACCGTCGAGCGGGTCGGAGTTCTCGTCGCCCGCGATCACGAACAGCGCACCGGGGTCGAGACCCCCACGGACGCCGTGGTCGTCGTAGATGTAGGACGAGCCGCCGGGCGTGATGTAGTCGGCCCAGAAGCGGATCTCGTCGTTGTTGCGCCGCCCGTTGCGGTCCTCGGGACCGTCGAACACCGGCGGCGTCGGGTGCGAGACGAGGAAGTGCACCGTCTTCTTCCCGATCGTGATCGGCACGTCCCAGTGACTCTTCGACGAGAGGCGGAAGATGTCGACTTCGTCGGGCGAGTACCACAGCGTGGGGAGCAGGTTGCCAGGCATGTCCTTCCACAGGAACATCTGGAAGGTCCGGGCCGCGGCTATGTCGATCGGGTACTTCGAGTAGACGACCATCCCGAACTTCCCTGGGAACTCGCCGAACCCGAACGAATCGTTGCCGTATCCGCTGGTGAGGACAGGCCAATTGCTGTTCCCGTCGTTGTCGAAGTCCTTGCCGGAGCGGATGCCGGTGTTCGAGGGCGCGATGAATGAGTACGGGAAATGAATCGGCGTCGCGCCGTTCTGCGACTTCTCGAGGTAGTTCGTGCGAAAGAGATCGACGGGCCGTTGCGGATCCGCGGCCCAGTAGTCGAATTCGTTGATGAGCAAGACGTCGGGTTGGTAGCGCTGGATCGTCTCCGCGACGTTCTTCGCCTGCTGGTTCGTCGGCGTCGAGAGGTCCAGCGCGAGCTGGCCTTCGGAGGAGCGATTCAGTGACGCGTTGAAGGTCGAAAAGCGCACGTCCGCCTGCGGCGGCGCCGCCTGCGCCGCAGGCGCAACGGCAAGTGCCGCAAGCGCGGCGACCAGGAATCGTCCCATTCGGCTCTCTCCTCGGTCGTGGTCAGGTGTCTACAACCCCCGCGGGCAGGCTTCAAGTGCTCAGTTCCAAACCTTCACATCGCGGTAGAGCGTGTCCCGCTGCACCGGCGTCTTGCCGAGCGCCTTGATCAGATGCACGAGCTCCTCGGTCGACGTTCGATGCGTCGTTCCCGCTGCAGAGACGACGTTCTCCTCGATCATCACCGACCCCATGTCGTCCGCACCGAAGCCGAGGGCGACCTGGCCGATCTTCAGTCCCTGCGTGACCCACGACGACTGGATGTGGGGCACGTTGTCGAGATAGAGGCGCGAGACCGCCTGCGTGAGCAGGTAGTCGAAGCTCGTCGGCATCGCGTCTCGAGGAACAAGCGCGCCGAGCCGGTTCCCGTCATCCTGGAACGTCCACGAGATGAAGGCGCGGAAGCCGCCGGTCTCGTCTTGCAGCTCGCGGATCAAGCGCAGGTGCTCGACGCGCTCCTCGAGGGTCTCGACGTGCCCGTACATCATCGTCGCGGTCGTCGACATGCCGAGCCGGTGTGCGTCGCGCATGATCTGCAGCCACTCGCGGGATGTCGTCTTCTTCGGCGAGATGATCTCGCGCACGCGGTCAACGAGGATTTCCGCGCCGCCGCCCGGAATCGAGTCGAGGCCCGCGTCGCGCAGCCGCGCGAGCGCTTCGGGGATCGTCAGCTTGGAGCGGCGGGCGGCATGCTGGATCTCGGAAGGCGAGAGCGCGTGCAGGTGGATCGGATAGCGCGCCTTGATGGAGCTGAAGAGGTCCTCGTAGTAGTCGACGCCGAGGTCAGGGTGGTGACCACCTTGCATGAGGAGGCCCGTACCGCCGAGCGCCAGTGTCTCCTCGATCTTCTTGAAAATCACCGCCCTCGGCAGGAGGTAGCCCTCGCTCGTGTCGCCCGGACGGCGATAGAACGCGCAGAAGTCGCAGTCGGTGTAGCAGACGTTCGTGTAGTTGAGGTTCCGGTCGACGATGAAGGTGATCCGCGAGGGGTCGGTCTTGCGATTTCGGACTTCATGGGCCGCACGGCCGACGGCGACGAGGTCGCGCGAGCGCAGGAGCGTCAGCGCGTCGGCCTCGTTCACCCGCCCGCCGTCCAGCGCCCGCTCGAGGACCTCGGCGACGCTCACCGGTAGCTCCTCGCAGCCGCCACGAGCATGAGCGCGAGGCACGGTAGGAAGAACGGCCCAATCGAAAAGCCCGTCAGCCAGCACCAGACGAGCATCGCGAGCGCCGCAAGGACGCGAGCGACCGGCCGCGGCCAGACGACAGGCGCTGGAACGAGCACCAACGGGAGCAGAATCACCGGCCAGACGAGATCGGACAGGTCGTCCTGCGTCGACACGATCAGCACGGCATCGAGCACCGCGGCGAGCGCGCCCGCACCGAGTGCGGCCAGGCTCCAAGCGCGAGCCGGGTCACGCGGGACGAACGCGGCGTAACCTGCTGTCATGCCCGCACGGCTTCCTGCACGAAGCGCAGCTCCGGCACCTCGTCGAGCTCGCCGGCGTCGCGCGCGAGCTCGAGGAAGGTGAGCAGCCCGGCGCGTTCGCGTGGGCCGAAGCGGTAGCGGAGCTTCTCGAAGTAGCGGGCGAGGAAGCCCGCCGGATAGCCGTAGCGCTCCGATGCCTCGTACGCGAGCAGCTCCGGCTCGGCGCGCGCGCGCCGAACCGACTGGACGAGCGCCTCTTCGAGCTCGACGAGCCCTTCGGCGAGCGGCTCCGGCGCAGCCCAGACCGCGAAGACCATGGGCAGCCCGGTCCGCTCGAGCCAGAGGCGGCCGAGGTCGTAGTGCGGGGTCGGGTCTTCGAAGGCGGACTTGAGCGCGGCGTCGCCGATCAGAAGCTTTGCGTCGGCCTCTTCCCCGAGCGGCACGTGTTCGGCCTCCGGAAGCAGCACTCTCGTCAGCACCACGGAGGTGGCGCTCTCCGGCGTGACCGCGACGCGCCGAACCTGCTCGAGCGGGATACGCGACACGAGCTGGATCGAGTCGATCGCACCCTCCGAACCCACGCACAGCCGAGGTAGTACGCGAAGGCGGTGCGCGTTCCGCGCGTACTCGATCGACGAGATCGGCGCGAGGTCGAGCTCGCCCGCGAGCAGGCGCTCATTCAGCTCGGTTGGCACGCCCGCGATCTCTTCGACCTCGGCGTCGAGCCGATGGAAGACCGGCGCCATGTTCACGTAGCTGATGCGCCCGAGCCTGATCACGCGCGCCTCTTACAGGTTGACGCGTCATACATCGGGAACCCCACCTCCCGCCCCGTTGCCGACGAGGCTAACGAGGAACGACGCACGCGTGTGTGACGAAAACGTGCCGAATGTGTGCCAACTCGTCACCAGCGCCGCAACTCGTTGTAGAGCGTGTCGCGCTGCACCGGTATGCGCCCGGCCTCACGCACGAAGCGCACGAGCTCGTCGATCTTCTGCTCGGTCTCGGTGCGCGCACCCGCCGCGTGAAAGATCTCCTCCCGCACGACCGTGCCTTGCACGTCGTTCGCGCCGAAGTGCAGCGCGACGCTCGCCATCGGCATCCCCATCATGATCCAGTAGGCCTTGATGTTCGGCACGTTGTCGAGCAGCAGGCGGGAGACCGCGATCATCTTCAGGTCGTCGGCGCCGGTCGTGTGGCGGAAGCCTCGCCGCTCGAAGACGGTGTTCTCCGGATGGAACGCGAGCGGGATGAACGCCAGGAAGCCGCCGGTCGCATCCTGCTGGTCGCGTAGCCGCAGCAGGTGGTCAACGCGCTCCTCATACGTCTCGACGTGCCCGTACAGCATCGTGCAGTGCGTCGGGATGCCGAGGCGGTGCGCGGTGTCGTGCGTCAGGAACCAGTAGTCGGGATGTTCCTTGCCAGGTGCGACGAGCTTCCGCACGCGGTCGGCGAACACCTCCGCGCCGCCGCCGGGGAGCGATCCGAGCCCGGCGTCGCGCAGCTCCCTCAGCACTTGCTCGTGCGAAAGGCCGGAGAGCTTCGTCATGTGGTGGATCTCGCTGGCCGTGTAGCACTTGAGATGCACGTCTGGCATGGCCTCATGGAGCTTGCGAATCGTGTCCACGTAGAAGGCGAAGTCGACGTGCGGGTTCTCGCCGTTGACCATGTGGATCTCGGTGAACCCAGTCAGTTCGCGCTGGCGGAGCGCGTCCTCGACGAGCTCGTCCGGCGTGATCGTGTACGCCTCGGTCTGTTTCTGCGTCTTCGCGAAGGCGCAGAACTTGCACTTCACGCGGCAGACGTTCGTCTGGTTCAAGTAGAGGTTCTGGACGAAGTAGACCTCGTCGTCGCCGCCGCGGGCGCGCCGCGCGAGATCGGCGAGCTCGCCGAGCGCGAGCACGTCGTCCGACTCCATCAGGATCAGTCCGTCCTCAAAGTCGAGGCGCTGGTTCGCTTCGACCTTCTCGCGAATTGAGTCGAACGTTGTGACGCGGTCCAGGACTGCCATCAGCTCTTCCGGTCGATCACGATGTGCGTGAGGGCCTCGAGGCCCGGCTCCTGATCGAGGAACTCCCGCGCTTTTCGAGCATAGTCGAGAGCCATTTCCCTCGAACGCTCCAGCGCGCCGCTCGCCCCGACCCGCAGCAGCGCCCCGTCCAGAGGTCCGCCCGCGAGCGCTCGCCGGACGGTCTCGTCCTCGTGCGCCGCCAGGATCAGCGGCAGCGTCGGCGTCCCCTCGCGCAGGTCGGTACCCGCGATCTTCCCCGTCTCGATCGTCTCGCCCGAGCAGTCGAGGATGTCGTCCACGATCTGGAACGCGATCCCGAGCGCGAGCCCGAAGCCGCCGAGACGCTCCTCGCGAGAGCCGAGCAGGCAGGCCGCCTCGAAGAGCTTCCCCGTCTTGAGGCTGCAGCGGGCGAGGTAGTCGTCGACGCTCGTGTCGGGGTCGTGCGCCTGCCGCCGCTGCAGCGCCTCGCCCCGCGCTAGCGCAAGTGCGGTCGCGGCGAGGATCGCCACGCCTTCCATGTCCCCCGACTCTGCGAGCTCGCCGAACGCGCGCGCGAACAGATAGTCGCCGGCGGCGCGCGCGGCATCGCCGCCGTGCGCGTACCAGGCCGCGGCGCGTCCGCGTCGCAGCTCGGCGCCGTCGATGAGGTCGTCGTGGACGAGCGTCGCGATGTGCAGGAGCTCGACCGCGACGCCGCCGCGCAGCGCACGTTCGCTGTCGGAAGACGTCAGGTACACGAGCAGGGGCCGTAGCCGCTTGCCGCCCGCGTCGACGGCGTCGGTTGCGACGTGTGCGACGAGACCAGGCCGGCGTTCCGCTGCTGCGCGCAGGCGGTCCTCGAGCTCGTCGAGGAACGGCCGGGCGGTCTCGAGGACGGCCTGCGCCGTCACGAGCGTTCCCCCACGTGCAACGCGACGATGCCGCCCGCAAGCAAGCGGTACGAGACATGTGCGAAGCCGGCGCGCGCCAGCGCCGCGGCGAGGTCGTCGGGCCCGGGAAAGCGGCGAACGCTCGCAGGCAGATACGTGTACGCCGAGCCGCCGGGAAGCACCTTCCCCGCGAGCGGAATGAAGACGTCGAACCACAGGCGGAAGAAGGGACGCAGCAAGCCCGCGGGCCGCGTGATCTCGAGGACCGCGAGCCGCCCGCCCGGCCGCAGGACGCGGGCGAGCTCACGTAGCCCGGCCTCGAGATCGGCGACGTTGCGGATCCCGAAGCCGATCGTCGCCGCGTCGAAGCTTCCGTCGGGGAAGGGCAGGGCGAGCACGTCTCCCCGGACCCACTCGAGCTCGGGCGCCTTCCGCAGCGCGCGCTCGAGCATCGGCTCGGAGAAGTCGAGCCCCGTGACGCGACCGCCGGCGCGCACGCAGGCCAGTGCGAGGTCGCCGGTGCCACAGGCCGCGTCAAGGACGAGATCGCCGGGCCGAACGACGGCTTCGGCCGCGAGGCGGCGCCAGCGCCGATCGAGCCCCATCGTCATCGCGCGGTTCATCAGGTCGTAGACCGGCGCGATCCGGTCGAACATCGTGCGGACGCCTTCCGGCGGCAGCGTCCCAGATCGGTGCGCCGTCCGGTCTCGTTGCCGAGCTTCTGATGTGCGAGCAGCAAGCGATGCAAGGACGCAGGGAGCGGCCATAGGACGTCCTATGGCTGCGACTGAGGACGCGGCAGCGCGCCGTCTGATTGCGCGCCAGAAGCCGGAGGGCGAGGCCGGGCGGCGCACGAAGCTCACGACTGCCCCCAGCGCTGCGCGTGCTCGCGGTCGAGGCCGAGCTGATCGAGGCAGCGCTCGACGACGAAGTCGACCAGGTCGTCGACCGACTCCCAGCCGTGGTAGAAGCCCGGCGCTGCGAAGAGGATCGTCGCACCCGCCTGCCGCAGCGTGGTCAGCCCCTGCAGGTGGATCAAAGAGAGCGGCGTCTCGCGTGGGACGAGCACGAGCTTGCGCTCCTCCTTGAGCGCGACCGAGGCCGCTCGGTGGATCAGGTTCGCCATCGCGCCGGCCGCGAGCGTCCCGACGGTCGACATCGAGCACGGGCAGATCACGTACGCGTCGACCTTTGCGGACCCGCTCGCGTACGGCGCAGTCCAGTCGTTCTCCGCGTAGATCTGCGCCTCTATCCCTTCGACGAGCCGCGACGCGATCTCGTCCCGAGGCAGTGACGGGTCTCCGTACAGCTCGGTCGCAAGCACCTCGTAGCCGCTCCGCGAGATGCAGACGCCGATCTCGCAACCCGCGTCCGCGAGCGCGCGGAGCAGGCGCGCGGCATACGGGGCGCCCGACGCGCCCGTGATGCCGAGGAAGATGCGCATAGCTTCGCTAGCCGCTGTTCTTCGATTCCGCGAGGAACTGCCCCAACTTGTCGAGATTGTCCTCGCCGAGGTTCTCGAACTTCGGCATCACGTTGTTCCCGAACTTCGAGGGATCCGCGACATAGCGCTTGAAGAAGTCCTTGTTCTGCGTCTTCCCGATCGCGGAGAGATCCGGTGCGCCGACGTTCGAGGAGCCCGAGCCGAGGTACGTGTGGCACTGCAGGCAGCCGACCTGGGCGAAGATCTTCGCGCCCTCCTCGGCTTCGGGCGAGAACCCGCCCTGCTTCTGCGACCAGATCGGCACCGCCGCGACTACCTCGGAGCCGAGAGACTCCCGCGCCGTCGCTCCCTTGTAGGTGAGCACACCCATCGAGAGCGCGGTCAGCACGGCCGCCGTGATGGCGACCGGGCGCCGGAGCAACCGCCGCTCGCGCCGCCGGTCGTAGAACGGCAGCGCGAAGAGCAGGATCATCAGGATCGTCGGGATCCCGACCGTGGCGAGGATCACCGACTCCGGCCACTTGAAGATCCGGAGCAGGTAGAAGAGGAAGTAGAAGTACCAGTCGGGCCGCGGAATGAAGTTCGTCGTCCCGGGATCCGCCTCGTCGGTGTACTCGGGCCCGAGCCAGCCAGGCGTCGTCCCGTCCGCGGTGTAGTGCCAGACGACCGCGAGCCCGATGATCGTCGAGACCACGACGAGGCTCATGACGGTGTCCTCGAAAATCGCGTACGGGTAGAACGGCTTCCCCTCGCGGTCGACGTCCTCCTTGTAGCGCTTGAACCTGGAGCGGCGGTCGTCGAGGTCGCTCACACGCCCCTCCCGCCGCGCGTCAGCCCCGCGCGGCCGCGCGGAGCCTCGGGTGCGCGCTCACGCCCGGCAGCCACGCGGGACCACGGCGGCGACGAGACGCCGAGGCGGACGACGAGGTAGAGGTGGAGGCCGATCAGGGCGAAGAGCGCCCCGGGGATCACGAGCATGTGGATCGAGTAGAAGATGGTCAGCGTGTTCTGGCCGATCTCGGCGCCCCCACGCAGGAACTGCGCGAGGAACGGACCGAGGAACGGCGCCGTCCCGTTGATGTTGATCGCGACGACCGTAGCCCAGTACGCGGTCTGGTCCCACGGCAGGAGGTAGCCCGTCAGACCCTCGAACATGCCCGTGATCAGGATCAGCACGCCGACGACCCAGTTCAACTCGCGTGGGTACTTGTAGGCGCCGAACAGGAACACGCGGGCCATGTGGAAGAACATCAGGATGATGAACACGCTCGCGCCCCACTTGTGCATGCCGCGCACGAGCCAGCCGAGCGTGATGTCGTCGGTGATGTGCTGGATCGACGAATAGGCCGTCTGCGGGGCGGGCTCGTAGTACATCGCGAGGATCACGCCGGTGACCGCCTGCACCAGGAACGCCGTCAGCGACGCTGAGCCCAGCGTGTGCCACCAACTGGAGTCGCGCGGAACCTTGCGGAAGAGGAAGTACCTGACCCCGCCGACGAGACCGGAGCGCTCCTCGAGCCAGTCGAGCGGGGCATTGACCGCTTCGGCGAGCCTCGATTGCTTCCGGCGGCGGGTCGCGACGGCCATTAGTGCGGAGCGTTGATCGGGTAGAGCCAGGCCTCGGGCCCGTCGACGTGGTCGCCGGGATTCGCGAGCTCGTACTTCTTGATCTTCGCGTCCGCGCCCTCGCCGTCGACCTCGCCAACGCTGTAGGTGTCGAGCAGGACGAGGCGGCCGTCGATGATCCCGTACGAGTAGCGGTCGAGAGCACGTACGGGCGGCCCCGCGGTGCGGTTGCCCTCGGTGTCGTACTGTCCGCCGTGGCACGGACAGCCGAACCCCGAGGCGGCCTGTGTCGGCGTCAGCTCGACCGCGGGGCCGTTCTCGACCTTGATCATCTTCTTCTGGTTCTCGATGGCGAGGCCGTTCACCTGGACGGGGCAGCCGAGGTGCACACACCGGTTCGAGACGATCGTGAAGCTCGGCACGCCGTCCTTGAGCCCGTTGTTCCGGACGTATGCGGTTCGGCGCGAGACCTCTCCTTCTTCCGGGTTCGTGAGGAAGGTCGCGATCGCGAACTCGCCTTCCGGGAAGCCCGTGTACGGCCCCAGGTCGACGGGCTTCTTCCCTTGCTTGACGAACGCCGGAGCGACCATCAGGCCGAGCGGCGGCACCGTCACGAGTCCGCCGATCACAGCGCCGAGGCCAAGCGTCGAGGCCTCGAGGAACTTCGAGCGCGGGAAGGTCGCGATCTCCTCCTCGTCCATCACGGGCAGCGCGTCGCCGCCGACGTCGGCGGGGACCGGCGGCGCGTCCGTCGCCGATTCGGGACCACCGAGCGCGGCCTCGCCCTCCGTGGGCGGAGCCGCCTCGAGCCCCGACGTCACATCGCGAATCCAGAGGAACGCGAACGCGATCACGAGGATGGCCCCGACGGCGACGGACACCCAGCTGCCGATCACGAGCCCGACGAGTGCGACCGTCAGACCGATCGCGAAACCGAGCGGCCAGAGGCTGGGCCCCGACTCGTGCACAGGCCCGGACGGGCCTTTCGTCTCGACCACTAGCTAACCGCGAAAAGTGCTGCGCACTTTTCGCGGCAATCGTCGCAAGCTTCCACGGCCATCGCTAGGCGAATCTATAGCGATTCCGTACTCCGTCCAGCGTCGATCGACCAAGGCCTTGACCTCGGGGCTCATCTCGATCAGCCTCGGCCACGGCCGGGTGCCCTCCAGCTCCCCCTTGTGGGTCGCGTCGATCCCGATCTTCCCGCCGTAGAACTGCCGCGTGGGCGCGTGGTCGAGGTGGTCGAGCGGCCCCTCGGTGATCAGGACGTCGCGCTTCGGATCGACATTCGCGCCGACGACGAACAGCACCTGCTCGTAGTCGTGGACGTCGACCCAGTCGTCCACGACGACGATCGACTTCGTCAGCGAGAGCATCCCCAGCCCCCAGATCGCATGCATAACCTTCTGCGCCTGGCCCGGGAACGACTTCTCGATCGACACGATCGCGCAGTTGTGGAACGCGCCTGCGACCGGCAGGTCGTAGTCGACGATCTCGGGGACCATCATCCGGATCGCCGGCAAGAAGATGCGCTCCGTCGCCTTGCCCAGCCATGCGTCCTCCTGCGGCGGGCGACCAACGACGATCGACGGGTAGATGGCGTCGCGCCGCATCGTGATCGCGCTGACTCGGAAGACCGGAAAGGGCTCCGCCGGCGTGTAGTAGCCGGTGTGGTCCCCGAACGGTCCCTCGAGGCCGACCTCGTCCTTCTCGATCGTCCCCTCGAGCACGATCTCGGCGTTCGCGGGCACCTCGAGGTCGACCGTCTTCGCGCGCACGAGCTCGACCGGCTCGCCCCGCAGAAACCCCGCGAACATGAACTCGTCGATGTGCTTCGGCAGCGGCGCGCTCGCGGAGTACGCCGTCACGGGATCGAGCCCGAGGGCGACGGCGACCTCGATCTGCCCGCCGCTCGCGAGGTAGTCGGCCCGGCCGTCCTTGTGGATCTGCCAGTGCATATACGTCGTGCGCGAATCGATCTTCTGCATCCGGTACATGCCGACGTTGCGCACGCCCGCTTGCGGGTCCTTCGTGATCACCGCCGGCAGCGTGATGAACGGCGCCGGGTCGCCCGGCCAGCAGCGCTGGATCGGCAGCAGGTCGAGGTTCACGTCGCCGCCCGTCAGCACGACGTCCTGCGACGGCCCCGAGCGCACGGAGCGCGGCAAGGCGTCCGAGATCGACTTCAGCTTGCGCAGTCCGCGCACCTTGTCGACGAGCCCCTGTGGCGGCTGCATCTCGAGCACGTCCTCGAGCCGAGCGGCGACGTCGTCGAGCCGCTCGACCCCGAACGCGAGGCACATGCGGCGCTCCGTTCCGAACTGGTTGATCAGGAGCGCGTGGTCGGAGCCCTTCACCTTCTCGAACAGCAGCGCCGGCCCGCCGGCTTTGACCACGCGATCGTTGATCTCGGTGATCTCGAGGTCGGGATCGACCTCGGCCGTGACGCGAACCAGTTCGCCCCTACGCTCCAGCAGCGCTATCCACTCGCGCAGATCTGCGGGCGGGGTCACACCGCGAGTGTAGAGGCCGCTAGTGGGCCCGGCGGCGGTGGCGCAGGTAGTTCGACGCTTCGCCGATCGCGATCACGCTGATGAAGATCAGGCCGGTGATCAGCATCCCGAGCAGTACCCGCTTGCCCTCCTCGGCTGCGTCGATCTGCTCGGCGAACAGCGGTAGGAGTGCGGCGAGCGCGGTCACGGCGCGTGAATCTAGCCGACCAGCCGCGCGTGCGCAGCGAGAGCACGGTCACGTGCGGCCAAGTCGCGGTCGCCGTCGAGGCGCGAGGCCGTGTCCGCCCATGCCTCGCCGTCGCCGTCGCGACCTTCGGCGCGGAGATGCGAGCAGTGGGAGATCAGCTCCGCGAGCTCGCGGATCGCCTCGACCTCCCCGAGCTGCGCGATGCGCACGAGCCCGTGCGCGTACAGGTAGTCGCCGAGGAGCAGCGCAGCCTCTTCGTCAGGCGGCTCGAAGAGCCGCGGCCGGCCATAGTGCACGAGGTAGCCCTCGTAGATCGTCTCCAGTCCGAGGGCGTAACGCTGGGCGGCGAGCGCCGAGAACACCGGCTCGCCGTCGCGCCCGCGCAGAGCCTCGCCCCAGAGCGGACTCTCGCGCTCAGCCTCCGCTGCGATCGTCTCCCAGAGTCTCACGCGCAGCCTCGATCGTGTGGTCGATCTCCTGGTCGCCGTGGGCGAGCGAGACGAACATCGCCTCGTACTGTGACGGCGCCACGTACACGCCGCGCCGAACGAGACCGCGAAAGAGCTCGTCGTAGCCCGGGCGGAACAGCGTCAGCATCGCGCCGACGCGCTGCACGCGTCCGTACGGGCGCAGTCCGCGCTCGAGGTGGGCGCCCCGCTCTTCGAGGTCCTCGTACACCGCAGGGTCGCGCAGCCGGCGCAGTACCGACAGGCCGGCGGCCGTCGCGAGCGGATTCCCCGAGAGCGTCCCCGCCTGGTAGACGTCGCCGCCGGGCGCGAGACGTTCCATGATCTCCGCGCGCCCGCCGAAGGCAGCGAGGGGAAGGCCACCGCCGACGATCTTCCCGAGGATGGTCAGATCGGGCGTGACGCCGAAGCGCTCCTGTGCGCCGCCGCGCGCGACGCGGAAGCCCGTGATCACCTCGTCGAAGACGAGCAGCGCGCCGGAAGCGTCGCAGAGGCCGCGCAGCGCCTCGAGGAAACCTTCGCGCGGCGGAACGACGCCCATGTTTCCCGCGACGGGCTCGACGAGGATCGCCGCGAGTCCCTCGCCGTAGCGGTCGACTGCGGCCGCGACCGCATCGACGTCGTTGTAGGGGCAGACGACGGTGTCGCGCGCGGCGCCGGTCGTCACACCAGCACTCGCGGGAATGCCGAGCGTCGCGAGCCCCGAGCCCGCGCTTGCGAGCAGCGCGTCGGAGTGGCCGTGGTAGCCGCCCTCGAACTTGATGATCCGGTCGCGTCTCGTGTACCCACGCGCGAGGCGGATCGCACTCATCGCGGCTTCGGTCCCGGACGAGACGAGCCGGACCATCTCGACCGACGGAACCGCGTCGACGATCTCCTCGGCCAGCTCGACCTCGCGCTCCGTTGGTGCGCCGAAGCTCGTGCCGTCACGGGCAGCATCGCGCACGGCGTCGACGGTCTCGGGATCGGCGTGCCCGAAGAGGAGCGCGCCCCACGACATCACCCAGTCGACGTAGCGGTTTCCCTCGGCGTCTTCGAGGTACGCGCCCTCGCCGCGACGCGCGAAGAAGGGATCGTCGTCGCCGACCGCGCGCCATGCGCGCACGGGCGAGTTGACGCCGCCGGGGATCACGCGCAGCGCCCGGGAGAAGAGCTCAGACCGGGTACCTAGAGTCCCTCTCACGGCCGTTCCTCGTCGTAGGGGTGCGATGGGTGGTGCGAGGCAAGGACGCAGGGAGCGGCCGTATCGAATGAGATACGGACGCGACTGAGGACGCCGCATCGCGCCGCACAGCGCGGCCCTGCGGCACAGCGGTCGGCCGTGAGAGGGGCTCTTACAGCCACGCGGCGAGCTCCTTCGTCCAGTACGAGATCACGAGGTCGGCTCCGGCGCGCTTGATCGCCGTCAACGACTCCAGCGCCGCCTGCCGCTCGTCGAGCCAGCCGTGCCGCGCGGCCGCCTTCACCATCGCGTACTCGCCGGAGACGTTGTACGCGGCGAGCGGCGCGTCGAACCGCTCGCGGGCCGCGCGGATCACGTCGAGATACGGCAGCGCGGGCTTGACCATGATCGCGTCTGCGCCTTCGGCGAGATCGAGCTCGCACTCGCGCAACGCCTCGCGCACGTTCGCCGGATCCATCTGGTATGAACGTCGGTCGCCGAAGGCCGGCGCCGACTCGGCGGCCTCTCGGAAGGGACCGTAGAAGGCGGAGGCGTACTTCGCCGAGTACGCGACGATCGGCGTCTCGGGCAGCTGCTCGCGAACCGCGGCGACGCGTCCGTCCATCATGTCGCTCGGACAGACCGCGTCGGCGCCGGCCTCGACGTGGGACACCGCGGTGCGCGCGATCAGCTCGAGCGACTCGTCGTTGACGACCTCCCCGTCGCGCACGACGCCGCAATGCCCGTGCGACGTGTACTCGCAGAGGCAGACGTCCGTGAGCAGCAGCAGGTCGGGGAAACGCGGGCGAAGCTCGCGGAGCGCGCGCTGTATCACACCGTCGTGGTCGTAGGCGCCCGAGGCCTCCTCGTCCTTCTCGTCGGGGATCCCGAACAGGATCACAGCGGAGATCCCGCGCCCCACGAGCTCGTCCACCTCGCGCACGACATCGTCGACCGAGAAACGTCCCAGCGGCGGCAGCTCGACGTTCGGACGCGTGTCCGGCCCGACGAAGAGCGGATAGACGAAGTCGTCGAGCACGAGCCGCGTCTCGCGGACGAGCGAACGGAGCGGGCCGGTCCGGCGAAGCCGTCGCAGACGCGTGGCGGGAAACGCGCTCACGCCGAGAATCTACGCTGCGGCTCGACCTCGACGGGGACCGGCCCCGACTCGGCGTCGCTCCACGACTCGAGCGCGACGCGAGGTGAGAAGAACTCCCAGATCGCGCGCGCCGCCGCGAGCGTGGGTAGCGCGACGAAGACGCCCGGGAGCCCGTAGATCTCCGCTCCGGCGAGCAGACCGAAGATCACGAGGAGCGGGTGGAGCCGGAGCGCGGTCCCCATCACGTTCGGAACGACGACGTGCCCCTCGATCTGATGGATCGCGAGGAACAGGAGCGCGACCCACAGCGCGGAGATCGGGTCGACGACGAGGCCGTACGTGATCGGCGGGATGGCTCCGAGCCAGGGTCCGAGGTACGGGATCAGCTCGGTGAACGCGACCCAGCCGCCGAAGAGCACCGCGTACGTGTCGCCGTGCGGGAACCATCCGAGGGTGCCGAGCAGCCAGAGCCCGACGCCGGCGCTCGCGCCGATGATCGCGGAGACGAGTAGCTGCCCCTTCACGTAGCCGACGACCGCGCCCTCGATGCTCGGAAGCAGCGACGGCGAGCCGGGCGGAGGTGGAAATCGTCGATCCAGGACGCGCTGTAACCGCGGCATGTCGAGCAGCATGTAGATCGAGACGACGAGCACGAGCACGAGGCCGAAGAGGAACGCGAACACGCCGAGCGCCGCGCCCTCCGCGTAGTCGAGCGCCTTCGTCGACCACTTCTGCACGTCGCTGCCGCCGATGTTGTCCACGAAGTCCCGGCCCTGCTGGCGGATCTGCAACCGGCCGAGGCGATGCGTGTCGAGCCAGGCCTGAAAGCGGTCGACGTCACGCTCGGCCCCGGTCTCCCGGGTCTGTCCGTTCTCACTCGTAAAGTAGGTGTCGATCCGATCGGAGGCGGAGCGGGTTTGGTCCACGACCACGGTCGCCACCCCCACGATCGCCACGACGAGGATCGTGGCGAAGCTCAGGTACACGATCGCGACTCCAAAGCCGCGAGGAATCCGCAACCGCGTGAACACGCGGACGAGCGGGTTCAGGAGCAACGCGACAAGCGACGCCACCAGAAACAGAAAGACCGCGTGCCGTACGGCTCCCGCCACCGCCCAGAGCAGCAGGAGGAGGAGCGGGAGGCCGACCAGCTGGATCCAGCGCGGGATCACGATCCGCGCCGTGCGAACCACGGGCGGCGGCGGTTCGGCCATCGAAGCGATGGTACTACCGTGCTTCGGCCGTTCCGGCCGCCTGCGTGGGAGTGGTCCTTTGCCGAGGACGGCGCTCTCGCCCTCGACCGTCACGATCTGTGGGAGGAGATCCCGGTCGCGCCAACGCTTCGTCTGTTACAAAGTCCGGCCGTGCGACCGTCCTTGCACCGATCGCGGACGTTCGTTAGCGTCCCGGCGATGCCGCCCCCATCCCGGCACGCGCGTCGTGCGCGCCGCGCGGAACGCCGCGCTGCAGCCCGGCTGCGCCGCTTCGCCGGGCTGACCATCGTCGCGGCCGTCGGCGTGATCACGCTCCTCGTGACGGCGTTCGGGCCGAACGGCGCCACCACGGCGGCCCACACGGCGCCCGCCCCCGCGAACCGGCTCCTGCCCTCGGGCCCGCCCGACCCGCTCGTCGTCGCGACGCAGGGTGCGCTCCGGATCCAGCTGCCGATCGAGCAGAACCGCGTCACTGCGATCGGCTACTACGGAGGTGGAGAAGGCTCGCTCGGGCTCCGCCCGCTCGGCCGGCGCGGGAACCAGGGCGTCCTCGCGCGGCTGGTCGAGCGGATCTTCGGCACGAGCGACTCGACGCTCGTCTGGTACCAGCTTCGCGGCGGCGAAGGCCCCGCGACGTCCGCGCTCGACGTTGGCGCCGCGCCCGGGACCGACGTGTACTCGCCGGTGGACGGCACCGTGGCCGGAATCAACGACTACGTGATCAACGGCGACAAGGTCGGAACGCGGATCGACATCCGTCCGCTGAGCGCCCCTGCGCTGATCGTCTCCGTGACCCGCCTCCGCCCCGACGCGGCCGTCACCGTCGGTGCGTCGGTCGCAGCGGGCTCGACGCGGCTGGGCGTCGTCCTCGAGCTCTCGCAGCTCGAGCGCCAGGCTCTCGCGCGTTACACGCAAGACGCGGGCAACCACGTGACGCTGCAGGTCTCGCCGGCTGCCGCCTTTTCTCTCCCCTGATCCTTCTGTTCATCGCTGACGTGGTCGGCGTGCCGGGACGGCGTGCGGTCAGCGACCGGCTGCGTTCGCTCCGCGAGGAGCTCGACGTCGACGTCTGCATCGTCAACGGCGAGAACGTCGCCGACGGCGTCGGATTGACGCCCAAGCTCGCCGAGAAGCTGCTCGCCGCCGGCGCGGACGCGATCACGCTCGGGAACCACACCTGGCGCCGACCCGAGCTCGCGCCCTGGCTCGACTCGACCGACCGCGTCGTGCGCCCGGCGAACTTCTCCCGCTACGCACCCGGTCGCGGCTCGACGATCGTGCCCGCACGCGACGGCACGCCTATCGGAGTGATCAACGTCATGGGTCAGCTCTTCCTCGAGGTGCAGCGCGCGCCGTTCGAGGTGATCGACGAACTGGTCGACGACGCGCGGAGCGAGACGCCGGTGATCCTTGTCGACGTGCACGCCGAGGCGACGAGCGAGAAGGTCGCGATGGCCCGCTGGCTCGACGGCCGCGTGACGGCCGTGGTCGGAACGCATACACACATCCAGACGAACGACGCGCGCGTGCAGCCCGGCGGCACGGCCGCGATCACCGACGCCGGCATGACCGGACCGCACGACTCGGTGATCGGCGTCGTCGCCGATCGCGCGATCGCACGGATGAGGACCGGGATTCCGACGCGCTTCGAGACCGCGCACGGCGACGTCCGGATCGAAGGCGCGCTCGTCGAGTGCGACGCGAACGGTCGCGCCGTCAGGTGCGAGTCCGTTCGCGTGCCGGTTCTCTGACGAGCAGGACGAGGAGAACGACGAGCGCGAGATCTCGCGCGACGACGAGCCACGACGCGAGCGGGTCGAACTCGCGGACGAGGTCCCAATAGCGATAGGGGAACCACAGCTGCGTCAGCACCAGTGCGACGGTCAGCGCGAACGTCGCCCACATCCGCCGCGCGAGCGGCACGACTGGGATCAGCCAGACGAGGAACTGCGGTGAGAGCACCTTGCCGAGCGCGACGAAGGCGACGAGCGACGCGCCCGCATAGCGCGCGAGACGGGCCGGCGTCTGCTCACCTCTCGCGAATCGGATCCAGAGCCAGACGAGCGTGACGACCTGCGCGACCGAGAGAAGCACCGCGAGCACGTCCGCGGCAGGACCGACGAGATTCTGCGAGCCACGCCCCGAGTGCATCTCGATGCCCACGCCGAGGAGCTGGTGCACTGCGAGCAGCATTGCGGCGCCGAGACTCTCGATCTGCAGCGGGCGCGAGAGCTGGCGCCCGACACTCGCCGCCACTCCGTCCGGCGCGACCAGCAGGAACGGCAGGTACACCGCCAGCACCACGGCGGCGAAGAGTCCTCCGCAGAGGAGCGCTTCGCGCCGACCGCCGCGGCGCCACGCCTGGGCGAGCGCGACCGGCAGCAGCACGCCGGGATAGAGCTTGGCCGCAACGGCGAGGCCGAGGGCCGCGTGCCCGAGCCGCAGGCGCTGCGCGAGCAGCGCCGCCAGCGCGAACGAGGTGAGCATCGCCGGCCAGAGATCGAAGCGCGTGAGCAGCACCGAGCCGAGCGCGAGCGGCGCCAGCGCGACGTACGCGAGCGTGCCGAACCCGAGCGTGAGACACCGGGCCGAAAGGCCGACGGCAACGATCGTCCCGCAGCCGCAAAGCGCCATCAGCGTCTCGAACCACTGCCGGTAGTCGCCGCCGGGCAGTGCAGAAAGCAGGAAGACCGGCAGCGCAGCGGGCGGGTACTCGACGCGGAAGTCGCGGTACGGCACCTCGCCGTCGCGCATGAGCTCGCCATAGCGCTCGTAGATCGGCGTGTCGATGATCTGGTCCCGCTCGTAGAAGCCGACGTGCAGCAGCGCCCACGCGCAGAGAAACAGCGCGACCGCGAGGGCGATCCGCCAGATGTCAGGGGTCCGCTCGGTCACGAGCCAGGAGCGCGAAGACGGCGAACGGGAAGAACCACGGCAGGTAGAGGTAGAACCAGTGCGTCAGCACGAGCTCGAAAGCCGCAATCAGCGCGGCAGTGAGCGCAGCCAGCTGAAGCGGCGACTTGCGCCGCGGCAGGAACGCGGCCGCGACGGCGCCGGCGACGACGAGCACCTTCACGATCTGGTGCGGCACGTGCAGGTCGGGGATCCCCCGCGCGTGGTACTGGCCCCAGTCCCAGATCGAGAACGGCGACTCGCGGCCCAGCTGCCAGCCGAGCGTGCGGTCCCAGAACGTGCGCACGGCGTCCCACAGGCTCGGCTCGAGCAGCAGGATCGAGAACGACGCGAGCGTCGCCACCGCGAAAGCAGCCGCGAACACCAGCACGTTGCGGAGCCGCGGCTGCGGGTACGTGCTCCAGAGCGGCGCCACGATCAGCGCGGCGAACTTCGTCCACGCCGCGAGCGCGCCGAACGCACCGCGCCCGATCGGGCTCGCGGCGAAGAAGAAGCCGAACAGCAGCATCGCGGGCAGGATCGCGTCGTTCGTGTTCGAGTTCGAGACGTATTGGGTGAACGGATACGACGCCCACGCGAACACGAGCGTTGCAGCGAGCCGCTGACCCCCGAAGCGCCACCCGATCAGCGCGAGCGCGAGCACGCAGACGATGTCGAACGCGACCGCCGTGAAGTGGGCCGCGGGCAGGTCATCCCACTTCCCGCTCCAGCCGAGCAACAACGCTCCGGGCACGTAGCCGACGTACGAAACGGGGCCGTACGTGTCGCCGCGTTCGTTCGAAGACTCGCAGCGCCCGTTCGTCTGCACGCGTTCGCGGATCTCTCCGTCGGCGGCGGCGGGGCCGCAGGGCGTGCGATCGTCCTGCACGGGCATGTGTCCATAGGGCGCTTCGCCGTGCACGATCCGGTCTGCGCCGATCACACCGGCGTAGCCGACGTCGATCACGTTCGAGGTCTGGACGTTGAGGCCGATCCGGAAGCCCAGCAGAAACACGGCCGCAGCGAGGAGCAGCCAGACCGGCCAGACCGGCCTCGAGGAGGGTGACCGGCCCGTGCCGCCGATCCACGTCATGCGCGCGATCACGTAGAGGAGCGGCGGATACGCGAGCGGGACGCTTACGAAGATGTCGCCCTTGTTGAAGAACCAGAGCGAGACCGAGAAGGAAAGGAGCGCGAGCAGGTCGAGGTTGCGGAGCGAGAACGGCCGGCGGAGGTTCCCGAGGCCGACGACGAAAAGCGCGCACAGCGCGAGCCAGAGCGCGGGCTTGTTGAGCTCCTTCCGACCGAACGCTCCTTCGTAGCCCCGCGCCATCTTCCACGCGACCTGCGGGCCGGTCCACGCTTCCGTGACGAGCCCCGTCCGGTCGTCGACGCGTCCGTCGGCGATCTGCCCCGCGTCGCGCCACCAGACCTTCACGCGCCACGACCCTTGATCGGCCTCGAACTCGGCCTGCGTGGTACGGCCGGTCTTCGGATAGCGGGCGAGCCAGTCGCGCACCTTCCGATCGGCGAGGAAGATCCGGAGTGCGCGCGCCTCGGTCAGGCGCGCAGGGCTGGGCTTCGGAATGAACGGCGTCTGGACGAGGTTGCCTTTGCCGTCGAAGACCGGCGAGGTCGGCTCAGCGCCAAGCGCGCAGGGCGCGACGATCAGCGCGAGCGCGGCCGCGACGAGAACACGTCGCAGGAAACCCGTCAGGGTTTCCTGCGAAAGGTCCACAGTTTGTTGCCGATGAAGTTGATCGGTGTTACGACCACGATCGCGATCGCCTGCGACGGGATCTCGCCGAGACCGAGTTGGATCAGCACTTCGAGCACGACCAGGTTCGCGGCCAGCGCGAGCACGGCGACGACGAAAAAACGCAAGCCCCGATGGGCCACGTGGCCGCCGTGCCCTTGAAACGTCCAGAGGTGATTCCACGTGTAGTTGTTCGTCACCGCTACGAGGAACGATCCGATCGCGGCGAGCCGGTGGTCGAGATCCGCCCAGAGGACGAGCGCCGAGAAGACCGCAAGGTTGACCACGTAGCCCGTCGCGCCGACGAGCGAGAACTTCGCGAGCTGGATCCAGTTGTGCGACCGGCGCAAGGCCCGGCCCGCCCGCGTCCGGGCAAGCGCGGCGGCGACGCCGGCGGCGGGCGAGCGCTGCATCGACGCGCGAGACTAGCTTTTCAAGAGGCGGCCCTGACGTCCTTGCGCGGAGCCCCGAAGACGACGTCCGCCGTGAACGGGAGCTCGCGTGAGCCGTCAGCCGTGGCAACACGTACGGTCTCGATCGACCCGTCGACCGCGAGGACGACGTCCTCGAGCGAACCCACCGGCTCGTCGCGAAACAGCACCTGGGCGCCTCGCAGCGAGGTGAACGTGCTGCCGCGGTCGGTGTAGAACGCAAGCTCGCGCTCCTCGAGCAGGACGAGCGCGGAGCGAACCTCGATCGCGTCCTCGCTGCGGTGGCCGACCGCGAGCGGGAGGAACCGCTGCTCCTCGTCCCCGCAGATCACTTCGAGCCCGAGCCCTCGCCGCCGCTCGCGATCCAGCACGAGATCGACCGGCCGGGCGAGCTTGATGCCCCGAAGCCGGACCGGCAGCCGCAGCAGTTTCTCGACCGAGCCCCCGTCCACGCCTCGGGCATTGTGCCCGCAGGGGCCGACGTTAGTCCGAGAAGCCCTCCTCGCCCACGAGCGGGACGAAGCGGCAGGGGATCGACCGTGCGACGGCGGGCCCCTCCGGGCTCCGCACGATCAGCTGCAGCTGCTGGCCGCGCCGGCCGCCGACAGGCACGACGAGACGGCCCCGCTCGGCGAGCTGGTCGTAGAGCGGCGCCGGCGGATCCGGCGCGGCTGCGGCGACCGCAATCGCCGCGTACGGCGCATGCTCGGGCAGGCCGAGCGTTCCGTCGCCGACGTGGACATGCACTCGCTCGGCGTACCCGGCCTGCGCCAACCGCTCGCGCGCGAAGGCCGCGAGCTCGGGGATGCGCTCGATCGTGTGCACCTCGTGCGCGAGCTCGGCGAGCACGGCCGCCTGGTATCCCGAGCCCGTGCCGACGTCGAGCACGCGCTCGCTCCCGTGCAGCGAGAGCGCCTCGCAGATGCGCGCGACCATGTACGGCTGCGAGATCGTCTGACCGAAGCCGATCGGGAGCGCGGCGTCGTCGTAGGCGCGACGGCGTATCTGCTCTGGCACGAACAGCTCCCGCGGCACGCGCTCCATCGCTTCGAGCACGCGCTCGTCTTCGATGTCTCGCGAACGGAGCTGCTGCTCGACCATCAGGAGCCGTTCCAGACGCGGGTCAGGCCGCATGGACATTGGGCCGTGCGAGACCGAGGTGGTGGAGCAGAAGCGGGGCGACGCCGGTGATGCTCGCGGGCGGCGGACCCAGGCCGACGGTGAGCATCGGCACCTCGGAGTCGCCGGCGCAGAGCGAGCCGTGGCTACCGCCGCCCGCGTGGTGGCGATGCGCGAGATCCGCGAACTCGTAGCCGGGAGCCGCTGAGACGAGCACCTCCCCCGCGTTCGGGTTGCGGAGCGCGGCCTCTGCTCGCACGAGGCCGCTCGGGTACTCCGCGAGCACGTCGAGGCCCTCGGCGCCGTCGCGGCGGGCGACGACCGCGTCGTCCTCGAGGAAGAGCGTGGTCTCGACTGCAGGATGTCCGTCCAGGGCTTCCGCGAGCTTCCGCGCCCGTCCGCCCTGGAGGTCGTAGATCATCGCGGCGCGGTTCGAGGCCGTGACGAGCACGTCTTCGGTCCCCGCGAACTCGCGGCCGAGCTCTACCGGCTTCGTCACCTTCGTCTGGCCGTGGTCGGCGCACACGACGACGGCATAGCGCTCGAGCAGGGCGTCGAGGCCGCCGGCAGCATCGACGAGCGCCTGCACCGCGGCGTCGGAGCGCCCAAGCGCGTCGTGCGCGGCGTCGGGCCCGGCGGCGTGCGAGGCGTAGTCGTAATCCGGGAGGTAGTACACGAGCAGGTCGAAGCCATCGCGCGTGACGAGCCAGCGCCCGACGGCGGCGGCGTAGCGGTCGTTGGCTCCCAGATGCCGGCCGCCGAGCCGGTAGGGCGCTCCCGTGAGGTCCGACGCGAACAGGTTGAAGTAGAAGAAGCGGCTCGGCCCGTACGCGACGCGGGCGACACCGGGAATGCGCGTGCGGTGCGGCGTGCGTCCGCGGTAGCAGATGATGTTGACAGCTGCGGCAACGAGCCCGGCGTCCTCGACGCTCTCGAAGAGCGTGACCGCCTCACGAGAGAGATGCTCGGCGTTCATGTTGAAGATCGCGTCGACGATCCCCTTGCGCGTGCCGGCGCGCCGTAGCGCCGCAAACGACGAGCCGTACTCGACGAGCCGCTGTTCTCCGCGGTGGTACCAGACGAGGTGCGGGATGCGGTGCACGTCCGGATACGCGCCGGTCATCAGGGACGAGAGGCACACCGGCGTCAGCGACGGGAACACGGAGACCGCGCGCGTGTACGAACCGCGGTCGAACAGCTCGGCGAGCGTCGGCGCGGCGCGGCGCTCAACGGCGTCCTCGAACATCGCGGGCGTGAGCCCGTCGATGACGATTAGAAGAGCCTTAGTCGCGGGCAAGGATGCGAAGCCCTGCATAGCGCTCGCCGGCACGCCGCCGGAGCCGCACGCCGAGCGTCGGGATCGCAAGCGCGACGAGATAGCCGAGCACTGGAACGAACGAGAGCGCTGCGAGCACGAGTGAGAAAGCGGCGACGATGACGGCCGTCCCCCCACGGGTTCCCCCGCGCGCGAGCGTGCCCCGGACGACGGGTGTCGCGCCGACCGCGCCGAGGACCGCTCCGACCGCGCCGGCGATCGCGCCGGCCCAGTTGCCGAGGACGTACCCGAGCCCGACGGCGGCCGCGACACCAAGGGGGAGGGCGATGCGAACATCGCGCAGGACACCGAGCCCGAGCACGCCGATCGCGCCCCCGAGCCCGGCAGAGACTCCGATCCAGTACCAACCGCCCAAGCCCGTCAAGTCTTATCAGAGCGTTTGTCCGCCGGGCCTAGCGGGCACAACGAGTTACCCCTAGTTTTTGCGGACCAGGCAACATCAGGAGGAGACCCCAGTGAACGACGACGTTAGGCCCCTGCTCGTCTTCTTCACGAGTGAGCGCTCCGGCCCAGCGCGACGGATGGAAAGTCTACTCGCGCATCTCGCCCGGAAGGAGCGCGCCCGCCTGCGCACGGCGCGCGTCGACGTCGATGAAGCACCCGAGCTCGCCGAGCGGTTCCACGTCGAGTCAGTGCCCACGCTCGTGCTCGTGAAGGGCAAGCGCACGGTCGCACGGATCGAGGGGCGCGCGAGCGCCCCGCGGATCGAGGAGATGCTCGAGCCGCACCTGCCGGCGCTGCAGCGCCTCGAGGTCGCCCCGAGCGTGGCCTAAATCCACTCCGCCCTCCCCCGCGTAGTACCGTCGCCCAGTGCCTGGGTCGAACGGGGGGAAGGGAGGAAGCATGAGGAAAGCTCGAATCGCGGTCGCCGCTCTGATCGGAGCGGTGGGCGCTTTCGTCGGCGTGCAGGCCGCCTTCGCGGGCGAGAATGGCAGTGACGAGGCGACGATGTGCGTCTTCACGACGCAGCTCCGGGCGGAGAACGAGGTTCCGTTCAGCAACTCGGAGGCCACCGGCGTCTCGCAGATCAAGGTCCGGAACGACGGCACGATCGAGTTCATGACGCACATCCTCAACGAGGGCGGCGAGACGTTCTTCGCCGGCCACATCCACATTGCACCCGAAGGCGTGGCTGGACCTGTAGTCCAGTCGCTGTTCCAGGGAGGACCGACGAGCGATGAGCAGATCATGCAGAGCGGCGAGGTATCCAACCCGGCGCTCGGAGCGGCGATCTGCTCGAACCCGACGGCGTATTACGTGAACTACCACACCACCGAGCACCCAGCGGGAGCACTTCGCGGGCAGCTCGGCTAGGTCGCCTGCAGCGCCAGGGCGGCGACCGGGGGAGAGAGGCTCAGGAGGGGCCGGTGGCGCCGGCCCCTCCTTCGAGCCGGCGAATCACGTCGAGGCCGAACTCGGCCGCCCGCTTGCCGTAGACGACACGGTGGTCGAAGGTGACCGAGACGTTCCCGATGGGGCGCACGACGACCTGACCCTCGCGCACCACCGGGCGCTCGGCGATCCGATGCACACCGAGGATCCCGACCTGAGGCGGATTGATCAGCGGCGTGACGAGGAGGCCCGCGAACTTCCCCGCGCTCGTGATCGTGAACGTGCCGCCGCGAAGCTCCTCCGGTGTGAGCCGGCCGTCGCGCGCGGCGTCGGCGAGGCGCTTGACCTCGGCGTCGAGCTCCTCGAGCGAGCGCGAATCGCAGTCGCGCACCACCGGGACGACGAGGCCCTCGTCCGTCGCGACCGCGATCCCGATGTCGTAGCGGTCGAGGTAGACGAGCTCGCCGTCCTCGATGCGCGCGTTCAGCTCGGGGAACGCACGCAGCGACTCGGCGACGGCGCGGAGCACGAGCGGCACGAGCAGCGTCAGATCGACGTTCGTGAAGTCGCACTCCTCGACCCACGTCACCGCGGGAATCTCCCGGTGCGAGCGCGTCATGTTCTCGCTCATCAAGCGCCGCACGCCGCGAATCGGCTCGCGCCGCCCTTCGCGCGGCCTTTGTGGCTCAGAGCCGCTACCTCTCGCGGCGAGTCGGACGTCCTCTTCGGTGATCCGGCCCTCCGCGCCCGTCGGTGTGACCGTGGCGAGGTCGACGTCGAGCTCCTGAGCGATCTTCCGCACGAGAGGCGTCGCGCGGAGCCGTTCCGCTCGTAACAGACTGTTGCTTGAGCTCGGCTCCCCCTCGGTCGCGGTCGCCCCATCGCCGCCGATGACGACGATCACCGTGCCGACCGGGACGACCTGGCCCTCCTCGGCAAGGATGCGCGACACCGTTCCTGCGGCCGGCGAGGGAATCTCGACCGTCGTCTTGTCGGTCTGGATTTCGACGAGCGGATCGTCCTCGGCGATCTCCTGCCCTTCGCTGACGAGCCAGCGCGCGATCTCGCCCTCGGTCAGGCCCTCGCCGAGGTCGGGCAGCTTGAACTCGTACGCCATCAGGCGCGCATTTTCGTGAAGCGGATCGAGTCGTGCGGCAGCATCGCGTGGACACCGCGGACGCCGTTCACCATCTGCGTCACGCGCAGATCAACGACGAGGCTCGCCAGTGCGAGCGCGTCGGGCCGCTCCAGCCCATGGTCACGGATCATCAGATCCAGCATTGCGTCGAGCGCGAGCGCCGCCGCTTCGTCGAGGTCCTCGTCGAACCCGAGCGCGATCCACGCCTCGGGCGTCCATGCCAGCGGCGTCGTCAGCTCGAGGTCGTCGCGAACGGTGAGCGCGAGCTCGGCGCGGTGTAGGAGCGACTCGACCGCAAGCTGGGAGACCTCCCCGTCGCCCTGGCGCCCATGCGGATCGCCGGCCGAGAAGAGCGCGCCGTCGACGGGGATCGGCAGATAGAGCTGCGTGCCTTCGACGAGCTCCTTGCAGTCGATGTTCCCGCCCCACACGCGCGGCGGCGCCGTCGACCATCTGCCCGGTTCATCCGGCGGCATCCCCAGCACGCCGAGGAAGGGCCGTAGCTCGATCTCGCGGCCGCGCTCGTCCCGCCCGAGCCTCGCGTCTGCATCCAGCGACCACTCGAGGTAGACGCCGTTCTCGGTCAGGCCGAGCCGGTCGTTCAGCGGTGAGTGCCAGTCGCCCGCAGCGCAGAACCCCCATTCGCCCACGCGCACCTTGTCGATCGAGACCTCCAGCACCTGACCTGCCTTCGCGCCGCGGATCTCGACGGGCCCGATCAGCGCGTGGCCCTCGTCGAGCTCGTCGTCGCGCGGCTCAAATTTCTCGCCTGCTCGCACGTGCCAACCGGCCGAAAGGCAGGAAAACGCGACCGAGTCGCCGGAGTCGATCGCGATGATCGGCTCGAGGTCGCGCGAAAAATGGCCGTGCAGCGTGCGCCGCTCGAGCGGTATCTCGTGCAATGTCACCGCGGGTTCCCGATCCACGCGTCCGCCGGCACGATCAGCACGCGAAGGCCGCCGTCGACGCGCCAGAGCGAGACCGCCTGCTCAGTCCCGTCGAGCTCGGGAGCCACCGCCGCCGGGACGTACCCGGCCTGGATCGTTCTGTCCTCATTCCAGATCGCGATCGCGTTCGGGTCGTGCTCGTTCTCGGGCTCCGGCACGAGCGCCAGCCGGCGTCCTGGGTCGAACGATGCGTCTTCGACGTTGCCCGGGCGAAACGTCACTCCGGCGACCGCAACGACGCGCACGCGCTCGTCTTCCCAGCGCACGGCGTCGCCGGTCGCGGCGTCGCGCAGGAAGAAGCCGCGCTCGCCGCGCTCGAGCCAGAGTCGGAGGCGCTGTGGTTCGTCCGGGGTCATTGGTGGATGACTGCGTTGCGAGCGCCAAGCGATGCAAGGACGCAGGGAGCGTCGATAGCCAAAGCTATCGGCGCGACTGAGGACGCCGCAGCGCGCCGTGCGATCGCGGCGCAGGCGCCGCCGGATGGCCCCGGGCGAGCCACTAGGCTCAGAACGCCAGAAGTTTGCGCACGGCTGCCGATACGCGCTCGACCGACGGCATGTACGCGTCCTCGATCTGCCAGTACGGGTACGGGACGTCGTAGCCGGTCACGCGCAGCACCGGCCCGCGGAGATCAAGGATCGCCTTCTCTGCGAGCACCGCCGCGAGCTCGGCGCCGTACCCGGCGGTGCGGGGCGCCTCTTGCACGATCACGACGCGCCCGGTCTTCGCGGCGGTCGCGAGCAGCGCCTCCTCGTCGAGCGGCTTTAGCGTCCGCACGTCCAGCACCTCGCACGAGCACTCGGCCTCGAGCGCATCCGCGACTTGCTCGCAGAGCGGCACCATGGAGCCGTACGCGACGAGCGAGACGTCGCTGCCTTCGCGCGCAATGCGCGCCTTGCCGAGCGGCACCACGTGCTCGCCCTCGGGCACCTCGCCGCGCATCGTTCGGTAGTGGAGCTTGGGCTCGAGCACGACGACCGGATCGTCGCTGCGAATCGCCGCGGCTAATAGGCCTTTCGCGTCTGCCGGCGTCGACGGGATCGCGACCTTCACGCCCGGCGTGTGCACGTAGTAGGCCTCGGGCGAGTCGTCGTGGAGCTCCGGCGCCCGCACGCCGCCGCCGTACGGCATGCGGATCGTGAGGGGGAAGGACATCGCGCCTCCCGTACGCCAGCGGTAACGCCCTACGTGCGTGATCAGTTGCTCGAGCGACGGATACGAGAACGCGTCGTACTGCATCTCGCAGACGGGGCGCCAGCCGGCCATGCAGAGCCCGACCGCGGTACCGAGGATCCCCGCCTCGGCGAGCGGCGTGTCGACGCAGCGGTCCGGCCCGAACCGGTCGCGCAGGCCCGCGGTCGCGCGGAAGACGCCGCCTGCCCGGCCGACGTCCTCGCCCATGACCATCACGTCGGGGTCGCGCCCGAGCTCGACGTGCAAGCAGTCGTTGATCGCGTCGACGAGCGTGAGCTCACTCACCTCGCAGCTCCCGCAGATCGTCCTCGAACGACGGCAGCGGCTCGCCGTACGCGTGTTCGAACAGCAGCGAGACGTCGCCCGGCGGCTCGGCCTCCGCTTCCGCGATTCCCGTTCGCATCAGCTCGGCGGCCTCGGCACGCACCTGCTCCGCGGTCGCCTCGTCGAGCAGCCCGAGCCGCTTCAGGTAGCGCTCGTAGCGCCCGACGCACTCGTTCTTCCGCTCCTCCTCGACGCGCTCGAGGTCGATGTACGCGCGCGGATCGTCGGCGGTCGCGTGCGGAGCGGTGCGGTACGTCACGGCCTCGATGAAGCTCGGTCCCTCGCCGGCGCGCGCGCGTCCGACGGCGTCGCGTGTCGCTTCGTACACCGCGAGCACGTCAGCCCCATCGACGCGCACGGCCGGGATCCCGTAGCCGACCGCCTTGTCCGCGAGCGTCTCCGCCTCGGTCTGCGCCGAGACCGGCGTCGAGATCGCCCACTGGTTGTTGTTGCAGAAGAGCACGAGCGGCGCGCGCATCACCCCGGCGAAGTTCGCACCCTCGTGGAACGAGCCCTCGGAGGTCGCGCCGTCGCCGAAGTAGACGATTGCGACCGCGGTCTCGCCGCGCAGCTTCTTGCCCCACGCGAGCCCGGCAGCGTGCGGCACGTGCGTCCCGACCGGGACGCAGATCGACGCGACGTTGTAGTCCTTCGGGTTCCACCACCCCGACGGGTGGCCGCGCCACCACTGCAAGACCACCCGCGCTGGCATCCCGCGCAGCAGCCCGATCGCCGACTCGCGGTAGCTCGGGAAGATCCAGTCCTCGTCCTCGAGCGCGTGCACGGAGCCCGCCTGCATCGCCTCGTGATTCCAGAAGATCGCGTAGGTCCCGATCCGCCCCTGCCGGTGGTAGACGACCGAGCGCTCGTCGTAGGTACGCAGGACCACCAGCGAGCGGTAGAGCTCGAGCAGATCGCGCTTGGAGAGGCCCTCGACCTCGCCGTCCGGGACCGCGTCGCCGTCGCCGATCACGCGCCGCAAGTCGCGCTCGGCCGGAACTACCTGCGCCATTGCAGGGATTATCTCAGCGGGAGCGCGAGCGCCGCTGCGAGCACCGGGTCGCGCCCGGCGAAGAAGTCTGCCGAGCCGAGGTCGACTAGGACGTCTGGTTCGATCTGCACCCGCGGGTCGTCAGGGCGGCTCTTCACCCAGTAGATCTGCGGAACGAACGCGGTGAGGCCGAGACCCGGCAGGTCGATCGGCCGGTTGTCGCCGTAGAGGTTGGGGCTGCCGCCGCTCGGCTCGCCGACGAAGACCGGTCGCGGTCGTTGCTCGAGTTCGCTGATGAAGTTCTGCGCTGCCGAGAACGTCGCCCGTCCCATCAGCACGACCGGCCGCGCGTAGCGGTTCACGGCTCGGCCACGCAGAGCGGCCAGCAGCGGAATATAGGTGTGGTTGTCGCCGCCGCCGTTGAGGCGCACGTCGACGATCACCCGCCGGAAGCGCTTCGCCTTCGCGAGCCGCAGGATGCGCTGCGCCGCAGCCCCGGTCTGCACCGTGACGCGCTTGTACGACACGTAGACGATTCGCCCGTGCTGGAGCGTCGAGATGGTCAAGGGCGTGGCCGCCTGCCTCAGCCAGAGCGGCGGCCGCCCCCGCACCACGGGCGCAGAGTTGAACCCATAGCGGGCGCCGAACGCGTCGACGTCGATCGGCGCGAGCGTCAGGTCACGCCGCTCGCCGTTCGGCAGGACGAAGCCGAACGCAGCGGTCCCGGGTGTCTCGGTCACGCGAAGCCCGTGGAGGACCTCGGCGGTCATCAGCCAGCCGGGCAGCCGCTGCCGGATCGTCCAGTCGTTGTCGCGCGTGACCAGCGGACGCACGAGCTCTGCGACCTCTCGACCGGACGGCCCGCGATCGAGACGAGCTTCGCACGCTCGAGGCTCGAGTCGGACGCCCGCAGTACGTAAAAGCCGTCCGCGAACCGGTAGACGCGAAGCGGGTACGCGTGCAGTGGCCGGAGGACCTCGCCGTTGGTCGGGAAGATCCCCGAGTGCCCGCGCGCGTGCCGAGCAGCGCGATCAGCCGCATCGTCTCGACGATGGCCTGGTCCCGGTCGAGGCTGGGTAGCCGCGCGACGAGGTCGTCGGCAGCACGATGGAATGTCTCGCGCGAGACCTCGTGGTACGCGTTTGGGTGGACCTCCTCGATGAACGCGACGAGCGCCCGAACGTCCTCTGCGGTGCCGGGATCGGAGCTCGACGCGCTCCCCGAGACGCACGCGGCGAGCAGTGCAGACGCGAGGAGGGCGAGAGCGAGACGCCGGCTAGCCCTCACGCTGCTTCCTCCTCAGCTCCCGAAGCACGTCGTTCGCCCAGCGAAGCCGCAGCTCTTCCTCGAGGATCCCGAGGCGCAGCAGGAACCAGTGGTAGTAGTCGTTGCCGGTGCGCGTGTTCGTCGGCTCGATCGCTCGGTATTCCGCGAGGAGCTCCTCGGTGTCCCGCCGGAACTGCTCCACGTGCTCGATCAGGACCTCGTCCGTCGTCAGTGCGCCCGCGAAGAGGCGCAGCTCGAACTCGGCCCGCGAGCCCGGCACAACCGTCTCGTGCCACGTACGGAGCGCAGCGCGCCCCGCCGCCGAGATCCGGTAGAGCGTCTTGTCCGGATTGTCGGCCTGTGTAACGGCCCGGCTCTGCGCGAGACCCTCCTTCGCAAGCCGCGGCAACGTCGCGTAGAGCTGCGTCTTCGCAGGCGCCCACACATAGCCGATCGCCTTCCGTACGAACCGGAGCAGGTCGTACGCCGAGCGCTCCCCTTCGATCGCGAGGAGGGCGAGGACGGCGGCCTCGGTCGTCGTCAGGGTACGGCTGATAGTCCGGCTCGGAATAGTTCACCCGGACTATAGACGCCGAGACTGCTGGGCGGTTAGTGGAGCACGGTCACGGCATTTCGCTCGGCCTCGAGGAGCACCTCGCCCACGTCGCCGAGATCCTCGCCGTCGAGCTGGAGCGGCAGCGGCCGGTCGCACACGATCTCGGCGCGATCGAGATCGTGGACGTAGAGAACGTCGCGGGCTCGTTCCTGGCCACGGCCGCGGAGGACGTAGACGAGAAAGCGGGGGAGCGCGGTCGGCCGCAAGCTCCGGGCTGCGACGATGTCGATCCCGAGCTCGAAGCGCGCGAGCGGCGCGACGTGGAGCGGGATCGGGCCGGCGTACGTGTACGGGTCGCAGTTCGCGCAGAGCGCGAAGCCAGCGCGGCCGTGCCCGCGGACCTCGAGCACAGGCTCGAGCTGGAAGCGGTGCTCCGCGAGCACACGAACCGCCGTCCACCCGAACGCCAGGTTGCCCGCGCGCCCGCCCTCGCGCGTCCGCCCGAGCGCGTCGACGCGACGGACGAACTCGGCATCGAGGCCGATGCCCGCCGCGAAGCCGAAGCGGCGGCCGTTGGCGCGGCCGAGCGAGATCCGGCGCGTGCGCCCCGCGAGCAGCCGGCGCGCGCCCTCGACCTGGTCGCGCGGCAGCCCGAGCGCGCGCGGCAGGACGCTCGCGCCGCCGCCGGCGATGAACCCGAGCGGCGTCCGTCCGTCTACGCCGTTCAACACTTCGTTGAAGCCGCCGTCACCCGAGAACACGTAGATCGCGTCGAACGCGCCTGCTGACGCCTCCCGCGCGAGCTCGGTCGCGTGACCGGACCGCTCGGTGAAGCGGACCTCGACGTCGCCGAGGACGCGCGCGACCTCGTGCACCGCGGCGTCGTTGACGGCGCTCGCGAACGGGTTGACGATCAGCAGGCCGCGCGCCATGGTGGCGGAGCATGGCACGCATCGATCACGTCGCATTCGAGTCCGACGACCCAGGCTCGGTCGCGGCCTTCCTCGGGCGCACGCTCGGGGCGCGAGTTGTCCGCGCAGAAGGGCATCCGGTGATGGGGTACGTCGGCAACACGGGGTTCGCGCTCCACGAGCGCGGCGGGGCGGGCGACCACACCGCCGTGCGCGTGAGCGAGGAGGAGCGCGCGGAGCTGCGCAAGCGTCTCGACGCGGAGGGAGTCGAGTGGCGCGAACGTGACCACGGGATCGCGGTCGGCCTCTTCTTCTCGGATCCCGAAGGGCGTCAGCTCGAAGCGATCACGTACCGCGCGAACGACGACCCGCGCCGCCCGCGTAGTCACGGGTCGCGTACCCGCGCATGCCGTCGAAGACGAGCGCAAAGAACCGGTCGGCCAACTCGTCGGTGTCACGGCCGGCCGAGAGCCACGTGTAGGCCCAGTTCGCGGCCGAGAGCAAAAGCAGCGCGGCGGTCGCGTCGTCGAGGTCGGTGCGAAGCGCGCCGAGCTCGCGCCCTTCCCGCAGGAGCGAGCGGAAACGATCCTCGTAGCGGCGGCGCTCGGCGACGATCTCGTCCCTTCGTGCGCCTTCGAGGTAGCGCCACTCGCGCATGAACACGGTCGCAACGTCGAGCTGGTCGGCGACGACGCGCAGATGGGCTCGGAGCGCGAGGCGGATCTTCTCGGGCGGCGGCAGCTCGTCGGGAACTCCGTCAAGGCCCGCATGGAACGCGTCCGCACCCTCGCGCATCGTCTCGTACAGGAGGTCCTCCTTCGAGGCGATCCACGTGTAGACGGTCGCCTTCTGAACGCCGAGCGCCTCGGCCAGGTCGCCGATCGACGTCCCGTGGTAGCCGCGCTCGGCGAAGAGCCGCGCAGCCTGGCGGGTTAGCTCGGTGCGCCGGGCGGAGATAGACTGAGCCTAACGATCGTTCGGTAGGGAGGTCGAATGGACGCGCGCACGCAGGAGTTCGTGGACTACGTCCAGGCCGGCGGCCAGGTCGAGACCTCGGACTGGATGCCCGAGGAGTACCGGGGGAAGCTGATCAAGTTCATCGAGATGCACGGCAACTCGGAGCTGATGGGCGTACTCCCCGAGCGCGAGTGGATCCTGCGCGCCCCGACGCTCCAGCGGAAGCTCGCACTGACGGCGAAGGTTCAGGACGAGGTCGGCCATTCGCAGCTGATCTACCGCGTCGTCGAGGACCTCGGCAAGCCGCGCACGCAATGCCTTCAGGACCTCGTGGACGGCAAGGCGAAGTTCCACAACGTCTTCCACTACCCGACCAAGACGTGGGGCGACGTCGGCGTGATCGCGTGGCTCGTCGACGCGGCCGCAATCATCTCGCAGAAGGCGTTGCTCAAGTGCTCGTACGCGCCCTACGCGCGGATCATGAAGAAGATCTGCTGGGAAGAGTCCTTTCACATCCTGCACGGACGTGACGTGATCCTGACGATGATGAACGGCACCGACGAGCAGCGCGAGCTCGTGCAGGAAGCGGTTGCGCGCTGGTGGCCGCCGCTGATGATGTTCCACGGCAATCCGATCGCCGCCGAGGACGACCCGATGATCTTCTGGCGGATCAAGTCGCAGGGGAACGAGGACGCGCGCCAGCAGTTCCTCGACGGGTACGTGCCGCAGATCTGGGAGCTCGGGCTGACCGTCCCCGACCCGAAGCTGCGCAAGCGCGGCGACGGCGTCTGGGAGTACACCGAGCCCGACTGGGACGAGCTGAAGCGCGTCGTCACGGGTCACGGACCGAAGACGGCGGAACGGCTCGCGTTCAGGCGGCGCTTTCTCGAGCAGGAGGCGTGGGTTCGGTCGGTCGTGCTCGCCGAAGCGGCGTGATCTTCGAGGTCTTCAGGCAGGAGCGAAAGGGCCAGGCGTTCGCGCACGCGGGATCGATCGACGCGCCGAACCTGGAGTTTGCGGAGACGTGGGCGCGCGAGCAGTTCGGTCGCCGCCAGGAGTCGGAGGCGCTGTGGGTCGTTCCGCGCGAAGCCGTGCGCGAGGTGCACGACTTCCCCGACGAGCTGAACAAGACGTACCACCGCGTGGACGGCTACTCGCTGAAAGCGAAGCTGAAGGAGGCGCGTGAGCGAGCGGGCACAGCGGCTGATTGAGCTCGCCGACGACGAGTTGATCCTCGGCTGGCGCGACTCCGAATGGACGGGGATCGCGCCGTCGCTCGAGGAGGACGTCGCCTTCTCGTCGATCGCACAGAACGAGATCGGGCACGCCCGAGCGCTGTACGAGCTTGCCGCGCGCGACCTCGCGACGACGGCGGACAAGCTCGCGTTCGACCGCGACCCGTCCGAGTACCGCAGCGCCCCCCTCGTGCAGCAGCGGCGCATGGACTGGGCGCACACGATCGCGCGGCACTGGCTGTACGAGACCGCGGACGAGATTCGTCTCGCCGCGCTGAAGGAGTCTGACGACACAGAGGTCGCGGGTCTCGCGGCGAAGATGGACCGCGAAGAGGTCTACCACCGGATGCACGCGCAGATGTGGGCCGAGCGTTTGCGCGCCAACGAGCGCTTCGAGTCGGCGGTCGAGGAGCTGTGGCCGTTCGCGCTCGGCGTGCTCCCACGGGAGCAGCGCGCGGCACTGTCCGAGCGTGTTGGTCGTGCCAAGGTCGAGGCCGTCGAGCGGGACGGAGGATCCGACGAGCTGCGCGAGCTCTGGGAGGAGATGACGATGGTGCGTCGCAGCGTGCCGGGCGCCACGTGGTGACGAGCGAGCAGGTCTGGGACGCGCTCGCCGAGATCCCGGATCCCGAGATTCCGGTGATCTCGCTCGTCGAGCTCGGCGTGATCCGCGACGTCACGGTCGAGGGCGAGCGCGTGCGCGTCGAGTTCACCCCCACGTTCCTCGGCTGCCCCGCGCTCGAGGTCATGCGCGACGCGATGGCGGCGCAGATCGCGTCACTCGGCGCCGAGCCGGAGATCGCCGTGATTGCAGACGACTCGTGGTCGACCGACCGGATCACGCCTGAGGGCCGCGAGAAGCTGCGCTCGTCCGGGTTCGCTCCGCCGGCGCCGCGTGGGACGACGACGCCCACCCTCGTCCACCTGCAGTCGGCGGCGTTCCGCTGCCCGTACTGCGGTTCGACCGACACGCGGCTCGAGAACATCTTCGGACCGACGCCGTGCCGGTCGGTGCGCTACTGCGCGAGCTGCCGCCAGCCGTTCGAGCAGTTCAAGACGATCTGACGACGGGTAGAGAGGGCCTGCTGTGAGGCGGTCGCTGCTCGTCGTCCCGTTCCTCGTGACCGCGTGCGGCGCTGCGGTCGCGTCGACGAACTCGCCGTTCGAGGCGCTCAAGCGCGAATCGCAGCTCTTCGTCGTCGACGCGGGCGGACGTGACGTCGTCCGGCTCACGCGCGATGACGAGAGCCACCACGCCCCCGCGTGGTCGCCGGATGGCCGGCTCGCGTTCCTCTCGTCCCGCGGAGGATCGTTTGCGCTCGAGGTCGGGCGGCCGGACGGCAGCGATCGACGCGTGCTTCTCGGGGACGCAGTACTCAGCGTGGACGGCCTCGCCTGGTCGCCCGATGGCCGTCGCCTCGCGTTCACGACGTTCAGCGAGCGAGGCTCGCTGCAGCGGATCGAGACGGCTACCGCCGACGGTGCGCGACGCATGCGCGTGGCCGAGTAGGTCGTGCCGTAGAACGGAGATCGCCCGGTCGCGCGACGGCGCATGGCTCGCGTTCACCGCGAGGCGTATCCCGGAGGATTGACGCTGCAGCATCCCACGCGGCGACTAAGGTGCGCGAATGCGTGTCGAGATCCTCTACTGCCCCGTCTGAGAGGGATACGACGAGCGGGCCGCGAGTCTCGCGGCCGAGATCATCCGGCGGACGGAGCACGAGGCAGAGGCCCGGGAGGGCGGACGCGGCCAGTTCGACGTGCTCGCCGACGGGCGCCTCGTCTTCTCGAAGCAGGAGCAGAAGCGATTCCCGGCGCACGACGAGGTGATCGAGGCCCTCGTCGGGTAAGCTGATAGCAGAAACGCTATGGCAAAGCCCGTCCGCAAGACTGCGATCGATCGCCTGCGCGAGCGCGCGCAACAGGCGATCGCGCCCGAGGGGGGCTATCTCTTCGCGCAGATCGCGGACGATGTCGCAACGAGGCGCACCGAGCGTGGTCTCTCGCAGCGTGAGCTCGCCGAGCTGACGGGCACGACGCAGTCCGCGATCGCGCGGCTCGAGCGCGGCGGGCGGCCGCCGCGAATCGACACGCTCCTTCGGATCGCCGAAGCGCTCGACTGCGACCTCCGGGTCGAGCTGCGGCCGCGCTGAGAGTCCTTCCATGACGGGGCCTCGTCGCCGGGGTGCGATGGGCGAGTGCGGCTCTCTATCGTCCGGCGAAGTTCGGCGGCCGCTTCTCGAGGAACGCGGTCACGCCTTCGCGGAAGTCTTCCGTCTTCGTCGCCGCCGACTGCAGCTGCGCCTCGAGTTCGAGCTGCTCCTCGAGCGTCGCCGTCGCCGCGTGATCGAACAAGCGCTTCGTCATTCCGATCGCCCGCGTCGGCAGCGACGCGTAGAGCGCCGCGACCTCCGCCACGCGCGAGGCGAGACCGTCGGCATCGACGACCTCGGTCACGAGTCCCCACGCCTGCGCCTCGGCAGCCGTGAGCTTGCGGTTCGTCGTCATCCACTCGAACGCGCGTGCGTAGCCGAGCAGCCGCACGATGAAGTACGAGCCGCCGGAGTCCGGCACGAGCCCGATGCCGATGAAGGCGGGGACGAAGCTTGCGGCGTCGGCCGCGATGCGCAGGTCGCAAGCGAATGCCAGCGAGAGTCCCGCGCCCGCCGCCGGGCCGTTGACCGCGGCGACCACGGGCTTCTCCAGCGCGCGGATCGCGCGGATGTTCGGGTGATAGCTCGAGCGGAGCCGGTCGCCGATGTCGCCCGGCGCCTCGCGGAACTCGGTCAGATCCTGACCGACGCAGAACCCGCGGCCGGCGCCGGTGATTACGACCGCGCGCACCTCCGGATCGCGAGCGTCCTTCAGCGCGGCGGCCAGCCCCTGGTGCACCGCCGCATTGAAGGCGTTCAGCACGTCTGGGCGGTTCAGCGTGATCGTCAGCACTCCGCCTTCGCGACTCGTCTCGACCTCGGCCACGCATCTCCTCTCGCCGGTGGAACGATCGTCGCAATCTTGGCGCATTTCCGTCACACACCCGCGCGTCGAGCCTCGATACCGTTCAGGTAGGGGCGCTCGCGCACCCCCCATGGGAGCTGCGGACAGACGCGGCCGACCTGGACACGGCTCGCGGAGCTACTTTGACGGCATCGCTGGAGTGACGTTCATCGACGCCCTGCTCGGGCCCAACCGCGACGGACGCGACGGCCGGGAAGAGCTGCCCGACGGCGAGGCGCTCGACGCCTACTCGCGCGTCGTGACGACCGTCGCCGAGCGCCTGTCCCCCTCCGTCGCGAACCTCCGCGTCGCGCGGCGGGTGCGCGGTGGACGCGTGCTCGACGGCGGCGGGAGCGCCGTCGTGATCGCACCCGACGGGATCCTGCTCACGTCCGCGCACGTCGTGCACCGCGCCGCCGGCGCGAGCATCGCGTCGTTCGTGAACGGGACCGAGTGCGAGGTCAGGGTGGTCGGCGCCGACCCGCTGTCCGATCTCGCCGTGCTCCGCGCCGAGAGCTCGTCGCTCGCCGCCGCCGAGCTCGGCGACGCCGAGGCGCTGCGTGTCGGCCAGCTCGTCGTCGCAATCGGCAACCCGCACGGGTTCGGCGGCTCGGTCACGGCAGGCGTCGTCTCCGCCCTCGGCCGGTCGCTGCCGACCCGCTCGGGCGCGACGACACGCTACGTCGAGAACGTGATCCAGACCGACGCCGCGCTGAACCCGGGCAACTCGGGCGGCGCGCTCGCGGACGGGCTCGGCCGGGTCGTCGGGATCAACACCGCCGTGGCCGGCGTGGGGCTGGGGCTCGCGGTCCCCATCAACGAGGCGACGCGGAAGATCGTCGGAGCGCTGCTGCAGGACGGGCGCTACCGCCGCGCGTATCTCGGCGTCGCGGGCGGCGTCCGGCCGCTGCCGCCGCGGGTCGCGCGCGACCTCGGCCGCCAGTCGGGCGTCGAGATCGTCGAGGTCGTCGAGGGAGGGCCCGCCGCGGAGGGCGGGCTTCGAACCGAAGACCTTGTGGTCGAGCTGGACGGCGCGCCTGTCGAGACGGTCGACGACCTGCAACGCCTGATGACGGCCGATCGAATCGGATTACGAATCTCCGTCGCCGTCGTCCGCGAAGGCCGCCGCTTCACGCTCGAGCTGGTTCCGGTCGAGCTGCCTGCGTGAATCGCCCATGGCGGGGTGGTGCTCGGTCGATGAGGCGACGGCAGGCTCGTGTTCGAGGAAACGAGGTGGGCTAAGGCGGCTTGAGCCTGAGGCCGAGCACACGAGCTCCACGAGCGGAAACCACGGCGAGATCACGGTCAACGCCGTGCATCTCACAGGGCCGGAAATCGACGTCGTGCTTGCGTCGTCGAGCGCGGGCATCGACTGCGCCGAGTAGGCCCGGCAGGCCGAGTCGTGCCCGGGCCGCACGGCCCCGGGGCACAACTTTTCACCGGCCCTTGAACTCGGGCTTGCGCTTTTGGATGAAGGCGTTCAGACCCTCGCGGGCGTCCTCCGATGCGAAGGCGAGTGCGAGCAGCCGCCGCTCGTACTCGATCCCGAGCTGCAGCGGCCCCTCGTAGGCGCTGTCAACGGCCTCTTTCGCCAGCCGTGTCGCCACGGGCCCCTTCGCGGCAATGTCCCTCGCAACGCGCTTCGCCTCCTCGAGCCACGCCTCGCGGGCGACAACGCGCGCGAGCAGGCCGTAGGCAAGCGCTTCGCGGGCGGTCAGCAGCCGACCACTCAGGATCACGTCCATTGCGACCGCCTTGCCGGTCGCGCGGGTCAGCCGCTGTGTCCCGCCCGCTCCGGGGAGTATCCCAAGTCCGGTCTCGGGCTGTCCAAACCGTGCGCTCTCCGAGGCCACGATCAGGTCGCAGGCCATGGCGAGCTCGCAGCCGCCGCCGAGGCAGTAGCCGGAGACTGCCGCGACGAGCGGCGTCCAGAGATTTCGGATCACGTCCCAGCGCTCGACGCGGCGCGCGTAATAGAGGTCGATCGCGGTGGAGCGCGCGAGCTCACCGATGTCCGCCCCTGCGGCGAACGCGCGGTCGTTGCCGCCGAGCACGACGCAGCGCACGTCCGGGTCGGCGTCGAGCTCCTGCAAGCGCTCGACAAGCTCGCCCATCAGTTCGTCCGAGAGCGCGTTCAGGTGCTTCGGCCGGTTGAGAAGAACGATCGCAATCGGCTCGTCGCGCTCGACGAGGACGAGTGGGGGCGTTTCGGCCGGTGCCATCAGCGCGCCTCCAGCGCGCGAAAAGCGAGGATCGCAAGGACGCAGGGAGCCCCCGTGCAGATCGCACGGGGGCGACTGAGGACGCGGCGAGCGGAAGCCTTTGCAGCCGCGTGAAGGCCGCTGCGTGGCGCCGGTCGAGACGCCTTACTCACGCTTGTCGAGGAATCGGCGCACCGCGGCCTGCGGCTCCTCCGTCGCCATCGAGACCGCGAGCCAGTCGCGCGCGTGATTGATCGTCTCGTGCCACGCGAAGTCCTTCCAGAAGTTGAGGTGCTGCTTCGCGTAGCGCGTCGTCTGCGGCAGCTTGCGCGCGAGGTTGTCGACGACGGCGTCCACCTTTGCATCGAGTTCGGCGGCCGGTACCGCCCAGTTCACGAGCCCCCACTCCTCTGCCTTCCGCGCAGGAATCTCTTCGCACATGAGCACGATCTCCCGCGCGCGCCGGTCGCCGACGAAGATCGTCAGCCACTGCGTCGCGCCGCCTGCCGGCACGGAGCCGTGCTCGGCCCCCACGTGGCGGATGAAGGCGTCCTCGACCATGACCGCGACGTCGCACGCCATCTGCAGCTCGTTCCCGCCGCCGACGCAGATCCCGTTGATGCGTGCGACAGCCGGCTTACCGATCTCGCGCAGCCGGTCGTGCGCGTCCTTGAACGCGCCGAACCATTTCCAGTACTCGGTCGGCTTTCCGAGGTAGTCCTGCGACCACGACTTCAGGTCGGCCCCGACGCAGAAGGCCCGGCCGGCGCCCGTGAGTACGACGACGCGGATCTCGTCGTCCCACGACGCGTCCTCGCACGCGCGCGCGAGCTCGCGCAGCATCTGAAAGTCGAACGCATTCAGGATCTCCGGCCGGTTGAGCGTGATCGTCGCGCGCGGCGGGGCCTTTTCGTAGACGATCCGTTCGAAGCCGAAGTCCCCGGGCGCGCGCGGCGCCGGGTACGCGGGCTCAGGCATCACGTAGCTCGGCGAAGTGCACGTGGAAGGGGACGCGCATCGCCATCGCGTCCTCGCCCGTCGCCATGAACTCCTCGGTTCGGGCCGCCTGCTTGAAGGCGTCCATGCTCGGGAACTCCCACTCGGCGTAGTAGCGGTAGCGCGGCTCGCCCATCGGCGCACCGAAGACGCGTCCGTGGCGGAACGTCCCGCTTGGGACCTTGCGGCAGAGCTCGGCGTGCTCCTCGTAGCGCGCAGCGTCCGGCTCCTGCTCGTAGACGATGAAGACGCGAACCATCGGGCCGAGCGTATAGCTTCGCGCCCTGATGTCGGGCGGGACGGTGCTGGCAGTGGCGATGACGGCGACCGCGGGTCTCGCCGGGTCGGTCCAGGTGGCGATCATGGGGCGCTTCGGCGAGCGCGTCGGCGTGTTCGAGGCGCTCGCGTTCGCGACGATGCTGACCGCGATCCTCTCCTGCGTGACGCTCCTCGTCGTACGGCGGAGCCTCGACGCTTACTCGGCGGGCCTTCACGTGCCGCCGTGGCTGTGGCTCGCCGGGGTGATGGGGCTGATCGTGATCCTCTCGATCACGTTCGCGACCCCGCGGCTCGGGGCGACCGCGACGATCGGCCTGCTCATCGCCGGCCAGCTGACGATGGGAACGGTGATCGACCGGTTCGGCCTCTTCGGGCTCGAGCAGATCCCGATCGGCTGGCCGCGCCTGCTCGGGATCGTGCTGCTCGCGGTCGGCGCGGCACTGTCGCTCAAGAAGTAGCGCGCAGGCCTGCGTCCTCCAGTGCAGCGGCGACGAGCGCGTCGTAGCGCTCCGCCGTGAGGTCGCCCAGCGGGTCGCGCGTGTACGCGAGCAGCTGCCCGTACGGGAGCGAGAATGCCGCGCGCATCGCGAGCAGGCGGCGGCGCTCCGGCGACGAATCCGCACGGAGGACGCGTTCGGCCTCCGTCAGCTTGCGCGCGAGGGCGATCCGGCCGGGCAGCCAGCTGAGGAGCACGACCACGGCGGGGATGCCGAAGATCACGAGTCCGAGGATCAGCGCGAGCCGGTGCACGGCGTTCTCACCCGCGTGGCCGAGGTCGGCGACGTTGCCGCCTGTGCCCTCGCCCGCGCCGCGCAGGGCGCCGCCGAGCTGGCCGCCCACGAGCGGCACGTCGTCGACGGCGTCGCCCGCGGAGTCGAAACCGTTCTCGACGGAGGTGCCGGCGGCGGCAACGCCGTGGCCGAGCACCGCGAGCCTGTCCACGGCATCGTGAACCGCGAGGCCGATCCACGCGAAGAGGATCAGCAGGCAGACGACGAGCAGATCGCGAACGACAACGTTCGCCCGTCGCGACGGAACTTCGGGGTAGATGCGCATGCGGCGCTCATACCCGCAGGCGCCCGAGCATGACCCAACCGACAAGCGGGGCGAGCGCGGCCAGAGCGAATCCCACCCGCCAGGAGCTCGCCTGCACGACTGCCGCGAAGACGGGCACCACAGCCACCGCGGCCGCGCCGAGCACCGTCTGCTGAAACCCGATCGCCGCTCCGCTCCTGGCGCGGCCCGCCAACTCGGCTGCGGCCACGAACGCGAGTCCGTTCCAGGCGGCGGAGATCGCTCCCGCCGCGACGAGCAGCGGTACGACGACCGTCAGCGGCGCTCCCAGGATCAGCGCGGCGGTCGCGAGCGAGGCGAAGGAGGCGATCCCGATCAGCCGCAGCGGGACGATGCGAGAGCGAAGCACGTCCGACCAGTGGCCCACCAGCACGCGCAAGACGAGCGCCAGCGCATGCACTGCCGCGAGCGCAGCCGCCGCCGACTTCGGTGCGAGGCCGCGCGCGTCGTGCAGGAAGAGCACGAGGAAGCTGAACGTGACGATCTGCGCAGCGACGTACGAAGCGCTCGCGCCGGAGAGCAGCCACAGGCGCCGATCGTGCAGCGTCCACTCGACGTCCTCGGGCTGCACGTGCTCCTCCGGAACCTCGCGGATCACGGCCGCGCCGATCAGCGCGCCCAGCACACAGAAGCACGCGAGGAACAGAAACGCAGCGTCGACGCCGTGTCTACGTGCGAGCGCGGGAAGCACCAGCGCCGCCACCACGCCGCCGAGCGGCACCGCCGTCTGCCGGACGCCGAACGCGAGCCCGCGCTCCTCCGGTCCGAACCAGGCCATGACCGCTCGGCCGCTCGCCGACTGCACGCTCGCACCCGACGCGCCCGCGAGCGCAAGCAGCACCGCTGCAGGCAGGAACGAGTCGACGAGCGTCAGGGACCCGAGGAACACGCCGCAGCCGCCGAGGCCGAAGGCGAGCGCGCGACGCTCGCCGATCCGGTCGGCGACGAACCCCCACGGCAGCAGCGCGACGGTGAGACCCAGACCGCCCGCGGCGATCAGCAGGCCGAAGCCCTTCAGGTCGAGTTCGTAGGCGTCGCGTAACGCCGGCGCGATCGCGGGCAAGCCGACCGAGAGCGCGGAGTAACTTGTTTGGGCGACGCTGCCGGCCGCGAGGACCGCCCAGCGGTAGGAGGACTTCAGAGTTGAAAGGGGTTGAACGGCCTCGCGGACGTCGAAACGAGCACACTCTTCGTCTCGAGATAGAGATCGAGCGTCTCGATCCCGAGCTCGCGTCCGAAGCCCGACTGCTTGTACCCGCCGAACGGGATGCCGGGGAACGCCGTGTACGGCATGTTGATCCCGATCATCCCTGCCTTGATCGAGCGCGCAAGCCGATGCGCGCGACCGGGATCGCGCGTCCAGACGCTCGCGAAGAGCCCGTACTTCACGTCGTTCGCGATCCGCGTCGCGTCCTTCTCGTCCTCGAACGGAATCACGGTCACGACGGGGCCGAAGATCTCCTCCTGCGCGACGGTCATCCGGTTGTCGACCTGCGCGAGCACCGTCGGCGGATAGAACGCGCCCTTCCCGTTACCCGGCTCGCCGCCGACCACGACCTCTGCGCCCTCCTCGCGCCCCTGCTCGACGAACGCGTGCACCTTGTCGCGGTGGGTCGTGGAGATCAACGAGCCCATCTGCGTCTCGGCGTCGAGTGGGTCGCCGACCTTGAGCGCGCCCGCCTTCTCGGCGAAGGCGGAGACGACGTCGTCGTAGATCGAGTGCTCGACGAGCAGGCGCGACCGCGCCTCGCAACTCTGGCCCGCGGAGTAGTAGATCGACCAGACGGCGCTCGGTACCGCGTCGTCGAGGTCGGCGTCCGCGAAGACGAGGTTCGGGCTCTTGCCGCCGAGCTCGAGGATCAGACGTTTGATCGGGTCGGAGCACAGCCGCATGATCTCGCCGCCCGTCTTCGTCGAGCCCGTGAACGCGACCTTGTCGACAAGCGGGTGGCGCACGAGGTGCGCGCCCGTCGTCGGGCCGTCACCGGGAACGACGTTCACGACTCCGGGTGGGACGCCGACCTCGGCCGCGAGCTCGGCGAGCCGCAGCGCAGACAGCGGTGTCGCCGGATCGGGCTTCAACACGATCGTGCAGCCCGCGGCGAGTGCGGGCGCGAGCTTCCACGTCGCCATCATCAGCGGGTAGTTCCACGGAACGATCTGCCCGCAGACGCCGACGGGTTCCTTCAGCGAGTAGTACAGGAGCGAGCCGCCGATCGGGTTCGAGCGGCCGGCGATCGAGCCCATCGCCGATGCGTAGAAGCGGAAGTTCTCGACCGCCTGCGCGAGCTCGGCCTTGACCGAGGAGATCGCCTTGCCGACGTTGCGCGACTCGAGCTCGGCGAGCTCCTTGCGGTTCGCCTGCAGCGCGTCGGCGAGTGCGTGCAGCAGGCGCGAGCGTTCGTTCGGCGGCGTCTTCGCCCACGGTCCCGCGAGCGCGGCGGCCGCCGCCTCGACCGCGCGATCGACGTCCTGCGCGCCCGCCATCGCGGCGCGTGCGAGCGGCTCCCCGCTCGCGGGCTCGCTGAGCTCGCGCACGTCGCCGGAGGCCGACTCCACCGCCTCGCCGTTGATGAAGAGCAGGTACTCGCGGGTCGCGATGGCCATCGGACGGGAATCTACCGTTAGGCTCCGTAGATGTCCGACGACTCGGTGCAGGTGGAGGCCGCCCGAATCCCGGACCGTGACCGCCTGCTCGATGACCTGAGGGCGCACGGCCTGGACGCGCATCCGGACGGCGAGATGGGGATCAAGATCCTCTGCAATACCGACGACGACGACGCGGCCGACGAGGTCTACCACGAGGTCGAGTCGTTCGTCATGGACCTCGGCGCCCCGTTCGTGCCGATCAAGCACGAGGGCGTCGTCTACGTGCGCCCGCCGATCTCCTAAACGAACTCGACGCGAACCGGATGGTCGTAGGCGCCGATCGCCTCGGCGCGGCGGAGCAGCTCGCGGACCGCCTGCCGGCCTTCGTCGCCGTAGTCGCACGTGAAGTCGTTCACGTACATGCCGACGAAGCGGTCCGCGAGGCTCTCGTCGAGGCCGCGCCCGAAGCGCATCGCGTAGGCCATCGCCTCGCGGCGGTTGTCCAGCCCGGCCTGGATCGACTCGCGCAGCACCTCCGAGAGATCGCGCAGCCGCTCGTCGCCGATGTCGCGGCGCGCGACGTTCACGCCGAGCGGGAGCGGCAGGCCGGTCTCGAGCAGCCACCATTCGCCGAGGTCGACGCACTTCTCGAGCCCTGACGCGGCGTAGGTCAGCTGCCCTTCGTGGATCAGCAGCCCGGCTGCGGCGCGCCCCTCGCGGACCTCGTCGAGGATCTGGTCGAACGGCATCTCGCGGTAGCGGAAGTCGCCGAGCGCCATCCGCAGCACGAGGAACGCGGTCGTCATCTTGCCCGGGACGGCGATCTCGAGCCCGCGAAGCTCGTCGAAGCCGAGTGCCCGCGGCGCGACGACGATCGGCCCGTACCCCGAGCCCATGCTCGCGCCGTGCGGGAGCAGGACGTAGCGGTCCTGCACGTGCGGGTAGCTGTGCAGCGAGAGCGCGGTCACCTCGAGCCGTCCCTCGAGCGCCCACTCGTTCAGCGTCTGGATGTCGCGCAGCACGTGCTCGAACTCGAAGCCGCGCGTGTCGATGCGGTTTTCGGCGAGCGCCCAGAACATGAACGCGTCGTCGGGATCGGGACTGTGGCCTAGGCGGATCAGCACCGGGCCAGGCTAGCGCGACTCTCGCGACCCCCGTCCGAAGAACCAGCGTTCCAGCGGACCGAGCAGCTCCTGGCGTGTGAACGGCTTCACGTGCTGCGGACGTCCGTCGTCCTCCGACACGCGCACGTCGTCCTCCAGCACGGCATTTGCGTACTCAAGCGCGTCGTCGAGCTCGTAGCCCTCGAACACGTAGTCGTCGCGGCGCGGTTCGTCGGAGGAACGGTGCTGCGGATTGACGGCCCGCCCGACGGCCCAGAGCGCCCCCTCTTTCCGCTCGATCCAGACGAGGATTCGCTCCTCGGCGCCACCGTCGTCGACGCCGCTGATCGCACGTTCAGCGAAGCGTCCGGCCGTCGCTCTTCGCCTCATCCGCGACTACGATAGACCTGTGGCGCGCCTCTCGCAGCTTTTCCGGAACCCGTTCGCGTTCCTCTTCGAGCGCTCCAGCCAGGAAGACCGCCTGGCTGCGTACGTGATCCGCGAGCACAACCGCGGCCGGCCCCTGGAGGAGATCCTCCAGGACCGCTACATCGTCAACCGCACCTCGCCGTCGCAGCTGCGCAGACTGCTCGACAATCCCGATCTTGTTCGCTCACTGGGCAACGACACGATCGAGGCCGTGCGGATGACGATGACCTCGACGTCCTCCTAGAGGTCTCGTCCGGCGCCGCGCTCGCGTGCGCGCGCGACGACCGCCGCCCCTGCCGCCACATCCCACGCGGCGATGCCGTTGGACTTGAAGACGACGATGTCGTCGTCCGACTGACGACCGGCCACCTCGCCGACGACCACCTCGTGGAGCTCGTGCACCTCGAGCCAGTCGAGGAGACCCTGTTGCACGGGCTCGATCAGGTCGCCGGACTCCTGCTGGGCCTGCTCGCGGGAGTCGCAGCAGATGAAGCTCGCCCGCTCGATCACCGCATTGTCGAGCTCGCGCGCGTTCGGCTCGTTCGCCCCGACGGCGCAGACCAGCGCGCCGGGCTGCAGCCACTCGCCGCGGAGCACGGGATCCTTCGACGTCGTGACCGTGACGACAATGTCCTGTTCGGCCGCGTCCCGGTGCATCTCGCCGGGCTCGGCCCCGACCTGTGCGCAGAAAGCTGCGAGTCGCTCCTCGCTGCGGCAGTACGCGATCACGCGCTCGATCGTCGGGCACGCCTCGCGGATGCAGAGCACCTGCGACTCGGCCTGCCAGCCGCAGCCGATCACGCCGAGCGTCCGCGCATCCGCGCGCGCGAGGTACTTCGCCGCCACGCCGCTCGCGCCGCCGGTGCGCAGCTGTCCGAGCTTGTCGGCCTCGATCACAGCGTGCAGCCGCGCCGCCTCGAGATCGAAGAGCACGACGACGAACGGCGTCCCGCCCGAGAGCCACGTGTACGACTTGAGTCCCGCGAGCCGAAGCTCCGAGTCAGCCGCAGCCATGATCGCGAAGACACCGTCCTCGACGGAGACGCGCGTGCGCGGGACGTTCTGGACGGAGCCGCGCGCGATCCGGTGGAACGACTGCTCGACGGCGTCGACGGCCTCGGCCGGCGTCAGCAGCTCCGCGACCTCCGCCTCGGTCAGGTAGAGCGGCATCAGGACGACTTCTTGATGAAGCTGATCTGCCCACTCGTCTCCAGCACCGCCCACTCGACGTCGGCGAGATGCGCGATGTTGTTCAGGCGCGCCTGCGCGGCGACCTCCTCGAGCGTGATCCGGTTGCGGCGCAGATTCCGCTCGATCGGCTGGCCGCGCTCGATCACGATCACCGGATCGCCCTCGAGGATCGGCTGCACCCGCGTGAACCGGAAGCCGAGCCAGGAGAACAACACCGTCATCAGGGCCATCGTCCCGCCGGCGAGCATCGCGCCGGTCACGGAGAAGTCGTTCTGCGTGACGCCCTGCTGGATCAGGTCGCCGAGCACGATGATCAGGATCAGGTCGAACGGCTCGAAGGTCGACAGCTCGCGTCGGCCGACTGCGCGCGTGACGAGCCAGACGAACACGAACAAGGCGATGGCGCGGAAGACGATGTCCATTAGGGAAAGACGGTGATCGTTCGCTCGACGGTGACGATGTGCTCGTCGCCGTCGCGTAGCTCGACGTTCTGGTCGCGGTGACCGACGTTCGTCGGGTTCACCTGCATCTGCATGAAGAAGAGATATGTGTGGTTCGCCGGGACGTGGCCCAGCTCGAAGACGAGCTTCCCGTTCTCGCTCGCCTCGCCGACCGGCGAAGGCTCGACGGTGTTGATCGTGATCCCTTCGGCCCAGCCGGAGTCGAGCACGAGCGTCGCGTTCTTCAGGTCGCGGTTCGCACGCACGTGGAAGCGCGCCTCGTAGTAGAGACCGCCGCGGACGCGCATCGGCGCGTACACGGAGAGCTGGGCCGCGGGACCCGCGACGCTCGTCGTCTGCGGGCGCTGACCGAATACGTTCAGCGCGCCGGCCAGGATGAAGATCGAGAGTAGCGCCACGAGTACGCGGCGAAGGAGGTGGTCGCGCCGTCCCTCGCGGTCCCTGTTCACCTTCAGCGTGAGCTGATCCGGAATGTCGGCCACGGCCGAGAAGTTCGGCGGCAGCCGTGACGCTCCTACTCTGGCTCGGTGCCGTCGCGCACGACGATGCCGCCGCGATCGGCCCGGACCACCGCCGACCACGGCACGACGTCGCGCGAGCGGATGCGGTCCTGCGACTCCGGCGCGCCGATCCCGAGCCGCTCCAGCAGACCGACGCCGCCGACGACGAGACCGGTGATCCGCAGCGACGACGCCGTGAGCTCGGCGCGCACGTCGTGCACGTCACCGAGCCGCTCACCCGACTCCGTGTGCACCGACACGCCGAGGAGATCGCTCAGCTTCATGCGCCGGGAATCCATTCAAGCCAGCGCCGCATACGGTCGTCTCCGCGCCCGAGGCGGAGCTCGCGCGCGCTGCCCTTCAGGTGCACTGCCGAGTCGACCTTCTCGACGCGGTCCCAGGGAACGTGCACCTGCCGGCGGCGCCCGACGAGGATTGCGGCCACGACGGGTCGTCCCTCGCGCACGCCTTCGAGCTCGAGGTCGTCGACCTTGCCGCAGCGCCGTCCGTCGCCGTCCACGAGCTGATGGTCGAGCACGCCGAGCCCGACGTCGATCGACTCGCTCATCCCTGTCCTGCGTTCGTGAGGATCATCAGCGGCACGGCCGCCACGGCGATCGCGAGGATGACGACGAGGTACAGCAGCCCGAACGCGTTCCCGAGCTTCCCGTTCGCGTACGGGCCCATGTACGCCTTGTCGTTCGCGACCAGGAGGATCGGCACGTACGTCAGGGGTAGCGCAACCGCGGAGAAGATCACCGAGTACTCCGTGACGAGCACCGGATCGACGCCCGTGAGGATGACGAGCGACGCGAGCGCGAAGAGCGCCAGCCAGGTGAGCGTGAAGCGCGGCGCGCCCGAGGGCTTTCGGTACTTGCCCCACTCCCAGCCGAGGAACTGCGCGAGGTTGTACGCACCGGAGAACGCGACGTCGAGCGCCGCGCCGCCGATCGCGAACAGCATGCCGACGAGCGCGAGCAGGAGGCCGATCTCTCCGAGCGGCGCCTGCGCCATCAGCGCGGCGGTCCCGAGGAAGTCGGCGGAGATGCCGTGCGGAAGCAGGAGCGCCCCGGCACAGATCATCAGCGCGAAGGAGAGGAGGCCGCCGAGGCCGTAGCCGATGATCGAGTTCGCCTTGTTCGTGCGCAGGTCCTTCGGCGTCCACCCCTCTTCGACCGCGCCGGACGAGTAGAAGTAGACCTCGTAGGGCGTCATCGCAGCTCCGAGCAGGCCGACGGCGAAGAACGCGTAGAGGAGCAGGTCGCCGGTGTTCGCACTGGGCACGAAGCCGCGGCCGACTGCGCCCCAGTTGGGGTTGAGCTTGACCGCGGCGACCGCGAACACGATCAGGCAGAGGCCGACGTAGCCGAAGATCCGCTCGAGGTAGTCGAACGACAGCGCCCAGATCACGACGACGAGCGCGAGCGCGCCGACGACGATCAGCAGGCGGTACGGAAGGTCCGAGAGCAAGTGGAGCACGACGGCGACCCCGCCGACCTCTGCGCAGAGCGTCAGCAGGTTCACGATCTGCGCCGCGATCAGTGCGACCAGCCCGACCCGGTACCCGAGCCGCTCGCGCACGGCGTCGAACACGGCCCGCTTCGAGACCGCAGCGACGCGTCCGCACATCTCGGAGTAGGTGACGATCCCGGCGACCCCGATCACGACGACCCAGAGCAGCTGGTAACCGAACGTCGCGCCCGCGGCGGCGTTGAAGACGAGGTCTCCCATGTCGACGAACCCGCCGATCGCGGCGAGGATCCCGAGCGCGATCGAGAAGATCGCCTTCACGCGAGCTGCTCCGCGCGCTTGGCCGCGTCTTCCAGGCGCCGCTCGAGCGCCCGAGCCTCGTCGGGGTCGGCCCGCTCGAGCTGCCCGAGCTCGCGGGCGATGCTCCGCGCCAGAGCGGACAGCGCCTCTGTCTTCGCCTTCGACTCGAGCGACGACGCCTTCTTGGCGAGCTCCCCGGCGTGCGCCCGCGTGTAGGGCTGCCAGTCGTCACCCTCGCCGGCGTCGTGCGCCATCAGCGCGCCCTCGGCGGCGAGCGACTGGAGATCCTCGGCCTGCTTGGCTGCGGTGGAACCGCACGCGGCCAAGAGGACCACGGCCAGGAGCAGCGAGACCCTCATGCGCGCATCATCGACAGCGCGGGAAAACGTGAAACTCGGGCCATGGCGCCGGTGAGACCGGCGCCGCGGCGAGCGTTGCCCGCCGTGGCCGTTACGGCTCTCGGAGAAGCGAGCCTCGAAAAATTGAGGCGCCGAAGGCGCCGATTTTTCGAGGCGATGCGCCCGGCATGATTCGAACATGCGACCTCTGCCTCCGCAGGGCAGCGCTCTATCCCCTGAGCTACGGGCGCCTGGGGCTGTTCAGTGTAGCCGGGCTCTCGCCCCGTCGACCGCGAGCTCCGCGTCGTCCGGAACCTCGACCCTGACGTAGGCAAGGGCCAGGCCGGGCACGGAGCTCGTGACTCGGCCGACCGATTTCCCGCCGAGCAGCACCTCGGTTTCGGGGGCTACCACACCCTCCACTTCCAGTACCCGCAGGCGCCGGTTCACCTTCCCGCGGTAGTGCTGCCGCGCGATCGGCTCCTGGCCCGGGTAGCAGCCCTTCGTGAACGAGACGGCGCGTTCGGTCAGGCCGGTCTCGGCGGGGAGCACGCGGTCGTCGATCTCCCGTCCGTAGCGCGGCGTCCCTGCTTCGATCCGCAGCCGCTCGAGTTGCTCCTCCGCCAGCAGCTCGCCGTCGAGCTCCGCGTCGAGCACCTCCCAGGCCTCGCGCGCGTAGTCCGCGTTCGCGATCCCGCCTTCCGGACGCGCGTCGAAGACGAGCGTCGACGTGTGCTCTTCGGGCTCGATCTCCGCCTTGGCCGCGAAGCGCATGCGCGTGAGTTCCGCGCGCACCCGCTCGCCGAGCTCGGGTTCGGTCAGCAACAGGAAGTCGTCGGCGCCGCGGCGAAGCACGAGGAGCGGCGCGATCACGCGCGCCTTCGCGGTCAGCAGCAGCGCGTCGCACGACTCGCCGGGCGCGAGCGCCTCGACGTCGTTCGAGAGCATCCGCTGGAGGTAGTCGGCGGCGTCCGGCCCTGCAACGCCGACGAAGGCCCTGGGTCGCTGGGCGGTCACGAAATCCACCCGGGCTAGTGTAGGCAGCGTGTTCCGTTCCAGAGCGGAAAAGAAGGTGCGCGAGGCCGGGTACGACCCGGAACGCCTCCCGCCGGGCCGGTACCTGACCGAGAATGCCATCCGCAGATCACTCGAATGAGGGTAAGGCCCCGGTAGTAGGCGCCGATACGTGGAGCGACCCACCTCCCCCACCCCTCGAAGACCCCGGCCCCCTCGCCGGGGTCTTTGTCTTTGTGCGGGGGGAAACCGCCCGCGACCGGCTCGTAGCTACGAGCAAGGGCTGAAGGTTTTTGCTTTTCCGGGCTTCAAGCGGGAAGATCGCCCGCGATTCCGATACGGCAGGCGAGAGGGGAGTGGAAATGCGAAGAGCAGGGATCACGCTGGTGCTCGCGGCGCTCGCGGTCATCGCGTCTGCAGTGCCGGCCGCGGCTGACGTGCGGATCACGGACCGGCCGTACGTCCGCCACGACGGCGGGACCGATCCGACCATCGCGAGCTGCAACAGCGATGCACCGACGGTGGCGGCTGGGGGCGAGCGGCAGCAAAACGAGCCGACGAGCGCGGTCAACCCGCTCGACACGAGCAAGCTGACGGCGGGCGCGAACGACTACTGCACCGTGCCCACGACGACCGATTCGTGGGCCGGGTTCTACTACTCGCGCGACGGCGGGAGCACCTGGGTCAACAGCCTGCTTCCGGGGTATCCGACCGACACGTCGCCCGAGGGACAGGCGTCTCCGCTCTTCGGGCTCGTTACCGGCGCAGGTGATCCGGTGCAGGACTGGGATCGCGCGAACCACCTGTACTACGGAGGCATCGCCTTCAACCGGGCGAAGCCAGCGAACGCGTCGATCTGGGTCGCGCGTTACAACTGGAGTCCCGTTTTCGCCGCGCCGAAGTACGAGTTCACGAGCCTGGTCTCGCGGGGAACGCCCTCACCGTTCCTGCTGGGACACTTCGAGGACAAGGTCGAGCTCGAGGCAGACGACGGCACGGCCAGCCCGTTCGCCGGCAACGTCTATGTCTGCTGGGCCCGCTTCACCTCCTCGGGTCACAACAACTTCGTCGAGTTCGCGCGATCGACTGACGGGGGCAGGACCTGGGAGCGACAGAAGATCTCTGAAGGCATCCACGGCAGCCAGAGCTGCGACGTCGCCGTCACGCGGACGGGAACGGTATTCGTGACCTGGCGCCAGTATCAATCCGGTAAGCACCAGAACGACGCGATCGCGTGGGCGAAGTCCACGGACGGCGGCGCGTCCTTCACGAAGCCTGCGATTGCCCGCGAGTTCATTCGCTGGGACCCGCAGGACGAAGCCGGCTCTCCGCTCGTCGCGGCAGAGGCGGAGTACGCCGCTTGTCTCGCAGCGGACGCGGGACTCGACGCCTGCAGCGGCCCCGAGCCCGAACAGGCGACGGGCAACTGCGGCGATGGCCCGTTGATCTGCCAGTCCGGCTACGTCTTCGGGCGCGACGGGTCGAGCCCGCGTAACGCGGCCGACCCGACGGCGGGCGAGGGCGACGAGCTCTACGTCGTCGTCGAGGCGACCGTGCCCGGCACCGAGAGGGACAGCGGCTCCACCTACGGCACGATCGACCCGGGTACCGCGAGTCAGGCGGCGATCTACTTCACGAAGACCGAGAATGGAGGCCGCACGTGGTCGGCGCTGGCGCGGGTCGACGCGCAGGCACGCGGCAACCAGTTCTTCCCGGACATCGACGCCAACGGCGGGAAGCTGCACGTCATGTGGCAGGACACGCGCGCGTCGACCGGGAACGGCCCCGACGGCTCCTTCATCACGGTGCCGTTCGAGAACCAGTGGGTCGCGGCCAACCCGCCCGGCTCGATGTCGAGTGGACCGGGCGTGCAGTCCTTCTACTCGACGTCGACGAACGGCGGCGGCACGTGGACGGCAACGGGCGCCTCGTCGATCACCTACAAGCTCCACTGGGAGCAGTTCGGCGGTCGCGACCTTCCGTTCTTCGGCGACTACAACTACATCTCGGCGGTCGGCGGGAAGGTCTTCTTGACCTGGACGGACGGCCGCGACACCGTCGCCGGCACGGACCCGCGCTACACGAACGGTGACGGGACGGACGGCTTCGACGTCCTCCAGTGCCGCACGCAGAACGCGGACGGCAGCTGGAGCGGGGACACCTGCCCGAACGCGGGCGGCCTCGACCAGAACATCTGGGGGGCAGTCATCGGGTAGTCGGCATCGACGACTCGCGAAGACCCCGGCCCCCCGGCCGGGGTCTTCGTCCGTTCGGGGCCGGTCAGCTGAGCAGCCAGACGAGGACGTTCCAGAGCAACCCGAGAACGAAGACGGCAAGACAGATCGCGACGAACGCCGCGATGATCGTCGTGAACATGCGTTTGTCGATCTCGAGTTTCAACAGCCGCTCTTCAACCAGTAGTACGAACCACTCGGGTACGCGAGCTCGTACTCGTTGGGATAGCACCACGCGTCAGGCAGCCCAAAGCGCGTGAGCTTCCACTGGCCTTGCGACGAGACCGAGCAGTAGCCGTCGCCCGCACCGCCGCTTCCGCCCCAGCCGATCCAATTGATGAATTCCCAGCTGCGCGCACCGCTTATGCCTCGTGCCCGGTAGCAGTACGTCACAGAGACGTAGTTCCAGCACCAGTAGAGCTGGAGGTACTCGCGGAAGTACGGCGTCGGCCACGCCCACGGCTCGCCTTGGCCGTTCTCGACGACGAGGTTGCTGCACTGGCTCGCAGCATCCTCGGTCGACGTTGGACCGAGGCCGCGCTTGACGTCGCGCACCTTCTTCCATTCCTTGCGCGGCAGGAACTGCTCCGGCTCGGCGTTGGTCGTAACGGTCACTCCGTCCGCCGGCTCCGTGCCAGTGACGGTCGAGGCGGTGACGGGAGGTTCGTCAGGTCGACCTGCGCGCGCGCCCGAACCGAAAGCGAGCGCGAGGATCAACGGCAACGCAAGGACGACGAGGCGCATGCACATAGAGGACTCCTTTCCGGTCGCCACCGGAATGGGCGACCGCGGGAGGCGCAAGAGTGCGTTGCCACGCCCAGACCGTCAAGCTGTCCGGCCAGGCCAGTCGGTTGGAACAACCGACGTGACGCCAACAGCTTTTTTCGAACTTGTTACACACAAGAAGCAGAAGGGCCGGCTTTGCCGGCCCTTCCTATCTCGCCCCGAGAAATTGAGGGCGAAGCCCGATTTCTCGGGTCCTACATCATGTCCATGCCGCCCATGCCGCCGGGCATCCCTGCCGCGGCTCCCTGCTTCTCGGGCGCCTCGGCGACGATCGCCTCGGTGGTCAGGATGTTCTTCCCGATCGACGCAGCGTTCTGCAGCGCCGAGCGGACGACCATCGTCGGGTCGGTGATCCCGGCCGCGAGCAGGTCCTCGACCTGGCCCGTGTCGACGTTGAGACCGAAGCCCGGCTTCGCGTTGCGGACCTTGTCGATGACGACCGAGCCCTCGAGCCCCGCGTTGTCGGCAAGCTGGCGAAGCGGCTCCTCGAGCGCACGCACGATGATCCGCGCTCCGGTCTGCTCGTCGGCCTCGACCGCATCGAGCTTGATCGACGGGATCGCGTTCAGGAGTGCGACACCGCCGCCGGGAACGATGCCCTCCTCGAGTGCGGCACGTGCCGCCTGGAGTGCGTCCTCGACGCGGTGCTTCTTCTCCTTCATCTCGGTCTCAGTGGCAGCACCGACCTTCACCACAGCGACGCCGCCGGCGAGCTTCGCCAGCCGCTCCTGCAGCTTCTCGCGGTCGAAGTCGGAGTCGGTGTTCTCGATCTCCTGCTTCAGCTGCTTGATCCGAGACTTGATCGCCTCCGGATCGCCCGCGCCGTCGATGATCGTCGTCGAGTCCTTGTCGACGACCACGCGGCGGGCACGGCCGAGCTGCGAGAGCTTCGTGTTCTCGAGCTTGAGTCCCATCTCCTCGGTGATCACCTCGGCGCCCGTGAGAACAGCGATGTCCTCGAGCATGCGCTTGCGGCGGTCACCGAAGCCCGGCGCCTTCACCGCGACCGCGGTGAACGTGCCGCGCAGCTTGTTGACCACGATCGTCGCGAGCGACTCGCCCTCGACGTCCTCGGCCACGATCAGCAGCGGGCGGCCCGCCTGGATCACCTGCTCGAGCACGGGCAGAAGGTCCTTGACCGCGCCGATCTTCTGGTTCGCGACCAGGATGTACGGATCGTCGAGGACCGCCTCCATCCGCTCGGGGTCGGTGATCATGTAGGGCGACAGGTAGCCCTTGTCGAACTGCATGCCCTCGGTGAACTCGAGCTCGAGGCCGAATGTCTGCCCCTCCTCGACGTTTACGACGCCGTCCTTGCCGACCTTGTCGATCGCGTCGGCGAGCACGTCGCCGATCTCCCGGTCGCGCGAAGACACGGTCGCGACGCGGGCGATCTCCTCCTTACCGGAGATCTCCTTCGACTGACCCTTGAGCGCCTCGACGACCGCCTCGACAGCGTCCTCGATGCCGCGCTTCAGCGCCATCGGGTTTGCGCCGGCGGCGACGTTCTTCAGGCCCTCGCGGACGATCGCCTGCGCCAGCACGGTCGCGGTCGTCGTGCCGTCGCCTGCGACGTCGTTCGTCGACGTGGCGACCTCGCGGACTAGCTGCGCGCCCTGGTTCTCGAACGGGTCCTCGACCTCGATCTCACGCGCGATCGTGACGCCGTCATTGGTGATCGTCGGGGCGCCGAACTTCTTGTCCAGCACCACGTACCGACCCTTCGGGCCAAGAGTGACCTTGACCGCGTCGGCGAGGATGTTCACGCCCCGCTCGAGTGAGCGGCGCGCGTCCTCGTTGAACTTCAGTTCCTTATGAGCCATTCGTCTCTTTCCTCCCTAGCTACGCGTTCGCCAGTTCGCGATCGCCGACGACCTTTGCCAGGACGTCCGACTCGCGCAGGATCAGGACCTCGTCGGCGCCGAGCTTGATCTCGGTTCCGCCGTACTTGGAGAAGATGATCTCGTCACCCTCTTCCACGTCCATCTTGATGTGCTCTCCGTCTTCGTCCCGCGGGCCAGGGCCCACCGCCAGCACCTTTCCGCGCTGCGGCTTTTCCTTGGCCGTATCCGGCAGGACGATCCCGCTCGACGTGGTTTCCTCTTCGTCGAGGACCTCCACGATCAGGCGGTCACCCAGCGGCTGGAGATTCATGTAGTTCCTCCGTCGTTGTTCCGACTTTGTGACACCTCTTGGCACTCTCAGTGCTTGAGTGCCAGCCCATCCTACCGGCGATCACGGCCCTCTCGCAAGCGCGCTGGCTCTGTCGTGTTACAAACGCGCTCGTGAAGCGGGAGTTCTCCGCGGGAGGCGTCCTCGTACGCCGGATGGCCGGCGGCCACTGGTTGGCCGCGATCCGGCCGGGCGGCAAGTCCGAGGGCGTCTGGGCCCTCCCCAAGGGCAACATCGCCCCGGGAGAGAACGCCGAGGCGACGGCCGTCCGCGAGGTCACCGAGGAAACCGGCTGCGAGGGCGTCTCCCAGGGGAAGCTCGGGGACGCTCGCTACGTCTACACGCTCCGCGGCGAGCGGATCTTCAAGGTGGTCAGCTTCTACCTCCTCCGCTACGTCCGCGGCCGGATCGGGGACGTTCCGCCCGAGTTCCGCAAGGAGGTCGCCGAGGCGCGTTGGCTCCCGCTCGAAGACGCCCCGCGCCTGCTCGCGTATAAGGGCGAACGAGAGATGGCAGAGAAAGCGCTTATGATGCTCGCGCCCGGCGGGCCCTCGTGAAGACCGACGACGCGATGTACGCCCTCAACTTCTACTCGCCCATGATGGCCGACCAGCTGCGCAGTCATCGCAAGACCGCGACGATCCGGCTCGGCGACAAGGCGGCCAAGTACAAGAAGGGCATGGTGGTCTCGGTGCTCTGCGGCGTCCGCTTCGGGCCGCGGGAGAAGGTCTTCGACGCAGTGATCGACAAGGTCGAGGTCAAGCAGCTCCAGGATCTCTCGCCGCGCGAGATCGAGCACGACAACCCGGAGATCCGGCGGCCCGAGGAGATGGCGAACTTCCTCAGCCAGCTCTACAACCGAGAGGTGTCGCTCGAGGACACCGTGACGGTCATCCGCTTCTCCGAGATCGTCACCGCCCGCTAGTAACCGGCAAAACGCTCCGCGTTTTCGCCGGATCAGGATCTGCGGATCGTCGTTCCGAACACTTCGGGCTGACGGAGCTGAGCGCCACAAGCCTCGCAGTCGACCGCAAAGGCCGACGCGAAACGGGAATCGCAGGCAGGGCAGCGCGAGCGGATCGCGCCGCCGCACTGCGGGCAAGCGGCCGGCAGCTCGTCCTCGCGCTCGTCGAAGTAGCGGAGCGCGTGGCCGCACGTGGTACAGAACGCGGCCCACGGCCCGAGCGACTGGCGTCGCTCCTCGATCAGCCAGTCCGGCGGCTTCCGGGTTCGCGGCATGAGGGAACTATGGCTGTCGGCGGTAGGATTCGCGCCGGTCTGACCTTGTCCCACCACCGGGGGTTTGTGCATGGCAGTTCGTGAGGCCGAGCCGGTCGCCTCGCTGAGCGAAGTCAAGGAAGCCGGCCTCGACCGCGAGGATCTGCTCGGCGTCTACCGGAGCATGCTGATCACGCGCGGGATCGAGGAGCGCGGCCACATCCTCTACAAGCAGGGCAAGATCCCCGGCTCGTTCTACACCGGTCGCGGGAACGAGGCCGCGGCGATCGGCGTCGCGACGGCGATGGGCCCTGAGGACGTCGGCACGCCGCTCCACCGCGACATGGGTGTCCACATCGTGCGGGGAGTGGAGCCGTGGCGGATCTTCGCGCAGTACATGGGACGGCAGGATGGGCCGACGCGCGGCAAGGACGGGAACGTCCACATGGCCGATGCACGCGTAGGCCTGATCGCGATGGTCAGCCATCTCCCGGCGATGCTTCCCGTCGCCGTGGGAGCCGCACTCGCCTTCCGGATCCGCGAGGAGAACCGCGTGGCGGTCGGCTGGTTCGGCGAGGGTGCCTCTGCGCGGGGCGACACGCACGAGTCGATGACGTTCGCCGGCACCCGTCGGCTGCCGGTCGTCTTCATCTGCGACAACAATCAGTGGGCGTACTCGACGCCGACACATCTCGAGTACGCCACCGAGCACGTCGCCGACCGCGCGGTGGCGTACGGCTTCGACGGCGTCGTCGTCGACGGCACGGACGTCCTTGCGGTCTACCGCGAGGCGAAGCGTGCGATCGAGAAGGCGCGCGACGGCGGTGGCCCGACGCTGCTCGAGTGCTTGACCCTCCGCATGGAAGGTCACGCGGTGCACGACGACGCGTTCTATGTCCCGAAGGGGATGTTCGAGGAGTGGGCGAAGCGCGATCCGCTCGAGCGCTTCCGCGTCTGGCTGCAGGAGCACGCGAACATGACAGGCGAGGAGGAAGATGAGATCAGCGGGCAGGTCAAGAAGCTCCTGCACGACGCGTTGAACCGCGCGGAGGAGTCGCCGCTCCCGACCCCCGACCAGTTGCTCGAGGGCGTCTACGCGACGCCTGAGGACCTCGACACGCCTCACCACAAGTAGTGGCCGAGAAGACCTACCTCCAAGCAATTTCGGACGGCCTCCGGCAGGAGATGCGCCGCGACAAGCGCGTCTTCGTGATCGGCGAGGACGTCGGCGTATACGGCGGCGCGTTCAAGGTGACACTCGGCTTCCAGGAAGAGTTCGGGCCCTGGCGCGTAATCGACGCGCCGCTCGCGGAAACCGCGATCGTCGGCTCGTGCACCGGCTCCGCGATCATGGGCCTGCGCCCCGTCGCGGAGATGCAGTTCGCAGACTTCGTCTCGTGCGCGTGGGATCAACTCGTCACGGTCGCTGCGAAACAGCGCTGGCGCGTGGGGACACCGGTGCCGATCGTCGTGCGCTGCCCGTCCGGCGGGGGCTTCTCGGGAGGGCCCTTCCACTCCCAGAACCCAGAGTCCTCGTTTGCGCACATCCCGGGTCTGAAGGTGGTGTGTCCCTCGACGCCCGAGGACGCGAAGGGTTTGCTCATCTCCGCGATCGAGGACCCGAACCCGGTGCTCTACTTCGAGCACAAGCACCTCTACCGACGGATCAAGGGCGAGGTGCCCGACGAGCGCTATACGGTGCCGATCGGGAAGGCGCGCACGCACGCCGAAGGCGAGGACGTCTCGGTGATCACGTGGGGCGCGATGGTCTACACCGCCGCAGAGGCTGCGAAGGAGCTCGGAGACGACGTCTCCGTCGAGATCGTCGACCTGCGCTCGATCATGCCGTGGGACAAGCAGGCTGTGCTCGAGTCGGTGCGCAAGACGTCGAAAGTGCTCGTCCTCCACGAGGACACGCACACCGGCGGCTTCGGCGCCGAGATCGCGGCGACGATCGCCGAGGAGGCGTTCGAGGACCTCGACGCGCCGGTCAAGCGGATCGCCGCCCCCGACACGCCGGTGCCGTTCTCACCGGCGCTCGAAAAGGCTTTCATCCCGCAGGTCGAAGATGTGGTCGCCGGATTGAAGGAGCTCGCCGAGTACTAATGGCCGTCGCAGGCGCAACCGACGTCGTCATGCCCCAGATGGGCGTCTCCGTCTCGGAGGGGACGATCACGAAGTGGCTCAAGCAGGTCGGCGAGCCGATCAAGGCCGACGAGTCGCTGCTCGAGATCTCCACCGACAAGGTCGACACCGAGGTGCCTTCGCCGGCGAGCGGCGTGGTCGCGGAGATCCTCGTGCAGGAAGGCGAGACCGTCGAGGTGGGGACAAAGCTCGCCGTGATCGCGCCCGAAGGGGCGGAGGTGGCCGCGCAGCCGTCGGGCGACGGCGGGGGCGGCGTTCCCGAGCCCGCGACTGCTCAGGCTTCCGCCGAAGCGAACGCGTCGAGCGACGCGCCCGCGCCGTCTCCGACCGCGGAAACGGTCGACGAGGCGCGGCCGGCTGCGGCCGAGACCGCTCCCACGACCGCGCCGGCGGCCGACGGCGGCAACGGGAAGGCGTTCGTGTCACCGGTCGTGGCCCGCATCGCATCGGAGCACGGCGTCGACCCTGGTCAGGTGGAGGGCACGGGGCGGGGCGGCCGCGTGACGAAGAAGGACATCTTGCAGTTCATCGAGAGCGGGCCGGCAGTCGCACCTCCGCCGGCAGCTCCGCCGCCGGCACCGGCTGCGCCGCAGGCTCCCGCGGCACAACCGCCAGCTGCCCCGGCGCCCGCAGCGCCGGCGCCTGCAGCTCCGCCGGCTGCCCCGGCGCCCGCAGCGCCGGCGCCTGCAGCTCCGCCGGCTGCCCCGGCGCCCGCAGCGCAGGCGCCTGCAGCTCCGGCGGCGCCCGCCCAAGTCGGGACAGGCGAAACGCTCGAGCCGATGAACGCCATGCGCAGGGGGATCGCCGAGCACATGCGCCGCTCCCTCGACACGTCCGCGCACGTGACGAGCGCGATCGAGGTCGACATGTCAAGGGTCGTCGCGATCCGCGAGAAGCTGAAGAAGGAGTTCCAGGCGTCCTACGGCGTCAACCCGACGTACCTCGCGTTCGTCGCCCGCGCCGTGGTCGAGACGCTGCGCGAGTACCCGTGGGTGAACGGCGAGATCCGCGGCGACCAGATCGTCACGCGCAACTACGTCAACCTCGGCTTCGCGGTCGAGCTCGCGGACGGCAAGGGACTGATCGTGCCGGTGCTGAAGAACGCGGAGACGCTGAACCTCCTCGGGATTGCGAAGGGCGTCACCGACATCGCCCAGCGCGCGCGCGACAAGAAGCTCCTGCCCGACGAGGTGCAGGGCGGGACGTTCACGATCACGAACCCCGGCGGCTACGGCACCTTCCACGGCACACCCGTGATCAGCCAGCCACAAGCGGCGATCCTCGGCACCTACGCCGTCGTCAAGCGCCCGTGGGTCGTGCAGGACGAGCTCGGCCAGGACGTGATCGCGATCCGGCCGATCATGAACCTGACGCTCACGTACGACCATCGCCTAGTCGACGGCGCGCTCGCCGGCCGCTTCCTCCGCTCGCTGCGCGAGAAGCTCGAGAGCTGGGGCGAGTCGGACTACTAGGCCGGGCGCAGGACGGCCTGCGTCTGCGTCACGCGGGCGACGAGGCGGTCGCTCGCGTCGAGCACGTCCGTCTCCACGACGATCGTCGTCCGGCCCTGGTGAAGGACGCGGGAGCGCGCTTCGACGTGGCCTGACACGACGGGGCGGAAGAAGTTGGTCTTCGACTCGATCGTCGCCGTTGCGGTCGCGCCTTCGGGGAGGTTGTAGAAGGCGCACAGCCCGCCGGTGCAGTCGGCGAGACCCATCAGCGCGCCGCCGTGGAGGATCCCGCCCGCAGTGCAGCGGCTTTCGTCCCAGTCGAGGCGGCCGCGGACCTCGTCAGGCGACGCGGAAAGCAGCTCGACGCCCAGCAGCGCCGCGAACGGCATCGCCTGGCGCGTCGTCTCGTTCAGCTCCGCGCTCACGTCGCGGCCATTGAATCGCACGGAGCCTGCACGCGGCGCGAACCGCGGTCGCCTCCATCACGACGTAGCCCACCGCGGCGCCGCTTGGAGGGTTGCCCTGCGGGAGCCCGAGGCTCGGCACGTGCTCGGCCCACGCCCAGGTGCCGATCGCGGTTCCGTACAGCTCGAGAAAGGCGACGACGATGAACACGCCCGCAAAGAGGTGCGCCTGAGACCTGCGGAGGAGGACGAGCACGAGCAGCACCGCAGCCGCGGCCCCACTCAGATCCTGACGCGGAAGCACGAGCACTCCGGCGACCGCCCACACCGAGACGAGCGCGACCGCCAGGCCGACGAGGAGCCGCTCCCGTCCGATGAACACTTGCGCGACCGCGAGCCCGCCGAGGTACACGAGCGCGTGTCCCGGCGGCACGAAGAGCGGCACGTTCTCGAGCCGATAGGTGTAGAGGCCCCAGACGAGCGACGCGAGCACCTCGCCGCAGCTCGCTACGACCACGATGAGCGCGGCCTGCAGGCGCAGACGGGGGTCGAGACGCGTGCAGACCGCGGCGAGGATCGCGAAGGCAAGCACCCCGAGAGCGAGCTGCCCCGTCAAGTCGACGTAGTGGTCCACCGCCAGCATGAGCGCGACGAGCGCAGGAACCGCGAACGCAAGGAGGACGCGGTTGGTGAGCGAACGCGGCGGCACCATGGGCATATTCGCCCATCCGGGCCGCTCGGTTCGACCCCGCAGCTACGCTGACCACCGTGGCGCAGGGCGCGTACCTGTTGAACCTCGGACTCACCCCGTACCGCGACGCGTGGGAGCTCCAGCGCTCGCTCGCCGCCGCGGTCTCGCAGGGCGCAATCCCGGACACGGTCGTCATGCTCGAGCACCCGCCCGTGGTCACTCTGGGCCGCCGCGCGGAGGAGGGGGAGCTGCACGTTCCCGACGACGCCGAGGTCGAGATCGTCGAGACCGACCGAGGCGGCAAGTCGACCTACCACGGGCCCGGGCAGCTCCTTTGCTACCCGATCCTCGACCTCACGCGGCACGGCCAAGACGTCAAGCGGTACTGCCGGGATCTGGAGGAGGCGCTTGTCCAAACGCTGGCCACGTTTGGACTTCCCGCCGAACGGATCGACGGGCTCACAGGGATCTGGTTGACGGCGCCGCCGCGGAAGATCGCGTCGATCGGGATCCACATACACAAGTGGGTGACGACACATGGCTATGCCTTGAACGTCGACCTCGACCCGGCGCCGTTCACCGACTGGATCACCGCGTGCGGCCTCGAAGGCGCCGCCTTCACGACGATGGCGCGCGAGCTCGACCGGCCGCTCGCTGTCAACGACGTCCGCGGCCCCGCGGCGGATGCGCTCGCTGACGTCTTCGGACTAACGTTCGAGGAGCTCCCGGCGGACGCAGGTGCGGGTCTCTGGGAACAACCGATCCATGCAAAGCTCGCAGTCCGTAGCTGAGCGGCCCCGCCGCCCGGAGTGGATGAAGGTCCGCGCGCCGAGCGCGGACGGGCGCTACTTCGACGTCAAGAAGCTCATCCACGGCGCGTCCCTGCACACGATCTGCGAGGAGGCGCGCTGCCCCAACATCGCAGAGTGCTGGGGACGCGGCACGGCGACCTTCCAGATCCTCGGCGACACCTGCACGCGCGCATGCCGCTACTGCTACGTGCACTCGGGGAAGCCCGAGAGCCCGCCCGATCCGCTCGAGCCTTTGCGGCTCGCGCAGGTCGCCGCGCAGATGCAGCTCAAGCACGTCGTCGTCACCTCGGTCGACCGCGACGACGTCCCCGATCGCGGAGCCGGCCACTACGCGGCCACGATCCGCGCGCTCAAGCGCAAGCTGCCGCACGCGAGCGTCGAGGTGCTCACGCCCGACTTCCTCGGTGTCGAGGAGGAGGCGCTCCGCACGGTGCTCGAAGCGCGCCCCGACGTCTTCAACCACAACATCGAGACGGTGCGCCGCCTACATCGCCACATGCGCGGCGCGAAGGCGAGCTACGACAAGGCGCTCTGGTTGCTGGAACGCGCCAAAGAGCTCGCCGGCTACCCGCTACTGACCAAGTCCGGGATCATCGTCGGCCTGGGGGAGACGAACGACGAAATCGTCGAGACGATGCGCGACCTGCGCGCGCACGGCGTCGACGTCGTCACGATCGGCCAGTACCTGCAGCCGAGCCCGAAGCATGTGCCGATCGACCGCTGGGTGCACCCCGACGAGTTCCGCTGGTTCAGGGAGCAGGGCGAGGCGCTGGGGTTCGGCTCGGTCTTCTCGGGGCCACTCGTTCGCTCGTCCTACCGGGCAGACGAGCAACGCCACGCCGCGGAGACCGGGCGTGGCGCCGTCGCCTACTAGCGCTCCTAGCCGGCGTCCGGCCGGTTCGGATCGAGGATCCAGGCGAGGACCTCGGGCCGGTCGAGCCGGTACGAGAAGTCCAGGCCCTTGCACTGCGCGTTCATGCCGAAGGACGTCACGGACGCGATCGTGTTCGACGTGCCGATCAGCACCGGCCCGCCCGACGCCGGCGAGGTGCCCTCCCGGCAACTGCCGCGGCCGCTGTCAGGACGAGCCGGGGGAAGAGCCGCTTCACTGGACGCTCCCCATGTCGAGGGACGGAGAGCGCCATCTTCCCGGTCCGCGCCCGCACAAATCAACAGGAAGGGCCGCCTCGCGGCGGCCCTTCCAGCGATCCGGGAGAGAGCCCGGACTACTTGACCAGCGTGTAGACCGCGGCGTGCGCCACCTCGGCCCCGCCCCGCAGCACGCGGAGAGTCGCCTGGTGGTCACCCGCGCTCGCGCCCTTCGCAGCGGTCATCGTCACGGTGATCGTCGAGCTGGAGACGGCCGCGGAGTACGAGACTCCGGTGCCGGTGCTCGAGCTGACGGAGACCGTGTACGGGCCCGAGCCGATTGACAGCTGGACGGTTGCGGCCTTCGTCTGGCCGGAGCCGGGCGGGATTGCGCCGAAGCTGACGCTGACCGGATCGAGCGCGACCGACGCGCGAACGGCGTTGTCGAGGTTCTCCCGACCCGCGCCGATCACGTTCACGTCGTTCACGGGCGTGGCGGTGTTGAAGCTCCGCAACACGCCTTGCTCGGCCGTGTTCACGATCGCCGAGCGGATCTCCGCCGCGGACCAGTCAGGATGCTGGCCGCGGACGACCGCCGCCGAGCCGGCGAGGTGTGGCGTCGCCATCGAGGTGCCCTGGAAGAACGCGAAGCACGGAGGCGCAGCGCACGCGGTGTGCGGCACGGAGCTCAGCACATTCACGCCCGGAGCGACGACGTCCGGCTTGACCCGGAAGTCGACGTCCGTCGGGCCCTGGCTCGAGAAGCCGGCCATGATGTCCACGTTCGACGTCAAGAAGTAGCTCAGCGCCGCGGAGACGGTGGCCGTCTGGCCGTTCGCCGCGATCAGCGCCGCGCGGTTGTCACGGGACGTCATGTACGCCGGGATCGTCGGCTCGTTTGCGATGCCGCCGAGGCCCATCGCGATCGGGTCGCCGGCGACGTTGTTCACGACGATCGCCACGATCGCCCCTGCGTCCTGCGCGTTCCGGATCTTCTGCGAGAACGTGCAGGTTCCGCGGGAGATAACCGCGATCTTGCCGCTCAGGCTGTTCGCCGGCAGGGCCGAACAGGCCGTGCTCAGCGAGCCATTCGAGAGCACGGCGGCAAGCTGCGCGGTCGTGTCCGCGGTGACGACCTTGAAGTCGCCTGCCGCGACACCGTACGAAGCCCCACCGACGGTGAGCGCCGCCCCGACGAAGTGCGGAACCGTGCTCGCGCCGGCCGTGAGCGCCCGGGCGGCTTTACCCGGTGACTCGATCGTGAAGTGACCCGGCCCGCTGTTGCCGGCCGCGACGGCGACGACCATGTTCGCCTCGTCGAGGTTGTCCGTGGCGATCGCGAGCAGGTCGTTGAAGCCCCGCGAACCGCCGCCGAGGCTCATGTTCGCGACGTCGAACCCGTCCTCGTACGCCGCCTCGAGAGCATCGACGATGTCCTCGGAGCGTGCGTTGCCGACCTGGTTCGGGAAGACGTTGTAGTTCCCGAGCAGCGCCCGCGGCGCCACGCCCGACATCGCGTACGGGATCAGGACCCCGTTCACGGTCGCCGGTGTCAGGTAGTTGCACGCGACCGTGCCGGCCACGTGCGTGCCGTGATCCTGGATCGCCTCGGCCGTGTAGCCCTGGTTCTTGGCGTTCATGTTGAACACCTTCGCCGCGATCACCTTGTTGTTGGTGAAGCGCGTGTTGCCCAGCTGCTGCTGGGGGGCGTACCCCGCGTCGCTGAAGCACGGGTGCGTCGTGTCGATGCCCGTGTCCACGATCGCGACCTTCACGCCCGCACCGGCGTTCGCTGCACCGCCGGCCCGCGACCACGCCTGGATCGCGTCGATGATCCCGAGGTCGGGGTCGTCGGCGACCGGGTAGTAGAGGCCCTCGTACTCGGCCGAGAGGACCTGCGGCCCGGAGCGCAGCGTGTCGAGGCTCGTACCGTTCAGCTGTACCGCGACCGCGTTCAGCGCGATGTCGAACTCACCCGTCACCTTGGCGGCCGGCGCGTTCGTCCTCAGCCACTGCTTGAAGTCGTTCCGGAGCGCGGACAGCTGCGCCCGATACGACTTCACGGTATTGCTCGAGAAGTCGATCTTCTTCCCCTGCGCGGGGTGCGTCTTCTCGTACGTCGCGAGCGGCGCGCCGTTGAGCTGCACAATCGCGCTCGATGTGTCGACCTTCGGCCCCGATGACGTTCCGTCAGTCCCGTTGCCCCCGGCCGCTGAGGCGAGCACCGGCAAAGCCAGCGTCGCAAACGCAAGCGCGAGGACGGCGATGAATCGCTTCACCTCTCCCCTTTCGTGACGTCCGCCGGCCGTCCCTCACGGCCGCAGCGGCTCTCTCCCTCTGAGGCGCGGCAAGGTAGCAGCGTCGTCGCGGATCATCAATGACCGTTTCTCTATCGAGCTACGGCTATCCCGAATCGGCGCTTCAATGTGTTTGTGCGCCGCTTCGCCCTCGCACCGCTCGCGCTCGTCCTGGCCGCACCGGCGCCAGGCGCAATCGCTCGGCCCGCGCTACGCCCAGTCTCGCTGCAACCGCTCACCGTGCAGGGTCTGCGCTTCCGGGCGAACGAGCGCGTGACGCTCCTGCTCGCCTCCGAGGGCCTCGCGTCGAAGCGTCTCGTCCGCGCGGGGCCGCTCGGTCGCTTCACCGTTCGCTACGGGCTGCGCGTCGACCGGTGCACGCCCTACACGCTGCAGGCGATCGGCACGCGCGGCAGCCGCGCGATGCTGCAGCACGACATCGTCGGCTGCATCGAGCCCTGAAAGACGAAGGGCCCCACGAGGGGGCCCTTCGCTCGGTCGTTCCCGTTTTCGTTACGGGCTGACGTTCTCTACGAGCACGTCGCCGGAGCCGACGAGCACATCTGTGTCCGTCCGCACCTCGACGTTCCCAAACAGCACGCGGCCCGTGGCCGGCGCCGCGTTCGCGGTCACCGTCGCCGGAACCGTCCAGGACGAGCCCGCCGGCCGAAGCGCGTTCGCATCGGTGACGCTGATCGTCCCCATCGGCGTCGTCGTGAAGAAAACGTCGATGTAGTTGTAGTTCGTGTTGCCCGACGGAACCGCGAAGCCGTCGACCAGGACCCGCCACAGACCTGCGGCCGGGTCCGCGATGGTGACCGACTCCTCGGAGTCGCCGTCGGCGTTCGACCCCGCCTGCACGCACGTACCGCTCGTGCAGTTGAAGACGAACAGATCGAGGTCGGCCGCCGGATCCGACGGACTCCCGATCGTCGCCCGGAGCGAGGTCGCCCCCGCCGGGATCGTCACGTCGTACGTCTGTTGCGCGTGGTTCGCGATCGAGAACACGCCGCGCCGCGCGCTGCCCATGTTCGTGCCCACGGCCCTACCCGTGAAGGCGCCGAACAGGTTCGTCAGCGTGTAGGAGCGGCTGACCGGCGTGCCGATCGTCGCCGACGCGATCACGTCCGGGTTCGGCTCGACCTTCGCGCCGAGGATCGTCCCCGTCAACGTGAACGGCGCCGCCGCCGGATAGGCGTCGGAGTTCCGCCGTGCGTCGATCGTGACCTCCCAGACGCCCGCCTGCGGGCTCGTCACGGTCCGGCTGGTCGTGCTCTGACTGACTCCACCGGCCGGGTTGCAGGTCCCGCCGGGCTGACCGTTGTAGCAGTTGGAGACCCCGTTCGACTCGATCGCGAGGCCCCACGGATGCCAGCGGAGGAACCGGATCGCACCGGCTCCTGCCGCCAGGCCGCCGCCGGTCATGTCGACCTTGAACGCCGGCGTGTTCGCGGGCACGAGGAAGAAGTAGTGCTTCGACTGTCCGCGCGCGATGTCCGAGCTGATCGACTGCGAGTAGCTCGGAGCCGCGAACGTGTACGGCGCGATGACGGTGTTCATCGTCGCGTAGTCGATCCCCGCCGTCGACGGATCGTCGAGCGTGAGGATCGCCGAGTGAGCACCGGCCGACGGCGAGATCGTCACCGTCAGCTGCGCCGATCCGCCCTTGTCGAGGGCGATCGACGCCGCCGACGAGAACGTGCCGTCGTTGCCCACCCAGCCGACGTTGTAGGTGACCGGCCCGCCGGGTCCCGAGTTCCGCGTGAACGTGTACGTCCGCGTGTACGTCGAGCCGGCGGTGACACCCTCGCGGTCGTAGATCCCCATGCCGACGCCCGGAGTGGCGAGGAAGCCGCTCAGGAGCGTGTGCACCGGGACCGTCCCCCTGATGTCGACCGTCTGGATGTTCGTCTTCAGCAGCTCCCAGGCCGCCTCGACGTTGATCAGGCCGAGCCCCTGGTCGTTCGCCTGGAACCGCGTCGGATCGAGGAAGCGGGCAGACGAGAGCAGCGCCTGCCGGATCTGGGCCGGCTGGTGCTGAACTCCGGCCTGCTTCGCAGCGCTGATCAGCAACGCGCCGACGCCCGTCGCCTCCGGAGCCGCCATCGACGTGCCGTTCTGGAGCTGGAGCCCCGGCGGCAGCACGTAGGGCAGGCCGGAGCCGTTCTGCCACATCGGCGTGGTCGACACAGCCGCGCCCGGGGTGACGAGGTCGGGCGCGAAGCCGCCGTCCTCGCGCGGCCCGCGCGAGCTGAAGTAATGCAGGTTGTCTGCGTACGGCATCGGCGTGCCGTAGTCCTTCTCGTACGTGTCGGACGTGATGTACGCGCCCAGCCCGAGCACGCCTCCGCAGAGTCCCGGGTCGCCGGCGGTGTTCACACCGGGCCCGTTGTTGCCCTGCGAGAGGAACATCTGCACGTTCGACTGGTCGACCAGCCGCTCGTAGAGCGCGCAACGAGCGTTGTTGCCGTCGTTGAGCGCCGGCAGACCGCCGATCGACATGTTGATCACGTCGACATCCTTCTGCTTCGCGACGAAGATCATCCCTTCGAAGAGCGCGTGGCTCGTGCAACCGGCGACGAACAGGCAGGCCCTCGAGGAGACGACCTTGGCGCCCGGCGCCGCACCGCTCGCCTCGCCGCCGTAGATGCGGTTGCCCGCAGCGATGCCCGTGACGTGCGTGGCGTGGAGCCCGGCAACGATGCCGATGTTGACGTACTTGTTCTTGCCGTCGGTCTGGACGACGAACGGGACGCGCTCGGCGACCGCAGTTGCCGCGTTGTCCGTCCCGAACCAGCCGATGTCGTAGCGAGCGCTGTAGTTCTTCATCGCGCTCTGGTCGGCGAACGAGCGGTTGCCGTTCGTGTCCACCCAGACGTCGTCGGTCGACGTGTTCCAGAGGATCGCGAAGACGTCCGTCTCGTCGCCGTCGCGGTTCAGGTCACCGCCGGCCGGGTCGGGGCTTCCGCCCGTGCTGTACTCGCCGCCGAAGAGCGGGTTGTCCTCGCGGAACGCGCCGATTCGATACGAGCCGGCGACGGGCGCCGTGTACGTAGCGCCCTTCCACGTGAAGCTCGCGCCGCTGACCTGGTCCTTCATGTTGATCCACGTCGGATCGGGGTCGTTCACCGGATCCGTCCCGGTTACCCAGTCGACGATCTTCCGCTCGCCGGTGCTCGTCACGGTCACGCCCGGATTGTCGAGCGAGATGCCCGTGTCGACGATGCCGATCGTCACCCCGCGGCCGTCCCACGTGGGGTGCGCGTTCACGAACTGCGCAGCCTTGGTGTCCTGGGTCGGCATGTAGGGGTTCACCCGCGGCGTCGCCGGTCCGGGCGGCGCCTGCGGAATGATCGGGCTGACGCCCTCGGGCGCCGGATCCTCGTACGGAATCGTCTTGTCGACGTCCGCCGCCTGCACGCCTGCGAGCCCAAACGCCTGCTCGACCTTGTCCAGCGCGACGGTCGCGCGGAGGTATCCGAGCTGGTCGTCGCGGTAGCCGACGGAAGCGCCGAGGCCCTGGAGACCGTCGGCGACCGTCTTGGCCTGGCCCGGCTGGCTCGCGATCAAGAGGATCACCGAGTCCTTGCCCTGCGCCCGCGCCTCGCGGAGAAGCGCCGCCTCTTCCTTCGACAGCTGCCCGCCCGGCGAGCCCGCCGGCGCTGTGGCTGCTGCGAGGACGAGCGTGAGCGCGGCGCCTGCAGCCAGCAGGACCGCGCGGATCCACCTACTTCGCATCAACTCTCCCCTCGTTTTGTTCACGGCCGCCCGAGACGGCCGTCTCTCCCCTCACGGAAGACGAGGGAATCTACTTCGATATCGAGGCCGCTTCAATCAGAGGAACGTCTATAGAGAAAACGCTACGGGGCCGCGCGAGGCGGCTCGTTCCCGTGCGGTTTTGCCATTGCGCGGTAGTCGAGAGCCTCGTCGAGGACGCTTTCCTCCACGCCTTTCTCGCGCCCGACCTCGCGCAGCGACCTACCCGAGGCGGCGGCCTCTTTGACGATCTCGGTCGCCCGGTCATAGCCGATATAGGGGTTCAACGCGGTAGCAGCCGAGAGCGTCAGCTCGGCGTAGCGCTCGCAGGTCTCGCGATTCGCCTCGATCCCGTCCACACACTTCTCGGCCAGGAGGCGAGTGGAGCTCGCGAGCAGCCGGATCGAGTCGAGCAGGTTCCGCGCCATCATCGGCACGTAGACGTTCAGCTCGAAGTGGCCGCTCATGCCGCCGATCGCGATCGCCTGGTCGTTGCCGATCACCTGGGCCGCGACCTGGGTCACGACCTCGGGGATGACCGGGTTGACCTTGCCGGGCATGATCGAGCTGCCCTTCTGGAGTTCCGGGAGCAAGATCTCGGCGAGTCCCGCGCGCGGGCCTGAGCCCATGAAGCGCAGGTCGTTCGCGATCTTCGTCAACGAGACGGCGACGGTCTTCAGCGCGCCCGATGTCTCGACAAGGGCGTCGCGGGCCGCCTGCGACTCGAACGGGTCGGCGGGCGGGTGAATCTCGAGGCCGGTCTCCTCCGCCAGGAGTGCCCGGACGCGCTCGGCGAACTCGGGATGGGTGTTGAGGCCGGTGCCCACAGCCGTGCCGCCGAGCGGGATCTTGCCGAGGCGCTCCAGCGTCCCGCGCACGCGCTCGACGCCCTCGCGCACCTGTGCTGCGTAGCCGCCGAATTCCTGACCGAGCGTGACCGGCACTGCATCCATCCAGTGCGTGCGGCCCGATTTGACGACGTCGTCGAACTCCGCCGCCTTGCGTCCGAGCGACTCGGCCAGCTGCTCCAGCGCCGGGATTAGGTCGTGGGTGACCTGCTCGAGCGCCGCCAGGTGCACGGCCGAGGGAAAGACGTCGTTCGAGGACTGGCCCATGTTCACGTCGTCGTTCGCGTGCACGTCCTCGCCTGCGAGCGTCGCGAGCACCTCGTTCGCATTCGTGTTCGAGCTCGTCCCGGAGCCGGTCTGGAAGACGTCGATCGGGAACTGGTCGTCGAGCTCGCCCTCGGCGACGCGCCGCGCTGCAGCGGCGATGCGCTCGGCCTTGTCCGCATCGAGTAGTCCGAGCTCCGCGTTCACGCGCGCGGCAGCGCCCTTGACCCGTCCGAGCCAGCGGACGACGTGGACGGGGATCGGCTCACCGGAGACGGGGAAGTTCGCGACGGCCTTGCTGGTCTCGCTCCCCCACAATTCGCGGGAAATGCTCTGCATTTCCCGCGAGTCTAACTAGGCGACTCGCCTTAGCCGACGCGATTCGAGCGGCCGCTCTCGGAGAAGCCTCCGGTCAGTCTGTCGAGTACTTCGGCTGCACCTTCTCGCCGCGAATCCTGGCGATCGCGTTGTTCGCGGCGATCGCGGCCTCGCCCATGCCGATCGTGATCAGCGTGATCTTCCCGGGGTAGCCGGCCACGTCGCCCGCCGCGTAGACGCCTGGCATCGAGGTCTCGCAGGTCATCGGATCGATCCGCAGCTGCCGCTTGCCCTCGAGCACGACGTCCCACTCGGCGATCGCGCCGAGATGGGAGACAAAGCCGAGCAGTGTGATGAGCGCGTCGCAGTGGTGCCGCTCGAGCTCGCCGGTCGTCGTGTTCTCGATCGTCACGGCCTCGATCGAGCCGTCGCCGTGCACTTCGCGCACCTCGTGCGGGGTGAGGATGCGGACGTTCCCGGCCTCCTCGAGGCGGCGCGCCTCGCTGACCGACGACTCGAGCGCGCGGAAGCGGTCGCGCCGGTGCACGAGCGTGATCGGGAGCTCGGCGGTGTCCTGCAGCCCCAGCGTCCAGTCGAGCGCCGAGTCGCCGCCGCCGACGATCACGCAGCGCTTGCCGGCGAACTGCGCCTTCTCCCGCACGACGTAGTGCAGCCCGCGGCCTTCCCACGTGTCGATGTCGTCGACGCCGAGCTTGCGCGGCTCGAAGGCGCCGTGACCTGCCGTGATGATGATCGCGCGCGAGAGGTACGTGGTACCCGCGTCGGTCGTCAGCGCGAGGATCTCCTCGCCGTTCTGGCTCAGGCGCTCGAGCGTCCGGGCCTCCTCGCCGAGGATCACGTCCGCGCCGAACTGGAGCCCCTGCTCCGCGCACAGGTCGACGAGCTTTTGGCCGAGGACCTTCGGGTGGCCGGCGACGTCGTAGACGTGCTTCTCCGGGTAGGTGGCCGCGACCTGCCCGCCGATCTGCTCCAGGCTCTCGATGATGCGAACGGTCCCATCGCGGTGGCCGACGTAGTACGCGACGCTCAGCCCCACGGGGCCTGCGCCGAGGATGGTGACGTCGAGGACGTCGGTCACGGCTTAAGAGTAGAGCGGCTCAGCCGCTAACAGCCGTGCCCGCAGGCTGCGCCGCCCTCGGGCGCTTCGCCCTCTTCCACCTGGAAAGAGTGCCCGCAGCCGCACGAGGAGACCGCGTGCGGGTTGTCGATCTTGAAGCCGGACTCCTCGAGCCCGTCGAGCCAGTCGATCGTGGAGCCGGAGAGGTACGGCGCGCTGAACGGGTCGACGACGACGCGCACGCCGTGCAGCTCGACCTCGTGGTCGCCCTCGACCGCGCCGCGGTCGAAGCCGAGGCCGTACTGGAACCCTGAGCACCCCCCGCCCTGAATGGCGATGCGCAGCACCTCCGCCTCGCCGGCGGGCTCGGTGACCTGCAGCTCGCGGATCTTCACCGCGGCGCGCTCGGTCAGGTCGACGAGGGTTTCGACGGTCGCCATACGCTCATCGTACCCGAGGTCCGGGACGCTGGAAACCTGCGACTTCGTGACAGTCGTTGCGCGCTCGGTTGAGCCGTTTTCCGCGCCGCTCGTGACGCCTGGGACCTGTTAGCGTTCGCCGCCGGTGCTGGTCGGGACGATCCTCGAGAGGTGGCTCCCATTCCTGATCTACGGGAGCCTCGCACTGATCATCCCCGCCTCGATGGTGGTGATGTCGTTCGTGTTCGCGCAGCGCCCTTCGCACCGGACGCGCGCCCGAACGATTCCCTTCGAATCCGGCGTCTCGACGGGCCCGCCGGCGCAGCAGCGCTTCACGATCAGCTTCTACCTGACGGCGATGCTCTTCATCGTCTTCGACATCGAGATCGTCTTTCTCTATCCGCTGGCCGTGATGCTCGACCAGCTCGCCTGGTTCGGCCTGCTCGAGTTCCTCTTCTTCATCGGGATCCTCGTCCTGGCATACGTGTACGTCTGGCGCAAGGGGGCGCTCGAGTGGCAATGAAGCCGTTGCGCCAGTACGGGTTGCAGTCCGAGCGCGTGCTCGGTCTCGGCAAGCAGCCGAGCGTCTTCGAGCAGGAGGTCTCGCAGCTCGCGGACCGGCTGATGCTGACGTCGCTCGAGAAGGCGGTCGCCTGGGCGCAGACGAGGTCGATGTGGCCCGACACGTTCGGGCTCGCCTGCTGCGCGATCGAGATGATGGCGATCGTCGCGTCGCGCTACGACATCGCGCGCTTCGGGATGGAGGCGTTCCGCTCCTCGCCGCGCCAGGCCGACCTCCTGATCGTCTCCGGACGGGTCGTGCACAAGATGGCCGCGCCGCTGCGGCAGATCTACGACCAGATGCTCGAGCCGAAGTGGGTGATCGCGATGGGCGCGTGCGCGAGCTCCGGCGGGATGTTCAACAACTACACGACGCTCCAGGGCGTGGACAAGATCGTCGCGGTCGACATCCACGTCCCGGGCTGCCCGCCGCGGCCCGAGGCGTTGATGGAGGGGATCATCCGGCTGCACGAGAAGGTGCTCGCGGGGATTCCGCCCGCGTACGAGATCCGCGGAGTGGCGAGCTGACGTACGAAGGCGTTCCCGGGCTGGTTCGGACGAAGGAGGCCTACGGCGAGACGACGCTCGTCGTCGACGCGCCGCGCCTGCGCGAGGCGTGCCTGCACCTGCGCGACGTCGAGGGCTTCAACGTGCTCGCGGACATCGCCGCCGCCGACTATCTCGACTGGCCCGGCGGGACGGAGGACGTCGCCGGCTACATCGGCACGGCGCAGGGCCGCAACCTGAACTCGCCGGGCTCGTGGGGACTCGAGCGTCTGCCCGAGCCGAAGCCGAAGCGCTTCTCCGTTTCGTACCACCTGCTGCGCCTGAGCGCCGACCCCGCGCGCGTGCGCGTGCAGATCTGGATCGACGACGCCGAGACCGTGCCGAGCGTGATCGAGGTCTGGCCGACCGCGGACTGGCACGAGCGCGAGGCGTGGGACCTGATGGGCATCCCCTTCGACGGGCACCCGAACCTCGTCCGGATCCTGATGGAGGACGACTGGGAAGGGCACCCGCTGCGCAAGGACTACCCGATCGGCGGCGAGCCGGTCCGGTTCTCGGGCGAGGAGTAAGTCACCGTGGCGATCGTCGAACGGCCGAAGATCTACGAAGGAACCCGCATCCCGAAGCCGGTCCCGACCGTGCTCCAGGTCCCGGACGACATCCGTGAGACCGGCGACGTCCTGCAGGTCAACTTCGGCCCGAACCATCCGTCGACGCACGGGGTCCTGCGACTGATCGTCGACCTGGCCGGCGAGGAGGTCGTCGGCCTCTCGGCGGTGATCGGCTACCTGCACACCGGGTTCGAGAAGTCGATGGAGCAGAAGACGTGGTGGAAGGGGATCACGTACCCGGAGCGCATCGACTACGTCGGCTTCCAGAACAACGAGCTCGTGTTCGTGCTCGCGATCGAGAAGCTGCTGGGGCTCGAGGTCCCGCCTAAGGCAACGTGGATGCGGATGCTGTTGTGCGAGCTGAACCGGATCCACTCGCACCTCGTCTACCTCGGGACGGCCGCGCTCGAGCTGGGCGCGATCTCGATGTTCTGGTACACGTTCCGCGAGCGCGACTCGATCCTCGACCTCTCCGAGTTGGTCGCGGGGACGCGCATGCACACGCGGTACTTCCAGACGGGCGGCCTCGCGGAGGACATCCCGCGCGGCTTCTTCCCCGAATGCCGCAAGTTCGTCGAGTGGATGCCGAAGGCGGTCGACGACTACGAACGGCTCCTCTCGCGGAACGAGATCTGGCTGGAGCGGACGAAGGGAGTCGGGCTGCTCTCGGCGGAGGACGCACTCGCGCTCGGGCAGTCGGGGCCGATCGTGCGCGCGTCCGGGATCGACTGGGACCTGCGCAAGGCCGAGCCGTACCTCGCGTACAACGAGGTCGACTTCGATGTGCCCGTGTACCCGAACGGCGACGTCTACGACCGCTACAAGGTGCGCGTCGACGAGATGCGCGAGTCGACCCGCATCGCCGCGCAGTGCCTCGACCGGCTCGAAGGGATGGAGGGCGAGCCCTGGATCGCTGACGACCGGAAGGTGGTACTCCCGCCGCGGCACGAGCTGCACACGTCGATGGAGTCGCTGATCCATCACTTCAAGATCGTCACCGAGGGCTACCGCGTGCCCGAGGGCGAGGTCTACGTGGCGATCGAGTCGCCGCGCGGCGAGTCGGGCTGCTACGTCGTCTCGGACGGCGGACCGAAGCCGTGGCGCGTGAAGTTTCGCGCGCCGTCGTTCGTCGCGCTCGAGGCGACGGCGACGTGCATGGTTGACGCGCTCGTCGCCGACCTGATCGCGATCGTCGGCTCGCTGGACTCGGTGATGGGGGACACAGATCGGTGATCGACGAGATCCGCGAGATCGCGCGGCAGTACCCGGATCCGAAGTCGGCGATCATGCCCGCGCTGCGGCTGGCGCAGGAGCGCCACGGCTACCTGACGCCCCAGGCGTTCGAGGAGGTTGCGGACGCGCTCGACCTCACGCCCGCGTACTGCAAGGCCGTCGCGTCGTTCTACGACATGTTCCATCTGCAGCCGGTCGGACGGCACCTCGTCGAGGTGTGCACGAACGTGTCGTGCGCGCTCGTCGGCGCGCAGCAGGTGCTCGAGGCGTTCGCGTCCGAGCTCGGTGTGCGCCCAGGCGAGATGACGGAGGACGGCGAGGTCACGCTGCGTACCATCGAGTGCGCCGGCGGCTGCGGGTGGGGAACGGTCGTCGCGGTCGACCACCGCTATCGCGAGCCGGTTCGTCCCGAGGACGTCCCCGGGATCGTTCGGGAGCTGCGTCGTGCCGATTAGGAGGATCGTCCTCGACGGCACCAACGGGCGCGACCTGACGCAGCTCGCCGCCTACCGCGAGGTCGGCGGCTACCAGCAGCTCACCCGCGCGCGCTCGATGGAGCCGTCGGCGGTGCTCGACGAGATCATCACCGCGAACGTGCGCGGCCGCGGCGGCGCCGGCTTCCCGATGGGCCGCAAGGCGAGCTTCCTCGCGAAGGACACCGGCAAGCCCGTCTACCTCGTCGTCAACGCGGACGAGTCGGAGCCGGGGAGCTTCAAGGACCGGGAGATCATGTTCAAGGTCCCGCACCGGCTGCTCGAAGGCTGCCTGATCACCACGCATGCGATCGGCTCGAAGAACGTCTTCATCTACATCCGCGGCGAGTACCTGCACGAGTTCGAGATCATCCGCGCTGCGCTCGACCAGGTGCGCGAGGCCGGGCTGCTGGACGGCGTCACGGTCGTGTTGCACCGCGGCGCCGGCGCATACATCTGCGGCGAGGAGACGGGGCTGCTCGAGTCGCTCGAGGGCAAGCGCGGTCAGCCGCGCTCGAAACCGCCGTTCCCCGCGGTGCAGGGCCTGTACGCGTCACCAACGCTGATCAACAACGTCGAGACGATCGCGACGGTGCCGAAGATCATCGAGCTCGGCGGCGCGAAGTACGCGAAGATCGGCGTCGCCAACTCGTCGGGGACGCGGCTCTTCTCGCTCTCCGGCAACGTGGTCAACGGCGGCAACTACGAGCTGCCGCTCGGGACGACGTTGCGCGAGCTGATCTTCGACCTGGGCGGCGGGATCCCGGAGGGCCGCGCGCTGAAGGCGATCATCCCGGGCGGGTCGTCCGTGCCGGTGCTGGCCGCCGCCGATGTCAACGCGCGGCTCGACTTCGACTCGATGGCTGCGGCGAAGACAATGCTGGGCTCCGGCGCGGTGATCGTGATCGACGAGCGGTGCTGCATGGTGCAGCTCGGCCTGCGCGTGGCGCAGTTCTACATGCACGAGTCGTGCGGCAAGTGCACGCCGTGCCGCGAGGGCACGCGCTGGATGGTGCAGCTCCTCGAGAAGATCGAGGACGGGCGCGCCGAGCAGTCGGAGCTCGACTTGCTGCTCTCGGTCTGCGACCGGATCCTGGGGAAGTGCCTGTGCCCTCTGGGCGACGCCGCTGCGATGCCCGTCGCGAGCTACGTCGACAAGTTCCGCGACGAGTTCCAGCGGCACGTCGACGAGGGCGGCTGTCCGTTCGGCGAGTCGCCGCTCGACGACGTCTTCGCGCCGGTCGACCAGCACGTCCCGCACCCGGTGCACGCATGAACGCTCCCGAGACCGTCACGCTGACGATCGACGAGCGCGAGGTCGAGGTCCCGAAGGGCACCGGTCTGGTCGAGGCCGCGCTCGCGGTGGGGATCGAGCTCCCCGTCTTCTGCTACGAGCCGCGCCTCGGCGCGCCGCTCGGCGCCTGCCGCATGTGCCTCGTCGAGATCGAAGGGATGCCGAAGCTCCAGGCCGGCTGCACGCTGACGGCGCAGGACGGGATGGTCGTGCGCACCGCGCAGACGTCCGCACTGGCTGCCGAGGGGCAGGAGGCCACGCTCGAGTTCATCCTCGTCAACCACCCGCTCGACTGCCCTGTCTGTGACAAGGGCGGCGAGTGCCCGCTGCAGGACCTGACGTTCCGGTACGGGCCGGGGAACACGCGGATGACCTTCGCGAAGGTGACCCTCGACAAGCCGATCCCGATCTCGCCGCACATCGCGCTCGACCGCGAGCGCTGCATCCTCTGCTACCGGTGCACGCGCTTCTCCGAGTCGGTCGCCGAGGACGGCGAGCTGGTTGCGATCGACCGCGGGCGCGGATCGGTGATCGCGACGTTCGAGGATCAGCCGTACCGCGACCGCTTCTCCGGCAACGTGATCGAGCTGTGCCCCGTCGGCGCCCTGACGTCCACGGAGTACCGGTTCGAGGCGCGGCCGTGGGAGATTCAGAACGTGCCGACGGTGTGCGGCCTCTGCCCCGTCGGCTGCAACATCAGCGCCACGACGCGCGAGGGGAAGGTGAAGCGGATCCTCTCGCGGAACCATCCCGAGGTCGACGAGGGGTGGCTCTGCGACAAGGGGCGCTTCGCGTTTCCGGCGTTGCGTGCGCGCGATCGGATCACGGACCCGCTGCGCCGGGTGCGGCGGCGCGGGTTCGGCGAGGTCTCGTGGGATGAAGCGCTCGACGAGGCGGAGCGCCTGCTGCGCGACGCGGGCTCGTCCGTGCATCTCGTCCTGTCCGGCTCGGAGACGAACGAGATCGCGTACGGCCTTGCAAAGCTCGTCGCGGCGCTCGGGGGAACGGTTCAGGTGCCGGACGCAGACGCGCAGCCGCTCGGCCGTCCGCTGTCCGACCTGGCAGGCGCCGCGTCGGTCTCGGCCGGCGACGTTCCGCTGGAGGAGCTCGCTCCGGTGGCGGAGCTGTGGGCGAAGCAGGGAAAGCGCCAGGGCGCAAGCGGCGAGCCGATCGCGCTCCGCATCCCGCGCACCCCGAACGGCCTCGGGGTGAACGAAGCGGTCGCGCGCGCCGGGGCGAAGCCAAGCAACAGTCTGTTACAAGGCGACCCGGCCCTCCTGATCGTTTCCGGGGACGATGCTGCTGCGGACCCGGCGGTTCGGGAGCTGGCCGAGCGGGCCGGCTCGGTACTCGCGATCACGATGTTCCAGGGCCTCGCGGTCGGCTGGGCGGAGCTCGTCCTTCCGGGCACCAGCTACCTCGAGCGCGACGGGTCGATGACGAACCTCGAGGGCCGTGTGCAGCGACTTCGTCGTGCGGTCATCCCGCCGAGCCCCGACGAGACCGCGTGGCTCGCGAAGCTCGCAGAGCGCTTCGACGTCGAGCTCTCGCCGTACCCGTCGCTCGTGTACGAGGAGCTGTTCGGCGAGCCCTTCTCGTCGCTCGGCGAGACGGCGCCCCTTCGGGCAGGGGCGGAGAACGTGGCTCAGAGCCACAAGGTCGAGCCGCCGCCCGGCGGGATGCGTCTGGTCCGGTACCGGCCGCTCTTCTCCGGACCCGCCGTCGACCGTGTCGACGCGTTCCAGTTCCAGCGGCCGGCCGACGAGGTCGGACTTTCGCGCGCCGACGCGCGCCGGCTCGGCGTGCGCGACGGCGCCGAGGTCGACGTGCGCACGAACGGGACGAGCGCTCGGCTCCGCGCCCGCGTTCGCAAGACGCTCGCCGAAGGTGTCGTGCTCGTTCCGGAAGGGGTCCACGACGAGCTGCGCGAGGGTGCGGCGGAGGTGACGCGCGCGTGACGGAGGTCTGGTGGGTGAGCGCGATCAAGTCGGTCGTGATCATCAACCTCGTCCTCGGCGCGTTCGCCTACACGACGCTGATCGAGCGCAAGGTGCTCGGAAGGATGCAGCTCCGCTACGGTCCGAACCGCGCAGGTCCGTACGGCCTTCTGCAGCCGATCGCCGACCTGATCAAGCTGATCCGCAAGGAGAGCTTCTTCCCGGCGGCCGCGATCGACCTGCCGTACATCCTGGCGCCGGTCCTGTCCGCGTTCACCGCGCTCGCCGCGTTCGCCGTGATCCCGTGGGGCTCCGGCTGGACGATCTCCGGCTACCACGTCACCGGCTACATCATCGACGTGCCGATCGCGCTGCTGCTCGTGTTCGCACTCGGGTCGATCGGGATCTACGGCTTCATCGTCGGCGGCTGGGCGAGCGAATCGAAGTACTCGCTGCTCGGCTCGATGCGCACGTGCGCGCAGCTCGTCAGCTACGAGGTCGCGCTCGCGCTGACCGTGCTCGGCGTGATCCTGATGGCGCACTCGCTCTCGCTCGTCGACATCGTCGAGGCGCAGCAACGCGAGATCTGGTACGTCGTGCCCCAGTTCGTCGGCTTCCTGACGTTCTTCGTCGCGGGAATCGCGGAGACGAACCGCGCGCCGTTCGACCTTCCGGAGGCCGAGCAAGAGCTCGTCGCCGGCTACCACACCGAGTACTCGGGCATGCGCTGGGGCCTGTTCCAGATGGCCGAGTACATCAACATGATCACGCTCGCAGCGCTCACCGTCACGCTCTTCCTCGGCGGCTGGCACTTCTTCTGGCTCGATTGGCTCGGACCGCTCTGGTTCGTTCTCAAGCTCGGGCTCGTCGTGTTCGTCTTCATCTGGCTGCGCGCGACCTACCCGCGGCTGCGCTACGACCAGCTGATGTCGTTCGGCTGGAAGGTGCTCCTTCCGGTCGCGGTGATCAACGCCGTCGTCACGGCGACGCTGGTGGTCTGGTTGTGAGCCCGCAGCCGTTCGACACGCTCAGGGGCTTCGGCGTCACCTTCAAGCAGATCTTCAAGAAGCCGCTCACGCAGCAGTACCCGGAGTACAAGCGCCCGGTCTACCCGCGCTTCCGCGGCCGTCACCGCCTGAACCGCTACCAGAACGGGCTCGAGAAGTGCATCGGCTGCTCGCTCTGCGCGGCGGCGTGCCCCGCGGACTGCATTCGCGTCGTCCCCGCGGAGAACACGCCCGGCAACCGGGTCTCCCCGGGAGAGCGCTACGCGCGCATCTACGAGATCAACATGTCGCGCTGCATCTTCTGCGGCTACTGCGAGCTCGCGTGCCCGTTCGATGCGATCACGCTCGGCAACGAGTTCGAGATCTCCGAGTACTCGCGCGACGATCTGATCTACACGAAGGACATGCTGCTCGCCGAGCCGATCAAGAAGGTTCCGGTCGCCGACCGCGACCTGTACGACACGCCCGAGCCCTACTACAAGACGCACGCGTAGCCCGTGGACGTCGGGAACTTCCTCGTCTGGGCGATCTGGCTCGCGGCCGCGTTCGCGTGTCTCGGCTCGGGCATCGCGGTCGTCTCGTTCTCGAACCCGTTCTACTCCGCGCTCGCACTGATCGGGAACCTCGCCTCGCTCGCGGTCCTGTACCTCCTGCTCTCCGCGGAGTTCGTCGCCGCCGCGCAGGTACTCGTCTACGCGGGCGCGGTGATGGTCATGTTCCTGTTCGTGATCGCCTACCTCGGCGGCCGTGCGGACGCGCCGTGGGCAGGCGGCCCGACCTGGCAGCAGATCGCGGCGATCAGCGCTGCGGGCGCGCTGCTCGTCGAAGTCGTCGTCGCCGTCGGGCTGAAGGCCGGCGGGCGGCTCTCTCGCGAGGCCGGCGTGGACGTGTTCTTTGGGGGGCCGCACCAGATCGGCCAGCTCTTCCTGACCGATCACCTGCTCGCGTTCGAGATCACGTCGATCGTGCTGCTCGTCGCGGCGGTCGGGGGTGTCATTCTCGGTGCGCACTCGCGCCGCCCGGAGCCGGGACTCGACAGATGAGCTCGCTCACGTTCCTGACGCGTCGCTGGCGGTTCGAGGCCGGAGGGCACAGTGCTCTGCACGGGCCCGGAAGGCATCGGGCCGCCAGCGGCGCGACCCTTTCGCGGAGGCCGGCTCCGCCGGCCGGGAGCGACAGGGGGTCAGGGACGTGAGGGGTCCGGACGTCACCTGGTACGTCGTGGTCGCGGCGCTGCTGTTCACGATCGGCGCGCTCGGCGTGTTGATCCGGCGCAGCCCGCTGATCATCCTGCTCTCGCTCGAGATCATGCTCAATGGCTCAAATCTCGCGCTGATCGCGTTCGCGCGGCATCAAGGCGACGCGACCGGGCAGGTGTTCGCGCTGGCGGTCATGGCCGTCGCCGCCTCAGAGGTCGTCGTCGGTCTCGGCCTGATCGTCGCGATGGCGCGACGGCATCTCGAGCTCGACGTCGACCGGATGACGTCGCTGCGCGGATGATCGCAGCCGCCTGGATCTGCCTGCTCTCGCCCCTCGCGGCCGCGTTCGCGATCACGCTCGTGGGCACGCGCATCAGCCGTCGCGCCGCCGGCTACCTCGCGACGTTCTCCACGTTCGTCTCGTTCGTCGCGGCGTGCGTGGTCTTCCTTGCGCTCCTCGGCGACGCCCCCGAGGAACGCATCCACGTGACCACACTCTGGACCTGGCTGAAGGCGGGCGACTTCCAGGCCGGCCTCACGCTCCAGATCGACCCGCTCAGCGTGTTCATGATGCTGGTCGTCTCCGGCGTCGGCTCGCTGATCGTCGGCTACTCGATCGGCTACATGGACGGCGAGGACGAGGAGCGCCGCTACTTCGCATACATGGCGATCTTCGTCTTCTCGATGCTCCTGCTGGTCCAGAGCGGCAACCTCGTGCTGCTGCTCTCGGGCTGGGGCCTCGTCGGCCTCGCCTCGTACCTCCTGATCGGCTTCGACCAGCACCGACCCGCCGCGATCGCCGCCGCGAAGAAGGCGTTCATCATGAACGCGTTCGGCGACGCGACGATGGCACTCGCGATCTTCCTGCTCTTCTGGAGAACCGGCGTCGTCGACTTTCTCGGCGTGTTCGACAAGGTCGATGGGCTCTCACAGACGGTCGTCACCCTCGCCGCGCTCGGACTGCTCGGCGGCGCGGTCGCGAAATCGGCGCAGATCCCGCTCCAGACCTGGCTCCCGGACGCCATGGAGGGCCCGACGCCGGTGAGCGCGCTGATCCACGCGGCGACGATGGTCGTCGCGGGCGTCTACCTGCTTGTCCGCCTGCACCCGATCTACGAGGCTGCCGTGCACGTCCAGCAGCTTGCCGCCGGGATCGGCGCGGTGACACTGCTCCTCGCGGGGCTGATCGCGCTCGTCCAGACGGACATCAAGCGCGTGATCGCGTACTCGACGATGTCGCAGATCGGCTACATGTTCCTCGGCGCCGGCATCGCGGCCTACGGCAACGCGATGTTCCATCTGATGACGCACGCATTCTTCAAGGCGCTGCTCTTCCTCGGCGCGGGGATCATCATTCACGCGCTCGCCGGCGAGCAGGACATCCGCAACATGGGAGGCCTGCGCGACGCGCTGCCGCGCACGTACTACGCGATGCTGGTCGGCGGGCTTGCGCTCGCCGGGATCTTCCCCCTGTCCGGCTTCTGGTCGAAGGACTCGATCCTCGCGTCCGCGCTCGCCGACGGAACCTACGGACGCATTCTCTTCGTCGCCGGACTGATCGGCGTGTTCCTGACGGGGCTCTACACGTTCCGGATGCTGTTCACCGTCTTCTTCGGCGAACGCTCCGCATACGCACGCGAGCACCTGCACGACACGAGCCACGGTGAGGGTCCGTTCTCGATGACGAGCACGGTCGCGGTGCTCGCGTTCCTCTCGGTCGTCGGCGGCTGGATCCAGATGGCCGGGATCTGGCACCCGCTTTCGGACTGGCTGCACGTCGTCGCGGAGCCGAAGGTGGAGCCCTCCGTGCTGCAGGACTGGATCACGTCGCTGATCGCCGTCAGCCTCGGACTCGGCGGCATCTGGCTCGCGTGGCTGATCTACGTGAAGGGCACCGTGGCGGTGCCGCGCTTCGCCTTCGCGCAGCGCGTGCTCGAGCACAAGTTCTACTTCGACGAGCTCTACGACGCCCTCTTCTACCGCCCGACCGTCTGGGTCGCGCGCACGCTCTATCGCGGAATCGAGCGGCCGCTCGTCACGGGCTCGATCACGGCGGCGGCGACCGGCGTGCGTGAGGTCGGACGCACGACGACCGTGATCCAGAGCGGCTACCTGCGCCTCTACGCGCTCTCGCTGATGGCCGGCCTGGCCGTCCTCGCCGTCCTCTTCGTGGCGTTCAGATGAACGGCTGGCTGACCACAGGGCTGATCTTCCTGCCGCTCGGCACGGCGCTCCTCCTCTGGCTGCTCCCGTTCCCACGGCTCTGGGCCGGCTCGGTCGCGACGCTCGTCGCGCTCGTCGAGGTCGGCCTGTGGGTCGTGTCGCTCGCGCGCTTCGACTTCGATGCGGGGCTGCAGGGCGAGCAGCGCCAGAGCTGGTTCAGCGACCTGCACGCGTCGTACCACGTCGGCTTCTTCGGCTTCTCGCTCTGGCTCGCCGGGCTGACGATCGTCGCAAGCGCGGCCGCGATCGCGTACGCGTGGTGGGGCGGCCGTGACCGGCCGCGCGCGTACTTCGGGCTGATGCTCTTCCTCGAGGGCGCAGTCGTCGGCCTCTTCGCGGCGCAGGACCTGATCCTCTTCTACGCGTTCTTCGAGGCGATGCTGATCCCGCTGTACGTGCTGATCGGCGTCTGGGGCGGGCCCGCGCGCATGCGGGCGACGCTCACGTTCGTGATCTACACCATGGCCGGCTCGCTGCTGATGCTCGCGGCGATCGTCGTCTTCGGGCTGCACGCGGGGACCTTCGACCTGATCGAGTCGGGGACGAGCGACAGCGCGTGGGTCTTCCTCGGCTTCGTGATCGCGTTCGCGGTCAAGGCGCCGCTCTTCCCGTTCCACGGCTGGCTGCCCGATGCGTACCGAGAGGCGCCGCCCGAGGTCTCCGCGCTCCTCTCGGGCGTCGTCTCGAAGGCGGGCGCGTACGGCCTGCTGCGGATCGCGATCACGAAGTTCCCGGAGAACGCCGACGACTTCCGCGTGCCGCTGCTCGTGCTCGCGGCGCTCGGTCTCGTCTACGGCTCGCTGCTCGCGTTCCAGGCCCCGGACGTCCGCGGCGTGATCGCGTACTCGTCGCTCGCGCAGCTGGGGCTGATCACGCTGGGACTCTTCGCCGGGAACGACCAGGGCTACGACGGCGCCGTGCTGCAGATGGTCGTGCACGGGCTGCTCTCGACCACGCTGTTCCTGCTCGCCGGCGGGATCGAGCGGCGCACCTCGACGGGCGAGTTCGTGCTGCTGGGAGGGATGGCGCGCGGCCGGCCCGCGCTCGCGACGCTGTTGATGACGACCGGGATCGTCGCGCTCGCCGTCCCCGGCTCGGCGGCGTTCGCCGGCGAGTTCCTGATCCTCCTGGGCGTCTTCGACCAGGGGTGGGTCTGGGCCGCGATCGGCGCCGGCGCGATCGTGCTCGCCGCGATGTACATGCTGCGCCTGATCTCGGCCGTGCTCCACCAGGACCGCGGGCCCGCGGTCACCGACGCGGCGCTCGACCTCCGCCCGGCCGAGCTCGGGATCCTCGTCCCGCTCGTGGCGTGCGTGCTCGTCCTCTCCGCTTGGCCCGCTGCGATCAGCGAGCGCGCCTTCGCGCGCGACGACCCGACCGGCGCCGTGGAGGCGCAGTTCCGGTGATCTTCGACGGCCTCGTCGTGATCCCGACGCCGAGCGTCGACTGGTTCGGCCTCTCGCCGTCACTCGTCCCGCTGGGCGCAGCGGCGGTCGCGCTGCTTGGTTCGGTGCTCGTGCCTCGGGGCGCACGGCGGCCGCTCGCAGCCGTCGTCGTCGCGCTCGGGTTCGCGGGGATGCTCGTCGCGGCCGCGTGGCTCTATCGCGAGAGCCCGGACGCGCAGGGGCTCGTCGCCGACGCCGCGCGCCGCGACCGACTCGCCGCCTTCGCGCAGATGGTCATCGCCGGCGTCGGCCTGCTCACCGTCGGGATCGCCTGGTCGGACCGGCCGAAGCAGGAGCACGTTGGTGAGTACTTCGCGCTGCTCGCGGCCGCGGCCGCAGGAATGGCGTTCATGGTCTCGGCGAGCAACCTGATGACGCTCTTCCTCGGGCTCGAGTGGTTCTCGCTCTGCCTCTACGTGCTGTGCGCGATCGACATCGAGCTGGAGACGTCGCTGGAGTCGGGGCTCAAGTACCTGATCGTCGGCTCGTTCGGGTCGGCGATCCTGCTCTTCGGCTTCGCGCTGGTCTTCGGCGCGACCGGCGGAGGCCTCAGGCTCGACGACATCGCGGTGAAGGGCAGCGGGGGCCTGACGCACGACCCGATGCTGATCGTCGGCCTCGCGATGCTGCTGACCGGGCTCGGCTTCAAGGCGTCCGCGGCGCCGTTCCACATGTGGACGCCGGACGTGTACCAGGGCTCGCCGACGCCGGTGACGGCGTTCATGTCGGCGGCGACGAAGGTCGTGGCCCTCGTCGTCACGGTCCGCGTGCTCGTGACGGCGTTCCCCGCGCAGGACGAGCTCTGGACCGCAGCGATCGCGGGCATCGCCGTCGCGTCGCTCGCGATCGGCAACCTCGGGGCGCTCGTGCAGCGCAACGTGAAGCGGCTGCTCGCGTACTCGTCGATCTCGCACGCGGGCTTCATGCTGATCCCGATCGCGGCGGAGAACAGCCTCGGCGGCCGCGCGCTGCTCTATTACCTCGTCCCGTACGGCGCGGCGTCGCTTGGCGCCTTCGCGGTCGTCGCCGCACGCGAGCGCGAACTGGCCGCGCCGGTGACACTCGACAATCTCGCCGGGATGGGGTGGGAACGTCCGTTCCTCGGCTTCGCGCTCGCGCTGTTCTCGTTCTCGTTCATCGGGCTGCCGCCGGGCGGGCTCTTCCTCGGCAAGGTGTACGCGTTCTCGGCGGCGGTCGAGGCCGACAAGATCTGGCTCGTGATCGTCGGCGTCGTCGCGACCGCGGTCAGCGTCTATTACTACCTCGCGATCATTCGCTCGCTCTACATGCGCACCGAAGCGGAGCTCCAGCTCGCGCCGGCGGGCGGCTCGCCGCCGCGGGATACGGCGCTGAGCGTGTCGGTGGGGCTCTCGCTCGGCGTCGTCTTCGCGTCGTTCGTGTTCGTGCAGCCCCTGATCGACCTCGCCGAGAAGGCTGCGGGCTCGATTCCCTTCTAGCGCTGTACGAGCTTCACTGCGCTCGCGAGGACAAGCAGCGCCAGCGAGCCGACGAGCGCGGAGAGTCCCAGGGTCGGAACGACACCGTCACCGACAGCCGGCGCGCGAACGGCGGCCGCTACGAGCACGAGTGCGAGCGCAAGGACGCCGAGCGTCGACTGGAGCCGCGCCGCCCCGAGGGTGGGTGCGTCCCCGGGCAGCTCGACGAGGCGCCCGTAGGCCTGCAGCGCTGCATGGGCGGTCGTCACGATCCCTGCGAGCACCAGATAGAACGCGAGCGCGTGCTCTCCGGCGGCGTCTGCCCCCATTGCGCCGAGCAGCAGCAGGACGGCCATGCGCCGGGGTTCGCCGTCCGGGCGGTGCCTCCTTCCCGCAATAGGGTCGCCCATCCGCACCCCCGTCTGGACGCTCGCCCTCGCGCTGCCCCTGGCCGGGCTCTGGCTGTTGCTTGCAGAGCCCGACTTCGACGTCCAGTGGGAGAACCATCCCGCGCACTTCTGGCTCGTGCTCGCGGTCGCCGCCGTGAACACGACCGTGGGCTTCGCATGAGCGAGGCGGCGAGGCGGCGCGGAGACGCGCGGCTGTTCCTCGTCGGGCTCGCGTTCCTCGTCGCGGCCGGCTTCCTCGGACTGCACGCGCTCGCCACGCCGGGCGTCCTCCTCGAAGGCAAGAACGCCGGCTTCACGATCGCGACTCCCGTCGGACTCGTGAACGCCTCGGTGCTCGCGTTCGCCTCATCGCTGCAGCTTGACGGGCGCTTCGGACAGGCCGTCATCCGGCACGAGTCGCTCGTACGCCGAGCGCTCGTGCTGCTGCTCGCGGCCTGGCGTGCGGCGTCGCTCGCCTCGCTGCCGCCGCTCGACAACGTGCTGACGCCGGAGGAAGCGCGCGGACCGCTGCGCGCGATGGCGCTCGTCGCGGTCTTGCTCTACGCGCTCGCGGCCCTGCGCTACCGCAGGCTGCACGGACAGACGCGCGCCCCGCTCCCGCTCGCAATCCTCACGTCCTGGATTTCCTCGCAGAGGCGATGGTTGCCGTCGCGTTCGGGCGCAACTGGCATGCGTCGTGGTGGGAGTGGCATCTGCTGATGGCCGTCGCGTTCGCCCTCGTCGCCGTGACGGCGCGCGTAGAGCCGGGCGTTCCGTTCGCGTCGCTCTACCTGCAGAGCACGGTCGCGCGCACCAACGCCGCGTATGCAGAGGCGCTCGGCCAGCTCGTCGAGGGTCGCGCGCGGGGCGCAGGAGATCGCGGAGCGGTTCGGCCTGAGCGGGGACCAGGCCGAGCTCGTCGAGCGCGCCGCGGAGCGGATCCGGCGCTTTCGGCCCTACCTCTCGCCGCGGCTCGCGGCGCACGTCGAGCGCGAGCCCGAGCCGGCTCCGCTGGGCGGGCAGGAGCGTGAGGTCAGCGTCCTCTTCGCCGACTTGGAGGGATTCACGTCGTACGCAGAGGGCGCCGGCCGACCGAGGTGATCGCGATGCTCAACGAGTACTGGGGCATTGCCGTGCCCGTCGCCGTCGAGGAGGAAGGCGGGGTGATCGAGCGCTTCGCGGGCGACGCGGTGATGGTGATCTTCAACGCCGACGGGACGCAGCTCGATCATGCGCACCGAGCCGCCAGGGCCGCCCTGCGCCTGCAGGAACGCTCCACCACGCTCGCCGCGCGCCACCCGGGCTGGCCCCGCCTCCGCGCCGGGGTCAACAGCGGCGTCGCGGTCGTCGGCCACGTCGGCGCCGAGCAGCAGCGGAGCTTCACCGCGATCGGCGACACGACGAACGTCGCGGCACGTCTGCAGGCGGCCGCGCCCCCCGGCGAGGTCGTGATCTCGGGCTCGACGCGCGCCGCGCTCGGCGCATCGGCGGACGTCGAGGAGCTGCCCCGCGTCGAGGCGAAGGGCAAACGCGAGCCGCTCGAGGCCTTCCGCCTCAGGTCGCTGGCCGAGCGATAGTCTCCGGCCGCTTACCCGGAAAGGAGACGGCTTGGCCGACGTGACGTTCACCTGGCTAGGACACGGCAGCTACCGCTTCGACAGCGCGGAGGGGAAGCGGATCTACGTCGATCCGTGGTTCGACAACCCGAAGTGCCCCGAGAACGAGAAGCAGGCAGACCGCTGCGACGTGCTCGCGATCACGCACGGGCACAGCGACCACATCGGGAGCGCCGTCGAGCTCGCGAAGCAGCATTCGCCGAAGGTCGTCGCGATCTTCGAGCTCGCGAGCTGGCTGGAGGCCCAGGGCGCGCCGAACGCGAGCCAGCTCGGAATGAACAAGGGCGGGACGGTCGACGTGGACGGCGTCAAGTTCACGATGACCTCCGCAGAGCACTCGAGCGGGTTCAGCCAGAACGGAGGTGCGATCGTGTACCTCGGCGACGCCGCAGGCTACGTCGTCGAGTTCGAGAACGGGCTGAAGGTGTACTGCGCGGGCGACACGGCGCCGTTCGCCGACATGGAGCTGATCGGCCGCCTGCACTCGCCGGACATCGCAGTGCTGCCGATCGGCGACCACTTCACGATGGGCCCGAAGGGCGCCGCGCTTGCGCTGGAGCTGCTCGGCGTTCGACGCTGCATCCCGGTGCACTGGGGGACCTTCCCGCTGCTGCACGGCACGCCGGACCAGCTGCGGCAGGCCGCGTCGGGTGTCGAGGTTCTCTCCGCGGAACCGGGAGAGACGATCACCCTGTGAGAGAGCGCTGGTGGGGGGCGTCCGGGCGTCGCGTTCCGGAGCTTGCGGTCGAAGGCGAGCTCGAGACGGACGACGCGCTCGTGCTCGACGACGTGGAGAACGTCCAGCGCCTGCGTGAAGCGCACGAGGCGGGTACCCCCGTCGTCGTGCGCGCGGACACGCAGGAGAACGTGGTGCGCGCGCTCGCGCGGCCCGAGGTGTCGGCGGTGCTCGTCCCGGCGGCGAAGCGCGAGCTGCTCGAGCTCGACCTGACGAAGCTCACCTATGGCTAAGCCGCCGATCGCGACCTACTCGATCGTCGCCTGCGACCTCGAGGCGCGGCAGTGGGGCGTGGCGACACAGTCGAAGTTCCTCGCGGTCGGCTCGGTCGTCCCATGGGCCGAGCCGGACGCGGGCGCGGTCGCGACGCAGTCGTACGCGAACCCGCGCTTCGGTCCGGACGGGCTCGCGCTGCTGCGCGAGGGACGCTCGGCGCAGGAAGTCGTTGACGCGCTCGTCGCGGCGGACGAGGGTCGCGCCGAGCGGCAGGTCGGAATCGTCGACGCACACGGGCGCGCCGCGTCGTACACCGGCGACGGATGCCACGACTGGGCCGGCGGCCGGACGGGCCGCTGCTACGCGGCGCAGGGAAACATCCTCGTCTCGGAGGCGACCGTCGACGCGCTCGCCGAGACGTTCGAGACGCGGAACGACGTGCCGCTCGCGGAGCGCCTGCTCGAATGCCTGACGGCGGCCCAGACAGCAGGCGGCGACCGACGGGGCCAGCAGTCCGCTGCGCTCCTCGTCGTCGAGAAGAACGGCGGCTACGCCCGGCTCTCGGACACGCTCGTCGACCTCCGCGTCGACGACCACGAGCGACCGATCGACGAGCTCCGGCGCCTGTTCGGGCTCCACCAGCTCCTCTTCGGCAAGACGCCGCGTGACCGCTGGATCCAGATCGACGAGGAGCTGCGCGGCGAGATTCGCGAACGCCTCGGGGTGTTGGGCTACGAGCGTCTCCAGCACTGGGCCGGCGTCGAGAACCTCGAGGAGCGTGTCGACGGCGACGATGAGATCGACCCGGTCGTGCTCGAGCGCTTGCGGAGGGCTCGGTGAGCGCATACGAGGTGAAGCGGATCGACGAGTTCGACGCGATTCCGATCGAGGAGCACAACATGACGTGGCGGCCGATCAGGCGCACGCTCGGCATCACGGCGTTCGGGATCAACGCCTACACGGGCGACACTGGTCGTCAGGTCGTCGAGGAGCACCACGAGAACTACCTCCAGCACGAGGAGGTCTACATCGTGTTGATCGGCCGCGCGCGCTTCACGCTCGGCGAGGAGGAGGTCGTCGCGGGCCCGGGCACGATCGTCTACCTGCGGGATCCGGGTACAAAGCGCGGCGCGGTCGCGCTCGAGGACGGCACGACGGTGCTCGCGGTCGGCGGCAAGCCGGGAGAGGCCTACACGCCGTCGCCGTGGGAGTGGTCGTTCGCGGCGAGGCCGCTGCGGGACCGCGGTGACCTCGAGGGTGCGCTCGCGATCGTGCGCGAAGGGCTCAAGGCGACCGACCACGCGTTCCTGTCGTACGACGTCGCCGCGTACGAAACGCTGCTCGGTCGCGGGCAGGACGCGCTCGTCAACCTGCGGCGCGCCGTCGAGGTCGAGCCGCGCACGGCCGCGTGGGCGCGCGACGACGAGGACTTCGCGTCGCTGAAGGACCACCCGGAGTTCCTAGCGATCACCGGGCAGCCGGAGTCCGGCGGCGCGGGCGCGTAGCGCGGGCACGGGGTCGGCGGCCGGGCGCGCGACGACCAGCACGGCGCCGTAGCCGTCACCGGCGAGCGCGTCGACGAGAAGCTGCAGCCCGAGCGCGAGCGCGAACGCCTTGTGCGCCTGCTCGCCGCCGAACGGGACGACGTCCTCCGGGGACGCGCTCCCTGCGATCACCTCGCCCCAGGTCGCCTTCGCCGGCGAGACGTCCGCAACGAACGGGCGGCCGTCGGAGCTGGGGATCCCGATCGCGAGCGGGTTCGTCCCTGCGAGCGGCTCACCGCCGTCGGGGTGCGCAAGCCGCGGCGGCGAGGTCGCGGTCAGCGCCGCGACCAGGCCCGCCTCCGCGAGCGAGCGCACCCAGTAGCCGAGCACGCCCGTCGGGAAGCAGCTCGAGGCGACGATCAGGCGTGCGTGCTCGGGCGGGTCGGCACGCTGCGCTTCGCAGATCGCGGCGAGAGTGAGGTACCCGAGGGCGCCGCGGCCGTCCCAGCGCTCATAACAGTCTGTTGCTTGGAGGACTTCGGGCTTCGCCGCCGGATCGAGCTCCTGCTGCTCGAGCCACGCGATGCGCGCGTGCCCGTGGCCGAGCTTGCCGCGCCGCTCCGCGTCGTCGTAGTGGCGGAAGAGCGTCTCGGTGTCACGCTCGGAGAAGCCGAGCGCCGCGACCCGCGCGCGCGCCTCGTCAGGCTGCACGACGCGTGAAGCGCAGCACGGGCCAGCCGCGCTCTGCCGCGAGCCTGCGCAGCTCGCGGTCCGGGTTGACGGCGACAGGGTGGCCGACCGCTTCGAGGAACGGCACGTCCGTGTGGCTGTCCGAGTACGCAGTCGACGAGGCGAGATCGAGCTCCTCGCGCGCGGCGAGCTCGCGCACGGCGGTCGCCTTGTGCTCGCCGTGCAGCGAGCGGATCCCGCGCCCGGTGTAGACGCCGTCCTCGACCTCGCAGACCGTTCCGAGCGCTCCGGCGAAGCCGAGATCGTACGCGATCACGTCGACGACCTCCTGCAGCGCGGCCGAGACGATGTACGAGGGCTCTCCGCGCTCGCGGTGACGCGCTACGAGCGCGAGGGGCTCGTCGTAGACGAGCGGCTTCAGGACCGGCTCGAGCGACTCCGCCACGAGCTCCTGCATCTGGCCCGGGGTGAAGCCCCGCAGCAGCATCAGGCCCTCCTCCGACGCCGCGCGCACGCGCTCGCGCGACGTGCCGCGGAGGACAAAGAGCAGCTGCCAGAACGCGGCCTTCGCGACCTGCGCGCGCGTGATCACGCCGTGGCGCCGAAACGCGGGCGCGAGCGCGAGCGTGCTCGAGCGTCGCAGCAGCGTCCTGTCGAGGTCGAAGAAGGCGGCTCCGGTCAGGAGACGAGCGGCAGCGACTTCACGATCCCGATTCCCTGGTCGCGGCGAGTGGCGGTGATCGCCTCCGCGAGCGCGACGATCGCCTGCGCCGTCGGCGCATCGGGATCGGCGAGGACGAGCGGGATGCCGAGGTCGCCCTGTTCGCGGAGCCGCGGGTCAAGCGGGATCTCCCCGAGCAGCGGGATTCCGAGCTCCTCGGCGAGCGCCGCGCCGCCGCCGCGACCGAACACGTCGCCGCTCATGTTCTCGACCGCGCCGATCAGGCGCATGTTCGTCTTCTGCGCCATCACGGCCGCGCGCACCGCGACCTCCTTCGCCGCGGGCTGCGGTGTCGTGACGACAACGACCTCCGCGCGCGGGAGCAGCTGACCGAGCGAGATCGAGACGTCGCCGGTCCCGGGCGGCATGTCGACGACGAGCATGTCGAGGTCGCCCCAGTGCACGTCCGAGAGGAACTGCTCGAGCGCGCGGTGCAGCATCGGCCCGCGCCACATCACGGGCGCGTTCTCGTCGAGGAAGAACCCGATCGACATCAGCTTCAACCCGTGCGCTACCGGCGGGACGATCATCTTGTCGACCGCGACCGGCCGCTGCTGGATCCCGAGCATGTGTGGGATCGAGTGGCCGTAGACGTCCGCGTCGAGGATGCCGGTGCTCTGGCCGAGCGACGAGAACGCCGCGGCGAGGTTGATCGAGAGCGTCGACTTGCCGACGCCGCCCTTGCCGCTCGCAACCGCGACCACGCGCGTCGCACGGTCGAGCGAGAGACCTTGCGTACGGGCCGTCACGCCGCCGCGCAGGCGCTCGGTGAGCGCAGCGCGCTCGTCGGGCGACATGACGTCGAACTCGAGCCCCACGCGCCGCACGCCTTCGATAGGCGCGAGCGCTTCTCCGACCTGCTGCTGGAAGCTGTCGCGCAGCGGGCACCCGGCGACGGTGAGCGCGATCGTGACGACGACGTCGCCGCCGTCGATCCGGACGTCGCGAACCATGCCGAGCTCGGTGACCGGCTTGCGGAGCTCGGGGTCGATTACCCGGCCGAGCGCCTCGTAGACGGCGTCGCGCGAGACGTCCATCGCAGTCGAGGGTACCACTAAGCCGTCTGCCGCCTACCCGAGCCGCAACCGCTCCTTGAGGCCCTTGGCGTTATGGACCGCGTAGCCGTGCCAGTCGTTGTTGAAGTAGGCGTACACGTCGATCGTCTTGCGCCACGTCGCGATCCGCTCGGCCCACTCGTCGAGCTCGCGCGCCGAATAGTTGCCGTTCCGGCCCCGGTGGCCGTAGTGGAACCGCACGAACGTCCAGTCCGCCGTCAGCTCGTGGCTCTGGAAGGGCCGCTCCGGGTGGTCGCCGATCACGAGCGCGGCATCGCGGCCGCGAAGGAGCGCGTAGACCTCCTCGACGAACCAGCTCGCGTGCCGGAACTCGAACGCGTGCCGCCCGGGCGGCAGCAGGCCGAGAGCGGACGCGAGCCGGTCGTCGTCGCGGTGGAAGCTCTCCGGGAACTGCCAGAGCAGGGGTCCGCACTTCGGTGAACCGACGAGCGGCGCGATCTTGCCGTAGAAGAGCTCGAGCGAGGGCGGTAGGTCGCGCAGACGCTTGACGTGCGTGACGTAGCGGCTCATCTTGATCGCGAAGACGAAATGCGGCGGGGTCTGCGTGACCCAGTTCGCGACGGCGGACTCGCGCGGCAGGCGGTAGAACGTCGCGTTCACCTCGACGGTGTCGAAGTGCTGCGCGTAGAACTCGAGCCACTTCCGGGGCGGAAGCTTCGGCGGATAGAAGACGCCTTCGCGCCAGTGCTTGTAGTTCCAGCCCGAACAGCCGATCCGGACCTCCGTCACGAAAGCGCGGCCGCGAGCTGCGCGCACAGCTCCGGCGTGGCGGCCGCGACGACGCGCGAATGCGCACCGAGGTCGAGCGGCGACTCCTCGAACGGCGGCCGCTCAAAGAGGTCGATCGCGAGCCCGACCTCGCGCACAAGCAGCTGCGCGGCCGCGATGTCGACAGAACGCGCCGGCTTCAGGGAGCAGACGCCGTCGATGCGCCCAGCGGCGAGGTTGCACAGCGACAGCGCGAGCGACCCCATTACGCGCAGGCGGTAGGCGAGTCCGACGACGTTCGCGGCGCGTTCCGCGATCGAGGACGTGAGCGTCGCCTCGAAGGCGAGGATCTCGATCTCGTCCTTCGGACGCACGGCGCCGAGCGGCTCGCCGTTCAGCCACGCGCCCTCGCCGCGCCGCGCAGTCCACTCTTCGCCGAAGCCGAAGTCGTAGAGGTAGCCGAAGACGACATCGCCCATCGTCGGTCCTTCGGCGACCGCGAGCGAGAGGCAGAAGTACGGAAGGCCGCGCTTGGCATTCAGCGAGCCGTCGATCGGGTCGAGCACCAGCCACGGCAGGCCGCTCCCGCGTCGAGCTTCACCGAGCTCCTCGGAGACGAGCGTGTAGTCGGTGAGCTCCCGCTCGAACCGCTCGACGATCACGCGCTCGACCTCGGCGTCGACGGCCGTCGTATCGTCCCCGCCTTCACCGTGACCCACCACGGGTTCGCGCTCCACGCGCGTAGGAAGGTCTGCGAGCACGCCTCTCACGTCCACGACGGCCGCGCGGCACGTCGCGACCCAATCGGTCACAAGGGATGGAAGAGCAGACCCGAGACGAGCTTGGGGTAGAAGTACGTGCTCTTCTGCGGCATCGTCTCGCCGCGCTCGGCGACCGCGAAGACGTCCTCGATCCTGGTCGGTCGGAGCAGGAACGCAGCCTGCGCGCGACCCTCGTCGACGGCGGCAACAGCCTGCTGCGCGTCGGCCGTGTAGGAAACACCCTGCGGTCCGAGCGACTCGACGAACGCAGTGTCGAGCTGTCCGGCGTCCTCTGCGAGATAGGTGCCGTCGCGGGTGTAGACGACGCACGCAGCGCGATCCGGTGGCAACGACTCGAGGGCCGCAATCGGGTCGCCGTTCGCACCTTGCAACAGACTGTTGCTTGGCTCGAAGCGCTCGGCGACGCGGTGCGTCGGGAAGATCATCAGCCCCGGATCCAACGTCGAGACGAGGACGACCATCAGCCACGGCGAGCCGCCCTGCTCGGCAAACTCGACGGTCGACTCGTAGCGGTGGTGGCCGTCGGCGATCAGCAGCTGACGGTCGGCGAACGCGTGCTGGATCGCCTCCGTCTCGGCGAGCGGCCGCAGGCGGGCGCCCTCGACGGCGATCACCGGGTCACCGGCCGGCTGCGCGACGGGCGGCGTCCCCTCGTAGAGCAGGAAGATCGGCTCGAGTTGGGCTCCTACAGCCTGGATGAGGCGGAGGCGCCCCTCCTTCGGCCCGCGGTGGGTGCGCTCGTGCGGCAGCACGACGCGGCGCTCGTACGGCTCGGCCTTCAGCGAGGCGACGATCCCGCGGCGGATGCGCTCGACGCCGTCGGGACCGACGTACTGCTGCTCGAGCGCCCAGAACGACGGTTCCTCCGCGCGCAACGCTCCGCTCTCGACCCACGTGCGGAAGTCGCGTCCCGCCTGCTCCTCCGAATCGGGCAGCGTGAGGTGGACGACGTTGTGCGGACTGCGCGCGAGATAGTCCTGCCGCTCCTTCTCCGAGATGACGTCGTACGGCGGCGCCACGAGCGTCTCGAGCGGTCCCGCGACGTCCTCGTCATAGCGCAGGGCGCGGAAGGGGCGCACCTCGGCCACGGCCGAAACCTACCGTAGAGTTGGCGCGTGAGCGCCATCGCCGACCTCGCGGAAGATCGGGTCGTCGAGGGCGTCTACGCCGTCGCGCGCAAGCAGAAACTGCGCACCAAGGGCGGCTCCCCATACCTTGCGCTCGAGCTCGTCGATCCGAGTGGGCGCGTCGACGCGCGGGTCTGGCAGGACGTCGAGCTGCTCGACGGCCGCTTCGACGAGGGCGACGCCGTGCGGGTGCTCGGCCGCGTCGAGCGGTTTCGTGATCGGCTGCAGGTCGAGGTGCGGTCGCTCGAGCGCGCGGACGACGCCGATCCGGCCGAGCTCGCGCCCGCGGGCCGCCGCGATCGTGCCGAGCTGGAGGGCTTCCTCGAGTTCTTGACCGCGGAGATCGCGCACGCAGCAGTCCGCGAGACCGTCGATCGGCTGCTGCGCGATCCCAAGCTGCGGACGTTGCCGGCGACGCTCGACGGCCATCACAGCTACACAGGCGGCTTGCTCGAGCACACCGTCGGCGTCGCGACGATCTGCCGCGAGCTGTCCCAGCTGCACCCGCGCCTGCGTGGCGACCTGCTGCTCGCCGCAGCGCTCGTCCACGATGTCGGCCGGGTACGGGAGCTCGGCGCTGCGCCGACCTTCCGGCCGACCGAGGAGGGCCGGCTGCTCGGGCACGTCCACCTCGGCCTGCGGATGATCGAGGAGCAGGCCGGCGCGCTCGACCTCGACTTGCGCGCACAGCTGCTGCACGCGGTGGCGTGCCATCACGACGTCCGTGGAGCGCGCACGGCCGAAGCCGCGGTGCTGTACCACGCGAACCAGCTCGACGCGGTCGCCGCCACGAGACCCGTTCCCGCGCCCGAGTGACAGCGGCGCTGCTCGCCCTTGCGGCGAGCCTCGCGTGGGGCGCCGGGGACTTCCTCGGTGGTCTGAAGAGCCGGGCGCTCCCGCTTCTGACGGTGATGGCCGTCGCGCAAGTGGTCGGAGTGACGTGGATCGCGTTGGTGGTTGCGCTGGGCGGCCAAGGCTGGCCCGGCGCAGGCGTCCTCTGGGCGGCGCCCGCGGCCCTTTGCGGGACCCTGGGCCTCGCAGCCTTCTACCGCGGGATGGCGACGGGCGCGATCTCGATCGTCGCACCGCTCGCGGCGACCGGCGCCGTGATTCCGGTGATCGCGGGAATCGCCCTCGGCGACCGTCCGAGCGTCGTGCAGCTGCTCGGCTTTCCGCTTGCGATCGGCGGAGCCGTCGTCGCGTCCCGCGAGCCCACGCCGGGGCTCGGTCAGGGACGCGTTGCCGCCGGCGTGCCGTGGGCCGTGCTCGCGGCAATCGGCTTCGGGCTGTTCTTCCTGCCGATGCACGAGGCCGGCTCGCACGACTACCTCTGGGCGGCTCTCGTCTTCCGGAGCGTCTCGTGCTCGCTCGTACTCTGCGCGGTCGCGGTCGCACGTCCGCGGCTCCGCGTCGGAAGAGCGGACCTCGGGGTGCTCGCGCTGGTCGGCGTCCTCGACACGGCCGGCAACGTGTTCTTCGCAGCCTCCTCGACGCACGGGCTCGTCAGCGTCGTCTCGGTGCTCGCGTCGCTCTACCCGGTCGTCACCGTCGCGCTTGCGTGGCTGTACCTGCGCGAGCGGCTGGACTTCTCGCAGGCGGCAGGCGTCGCCGCGGCGCTCGCGGGCGTCGTGCTCATCTCCGCCGGCTAGAGGTCCGCGACGCGGCGCTCGATCTCGTCGCGGAGCGCGCGCACCTCGTCGAGTGGGCGCCCCGCGGGATCGGGGAGCTCCCAGTCGACGTAGCGCTTGTCCGGGATGTACGGGCACGCGTCGCCGCAGCCCATGGTCACAACCACGTCCGCCCACTCGACGTCGCCGGTGTCGAGCTTGTGCGGCGTCCGCCCGCTGATCTCGATGCCCTTCTCGCGCATCGCCTCGACGACCTCCGGATGGACCGCGCTCTCCGGTTTCGTCCCCGCCGACCGCGCCGAGCCGCCTTGCGCTTCGTAGAAGGCGTGCGCCATCTGAGAGCGGCCGGCGTTGCCGATGCAGACGAAGAGGACGTTCATCGTCCGAGCGTATCCTCCGCCGCGTGCTCGACGAGTTGACGATCGAGAGCGAGGCGCTCCGCGACAACGCCCTCGGCGACCCGCACGTCCGGCCGCTTTGGGTCTACACGCCGCCGGACTACGACGGCGGGCCGGCGGTCTACGTCCTCCAGGGCTACACAGGCGAGCTCGACATGTGGCGCAACCGGCTGTCCTTCCGCCCGACCTTCCTCGAGCTCCTCGACCGCGAGCGGATCAACGCCCGCGTGGTCTTCGTCGACGCGTCGACTGCGCTCGGCGGATCGCAGTTCGTCGACTCGCCGGCGACCGGCCGCTATCACACATACCTCTGCGACGAGATCGTGCCATTCGTCGACACGCGGTACGAGACAAACGGCGTGCGCGGAGTCGCCGGCAAGTCGAGCGGGGGTTACGGTGCGGCGATCACCGCGATGCTGCGACCGGATCTCTTCTCCGGCTTCGCGAGCCACGCCGGCGGCGGACTGTTCGAGGTCACGATCCTGCCGTTCTTCCGCGTCGCGGTCCGGCACTTGCGCGACCAATACGGGGGCTCGGTCGAGCGGTTCCTGGACGACCTGCGCACTTCGCCGGCGCCGCTCGCGCACCCCGACGACATCCACCTCCTCCTGCAGCTCGGCTTCTCGGCCGCGTACTCGCAGACGCGCGAATTCCGCCTACCGTACGACACGGCCACCGCGCAGGTCATCCCCGAGCTCTGGTCGCAGTGGCTCGAGTGGGACTATCCGACGCTCGTCCCGCGCCACGCCGACGCTCTGCGCTCGCTGCGCGCCGTCTACGTCGACTGCGGCACGCGCGACGAGTGGTACGTCGACCTGACCGCCGAGTGGCTGCGCCGCGAGCTGACGGCGCTCAGCGTCCCCGACGTGTACGTCGACTTCTTCGACGCGACGCACCTCGCGATCGAGTACCGCTACCCGCTCGGGCTCCGCTACCTCGCGGACCGTCTCTCGTAGCCGTGTCTCGGGACCTGGTCCAGATACGCGTCGCAGGGAGCCGTCCTTCGGAGCCATGTCTCGGGACCTGGTCCCGGGACTGGTCCCTTAGGGCGCTGCGCGGCGCTCGAAGTCGGGCAGGCTGCCCTCGCGGAACGGACCCGGCTGCCAGCGGACGCCGACGTACGCCTCCTTGCCCGACGTCGCCTCCTGCTCGACGCCGGCGCCATGCCGAAGCGCGGTCTCGTCCACCAGGTAGACGGTCGAAGCTCCCTCGTTGCGCGAACCCGCGGCGAAGTAGACGAACGGCGAGTCACCGGTCGCGACGAAGACGTGCGGCGTGCCGGCGGGCGAGTGGAAGTAATCCCATTGGCGCAACGGCCGCTCCTGCCCTTCGACGATCACGATGCCTTCTCCGGCGAGCACGAGGAAGCTCTCCTGGTTCCCTTCGGCGTGGTAGAAGCCGCCCGACTGGCCGGGGTGGAGCACGCCCAGCGTGGTCCCGACCTCCGGCCACGCCAGCTCGCCCTCCCAGAACCCCGCCGAGCCGAGCCGCTCGGAGTGGACCCACTGCGCGTCGCGCACGTTCAGGACGAACCAGCCGTCGCCTTCCGGCACCAGGCCGTTCTCGGTCTGCACGAGCTTGGCTTCCGCAGCTACGGCAGCGTCCCCTCGCGGTACGGGCCCGTCTCGTACTTGCCGAAGCGCTCGTACGCCTCCTTCGGCGAGCGCGTCTCCTCCTCGACGCCGGCACCGTGCCGGATCGCGACGGGATCGACCGGGTAGACGAGGCGGCTCGGCGCGCCGCTGCGCGCGCCCAGTGCGATGTAGACGAACGGCGCGTCGCCGGTCGCGACGAGGACGTGCCTGGTGTCCGCCGGGCAGTGGAAGTAGTCCCAGGGGCGCAGCGGACGCTCCTCGCCCTCGACGAGCGCGAGCCCTTCGCCGGCGAGCACGAGGAAGCCTTCCTGATGGCCCTCCGCGTGGTACATCGCGCCACGCTCGCCCGGCCGGAGCACGTTGACGTTGAACCCGAACTCCGGGAACCTCTCGTCCCCTTCGAACGGCACGTACGAGCCCAGCCCGTTCACGTAGCCCCAGCGCGCGTCGCGAGCGTTGAGCACGAACCAGCCGTCCCCTTCGGGAACGGTCCCGTCGTCAGTCTCGACGAGCTTCGCCTCGGGCATCAGACGTTGAATCGTATGTTCAACACGTCCCCGTCTTGCACCACATAGGTCTTCCCCTCCACCCGCTCGAGGCCTTCGCGCCGAGCCTCCACGTGGCCTCCAGCCTTCACGAGGTCGTCCCAGCGGATCACCTCGGCGCGGATGAAGCCGCGCGCGAGGTCCGTGTGGATCGTCTCAGCCGCGTCGAGCGCGGTCTCACCCTTGCGCAACGTCCACGCGCGCGTCTCCTTCTCGCCCGCGGTGAAGAACGTGATCAGATCGAGCGTCTCGACCAACGCCCGCACGACCACGCCGAGCGCGGACTCTCCCTCGCGAAACGCAGCCGCGTCCTCGTCCGAAAGCTCCGCCAGCTCGGCCTCGAGCTTGAGATCGATGCCCTCGGGGCCGTTGACGATCTCCATCATCGGCTTGATCGTCAGCAGCTCGAGTTCAGGCGGAATGTCGACGTCCGCGCCGAGCTCGCTGATCGTCTGGAGATTCTCGAGCTGCGCGACGAGCTTCTCGAGGTTCGCCACCTCGGCGCGCAGCTTCGCATCACCCGACTTCGCCTGCTTCGCAACGCGCTCGAGGCGACGTCCGATGTGGTCGCGGTCCGCTGCGAGCAGTTCGAGCACGAGCTCCTCGTAGTCGCTGCTCGGATCGTGCGTCCCCGACCAACCATCGAGGACCGCGAGCATCAGGTCGACCTGGCGCAGGTTCCCGAGCAGCTCGGCGCCTGTTCCGGGAACGTCCACGACGCGCACCGACGCCGGCGTCACCCTCTTCGCCTTGACAGTCTGCGCGAGCTGCTGCAGGCGCTCGTCCGGGACGGCGGCCATGCCGACGTTGTCGCGGCCGCTCGTCGTCCCGCCGGAGCCGGTCAGCGCACGAAACAGTGACGTCTTGCCGGCGTTCGGCAGGCCCACGATCCCTACCTGCAGCGCCACTCAGGCGGATTGAAGCTGTTTCTGCAGCGAGACGAGCGCGCGGTGCTGGAGCGACTTCACGGCGCCCTCCGTCTTGCCGAGGATCGTCGCCACTTCGGCGTTCGCGAAGTTGAAGACGAACTTCAGCGTCAGCACCTGCTGCTGCTCCTCGGAGAGGTCCTCGATCAGCTCGAGGAGGCTCTGGCGCCCGATCGCGTGCAGGGCCTCGACCTCGGCGGAGTCGGACTCCGCGCCTTCCGGCTCGGGCACCTCGTCCTCGGGCTGCACGCGCTTCGCCGCGCGAAAGTGATCCATCGCGAGGTTGTGCGCGATGCGGAAGAGCCACGCCGAGAAGGGCGCCGACTGGAAGCGGAACTTCCCGATCGACTCGAGCATCCGAAGGAACGTCTGGGTGGTCAGGTCCTCGGCGTCGGGACGGTTCCCGACGCTCATGTGCAGGTAGCTGTAGATACGGTCGAAGTGGATCAGGTAGAGCTCCTCGAGCGCCTCGCGGTCACTCTGCTGCGCACGCTCGACGAGGCGCCTGATCTGCGCTCCCGTCTCCTTCGGCCGCTCGGCGATCCGTTCCCCCATCCGGAAGTGAGTGCCCTGCCCGGCTTTGCGGCTAACCCTAGGGCCCTGGGACGCCGAAGCCGAGGCGCGACTCGCGGGCGAACCGCTTCACGTAGGCGACGTTCCTGAGGACGACGATGTAGCGGCCGTCCTCGGCCTCAATCGAGACAGTGCCGGAGTCGCCGTTCGCGAGCCGGTGCTCGAGCTCGTCCGCGACCGGGATCGGCACGAGAGCGCTGAACGCTTGACCGCCCTCGTACGCGACTTCGATCCGAACGCGCTCGTCAGCCACGGCTGACCAGCTCCGCGAGCACGCCGTGGACGGAATCGGGGTGGACGAAGGCGACCTGGAGGCCGAAGAGGCCCGGCCGCGGCTCGGTGTCGATCAGCTCGGCGCCTTCTTCGGCAAGTTCGCGGAGCGAGGAGCGCAGATCGCCGACCTCGTACGCGACATGGTGCATGCCCGGGCCGCGCTTCGCGAGGAACTTCCCGACGGGCGTGTCCTCGCCCAGCGACGCGAGCAGCTCGACGCGGCTCTCGCCGACGCGCAGCGACGCAGCCTCGACGCCCTGTTCGGGGACGGTGTCGCGATGCTCGACCTCAGCGCCGAAGAAGCGTTCGTACGTGCTCACGGCCTCGTCGAGATCCTCGACGGCCACGCCAAGATGATGGATCCCGCGTGCCTCCACGCGCCGATCCTACCCAGTGAGCATGAGGGAACCCGTGGTTCCCCCATGAGCCCCCTCCTTCTTCGCAGCTATCCAAGAAGCGCTCGAGCTCCGCCGGGGCAAAGCCCCGGCTCCGCGCCGCTCGACGGTGCAAGCCGGCTAGGTCGGAAGCGTTATTCGTCCGGCTCGAACTGGTCGAGTTCTCGTTGCGCGGCCTGCCACCATGAGTCGACGTCGACGACCCGAAATCGGAGATTCGCAACCGAGTACTTGCGCAATCCCCGCCCAAGGCGAATGTAGGGCAAACCCGCGGCCGCCCAGTGACAGACAGTCGAGACGTCCGTGCCGAACCTCGCAGCGATCTCTTCCGCCGTCAGGAGATCCGCCGTCTCGACAGTCGGTGCCGCGTCGGAAAGCGGAGCTTCCCGCTCGCCGCTCATACGACGCAGTCTATGCGGCTGCTACTCGGCGATCGGGACGACTCGGGGCACGCCGACCGTCTCCGAGGCGCGCGACTCGGCCTCGACGTCGTGCAAGAGCGCCTCGAGCTCTTCCTTGACGAGCGTTTCCTTCTCGAGCAGCGCGTGCGCAATCCGATCGAGTGCGCCGCGGTGCTTCTCGATCAGGCGGATCGATTCGCCGAACGCGTGGTCGGTCAGTCGCGCCTGCTCGTGGTCGCGCGTCCGCTTCGTCTCCTCGGAGAGCGCGTAGTTGTCGGCGCGCATGGTGCGCGTGACGACCGAGTCGGACATGCCGTACTCGAAGACCATCGCGCGAGCCAGCTCGGTCACCTTCTCGAGATCGTTCGCAGCGCCGTTCGTGACCCGTCCGAAGACGACTTGCTCGGCGGCGCGACCCGCGAGCACGATCTTCATCACGTCGACAAGCTCCTCCCGCGTGTGCAGGTACCGATCCTCGACCGGCAGGTTCAGCGTGTACCCCAGCGCCTGCCCGCGCGCGACGATCGTCACCTTGTGGACTGGCATCACCTCGCCCATCAGGTGGGACATGAGCGCGTGCCCGGCTTCGTGGTAGGCGAGGATGCGCTTCTCTTTCTCCGTTACGACCTTGCGCTGCTGAAGCCCGGCGATGACGCGCTCCATCGCGTTGTCGAAGTCGACGGCCGCGACGTACTGCCCGTCGCGGCGTCCGGCGAAGATCGCCGCTTCGTTCGCAATGTTCGCGAGGTCGGCGCCCGTCAGGCCCGCCGTCTGACGCGCGACCACGTGCAGATCGACGTCGGCAGCGAGCGGCTTGCCGCGGGTGTGTAGGCGGAGGATGTCCTCGCGGCCGGAGAGATCGGGTGGCGCGACCAGGATCTGCCGGTCGAAGCGGCCGGGGCGGAGCAGCGCCGGGTCGAGGTCTTCGATCCGGTTGGACGCTCCCATCACGACCACGCCGTCGGCCTTCGAGAACCCGTCGAGCTCGACGAGCAGCTGATTCAACGTCTGGTCTTGCTCGCGGTTGAAGCTGTGGCCGGAGCGCGCCATGCCGACGGCGTCGAGCTCGTCGATGAAGACGATGGAGGGGGCATGCTTACGCGCCTCGGCGAAGAGCTTGCGGATGCGGGCAGCCCCGAGGCCGGCGAACATCTCGACGAACGACGACGCGCTCGCAGGGTAGAACCGCGCACCGGACTCATTCGCCACGGCCTTCGCGAGCAGTGTCTTGCCGGTTCCGGGCGGCCCGTGCAGGAGCAGACCCTTGGGAACCCGCGCGCCGAGCTTCTCGAAGTGCGCCGGGCTCTTCAGGAAGTCGACGACCTCCTCAAGCTCCTCACGTGCCTCCTGGACGCCCGCGACGTCATCCCAGGAGACCGAGGAGGGAGAGTTCGGCTCGATCGTCGAAGGCTTCACCTGCGGCATCAGCGCGAGCATCCGCCACATCAGCCAGACGATCAGGATCAACGCAACCGCGAACAGCACAGGCAGCCAGGCCGCCACGCCGTCGCGGAACGTGTAGAGCCAGTCCCAGTCCATACCACTCCCTCTATCGCCATGCCGCAGAAACCGCTACACCACAGCCTTAGACGAGGGCGAGGACTTCGTCAACCGTGGCGAAGCGGACGCCCGCCTCGCGCCAGGAGGCCGTACAGGACGCCGTTCGCGCCTCGTCCAGGCCCCGAGCGGCCTCCTCCACGAACACGACCCGCCGGCCGCGCCGGAGGAATCCGCGGATGGCCGCGTCGTCGCAGACGTCCGTGGCGACGCCGAAGACGACGATCTCATCGGGATCGAGCGCCTCCAGGAGCGCCTCCGCGTTGGGGTTCGTGAAGACGTTGAAGCTCTTCTTCAGGAGCAGGATCTCGCGCCGCCCCGCGACGAGGTCCGCCAGCAGGCCGGGCGGATACGGCGTGAGCGGGAGGGGCAGCGGATCCTCCTGCTCCGTCTCGGGGATCTTCGCCGCACCGCGCGTGCCGCGTAGGCAATGGGGTGGGTACGTGTTCACGAAGTCGGGCTCGTCGGCGATCTCCGGGTCGGTCAGCTCGTGGTCGTCCGCCGACGCGACGTGGACGACCCCCGCCTCTCGAGCGAGCGTGACGAGACGGGACATCGCGGGCGCGGTGTCCTCCGCGCCCGGCACGTAGAGCTTTCCGTCGGGAAGCATGAAGTCGACCTGTGTGTCGACGTCCCAGAGGATCACTGCACGAGCTCGAGACGCTCGTTCGGCCGGAAGCGGCGTCCCGCCTTCGCCGACGGGCGCCCGTCCGTGAGCACGATGTCGCCGGTGTAGTCGTTTGCGCCGCGGATCAGCGAGGAGCCGACGCCATAGGCGTCGACAGGGACGCCGTTCGATTCGAACTCCCGGATCTTGTGCGCCGTGAACCCGCCGGAGGCGACGATCTTCAGGCGCTCGAATCCGTCCGCGTCCAGCGCGTCGCGCACCTTGCGGACGAGTCGCTCGTTCACGCCCGTCGGCTTGAAGTCGCCCATCTCGTCCCAGAGGGAGCGATCGACCATCGTCTCCGAAGTGTCGAGGCGCACGCCCCAAAGCCGGTCGCCGAGGGCGCGCGCGACCTCGAGCGAGGTGCGCACGGAGTCGTTCTCGAAGTCGACGAGCACGACGACGTTGAGGTCCGGCGGCGCCCATTCGGCGAAGCGCGTCGCGGCCAGCACGGTGTTGCCTCCGTATGCCGAGATGAGCGCGTGCGGCACCGTCCCGACGCCTTTCCCGCCCCACCAGGACGCCTGCTCGTCCGTGGTCACACCGACCGGGCTGCCGACGATCTCGCCCGCAAGGTGCGCCGCGTAGCCGTCGCCCGTCTGTACGCGCCAGTGATCGTGTCGGGCCGGCATGAAGATCACCGGCTTCCCATTCGCGGCCTGGAGTACCTCGACGACGTTGGTCGTCACGAGCGTGCGCCGCGCGAGCACCCCGAGGTAGACGGTCTCGAGATGCGCGAACAGCGTGTAGTCGCCCTCGATCGTCATGACGGTCTCGTACGGCGCAATCCGGTCGCCGTCGTAGAGCGCGTGCACCGTCAGCGCGTCCCAGTCGTGCGAGCCGAGCTTGAGGATCGCGATCGCTTCGTCCATCCCTCCGAGCCACGCGTCGCCCTTCTGGAAAACCTGCATGACGACGCGCGGACGGCGACCGTCCGCGAGCAGCGTCGCACGTGCATGGTTGAAGTACGCGTCGCTGTAGTAGCCGTCGCGGAGCTTCTCGACCGGAAGGTCGAAGGTGTCGGGCGCGAGGCGGTCGAGCCGCCTAGCTCGGACCGCCACGATCTTCGAGCTCGAGGCACGCGGCGAGCGCCGCTTCGGCGACCTCGAGCTGCTCGCGCGACGGCTCCGAGGTTCCGACCCGGTGCTGCAGCTCGTGTCCCGGCTTCGCGAGTGCGCGCGCAAACGGGTGCTCGGGGTTTCGCACCATCCAGGCGAAGAGCTCCGTCGAGACGGCGACCGAGCCGAGCGTCGCGGCGACGCGCGCGGGCCCGCGCAGGCGGAGCGGCGCTTTCGTCGCGAGCGCGTTCCCGATCGCGGACGTGAGCAGAATCGGGCCGACGAGGTGCGAGCCGCAGCGCTCGTGCTCCCGCGCGCGCGGCTCGTCGTGCTCGTACGAGCCGATCGAGACGTGCTCGGCGCCGTGGTAGGCCGCCAGGTCGGAGCCGCGAAGTGCGAGCACGGCGGGTGTGAAGGCGAAGACAGTGGTGAGCAGCTCCTGCGCGGCCGGACCAAGCCGCCGGGAGCCGCGCACGATGCGGACGCCGACGGCGCTCGCGAACATCCCGGCGAGCACCGCAGGGCGTTCGAACGAGAGCCGCGCGGCCGGCAGCGCGCGGCGCAGCGCGGGCAGCACCGCGAGCGCCTCGAGGAGCTTGGCTGGCCCGCGCAGGAGCGGTATCGCGTCGTCGGCGCGGAGGCGCTTGTAGTCGGCGGCAACCTCGAGCCGGCCGTCCGGATGCCGGATCGCACAGGCCCACGACGTGGGGCCGTGTACGAGGACGCCGTTCGGGAGAGCCATCCCGCCGAGCCTGATCTTCTCTGCCATAACAAGCAGCGTACTCGCCAGCTCACAAGCTCCGCTTGTTCGCTGGAGACGACCGGTGATCACCCAGATTCACACGAGCTCCGGGGATCCGCAAGGCGTTCACGCCTTGACGGCAGTCGTCGCGGCTCTCGACCTTGAGAACGCTCGCGCTGGGATCGGTCGAGATGTAGAGGAGTTCGCGTTCATCGGTAGTTTCGGCTGGACCGTCCTCCCCATCACTTTCGGACTACCTTTGGCATCGCTCGCCACCGTGTGGATGCCGGCGTTCCTTCTTGTGCGTGCGGGGTGGTTCGTGCTTGGGCTGGCCGTCGTCGCTCCTGGCGACGAAGCCGGTCGTAGCCTGCCAGGCGCGGAGGCGGGGCTTTGCCCGGCGGAGCTCGGCTTCGCTCGGGGATCCGCGCCAGTTCGCCCCAGCGAAGAAGCGGAGCTTCTGAGCTGGCTAGAGCAGCGCACGCGCCGCATACCGGTAAAACTCGACGCCGAGCTCGAGATCGTCGACCGCCGCGCGCTCGTTGGCCGAGTGGACGAGCAGCGTCGCGACCTCCGCCGACATGGTGCGCATTGGAAAGAACCCGTAGGCGACCGTGCCGAATGCCTCGCGCATCCAGTGGCTGTCCGTGAAGCCCGGGACGCAGATCGGGGCGACCGCAGCTTCGGGATCCGCCTCGCCGACCCACGACTCGATCGCCTCAGAGAGCGGGGACTCGAGCGGCGAGCGCGTGCCGCCCGCGGCCTCGATCCACTCCAGCTCGTACTCGCCGTCGCCCAGCACCTCGCGGACGATCGCGGCCGAGTCGTCCGGTGTTTGCCCCGGCAGCAGGCGGGAGTCGACTGTCACCTCGCAAACGGCAGGGATGATGTTGCGCTTGAGCGACGCAGAGGCCATCGTCGGCGCGTAGGTCGGCCCGAACAGCGCGCGGATCACACCCGCGAGCGGCTCGTCCAGCTCGCGCAGCCGCCGGTAGCCCTCCCGCGGCTCGAGCACCTTGCCCAGCACGACGCGGAAGAAGGCCTCCGTCTCGGGGATGTGCATCGGCTCCGGCTCGAACGCCCCGAGCTTCTCGATCAGCGGCGCCGCCTTCAGCAGGGCGTTGTCGCCGATGTGCGGGATGGACGCATGGCCGCTCCGCCCCCGCGTGCGCAAGACGAACGGCGCGCTCATCTTCTCGGCTGACGCGAGGAGATAGAACGCCCGGCCCCCGAGCGTGATCCGCTCGCCGCCTCCCTCGTTCAGTGCGTAGTCGGCGCGCACGGCCTCGGGATGCTCGCGGCAGAGCCACGAGAGCCCGAAGTCGACGTTGACCTCCTCATCCGCGGCCGCGACGAAGATCAAGTCGCCGCTCGGCGCGAAGCCCTCGCGCGCGAGCGACGCGAGTGCGACGGCGCCCGCCGCGACCTCGCCCTTCATGTCGAGCGCGCCGCGACCCCAGACCTCGCCGTCGCGCAGCTCGCCGGACCACGGGCCGAACTCCCACTCGCCGGCAGCTGCGAGGACGGTGTCCGTGTGCGAGAGGAGGGCGAGCCGCGGCCCTCCGCGTCCGGGAATGCGTGCGACGAGGTTCGCGCGCTCGGGGACGCGTGCGTAGAGCTCGCACTGCACGCCGTGCGGCTCGAGGTAGGCGCGGAGCAACTCGGCGGCCATGGTCTCGTTGCCGGGCGGGTTGACGGTGTCGACGCGGATCAGCTCCTGCAGGAGCTCGGTCACCTCGTCGCGAAGAGACGCGACCGCGATCACTCGTCGCGCTTCGCGAGCTCGGTCAGCTCGTTCCGCACGTCCCAGAGCTCCGGGTACATGAGCGTGTGGATCAACCGGCCGAGCAGCTCGACGGGCGTTCCCTGCGTCCCGATCACCTCGCCGCCGATGATCCGCTCGACGACCTTGAAGTGGCGCACGCGCCAGAGCGTCAACCGCTCGTCCCACTCCACGAGCGCCTCCGCGAGCTGGTAGAGCTCCTCGTGGTCGCGCCCCTGGCGGTAGAGGTCGACGACCGAGAGGCCGGCCTCGCGCCGCAGCCGGTGGAAAGCCTCGCCGAGCAGCGGCGACACGCGGCGCACCTCACGGAAGCCCGGCGAGTCGAAGCCGCTGCCGTGGCCGAGCATCGGGCGCACGAACGCCGTGTACTCCCACGGCGACATGTGCTCGAGCATGTCGAGTGCGGCGATCACGTTCTTCATGCAGTCGTGCGCGCGGCGGAGCAGGCGCAGCGCGCCGGCGAGCTCCCCGTCGTTCAGCAGCCCGGCCGCGGTCTCGACCTCGAACGACGCGAGCTTCAGCCAGAGCTCCGAGCTCTGGTGAACGGTCATGAAGAGCAGCTCGTCGCGGTGCGACCACTCCTCGGGAGTCCGCTGCAGCGCAAGCAGCTCGTCCGTGAGCAGGTACCGCTCGTAGTCGCTCGAGGCCGATCCAGGCAGGATCGGCTCGGAGAGGTCGCTCTCAGCCACGGGCGACCGGAGCATACTTTTCCCCATGAGCGACCTGTTCAGCGACGCGGCCCGCGAGCGGGCCGGCGAGGTGGCGCCCCTCCCGTACCGCCTGCGCCCGCGCACGATCGACGAGTTCGTCGGGCAGGAGCACATCCTCGGCGAAGGGTCGGCGCTGCGGCTTGCGATCGCGGAGGACCGCGTGGGCTCGATGATCCTCTACGGCCCTCCGGGCAGCGGGAAGACGACGCTCGCGCGGATCGTCGCCAACGTCACGGGCGCGGCGTTCGAAGAGCTCTCCGCGGTCTCCGCAACGGTCGCAAACGTTCGCGAGGTGATTTCGCGCGCACGGGAGCGCCTCGGCGCGCACGGGCAACGCTCGATCCTCTTCCTCGACGAGATCCACCGCTTCAACAAGGCGCAGCAGGACGCGCTCCTGCCGGCGGTGGAGGAAGGAACGATCACGCTGATCGGTGCGACGACCGAGAACCCGTACTTCGAAGTCAACTCGGCGCTGATGTCACGGATGCAGCTCTACACGCTCGAGCCGCTCTCGGACGACGACCTCGCGACGCTCGTGCGGCGCGGGGCTGCGGCGCTCGAGGCGGATGTTTCCGATGTCGTCGAGCTGATCGCGCGCCTGGGCGGTGGCGACGCGCGCAATGCGCTCTCGATCCTCGAGCTCGCCGTCGAGACCGCGCGAACGGAAGGCGTCCCGGTCGAGGCGCGGCACGTCGAGGACGCGTCGACGAAGCGCCCGCTCGTCTATGACAAGGGCGGTGACCGCCACTACGACTTCACGTCGGCGTTCATCAAGTCGATGCGCGGCTCCGACGCCGACGCGGCCGTCTACTACCTCGCTGCGATGCTCGAAGCGGGCGAGGACGCGCGCTTCATCGCGCGGAGGATGATCGTGCTCGCCTCCGAGGACATCGGCAACGCGGACCCGCGCGCGCTCCAGGTCGCCGTCGCGGCGGCGCATGCGCTCGAGCATGTCGGCCTGCCCGAGGCGCGGCTCAACCTCGCGCAGGCGGCGATCTACCTCGCGCGCGCCCCGAAGTCGAACGCGAGCTACGTGGCGATCAAGGAGGCGACGAACGACGTGCGCGAGCGCGGGAACCTGATGCCGCCGAAGGAGCTCCGCGACACGCACTACTTCGGCGCGAAGAAGCTCGGGCACGGGAAGGGCTACATCTACCCGCACGACGACCCGCGCGGGTTCGACGTCGACTACCTCCCCGACGAGCTGAAGGGCACCACGTACTATCGCCCGACCGGATCCGGCGAAGAGGAGGCTGACGATGGCGACTGAGCGCCGCGCACACACGACGTGGGAAGGCGATCTGATGAGCGGCACGGGGACGGTGACGCTCGGAAGCGGCGCGACCGGCCCCCAGCAGGTGAGCTGGCGCGCGCGCACGGAGCAGCCCGGCGGTAACACCAGTCCCGAGGAGCTGATCGCCGCGGCGCTCTCGAGCTGCTTCTCGATGGCGTTCTCGGGCGCACTCGCACGCGCCGGCACGCCGCCGACGAAGCTCGAGACTGACGCCGTCACCACCTTCGATCAGACCGACGCGGGCTACCGGATCACGAAGATCGCGCTCACCGTCCGCGGCCAGGTCGAGGGCGCCGACGAGCAGGCGTTCAAGGCGGAGGCCGAGAAGGCGAAGGACGGGTGCCCCGTGTCGCAGGCGCTAAAGGCCAACGTCGAGCTCTCGATCGACGCCAGCCTGGTCTAGTCGGACCCCTTCTCGATCCGCGCCGCGGCGAACGTGCCGAAGTCGCCGCCCATCGTGCGGTAGCCGGCCGCGGCGCGTTCCACGTCGTACTCGCTGCGCCTGAACTCGAAGTCGCCGCCGTGGAGCGCCCATGCCGCCCGGCGGTCGCCGTCGAGCGGCATCCCCGCGCTGCCTGGATTGACGAGCGTCGTGCCGTTGGGCCCGCGCCGCCTGAACTGCAGGTGGCTGTGGCCGAAGACGACGGTCCGGTCGCGCACACCCGCGAGCATCCGCTCGTCGTCGGCGCTCGGCTCGGCGGGGAAGCTGTCGACGTCCGAGAGCGGCGAGCCGTGCACGAACAGGATCCCGTCGACCTCTGCCGACTCCGGGAGCGCGTAGAGCCGGTCGATCTCGTCCTCGGGGAAGCTGGCGAGGAACTGCTCGTACGTCTCGATGACTTCCGGCCGGTCGGGTGGCTCGCGCAGCCAGCGTTCGCCGTTGCCGCGGATCCAGGTCGCGTTCGGCAGTTGCCGCAGCAACGTGAGCGTCTCGAGCGGCCAGGGGCTCGGCGTGCCGTAGTCGCCGCCGAGCAACCAGCGGTCCGCGCCGGCGGCCTCGGCGTGGCCGAGCACGGCTTCGAGCGCGGGCAGGTTGCCGTGGATGTCGTAGAGGATCGCGAGCGTCACGCGTGCGCCTGCGCGATCCGTTCGGCCAACGGCTCCGCCCAGGTGCCCAGCGCCCGCATCTGCTCGGCGGTTCTGACGTAGTCGTAGTCAACGCGGCGGAGGTCGAACTCGCCGTGCGCGACGAGCGCGTACGCGGCGCGCGGGTCACGGTCGAGCGGTGCGCCGACGCTTCCCGGGTTGACGAGCGTGGTTCCCTGCGGGCCGGGCCGCGGCCCGAACTGGACGTGGCTGTGCCCGAAGACGACCGTGACGTCGCGAACGCCCGCGAGGCGTCGTTCGTCCTCCGGCTGCGGGTCCGGGGCGAAGCTGTCCGTGTCCACGAGCGGAGATGCGTGCACGTAGAGGACACCGTCGAGCTCGACGCGCGTCGGGAGCGAGTAGAGCCATTCGATCTCCTCCCAGCGCAGCTCACGCCGCGCCTCGTCGAGCGCGCGCCAGAGAAAGGGCAGCAGGTCGATCGGGGTCTCGAGCAGCCAGCGCTCGGTGTTCCCGCGCAGGAAGCGCGCCTCGGGCAGCGAGCGGAGGCGCTCGAGCGTCGCGGACGGGTCCGGCCCGGCTGCGACGAGGTCGCCGCCGACGAGGTAGCTCGTGGCGCCCGCTCCCTCGGCGTCGAGCAGGACCGCCTCGAGCGCGGACGGGTTGCCGTGGACGTCGTAGAGGAGTGCGAGCAAGCGCGCTAGAGGGCGGCGGCGACAGCGTGCTCGAGCAGCTCGGGCGCGACCGGCTTCGGCAGCACCTGGAACCGTTCCGTGTGACCCACCGTGCGCGTGTAGGCGCCGACCGGATCGCCCGTGACGAGCGGCTCTTCGCCGACCAGCTGCAACGCCTCCTCGCCCGACGCCGCGGCGATCACGCGATAGCCCTGGCGCTGGAGGACGGCGACGAGAAACGCGCGAACGGCTGAATCGTTCTCCACGACGAGAACGGGCCGCGCATGCGGATACTGCGAGCGGCGCGCGAGGGTGGTCCGCGCCTTCGCAACGAGCGCCATTGACTGACGGTACAGCGCCTACGTGTGGTTTTCTAGGCCGTGGTCCTCCACGCGTACGAGTGGGGCGACGCCGACGCCCCGCCCGTGGTCTGCCTGCACGGCGTCGTCGCGCACGGGCGCCGGTTCCGTCGGCTCGCGGAGGAGCGGCTCACACCGGCGTACCGCGTCCTCGCGGTCGACTTGCGCGGGCACGGCTTCTCCACCTGGGAACCTCCGTGGACGCTTGGGCAGCACCTCGACGACGTCGTCGAGACGCTCGTCTCACACGGGATCGACGGCGCCGACTTCATCGGCCACAGCTTCGGCGGGAGGCTGACGCTCGAACTCACCGCGCGCGGGTTCGTGCGGCGTGCGGTGCTGCTCGATCCGGTCGTCTGGGCGCCGCCGCCAATCGCGCTCCAGCGCGCAGAGGCGGAGCGCGCCGAGCGCGCGTTCGCAACTCCAGAGGAAGCGCTCGAGGCGCGGGCTCCGACCGCGGTCCTCGCGCCGCGCGAGCTCCTCGAGGAGGAAGTGCGCGACCACCTCATTCAGGGCGAAGACGGCCGCTGGCGCTGGCGCTACCTCCAGAGCGCAGTCGTCACGGCCTACGGAGAGCTCGCCCAGCGGCCGCCGCCGTGGGAGCGGTTGCGGATCCCCACGCTGCTCGTCGCAGGCACGCAGTCAGACGTCGTCCCGGACACTGTCGTCGACGTCTTGCGGCACGAGCTCGGCGAGGCGCTCGAGGTCGCCCTCGTGCCGGGCGGGCACATCCCGCTCTGGGACGCGTACGACGAGACCGCTGACGCGGTCACGCGCTTCCTCGAGCGCAGCTAGAGGATCCGTGCGCCGAGCGCGCTCGCCACGAGCTCGACGGCGAGCTCGCCCGTTTCGTTCCGGTCGTCGAAGATCGGGTTGACCTCCACGACGTCGATCGACCCGACGAGCTGCGACTCGGCGATCAGCTCCAGCGCGAGGTGTGTCTCGCGGTACGAGAGACCGCCGCGGACCGGCGTCCCGACGCCGGGTGCAACTTCTGGGTCGACGGCGTCCATGTCGAGGCTCAGGTGCACGAAGGCGGGGCCGGCGACGTGCTCGAGCGACTCTCGGACCGCGGGCTCGACGCCGCGGCGGTCGATGTCGCTCATCGTGAACACCTTTACGCCCAGCTCCCGCACCCGCTCGCGCTCGCCGGGGTCGAGCGAGCGTACGCCGATGAGCGCCACGCGCGACGGATCGACGGAGGGAAGCGGCCACGCCGAGCTGGCGAAGGTATCGCCGCCTAGGCCGAGCGACGCTGCGAGCACCATCCCGTGCACGTTCCCGCTCGGCGTCGTCTGGGGCGTGTTCAGGTCGCCGTGCGCATCGATCCAGATCACGCCGCCGGGCCCGTCGAGCGACGCGAGTCCGCCCATCGAGCCGAGCGCGACGGAGTGGTCGCCGCCCAGCACGAGCGGCAGGTAGCCGTCCTGCGCGGCGCGCCTGACGAGCTCGGCGACCCGCTCGCACGTGCGCAGAACGGGAAGCCGGAAGCGGACGCTCTCGTCTCCCATCTCGGTCGCCTCCGCGACCGCGGATTCGACGTTGCCCCAGTCCTCGACCGCGCGGCCGAGCCCCTGCAGCCGCGCGTCGAGCCCCGCGTAGCGGATCGCCGAGGGGCCCATGTCGACGCCCCGGCGGCCGGAGCCGAGGTCGAGCGGCGCGCCGATCACCGCAACGGGCTGTTTACCGACGGCCGCCACGGGCGAAGTAGGCTACCGCGCGCAATGGCTGTGGCAACCGTACGCGTGCTCCTGGCCGACGACGACGAAGCGTTTCTCGAATCGCTTCGGCGCCTGATCGACGAGCAGCCCCTCCTCGGCGTCGCCGGCACCGCCTCCAACGGTCTTCAGGCCCTGGAACTGGCCGACCAGGTCGAGCCGGACGCCGTCGTGATCGACCTCCACATGCCCCTCCTCGACGGCGTCACGGCCGTCGCCCGCCTCCGCCGCGACCATCCAAACCTCTGCGTGATCGCCCTGACAGGCGACCGGGAGAAGAAGCTCCACAAAGCGGTCACGGAAGCCGGAGCGGACGCAGTCCTGCTGAAAGACGACTTCGTCGAGACCCTGATGGACCGCCTACGCGCCGTCAGGGGCGCGTGAGAGTGGCGAGGGCCGGAATCGAACCGGCGACACCACGGTTTTCAGCCGTGTGCTCTACCAACTGAGCTACCTCGCCGAAGCCGCAACAGTTTAGCCGCGAGCATGCGGAGAGCCGGGCTCTGCCCGGCTCGACTATTAGGCTTCCTCGGAGACCCGAATCCTACGAGAAGGCGCAGCTTTCGAGGAGGTCCTCCATGACCACACTGGCGGCGAGATTCGAGGCCGGAGTGCTCGAGCGCTACTTCCGGTTCGCCGCGAACGGCACCACGCTGGCCCGCGACACGCTCGCCGGGATGACGACCTTCGTGGTGATGTCGTACATCATCTTCGTCAACCCTTCGATCCTCAGCTTCGCCGGCGTCAAGGGGCTCGAGAACGCGGGTCTCCCGTTCGAAGCGGTCCTCGCCTCGACGTGCCTCGTCGCCGGCGTGATGACGATGGCGATGGGCCTGTTCACGAACCGGGCCTACGCAATCGCGCCGGGGATGGGCCTGAACGCCGTCGTCGCGTTCGGTTTGGTCGCGGGCGCCGGTCTCTCCTGGCCGGAGGCGATGGGCATCGTCGTGCTCGAAGGCCTCTGCGTCACCGTGCTGGTGCTCTCAGGACTGCGGGAGCAGATCATGGAGGCGATTCCGCTCGAGCTGAAGAAGGCGATCGCGATCGGGATCGGTCTCTTCATCGCGTTCATCGGCCTCTACAACTCAGGCCTGATCGCGAAGGCGGCCGCGCCAGGGTTGCCGGTCGAGCTCGGCCACTTCACGACGTGGCCGGTGGCGACCACGATCTTCGGTCTCGCGGTCACGATCATCCTCCGCGCACGGGGGTTCCGCGGCGACCTGCTCGTGGGGATCATCCTGACGACTGCGTTCGCGACTCTCGTCAACTGGGCGACCGACTACTCGGCCGGATTCGCGGCCGGGGCACGTTGGCCCAGCGACATCGTCGACTCGCCGAACTTCTCGCTTCTCGGTGAGTTCAGCTTCGACGCGTTCGCGACCCTCGGCGTCATCTCGGCGGCGGTGTGGGTGTTCGCGCTCTTCCTCTCCGACTTCTTCGACACGATGGGCACGCTCGTCGGCGTCGGCAAGCAAGCCGGGTACCTGACGAAGGAGGGCGAGCTGCCCGAGGTGCGGAAGCCGCTGCTCGTCGACTCGCTTGCCGCGGTCGCGGGCGGCGCGGCGTCCTCGTCTTCGGCGACGACGTACATCGAGTCGGGGGCCGGCGTCGCCGCAGGTGGACGGACGGGCTGGACGAGCGTCGTCACGGGCGCGCTCTTCTTCCCCTTCCTCTTCCTCGCGCCGCTGATCGGAATGGTGCCGCCGCAGGCAACGGCGCCCGCGCTGATCATCGTCGGCTGGCTGCTGATCAGCTCGCTGACGGAGGCCGAAGGCGAGGCCGACCCGAACGCCGACGACCCGTCGACGCGCAAGCTCGCCGGGATCGATTTCCACGACCTCGCGATCGGGCTCTCCGCTGCGCTCGTGATCATGATCATGCCGTTCACCTGGTCGATCACAAACGGGATCGGCTTCGGGTTCATCACCTACACGGTCGTGCGCGTGGCTCAGGGCCGCTGGCGCACGGTCCACCCGTTCATGTACGCGGCGGCGGGAGCGTTCACGCTTTACTTCCTCGTCCCGCTGCTCCAGGACAACCTCAGCTGGATCTAGTCGACCGGCACACCGGTCCGGGCGCCAAAAAGAGACGTCCGGACCGGTGCTACCGCGTCGCGAACGTCTCCTTGCGTGAAACCCTAGCGCTTGCGCGCGAGCAACGCCGTGCCGCGACCTCCCGAGAAATCCGCAAAGTCGGAAAATCCGCGGCGGGACAGCTCGGCGCGCAGGCGGTCGGGTGGAACGTAAATCGGCGTCTCGGGGCCGAGCGACCAGGCGAAGAGCGTCCAGCCGCCGGGGGCCGTCACCCGCGCCACCTCGTCGAAGAACGGGATCATGTTCGCGTGCGCGACGAGCTCGAACGAGCCGTCGTCGAAGGAAAGCCGCCCTGCGTCAGCCTGCTCGAACCGGAGCTGCGGGGCCTTCGCGCGCGCGCGCTCGAGCATCCTCTCGGCCAGGTCGACGCCGACCACGTCCGCATCCGGGAAACGAGCTGCGATGATGATCGCGCCATCGCCGGTTCCGGTGCCGACGTCGAGCGCGCGGAGGACGTCTCCGTCGATCGCTCCGAGCGCGGCCTCGTAGGCGGCGAGGTGGGTCGGATCCCGGTTCGTGTCCCAGACGGGCGCGATGGCGTCGAACTGCTTGCGCATCAGCCGGCGGAAGATCGGCCAGAGTGCAGGCATGCGCACGACGGCGTTCGTCGCAAGCCGAGCGAACTTCTGTCCGAGCTCGCGGATCACGGCGTGTCGAGGTTGATGCGGAGCTCCTGGCCCGCTTCTGCGGCGAGCATCTCGCCCGCGTTGCCGCGGTTCATCGCCACCGCGATGTTCCCATAAGAGTCCTCGTACAGGATCAGGTCGCCGGCCCGCGCGTCGGAGAACGTGCGCGCGGCGACCGCGTAGTAACGCTGACCCGCGACCTCCAGCTCGACGCGTGCGCCGGGCTGCACGTTTGCCTCCACGAGATGGTCGCGCGTGAGGTTCAGCTGCATGTTCCCGAACGCGTCGACATAGAGCACGCACGCGGCGATGCGGTGCGAGCGAAGCTCAGGCTCGGGCAACTCCAGGCGAACGAGCGCGCCCGGGTCGATCGGCGGGCCGAGCTCCCCGAGCTCCAGCCCGCGTGCGAGATGTGCAGCAGCGGGCGCGAAGATGTCGCGCCCATGGAAGGTCCGCGAGACGGGTTCGAGCGCGTAGGCAGGGTTGACGATCTCGTGCGCGTCGGCGATTCCGGCGCGCTCAGCCGCGGGAATCAGCAGCCCGTTGTCCGGACCGACGAAGAGCCGGCCCTGCCGGTCGCGGAGCGCGAGCGCCCGGCGCGGTCCGCCGACGCCCGGATCGACGACGGCGAGATGCACACCCGCCGGAAAGTACGGGAGGGTGTTCGCGAGCACGAGCGCGCCCTGCACGATCGCGCGCGGCGGGATCCCGTGCGTGACGTCGATCACGTCCACGTCCGGCGCGATCCGCTTGATCACGCCGTGGCAGGTGCCGACGAAGTCGTCCTGCAGGCCGAAGTCGCTCAGGAACGTGACGAACATGCCTCTTCGACCGCGGCCACGAGCCCGTCGAGGTCGTGCGTCCGCGCCTCGGCGACGATCTTGACACCCGCGGCGCGTGCGGCGCGCGTCGTCTGCGGTCCGATCGACACGGCCGGAATGCCGGCGCCCAGCTCGGCGAACGACCGGGCCGCCGAGCCCGAGGCGAGGACGACGAGATCGCCCTCAGGCGGCACGGGCTCGAGCAGGCGCGTGCGGTAGAGCGCGAGGAAGTCGGCACCGAGCGCGTCGATCAGCGTCCGGCGCGAGCCCTCGGCGCCCGCGACGAGCACCCGGCCGACCGGCCGGGGCAGCTCCGCCAGCAGCCCCTCCTGCGTCGACACCGCGGGAACGAGATCGGGCTCGATCCCACGACCACGCAGCGTCTCGGCGGTGCCCGGCCCGATCGCCGCGACCCGGGGCAGATCGCCGGCCGGCCGAGCGGCGAAGAGCTCAGCGCCGTTCGGGCTCGTGAGGATCAGCCAGTCGTACCGGGACGTGTCGACGGCATCCGCAGCGAACGGCTCGATCTCGATCAGCGGGCACTCCACGACCTCGTGCCCGAGCGCCTCGAGCCGCTCGACGAGCGGCCCAGCCTGGGCGCGCGGGCGTGTGACGACGACTCTCATGCGCACCTGGGCAAGACCGAGGGCGCGCGCGCTTCGCCCAACCCCTCCCCCAGGGTGGTGGGGGGAGGCGCGAGGCCCCCTACCAACGAAAGTATCGAAGTTCGTGTCACGTGTCTGTCACGGCTTCGTGTCGACTTCGTGCCGATGCGAGCTCTGCAAGCGCGCGGCCGAGCTCGTCCGGGTCGTGGCCGCTGAGCCGCTCGAGCCACGTGCCCTCCTCGTCGGCGACGAGGCCCGTGAGCCACTCACCGTCGTGGTACGCCGCGACCGGCGCCAGGCAGCCGCCGCCCACCGCGGCGATGCACGTGCGCTCGGCCTCGACGCGGCGCCGGGTCTCTGCGTGGTCGGCCCCCGCGACGCGCTCTTCCTCGCCGGCACGGACCTGCAACGCGAGCGCGCCCTGGCCGGCCTCGGGCAGCACTTCCGCCGGATCGAAGCGACGACCGATCTCGTCGGACAGCCCGAGTCGGTCGAGCCCGCAGGCGGCGAGCACGACCGCGTCGAGCCCGCGCTCGCCTCGCTTGCGCAAACGCGTGTCGATGTTGCCGCGCAGGGGCTCGATGACCAGCTCCGGCTCGAGCGCGAGCAGTTGCGCACGACGGCGAACGGATGCGGTCCCGACGCGCATGCCCGGATGAAGCTCGGAAGCGCCGCATAGCGCGTCGCGCGGGTCGTCGCGCTCGAGGTACGCACCGACGACGAGTCCCTGCGTATCCGTCGAGGTCATGTCCTTCGCGGAGTGCACGGCGACGTCGATTCTCCCAGCGAGGAGCGACTCCTCGAGCTCCTTGACGAAGACGCCGCGCTCCCCGATCTGCCCGAAGGGGCGCGTGCGATCGCGATCGCCCGCCGTCGTGATCGGGACGAGCGCGATCTCGACCGACCCCAACGCCGCCCGCAGCCTGTCGGCAGCGAGCTCGGCCTGGGTGAGCGCGAGCCTACTGCCGCGGGACCCGACGCGGACTAGCACCACACCGCCTGCGCGTCGCACGCGACTCGCCGCACGCGCGGCCGCGCGGCCGGATCCGCACGAACGCGGTCGGCGCCTGGACGGGAAGCGGCCGACCCGTGAGCCAACGGGCCGCAGTGCTCACCGTTCGTCCTCGAGGCCGAAAAGGTGCCGCACCGCGTCAGCATAAACCACCCTGTCGGCTGCAGCCGCCGCCTGTTTCATGCGCACGGTGGGCAGGTGCAGCAGCTTGTTCACGATCTGCGCCGTCACCGACTCGACCGCGCGCCGCTCCGCGTCGGAGAGATCGCCGAGCCGCCCCTCCGCTTTGGCCAACTCGCGGCGGCGGATCTCCTCCGCGCGCGCGCGCAACGACGCGATCGCGGGCACGACGTCCAGCGACGCCTGCCACGCGCGGAAACGTTCCGCTTCCTCTGCGACGATCGCCTCTGCAGACTCGGCCTCGCGGCGCCGGCCTGCGAGCGACTCCGCGACGACGGACTCGAGGTCGTCGATGTCGTACAGGTAGCAGCCGTCGAGCTCGTTGATCGCGGGATCGAGGTCGCGCGGTACGGCGAGGTCGATCAGGAACAGCGGCCGCCCCTTGCGCCCGCGCAACGCGCGCTCGACCTGCTCGCGCCGCAGTACGAGCTCCGGAGCGCTCGTGGAAGACACGACGACGTCGGCACGCTCGACCTCGTCCTCCACTCGCTCGAGCGGCAGCGCAGCGCTCCCGAAACGCTCCGCGAGCTCGCTGGCGCGATCGAGCGTGCGGTTCGCCACGACGGCAATCTCCGCGCCTCGCGAGAGCAGGTTGCGCGCCGCCTGCTCGCTCACCTTGCCCGCGCCGATCAAGAGGATGCGCCGTCCGTGCAGGTCCCCGAACACCTGCTGCGCGAGAGCGGCCGCCGCGGCCGAGACGGAGCTCGGCGATTCGCCGATCGCGGTCTGTGCACGCACCTTCCGGCCCGCGTGCAGCGCCTGGCGGAAGAGCCTCCCGAGCGCCGGACCCGGCGCGCCCGCCTCGAACGCGAGGCGCACCTGCCCGAGGATCTCGCCCTCGCCGGGAACGAGCGAATCGAGCCCGGACGCGACACGGAAGAGGTGGAGCGCCGCCGCCTCGTCGCGCAGGCGGTAGAGGGCGTTCGCAAGCTCCGGCTCGCGTTCCAGCAGCACGGCCGTCGCGTCGGCCTCTGCCCCCAGCGCGTCGTCGTGGGCGACGTAGAGCTCGGTGCGATTGCACGTCGAGAGACAGACCGCCTCGCCCGCTCGCTCCGCGAGCGAAGCTGCGACCTCGGCCGAAGCGGCCGGCGACAGCGCGACGCGCTCCCGCAGCTCGACCGGTGCGCGGTGGTGGGAGACTCCGACGAGCGTGACTCTCATCCGAGGTGCCCCGCGGGAAGGCCGAGCAGCGCGACGAGCGCGAAGCCGGCGACGGTCAGGTAGGCGCCGCGTCGGCCGCTCCAGCCCAGCTCACGCCGCAGGACGAGCGCCGCGGCAAAGACGAGCCATGCCGCGATCGCGCCGGCGACCGCGAGGTCGAGCGAGTGCCCGCGCGCGAGGCCGAGCGCGATCCCGGCGCTGAACAGCACGAACGCGACGGCGGCGGTCCGTGCAGCGAGCCTGTCGAGGCCGAGCAGCGAGGGCGGGCCGAGGCGCAACACGTGTGCCGCGTGCCGTTTCAGCCGCCGCTCCTGCCAGAGGTAGAGCGCCGACAACGCTGAGGCGAGCGCGAAGCCCGCGAACCCGGACAGGACGAGCGCGACGTGGATCGCGACGAAGAGGTCGGAGCCGTGCTCGGACGCGGCGCCGCCGAGCCCCGCGAGCGCGAACAGCGCTGCCGCCGCCGGCATGACCACGAGCCCGAGCAGCCGGTAGCGCGGCGAGCAGCCCCAGATCAGATACGCGCCGACCGCGAGCCAGACGAACAGGTTCAGCAACCCGGACCAGCTCGCCCAAGGAAAGCCGTCTGCGCGCACGGCCTCGGCCGCGAGTAGCGCGGTCTGCGCGAGCCAGCCGATTCGCACGCCCCAGATCGCGAGCCGCGTGGCCAGCTCGGGACGGCGCAGCACGCCGACGTACGCGATCGCCGCCTCGCCGTACGCAAGCAGCGCCGGCCAGAAGAACAGCTCAGCCACGCCGGTCCTGTGCCAGCTGCGCCAGCTCGCCGAGCTCGCGCTCGATCCGCCCGAGTTTCGCGGAGATGATCACGACGTACGCGAGCAGCGCGGCGAGAAACACGAGGTACGCGGCCGCAAGGTACTTCTCGCCGGAGCTCATGCGGCGAGGACCTCCCGCAGCTCGCGCAGGCGCGCGTCGAGCCGCTTACCCGTCAGCTCGTTCAGATAGAGCGCGCCGGCGAGCAGGAGCATCCCCGCCAGGCAGACGCAGAACGTGAAGAACATCGAGTCCGACATCTGGGGACCGTCCCGCGTGAACACGACAGGGTGGATGAAGTTCTCCGCGAGTCGGATCGCGAGGAAGCTGATCGGGATCAGGACGACGCCGAAGAGCGCGTACACCGCCGAGATGCGCGCGCGCGCAGGTCCTTCTGCGAGCGAGTAGCGGAGCATGAAGTACGCGCCGTAGAAGAGGAACAGCACGAGGAAGAGCACGAGCTGCCGCTCGCCCCAGCTCCACCACACGCCCCAGGACGTTCGCGCCCAGATCGAGCCCGTGACGAGCGTCAGCGTCCCGAAGATCGTTCCCATGTGAACGGCCGTGTAGCTCTCGAGGTCGTAGCGCGGCTCGCCGGTCCAGAGCAGCCGCAGCGCCTTCCAGGCCCCCCAGCCGAAGCACGCGTACGCGGTCAGCGCGACGGGCACGTGCAGGTAGAAGATCCGCTGGCTCGGACCCTGATCGGCGTCCTCCGGCACCCACAGCAGCGCGAGCGCGACGCCGGCGACGAGTACCACTGCGGCCGCGGCCGAGAGCGCAACCGCGCCCCGGTCCAAACCGCTCCTATGACCGATCGCCCGTTTCATCGCACCGGCGCTCTGACGCGGTCGCCGGCCTGAACCGGCGGCCGCGCTCGAGCTACAGACTCTTCAGGTATTCGACCAGATCGCGCTTCTGCTGTGTGGAGAGACCGAGCGAGAAGCAGCTGTCGTAGTGATCGACGACCGCACCGAGGGTCGCGAAGCGGCCGTCGTGGTAGAAACCGCCCTTCGCCCGGGCGAAGAGGCCCCGGAGCGGGGTCGTCCGGTAGCGAAACGTGGGCGAGCGGCTCGACTGGAAGGCGTCCGTGCAGATCTCGGCCGGCGTGTGGAGGTTCCAGCCGGCGTCGCTGAAGACCGGGCGCATGTGGCAGTTCTGACACTTCCCCGCGCCTTCGAAGACGGCCCGGCCTCGACGCGCAGCCGGCGCGTTGAAGCTGCCGCGGGGCGGCTTTGGCGCCGCGAGCGAGAGCTGGTAGGCGTGCAGGGCCGGAAGCTTGCCCGTCACGAGATCCACCTTGTGCCGCACATGCGCGAAGCCGGCGCGCGCTGCGACGGGGAACTGGTTCGCGTTCGCCAGCCGGTCGTCGTCGAAGTTCCCGACACCGTGCATCTCGAGATTTGCGACGAGCGCATTCCAGTGCGGAACCGCCCCCCAGCCGGTGTACGTGTGCAGGTTCACGCCCTCGAGCCCGAAAGCCGCGGGAAGGAGCGTCGCGCCCGTCTTCCCATCGGGCCGGAATGCCTTGCCGTCGAAGAAGAGCTCGGCGTCGAACTTCCCGGGGCCCCAACTCTTCAAGACCTTGTCGACGGTTGCCTCGTTGACCTGGAGCAGGTCGGTGATCGGCTTCTTGTTGGGCGCGAGGCCGATGATCGCGCCGACGTTCAGGTCGCGGTTCGGCCACCCGTCGCGGCGTCGTCCGATCCCCTGCGCGAACGAGTTGTCGACGGTCGAATGGCAGACCGCGCATGTGAGTCCGAGCGAGCTCAACCGACCGCCGGAGCCGAAGAACCCTTTCACGCCGACGACGGCGTTCAGCTTCAGCAGCGTGACGGTAACGCCCGGATCGTCCAGGTTGACCTTGCCAGCCTTGATCGCGGCCGCGACGGGCTTCGGGATCTTCGTCGCGTCGACCTTCAGCCCGACCCCGAGCGCGGTCTTCGGGCTGACCCCCGGCCCGACGCCGCCGTTCTTCGAGCTGGCGATCGCCCGGTGCAGCTGGAGCTGACCGCCCCAGAAGGCCTGGTCTCCGAACGTGTCGAAGCGGAAGATCTGGCGGCCCTGCACGATCAGCCGCGCCTGGTGCGACGGCTTTGCGCTCGGCTTCGCGTCCGAGCGCGAGACGGCCGCGAGCGTGCCGTTGCCGACGGCGAGAACGAGATAGACGACGAAAGCTGCCGCGACCGAAACGGCTGCGAGACGGACGAGCGAGCGGACCATGGCCATGCGAGACCTCCTCCCGAGAGCACTCGACGCTAGCGAGGCTTGCTCCCGATCTCCGTGATCGTTCTCACAACTCGTCCGGGGGCAGAAGGAGCCGGTAGACACCGCGCTCGCGGATGACGAAGCCGTCGTCCTGCAGACTCTCGATCGCCCGACTGACGGTCTCGCGGGCCGATGACACCGCCTCGGCGATCAGCTCGTGCGTCAGGCGGACGTCGATCCGGATTCCGCGACCGCCGTCGACGCGACCATGCCGTCGCGCGAGCTGCACGAAGAAGTCGCGGACGCGGTCGAGGTGGTGCACGTGCGCCATGCCTCCGATCGCCTCTTGCACTTGCCGGAGCGACGCGGCGAGTCCGTTGACGAGGAAGCACGATGCAGCGGCGTCTTCGGAGAGCATCGCGAGCGTTGCCCGGGAGAGCGGGCGCAGGCGTGCGTCGCTGAGGGCCTGCAGCGATTCGTCGCTCTCGGGCGCGAGGATGACGTCGCCGCGACCGCCGATCTGCTTGATCACCGGGCGCCAGTCCGGTCTGCGCTCTCCCCGGATCGCGACCAGGCCCTCCTCGACGAGGATCAGGCCCGCGTCGGCGGAAGCTCCGTTCCACGACGAGCCGTTCTCGAGCACGGCGGCGCGAGCGGCTGCCGGTGCGAGCGCGTCGAGCCGCGAGAGGAAGCGCGCGAGGTCATGATGCTCGTCGATGACTCCTTTGTGTCGGGGCGCGCGTCGCGCTTACGATTCGGTCACGACGTATTCGAAGCTCGCCCACGCGAGCAGCGCGAAGATCACGTCGTACAGGCCCAGGAAGCCCAGATACCGCCCTGGGTCGCCCGTCACGCCGGCGCCCACACCGCCGACGAGGATCGGCAGCGCGAGCGGGAGGAAGAGGAGCGGCAGGAGCAGCTCGCGGGCGCGGCCGGCCACGGCCATCGCGGCCAGAAGAGCGCCGACGGTGCAGATCCCGACGTCCGCGAGCACGACTGCGACCAGCGTGGCCCAGCCCAGACCGCCGAAGAAGAGCTCGTACGCAGGTAACGCCACGGTTTCCGCGGCGACGAGAAACGCGAACGTCGCGGCGGCCTTCCCGAGCCAGATTGCGCTCCGGTCGCTGGGAGCGAGCACGAGACCGTCGAGCACACGCTGCTCGCGCTCGGGCACGAACGCGCGCGTGAGCCCGAGCAACGCCGTGAAGAGAATCGCGACCCAGAGCAAGCCGCCCGTCGCGCGCTCGCCCGCATCCGCCGGCAGGGCAAAGCGGAAGACGACGAGCATCGCGATGACGAAGAGCAGCATCGCGGGCAGCGTGTCGCGGCCGCGCAGCTCGAGCAGGAGATCCTTGCGCGCGAGCGCGGCGACGTCGCGCAGGTAGTTCACGCGGCCAACCCCAGACGCGCGCTCGCAAGCGCGGCGAGCCGCTCGGGATCGTGCGTCGCGACGAGGAACGTCGCACTGCGGCGCCGGTCGGCCAGCTCGCGCTCGAGCAGCGCCGCGCCTTCGTCGTCGAGGCCCGAGAACGGCTCGTCGAGTAGCAGCAGCGACGGCTCGTGCAGGAACACGCGGCAGAGCGCGAGCCGCTGCTGCATCCCGCGCGAATACGCGGCCACCCGCTCGTTGCGCGCCTCCCAGAGCCCGAACCGCTCGAGCAGCATCCCGATCCGCTCGCGCCGCTCGGGCACGCGGTACAGCCGCCCGTACAGGTCGAGGTTCTCGAGTGCAGAGAGCTCGCGGTAGACGAGCGGCTCGTGACCGAGGAACCCGAGGTCGCGGCGCTCGGCGTCGACCTCCAGCTCACCGGAGGTCGGTGCGGTCAGGCCCGCCACCACGCGAAGGAGCGTCGTCTTGCCGGAGCCGTTCGGGCCGGTGATCACCACGAACTCGCCGCGCTCGACGTCGAGGTCGAGACCGCGCAGCACGCGCTTCACGCCGTAGCGGCGCTCGAGACCGCGGGCGCGGATCACGCCGCGACCAGCTCGTGCCAGATCAGCCCGCCGCAGTGCTCGAGCTCGATCTGCGGGCGCCCGGCCTCGCCGCCGTCATAGGTTGCGATCTCCTCGAACGGTGACTCGGCAGTCGCCCTTCGCCACGTCGGCGGCGTCCACGCCGTCATCCGATGCAGCTCCTCGACGACCTCGCCGCGGCGTGGCCCGGCCGTCACCTGGATCGTGGACCGGTGTGTCTCACGCCTACGATCGAGGTCGCGTTCGACCGGCGCCCAGAGACAGTGCAATGCGATGCCGTCACGCGCGGCGTTCCACTCGCTCGGCGGCGGCAGGTCGGTCCCGTCGAAGACGCCGACCTGCACGAGATACCGCGCGCCCGCCTCGAGGTGCTCGGCCATGCGTACGAGGTGCCGCTCGAGCTCCGCCGGCGTCAGGTGCAGGAGGGTGTTGATCGGGCAGACCGCAGCATCGAACGTCCGCTCGAGCTCGAAGGTCGTCATGTCGGCGTGAACGACCTCCGCGTCGACGCCCGCCCCAGCGAGCCGCTCCCGCGAGTACGCGACCATCGGCTCCGAGACGTCGATGCCGACGACGTGGAGCCCGCGCCCTGCCAGCGCCTCGAGCATCCGCCCGCTCCCGCTGCCGGGCTCGAGCACGCTTCGACAGTCCGGCCCGAAGCGCTCGAGCAGCCAGCTCACCTCGTTGTCGAGGTCCCACGTGAACGCGATGTCGTAGAGCTGGACGTCGTCGGTATAGAGGCGCGTCACGCGAGCACGTCCAGGAGCACGCACGTGCCGAACGCGAGGCTGATCACGCCGTTGACGGTGAAGAATGCCGCGTCGAGACGTCGCAGGTCGTCCGGGGAGACGATTGCGTGCTCATACGCGAGGAGGCCCGTGACGGCGGCGACCCCGAGCCAGTACCAGACGCCGACGTCGAGACCGAGGCCCGCAGCGACGAGCAGGGCAACGGTGAGGATGTGCAGGGCGCGGGCACCCGTGAAGGCTCCGGACACGCTCCAGCGGGTCGCCCACGAGTGCAGTCCTTCTCGCTGATCGACCGACAGGTCGAGCAGCGAGTAAAAGAGGTCGAACCCGGCGACCCAGCAGGCTACCGCTCCCCCGAGCGCCCAGGCCTGCCACGGCAGCTCGCCGGTCAGCGCGACCCAGGCGCCGACGGGGGCGAGACCGTCGACGGCGCCGAGCCAGAGGTGCCCGAGCCACGTGAACCGCTTCAGGTACGGGTAGACGACGAACGCCGCGACCGGGATCGGCCAGAGCCAGCGCACGATCGGGTCGAGCTGCCAGACGGCGATGAGGAAGAGCACGAGCGACGCGGCGCAGAACGCCAGCACCTGCCCCTGCGTGAGCCGGCCCGCCGGAAGCTCGCGCGACGCGGTGCGTGGGTTCCGCGCATCGAGCTCCGCATCGATCAAGCGGTTGAGGGCCATCGCGAGCGAGCGGGCTCCGACCATCGCGAGCGTGATCCAGAACAGGTCCGCAGCCGACGGGACGTCTCCGACGGCGAGGAACGCGCCGACGTACGCGAACGGCAGCGCGAAGACGGTGTGCTCGATCTTCACGAGCCGCGCAAAGTGCGCGGGGTAGGCGATCACGTCTGCGCGTGCTCCGTCGTCTGTTCGGCCAACAGGCGCAACGCGTGCTCGAGCGCCGGCTGCAGGACCGCGAATCCGTCGCGACAGCCGCCGGGGGAGCCGGGCAGGTTGACGACGAGGGCACGGCCGCGCACGCCCGCGACGCCGCGCGAGAGCAGTGCGTGCGGCGTCTTCGCGAGCGAGTCCGCTCGAATTGCCTCCGCGATCCCCGGAGCCTCGCGCTCGATCGCTTCACGCGTCGCCTCCGGCGTCACGTCCCGGGGTGCAACGCCCGTCCCTCCGGTGGTCAGCACCAGCGCCGCGTCCTCGGCGAGCGCGACGATCGCGTCGCGGATCGCGTCCTGCTCGTCGGGCACGACGCGGCGCATGACCTCGAAGCCCTGACCCGCGAGCAGCTCGTCGAGCACGTCGCCGGACGTGTCGTCGCGCGTCCCGGCCACGACGCCGTCGGAGACCGTCAGCACCGCGGACTTCACGCTTCCTCCTTGGTCTTCTCGATCAGCCGGACGGACTCGATCGACATCTCCTTGTCGATTGCCTTCGCCATGTCGTAGACCGTGAGTGCGGCCACCGCCGCCGCGGTCAGCGCCTCCATTTCGACGCCGGTCTGCGCGGTCGTCTCCACGGTCGCGCTGATCTCGACGCCGCTCTCCGCAACGTCGACCGCCACGTCGATGTGCGTGAGCGGCAGCGGATGGCAGAGCGGGATCAGCTCGGCGGTCCGCTTCGCCGCCAGCACGCCGGCGATCTGCGCCGTCGCGAGGGCGTCGCCCTTCGGGAGCTCCCGGAGCACGTGCGCCGTCTCGGAGGCCATCCGGACGGTCGCCGCGGCGACCGCGCGCCGCCGCGAGAGCGGCTTGCCGCCCACGTCGACCATGCGGACGCCGCCGGCCGGATCGACGTGCGAGAGCCCCGCCATCTCGCCGATCTTAGACGCGGCTACAACGATCCGATCGCCTCGACCGGTCAACGCAGACGGACGCACGGGCAAAGCCCGCACGTCCTGACGCCGGCACCGCAAGCGGCGCCTCAGACCCCGGCCCGTGCCTCTAGAGCGGCGAGCTCGGTCTCCAGCCACGCGCCGAGATCGTGTATGCGAACACGTTCGCGGATCCCCTCGATCCGCCGGCGCCGTTCGTCCTCGCCGAGCTCGAGGGCCTCGTGAATGGCGTGCGCCTGGCCGGCGAGGTCGAACGGGTTGACCGTGATCGCGAACTCGCCCAGCTCGTCGTGCGCGCCGGCGTTCTCGGAGAGCACCAGCACGCCCTCTCGGGTGTTCACGAGCGGCGCCTCCTTCGCGACCAGGTTCAGCCCGTCGAAGATCGCGTTCACGAGCAGGACGTCGTACTGCTTGTACGCCGCCACGGAGGCCGGGAAGTCGTCCGCGATCCGCAGATCGATCGGCCTCCAGCCGGACGGTGCGAAGCGGTCGTTCACGCGCCGCGCCTCGCGCTGGATCGCGCCCAGGTACTCCGCGTATTCCGGGATGTCCTGACGGGACGGGTCGAGCAGCGCGAGCATGCCGACCCGGCCCAGCATCTGCGGGTGGTCGTCGAGGTAGAGCTCGAACGCCCGAAATCCGCGGACGACGTTCTTCGACGGGTCGGTGCGATCGACGCGAAGGACGAGCTTCTCCGGCCGCTGGCGCAGCAGCGTCTCTTCGGCCGCGCGAACTGCCTCGCTCTCCGCCACGTCCTCGAACTCCCGCGTATCGACGGAGATCGGATTCGCCGTCACCTTCGTCGCTCTGTTGTCCCAGTGGACAACACCCGCCTCGAAGTCGCACTCGGCGCGCAGGAAGTCCTCGCAACAGTGCAGGAAGCTTCGCCGCCAGCGCGTCGTGTGGAAGCCGACGACGTCGTTCGCGAGGATCCCCTCGTGGATCGCCTGCCGAATCGCGAGCGGCAGGACGTGCCAGTAGTCCGCCTGCGCCCAGGGGATGTGCACGAAATGCTGCAGCGTCGCGTCCGGATGCGCCGCGCGCACGAAGCGCGGCGCGAGATAGAGGTGATAGTCGTGGAAGAAGACCGTGGCGTCCGGAGCGGAGGCAAGCTCCTCGGCCACAGCGCTCGCGAAGTTGCGATTGACCGCCACGTAGCCCTTCTCCCACGCGTAGTGGAGGCCCTGGTCGAGGTTCGGCGCCTCCTTGAGATCCCAGAGGTAGTGCTGCAGGAACCACAGCGTGGGATTCGCGACGACGTTGTAGTACCAGTCGTACGCCTGGTACGCGTGCGCAACGAGGCGAAGCCGGAACGACGAGCCCTCGCGGGACGTCTCCTCGAACGCGCGACCGGCGTTTTCTGAACAGACAACGCGATCCTCGGCGCTGATCGCGCTCGCGATCCAGGTCACGTCGTGCCGGTCGATCAGCCCGCGGAGCGCGGTGACGAGGCCGCCGCCGCCGCGCTTGGCCACCCGCTGGCCGGTGGCGTCACGCGTGTAGCTCGCCGGCCCGCGGTTCGAGACGACGATGAGCTTGCGGCTCTCGGCCGCCACCGTTACCCGGCCGCGGCGGTCGCGAGCTCGACGCCGCCCGTCTCGAGCCCGCTCAACCGGTTGAAGAGAGCGAGCCAGTCTCGCAGCAGACGCGGCGTCAGAAAGTTGCGGCGCACGTGCTCCTTGCCTGCGAGCGCCATCCGGCGCGCACGCTCAGGGTCGCCGAGGACCTCGAGGCACGCCTCGGCGCATTCGCTGGACGAGCCCACCAGCCAGCCGGTCTCGCCGTGCGTGATCTGGTCGACGATCCCGCCGACGTTGCCCGCGACGGTCGGCCGGGACTTCCAGAGCGCCTCGCTCACGGTGAGCCCGAAGCCCTCCCGGATCGACTTCTGGATCACCGCAGCCGAGTGCACCTGGAAGGCGTTGACCTCGACTGAGCCGACGTTGTTCAGGTTGGAGAGGATGTAGATGTCCGGGTCGCCGGCCGCGTACGAGACGGTCTGGTTGTAGTAGTCCCAGCCCTCGGGATCGTCGTGCGCCATCGAGCCGACGAGCGCGAGCTGCACGTCGGAGTAGCGCTCCTTGACGAGCCGGTACGCGTCGATCACGCCGAGCGGGTCCTTCCACGGATCGAAGCGGGAGACTTGTGTGAGCAGCGGCCGCGAGACTTCGATGCCGAACTGGTCGACGATGTACGCAGCGTCCTCCGGGGAGAGCGCCATGTTCTTCGGCGCCAGCGGGTCGATCGCCGGCGGCCAGATGAACGCGTTCTCGAGGCCCGCGTCCGCCGGCACGTAGTTGTGGCGGTGGAAGATCGTCGCCTGGTAGCGCTTGATCGACGGCAGCAGGAAGTCGAGCACCTGGCGGTTCGGCGTCGAGAGGTCGATGTGGCAGCGCCAGATCCAGTGCGCCCGCGAGCCCGGGAACCAGTCGATCATCGCGGCGGGCTGGGCGTCGTGGATGATCACGAAGTCGTAGTCGTCGACGAACTCCTTCGCGTTCAGCTCGTTGTAGCGCCGGTAGATCGCCTGCTGCTCCTCGGTCAGCCCCTGCGGGTTTCCCTGCAGCGCGTTGTGGATCGTCTTCGTGACGTTGAAGAAGTCCTCGGCGCCGCGGATGATCAGCCAGTCGGTCTCGAGGCCGGCGCTCTGCATCAGGGGCACGAGCGTGTAGTTGATCTCGGCGACACCGCCGCCGAACGCGGTCGCGGACAGGTGCGCCACGCGCTTGCCGGCGAGTGGCCCGGCGAGGCGGCGGATCTCGTCCATCAGCCCGCGCGTCGCGATCGTCGCGTAATCCGCGAGGGACTTGTGTCCGACGTTGACGGCTTGCAGCACGGAACCGGAGACGATAGCGCCCGGTTTAGGCCTCCAGCACCTTGACGAAGCGCAGGCGCGAGCCTCGACCGCTCTCGCCGGCGACGATCTCGAGGTCGTCGGCGATCGAGCGGATGATCGCAATTCCGAGCCCGCCCTCCGCGAGCTCGTCTTCCTCCGTCTGGGTCGCGGCCGGATCAAAGCCCTCGCCGCTGTCGGCGACGATCACCTCGAGCCGGTCCGAGTGGAGTCGGTAGACGATCTCGACGGTGCCGTCGCCGTCGGCGTACGCGTGCCGAACCGAGTTCGAGCAGGCCTCGGTCAGCGCAAGCTTGAGGTCTCCGAGCGTCTCGGCCGAGATCGGGCGCAGTCGGGAGATCCCGGTCAGGGCGAGCCGGCAGAGGGTGATGTACTCAGGCTTCGCGGGGATCGTCAGACGCACCTCGCGGAAGTGGCTTTCCGCGTCGGTCATCGTCCGGTCGAAGTCGAGGGTCGCCATACCGCAGCTAGCTTCTGAGAAACCAGCAACTGAAACTACCGGATCCTTGTTCTTTTGTAGGTGCGGGCCTCCTGCGGGCGGCTTCTACCCGCCGAAGGTCGCTCCCTAACGCGGCAGCGGACGCTCGCCGAGCGTGACGGCGATCTGACGGTGCTTGCCCTCTCGCACCACGGTGAAGACCGCGACGTCGCCCGGCTCGAGGCGGTCGCTGACGTAGCGGACGACATCGTCGGCGCTTCGGACCGGAAGGCCGTCGATCCCCACGATCACGTCCCCGCCCACGGGGAAGGAGAGGCCGTTGAACTCCTCCTCGCGCTTGCCCGGCTGTAGCCCGGCGTGCGCCGCCGGGCTGTCCTTGTTCACGTCTGTGATCGCGGCGCCGCGCGCGACCGCGTACCCGAACCTGCGCGCGAGCGACGGCGTCAGGTCTGCCGTGCGCACGCCGACGTACGCGTAATGCACCGACCCGCGCGCGACGAGCTGCTCGAGCGAGCGCTTCGCTGCGTTGATCGGAATCGCGAAGCCGACGCCCTCGTTCGCCCCCGTGTCGCTGCGGATCTGCGCGTTGATCCCGATCACGCGTCCGCGCGAGTCGAACAGCGGCCCGCCGGAGTTGCCGCGGTTGATCGGCGCGTCGGTCTGGATCGCGTCGACGACGTTGTAGATCGAGGTCAGCGACTCGATCGAGCGGTGAGTCGCGGACACGACCCCGACGGCGAGCGAGGTCTCGTTGCCGAACGGGCTGCCGATCGCGGCCACGGGCTCGCCGACCACGACTCGGGCCGAGTCGCCGAGCGGGACCGGGCTAAGCGCATGGTCCTTCGGCGCGAGCCGCACGACCGCCACGTCCGTGAACGGGTCGTAGCCGACGATCTTGCCCTTGGCGCGATCGCCGTCGTGGAACTGAACGTAGATCGCGCGCGCGAGCACGAGCGGATCGCCCCCACCGGCGTTCGTGACCACGTGCGAGTTCGTCAGCACGAGCCCGTCGTCCGAGACGACGAACCCGGAACCCTGCGAGGCGGACTGCGAGTCGTTGTCGGACCCGAAGAACGAGTAGATGGTCACGACGCCGTTCGCGCGCGCCACGTAGATCTTCGCCGGGTCGAACGTGCCGCCGGCAAGCGGCTTGGCGACCGTCCTCAGGGGCGCGGCGGCCGGATCACCCGAGCGCGCAGCAGGTGCCTCGACGACGATCGTTCGCGTCCCACCGACCCAGCCCGCGGACTTGCCGATTCCAAGCGCGCCGAGGACGCCGAGCAGTGCGGCGACCAGTGCCACGGCGGCGACGGCAGCGGGGCGCATCGCGGCACTGTAGCCGGGGTACTCCCGATTTCCTGGGAAACTAGGCGGCGGAGGGCAAGGCCAGCCGGAACGTCGTCGCGCCCGGGCGCGACTCGACCTCGATCGTACCGCCCATCAGCTCCGCGAGCTCCTTCGCGATCGCGAGGCCGAGGCCGCTGCCCTGGGCGACGCCGCCGTCGACCCGGTAGAAGCGCTCGAAGACCTGCTCCTCCTCGCCCGCCGGGATGCCGGGGCCCTCGTCCTCGACGGCGAGCACCGCGCGGCCGTTGTTCTGCGCGGCGCGGAGCCGGACGCGCGTCCCGTGCGGCGTGTGGACGAGCGCGTTCTCGACGAGGATCCGCCCGATCTGCAGCGTTCGCTGCTCGTCGCCGACGCCGAGCGGCGCGCCCTGGATGTCCGTCTCGAGCTCGTGCCGTCCGGAGCGCGCGACCCCTGTGAACTCCTCGCAGAGTGAACGCGCGAGCGCGCCGAGGTCGAGCTCGCGCCGCTCGATCTGGACGCGGCCCGCGTCGATTCGCGACAGGTCGAGCAGGTCGGTCGCGAGCTTCGTCAGCCGGTCGACCTGCTCGCGCGCGGTGCCGAAGAACTCGCGCCGCGTCTCCTGGTCGAGGTCCTCGTCGGCGAGCAGCTCGAGGAAGCCGCCCAGCGAGAAGATCGGCGTGCGCAGCTCGTGCGAGGCGTTCGCAATGAACTCGCGCCGCGCGCGTTCGAGCCCGGCGAGCCGGACGCGCATGCGGTCGAACGCAGCTGCGAGCTGACCGACCTCGTCGCGGCCGCGATCGACGACGGGCTCGTCGAAGCGGCCGCTCGCGATCCGCTCCGCCGCCTGCTCGAGCCTGCGCAGCCGGCGGCCGAACAGGCTCGCGGCGCCGTACCCGATGGCGAGCGAGACGAAGAGCGCCACAAGGCCGGCGATCAGCAGGCGCCGCCGCACGAGATCGACGTTCTCGAGCGTGTCTGCGAGCGGCGAGCGCAGGACGAGGACCTCGCCGCCAGGGAAGATCGGTACGGCCGCCTCGGCGAACGACTTGTCGCCAACCTCGACGCGGCCGGTCGCGCTTTCGCCGGTCTCCCCGGCGCGGATCGCGAGCGGATCGTCGACGAGGTCGTCGGACGTGGTGTTCTTAAGCGAATCGACCGTGACGACGGCGATCGGCGTCGGAGCATCCAGGAGCGGCAAGACGATCGCCACGCGCGCGTTGACGGCTTCGGCGCTGTTGTCGGCGAACAGGGGCCAGTTGTCCGAGTCGCCCGGGACCTGTTCCGCCAGACTGGTGCCCGAACGGCCGAGCTGGTTGATCTTCGTGTCCACGAGGCTCTGTTCGAGGCGCGGCACGAGCGCCGCGTAGACGATCGCGAGCGCCGAGGCGACGACAAGCAGCAGCGCGAGACTAAGGCGGGCGCCGACGCTGTGGAGCGGATTCACGTGACCGCGAACCGGTAGCCCGCGCCGCGCACGGTCTGGATGAACTGCGGCGCGCTCGGGTCGGGCTCGAGCTTCTCCCGCAGGTGGCGCACGTGGACGTCGATCGTGCGCGGCTCACGGTAGTCGGAACCGCCCCAGAGCGCTTCGAGCAGGCGCTGCCGTGAGAAGACCACGCCGGGGCTCCCGGCCAGGACCCGGAGCAGCTCGAACTCGACGTACGTGAGCTGCACGTCCCGGCCGTCGACCGAGACCGCGCGCCGCGCCAGGTCGACGTGCACGTCGCCCACGTCGATTGTCGAGCGCTCGGTCGCGCCGGGGCGCGGCGCCGAGACGCGGCGCAGAAGCGCGCGCACCCTGCTCCGGAACTCGCGGATCGAGAAGGGCTTCGTGATGTAGTCGTCCGCGCCGAGCTCGAGGCCGAGCACCTTGTCGAACTCGTCGTCGCGGGCGGTCAGCATGATGATCGGGACGGAGCTCTGGGAGCGGAGCCGCTTGCAGACCTCGAGCCCGTCGAGCTTCGGAAGCATCACGTCGAGCACGACGAGGTCGACCGGCTGCTCCGCGAAGCGCTTGAGCGCTTCCTCGCCGTCGAGCGCGGGGACGACGCGGAACCCGTCCCGCTCGAGCGGGTACGTGAGGAGCTTCTGCACCGAATCCTCGTCGTCGACGAGCAGAATCGTGGCGGCATCTGGCATCACCGTGAATGATGCCGTGAGACCCCCGACTTAGACTGGACCGGTAATGGCGGTTTCGCCTCCCGGTCCGCGCCGGAGGCCGCGGCCCGGCTCGCCGGAGCGGCCCGTGAACGCGCGCATGTATCGCGGGACGTGGCTGATCCTGGCCGTTCCGCTCCTGCTCGCGGCCTTCAGCGTCGCCCGGCCGACCGCGTTACCCGCGCCCTTTCCGCCGGCGTTCGACGCCAGCTCGGCCCAGACGCTGGCGACGGAGTTCGCCCGCTTCAAGCCCGAGCGGTTCCCGGGCGGCGAGGGTGCCGCCGGGGCCGCCGAGTGGTTCCGCAACCAGCTCCAGCCGTACGACGTCCACGTGACGACGCAACCGTTCGAAACGGAGATCGCCGGCTATGGGCATCTCGAGATGCAAAACCTGATCGCCACCGTGCGCGGACGCTCGGAGCGCCGAATCGTCGTACTCGCCCATCGCGACTCGCTGCCGGTCGGCCCGGGAGCGAACGACAATGCCAGCGGGACGTCGGCGCTGATCGTGCTCGCGCGCTCGTTCGCGACACCGCCGTCGTCCGAGGACCAGCGTGAAGGACCCGCGCACACGCTCGTCTTCGTCTCGACGGACGGCGGCGCTCTCGGCGGCGCCGGCGCAGCACACTACGCGGCGAGCGAGACCGCCGAAGTCGACGCGGTGATCAACCTCGACGCGATCGCGAACTCGGCGCGGCCGCGGCTTCAGATCGCTGGCGACCGCCCGCGCTCGCCGTCGTGGACGCTCGTCCGCACCGCATCTGCGCGGCTCGTCGAGCAGACCGGCGCCGTTCCCGCGACGCCCAACGCGTTCCGGCAGCTGATCGACCTCGCCTTTCCGCTCAGCCTCTACGAACAGGCGCCGTTCGTGGGCCGCGGAGTTCCCGCGCTGACGATCACGACCGATCCCGATCACCCGCGCGCGCCCGAGACCGACAGCCCCGGGTCGCTGAACAAACAGCGCCTCGCGCAGATCGGCTCCGCAGCGCAGACGCTGATCGGCTCGGTCGACCAGGGTCTCGAGGTCTCTCGCGGCGCATCTCCCTACCTCTATTTCGGCGCGCGCGTCGTTCGCGGCTGGGCAGTGCAGCTCGTCCTCGTCGCCGCGCTCCTGCCCTTTCTCGCCGCGACCGTCGACCTCTTCGCGCGCTGCCGGCGGCGGCGAATCCCGCTCGCGCCGGCCGTCCGCAGCTACCGCAGCCGCCTCGGGTTCTGGCTCTTCGTCGGTCTCGTCTTCGGCGTGCTCGCGAAGGTCGGGGCCTGGCCGCGGGGCGCCGCACTCCCGATTTCCCCGGAAACCGACGCCGCGAGCGCCTTGCCCTTCGCCGCAATCGTCTTCCTGCTCGCTTCGGCGCTAGTCGGCTGGCTCATCGCCCGCGACCGCCTGATTCCACGGCGGCAGGTCACGCTCGAGGAGTACCTCGCCGGGCACACGGCCGCGCTGCTGATGCTGGGCTTGATTGCGCTCCTCGTCGTCGCGGTGAACCCGTTCGCGCTCATCTTCGTCCTGCCCTCGCTGCACGCCTGGCTCTGGCTCCCGCAGGTGCATGGGCGCCCGGTCTGGACCCGCGCGGCCGTCTGGGCGGCCGGTTTTGCCGGACCCGCGCTGCTGCTCTGGTCGCTCGGCACGCGGCTCGGGCTCGGGCTGGACGCGCCCGCTTACCTGGTCGAGCTCGTCGCCGTCGGCTACGTGCCGCTCCCGCTGATCGTGCTCTTCCTCGGCTGGCTCGGCGTGGCCGGACAGCTCGCCGCGCTCGCCGCCGGCCGCTATGCGCCGTATCCCGAGGCGGCTGCGCGACCGCCGCGCGGGCCGCTGCGCGAGGTCGTTCGCCGTCTGCTTCTGGCCGCGGAGCGCCGCCGCGCGTCCGGGGCCGAGCGCCGCGCGTTAGAGGGTTGACGAGGCGCTTCGTGCGCATCCTCGGCACGCTGCTGATCGTCGCGGGGCCTGGCGACGCTCGGCTGAGAATTCGCCGTCCGGCGCTGGGAGGACCCGTTCACCGCGCTCTACTAGAGGGGCAGCCAGCGCACGGAGGCTCCGGCGGCGAGCTCGCCCTCGCCGCGCGGGACGAGCACCAGCGCGTCCGCTGAGGCCGAGCGGACGATCATGTGCGACTCCTGCCCGCCGAGGGGCTCGAAGCCGTCGGGCGTTCGCTTCGCCCGAACGAGCTCGTCGCGCGCGCCGTTCCGGCGGACCGCTCGGGCCAGGCGCCCGTCCTCCCACCGCGGGCCGGGGTCGGCCTCGCCCTCGAGCGCGCGCAGCGCCGGCCGGACGAAGAGCTCGAAGCCGACGAGCACCGACACGGGGTTCCCCGGCAGGCCGAAGACGAGCGTCTCGCCGCGCGTCGCGAACGACACCGGCTTCCCCGGCTTCACGGCCACGCGCCAGAAGACTTCCTCGACGCCCAGCTCGCGCTCGACGCTGCGCACGAGATCGTGGGGACCGACGGACACGCCGCCCGACGAGAGCACCACGTCGTGGCGAAGCGCGTCCTCCAGCGCCGCTCGATGGGCTGCGGCGTCGTCAGCCACCGTCGTCAGCGACGCGACGTCCGCGTGCGCAGACGCGAGCGCCGCCCCGAGCAGCTGGCCGTTCGCTTCGTAGATCTCGCCGGGCTCGAGCAGCGTTCCCGGCGGGCGCAGCTCCGATCCCGTCGCGACGATTGCCGCAGCAGGTCGACGCGTGCACGACACAGTCGCGACACCTGCCGCCGCAAGCGCGCCGATGTGCGCAGCGCCGAGCCGTGTCCCCGCACTCACGACGGTCTCGCCGGCGCGAACGTCGCCGCCTCTCGGCCGCACGTTGTCTCCTGGGACAACAGACTGCGAGAACTCCACCCTGTTGTCAGCTTCGACGACAACTTCGATCGGCACCACGGCGTCGGCTCCTTCGGGCACGACCCCACCGGTCGCGATCGCCATCGCTTCGCCGGGCGCGAGCGGCCGCGCGGCCGGCTTCCCGGCGGCGATGCGATCGGCGACCGGAAGCGAGGCCGGCAGATCGGCACTCCGGACCGCGAACCCGTCCATCGCCGAGCTGGGGAACGGCGGCAGGTCCACGGCCGCGGCTGCCGGTTCGGCGAGAACCCGCCCTGCGGCGGCCTCGACGCCTACTGGCTCGGCGGGCAGGGGCCGGGCCCGCTCGAGCACGAGCGCGATCGCCTGGTCAAGGCTCAGAAGCTCCGCCACGCCTGGATACGCTAAAGCCCGTGCTCTCGGTCGTCGTGCCCGTCCGCAACGAGGAGCGGAGCGTGGAGCTCCTCTACGACGAGATCCAGGCCGCGCTCGACCCGCTCGGGCGGGAGTGGGAGGCCGTGTTCGTCGACGATGGCTCGACCGACGGGTCCTTCGCCGCGCTCACACGCCTCCATGCGCGCGCCACCAACGTGCGCGTCGTGCGACTTCGGCGGAACTTCGGCAAGGCCGCCGCGCTCGCCGCAGGGTTCCGCCAGTCGCGCGGCGCGGTGATTGCGACGCTCGATGCCGACGGCCAAGACGATCCGGCCGAGATCCCGCGCCTGCTCGCGAAGCTCGACGAGGGGTTCGACTTGATCTCTGGCTGGAAGACGAAGCGGCGCGACCCGTGGCGGCGCCGGCTGCTCTCGCGAATCTTCAACGCGGTGACCGGACGCATCTCCGGCGTTCGCCTCCACGACATGAACTCCGGACTGAAGGCGTACCGCGCGGAGGTCGTGCGCGGGCTGCCGCTCTACGGTGAGTTGCACCGCTTCATCCCGGTGCTCGCGCATTACCGTGGCTTCCGCATCGCCGAGCTTCCGGTGAATCACCGCGCGCGCGAACACGGCCGCTCTCGCTACGGGCTCGAGCGCTACCTGCGCGGCTTCTTCGACCTGATCACGGTCACGTTCATGGGCCGCTACCGGCACCGCCCGCTGCACCTCTTCGGCGGGCTCGGGCTCGCGCTCGGCTTCGCCGGGTTCCTGATCTGCCTCTACCTGACGGTGCTCTGGTTCGCGGGCCAGGCAATCGGCCACAGGCCGCTGCTCACGCTCGGGGTCTTGCTCGTCGTCGTCGGCATGCAATTCCTCTCGCTCGGCCTGATCGGGGAGATGATCACGACGCACCACGAGGAGCGCGCGGTCGAGCGGGCGCCCGAAGAGCGGCACGTGGACGAGATCCTCTCCTGAGAGCGCTCTACTTCGGGACCTACGAGCGCGACTATCCACGGAACGCCCAGGTGATCGCGTGCCTGCGGCGAGCAGGGGTGGAGGTCGACGAGCTGCACGAGCCCGTCTGGGAGGTGGAGCGGGACGCCTGGCGCGCCGGGCCGCGAGTGGGGGTCCGGCTTGCGCGAGCCGAGCTGCGGCTCCTGCGCAGGCGTCCCGCGAGTGACTACGACGCCGTCGTGGTCGGGTACCCCGGGCACCCGGACCTCTGGGCCGCGCGGCGCGCGGCGCGCGGCGCGCCGGTCGTCTTCAACCCGCTCGTTTCGCTCTCCGACACGTTCGTGGCCGATCGCGGTCGCTTCCGCGCAGGATCGATGTCGGCACGAGTCCTCGAGGCGCTCGACCGGCGCGCACTGCGTGCAGCCGACGTCGTCGTCGCGGACACGCAGGCCCACGCCGACTTCCTGCGAGAGCTGGCAGCGCTCGAGCGGGTCGAGGTCGCGTTCGTCGGCGCGGAGGAGCGGCTCTTCTCGCCCGGTCGGGACGAGCGCGCGGCGCACGCGCTGTTCGTCGGCAAGCTGATCCCGCTCCACGGAGTCGAGACGATCCTCGACGCCGCGCGGCTCACGCCCGAGGTGCCGGTGCGCATCGTCGGCAGCGGCCAGCTCGCCCCGCTCCTTCGCGATCGCCCGCCGAACGTCGACTGGGTGCCGTGGGTCGAGTACGAGCAGCTGCCCTCCGAGTATCGCGCGGCGTCGTTCGCGCTCGGTGTCTTCGGCCGGTCGGAGAAGGCCGCGCGCGTGGTCCCGAACAAGGCGTTCCAGGCGCTCGCGTGCGGGACCGCGCTCGTCACGGCCGACACGCCCGCAGCCCGCGAGCTGCTCGTCGACAGGGAGAGCGCACTGCTCGTTCCGCCGGGCGACGCGGACGCGCTCGCGGCGGCGGTCGTGCGGCTCGCCGGCGACGCGGGCCTGCGCGGCGCGCTCTCGGAGGGCGGGTTGGCCGCGTATCGAGAGCAGGCAAGCGAAGAGGTTCTCGGCCGCCGCTGGCGCGTGATCCTCGAGAGCGCGCAGTGAGCGTCGCAAGTAACAGACTGTTGCTTGGAGTCGCGACGTGCGCCTACGCCGTCGGTTTCGGCGCGCTCTCGGTCCTCCGGCACCACGCATACGAGACCGGCCGCTTCGACCTCGGAAACATGGTGCAGGCCGTGTGGTCGACGGCCCACGGCGATCCCCTGCAGGTCACGAACCTGCACGGGGAGCAGACCTCGCGGCTCGCCTCGCACGTCGATCCGATCCTCGTCCTCTTCGCGCCGCTCTGGCTCGTCTGGCCGAGCCCTGCGGTCCTGCTCGTCGTGCAGGCGATCGCGATCGCGCTCGGTTCGATCCCCGTCTTCTTGCTCGCGCGCAAGCACCTCGGCTCGGAGCGCGTCGCGCTCGGCTTCGCGCTCGCGTACCTGCTCTATCCGGCGACGCAGTGGCTGACGCTGAACGAGTTCCACCCGGTCGCGCTCGCGTGCCCACTGCTGCTCGCGGCCTTCTGGTTCCTCGACGAGGAGCGCCTGCTCCCGTTCGCCGCCTGCGCCGTGTTCGCCGCGGCGACGAAGGAGGAGATCGCGCTCGTCGTCGCGGGAATGGGGGTCTGGTACGGAGTCACGCGAAAGCGCTGGACGCTCGGAGCAGGGATCGCCCTCGCCGGGGTCGCGGTCAGCGTGATCGCAGTCGAGCTCGTGATCCCGCACTTCAACCAGGGCGCGGACGCGAGCTTCTTCGGCCGCTACCGGGAGGTCGGCGGCTCGGCCGGAGGGATCCTCCGCACCGCCGTCACCGATCCGCTGACCCTCTTCCGCGTCGCCTTCGACCAGCGCGGACTGACGTATCTCGCCTCGCTGCTCGTCCCGCTGGCGCTGCTTCCGCTCGGCGCCCCGCTCGCGCTCCTGCCGGCTGTGCCCGAGCTCGCGCTCAATCTGCTCTCGTCGACGCGCACGCAGACGTCGATCCACTTCCACTACACGGCGGGCGAGATTCCCGCGCTCTTCGCGGCGGCGATCTTCGCGGCGAAGCGCCTCGCGCCGCGGCATGGATTCGCGACGGCGGGCGTCGCGGTCGTGCTCGCGGCGAACTACGCGCTCGGCGCGATCCCCCTGTGGAGCGCGTTCCCGGGTGGAGAGGACCTGCAGGCGCACGCATGGCGCGTGAGCGAGCACGATCGCGTCGCGACGCGCGCGCTCCGCCTGCTCCCCGACGACGCTGTCGTCTGCGCGTCGAACTCGCTCGGGGCGCACGTCTCGGCGCGACGGCGCGTGCTCAGCTTTCCCCGGCTCGGCGACGCAACCTGGATCGTCGCGGACGAGCGCTCGCCGGGCTACCTCGACCGCATCGCGCCGCTCGCCTACGCGAACGCGCTCGCGCGGCTGCGCCGCGACCGAGCCTGGCGGCTCGTGTTCGAGGAGGACGGGATCCTCGTCTTCAGACGGGAATCGTCTGTGGCAGCAGATACGCCGTGAGCGCCAACGCGAGCACGCGCGCGGTTCGATCGTCCTCGACGGCGGCCAGAGGCACGACCCACGCGAGATACCACGGCGCGACGTAGGGGGAGCAGAGCACCAGCGCTCCCGCGGCGAGCGCGAGCCGCGCGCGGCCGCGCAGCGCCTCTCGCGCGAGCCAGACGTACACGCAGAAAAACGCGACCGCGAAGACTGCCGTCGCGACCGACTCGGGAACGCCGAGCTGCGAAAGCCGATGCGGAAGCGAGTAACGCGTCGTCCCCGCGACGTTCCGCGCGAGCGGTGCGAGAGCGCCGACCCACGCGAGGCCGAACTGCCAGGTCGCGAGCACCGCAAGGGCGAGTACCGTGAGCGCGAAGCCGAGATGCCCGACACGCCTGCGCGCGGCGCGTGCCTCGAGCGCGCGCAGCGGCAGCAGCACGAGCGGCACCCACTTCACGAAGATCGCGAGCGCCCAGGCGGCGCCGGCAGCGTTCCGCCGCCCCGTGCTCCCCAGCACAAGCGCGCCGAGCACCAGCGCGATCATCCATGCGTCGTTGTGCCCGCCGCCGGCGAAATGCAGGGCGAGCACGGGGTTCCAGCCCGCGAACGCACCCGCGAACGTGGAGCGCCGCAGTGCGAGGAACGCGACGGCGAGCATCGCAAGCGCGGCCGCGGTCTTGAAGGTCCAGGCCGCATAGGCGTGGCTCGAACCGTCGACTGCCTCGGACGCGAGCGTGAACGCAGGCCCGTAGACGGATGTCTCGTCGTGCCAGTCGGCGCCCATCCACTCGTAGCCGGGCACGTCCCGGAACTCACGGGGCTCGTCGCGGTACGGGTTGCCACCGGCGCGCGCGATGTTGCCGTAGACCCAGTACGTGTACGCGTCGCTCGAGAGGAGGAGCGGCGCAGCGAGCGGCGTCAGCTGGATCGCGACCGCCAGCGCGGCGACCATTTTGCGCGCGCCGCCGTTCCGAAGCAGGGCGAGCCCCCCGACGTAGGCCGCGAAGGCGATCGCGCTGAGCGCAAGGTAGAGCCAGGCCCAGCGTCGCTCGCCGACGAGCTCACCGAAGCGTCGGGGCGAGAGCGGCGCGTCGTCGCGCCACGCGATTGCAGAGCACGCCGCGACGAGCGCGAGCACGACCAGGCCCGCGGCGAGCGCGGGCGTACCGTCAGGGCGAAGGCGCGGCCGGCTCAGGCGTAGGCGCGGGCTCGGTGGGAGGCGGCGGAGGCGGCTCGGTGGGAGTCGGCGCAGGCGCGGTCTTCGTCGGGGTGGGCGGCGGCGGTGCGGGCTGAGCGGGAGGCGCCTGCTTTGACGTCGTCGTCGGCGCCGCCGGCCCGGGCGTGTACGAACCGCCTCCGTCTCCGCTCGTGTACTCCAGCGCGTACTGCTTGTGCTCGAACGGCTTCCACTCGGGGCTGTGGTGCGGTTGCAACCACTCCTTGATCGGCCGGTTCTCCATCGCGACGCTCATGAACCGGCGCCAGATCTCCGCCGGGAACGTTCCGCCGGCAACCGAGATCCCGTGTACGAAGCGCATCGGGATCTGGGCCTGCGGGTATCCGACCCAGACCACCGTCTGGAGCTGCGGGACGAAGCCGCAGAACCATGCGTCCGCGAAGTTGTCCGTCGTGCCGGTCTTACCGGCGGCTGGTCGGCCGATCTGCGCGTTCGTGCCGGTCCCGGCGTAGACGTTCTGCTCCAGGATCTTCGTCACCTCGTACGCGACCCAGTCGGGGAGCACGCGCGCGCGCTTGGGAACGCCCCAGCCAGCATCCGTGTCCTCCTTGCCGCCGGGCAGGATCACCTTGCGGATCGCCATCGGCTTCGAGTGGATGCCTCCCGCCGCGAGCGTGGCGTACGCGGACGCCATCTCCAGCGGCGACACGTCGAGCGAGCCGAGGCCCATCGACGGGAAAACCTTGTCCGACGGGACGGTGATGCCCATGCGCCTCGCGACGTCGGCGACGGCCTCCGGACCGACGTCGAGCGTCAGTTGCGCGAAGACGGTGTTGTCCGAGCGGAGCGTCGCCTGCTCGACGCTCGACGTGCCGTAGTAGTCGTCCGCGTACGTCTTGACCTTCCACGGCGGCGTCAGCGGGTCGGGCTGGTACGTGAACGGCGCCGACTGGTAGTACGTCGACGCAGGGTTCATCCCCCGTTCCACTGCCGCGGTCAGCACGAACGTCTTGAACGTCGAGCCCGCCTGTCGCTTGCCCTGCGAGGCGAGGTTGAACTGGTTCTTCTTCCGGTTCGGGATCACCGCCGTCATCGCCCGGATCGCGCCCGTACGGGGGTCGATCGACACGAGGGCCGACGCGGGATCGGTGCTGTAGTAGAGCGTGTCGGTGATCGCGCGCCGCGCCGCGAGCTGCAGCCTCCGGTCGACCGTGGTGTAGACACGCAGGCCGCCAGAGCGCACGGTCGCGCCCCCGTACTCGCGCACGAGCTCGTTGTAGACGTACGAGAAGAAGTAGGGCTCGCGGATCCGGCGGTAGAGGTTCCCCGGATCGAGCCCGAGGTCGCGATCCGCGACGACGACGGAGTACTGCGCGGGCGTGATCGCGCGCGTCTGGAACATCGCGCGCAGAACCTGGTCGCGGCGCGCCAGGGCGCGCTCGGGGAACACGAAGGGGTCGTCTCTCGACGGCGCCTGCGTCAGGCCTGCGATCAGCGCCGACTGCTCGAGCGTCAGCTTCCGCGCCGGCTTCGAGAAATATGTTCGCGCCGCTGCCTCGATCCCATACGCGTGATTGCCGTAGTAGACCTGGTTCATATAGCCGACAAGGATCCGCTGCTTCGACCACGCGCGGTCGAGCTTGATCGCGAGGCACGCCTCCTTGAGCTTGCGCTGCACGGTGCGTTCGCTTGTGATCGGGTAGAGATTGCGCACCAGCTGCTGCGTGATCGTCGAGCCGCCCTCGACCACGCGGCGCTCGCTCAGGTTCTTCGCCGCCGCGCGCGCGATGCCCTCGACGTCGAGACCCCCATGCGCGTAGAAGCGGCGGTCCTCGATCGCGACCGTCGCCTTGGGCATCCAACGGCTGATCTTCGAGAGGCTCACCGGCTGACGATTCTTCTCGGCCGGGATCGAGCCGAGCAGGCTGCCGTCGGCCGCGTAGACGAACGAGTTCTCGCCGATCTCGACGGGACGAAGCTGCGAGAGGTCGACGTTGGAGCACATGACCGCAGCGCCGGTCACAGTTCCTGCCGGCAGGACGACGAGGACGATGCCGAGCGCCAGCAGGAGCAGCAGGACGAGGCGCTGCTTGTGCCGACGGTGTGCGCGGCGGCGCGTCCGGCGGCGGCGCTCGAGCAACTCCGGGAGATCGGCGTCGCCGCGGCGCGGCCGCGGACTCATGCGAAGACGCCTGCGGCGCGCAGCCGCTTGTGCGCCCGGAGGCGGAGCTCGTGCTCGAGCCCCTCGGCGTCGCCGGGCGGTGCGGGTACACGAATGGTGAGCGTCGCTCCACCGTCGAGTCCCGTAAGGACGACGTCCGCCCCCTCGTACTCGGCGATCTCCTCCCGGAGCGCGTCGGCGGCGGCGGCAACGTCCTGATTGAGCGGCACCTGCACCTTGATCTCGGCCACCGTGTCCACTGTCCGAATTGTCGAGTTGCGGATGGTATCCGAGGCGAGCTTCTCGTTCGGGATCACGAGCCGGGCGCCGTCGCTGAGCCGGATGAAGGTGTACGAGAGTGCGATTTCCTCGACCCGCCCGGTCTCGCCGTCGACGGTGACGAGGTCGCCGAGACGCAACGGCTGCGAGATCGCGATCAGGATCCCGGCGACGAAGTTCGACAGCGTCCGCTGAGCGGCGAGGCCGATCACGAGCCCCAGGACGGCCGTCGAGGCCAGGACGCCGCCCGCCACGGCCTGCACCTGGGGAATCGTCAGCAGGCCCGAGAGGATCCCCACCGCGACGATCGCGCTCGAGACCGTGCGCCGGAGCACGCGATAGCGCGTCGCAGCGGCGGGGTGGAGCACGCGCCGCGCCATGCGCATGTCGACGAGCTTCGCGATCACCGCCGCAGCGACGATGACGATCAGCGCGATCCAGACCTGGTTCCAGTCCACGGACGTGTGTTCCCCGACCTACAGAGGCTTCCTGCCGGCGTAGCCCTCGTCAACACCGTGCCAGTACTCGATCGAGTCCTCGCCGAGCTTCCAGCAGAGGTAGACGTCGAGGCCGTTGAGGCGCGCAGGGAAGTCGACGAGGCCCTCGTCGGGATCCTTGACGACGGCGCCCAGCTCGTGGATCGCGTTCACGCAGCGGGCAACGCCCGTGAGCTCCTTGCCGATGCGCTCGTCGAGCTCGGCGAGCTCACCTGCGTCGACGCCCGCGCCGTTGCCCGCGATCCGCAAGATGAGCTTCGTGCGCTCTGCCTGCGCGCGCGCGAGACCGCGACGGTGGCCGACCAGCCGCTCGACAAGAGGCCGCACGTCGGAGAGCAGCGCGTTCGCCTCCTCCGGCGTGAAGTTGCGCGGCGGCATGCCCGTATGATCGAGAGGAAGGTGGCCGCGGGTCAACGAGTCTCGGAGGCGGTCGTGGAGCGGCCGCCTGCCGAACCCCGCGCAACGCGGAATCCGGCGGCGGAGATCTTCCTCTGGACGCGGGCCGCGATCTGGGCGGCGGCGGTCTTCGCCTTCCTCGCCTTCGAGCCGAACCGCCACCCACAGGCGGACCGTTGGGATACGCCGCGCCTCCACGAGCTCGGCTACGAGATCGACGTCTGGGCCCGTTGGGACAGCGACTTCTTCCTGCGGATCGCACAGGACGGCTACGACAGCGGGTCCGCCGCGTTCTTCCCGCTCTACCCCGCGCTGGTCGGACTGCTCGGCCGCGCGCTGCTCGGCCAGTACGTGCTCGCCGGGGTGCTGATCTCACTGGCCGCCTCGCTCGCAGCCTTCTGGCTCCTCTACGGGCTCGCCGAGCCGCGCCTGGGCGCCGGGGGCGCGCAGCGCAGCGTGCTCTATCTCGCGCTCTTCCCGATGACGCTCTTTCTGGTCGCGGTGTACAGCGAGGCGCTTTTCCTCTTGCTGGCGGTCGCGGCGTTCGCGCTCGCGGAACGCGGCAGGTTTCGCGAAGCAGGCGTCGCAACGGGGCTGGCGCTGCTGACGCGTCCCTTCGGTCTCGCGCTGCTGCCGGCGATCGCGCTCGTCGCGTGGCGCTCGAGCGACCGGCGGCGCGCGCTGCTCTCGCTCGCCGCGGCACCGGTGCTCGCCGCCCTCTATCCCCTCCTGCTCTGGCAGCAGCTCGACGATCCCTGGGCGTTCGCGCACGCTCAGGACGTCTGGCACCGGCAGCTTTCCCCGGCAGGACCGTTCGGCGGCATCTGGGAGGGAATCCGCGTGGTCGTCACGGGCGACGCGCCCGCGGGCAGCGCGCCGCTGCACGCGACGGCGGTGAATGTCGAGGGCCTCATCGCGCTCGTGCTCTTCGCGGTGCTGACGGTCGTGGCGTGGCGACGGTTCGGAGCGCCCTACGGGCTTTTCGCCGCACTGAGCCTCGCTCTGCCGCTGAGCGTCCCGAGCGAGCGCTGGCCGCTGCTCTCGCTCCCGCGCTTCGGCGTCGTCGTCTTTCCGTTCTTCCTCGCCCTCGCGTGGCTCGGGCGCACTCCGCGCGCCCACGCGCTGATCTTGGGCACAAGCGCGCTCTTCCTCGGCGTTGCCGTCACGCAGTGGGCGCTGTGGCAGTGGGTGTCGTGAGCCCTGCCGCGCTCGACGCGGTCACCATCGACGCGTACGGCACGCTCCTCGAGCTTCGCGACCCCGTCGGCTCGCTGGCCCGCGCCGCGCCGGGCTTCGACCGCGTCGACGTCGAGCGGGCATTCCGCGCCGAGGTCGACTACTACGCGTCGCACTCCGTCTACGCGCGCAACGAGCCGTCGCTCGCAAAGCTTCGCTGCGAATGCGCGCGCATGTTCAATGACGAGCTGGGATCGTCCCTCTCTCCGCAGGAGTTCATGGACGCGCTCGACTTCGCGTGGGTCGCAGGCGCCGCCGAGGCCGTGGAGCGGCTGCGTTCGCGCGGGCTTGCGATCGCAGTCGTCTCGAACTGGGACATCAGCCTGCACGAGCGCCTGGCGCCCCTCGACGTTCCGATCGCGACGTCGGCCGAGGCGGGCGCTAGCAAACCCGACGCGGCGGTCTTCCGGCTCGCGCTCGCGCGCCTCGGCGTCACACCGCGGCGCGTGTTGCATGTCGGCGACAGCGACGCAGACGAGGAGGGCGCGCGCGCCGCAGGAATCGCGTTCGCGCCCGCGCCGCTCACCACGCTCCTCGAGGCCTGGGCGTGACCGGCCGGCTCGTCGCCTGGCTCGCATTCATCGCGGTCTTCTCGGCGGCCGCCTACGCGAGCAACTTCCTGGTCGAGGACAGGGCGTCCGGAGAGCCACTCTACGAGGCGAAGTTCTTCGTCGCGGGGATCGTGAACTTTGCGCTCATGGTCGGCATCGCGCTCGTGATCTCAATCGGCTTGCCGAAGCGAGACGTGTTCGCCCTGCGCCGACCGCGCTCCTGGGCCGCCGCGATCGGTATCGCCATCGGCGTCCTCATCGGCGTCTTCATCGTCGGCGCGGTAATCGGGCAGTTCCTCGACCCCGGTCGGGAGCAGGGGTTGCTGCCCGAGAGTTGGCCCCCGCCCGACTACGCCGTCTACGGGCTGAACGCTTCGGCCATCGTCGTCGGCGCGCCGGTCGCCGAGGAGTTGATGTTCCGCGGGCTCGGCTACACGCTGCTCGCACGCTTCGGGCCATGGGTCGCGATCGTCGGTTCCGCGCTCGCCTGGGCGCTCGCGCACGGCCTGGTGCAGGCCTTTCCGATCATCTTCGCGCTCGGTCTAGGGTTGGGTTATCTGCGGAGCGTCACGGGGAGCATCGTCCCGGGGATGCTCGTTCATGCCACGTTCAACGGGATCGCGTTGGTAGCAGCGGCGTTCGAAGCGAGCCATTGACATGCGCATGGCCCTCGTTTTCGCGGCCTCGCTCGCGCTCGCGCCGAGCGCCAGCGCTGCGGGGTTCACGCTCGAGCTGAGCGCTCCGACAGCCGCGACCTACGGCGACCTCGTCACGCTGCATGGCCGCGTCCTCCCAGCGCTCGTCGACGCACCGGTGACGGTCCTACGTGACGGCGCCGCTTTCGCCTCGGCCACGACGGGGCCCGATGGAAGGTTTTTCGTACGCGCCCGCGCGGAGGCGCCCGCGACGTACGAGGCGCGTGCCGGCGAACTCGCGTCCGTGCCGGTGGCAATCGCAGTGCGGCCCCGGCTTGCGGCGCGGATCGTCGGAACCAGAGTCCTCGGCCGCGCTCTGCGCCTCGAAGCTCGCGTCGAGCCCCGCGGTCCTGTGCGCGTCGAGATCTGGCGCGACGGACGGCGAACGCTGGCGCGCGATTTCGCAAGCATTGCTCGGATCGGACTCCGCACAAGCCGGCTCGCGGTCTTCCGGATTCGCGTCACGGCCGTCTCGCCCGCCGGTTGGCTGGCGGCGGGACGCGTGCTTCGCGCGAGCGTTGTCCAACCGAACCTCGCCCTCGGCTCGCGCGGGCCCAGCGTGCGAGCACTCGAGCGGCGCCTGCGGGAGCTGCACTACGCGCTGCCGTCGGTTGACGGGTCCTTCGGCCTCGAGACCGCCCAGGCGGTACTGGCCTTCCAGAAGGTCAGCGGCCTCGCAACGACCGGACGCGTCGACGGCCGGCTCTGGCGGCGTCTCTCCCTCGCAGGCGCCCCGCGCGCCCGCTTCGGCGGCACGCACATCGAGGTCAGCAAGGGGCGGCAGGTGCTCTTCGTCGTCCGCGACGGCACGGTCGCGCTCGTCGTCCACGTCTCCACCGGGCAGACCGGAAACACGCCCCTCGGCACGTTTCACGTCTACCGCAAGGTCGTCGGCTGGGACTGGGTGCTCTGGTACCCGATGTACTTCGTCGGCGGCTTCGCGATCCACGGCTACCCGTCAGTGCCGGCGTATCCGGCGTCGCACGGCTGCGTGCGTGTGCCGATGTGGGTGGCACCGCGCCTCTTCGCCTCGAACCCATGGGGTCGAACCGTCTACTTGTACTGGTAGCGGTCGCCCTCGCGGCGTTCGCCGTTGCCTGGCTGGGCTACACGCGCCTGTGGGTCCGCTCGAGCGCGGAGCCGATCGCCTGGCGCGACCGAAGCGCATTGCTGGCGCGCGCGCAGCTCGCGGGGCCGGCGTACGAGGTCTTTCGCGACCGCGCCGCGTTCGCGCATTTCCTCGACACGCGCGTCCAGGCAGCCGTAGCGGTACCGCCAATCGACTTCCATCGCGATCTCGCCGTCCTGCTCGCACTAGGGCCTCGGTCGAGCACGGGCTACGAGATCCAGGTCGAGCGCGTCAGGGAGGAGTGGGGGCGGGTCGTGATCGACGCGCGGGAACGGTCGCCGCGGCTCGGCGAGCCCGTCTCCGCGCGTGTCGAGTACCCACTGAAGCTGATCGTCCTGCGCGACGCCGGCAAGCCCGTCGCGCTGAGGTGGCGCTAGCGCTCCTCTGAGTCGTCGTCCTCGACCGCGAATTCCTCGGGCGAGACGTGGTCGAGGAACTTCTTGAACTCCGCGACCATCTCCTCCTCGTTGACCTCCTCGCCCTCGAACTCGATCGCGGATTCCTCTATGACCGAGTCGGCGGCGAAGATCGGCGCCTCCGCGCGGATCGCGAGCGCGATTGCGTCTGAAGGCCGTGAGTCGACGTCGATCTCGGTCCCGTCCATCTGCACCGTGATCTGCGCGTAGAAGGTGTTCTCGCGTAGCTCGGTGACCGTGATCCGGACGACCTGCGCGTCGAGCTGACCGAGGATGTCGGTCACCAAATCGTGCGTCATCGGCCGCGGCGTGGACGCGCCCTGCAGCTTCATCAGGATCGCCGCCGCCTCGGGCTGGCCGATCCAGATGGGCAAGTACTTGTTGCCGTCCTTCGTCTTGAGGAGGACGATCGGCTGCTTGCCAACCAGGTCGAAGCTGACCCCGTAGATGTCCATCTCCTGCATGCCGGCCTCTGGCTTTGAGTCTAGCTCAGGCCCTTTTCCCTAAACTCCGCTCGGCTCGGCCGTACACGGCGGCAGGTCCTGCACGTCGTCGAACGGCACGCGCACGCGCTCGCCCGTCTCGAGATCCTCGAGCTGTGCGCGACGGTCGGTGACGCTCATCGGGTCGATCCCGATCAAGAGATACCGCCGACCGTGGTAGAGGACGTGGTCGCCGATTGCCATTTCCGCAGTACTCAGACTGGGTGATCGGCGTCACCCGAAGCGGGGAGCATCCCCCGTAACAGCGTCCCTCGATCGAGCGCGAAAGTCGGCGCCTGCCGCGCCGGCTTTCTAGGTTATGGGCGATCGTGGATTCGAACCACGGACCTCCGCCTTATCAGAGCGGCGCTCTAACCGACTGAGCTAATCGCCCGGGAGCGGCGACCAGTGTAGCGACCGCGCTGCAGGGGCGGGCTATGCCCGTCCCTGCTCACAGCCCATAACCGAAGCGAAAAGTGGCGCTGCAAGTTGAGGCGCCGAAGGCGCCGACTTTCAGTGGAAAAGCTGGGTCCGGCGAAGGTAATCCTCCACCGCGAGCAGGAAGGAGCGGTCGGTGGCGAGCTCCGTCAGGGTGCCGACCGTGTCGTCGTCGACCTCCGGGTCGCCGGCGAGCTCGGTCAGGAACTGCGGGAGACGGCCGTCCTGTGACATCTGGGCCATCTTCAGGAAGATCCGGCGGGCGTCGTCGTTCTGAGCGATGCCCTCGAAGGACTCGAGGTCGTTGTGCGTCCAGAGGCCCACCACTACGACCGTTCAACGGTGGAAGGCGAAGCGTGGATACGGGTTCAACGCGAGAGGTTTTCGAGCGCCTCGACGAGCTCCTCGAGCTCGTGCTCGTCGCGGAACTCGACCTCGACGTGTGAGGGCGCGACCCGGGCCTTGAACCCCGTCGCCGCTTCGAACGCGACTCGCAGCCGCTCGGCCAGCGCCGGGTCGACGGCCGTCTTCTTCCGTGGCTTCCGCTTCGCCCCTGCGTCCTGTGCCGCGCGTTCGGCGGCGCGCGCTGAAAGGCCGTGCGCGACGATCCGCTTCGCGAGTTTCGTCTGGTCGGCGCGGTTCGGCACCGCGAGCACGGCCCGCGCGTGGCGCTCGGTGAGCTCCCCACGCGCGAGCATCCAGAGCACCTCTTCCGGCAGGTCGAGCAGCCGGACACGGTTCGAGATCGTCGGCTTCGCCTTCCCGACCCGCTGCGCGACGTCGGCCAGCGACAGCCCGAACTCGTCGAGCAGCATCGCGTAGGCGCGCGCCTCCTCCACGGGCGAGAGCTGCTCGCGCGCGACGTTCTCGACCAGCGAGAGGAGCAGCGTCTCGCGGTCGTCGGCCGCGCGGACGAGCGCCGGCACCTCGCCCAGGCGTGCGTCCTTAGCCGCCCGCCAGCGACGCTCACCGGCGATCAGCTCCCAGCCGCCCTCCGCACGCGGGCGTACGACCACGGGCTGCAACAGGCCCTGCGCCTTGACCGACGAGGCGAGTCCGGTTGCAGCGTCGGGCTCGAAGCGGCGGCGCGGCTGGCGCGGGTTCGGGTAGATCTGCGCAACGGGTAGCAGGGCGAGCTCGGGCCCGCCTTCGCGACCGCCGATCAGAACCTCGAGGCCCTTCCCGAGGCCGCGTCTTTCAGGCGCGCTCGACAAGCTCCATCGCCACCTTCCAGTAGGCGTCCGCGCCGGGCGAGCGCCGGTCGTAGGCGATCGCCGGCAGTCCATGCGAGGGCGCCTCGGCGAGCCGCACCGAGCGCGGGACGGTCGTTGCGAACACCAGCTTGCCGAAGTGGCGCCGCACCTCGTCCTCGACGTCGGCGGCGAGCCGCGTGCGCCCGTCGACCATCGTGATCAAGAGACCCGCGACGCCGAGCCGCGGGTTGAGCCGCGTCTTCACAAGCTCGATCGAGCGCAGGATCTCCGCAAGCCCCTCGAGCGCGTAGTACTCGGCCTGCACCGGCACGAGCACGCGATCGGCGGCGGCGAGTGCGTTCACCGTCAGCGGCCCGAGCGAGGGCGGACAGTCGAGGAAGACGTACTCGTAGCCGTCCGTACCGTCGGCCAGCGCCTGCGCGAGATAGCGATCGCCGTCGTCACGCCGGGAGAGCTCGACGACCGCACCCGCGAGCTCGGCCTTCGCGGGGACGAGAGAGAGGTTCCGGAAGCGAGTCGGCCTCGCAAGCTCGCCGAGCGGAGCGCCGTCGAGCAAGTCGTAGCTCGACGTCCCGTTCGCGCGCTCGCCGAGTCCGGAGGTCGCGTTCGCCTGCGGGTCGAGATCGACGACGAGCGCGCGCTCGCCCGCCTCGGCGAGACAAGCTGCGAGGTTGATCGCGGTTGTCGTCTTGCCGACGCCGCCTTTCTGGTTCGCAACCGCATAGATGCGCGCCACGCGGCCAGACTACTCAGGCCAGCGGACGCTTCTTGGCAACGCCTGGACGACGCGGAAAGCCGGGCGGAGTGGGTCCGATCTTCGGCACGACCACGACGTTGCCGACCCGCTCGGGCACGCCGCCGCCGACCTGCTCGGCAGCGCGGGCGACTGCATCGAGGTCGGCGCTCGGCCCGAGGTAGAGCACAACGGCGCCACCCTCCTCGACCAGCGGCAGGCACCACTCCACCGCAACCGGCGGCGGGGCGAGCGCGCGCGCAAGGGCGACTACGTAACAGTCTGTTACTTGCTCGGCGCGGCCCCGGAGCACGCGCACGTTCGGGAACCACTCCGCGAACCGCTCCAGCGCCGCGGCTTTCCGCTCCTGTGACTCGAGCAACGTCACCTCGCGATCCGGGAGCGCGGCCGCGAGCGGAATCCCGGGCGAGCCGCCGCCGGAACCCACGTCCACGATCGGGCCGTCGTACCGTCGCACCGCCTCGAGTCCTTCGAGCGAGCGCTCGACGTGCTCGCGCCACGCTTGCTCCGGATCGCGGATCGCGGTCAGCCCCGGCGTCGCGAGGAGCGCGGCGATCCAGCGTTCGAGCCGCGTGTCCCTATTCAGGTGTGATGACGACGAAGCGATTCGGCTCGCTGCCCTCGCTACCGGTGACGACGCCCGGGAACTCCTTCAAGCGCAGGTGGACGACCTTTCGCTCCACCGCAGTCATCGGCTCGAGCTCGACCCGTTCGCCGTCGCGGGAGGCGCGCTGCGCGCTGCGCACCGCGAGCGATTCGAGCGTCGCGCGCCGTCGCGCGCGGTAGCCGGCCGCGTCGACCACGACGTCCTTTTCGTAGCCGCTCCGGCGCAGGATCGCGTTCGTCAGATACTGGATCGCGTCGATGGTCTGCCCGTGCTTGCCGATCAGAAGCCCCAACTCCGAGCCCGCGCAGATGACCGTGAGCGCCTCGTCGTCCTCGAGCACGTCGACCCGGCAGCTCACCCCGATTCCGTCCGCGATCCGCTCCACGATCTCGCGAGCCCTTGCACCGGCCGGGCTCAGCTCGCGCTCGACGCGTTCGGGCGTTTCGTCGACGACGGCGACGACCCGCGCGGGTGCGTAGCCGACGCCCAGCAGACCACGCTCGCCCTCGGACACGATCTGGAACCGCACCGCCGTCTTGTCAAGACCCGGGAGCAGCTTCTCGAGCTGCCGGAGCGCCGCCCACTTGGCCTCGCCGACGGTCTCTCCCGTCGTCTCGACCTGCATCGGCGTGGTCACCGCCGGGCGCGTTTCTTGCGCTTCACGCGCCGAGGCGCCTGACCGCTCTTGGCGGCCGCCGGCTTCGGACCGTCGGCTTTCTGCCGGTCGCCCGAGTCGTCGCTCTTCGGAGGCGTCCGGGAGGTTCGCTTCTGCGCGGGCGCGGGCGCCGGCCGAAGCTTGCGGGTGACGAGCCCCTGCCCCGTGGTCCAGAGGTTCGTCGTCACCCAGTAGATCATCAGGCCCGCGGGGAAGTTCACGACGAAGAAGAGGAAGACGAGCGGCATCGCGAGCAGCAGGTACCGCTGCGTCTTGTCCATCGTCGTGGACATGAACAACGTCGAGGTCGTCTGGCTGCCCGCGTAGAGGATCAGCAGAATGACCGCAGCAAAGTGGTCGGAGCTGAGTGGCTGAGTGATGTCGTGCACGATGTTCAGCCACCCGAGCCCCGAGCTCGGGTACTTCGGGAAGATCTCCTTCTCGAAGTCCTTGAGCACGAAGAAGAGCGACAGGAAGACCGGAATCTGGAACAAGATCGGTAGGCACGACGCGGCCGGGTTGATCTTGTTCTCCTTGTAGAACCTCATCAGCTCTTCCTGCTGCTTCTGCTTGTCCTGCTTGTAGCGTTGCTGGATCGCCTTCATCTCCGGCGCGTGACGCTGGAGGCGCTGCATCGAATGGATCTGACGCACGGTCAGCGGCAGCAGCAGCGTCCGGACGATGATCGTCAGCGCGACGATCGACCACGCCCAGCTCAGCCCGACGGACGAGTGCAGCCACTCGAGGATGGCCGCGAGCGGCTTCTCGATCGGCTCGAGGATGAAGAGGTTCGTGATCACGCGTAGTCCACCCCGCCGTGGCTCCAGGGGTTGCAGCGGAGCAAGCGCCAGCCGGCCTTCAGCGACCCCCGGACGAACCCGTACTTCTGCAGCGCGTCGAGCGCGTACTGGGAACAGCTCGGGTGGTACTTGCACGTGCCTGCGGGTACCAGCCGCCCGAGCGTGAAGCGGTAGCCGTGGACGAAACCGATCGCGACGGTTCTCACGCCGCTGCTTTCTGTAGGACCTCGTCGACGCGCTCGCGCAGCCAGTCGAAACCCCGTGCTTCGACGGCTTCCGGCAGCCCCGGCCGGGCAATCAGCACGTAATCGCTCCCGGGCGGCACCCGATCGATCATCGCGCGCCACGTCTCGCGCAGCTGGCGCTTCATGCGATTCCGGACGACCGCGCCGCCGAGTTGCTTCGGCACCGCGATTCCCAGCCGCGGCTCCTTGTCCCCGGCGTCGCGCGCGAACCAGTAGAGGACGAGGAAGCGCGTCGAGACCGAACGGCCGTGCCGGTAGACGGCGTCGAAGTCCCGCGAGCGCGAGAGGCGATGCCGGCGGTGCACGTCGCTACGCGGAGAGGCGCTTGCGTCCACGTGCGCGCCGACGCTTGAGGATCATGCGACCCGCGCGCGTGGACATGCGTGCGCGGAAGCCGTGCTTGCGCTTCCGACGACGCACGTTGGGCTGATACGTCCGCTTCACAGGGCCACCTGAGACAAAATACGCGCCCCTTGCGGGGCGAGCGGGCAGTATAGACAAGCGTCGCCGCGCGCCGGTTTTCCACAGCACGAAGCGCCTGCAGAACACGCGAAAACGAACAACATTCCACAGCTGTGGAGAGTTGTGTGGAAGCGGCGAAAGGCCTGCAAACCGGCTTCTTTTCTTCCAGAGGTGCGCGTGTTGTGACGGTGCCTGAAGGCTGGTATTGTCGCTCGCTTCCGCCGTCCCGCCCAAGGAGCAACTCGCGACATTGGAACCCCAAGTCGAGCTGACGGCGGAGAGCCTCTGGGCCGAGGTTTCCGGTCGACTCAAGGGGGCGCTCAACGAAACCACATACCGGACGTGGTTCGCGGACGTTGACGGTCAGGAGCTCTCGGACGACGACTTCGTCCTCGGCGTCCCCAACGACTTCGCCCGCGAGTGGATCGAGGGTCACTTCCTCGGGCTGATCAAGGCAGCCGTGCGCGACGCGACCGGGCACGAGCGCCGCGTGGAGCTGCGAGTGCTCGAGACCGGGGCCGCCGAGACGGCCCAGGTGCAGATCCCTGTGCCTCCACGCCGCACGGAGTCGGGGCTCAATCCGAAGTACGTCTTCGACCTGTTCGTGATCGGCTCCTCGAACCGTTTCGCCCATGCGGCGGCACTCGCGGTCGCAGAAGCGCCGGCGCAGGCGTACAACCCGCTCTTCATCTACGGCGGCACCGGTCTCGGCAAGACCCACCTGATGCAGGCGATCGCCCAGTACGTCGCCCAGCACTCGGGCGACCTCTCGGTCAAATACGTCACCAGCGAGACGTTCATGAACGACTTCATCAACTCGCTGCGCGACAAACGGATCGAGGGCTTCAAGCAGCGCTACCGCACCTATGACCTGCTGCTCGTCGACGACGTGCAGTTCTTCGAGCACAAGGAGCGGATCCAGGAGGAATTCTTCCACACGTTCAACTCGCTCTACGAGGCCGGCTCGCAGATCGTGATGTCGAGCGACCGCCCGCCCCGCGAGATCTCGACGCTCGAAGAGCGGCTGCGCTCACGCTTCGAGTGGGGGCTGATCACCGACATCCAGCCGCCCGACCTCGAGACGCGGATCGCGATCCTGCGCAAGAAGGTCAAGACGGACGGCATCCATGTCCCGGACCCGCAAGTGCTGACCTTCATCGCCTCGCGAATCGAGACGAACATCCGCGAGCTCGAGGGCGCGCTCACCCGCGTCGTCGCGTTCTCGTCGCTGACGGGGCGCCCGATGACCGTCGAGCTCGCACAGGAAGTCTTGAAAGACGTCTTCCCGCAGGGCGAGGCGGCGGAGGTCTCGATTCGCCGGATTCAAGAGACCGTCTCCGACCGGTTCAACCTCTCGCTGAGCGAGCTCACCGGCGAGAAGCGCTCCCAGAGCATCGTCTACCCGCGACAGGTCGCGATGTACCTCTCGCGCGAGCTGACCGACTCCTCGCTGCCGAAGATCGGAAAGGAGTTCGGCGGCCGCGACCACACGACGGTCATCCACGCGACCTCGAAGATCGCGCGCCTAATCCGTGAGGACAGGTCTGTGTACAACCTCGTCCAAGAACTCACAGCTCGGATCAAACAGGTCCGCTAGCGACGTGGCCCTGTGAGCAGAGGCTGTTTCTCCCCAGTGCGCGTCCCCGGTCCGAAGCCGCTCCTGGAGTCACAGGGCACCGTCTTCCCCGCCTTTCACAATGCCTACTACGACTTCTATCGTTCTTTTACTAAATGATTGAGACAGAGATGGTGGCCGTTGGTTCGGGGATGAAAGTCACTTGCTCGCGTGACGAGCTGGTCGCGCGTCTGGCGATTGTCTCGCGTGCAGTCTCGACCCGGACGACAGTTCTCGTCCTCGGCGGGATCCTCCTTCGGGCCGAGGGCGGTGAGCTCCAGCTCGCTGCGACCGACATGGAGCTCTCGTTGCGAACGTCCTTCGAGGCCCAGGTCGAAGGTGAAGGCGCCGTTGTCGTGCCCGGGCGGCTGCTGGTCGATCTCGCGCGCCTGCTCCCCGACGAGGAGGTGCAGATCGAGCATCGTGCGGAGGAGGGAGTCGTCCGCATCGAATGTGGAAGCGCCAGCTACCGGCTGCACACGTACAACGTCGAGGACTTCCCACGGCTGCCCGACGTCGAGGCGATCGGGACCTTCAGCGTCGACAAGGACGCACTGCTCGACACGGTCGCACGCGTGTCGCGCTCGGCGTCGCGCGACGAGTCGCGTCCGGTGTTGACGGGGATCCTCGCGCGCTTCGAAGGCGGCAAGCTCGTCATGGCCGCGACCGACTCGTACCGGCTCTCGGTGAAGGAGACGCCGCTCGAAGGTGAGGCACCCGATCTCGAGGCGATCATTCCGGCCCGCGCGCTCACGGAGGTCTCGCGCGTCGCCGCCGGCGCCGATGGGCTCGAGCTCGGCGTGCACGAGAACCAGGTCGTCTTCGTGGCCGACGGCGTCACGCTGACGACGCGCCGAATCGAGGGTCAGTTCCCGAACTACAAACAACTGCTGCCCGAGACGTTCGAGCACACGGTCGCGCTTCCGCGCGGCGAAGCGCTCGACGTCGTCCGCCGCGTGTCGGTGATGGCGCAGCGCAACTCACCGCTGCGGCTGCGCTTCGCCGAGGGCGAGCTGACGATCTCGGCGCAGACGCAAGACATCGGCGAAGCGCGCGAGTCGATGCCGGTCGGGTTCACGGGCGAGCCGCTCGAGATCGGGTTCAACCCGGACTTCCTGCGCGAGGGGATCGAGTCGGTCACCTCCGACGAGGTGCAGCTGAAGCTGATCAGCCCGTTGCGCCCCGGTCTGCTGCAGGCCGAAGGCGACAACTTCTGGTACCTGATCATGCCGATCCGCCTAGCGGGCTAATGTGAAATCAAAGGTGTCGACCGGTCAAGGCGGACGGACGCACGGGCAAAGCCCGTACGTCCTGAGGCGGCACCGCTAGCGGTGGCTTAGCGGTTGACCTGATCGTCGCCGCGGTCTCGCTCCGGAACTTTCGCTCGTACGAACGGCTGGAGCTCGACCTGGCGCCGGGTCTAGTGCTCGTGGTCGGCCCGAACGGCGCGGGCAAGACGAACCTGCTCGAGTCGCTGCATGTCGGCACGCAGGGTTTCTCCCCGCGCACGCGCAACGACGCACAGCTCGTGCGCTTCGGAGAGACCGCGAGTCGGATCACGCTCCGTGGCAGACGCGGCGACGCCCCGTTCGACGTCGAGGTTGCGCTCGAGCCTGGCAAAGGGAAGCGTGCGAAGCTGAACGGCGCGACGCTGCGCGCGGCCGAGCTCTTGCGCGCAGAGGTCGCCACGCTCGTCTTCACGCCGGACCGGCTCGCGGTCGTGAAGGGAGGACCCGCGGTGCGCCGCGCGTACTTCGATCGTGCACTCGGCCGGTTCTTTCCCGCGCGCGTCTCGCTTTCGGCCGAGTACGGTGCGGCCGTCGGACAGCGGAACGCTGCGCTTCGCCGCGTGGGCGCCGGGTTGTCGTCGGCGGATGCGCTCGAACCGTGGACCGAGCAGGTCATCGCGCTCGGCACCGAGCTCGTTGTTGCTCGCAGGCAAGCTCTCGAAGCGCTCGTTTCCGGATTCGCACGGCTGACGCGCGCGTTCGGGCTCGAGGCGGGACGACTGGTCTACGAAGGTGCTCCGCCGACGCGCACGGAGCTCGACGAGCGCACTCCACGCGACCTCGAACGCGGCACAACGAGCGCGGGCCCGCACCTGCACGACGTGGCGGTGCTCGCCGGCGAGCGCGATCTCCGGAGCTACGGCTCGCAAGGAGAGCAGCGCCTCGCGGTGCTGTCGCTGCTGCTCGCCGAGGGCGAGGTGATCGCAGAGCGCCGAGGGTCACCGCCGTTGCTGTTGCTCGACGACGTCCTCTCGGAGCTCGACCCCGAGCGAAGGCGTACGCTGGCTGCTGTGCTGCCCCAGGGCGGTCAGACGCTGATCACGTCGACGGCGGCCGAGGCTCTCCCGGTCGAGCCGGCGCAGCTGCTCGAGGTCTCACCCGGCGTTGTGCGGGCGGCGTGAAGAAGCTCGCCGACGACGTCGCGCGCGAACTCTCCCGCTTCGGGCCCGCCGCGGGCATGCTGAAGATCGTCGAGGCCTGGCCGGGTGCGGTCGGGCCCACGATCGCGAGGAACGCGTGGCCGGCACGGATCGCGCGCGACGGGACGTTGCACGTCGCGACGAGCTCGTCGTCGTGGGCGTTCGAGCTGGGCCAGCTGCAGGAGGACATCCTGCGGCGGCTGCGGACCGCGGCAGGCGCGTCCGCTCCGGCCAAGCTGCGATTTGCGGTCGGCAGGCTGCCCGAACACGGCGCCTCGGCAGAGATGGACACGGCCGCTAGCGTGTTGTCAGAACCGACACCAGAAGCGGTTGCCCAAGGAGTCGCGTTGGCTGCCGGGATCGAGGACGAGGAACTGCGCAATTTGGTCGCGAAAGCGGCCGCGCAGAGCCTCTCAAAAGTCCGGTGACGACCGCGCCTTCTGGTACAATCCTCGTGCCCGGTAAAGCCTGCAAATGCAGGCCTTTTTGACGTATGGCACAGGCTACTTACACAGCAAAAGACATCACGGTCCTGGAAGGCCTCGAGCCGGTCCGGCTGCGCCCGGGCATGTACATCGGCTCGACCGGTTCGCGCGGCCTCCACCACCTCGTTTACGAGGTGGTCGACAACGCCGTCGACGAGGCCCTCGCGGGTCACAACGACCGGATCGAAGTGACGATCCACCCGGACAACTCGGTCACCGTGGACGACCGTGGCCGCGGCATCCCGGTCGACATGGTCAAGGAGCAGGGCATGCCCGCGCTCACCGTCGTCCTCACGAAGCTGCACGCCGGCGGCAAGTTCGGCGGCGAGGGCTACAAGGTCTCGGGTGGGCTGCACGGTGTCGGCGTCTCCGTCGTCAACGCGCTCTCCGAACGCCTCGTCGCCGAGGTGCATCGCGATGGGAAGCTCTACAGCCAGGAGTTCGAACGCGGCGCCCCGAAGGCCGACATGAAGAAGGTCGGGCCGACGAATCGCACTGGCACGACGATTACCTATCTCCCCGACGCCGAGATCTTCGAGGAGATGGAGCTCTCGGCCGAGACACTGCAGCAGCGGCTGCGCGAGACGGCCTTCCTGACGCGCGGGCTGCGGATCCGCCTCGTCGACGAACGGGCCGACGGCGAGACCGTCGAGTTCCACTACGAGGGCGGCATCCGCGACTTCGTCGCGCACGTCAACGCGGCCAAGGACCCTGTGCACAAGCGGATCGTCTACTTCGAGGGCGAGAGCGACCAGGGCGCCGTCGAGGTCGCGATGCAGTGGAACGCGTCCTACCAGGACTCGGTCTACACGTTTGCCAACAACATCAACACGCACGAAGGCGGCACGCATCTCTCGGGCTTCAAGGCTGCGCTGACGGGGACGCTGAACCGCTCTGCGCGCCAGCTCGGACTGCTGAAGGAGAAGGAGGAGAACCTTGACGGCGAGGACGTGCGCGAGGGACTCGCCGCGGTCGTCTCCGTGAAGCTCCGCGACCCACAGTTCGAGGGGCAGACGAAGACGAAGCTCGGCAACCCGGGCGTGCGCGGCCTCGTCGAGCAGACGGTGAACGAGAAGCTCGCGCAGTTCCTCGAGGAGAACCCCGACGACGCGCGCCGGATCATCCAGAAGGCGATCGCCGCCTCGCGCGCGCGCCAGGCTGCACGGAAGGCGCGCGAGCTCACGCGCCGCAAGAGCGCGCTCGAGAGCTCCTCGCTTCCGGGTAAGCTCGCCGACTGCCAGATCAACGATCCCGAGTCCGCCGAGCTCTACCTGGTCGAGGGCAACTCGGCCGGCGGCTCGGCGGTCGACGCGCGCGACCGCCTCTTCCAGGCCATCCTGCCGCTGCGCGGCAAGGTGATCAACTCCGAGAAGAACCGGATCAACAAGGTGCTCTCGAACAACGAGATTCAGTCGATTATCACTGCGATCGGCACCGGGATCGCGGACGAGTTCGACATCTCGAAGCTCCGCTATCACCGCGTGATCGTGATGACCGACGCCGACGTCGACGGGTCGCACATCCGCACGCTGATCCTGACGTTCCTCTACCGGCAGATGCAGGAGCTCGTCGAGAACGGCCACGTCTACATCGCCGTGCCGCCGCTCTACCGGGTCAAGGTCGGCAGTCAAGAGCAGTACGTCGAGAAGGAGACGCAGTTCGAGGAGCTGCTCGTGCGCGAGAAGATCCTCGACTTCGAAGTGGCCGATCGCGCGGGCGAGACGCAGAAGTTCAGCGAGGCGCGCTGGGGCCGCTTCACGCGCGCCCTGACCGAGTTCGAGGGCTGGTCGTCTCGGCTGCGCTCCGATTTCGGGCCGGCCGCGGCCGACTTCGTCGTCGCGCACCGGCTCGTGGAGACGACCGCAGGCCTGACGAAGGACGTGAAGAAGGCACTCGGCGCGCTTGCTCCAAACGGGTACGACGTCTCGGTCGTGGAAACCGTCGACGAGTCGTTCCGCGTGAAGATCATCGAGCGCGAGACGAGCGCCGCCACCCACGTCACCGTGCCGGCCGCGCTCCTCGCCTCGCCCGTCTACGAGAGTCTGCGCAAGACCTACGCTCGACTCGCCGAGATCGTCGGCTCGCCGCCGTTCACGATCACGTCCGGCAAGAAGACGCGCATCGCCGAGACGTTCGCCGAGCTCCGCCACGACGCGCTCGAGCTCGCGAAGGAGGGCATCCAGATCTCGCGCTTCAAGGGCCTCGGCGAGATGAACCCGCACGAGCTCTGGGACACGACGATGGACCCGGCGAAGCGGATGCTCGTGCGCGTCGAGGTCGAGGATGCCGCAACCGCGGATCTGATCTTCTCGACGCTGATGGGCGACCAGGTCGAGCCGCGCCGGGAGTTCATCGAGCAAAACGCGAAGGACGTTAGGTTCCTTGACGTCTGAAAATGCTGCGCATTTCCAGCCGACGAAACCGGTAGACCATGTCTGAAGTTGATACAGGAGCCCTAGGTCCGGGTCGGATCGAGACGCGCGAGCTCGAACAGGAAATGCGCTCGAGCTTCCTTGACTACGCGATGAGCGTGATCGTCGCGCGCGCCCTTCCGGACGTGCGCGACGGGCTCAAGCCGGTGCACCGCCGCGTGCTCTACGGCATGCACGAGTCCGGCATGCAGCCGAACCGCCCGTACAAGAAGTGCGCGCGGATTGTCGGCGAGGTCATGGGCTCGTACCACCCGCACGGCGACTCGGCGATCTACGACACGCTCGTGCGGCTCGCGCAGCCGTTCTCGATGCGCTACCCGCTCGTCGACGGACAGGGGAACTTCGGGAACATCGACGGCTACCCGGCCGCCGCGATGCGCTACACGGAATGTCGGCTCGCACGGATCGCGACGGAGCTGCTGCGCGACATCGACTCCGACACCGTCGACTTCCAGCCCAACTACGACGAGTCGCGCCGCGAGCCGAGCGTCCTGCCGGCGCGCTTCCCGAACCTGCTCGTCAACGGCTCGTCCGGGATCGCGGTCGGGATGGCCACGAACATCCCGCCCCACCACCTCGGCGAGACGATCGACGCGATCGTGGCGATGATCGACGAGCCTTCCATCGACGTCGAGCGCCTGATGAAGCACGTCAAGGGTCCCGACTTCCCGACGGCAGCGATCATCGTCGGCCGCGAAGGGATCCGCGAGGCGTACCGCTCCGGCCGCGGCCGCATCGTCATGCGCGCGCGCGCGCACATCGAGGAGCTGCGCGGCGGTCGGACGGCCGTCGTGATCAACGAGCTGCCGTACGGCGTCAAGAAGGGCGGGGACGAAGGCGTGATCAAGAAGATCGCCGACCTCGTCAAGGAGAACGTGATTCCCGAGGTCGCCGATCTCAAGGATCTCTCCGACAAGTCGGGGATGCGGATCGAGGTGCATCTGAAGCGCGACGCGGTGCCGCAGGTCGCGCTGAACAAGCTCTACAAGCACACGCCCCTGCAGACGACCTTCGGCTACAACGCCGTCGCGCTCGTCGACGGCGTCCCGCGCACGCTCGGCCTGCGCGACCTGATCTACCACTACCTCGAGCACCAGCGCCAAGTCGTCACGCGGCGCCTCAAGTACGAGCTGCGCCAGGCGGAGGCGCGCGCGCACGTCCTCGAGGGCTACCTGATCGCGCTCGACAACCTCGACGAGGTCATCCAGCTGATCCGCGGCGCCGACGACACCGACGACGCGCGGACCAAGCTGATGACGCGCTTCGAGCTCTCGGAGATCCAGGCGCAGGCGATCCTCGATCTTCGCCTCCGCGCGCTGACCGGGCTCGAGCGGAAGCGCGTCGAGCAGGAGTACGCGGACCTGAAGGAGCGGATTGCCGAGCTGCGGGCGATCCTCGGCGACGAGTCGCGGATCGATAGCGTGATCCGCGAGGAGCTGCTCGAGATCAAGTCGATCTACGGGAAGAGCGACGATCGCCGGACCGAGATCGTCGCGGCCGAGGGCGAGCTGGAGCTCGAGGACCTGATCGCGGAAGAAGACATGGTGATTGCGATCACGCGCTCCGGCTACATCAAGCGGCTACCCGTGACGACGTACCGCGAGCAGAAGCGCGGCGGCATCGGCGTGATGGGCATGGAGCTGAAGGACGAGGACTACATCGAGCACCTGTTCGTGGCGTCGACGCATGACTACATCCTCTTCTTCACGAACGTCGGCAAAGTCTACCGGCTGAAGGTGCACGAGCTGCCGCTCGGCTCGCGCCAGTCCAAGGGCCGCGCGATCGTGAACCTGCTTCCCTTCAAGCAGGGCGAGTCCGTGCGGGCGGTGATCCAGACGCGCGACTTCGAGGAGGCCGAGTACCTCTTCTTCGCGACGAAGAACGGCGTCGTCAAGAAGACCAAGCTCGCCGCGTATAACACGCCGCTGCGAGCCGACGGGATCATCGCGATCAAGATGCGCGAGGGCGACGAGCTGATCGGCGTGCGGCACTCCACCGGCGGCGACGATGTGCTGCTCATCTCGCGGAACGGCCAGGCGATTCGCTTCGCAGAGGCCGACGTCCGTGCGATGGGCCGCGACGCCTCGGGCGTTCAGGGGATGAAGCTGCGGTCAGGCGACGAGGTGATCGGGGTCAGCGTCGTCGGCAAGGATGACGCCGACCTGCTCGTCGTGACCGAGAACGGGTTCGGCAAGCGCACCCGCGTCGCGGACTATCCGAAGAAGGGCCGCGGCGGCATGGGGGTCAGGACGATCCAGCTCACCGAGGCGCGCGGGCATCTGGCCGGCTCGCGGGTCGTGCGCGAGGGCTATCAGGTGATGCTGATCTCGACCGGCGGCACGGTGATCCGGATGCCCGTCAGCGACATCAAGCGGCTCGGCAGGGCGACCCAGGGCGTGATCGTGATGCGGCTGCGGGAGGGCGAACAGGTCTCGACGCTCGCTCCGGTGGTCGAGTCCGACGCCGAGGAAAAGGTGGAACCTGCGGCCGAACCGGCCTGATTTCTCCCTCGCTTGAGGGATGTTTCTAGAGGTTCCCCTTCCTAAAAGCGAAAAAGGGTTCTATAACTCACAAACGGGGTCGTCCTAGCCCCACTGCGAAAGAAGGTCTGTTGTGGCACCCAGTCGTCAAGTCGATCTGCTCGAGCCGATCAACCTCGCCGAGCACCTCGGGAAGGTCGAGCTCTATCTCGGCCAGGTCTGCCAGATCGCCGGGATCTCGAAGATGCAGCTGGATTACTGGACCAATAAGGCCCAGATCCCGACGAAGGGCAAGAAACAGCGCATCTACGACATCGACGCGCTCGAGACCGTGATGCTGATCAAGCAGGCGAAGGACAAGGGCCTGAACCTCGGCGCCGCCATCGAGGCTGCGCGCCGCTTCAGGGAAGATCGCGTGAGCGGACCGGCGGGCGGGGTCGAGGGCGCTACCGCCGGCGAGACGATTTAGAAGCGCGGATTCGCCGGGTCCATGAAGGCCGCCTACGGGCGGCCTTTCACATTTCTCAGGGTCGCGGCCGCCTCCTCTGGGGGCACGGTGTTCACGTAGATCCCCGCGCCGAGCTCGATGCCCGCCAGGACTGTGAGGCGTGGGAAAAGCTCGATGTGCCACCACGGGCCGTCGTGCAGCCACGCGTTCAGGGGGACGGGACCGCCGAGCTTGTGCAGGCGGCGTACGAGCTCCGCTAGCGCGCGCAGGCCGGCGGCGAGCCGGTCGCTTGCCCAGGGGTCGTCCTCGGGTTCAACGGGAGCAATCAGGGCCTCGTAGGGGACGCGACCTGCTCGCGGGCAGACCGCGACGATGCCGTCCTGCTCGAGCACCTGCTCCGCCTCGAGTGTCGCTGCGAGGTCGCGCTCGGTTGCGACGGCCGGCGGTGCGTCCGGGAGCCAGACGAGCTGCGAGTGCGTGTGCGGAAGGCTGCTGCCGGCGATGCGGCCCTCGTTGATCAGCGCGTGCAGGTAGCCGTCGGGCTCTGCGGCACGGCGGCGCTGCCACGCTTCTGCGACGACATCGAGCTGCTCGTCGCTGAGGTCAGCAATCGAGCGGGCATGCTTCGGGGTGTGGACGACGACCTCTTGCCGCTCGAAGGCGGGGTAGAGGTTCGGGACAACGCGTACGCGCCAGGGGTCGCCGATCGTCAGCGTCTCCGGTGGCGTGCGGTCTTCGCGGCCGGCGTCGAACGGGCACGATTCGAGCTCCTCCTCCGTCGGCGGCTCCAATTGCGGCCAGTCGGCCCCGGGTCGCTTCGCACGGCCGGGTGCGACGACGACGAGCCTGCCCGAGAGCGGGTCCTCCCGGAGCTCCCCGCTCAGCGTCGCTGTCCGGCTTTGTCGAGGAAGGGGGTGATCAGGTCGATCGGTGCCGGGAAGACGATCGTGGTCGCCTGGGAAGCGCCCAGCTCGAGGAGCGTCTGCAGGTAGCGGAGTTGCAGGGCCATGGGCGTCTCGCCCATCACCCTCGCCGCGTCACGCAGCCGCTCGGAGGCCTGGAACTCACCTTCGGCGTTGATCACCTTCGCGCGGCGCTCGCGCTCGGCCTCCGCCTGCCGCGCCATCGCGCGCTGCATCCCGGCCGGAATCTCGACGTCCTTCACTTCCACGATCGAGACCTTGATCCCCCAGGGCGCGGTCGCCTCGTCGATGATCTGCTGCAGGATCGCGTTGATCTTGTCGCGCTCGGAAAGCAGCTCGTCGAGTAGATGCTGGCCGAGCACCGAGCGGAGCGTCGTCTGCGCGATCTGGGAGGTCGCGACCATGAAGTTCTCGACCTGCACGATTGCGGCCGACGCATCGATGATGCGGAAGTAGGCGACCGCGTTGACGCGCGCCGGAACGTTGTCCTTGGTGATGACCTCCTGCGGCGGAATGTTGAGCGTGATCGTGCGCAGATCGACCTTGACCATCCGGTCGACCACGGGGATCAGCAGGAAGAGGCCCGGTCCCTTCGGCGGCCGCAGCAGGCGGCCGAGCCGGAAGACGACACCGCGTTCGTACTCGCGCGCCACCTTGACGGCCGCGGAGAAGAAGAGCAGCAGCACGAACAGTGCTGCGCCGATGAAGATCAGGAGGGCGACGCTCATTCCTGTCCTTTCCGGTGGGAGATCCGATCCTACGCGGAGGTGGGCCGTACGCGGAGCTCGAGGCCGTCGACCCCTTCGACCGTGACGTGCTCGCCGCTCCGCAGCGGCCGGCCGTTTTCCGTGCGAGCCTGCCAGAGCTCGCCGTTCACGAAGACCAGTCCGTTCCCACGGACGACACCCTCTGCTCCGACCACCTGATTCACGCCGACCTGGACCGGGCTCCTTCGCACTTGGACGATCTTCACGACGATGAAGCCCATCATTGTGGCGAGCGTCGCGGAGACGCCGATCAGGAGCGGTAGCGAGACCTTGTACGTGCCGCCGGAAGGCTCGAACAGGAGCAGGCCGCCGAGCACGAAGCACACCGCGCCCGCCACGGTCAGCGCTCCGTGGCTGACGACGAAGGGCTCGGCGCCGATGAATCCGCCGGCGAGCAGCAGCAGCAGCAGGCCCGCCCAGCTGACCGGGAGCACCTGGGCCGCGTAGAGGGAGATGATCAGCGAGATCGCGCCGACGGTGCCCGGGAAGATCAGGCCCGGGTTCCAGAGCTCGACGATGATCCCGACCAGTCCGATCGTCAGCATGATGTAGACGACGTTTGGGTCGATGAGCAGGTCGAGGATGCTCTTCCAGAGGCCTATCTTCACGGTCGTGACCTGCGCGTCGGCGGTGTGGAGCACGATCCCCTTCGGCTTGGTCTTGCGGCCGTCGGCGCGGTCGAGGAGCGTCGGAAGGTCCGGGGCGATCAGGTCGATCACGTTCTTGTCGAGCGCTTCCGTGTCGGTGAGATTCGACGCCTGGCGAACGGCTTGCTCAGCCCAGTCGCCGTTCCGCCCGTGTGCCTCGGCGATGCTGCGGAGGGACTTCGCCGCTTGATTGATCGCCTTCTTGCGCAGGTCCTTCGGAAGGTTCTCGCCCGACCCACTGATCGGTGTCGACGACCCGATCGTCGTCTGTGGCGCCATGGCGAGCAGGTCGCCCGCCTCCGCGATCCAGACTCCCGCCGACGATGCGCTGGCGCCCTGCGGCGAGACGTAAACGATCACCGGCACCTTGGAAGCAAGCTCCTTCTTGTAGATGTCCTCCATCGAGGTCGAGAGCCCGCCGGGGGTGTCGAGCAGGATCACGACGGCGTCGTAGCCCTCCTTGTTCGCGCGGTCGATCTCGCCGTTGACGAAGTCCTTCGTGACCGGGTTGACGTCGTTGTGGAACTCGACCGCGAGCACGCGCGAGGCGGCTGCCGGCGATGCGGTGGCGAGCGCTGCTGCCGCCACGAGCAGGAGCAAAAGAAATCCCCGCACAGGCGGCGTTTTCACTTCGTAAGGATTCTATCAGGGAGGGGTCGCACGACTCGACGCCGAACGGTGAAGTTTGCCACTCTGGGTGAACACCGCATGAAGGCTCTCGCCGCAGCATGCCTGATCGCGCTCGGGTCGCCCGCGAGCGCACTCGCGGAGGACGCGCGCATCGCGACCGTCGACGTGCCGCTGCACGGTGAGCGCGCCGCTGCGTCGGTGCGCCCGTCCGTCTTCAACCTCGTCGGGCTGCATTGGCGCGGCACCGGCACCGTGTTCTTCCGGACGCGTTCGACGGCGGGACGCTGGAGCGAGTGGCGCCCCGCTGCACCCGAGGACGAAGACGTCCCGGACCTTGGCACGTCCGAGAGCCGGGTGGGGCACGGGTGGCGGATCGGCAACCCGTGGTGGGTCGGGACGGCAAACGCGATCCGGTATCGGCTGCGCGGCGACGTGCACGCGCTTCGAGCGAGCTTCGTCTCGAGCACGGCCAGCGCCGTGCCGTTGCGCACGTTGTCCGTCGCGGGCTCACCCACGTTGATCACACGTCAGGTGTGGCGTGCCAACGAGTCGATCACGAAAGCGCCGTACTACGCCGACGCCGTGCGCTTCGCCGTGGTCCACCACACGGCCGGCACCAACAACTACACCGCCGCGCAGACCGCGGCGATCGTGCGCGGGATCCAGCTCTACCACGTGAAGGGGAACGGCTGGAACGACGTGGGCTACAACTTCCTCGTCGACAAGTACGGCCAAATCTTCGAGGGCCGCGCCGGCGGTGTCGACAAGCCCGTAGTCGGTGCGCACGCAGAGGGCTTCAACACGGGGTCGGTGGGCGTGTCCGTGCTCGGCAGCTACGGCGGCGCAGGGATCTCGAAGGCCGCGCTCGACGCGATCGACAAGCTGCTCGCCTGGCGACTCGACGTCGCACACGTCGATCCACGCTCGGCGCTGTCCTGGCTGTCAGGTGGGAATCCCCGCTTCGGTGCGGGGACGCCCGTACCTCTGCGCGCGATCGCCGGTCACCGGGACACCGGCTTCACGGACTGTCCGGGCAACGGGCTCTACCGCCAGCTGCCGACGATCGCAGGGGCGACGGCGGAGCTCGGGCTGCCGAAGCTCTACGACCCGCTCGCGCAGGGAAAGCCCGGCGGGCCCGTCCGCTTCACGGCGCGCCTCTCGCAGCCGGCCGCGTGGACGGTCACGGTGAACGACCAGATCGGAGCGGCCGTCGCGAGTGGGCGCGGCGAGGGCGTGAACGTCGACTGGACGTGGGACGCGACGTTCGCTTCGGGGACGCGCTACCTGTACACGATCGACGCAGGGCCGTCCTTCCGGCCGGCGACGGGAGTAGTCGGTCAACGCGTGACGGCGCTTGCGCTCACCGGCGTGCAGGCGAAGCCGAAGACGTTCACGCCGAACGGCGACAGCCAGGCCGACTCGACCGTGATCTCGTACACGCTGTCGCTGCCCGCGACCGTGACGGCCACGCTGCGCGACGAGGCCGGCCAGACGCTCGCGACGCTGTTCAGCGAGCAGCGCAAGGCGGGCCGGCAGACGTTCCGCTTCAGCGCCTCGGGCGTCGCCGACGGCCGCTACACCATCGTGCTCGTCGCGCGAGACGTCGCCGGGAAGGAGGTGCGCGCCGAGATCCCGATCGTGGTCGACCGGACGCTCGCTGCGTTCGCCGCGACGCCGGCGGCCTTCTCGCCGAACGGGGACGGGCGTCTGGACAGGATCGCGTTCACCTTCCTGCTCACGGCGGCCGCGCACGTGAAGATCCGGATCGTCGGCGGGCCGGCGGTGTTCGAGGGCGATCTCGGGCCCGGCCCGCAGAGTGTTCCCTGGACCGGCAAGGTCCGTGACGGGAAGCAGGCGGCGGTGATCGAGGTTGCCGGGCCGTTCGGGCCCAGGTCGCAGACCGGGCGCTTCGTAGTCGACACGACGAAGCCACGGCTCCGGCTGATCTCCGCGCAGAGGCTTCGCTTCTGGGTCAGCGAGCCGTCGACGGTCGTCCTGTCGCTCGACGGCCGCAGGATCGAGCAGGCGGCAGACGGCTACTTCACGGTGAGCGCGCCGGCGGCGAAGCACATCGGCGTGGTCGCGTTCGACACTGCCGGGAACCGCAGCAAGCCCCTCCGTTACCCGTAGCCCTTCACCCAGGCGTCGTACTCGCGCTCCAGATGCGCGAGCAACGCGGCGAGGAGTTCGGCCCTGCCGACGGTGCGGCCGGTCTCGACGAGGATCGACGTCGCCGGAAACTCCGCGCCTTCTGGCAGCTCGCCCGGCCGTTGCGAGACGTTGATCCCGACACCGAGTACCACACGGCCCTCGCGCGCCTCGGCGAGGATGCCCGCGACCTTGCGGCCGTTCACGAGCACGTCGTTCGGCCACTTGACGTCCGCGTGGACGCCGGCGACCTCCTCGATTGCGGCCGCGCACGCCCGGCTGGCAACGAGCGAGAGCTCGGGGAGGTGCTGCGCGGGCACCTGCGGCCGCAGGACGATCGAGGCGAGCACGCTCGTTCCGGCCGGCGCGCTCCAGCTGCGGCCGAGGCGCCCGCGCCCGGCGGTCTGCTCGTCCGTCGCAGCGACGGCTCCTTCGGCCGCGTCCTCCGGAAGCAGGCGCTGGGTCGACTCGCAGCGCTCCACGTAGCGGTAGTCCCGCCCGAAGCGGCCGCGCAGCAGCGCGAGAACCTCGCCGGGGGTGATCCGGTCGCTCACGGCCCGTAGAGTGTGTCCGTCGTGCAACCACTGGGGGAAAACGACCGTCGAATCCGGCAACCCCTGCGTCCCGCCGGCTTGCCGGCATACGAGAAGCTGAGCGATCCCATCTTGGTCAAGCGCGCGAAGGACGGCGACCACACGGCCCTCGAGGCGCTCTGCGCGCGGCACCAGCCACGCGTCGAGAAGCTCGCCCGGCACCTCCTCCGCGACCCGGAGGACGCTCGCGATGCGACGCAGGAAGCGCTCGCGAAGGTCTGCGTCCGGATCCGGCAGTTCCGGGGCGAGGCGCAGTTCGCGACCTGGCTCCACCGGCTCGTCGTGAACACGTGCCGTGACGTCGCCGCACGCCGCAAGGACTGGCAGCCGCTGCCCGACGACGTCCGCTCGGCGCCGGGCCCCGATCTGGGCACGCGCGACGAGCTCCGCACGTGCCTGCTGGAGCTGCCGCCCGACCAGGCGCGAATCGTTGTGCTCAAGGACGCGCTCGGCTACTCGTTCGAGGAGATCGCGCGGGCGAGCGGAATGCCCGTCGGAACGGCGAAGTGCTATGCCCACCGCGGCCGCAATCGCCTTCGGGCCCGACTGGGGGGAGAGGCCGCAGCGTGAATGCGCCCTTCGGGCGCGAGGAGATCGAGCAGATTCTTCCCCACCGCCCACCGTTCCTGTTGCTCGACGAGGTCGTCGAGCTCGAGCCCGGCGCCCGTGTGGTCGCGCGCAAGACCGTGACCGAGGAGGACTGCGCGGGTCATTTCCCCGGCAACCCGATCATGCCCGGGGTGAAGATGGTCGAGGCGCTCGCCCAGGCGGGCGCGGTCGCCGTGCTCGTGCAGGAGGAGAATCGCGGCAAGCTTGCCCTCTTCGCCGGGATCGACGACGTGCGGTTCAAGCGGGTCGTGCGGCCGGGCGAGGAGCTCACGCTCGAATGCTCGCTCGAGCAGGTGCGGGGTCCGATCGGACGGGGAAAGGCGAAGGCGACGGTCGACGGAGAGCTGGCGGTGCGCGGAACCTTGACATTCGCGGTGGAGCAATGATCGGGAAGGCGAACGGGCGTCGGATCGGCATCACGGGGCTCGGCGTGCACGTGCCCGAAAGGATCGTGACGAACGACGATCTCGCGAAGCTCGTCGACACCTCGGACGAATGGATCGTGACGCGCACCGGCATCAAGGAGCGACGCTTCGCCGCGGAAGACGAGGCGCTGACGGACATCGCGTTGCCCGCGGCGCGCGCCGCGCTCGAGCAGGCCGGTGTGGAGGCGTCGTCGATCGACCTCGTCCTCTGCGCGACCGTGACTCCCGACATGATGTTCCCCACGAGCTCCGCGCTGATCGCCGACGAGCTCGGCATGCCGGACGCGGCCGCGTTCGATCTGCTCGCGGGCTGCACCGGGTTCGTGTACGCGCTCGCGCAGGCCTATGGGATGCTCGCGTCCGGGCTCTCGCGGCGCGCGCTGGTGGTCGGCGGCGACGTGCTCTCGAAGATCCTCGATTTCGAGGACCGCTCGACGCTCGTGCTCTTCGGCGACGGCGCCGGAGCGGTCGTGATGGAACCCGTCGGTGAAGGCGGGTTCCTCGGCTTCGAGCTCGGGGCCGACGGCGGCGGTGGCAACACCCTGTGGCTTCCGGGCAGCGGCTCGCGGCACTTCGACGATCCTGACGCGTTCATCAAGATGAACGGGCGCGAGGTGTTCAAGTTCGCGACGCGTGTACTCGTCTCGTCGGCGCAGAAGCTGCTCGACGAACTCGGAATGACCGTCGAGGACGTGGACGTCTACATCCCACACCAGGCGAACATCCGGATCATCGACCATGCGGCGAGGAAGCTGGGCATTCCGCCGGAGAAGGTCGTCGTCAACGTCGAGCGTTACGGCAACACTTCGTCGGGCTCGATCCCGATCGCGCTCGCAGAAGCGATCGAAGACCATCGTGTGCGGCCGGGGTCGAAAGTGCTGATGACAGGAATGGGAGCGGGCCTCACCTGGGGCTCGAGTCTGATCGAATGGACTGAGGAGATGGCGGCATGACGAAGATCGCCTTCATGTTTCCGGGGCAAGGGTCGTTCGAGGCGGGCATGGGCGGCGATGTCGCCGCTGTCGTTCCCGAGGCGATGGCGGTGTACGACGCCGGCAGCGAGGCGGCCGGCCTCGACCTGAAGCGCCTCTGCTTCGAGGGCTCGGCCGAGGAGCTCGTCCAGACGGAGGTGCAGCAGCCTGCGCTCGTGGCCACCTCGCTTGCGTTCAACGCGGCGCTCCGGGCGCGCGGGATCAGTCCTGACTTCGTCGTCGGCCACTCGGTGGGCGAGTTCGCAGCGCTCGCCGCCGCGCAGTCGCTCGGCGATGCCGAGGCAATCAAGCTCGTGCGCGAGCGCGGCCTGGCGATGGCCGCCGCCGCGAAGGAGCGGCCCGGCTCCATGGCCGCCATCCTCGGGCTCGCCGACGAGGTCGTCGAGTCGCTCTGCCGCAAGATCGTCGGCGTGTGGCCGGCGAACTACAACTGCCCTGGACAGATCGTCGTCTCAGGCGAGGATTCGGCAGTCGACGAGTGCTGCGAAGAAGCGGAGCGCGAGGGAGCGAAACGTGCGATCAAGCTCCGCGTCTCCGGCGCGTTTCATTCACCGCTCGTCGCCCGCGCGGCAGACCGGCTGCGGCCGGCGATCGACAAGGTGCACTTCAACGACCCGCGCGCCGCCTTCATGTCGACGGTGACGGCGAAGATCGAGGAGGCGCAGCGTTACCGTACGCTCCTGATCGAACAGCTCACGGCTCCCGTGAAGTTCACACACGCGGCGCGCGAGCTGATCGGGCAGGGCGTGACGACGTTCGTCGAGGTCGGACCCGGCAACGTGCTCAGCGGTTTACTGAAGAGGATCGACCGCAACGTGAAGACGATCTCGGTCAACGACCTGAAGTCGCTGGACGAGGCCACAGACACTCTCGGTGGGTGACTTCGCGTCGCTCGAGGGCAAGACGGCCCTCGTCACCGGCGGCTCGCGCGGAATCGGCGCCGCGATCGCCCGCGAGCTGGGACGCGCCGGCGCGCACGTCGTCGTTTGCTACCGGTCGGGAGGCGACGAGGCGGAGGCCGTCGCGAACGAGATCGGGGGCCGGGCGCTGCAAGCGGACGTCTCCGAGCCCGAGCACGCGAAGCGCCTCGTGGACGAGGCCGGCGATCTCGACGTGCTCGTGAACAATGCTGGCATCACGCGCGACGGCGTGCTCGCGCGCATGACTGACGACGATTGGCGGTCGGTGCTCGAGACGAACCTGAGCTCGGTCTTCTACACCTGCCGCGCGGTGTCGCGCGCGATGATGAAGCGCCGCGGCGGCGCGATCGTGAATCTCTCCTCGATTGTGGGCATCCACGGCAACTGGGGACAGACGAACTACGCGGCGTCCAAGGGCGCGATCATCGCGTTCACGAAGTCGCTTGCCCAGGAGCTCGGCTCCCGCGGGGTGCGGGCGAACGTGGTCGCGCCGGGGTACGTCCGGACCCAGCTCACGGACGCGATCCCGGAGGACGCGAAGACGCAGATGCTCGGGCTGACTCCGCTCGGCCGCTTCGGCGATCCGGAGGACGTCGCCCGCGCGGTACGGTTCCTCTGCTCCGACGACGCCTCGTTCATCACGGGCGAGGTGCTGGTCGTCGGCGGCGGACTGGGGATGTGAGCAATGTCGAGTAACGGTCGTCGGAGAGTCGTGATCACGGGGCTGGGGGCGGTCACGCCGCTCGGCAACAACGCAGAGACGTCGTGGTCGCACCTGCTTGCGGGCGAGTCCGGGGCGGGGGAGATCACGCAGTTCGACCACAGCGACTACCCGGTGCACTTCGCCTGCGAGCTGAAGGACTTCGACCCGACGCAGTGGATCGACCGCAAGGCGGCGCGGCGGATGGATCGCTTCGCGCAGATGATCCTTGCCGCGGCCCGGCAGGCCGAGGTCGACTCGGCGCTCGACATCGGGAAGGAGCCCGATCGCGTCGGTGCGTCGATCGCGACCGGAATCGGCGGCCTGCGCTCGTTCCAGGACTGCTACGACGTGCTGAAGGAACGCGGGCCGGACCGTGTCTCGCCGTTCTCGATCCCGTCGATCATCCCGAACATGGGCGCCGGCTGGGTCTCGATCGAGCTCGGGACGAAGGGGCCGCTGATGTCGGAGTGCACGGCGTGCGCTGCTTCGAACATGGCGATCGGCGACGCGCTGGATGCGATCCGTGTCGGCCGCGCCGACGCGATGCTCGCAGGCGGCACCGAGGCACCGATCACGCGGGTCGGGATCGCGGGGTTCGACTCGATGCGCGCGCTGTCGCGACGCAACGACGACCCGCAGCGGGCGTCGCGCCCGTTCGACCGCTCGCGCGACGGGCTCGTGATGGGCGAGGCGGCCGCGGTGCTCGTGCTCGAAGAGCTGGAACACGCCAAGGAGCGCGGTGCGAAGATCTACGCAGAGCTCGTCGGCTACGGCGTCTCCGCGGACGCCTCGCACATGACCGAGCCCGACCCGACGGGCGAGAACCCCGCGCGCGCGATGAAGATGGCGTTGAGGGACGGCGGCGTCGATCCGAGCGAGGTCGGCTACGTGAACGCGCATGCGACGTCGACGCCCCTGGGCGACGCGAGCGAGACGCGGGTGATCAAGCTCGCGCTCGGCGAGGAGAACGCGCGCAAGACTCCGATCTCCTCGACGAAGGGCGCGACGGGTCACTGCTTCGGCGCGGCGGGCGCCATCGAGGCCGCGTTCACGGTCCTTGCAGTCCGCGACCGCAAGGTTCCGCCGACGATCAACTACGAGGTCGAAGACCCCGCGTGCGACCTCGACTACATCCCGAACGAAAGCCGTGACGCCGCTGACCTGAACGTCGGCTGCTCGAACTCGTTCGGCTTCGGCGGCCACAACGCGTGCATCGTCGTGCGCCGCTTCTCCGACTAACCGCGCGCCGGGGCGCACTTCCCAAGCAACAGTCTGTTACTTGGTGGCCGGGCCTCTCGCTACGGTCACGGTGTGCGATTGGTCGACGCCGGGGGGCGGCTCGTCGAGGTGCACGTGCGGGAGTCGGCGCGTGCCCGGCGGGTGCGCGCCGTCTATCGGCCCGGTGAGCCGGTTGAGCTCGTCGTTCCCGTCGGCACGAGCGAGGCGAAGGTTGACCGGGCGCTTCGGGCGCACGCGCCGTGGTTCGCCAAGCAGCTCGCGACCGAGCATCCACCCGTGCTCGAGCTGCCTTCGATGAGCGAGCGGGACGGCCGGTCGCTGGCGCGGTCGCTCGTTCGTGAGACGGCGGAGCGCGAGGCCGCCCGCATCGACGTCCAGTACACGCGGATCGCGATCCGCGACACACGATCGCGGTGGGGCTCGTGCTCGGCAAGCGGCGCGCTGTCGTTCACGTGGCGGCTCGCGCTCGCGCCGCGCGCGATTCTGGACTACGTCGTCGTGCACGAACTCTGTCACCTGCGCCATCACGACCACTCGAAGCGCTTCTGGTCACTCCTCGCGCGAGTTCGTCCGACGTTCAGAGACGAGGAGCGCTGGCTCGACGCTCACGGCTGGGAGTTGCTTGCGTATCGTCCCGCGCGTGACTGATCGGTGGGCCACGTTTGATTGCTACGGAACGCTAATCGACTGGAACGGCGGCATCCGCACCGAGCTCGCGCGGTTGTTCGGCGAGGACCGCGCCGACGCGCTGTTGGAGCGCTACCACGAGGTCGAACCGGAGCTGCAGCGCGAGTATCCGGGACTCAGCTACCGCGAGGTCATGCACCGAACGCTCGGGCGGATCGCGGACGTGCCGACGGGGGAGGAGGACGCGCTTGGGCGCTCGCTCCCCGGCTGGCGTCCCTTCCCCGAGGTTCGTGCCGCGCTCGAACAGGCGCGCGCGCGCGGCTGGAAGCTCGCGATCCTCTCGAACACGGACCGCGACTTGATCGAAGCGTCGAAACATACGCTCGGCGTCCCCTTCGACCAGACGATCGTCGCGTCGGAGATCGGCTCGTACAAGCCGGCTCATCGTCACTGGCAGGAGTTCTTCGACCGCACGAGCGCGTCGCGCGCGGCTCACGTCCACGTTGCCGCGAGCCTCTTCCACGACATCGCGCCCGCGGGCGAGCTCAGCCTGCAATCGATCTGGATCAACCGGCTCGGCGAAGGCGCAGGGCCGAAGCCCACGCGCGAGCTGCCGGACCTCGCCAGATTGCCCGACGCGCTCGATGAGCTCGTTCCTGCCCTCGGCTAGGCTGACGGCTTGTCCCGCCTGCGCGCGAAGTGCCCGGACTGCAGGACGTACACCGCGGTAGCGCTCGGGCCCGAGTACCAGTGCCACTCATGCGGGCGGGAGTTCGCCGCCGGGCTCGTTCGGGTACCGAGGGCCTGGGGCGACGGCGGGGAAGCGATGGCGCAGGCGGCCCAGCTGCCGCTCGACTATCCCGAGGCTGCAGTCGTCACGGAGGACTCCCTTGCGGACCAGAACCTCGCGCTCGCCGCTGAGCTGCCCGACCGGCCGCTCGTGCTCGGTGGCTGCTGCTGTGCGCACGTCGGAGCCGTCGAAGGGCTCGCGGCACGCCACGATCGGCTTGCCCTCGTGTGGCTCGACGCGCACGGAGATCTGAACACGGTCGAGAGCTCGCCGAGCGGCAACGCCTGGGGGATGCCGCTGCGGATGCTGATCGACGCGGGGACGGTCCCGGCCGCGAACGTGGCGCTCGTGGGCGCGCGCAATCTCGATCCGCCGGAAGAAGACTTCATCGCGGCGAGTGGACTGCGCACGGGCGAGGATGCCGTCGACCGCGCCCTCGAGGACTGCACCTGCGTCTACGTGGCGCTCGACGCCGACTCGCTCGACCCGGCGGAGATGGCGCCGTTCATGCCCGAACCGGACGGCTTGAAGCTCGACGAGGTGGAGGCGCTCTTCGTCGACCTGCGCGACCGGACGATGATCCTGGGCGCCGGTCTCACGGGGCTGATGCCCGCCGAGGAGAACGTCCCGCGCCTCCACCGGCTCGTGGGCGCCCTCGGCTTGTAACTTCGGCCGAAGGGGGCAAGTCTAAGATCGCGGCAATGGAGCCCCGCATCGACGTCCGGGTCGAGACGAGCGACGCACCGCCTCGCGACGGGGAGACGCATCCGAACACGTGCCCGAAGTGCCAGTCGCACTACAGGGACGACGAGCTGGACGCGAACCTCTGGGTCTGTCCGCATTGCGGGCACCACTTCCCGATGCGCGCGCGCCGGCGAATCGTCGCGCTCGCGGACGAAGGCAGCTTCGTCGAGGAGGCCGAAGAGCTCAGGTCGGAAGATCCGCTCGACTTCTTCGACCTCCGTCCGTATGCGGAGCGCATCGCGGAAGCGGAGATGAAGACCGGTCTTGGAGAGGCTTCGGTAATCGGGCAGGCGGCGATCGACGGCAGCGCGTGTCAGCTTGCAGTCATGGACTTCGCGTTCATGGGCGGCTCGATGGGGAGCGCCGTCGGGGAGAAGTTCGCGCGCGCGTGCGACGCGGCCGCGGAACGCGGCGTGCCGCTCGTCTCCGTGACGGCGTCAGGGGGCGCGCGCATGCAGGAAGGGATTCTCTCGCTGATGCAGCTCCCGAAGACCGTCTGCGCGGTCGCAGACCTGCACGACGCAGGACAGCCGCTGCTGTCTGTGATGGCGCACCCGACGACGGCCGGCGTGATCGCAAGCTTCGCCTCGCTCGGCGACGTGATCGTTGCGGAGCCGGGCGCGCTCCTCTCGTTTACCGGACCCCGTGTCGTGCAGCAGACGACGCGGGAGAAGTTGCCGGACGACTTCGGTCTCGCCGAGTCGAACTACCGCTTCGGGCACCTGGACGCGATCGTCCCGCGCCCCGAGCTCAAGCCCTACGTCGCGCGCCTGCTGCGCCTCTTCGCCAATGGCAAGTGAGGCCGAGCTCCGCCTCCGCGAGCGGCTCTCGAAGCTCCGCTCGATCGGCCTGCTGAGCGGCGCGAAGCTGTCGGGTGAGCTCGAGCGTTTGCAGCGCCAGCTCGAGCGGATCACGGCCGAGCCGTCCGAGGACGAGATCTGGCGTTCCGTCGAGCTCGCGCGTCACCAGGACCGGCCCTACACCCTTGATTACGTCGACCGCCTGGTCGAAGACTGGGTGGAGCTGCACGGCGACCGCGCGCGAGCGGACGACGCGGCGATCGTGGCCGGCCTCGGCCGCTTCGCAGGCCGGACGATCGTCCTGATCGGCCACCAGAAGGGCCGCGACGTGAAGGAGCGCACCAAGCGGAACTTCGGCATGGCGTACCCGGAGGGCTACCGCAAGGCGAACCGCGTGATGAAGCTGGCGGACCGCTTCGGCTTCCCGCTGATCACGCTCGTCGACACGCCCGGCGCGTATCCCGGCGTCGCCGCCGAGCAGCACGGGCAGGGCGGCTCAATCGCCCGCTCGCAGGCGACGATGGTCCGGCTGCGCGTGCCCGTGATCAGCTGCGTGATCGGCGAGGGCGGCTCGGGTGGGGCGATCGCGATCGCCGTCGGCGACCGCGTGCTGATGCAGGAGAACGCTATCTACTCGGTGATCTCGCCTGAAGGCTGCGCGGCGATCCTCTGGCGCGACGCCTCGGAGGCGAAGAAGGCGGCGGCCGCGTTCAAGCCCGACGCGCGCCACTGCGTCGACCTCGGCGTCGTCGACGGGATCGTTCCGGAGCCCGAGGGCGGCGCCCACAAGGACCACGACGAGGCGGCCCGGCTGCTGGGCGACTCCCTCCGCGACGCCCTCGAGGAGCTCGAGGCAATCTCCGGTGAAGAGCTCTCCCGCCGCCGGCGGGCTCGATTCCGTTCGATCGGCGTTTTCGCGTAGGAAAGCGGCCTCTCGCGGCCGTCTTCCACAGTGTCCACAGTGTTTTCCCCGGACCCTTTTATGCCTCGAGGCCGGGAAACGTCCCGGCCCCGAGTGCGGACCCCCCACTAGGAGAGAAGTCTCCTCGGCCCCTCTTGCCCGTCCGCGGGAATCCAAACCCGAGCGTTTTCGGCCTGCTCTCGCAGGGGAGCAGGTCGCCATGGCGACGCGGTCGATCTGGCGCGGCACGATCTCGTTCGGGCTCGTCAGCGTGCCCGTCCGCATGTTCACGGCAACGGAGTCGAAGGAGCTTCGTTTCAACTTCCTCCACAAGGACGACTTGTCGCCCATCGGTTACGACAAGGTCCGGAAGGACACCGGGGAGCACGTCGATCCCGAGGACATTGTCCGCGGGTTCGAGATCGAGAAGGGCCGCTACGTGCCGCTCGACGACGAGGACCTCGACCGGCTCGACATCGAGCTGACGAAGTCGATCGACATCCTCGACTTCGTCGATCTCGACGAGATCGACCCGATCTATTTCCGCAAGGCGTACTACCTGCTTCCCGACGAGGGCGCGGAGAAGCCGTACGCGCTGCTCGTGCGGGCGCTCGAGGAGACGGGCAAGGTCGGGATCGCGAAGGTCGTGATCCGGAACAAGCAGCACCTCGCCGCGCTGCGCCCGGTCGACGGGATCCTCGTGCTCGAGACGATGTACTACGCCGACGAGGTCCGGAAGCCGGAGGAGGTGAAGGTCTCCGGCGACCTGCGCAAGGCCGAGGTGGATATGGCGAAGTCGCTCGTCGAGAACCTCAGCGAGCCGTTCAAGCCCGAGAAGTACGACGACACGTATCGCAAGGAGCTGCTCGAGTTGCTGCGCGCGAAGGCGAAGGGCCAGAAGCTGCCCGAGCCGAGCGAGGAGGAGCCGGGCGAGGTCGTCGACCTGATGGCCGCGCTCCGCGAGTCCGTCGAGCGGACGAAGCGCTCGCAGGCGAAGCGGCGCGCACCGGCCAAGCGCAAGGCCACGACGAAGAGGCCCGCCCGCAAGGCAAGCTAGACGGGTGGCGGAACTCCGGGAGTACCAGAAGAAGCGGGACCCGAAGAAGACTCCTGAGCCCTTCTCGTCCAAGCGGAAGGGCACGGAGCCGATCTTCGTCGTGCAGCGGCACGACGCGAGGCGTCTGCACTACGACTTCCGCCTGGAGATGGACGGCGGGCTCGCGAGCTGGGCGGTGCCCAAGGGCGTCCCGCTCGAGCCGGGCCAGCAGTACCTCGCGGTGCACGTCGAGGATCACCCGCTCGACTACGCGACGTTCGAGGGCGAGATCCCGAAGGGGCAATACGGCGCCGGAACCGTCGAGATCTGGGACACGGGCACCTACGAGCTGCTCGAGCGGAAGAAGAACGGCGGCCTCACCGTCCGCCTGAAGGGCAAGAAGCTGAACGGCGTGTGGGCGCTCGTTCCCGCGCGCCTGAGCGGCGACGAGAAGAACTGGCTGATCATCCGCAAGCGGGACGACACGCCCGAGCCTGCGAAGAAGAGCGCCCGGCGCTATGCCCCGATGCTTGCCGTGCTCGAGCGGGAAGTACCGCCCGGCCAGGAGTGGGTATACGAGGTCAAGTGGGACGGCTACCGCGCCATCGCCTACGTCGAGGGCGGCGACGTGGAGCTCGTGTCCCGGAACCAGAACTCGCTCACGCAGCGTTTCGAGAACGTCGCGAAGGCGGTCGGGAAGGCGACGCGAACGCCGAACTGCGTGCTCGACGGCGAAGTCTGCGCACTCGACGAGCAAGGCCGCGCGACCTTCTCCGCGATGCAGCAAGGCAAGCCGGGCACCCGCCACATCTACGTCGCATTCGACCTGCTCGAGGTGGAGGGCGAGCCGATCATCGACTCACCGCTCGAGGAGCGGCGGCAGCGGCTCGAGCAGCTGCTCGACAAGCGCAACAGGACGGTGCAGTTCTCGGAGTCCTTCGACGACGGCGACGCCCTCTACAAGGCGGCGCAGGAGCAGGGCTTCGAGGGGATCCTCGCCAAGCGGCGGCGCTCCACCTACCAGCCGGGCCGCCGTTCGCACGACTGGGTGAAGGTGAAGGCGCACAACACCGAGGAGTTCGTGATCGGTGGCTATACGCGCGGCGAGGGCAGGCGCGCGAACTCGTTCGGCGCGCTGCTGCTCGGCGTCTACGACGAGGGCGTCGACAAGCTCCGCTACGTCGGCAGCGTCGGCACCGGCTTCACGGAGAAGGAGATCGAGCGCCTGCTCAAGCTGCTCAGGCCGCTCGAGACGGACGAGCCGCCGTTCGACCCGGTGCCAAAGCCGCCGCGCGTCAAGAAGGGCGACATCGTCTGGGTGAAGCCGAAGCTCGTCGCGCAGGTCGAGTTCGTCGAGTGGACGCACGACGGCCGTCTGCGCGCACCGTCCTACCAGGGGTTGCGCGAGGACAAGAGCCCCGTCGAGGTCCGGCGCGAGGACGAGCTGCCGACGGAGATCCGCAAGGGCAACCGCGTGCTCAAGCTCTCGAACCTCGACAAGCTCTTCTTCCCTGACGAGGGGATCACGAAGGGTGACCTGATCTCGTACTACCGCGCCGTTGCGCCGGTGCTCGTCCCACACCTGAAGAACCGGCCGTTCACGATGATCCGCTATCCCGACGGGATCAAGGGCAAGCATTTCTTCCAGAAGGACGCCCCTTCCCACATGCCGGAGTGGATCCCGACCTACCGCGCGCTCGTGTCGACACGCGAGGCGCCACGGCGCAAGAAGTGGGTCAACTTCCCACTCGTGAATGACGAGCTGGCGCTGCTCTGGATGGTGAACATGGGCTGTATCGATATGAACGCCTGGTACTCGCGCGTCGACAAGCCCGACCGGCCCGACTTCGTGCTCTTCGACCTCGACCCCGCGCCGGACGTCGGCTTCAAGGAGACCGTCGAGGTGGCGCTGCTCGTGAAGCAGGCGCTCGACGCGTTCGGACTCGTGGGCTACCCGAAGACCTCGAGCGCCGAGGGGATGCACGTCCTCGTCCCTGTGGAGCGGCGCTACACGTTCGAGGACACGCGCCGCTTCGCGGAGATCGTCGCCGGCGCGATCGCACGGGCGCATCGCGGGCTCGCGACAACGGAGTGGACGAAGGCGCGGCGCCGGGGCGTCCTGATCGACTCGAATCAGAACGGCGAGGGCAAGACGATCGCGTCCGCCTATTCGGTGCGGCCTCGTCCGGGCGCGCCCGTCTCGACGCCGCTTCGCTGGGAGGAGGTGAACGCCGACCTGGATCCACGCGCGTTCACGATGGATGTCGTCCTCGAGCGCGTAGCCGAGCACGGCGACCTCTTCGAGGGCGTGTTGACGCAGAAGCAGAAGCTGACGGAAGCGCTGAACGCCTTCCGCTAGAACGGCCGCCCGGCAAAGCCGTCCGGCCTCTTAAGCGGCATCGCGAGCGACGCCTCAGACAGCGAGTGCGAGCTCGGGCTGCTCGCGCGCGAGCACGCGCTCGAGCGCGTCGATGCAGCGCTCGTCGAACTGGCGTCCCGCCTGGTCGCGCAGGAGCTCGATCGCACGCTCGTGCGGCCAGGCGCCGCGATAGACGCGCGGCGAGATCAGTGCGTCGTAGACGTCACAGGCGCCGATGATGCGGGTCTCGAGATCGAGCTGCTCGCCGCATGCGCCGAACGGATAGCCGGAGCCGCCGACCCGCTCGTGGTGGTCGCGCACGAGCCGCCGGACCTGCGACGGGAAGCCGAGCTTCGCGAGCAGCTCGTCGCCCCACTCGGAGTGGCGCTTGATCAGCTCGAACTCCTCCTCTGTCAGCGAGCCGGGCTTCTTCAGGATGTCGTCCGGAACCGAGAGCTTGCCCATGTCGTGCAGCAGCCCACCGGCTGCGAGGACGCGCAGACGCTTCGGGCGGTAGGCCCAGCTCCTCGCCGACCTGGACGGCCCGCAGCGCGACGCGGCGCGTGTGTTCCTCCGTGTACGTGTCGCGCAATGCGAGCACGCGCGTCAGCGCCGAGACCTGCGAGCCGAGGAACGCCTCCTCCTGCGCGACGAGCTCGCACGCGGTGAGGTCACCGACGAGCGGCCGGGACTGTGTCTGACGGCGAAGGTCGACCGCCACCGGAAGCCCGATCGACGCGATCCCGAGGACCTCGAGCGCGTGGCCCATCCACCAGCCGAGCTCGGTGTAGTCCAGAAGCGTGGCAGCACCGAGCGCAGCGACCAGCCAGACGGTGCCGACGACGACGAGCACGTCCGCCGCGCGCCTCGTCAGGCGGAAGGTGCGGAAGGCGCGCCAGCCGACGAGGGTGTAAAGCGAGAGTCCGAGGACGAGGGCCGCGATCGCGACGCCGGAACGCGCTGCCGGAACCGGAGGAACGGTGTTCGGGAACGCGAGCCCGATCGCGCCGAGGGTCGCGACGCCCGCGAGGAGAAGCCCCTGCAGCGCGAGCAACGGCCGCACCGCCTTCGGCCCGCGCAGCATCGAGAGGGTGCACAGGGCGAGCAGGAACCCTCCGACGGGAAGCGTTGCCCCGCCCGAGAGAGCGACGATGCCGTAGTCGTGGAAGAGCACATTCGGCGTCGCGAGGCCGTGCAGTACGAGGAGCGCGGCCATCACGGCGAACGCCGTCCCGATCATCACGGACCGTCCGTCGCCGCGGCGCGCAGCAGCATAGGTCAAAGCGATCGCGGCAGCGGTCGCCATGCCGGCGCTCGCGCTGACGAAGAGCATGTGAGCGACGCCGCCCCAAGCAACCTTGTCATGCGCAAGGAAGTGGAGGAGGGCCGGCGGGATGACGGCGAGCGTCAGGCCGACCGCGAGGGCCGGCTCGCGGGTGAGGTGCCGCAGCATTCGGGACGCAGTGTTGGTTGGGACAACAGGACGCGCGTCCCTCAAGCGGGGGACTGGCCGTCAGCGCAGCGGCTTCGGATCTCGAGGCGCGACGACGCTGCCGGCGTAGCCGCCGCCGAGGATGAGCGTTCCGCCGCGTGCGCCTCCGTCGATAGGCACGCTCTATTCTCGCCCGGTGGACGCCGTCGCCGTCAGGGAGCTGGACGTCGTGCGCGGCACGACCCACGCGCTCCGGAAGATCTCGGCCACGGTCCCGAGCGGTCGCGTCACCGGCCTCCTCGGCCCGAGCGGTTGCGGGAAGACGACGCTCATGCGGGCGATCGTCGGCGTCCAGGTCGTACGGAGCGGGGAGGTCGAGGTCCTCGGACGGCCGGCGGGTTCCCCCGAGCTGCGCCGGCGCGTCGGCTACGTGACCCAGGCCCCGTCCGTCTACTTCGACCTGACCGCGCGAGAGAACCTCGCCTACTTCGGGCGCATCGTCGACGCGCCCGCGAGCCGCGTCGGCGAGCTCCTCAGCACCGTCGACCTCAAGCCTCGCGCAGACGTCGTCGTTCGGTCGCTCTCCAACGGTGAGCGCTCGCGCGTCTCGCTCGCGAGCGCGCTGCTCGGCCGCCCGGAGCTGCTCGTGCTCGACGAGCCGACCGTCGGGCTCGATCCGGTGCTGCGCCGCGATCTGTGGAGCATGTTTCATCGCCTCGCCGACGAAGGCGCGACCCTGCTCGTCTCGAGCCACGTCATGGACGAGGCCGAGCGCTGCGACTTCCTGATCCTGCTCCGCGACGGAATCGTGCTCGCGGAGGCCGAGCCGGACGAGCTGCGGCGCCGGACGGGTAAGACGGACCTGGAAGACGCCTTTCTCGCGCTCGTGGAGGAGCGATGAGCGCGCGCGCGACCTTCGCGACTGCGCTACGAGTGTTACGCCAGGTGCGTCGCGATCGGCGCACGGTCGTCCTGATGCTCGTCGTGCCGTCGCTGCTGCTGACGCTGTTCAAGTACGTGTTCTACGGTCAGGAGGCGACGTTCAACCGCGTCGGCGGGCCGCTGGTCGGTCTGTTCCCGTTCATCGTGATGTTCCTGCTCACGTCCATCACGATGCTGCGCGAGCGGACGACCGGAACGCTTGAGCGGCTGATGACGCTGCCGCTCTCGAAGCTCGATCTCCTTGCCGGTTACGGCATCGCTTTCGCGCTGGCCGCGGCGCTGCAGGCTTCGATCACCTCCGCGGTCGCGTTCGGTCTGCTCGGGCTCGACGTCGCGGGATCGGTCTGGGTCGTCGTCGCGCTCGCCGTCTGCAACGCGCTGCTCGGCGTCTCGCTCGGTCTCCTCGCCAGCGCGTTCGCGCAGACGGAGTTCCAGGCCGTGCAGTTCATGCCTGCGTTCGTCTTGCCGCAGGTCCTGCTCTGCGGCTTGCTCGTTCCCCGTGAGCGAATGGCCGAGGTCCTCGAGTGGGTGTCGTACGCCCTGCCGCTGACGTGGGCGTACGAAGGCCTCCAGACGGCGGTCGAGGACGGCGCGGGCTCGACCGTCGCCCGGGACGCGGCGATCGTGATCGGAACGACCGTGGTCGCGCTCTCGCTCGCCGCCGCCACGCTTCGCCGCAGGACCCCCTGAGCCGTGGCCGTTCAGGTGGCGGTGATCGGATCCGGCGTCGAGCACGAGGCGCGCGCGGAGGAGGTGGGACGCCTGCTCGCGGAACACGGTGCGACCGTGGTCTGCGGAGGGCTCGGAGAGGTGATGGCCGCGGCGGCGCGCGGCTGCAAGGCGGCAGGCGGCACGACGATCGGGATCGTGCCGGGCGAATCGCGGAAGGACGCGAACGACTGGATCGACCACGTCGTCGTCACCGGGATCGGACATGCGCGGAACCTCGCGGTCGTCGCCTCGGCCGACGCGGTGATCGCCGTCGGCGGTCGCTGGGGCACGCTCGCCGAGATCGGCTTCGCGAAGGTGCTCGATCGTTACGTGGTGATCCTGGAGCCGGGCTGGGAGATCCCCGAGCTACCTCGCGTCGCCACACCGGCCGAGGCGGTCGAGCTCGCGCTCACGCACGTTCGAGCGGGCGCGTAAGGCAGGTCGGCCCGCCGTCGCCCTTGCGCGAGAGCTCGTCGCCCGAGTAGACGAGGACATCGACGCCCGCGGCCCCAAGACGTCGGCGCGTCTCGCGGTTGCCTCCGAGTGCGAGCGCCACGCGCGGCGCGAGCGCGAGCACGTTGCACGCCATCGACTCGAACTCCTCGTCCGGAACCTCGACGAACTGAATGCCGCGCGCCTCGAGCAGCTCCACGAGGCGGACCGGCATCAGCGGGGGGTAGACGACGGCGAGATCGGCGTCCAGGGGGCTGATCAGCGAGAGCAGGTGCATCACCTCTCCGCGGCCGCGGTGATGCGGGAGGTCGACGACCGTGACCGCGACGTCGGGAAGTGAGCGGCGGAGCGCGTCGATCCCCGCGTCGTTCGTCCGGTAGCCCCGTCCGACGACGAGCGTGCGATCGTCGAGCCAGAGCAGGTCGCCGCCTTCGGCCCACTCGTCGCCCTCCAGTCCCGCGGCGACCTCGAGACCGGCGCGTGTGAGCTCAGCGGCGAGCGGCGCCACTTCGCCACGCCGACCCTCCTTGCCGGGACGGAGCGGGATCGCGCGGCCGTCGACCACCGTCGCAGGGTCGTGCACGTAGATCGCGTCCGGATTCCCGTCGAGCGGCTCGGCGACGACGACCTCTGTTCCGGCCTGCTCCAGCGTTGCGCAGAACGCCTCGTGCTCCTCGAGAATTCGAACGGGATCGGGCGCAGCGCGCCACCCGTACTCGCGCCAGCGGTCGAGCCCGCCGGGCTTGCGGACGAGGACGCGGCGCAGGGGTGCAGTCATGCTCATGCCGACAATTGTGGCGCTAGGTGCGCGTAAGACGCACGGTGTAGGACCCGTCGGCGTGCGCGCGGACGACGCGCAACGCGACGCCCCAGGCGCGCGCACGAGATACGTGGCCGCTGCCGAGGTCGAACGCTGCACGCCAGGAGCTCCCACATCGCTGGGATGATCCGGCGCGCGCCTGCAGCAGCCGAACGGGATTCACGCTGCCGCCTTCCGGGCCGGGGGCTCCGGCGAAGTCGACCCGGTAGAAGAGGACACCCTTCGCGCAAAGACGCCTGTCCTCGGCGATCCGTTGCCGAACTTCGGCAACGACCACCGCTCTCGCCAAGCGGACGACGATCGCCTTCGTCCCGCCGCGACTCTCGACCGGCTGGAGCCTCGCCTGCACGCTGCCACGACGCGTCAAGCAAACGACCTGGTCGCGGTCGAGCCAGCCGAGCTTCCAGCGATGCCAGGCGAACAGGCCGGCTCCCGGGCCGCTTGTCATCACGTCCCAGACGTGGCGGCTGCTCGCGACGCCCGAGAGGTAGAGGTCCGGGAGACCCAGCACGTGGCCGGTCTCGTGGATGAGCACCTGGGAGCCAAGCCGCTCGAGCGAGCCTCTGGCGACCCAGGACCACGCGTGGATCTCCGCGCCGCCGACGCGAAGCGGGTCGTGGTCGACGATCGTCGACGCGAGCGCGTCCATCGACGGCACGAGGTAGAGCGCGTTGACGGGGCCGACGCCGGCGGTCGCGACGGCTGCCTCGACGGCGCCGCCGAAATGGCTCTCCTCGTACTCGGCGAGCGTTCGGGGCAGCCGGAGCCAGCGCAACACCGGAACGACGCTGAGCTCGAGCCGCCCATAGGAGACGCTCCGGACCCAGGCCGAGAGCGCCGGAGCGTACGCCTGGTAGACCGATCCCGGCGAATCCACTCCCGGTGAGTCGGCGAAGTCGACGAAGAGCATCGCCGCGCGCAACGTGCCCGTCGTCGGGGGCAGCCTCGGGTCGTTCAGACCCTCTCCGTCGCCGAAGCCGAGAGCCGGCGGAGCACAGGGGCCCTGCGGCGCCGCGTGAGACGACTCGAGATCGGCGCGCGCGTGTGCCGCCACGGCGAGTACGACGACCAAGGTCGTCAGGAGTGCAGCGCCGACCCTCCGAATCACGACGACATTGTGAGGACCGCGCGGGCGCGCCGCCGTTATCCCACTTCGGCCAGCCGTCGCTCGAGGTACGCGCGCTCGATGGGGTTCGTCACCAGCTCGAGAGCGCGCCTGTACGCGACTGCCGCCTCCGTGTGGCGTTCGAGCCGGCGGAGGAGATCCGCACGCGTCGCGTGGAAGAGGTGGTAGCCCTCGAGCCCGGGGATGCGGTCGGTCATGCGGAGGCCGACCTCGGGTCCGTGCGCCATCGCGGCGGCAACGGCGTGGTTGAGCGCGACGACAGGCGATCCGGTCCAGCGCTCGAGTTCTGTGTAGAGCGCGGCGATCTGTCGCCAGTCGGTCTCGTCTGCGGACGGCGCGCGTGCGTGCAGCGCTGCGATCGCCGCCTGGAGCTGGTACGGCCCCGGTCGGCCGAGCGACAGTGCACGGTCGAGGATGCGCAGGCCCTCGCCGATCCGCTCTCGATCCCAGAGGGAGCGATCCTGCTCCTCGAGCAGAACGAGCTCGCCGTGCGCTCCCGTCCGTGCTTCACGGCGCGAATCCTGCAGCAGCATCAGCGCCAGCAGGCCAAGCACCTCAGCCTCGTCCGGCATCAGCACCGCGAGCAGCTTTCCGAGCCGGATCGCCTCGTCGCAGAGGTCGCGGCGCACGAGGTCGTCGCCGGCCGTCGCCGCGTAGCCCTCGTTGAAGACGAGGTAGAGCACGGCGAGCACCGAGCGCACGCGTTCGGGCAGCAGGTGGTCGGGCGGGACGCGAAACGGGATCCCCGACTCGCGGATCTTCCGTTTCGCGCGCACGAGCCGTTGCGCGAGCGTCGCCTCGGGAACGAGGAATGCGCGTGCGATCTCCGGCGTCTGCAGGCCGCCGACCTCGCGCAGCGTCAGCGCGACGCGCGCCTCGGGCGCGAGCGCGGGGTGACAGCAGGTGAAGACGAGGCTCAGTCGCTCGTCGGGGATCGAGCTCACGTCGTCCTCCTCTTCGGTCCGGAGCTCTTCCAGGCGGGCGAGGAGCTCGGTCTTGCGAGCGAGCGTGCGCTCGCGGCGGATTCGGTCGATCGCCCGGTTGCGCGCGGTGGCGACGATCCAGGCGCTTGGGTTGCGCGGCGTCCCGTCACGGGGCCAGCGTTCGAGCGCGGTGGCGAAGGCGTCCTGCACCGCGTCCTCGGCGAGCTCGAAGTCGCCGAGGACGCCGATCAGGATCGCGACCGCGCGTCCCCATTCCTCGCGGAACAGGGCCTCGACGGTCACTGCTGGAGAGGACGGATCTCCACGGAGCCGGTGCCTACGAGCGGAACACGCTGCGCGAGCTCGATCGCCTGGTCGAGGTCCTTGCACTCCGCGAGGAAGTAGCCGCCGAGCACCTCCTTCGTCTCGGCGAAGGGGCCGTCGGAGACGATTGTCTCGCCGTCGCGGACGCGCACGACGCGCGCCTTCTGCACGTCCCCGAGCTCGAGACCGGTGGTTTCGATGCCCTGCTCGGCCAGCCAGCCGAAGAGCTGGTTCCAGCGCGGCACCGATTCCTCGCGGGCCTTCGCCGACGCCTCTGGAGAGAGCTTCCGCCAGTCGTCCCATTGTGCAGCGCTGTTGTTGAGCAGGAGGAGGTACTTCACGCCGCCTCCTCCTCGTGCGCCGGCCGCAGCTCGATCGCGCCGGTCTCCGCGCCGGGAATCCGAGTCGCCAGATCGGCGGCCTCGTCGAGGCTCTCGCACTCGAGCAGATAGAACCCGCCCAGCGGTTCGGCGTTCGGCTCCGCGGGCCCGTCGGTGACGATCGTCTGGTCGTCGCGGACACGCACGGTGGTCGCCGAGCGAGTCGGCGCGAGCTCGGCACCGTCGACGACCTTGCCGCCGGCGGCCGCTCCGAACGCGCGGTACCGCTCGTAGACCTCGTTGCGCTCCTCCTCGGAGAGCGCCGCCCAGGCGCTCTCGTCGCCGTAGATGAGCGCGAGCACCTTCACGCCGTCGCCTCCACCGGGAAGACGACGACCGGTCGCACCTCGATCGTCCCGAAGCGGGCAGACGGGATCTTCTTTGCCCACTCCAGCGCCTCGTCCTCCGAGTCGACGTCGACCACGTAGTAGCCGCCGAGCACTTCCTTCGTCTCCGCGAAGGGCCCGTCCGTGGTGGACACCTCGCCGTCGCGGATCCGGACGGACTTCGCCGTGGACGTCGGCTGCAGCGCGTCTGCGCCGACGTACTTCCCTGCGTTGCGCAGCTCCTCGGTGTACGCGAAGTACTCGCCCATGACGGCGTTGCGGTCGTTCTCGGACATCGACGCCCAGGTCGCCTGGTCGTCGTAGATCAGGAGCATGTACTGCATTCGTTCTCCTTCCGGGTCGCTTTCATCTTCTAGGACGAGCGGCCAGGCCCGAAATCGACAGCTCGGCGCAGGAGGGTGAGCGCACCGTGCTTGTCGAGCGGCTCGTTCAGGTTCCCGCACTTCGGCGACTGGACGCAGGACGGGCAGCCGCGCTCGCACGGGCAGCCGGCGAGCATCTTCGCCGTGTCCTCGACCCAGCCCTCGAAGACCTCGAAGCCGCGCTCGGTGATGCCGACGCCGCCGGAGTGACCGTCGTAGACGAAGATCGTCGGTCGTCCCGTCTGCGGATGGATGTTGGTCGAGAGCCCGCCGATGTCCCAGCGGTCGCACATCGCCCAGAGGGGCAGGATCGCGATCATCGCGTGCTCCGCCGCGTGCAACGTGCCGAGGAGCGCGGGCTCTTGCTCGAGGCCGCTGAGATGCGCCGGCTCGGGGAGGTACCAGATCGCCTCCGTCTCGAACTCGGTCTGCGGGAGCTCGAGCGGGTTGAGGTCGATGGTCGCCTGGTCGCGGATCGACTTCCGCTGGTAGGCGACGACCTGTTCGGTGACGACGACGCGGCCGAAGGTCACGTCCATGCCGAGGCGACGCTCGGTGCGGAGCGGCTCCGCGATCTCGGTCATCGTCTCCTTCTTCGCCTGCGTGTACCAGTCGCCGCCGAAGGGCTCGACGAGGGCGTGGCGCGCGACGAGGTCGAGCTCGCGGACGAGGTACGGCTCGCCGAGGTGCAGGTAGACGGCGCCTTCGTGGATCGTCCAGTACGCGCGGGCCGTCTCGACGAGGCCGAGCAGCGCGCCCGAGGTGACGTCGACGATCGAGAACGATTCGGGGCTCGCGGAGCGAAGCGCGATCCGGGCGGCCGGGTAGTCCTTGCCGGCCCAGACGTAGCCGCGCGGCGTGTGCTGGAGCTCGGGAAGCACGGCTGCCCGCTCGAGTGCTGCGTCGCCGAGCGTCGCGCGGTCGGCGTCGTCGATCGGCGCCTCGAAGGCGGCCGCGCGTACGTGGCCGTCGAGCACGCGCGGGTTCGCGTGATCGAGGATCGCCGCCTCCACGCGCCGGTTCAGGAGCGTCTCGGGCTCGCGCATGAAGTACTGATCGAGTGCGTCCTCGCTCGCGATCATGACCGCGAGGCCGTGGCCGCGCCGGCCCGCGCGGCCCCACTGCTGGCGCAGTGAGGCAACAGTGCCGGGGAATCCCACCGAGATCGCGCAGTCGAGGAGCCCGATGTCGATTCCTAGCTCGAGCGCGTCGGTCGCGCTGACTCCGAGCAGCTCGCCTTCCACGAGCCGTCGCTCGATCTCCCGCCGCTGTGCGGGGGTGTAGCCGGCGCGGTAGGGCGCGAGGCGCGCGCGCAGCTCGGGGTCGTCGAGGCGCTGCACGGCGAAGCGGTGGATCAGCTCCGCGGCCTTGCGCGACTTCGCGAAGCAGATCGTCCGCAGCCTGCGCTGCGCGAAGGTCGCGAGCAGGCGCGACGCGTCGCCGAGCGCGGAGGCTCGGACGCCGAGCTCCTCGTCGAGAAGCGGCGGATTCCAGAGCAGGATCGTCCGCTCGGCCTTCGGGGCGGCGTCCGAGCCGACAACTGTCGCCTCGACGCCGAGCAGGCTGTACGCGAGCTCGGCGGGGTTCGCGATCGTGGCGGACGTGAGCACGAACCGCGGATCGGCGCCGTACATCGCGGCGGCGCGGCGCAGGCGTCTGAGCACGTTGCCGACGTGCGACCCGAACACGCCGCGGTACACGTGCGCCTCGTCGACGACAACGTAGCGGAGGTTCTGGAGCACGTCGCCCCAGCGGTCATGGTGCGGCAGGACGCCCACGTGGAGCATGTCCGGGTTCGTGAGGATCAGGTTCGCCCACTTTCGGATCTGCCAGCGGCGCTCGGACTCGGTGTCGCCGTCGTAGATCGCGGGGCGGACTTTGGGCACCTTCAGCGCCTGGATCGTGCGGAGCTGGTCCTGCGCGAGCGCCTTCGTTGGGTAGAGGTAGAGTGCCCGGCTCTTCGGCTCGCGCGCGAGCTCGTCGAGCACCGGCAGGTTGAACGCGAGCGTCTTGCCGGACGCCGTGCCGGTCGTGACGATCACGTGCTCGCCCCGCCGGGACGCCTCCCACGCCTCGACCTGGTGCACGTAGAGCGCGTCGACCCCGAGCCGCTCGCGAACGCGCGGATCGAGCTCGTCGGGAATCGGCTCGAGGCGAGGCCTGCGCGCGGGCTCGGTCGTGACGTACGCGACCTCCTCGCCCTCGAGCAGGTCTTCCCAGGTTGTCGCCTCGACGGCCACGGAACCATTGTGGCCCCAGCGCCCGGCGAGCCAGAGCCAAGTAACAGACTGTTACTTGTGAGCTCGGCGCGCGACCGCGTGCTGGGTAGCATGGCCCTGACCGGGGTGCCGCGGGCCGCGCGGCTGAGATCACACCCGTAGAACCTGATCCGGGTAATGCCGGCGAAGGGAGGCAGTTGATTCCGAGAGCGTTGACGATCGCTACGTCCGATTCGGGCGGTGGTGCGGGGATCCAGGCCGATCTGAAGGCCTTCGCGGCCGCGGGCGTCCACGGCTCGTCGGCGCTCGTCGCGCTGACCGCGCAGAACACGACCGACGTGACCGCCGTGCAGGAGCTGCCCTCCGAGTTCGTCACCGCGCAGCTCGACGCTGTGTGGGACGACATCGGTGTGGACGCGGCCAAGACCGGCATGCTGTTCTCAAAAAGCCTGATCGACGTGGTCGCTGATTTCCTGCGCGCGCACCGGTTGCCGCTCGTCGTCGATCCGGTGATGATCGCGAGCTCAGGGGCAAAGCTCCTACGCGACGACGCGGTCGAGGCGCTCGTGGCGCGGCTGTTCCCGCTCGCGACGGTGATCACGCCGAACCTGAACGAAGCCGCGGCGCTCGCCGGCACGAAGGCACCGCGGCGTGAGCTCGCCGAACGGTTGCACGCGATGGGTGCACGGGCGGTGATCGTCACGGGCGGACACGGTGAGGAGGCGATCGATCACCTCTTCGACGGTGAGCGGCACGTCGAGATTCCCGTCGCGCGGCACGACGTGCGCGCGACGCACGGAGCGGGTTGCACGCATTCGGCCACCCTTGCCGCACTGCTCGCAAAAGGCCTGCCGCTCGAAGAGGCTGCGCGCGCTGCGGCCTACACCGCGTCCGAAGCCGTCCGCAACGGTCTTGTCGAGCTCGGCGCCGGCGAAGGCCCCGTCGACGTGCTGAACCTGAAAGGAGCCGCGTGAGCGTCTCTCCGGGAACGACCCTGGCGCGGCTGCGCGAGCAGAAGCCGCTCGTCCACCAGATCACGAACTACGTCGTCATGAACGAGACCGCGAACGCGACGCTCGCGCTCGGCGCGCTGCCCGTGATGGCGCACGCGCGCGAGGAGGTCGAGGAGATGGTCGGTCTCGCAGGAGCGCTCGTGATCAACATCGGCACGCTCTCGCCGCACTGGGTCGACGCGATGCTCGCCGCAGGCCGGGCCGCGAACGCGGAGAGCATCCCCGTCGTCGTCGACCCCGTCGGCGCCGGCGCGACGCGCTACCGCACGGAGACGGCGAAGCGACTGCTCGACGAGGTGGACGTGACGGTGCTGCGCGGCAACGCGGGCGAGGTGGCGACGCTCGTCGGCCTCGAGGCCGAGGTCCGCGGCGTAGAGTCGATGGGCGTAGGCGGCGATCCGGCCGAGCTCGCGCAGGCCGCAGCACGCACGCTGGGCGTGGTCGCGTCGGTCACCGGCCCGGTTGACCATGTCTCCGACGGCGAGACCACGTTCGGGGTAGCGAACGGCCACGAACTGCTCGGAACGGTGAGCGGTACCGGCTGTATGTCGACCGCGATCACAGGGTGCTTCCTCGCGGCGAACGAAAACGCCCTCGAAGCGGCCGCGGAGGCGCTGGCTGCATTTGGCGTGGCCGGCGAAGACGCGGCCGAAGGAGCCCATGGCCCGGGCTCGTTCCACGTCGCTCTCTACGACGCGCTCTACAACCTCGACCCGTCCTCGCTCGATCGGCGCGCGCAAGTGGCTCAAAGCGACAACGTCGGATGAAGCTCCATGCCCTCGTGGACGATCTGGACACGGCTCGCGCCGCGATTGCCGGAGGCGCTACGGTCCTCCAGCTGCGGATCAAAGGCGCGCCGACCGACGAGGTCGTCCGTCTGGGACAGGAGTTCCAGTTGGTGGCTCAGAGCCACAACGTTCCCCTGATCGTCAACGACGATGTCGAGGCTGCGCTCGCGCTGGGGACGGACGGCGTCCATCTCGGCCAGGACGACGACGGGCTCGAGCGCGCCGTCGGGGCCGGGCTGATCGTCGGCGTGTCCGCAAGGGACATCGGCCAGGCGATCGCCGCGGAGCGCGCCGGCGCTCGCTACATCGGCGCGGGGCCGATCTGGGCGACGCCTTCCAAGCCTGACGCCGACCAGCCGATCGGGCTCGACGGTCTCGCCGGAATCGCGAACGCGGTCGCGATTCCGGTCATCGCGATCGGCGGCATCGACGCGACGAACGCGGGCGCGTGCATCGCGGCAGGCGCCGCCGGGGTGGCCGTGATCCGCGCAGCAGGCGACGCGCCCGCGCTCCGCGCGGCGATCGATGGAGCTTTCGCAACTCGGTGAGCTCGGGCTCCTCGCGGAGCTCGAGCGGCGCGGGCTCGCGCAGCAGATCGAGAACGACGCGGCTCAAGTCGGCGGGCTTGTCGTCACGCAAGACGCGCTCGCCGAGGGCGTGCATTTCCGCCTCGACTGGATCTCCTGGCGCGACCTCGGCTGGCGCGCCGCCGCCGTGAACCTCAGCGACCTCGCGGCGTCGGGCGCCGACCCGCTCGGCCTGCTCGTGTCGCTTTCGGCGCCCGCGAGCACCCGCGCGGAGGACGTCTTCCAGCTCTACGAGGGAATCGCCGAGACCGGGGTGCCGGTTCTGGGCGGCGATACGACGCGCGCAGAGCTGGTCTTCATCAGCGTCACGGCGCTCGGCCGCTCCGAGCGCGTACCGGGACGCGGCGGCGCGAAGCCTGACGACTTGCTGGTCGTGACAGGCCCGCTCGGGGCCGCAGGCGTCGCGTTCCGCAACGGTCGCTACCTTCGCCCGACACCGCGCCTCGAGGAGGGCGAGCGGCTCGCACGTGTCGCAAACGCCATGCTGGACATCTCGGACGGGCTTCCGCGAGACGCCGCGCACATCGCGCACCGCTCGGTGGTGCGTTGCGTCATCGACCTCGACCGCGTCCCGCTCGTGGAGGGCGCGAACGTCGACGACCTCAACTTCGGCGAGGACTTCGAGCTGCTCGCGGCGACACCCGACCCGCTGGACTTCACGGTGATCGGCCGCTGCGAGGAGGGCTCAGGGGTCGTCGGACTCCCGCCCGGCGGCTGGGACCACTTCCGCTAGCGCGCGCTCGTAGTCCCCGCGCTTGCGCACGCCGTCGAGGATGGCGACAGGCTCGTCGTCGCGGAGGATCACAACCGTCGGCAACGCGAGCACGCCGAACCGCATCCCGGTCTCCGGCTCCGCGTCCACGTCGACCCGAGAGAAGCGGACACTCGGATAGCGCGGCGCAAGTTCCGCGAGCAGCGCCTCGACCGGCTTACACGGGCCGCACCACGGCGCGGTGAACTGCAGCACCTCGATCATAGGCGACCCGCGAGCGCTTGCGCGCGAATCAGCGGCACCTTCCAGATCGCCTCGAGCACGATCGCGCGAGACATCTTCGAGCCGCCCTCCTCGCGGTCGACGAACGTGATCGGGACCTCGACGACCCGGAATCCATTGCGGAGCGAGCGATAGGTCGTCTCGATCTGGAACGCGTAGCCCTTCGAGTGGATCGCGTCGAGGTCGATTGACTCGAGCACGCGCCGGCGGTAGCACTTGAAGCCTCCGGTGAGGTCGCGGACACGCGTCTGCAGCCAGAGTTGTGCGTAGACGCAGCCGCCGCGGGAGATGAAGCGCCGCACGAAGCCCCAGTTCGGGATCGAGCCGCCCGGCACGTAGCGCGAGCCGAGAACGAGGTCCGCGCCGGCCTCCGCCGCCTCGATCAAGCGAGGCACGTCCCGGGGATGGTGCGAGAAGTCGCAGTCCATCTCGAGAACGAGCTCGGCGCCGTCGGCCAGCGCGCGTTGGAAGCCCGCGAGGTAGGCGGGCCCGAGACCCTCCTTCCGTTCCCGATGGAGCACCGCAACGAAGTCGAGCTCGGCCGCCAGCCGGTCGGCGATCTCGCCGCTGCCGTCCGGCGAGTTGTCGTCGATCACGAGCACGCGGACGCCAAGCTCGCCGAGCGCGCGCACCATCCGCTCGACGTTCTCGCGCTCGTTGTAGGTGGGAAGGCAGACGGTGGCCTGCACGTCCGTACTATCACTGTCCGTGGCCAAGACGCTCCCGAGGAACCAAGACGTTGCGGAGCAGCTCGACCTGCTCGCCGACTTCCTCGAGCTCGAGGGCGAGGCGTCGTTTCGGGTCCTCGCCTACCGCCGCGCGGCCACGCGCGTGCGGGAGACTGCGGGACCGGTCGCCCAGCTCGCCCTGGACGGGAAGGCGAAGGACCTGCCCGGGATCGGCAAAACGATCCAGGAGAAGATCGTCCAGATCGTCGACGACGGCGAGATCCAGGCGCTGACGAAGCGCAAAGCCATCGTCCCCCCGGAAATCGTCACCTTCATGCGCCTGCCGGGCCTCGGCCCGAAGTCGGCCGCGAAGATCTGGAAGCAGCTCGGCATCGACACCGTCGAGGGGCTGCGCGCGGCCGCCGAGGCGCAGCAGCTCCGCGCGCTCCCCGGCTTCGGCGCACGCACCGAGGAACGCATCCTGCACGCGCTCTCGCAGAAGGCCACGCTCGAGCCGGTGCGGCCGCTCCTCGGCCAGGGGCTCGCGCCGGTGCTCGCGGTGGTCGACGTGCTGCGCGAACACCCGGCTGCCGATCTCGTCAGCGAGGCGGGCAGCGTCCGCCGCCGCAAGGAGACGTTCCGCGACCTCGACATCATCGCGACCGCGAACGACCCACGCGCGCTCACGGACTACTTCGTGAAGCTGAACTGGGTCAGCGACGTCGCCGCGCACGGCGACACGAAGGCGACCGTCGTCTCGCACGACGGTCTCCGCTTCGATCTGCGCGTCGTGCCGCCCGAGTCGTTCGGGAACCTGCTCCAGCATTTCACGGGCTCGAAGCACCACAACGTCGCTCTTCGCGAGGCAGCGGTCAAGAAAGGTCTTTCGATCTCGGAGTACGGCGTCAAGACCGTCGAGACGGGCGAGGTTTTCAAGACCCGCGACGAGGCCGAGCTCTACGACTACCTCGGCTACCAGCACATCCCGCCGGAGCTTCGCGAGAACCTCGGCGAGCTCGACGTCGCGCGGAAGGGCGAGCTGCCGGAGCTCGTCGAGCTGAAGGACGTGCGCGGCGACCTGCACTTGCACTCGACCTGGTCCGCGGACGGCAAGAACACGATCGAGGAGATGGCGCGCAAGTGCATCGAGCTCGGCTACGACTACATGGCGATCACCGACCACTCGCACTATCTCCGCGAGGGCCGGCTCGAGGCGCAGTGGCGCGAGATCGAGCAGGTGAACGAGCGGGTGGCGCCGTTCCGCGTCCTGCGTGGGATCGAGTGCAACATCCGCGCGAACGGCGAGGTCGACGTCGCCGAAGAGCTGCTCGCCCAATGCGACTGGGTGCTCGCGTCGCTGCACCAGGCGTTCGACAAGAACCCGACCGAGCGGATCATCAGCGCGATGGAGCATCCGCGTGTGCACTGCATCGGCCACCCGACCGCGCGCAAGATCAACAAGCGCCCGCCTGCCGAGGTCGACATCGAGCGCGTGATCGAGAAGGCGCTCGAGACGAACACGTTTCTCGAGATCAACTCGCAGCCGGACCGGCTCGACCTGCGCGACGTGAACGCGCGGCGTGCCGGCGAAGCCGGGCTGAAGATCCCCGTCGACACCGACGCGCACGAGGTGAGCGCGCTCGAGTGGATGGAGATCGGGATCGCGCAGGCGCGCCGCGCGTGGCTGACGAAGGACCACGTGCTCAACACACGCGCGTGGAAGCAGATCGAGAAGCTGAAGAAACGCTAGCGCTCGAACGCGAGGCGCAGACCGAGCGCGACGAGCACGACGCCGCTGACCGCCTCCGTCACGCGCCGGAACCTCCGGCTTCGCGCCACGCGGCTGACGATGTACGTGTAGGTCACGAGCCACGAGAGCCCGATCGAGACGAAGACCGCCGCCAGCAGGACGGACTTCGCGACCGCGGGATCGTCGGACGAGATGAACTGCGGGAGGAGCGTCGTAAAGAGCACCGCCAGCTTCGGGTTGAGCAGGTTCGTGACGAGGCCCTGCCGGAAGGGTGAGCCGCGTCGCTTCGGCGCCTCGGCGAGCGGTTCCTCGTCCCGGCGGACCGCGCGCAGCGCCTGAACGCCCAGGTAGACGAGGTAGACGGCGCCGGCCAGCTTCAGCGCCGTGAAGACCGTCGCCGACGCCGCCAGGACCGCCGCGACGCCGAGCGCGCTCGCCGTGACCCACCCGAGCAGCCCGACCGCGATTCCCGCGACCGTGCGCAACCCCGCCGGGCGGCCGGCGCGCAGGGTGTTGCGGAGCACGAGCGCCATGTCAGGACCCGGCGTCAGCGTCAGCACCACTGCGACGCCGACGAACGCGAGCAACTGGCGGTCGAACATCAGAGTGTCCGCAGCACGCCGAGGAATTCAGCTGGTGAGTGGACGACCACGTCTGCCTGCTCCGTGATCCCGCGCGGGCTCTCCGCCGAAGCGACGCCCACGCGCACGCCGAGCTCGAGCTCGCCGACGACGTGGAACGCGTCGAGGTCGGTCGTGTCGTCGCCGGCATAGAGAGCGCGTCTCAGACCGCGCTCGCCGAGGAGCGCTCGCACGGCCGTGCCCTTGCTCGCGTCGACCGGCGGACGGATCTCGAGCACCTTGCGACCGAAGCGCGGCCGCAGGCCCGCCTCGCGCGCGCGCTCGGCGACCTGCAGCAGGAACGCCTCCGCAGCCCCCTCGTCGTCAGCGCCGCGGTAGTGGAACGACAGCGTCAGGCCCTTGTCCTCGACCGGCCAGTCGACCGAGTCCGCGAACGAGCGCAGCGCCTCCCGCCACTGCGGCGCGGACGGCTCGAGCTCGAGCCCGTGCTCGCCCACGTAGACGAGGTCGTCGAGGCCCACGATCCGCTTCGCGTCCGCCCCCGTGCGTCCGCTCACGCATGCGACGAGGGCGTACTTCCCGTGCAGCCGCAGTACCTCCTCGCGCGTGTCGTCGGGCACGGCAGCATCTTCGGGCCGTGGAACGATCGGAGCGAGGACGCCGTCGACGTCGAGGAAGATCGCGGCCTGTTGCGGCTCAGCGCTGAGTCGTTCGAGCAGAGCCTCGCCGTCCACGAACCTACGATACGCGCGTGCGCCTCGCGCTGATCGGCCTTGCCGCGGGTTTCCTGAGCGCGCTCTTCGGAGTCGGCGGCGGCATCATTGTCGTCCCGCTCCTGCTCTTGCTCTGCCGCTACCGCCCGCATGCGGCGACGGCGACCTCGCTCGCCGCGATCGGGATCACCGCGCTCGCCGGCACGATCACGTACGCGATCCACGGGGAGGTGCATCCGGGGTATGCGGTACTCGTCGGGCTTCCCGCTGCGCTCGGCGCGACAGTGGGCACGACGCTGCAGCAGCGGATCCGCGCGCAGCTCCTCTCGTACCTCTTCGCGCTCTTCCTCGTCGGCGTCGGGATCACGATGCTGCTGTGACGCTCGCGCTCGCGGTCGTCCTCGGCTTCTCGGCCGGGATCGTCGCCGGGATGTTCGGCGTCGGCGGCGGCATCCTCTTCGTGCCGACGCTCGTCCTGCTCGGGCTCGGTCAGCTGGAGGCAGAGGCCACGTCGCTGGCAGCGATCCTGCCGACCGTCGCCGCCGGCACCTGGCGCCAGGCGCAATACGGGAACGTCCGCTGGAAGCCCGCGCTCGTGCTGGGCGGCGTCTCGGTCGTGGGCGTCCAGATCGGCGCGCTCGTGGCCCTCTCCATGCCGGAGCACGTTCTGAGACGCCTGTTTGCCGTCTTGATCCTCGCTGTGGCCGGCCAGATCGCCTGGCAGGCCCGGACCGGATAGGCCACACTGAGGACGTGTCGAGTCTGGAGGACATCTGGATCCCGCTTGTCGACGAGCCGATCGGCGGCATCGTCGAGCGCATCCAGCGCGACAACCCGGACATTGCCGCGCTCGTCGAGTCGCCGCACAGGGTGCTCGCGTTCCGGACCTTCGCCTACATCCGCGTCGGGCTCGTCCTCGGCCAGCTGCTCTTCGAGAACGAGCTCCCGCCCTACGACGGCTCGGAGACGTGGATCGACCAGCTGCTGAAGGACCCTGAGCACGCCGCCGCGCTCGAACGCGAGGTGCGCGCGGTCGCCGAAGAGATCGCGAGCGACCCGAAGTACGCGACCGACGAGCCGCTCGGCCCGGACGACGAGACGCGCACCCGCTTCCGCGAGTTCGCGAAGAAGCAGCTCGGCCGCTAGCGCTGGTCCTCGTATGCGTGCCTGAGCGCGGCGCTCAGTGGTCCGCGATCCGGCTCACGCCGAAGATGAGCGCGAACCCGAGAATGGTCAGCCCGACGCGTTTCGCCGAGGGGTGCTCGTGCGCGTGCGGAAGGAGATCGGTTGCGCCCATGAACAGGAAAAACCCGGCGTAGAGCGCGAGCAGCTCGCCGAGGTTCTCCTCCGAGACCGAAAGCACGCTGCCGACGATCGCGCCCGCGATCGGCGTGAGAGCGTCGACGACGAGCCAGCGCAGCGCGCGGATGCGGTCGTTGCTCTGGCGGAGCACGAACCCCACGGTGTTGAGGCCGTCCGCGAAGTCGTGCGCGATCACGGCGACGAAGACGAGGAATCCGGTCGCGTTGTCGATGTTGAACGCGAGTCCGATCCCGAGGCCGTCGATGAAGCTGTGCAGGGAGAGCCCAGCCGCTCCCAACGCGCCGACCTGTGCGTGGGCGCGGGCATGCTCGGCGTCGTCGCGATGGTGGAGGACGAGGGCACGCTCGGCGAGGAAGAACGTGAGGAAGCCGACGCCGACGAGCAGCCCGACGCGTTGCGGATCGTCCACGATCTCGATCGCCTCGGGCAGGACATGGAAGAGCGCGACGGCGACGACGACGCCGCCGGTCAGCGCGATCGCGGTCGAGAGCTCGCGCGAGAGCCTCAGTGCCGTAAAGCCGCCCGCGAGCGTCGAGATCGTGGTCAGCGCGGCGAGTGGGAGGACGATCCAGTTCATGCGCAGCGTGCGCAGCGGCCGTACACGTCGAGCTCGTGGCTCTCGGCCGTAAAGCCGTGGCGGCGCTTGAGCACGGCCGGCGAAGGTGCGCCGCAGAGCTCCGTGTCCTCGACGGCGCCGCACGAGATGCAGACCAAGTGGTGGTGGTGGCCGGAGTGGCAGCGCACGTACGCGCCCTCGCCGACGCCGGCGAGCTGGCGGATGCTTCCCGCCTCGCGCAAGAGCTCGAGCGTGCGGTAGACCGTCGCGAGTCCGAGGCCCGGCTCGGCGCGGCGGGCGCGGTCGTACAGCTCCACCGCGGTGAACGCGCCGGGGAAGACCCCGACCGCATCGAGCACTGCACGCCGCTGAGGCGTGAGCCGGGCGGAGGACGGAAGGGCGAGCTCCATCGACGTGATGCTACTGAGAGTGAGTCTCAGTCGCAAATCGAGCCGAGAGGCCGCACGCAGCCACGTGTGCCAGAATCAAGTGCTTCGTGGGCAAGCGGTTGTCCATCGCCCTGGCGCTCCTCCCGCTCGCTCTTGCACCCGGGCTCGCGGGTGCGGGATCGACGGCGCGAAACGGCGGCGCGACCGCGCAGGCCTACGCGATCAAGGTGATCGTCCCCGGACAGAACGGCGCTGCGACGGCCGCCGTCTCGGCGCCGAACGACGCTGTGTCATTCGGGAACCCCTCCTCGTACACGAGCCCGGACGTCCTCTCCTGGGGCTCTTCTGTCGCCTCCGCGTCCGCGAGTCCCGGCCAAACCGCGACTGCCAGCGCGTCGGCGGTGCTGAGCTCGCTCTCGCTGTTCGGCGGCGAGGTCACGGCGACGTCGATCACCGGAAAGGTGCAGGCCACTGCGAACGCCGCGAGTGCGAGCGGGGGCTTCGACGGTTCAGGCGTCGCGACTCTCGTCGTGCAAGGGCAGGCCGTCTCGGCGGGTCCCGGCGAACGTGTCGCGCTCGGCGACTGGGGCTCGGCGATCGTGCTCGCCGAAGGGTCGGCGCCCGCGGCGACGAGCTTCCGCGGCAACGTCACGGCGCTCGACATTCGGCTCAACGCGGACCACGGCGGGTTACCCGCGGGAACGCAGATCCTCGTCGGCTACGCGGAGGCCGCCGTCACGTCGCCCGAGCCGACGCCGACCACGACGACGAGCCCGCCAACGCCTGTTCCGTCGCCGCCGAGGAGCGGCAAGCAGCCGAAGCCGCCGGAGCAGGTCCCCGGCGCGCCGCCGGTCATCCGGCAGCCCCCGATCGGCGTGAAGCCGAAACTGACGAAGGGGCGGTACGTCTTCCCGGTCTACGGCGCTTGCTCGTTCACGAACACGTTTGCGGCTCCGCGCGCCGACACCGGTTGGCACCACGGCGAGGACATCTTCGCGGCGCTCGGGACGCCGCTGCTCGCGGTCGCGGACGGCACCGTCTTCTCGGTCGGCTGGAACGACGTCGGCGGCTACCGCCTCTGGCTCCGCGACAAGCTGGGCAACCAGTTCTACTACGCGCACCTCTCCGCGTTCTCACCGCTCGCCGTGAACGGCGCGCAGGTGAAGGCGGGCGACGTGCTCGGCTTCATGGGCAACTCGGGCGACGCGCAGGGGACGCCGTACCACCTGCACTTCGAGATCCATCCCGTGCAGATGCTGTACATGGGGTACGACGGCGTGATCGCCCCCTACCCGATGCTCGTCGCGTGGAGGCGGCTCGAGGACATCCAGTTCCCGGACGGGACCGGCTGGGCCCCCGCCGCCCCGGCCGGCGCGCAGGCGCCGAAACCCGGCGCGATCGTGCTCCAGGTCACCGACATCTCGGTCGCGAGCGGCCTGCGCCCCGGCTCGCTCGCGCGTGCGTTCGTCGCGCCGGTCTCCTCGGAGGGAGACGGGGCGCTGATCCGCGCGTTCACGCCGTCGGTCGTGCCGCCGGGCGGTCTACGGCAAGGCCTTCGCGCGCAGCGCGGCGACTAAGCGGCTGAGTTCTTGCCCTGGTAGGTGAAGTCTTCCTCGCCGCCCCCGAACAGCTGATCCGAGAGCCACTTGCGCGTCGCCGGACCGGTGACGGGGTTGAAGAGGATGCCGAGCGTGATGCCCGCGATCAGCAGCGCCGTGTTCCGGCCGGAGTGATCCTCCCTGCCCTGGAGCCGGTTCGCCGCCTTGCGCAGATCCTCGACCGCCGACTTCAAGTTGTCGCGGATGTCCTCGTCCGTCGCGACCCGTGTCGCGAGCGGGACGACTCCGCGGCCGCCGAGCAACTCGTTGTAGACGTCGCGGGCCGCCTCGAACGCCTCGCGCACGTTCTTGCGCAGTTCGTCGTCCTTGATCGCACGCTCGACGTACGGCCGAACGTTGTCCGCCGCGTCGGAGACTCGATCTTTTGTCTTCGCCATGCTCCTCGGTTCCTTTCGCTCGCTTGCCGCTCGGTTCTACCCCTTGCCCTCGCGCCTCTAATCCTCGCTGCTTGCGGCGGGGCTGAGTCGGAGGAACCGCCGCTTCGGCTCTCGGGCCCCGGCTGGACGGCGGAGGGGCCCGCCGGCTGGCAGGTCGAGCGGCGGCCGCGGACGGTGATCGCGAGGCGGCCGGACGGCGACGAGAAGGTCGTGGTTGCGCAGTTCAAGCTCCCGAAGCCGTTCCGGCCGCGGCTCTGGCCGAAGGCCAAACCCGAGCTGCGGAAGCTCGCCGAGACGATCGCCGTCCAGACCTCGCCGGCAGCGAAGGTCGCCGCGCCCGAGGAAACGACGCTCGCCGGGCGTCGCGCACTGTCGTTCGATGTCACCTACGAGCGCAACGGCGAGGCCCGCGTCGACCGGCTCATATTCCTGCTCGTCGGACAGCGCGAGTTCCAGGTCACCTGCTCGATCTCGCTCGAGGAGCGGGCCGCCGGTGACGCCGCTTGCGCGCTGCTGCGGCGGACCTTTCGCCTACGCGCCTAGCGCCTCGGTGGGGTATTCCGAACGGTTCGACCGGTCGACGCAGACGGTCGCGCGGCGGAGCCGCGCGACCTGAGGGCCGCGCCGTCAAACGGCGCCTGCGGCCGCACGACGCTCGGTCCCGGCGGCGCGCTTGAGCCTGCGCGCCTTCGTGCCGTCGAGCGCCGCTTCGAGCACCTGCTCGACCTCGTCGGCGAGGACGAAGTCGATTCCTTTCTGCGCCTCCGCCGGCAGGTCCTCGAGATCGGGCTCGTTCTCGCTGGGGAGGATCACGCGCTTCAGCCCCGCACGCTGCGCCGCGAGCACCTTCTCGCGGACGCCGCCGATCGGCAGGACCTGTCCGGTGAGCGTGATTTCGCCGGTCATGCCCACGTCGGCCGCGACCGGGCGGCCCGTGATCAGCGAGACAATCGCCGTCGCCATTGCGACGCCGGCAGACGGCCCATCCTTCGGCACCGCGCCCGCCGGGACGTGGATGTGCACGTCGTGGGCCGCGAACCAACCCGGATCGAGCCCGAGCGGCACGGCCTTCGCACGCACCCACGAGAATGCGGTCTCCCCGGACTCCTGCATCACCTCGGAGAGCTGGCCGGTGAGCTTCAGCCTTCCCTTGCCGTCGTAGGCGCCTGCCTCGATGAACAGGATCTCGCCGCCGACGGGCGTCCACGCGAGCCCGGTCGCTACGCCCGGCTCGGAGACGCGCTTGCGAACCTCGCCCGAGTAGCGCCGCGGGCCGAGCCACTCGCGCACCTTCGCGTCGTCGATCTTCACCTTCTCGGCCTCGCCCTTCGCGATCGCGGTCGCCGCCTTGCGGCAGAGCGCGGCGATCTGCCGCTCAAGATTCCGGACGCCGGCTTCGCGCGTGTACTCGCGGATCACGAGCCGCAGGGCCTTGTCGCCGATCGTCACCTTCGACGCCGTCAGGCCGTGCTCGCGCAGCTGTTTCGGGACCAGGTACTTCCGAGCGATCCCGAACTTCTCGTCCTCGGTGTAGCCGGAGAGGAAGATCACGTCCATGCGGTCGAGCAGCGGCGACGGGATCGTGTCAGTCGTGTTCGCCGTGCAGATGAAGAGCACGCGCGAGAGATCGAACGGGAGGTCGAGGTAGTGGTCGCGGAACGACGACTGCTGCTCGGGGTCGAGCACCTCGAGCATGGCGCTCGCCGGGTCGCCGCGGAAGTCCGCGCCCATCTTGTCGATCTCGTCGATCAGGAAGACCGGGTTCTTGGTCTCGGCGTCGCGGAGCGCGCGGATGATCGTCCCCGGCATCGCGCCGATGTACGTACGCCTGTGGCCGCGGATCTCGGCCTCGTCGCGCACCCCGCCGACCGAAATGCGCACGAACTTGCGGCCGAGCGTGCGCGCAATCGAGTGGCCGAGCGAGGTCTTGCCGACGCCCGGCGGGCCGACGAAGCAGAGGATCGGCGCGCGGAAGTCCTGCCGCAGCTTGAGCACGGCGAGGTACTCGATGATCCGCTCCTTGACTTTGTCCAGGTCGTAGTGGTCCTCGTCGAGGACCTTGCGCGCCTCGTCGAGATCGAGGTGGTCCGGCGTCGTCTTGTCCCATGGGAGCGTGAGGATCCACTCGAGGTACGTGCGGATGACGCCGTGCTCGGCGGACGCGGCGGGGAGCCGCTCGAGGCGTGCGAGCTCACGCTCGGCCGCCTTGCGAACATCTTCCGGAAGCTCGAGTGCTTCGAGGCGCTCACGCAGCTCTTCGATCTCGGCGCGCTCGGGATCGCTCTCGCCGAGCTCGTCCTGGATCGCCTTCAGCTGCTGGCGCAGGAAGAACTCGCGCTGGCCCTTCTCGATCTCGGACTGGACCTGCGTCTGGATCTTCGTCCCGAGCTCGAACACCTCGAGCTCACGGTTCAGGATCCGCGAGACCTCGCGGAGCCGCTCCTCGACGTTCGCCGTCTCGAGCAGCTGCTGCTTCTCCTCGGTCTTGATCCGCATCGTCGAGGCGACGAGGTGACAGAGCGCGCTCGGGTCGTCGACGTTCGCCGCCGCGAGCTGCAGCTCCTCGGGCAGATACGGGACGAGTCCGATGATGCGCGCGAAGAGGTTCTGCACGTTCCGCGTCAGCGCCTCGACCTCGCGCGACTCGACGAGCTCGTCCGGTACCTCGACGAACTCGCCGACCAGGTACGGCTCCGTCTGGACGGGCTGGACGAGGCGGATGCGGCGCAGGCCCTGGACGAGCACCCGCAGCGTCCCGTCGGGCACGCGGATCATCTTGTGGATCACGGCAGCGGTCCCAACCTCGTAGATCTCGTCGAAACCGGGCTCCTCGGTCTCCGAGCTCTTCGAGGCGATCAGCGCGATCATCCGGTCGCCGGCGACAGCGTCGTCGACGAGCCTGATCGAGCGCTCCTGCCCGACCGCGAGCGGCGTCATCGACTCGGGGAAGACGACGGTCTCGCGGAGCGGCAGCACCGGGAGGACGTGCGGGATCTCGACCTCGTCGGGTTCGAGCAGCGGGGTTTCGATCTCGCTCACGGCGTTCTCCGCACCTCGATCGGCACCCTCGCCGCCTTCGGAGCGCGCGCGGCGAGCGGAAGCACGATTCGCAGCAGGCCGCGCTCGTATGTCGCAGTGGTGTTCTTCGCGTCGACGTCTTCGGCGAGCTCGAGCTGCCGCTCGAAGGGGCCGTACTCGATCTCGCTGCGGTACCACACCTCGCCGTCGCTGCGTGGACGCGGGCGCTCGCCGGCGATCAGCAGCCGGCGGCCCTCGAGCACGACCTGGATCCGCTCCGGGTCGGCGCCTGCGACCTCGACGACGATCTTCAGCGCCGACGGGTCGTCGGAGCGGGAGACGTCGATCTGCGGGCGGTAGCCGCGGCGCATCCCGGCTGCGAAGCGCGGCACCTGCCAGAGGTCGGTGAAGAGCTCCTCGAGCTCGTTCAGGCGGTCGATATCGCGGCGTCGTGCCATTCGGTACAGCGTAGAGTGCCCATCCGTGCCGCGCCTGATGCGCATCGTGAAGGCGGCGCTCGGCTTCGTCGCGGCCTCGCTCATCATCTGGTACGAGGCCGTTCGGCGTACGCCGGGGGTGAAACGCCGCAAGGCTACGCGGCGCGTACTCAGGAAACGTGATCGAGCCTGATCAGCGAAGCGCGGCGTACAGGACGATCCCGATCCCGATCACGACCGGAAACCACGCCCAGCGCAGCCACGAGAACGCACGCTGCTCGCCGGGGCGCGGACCGGGCTCGGGCGTGTAGGGATCGACGGGCGGCGCCGGCTGGCGAGGGATGTCGTCCTCGCCCTCGATGACGCCTGCCTCGGGATCGACGAGCTCCTCACGATCCTGCTCGTTCACGTGGTGAAAGTAGCATCGCGCGGATGATTGCGAAGGGATTGATCGCCGCGGGCGGCGAGGCAACGCGGCTCGGGGAGCTGACGCGCGTCGCGAACAAGCACCTGCTTCCGGTCGGGCGGTGGCCGATGATCTACTACCCGCTGCAGCTGCTCCAGCTTGCGGGGATCCGCGAGGTGCTGATCGTCACCGGTCAGGGGCACGCGGGACAGTTGATCGATCTGCTGGGCGATGGACGCATGCCCGCGCGTGGGTCGGACGAGCTGCTCTTCGAGCTCGATCTCTCGTACAAGGTGCAGACCGAGCCCGGCGGCATCGCCCAGGTCGTCGGCATGGCGGAGGGGTTCGCGGGGAGCGGCAAGCTCGTCGTGTGCCTGGGGGACAACCTCTTCGAGTATGCGGAGGTCTCGGCGATCAGCTCGTGGGCCGACGACGGCGAGGGCGCGCAGATCTTCGTCAAGGAGGTGCCCGACCCTGAACGCTTCGGGGTGGTGGTCTATGGGGACGACGGTCGCGTCACCGATATCGTCGAGAAGGCGGGCGTCGTCGACCTGCGCTACCCGGCTCCGCCCACGTCGGACGCCGTGGTCGGCCTCTACTGCTACGACGACGCGGTCTACGAGATCATCCGCGGTCTGCACCCGTCCAGCCGAGGGGAGCTCGAGATCACGGACGTCAACCGAGCCTACGCGGAGCGCGGCGCGCTCGCAGTGCGTCACGTGCGGGGTTGGTGGCACGACGCGGGCGCCCACGAGGCGCTCGCGGAGCTCGGAGCGCTCGTCGAGGAGACCGGAGCGAACAAGGTCGCGTGAAGGGGATCGAGATCATCGAGCTCACGAGGTTCGAGGACGAGCGCGGCTGGTTCATCGAGCTGGCGCGCGCGTCGCGCCTGCGCAAGCCGTGGAAGCAGACGAACCTCTCCTGCTCGCGGAAGGGCGTGATCCGCGGGCTGCACTACCACGAGCGGGGCCAGGACGACCTCTTCGCATGTCTGCAGGGCAACGCACGTGTCGTCGTGCTCGATCGCGAGACGGGTGAGACCTTCACGCGCGACATCGGCGACGACGACCTCGTCGCCGTCTACATCCCGGGCCACTACGCGCACGGCTTCGAGGCGCTCAGCGACCTCCTCTTCTGTTACCACGTGACGGAGGAGTACGACCCATCCGATCCCGACGAGCACGCGATCGCGTGGAATGACCCGCGCGTCGCGCATCTCTGGAGCACGAAGTCGCCGATCCTCTCGCAGCGGGACCGCGACGCGTCGTCGTAACGGGCGCGGGCGGGCAGCTCGGCCGCGCGCTTGTCGAGACCTTCGCGTCGGACGACGTAGTGGCGCTCACCCACGAAGAGTGGGACGTCACCTTGCCGCCGCCGGAGCTCGCAGCCGACCTGGTGCTCCACACTGCGGCGTGGACGGACGTCGACGGAGCGGAGGAGGACCCGCAAGGCGCGGCCGCCGTGAATGTCGGCGGCACGCAGCACGCCGCCTCGCTCGGGGCACCGCTCGTTTACTACTCGACCGACTACGTCTTCGACGGGCGCAAGACGACGCCGTACGTCGAGTCGGATCCAGCCAACCCGCTCTCCATCTACGGCCGCACGAAGCTGCACGCGGAAGCAGCTGCGGGCGACCAGGCCTGGATCGTCCGCTCGTCGTGGCTCTTCGGCCTGACCGGGCACAACTTCGTGCGGACGATGCTGCGCTTGGGCGCCGAGCGGGACGAGGTGTCGGTCGTCGACGACCAGCGTGGCTCGCCGACTTACGTCGGCCACCTCGCCGAGGCGACGCGCAGCATTGTCGAGCTCCCGTTCGGCAGCTACCACGTCGCGGCCGCAGGTGACTGCAGCTGGGCCGAGTTCGCAGAGGCGATCTTCGAGGAGGCGGGGCTCGAGTGCCGCGTGCGGCGGATCGCGACCGCGGAGCTCGGCCGGGCGGCCCCGCGCCCCGCCTACTCCGTCCTGCGGTCGGAAAAACCGGAGACCCCAGTTCTGCCGAATTGGCGAGACGGACTTCGCGAATGCCTCGTGGCGCAGACATCCGGCTAGATGGTTGATGCCATGACCATCTAGGCTCTCGCCGTGCGACTGCTCGTTACCGGCGCCGCCGGGTTCATCGGGTCGAACTTTGTCCGCTACTGGCTGGACGCGCATCCCGGCGATCACGTCGTCGGGTACGACCTGCTCACCTACGCGGGCAATCGTGGCAGCCTCGCGGACGCAGACGAGCGAATCGTGTTCGTCCAGGGCGACATCGCGGACGGCGGCTTCGCGGAGCGCGTGGTGCGCGAGGAGGGGATCGACACGATCGTCAACTTTGCGGCCGAGTCGCACAACAGCCTCGCCGTGATCGACCCCGGTCGCTTCTTCCGCACGAACGTCATCGGTACGCAGACGCTGCTCGACGTCGCGCGCGAGGCAGGGGTCGAGCGCTTTCATCACGTGTCGACGTGCGAGGTGTACGGCGATCTCGCGCTCGACTCGGACGACGCCTTCACCGAGGACCACCCGTACCGGCCGCGGACGCCCTACAACGCGTCCAAGGCCGGCGCCGATCACGCGGTGCGCGCGTACCACGAAACGTACGGACTCCCGGTCACGATCACGAACTGCTCGAACAACTACGGGCCGTACCAGTTTCCGGAGAAGGTGATCCCCTTGTTCGCGACGAACGCGCTCGACGACCGGCCGCTGCCGCTCTACGAGGCGACGCAGAACAGGCGCGAGTGGCTGCACGTCGCCGACCATTGCCGTGCGATCGAGCTCGTGCTCGAGCGCGGCCGCGTGGGTGAGACGTACAACGTCGGCTCGGGTCTCGAGGCGTCGATCGAGGAGCTTGCCGACTGGATTCTCGAACTGACCGGTAAGCCTCACGACCTGAAGACGATCGTGCCCGACCGCCCCGGCCACGACCGCCGCTACCTACTCGACTCGACGAAGATCCGTCGCGAGCTCGGGTGGGAGCCGCAGTGGGAGTTCGAGGAAGGTCTCGCCGACACCGTGCGCTGGTACGCCGCGCACCGCGCCTGGTGGGAGCCGCTCAAGGAGCGCGCTCCGGTGCAGGAAACCGCCTGGCGCTAGCTCAGGCGCCGCACTGCTGCTTCGCCGCGGTCACGTCCGGGTGCGGCCCCAGGAGCTGCTCGCGCCGCTCGAGGTAGGGCAGCGCCTCGTCGCAGCGGCCGAGCTCGGCGAGCGCCTTGCCGACGTTGTAGTTCGCGTAGGCCTCGTACGTGCGGTCGTTGCCGCGCAGCCGCGCCAGCGCCTGCTGCGAGAGCGCGAGGGCGCGCTCCCAGTTCCCGCGTTCGAGCTCCGCCGTCGATTGGTCCTGCAGCGCGCGGGCCTGGCCGAGCGAGATGTTCCCGGGCGTACGCTGCGGCTCCGCCGTCACAGTGACCTCCGCGGTCGTTCCCTCTGCTGTCACGGTGCGGACGACCGTCGTCCTGCTCGCAGCCTCGCCGCCGCCGCTCGAGGCCAGGATCGCCGCCGCGACGAGGCCGGCGCCGAGCGGCGCCAGTAGGAGGATCGCCGGCACGAGCCACGGCGGGCGCCCACTGGCAGCCGGCGCGACGGTCTCCGTCTGCCCAGCCGCGGTCTGCACTGCATCCCGGAGGTCGGCGACGAACTCCGCTGCGCTCCCGTGCCGCTGCGCCGGGTCCTTGGCGAGCGCCCGCCGGAAGACGCCGTCGAGGCCAGGCGGCAGGTCACGTCGCCGCTCGCTGATCGACGGGATCTCAGCGTGCACGTGCGCCGCCGCCTCGGCCGCCGCTGTGTCGCCCTTGAACGGCCGCTCACCCGTCAGCAGCTCCCAGGCGACCACCGCGAGCCCGTACCGGTCGCTCGCAGGCGTCGCCCGCTCGCCCTGCGCCTGCTCGGGTGAGAGGTACCCGGCAGTGCCGAGCACGGTGCCCGTCTTCGTGAGCGAGTCGAGGCCGGCCGCGCTCGCGATCCCGAAGTCCGCGACATGGACGTTGTCGTCGCGGTCGAGCAAGAGGTTCCCGGGCTTGACGTCCCGGTGCACGACCCCCTCTGCGTGCGCCGCGTCGAGCGCAGTCGCCGCCTGCTCGAGCCACGTGAGCGCCTGCCCCGTCGGCACGCGCCCCGCGCGCAGCCGGTCGTCGAGCGACCCGCCGCCGAGGAACTCCATCACGATGTAGGGCCGGCCTGCCCACTCGCCGACGTCGAAGATGGTGACGACGTTCGGGCGGCCGGAGAGGCGCGCGGCCGCGAGCGCCTCGCGCGTGAAGCGCTCGCGCACCGCTTCGTCTCCGGCGAAACGCTCCGCGAGCACCTTCACGGCCACGGAGCGGCCGAGCGTCTCGTCGGTCGCCCTGAAGATCTCGCCCATCCCGCCGCGCCCGATTCGCTTGGGGCCGCGGTAGCGGGCGGGCAGGACCTCGGTCTCCACCGCCACGAGAGCCCAAGTTGCCGCCGTCGGGCTTCGGAAAACGCCGCGGGACCGTGAACTATGAGGATTCGGTGAACGCGCCCAGCCGTCGGTCGAGGGTTCCGGTACCCTCGTCCCCGCCTCCGCCATGGTCGGGCGCGAGGTCGGGGTTCGCGTCCATGCTTCGCCGAGCGCTCCTTCTCGTCTTCAGTGCATCGCTCGTCGCAACGAGCGCCGCGTCGGCTGCGCCGTCCTTCTTCATCAGCGGGCGTGGCTGGGGCCACGGGGTGGGCATGAGCCAGTGGGGTGCGTACGGCTACGCCCAGCACGGCACGACGTACGACAAGATTCTCGTGCACTACTACACCGGCACCGCCCTCGGCGCGGTCCCCGTCGCGCGCGTCCGCGTGCTGCTCGGCGAGGGAAAGAAGGCGGTCACGATCGCCTCCGACGTCCCCTTCCGCGTCCGCGACGGCTCCGGCCAGACGTACGAGCTCGAAGCGGGCGCCGTCGCGTTCGGCCCGGGCCTGAAGCTCAAGGTCGACCCGGCCGCCGAGCCAAAGCCGCTGGCCGCACCGCTCCTCTTCATGCCCGGGACGGAGCCGCTCCGCTACGGCAACGTGGTCTACCGCGGGCAAATCCAGGTGAACGTCGGCAAGCAGGTCCTCCAGATCGTGAACAACGTCGGCCTCGAGGCGTATCTCTACGGCGTCGTCCCGCGCGAGGTCCCGTTCACGTGGCCGCCCGAGGCGCTGAAGGCGCAGGCGGTCGTCGCGCGCTCGTATGCACTCGCCGTGCGGCGCACCGGCGCGTACGACCTCTACGCCGACACGCGCAGCCAGGTGTACGGCGGCGTCGCGGCCGAGAAGCCCTCGACGAATGCCGCCGTCGACGCGACCGCGCGTCAGGTGCTGCTCTACGACGGCAAGGTCGCGACCACGTACTTCTTCTCGACCTCCGGGGGCCGCACCGCGTCGGTTGAGGACGTCTGGGCCGGCGGCGAGCCGATTCCGTACCTGACGTCGGTGCCGGACCCCTACGACACGGCGTCGCCGCATCACGTCTGGGGTCCGTTCCCGTTCACGGCCAAGAAGCTCGTCTCGACCTTCAAGGTGCCGGGCCGGCTGCTCGACGCTCGAGCCACGCTCAACTCGTCGCAGCGCGTCGAGAGCGTGACGTTCGTCGGCAGCAAGGGGGAGGCCACGGTCTCCGGCGCAGACGTGCGCACGAAGCTGAAGCTCCGCTCGACTTGGTTCCGCGTCGGCGTCCTCTCGCTCGATCCGGCGACGGCTCCCGTCGAGTTCGGCCGCCAGGCCAAGCTGACCGGGCTCGCGCGCGGTTCCGCCAAGGTGACGCTGGAGCAGCGCGTCTCGGGTCAGGTCTGGGAGCCGGCTGCGCGCGTCACGCCGACGGGAGACGGCGCGTTCGCCGTCGCAGTGAAGCCGCTCGTCTCGACCGACTATCGCCTCGCCGTCGCCGCGGACGTCGCCGGCACTCCGGCGCGCGTCTCCGTGGCGCCGCGGGTGCGGCTGCAGCCCGTCACCGAGCAGACGACGCTGCGAGGGCTCGTCCGCCCCGTCGTCCCCGGCGCGCGCGTGGACGTCCAGCGCCTCTCCGGAACGGTGTGGCGGAACGTCGCCACGGGAGTGCTCGACACCGCCGGCGCGTTCGAGGCGGCCGTCAGGCTGACGCCGGGGACGTATCGCGCCCGCGTCGCCCCCGGACGCGGTCTCGTGCCCGGCGTGTCGCCGGTGCTCAAGGTCGTCGGGGGTTGATCCGCCTCCTGCTCGCCTGCTGCGCCGCGGCGCTCGTCTCGGCGACGCCGGCGGAGGCTGCGCGTTACGCGGTCGGCGTGCGCGAACGTGCGTCGCTCGACGCCGTCGCGGCGGCGGTCGCCTCCGCGACCGGTCGCGAGCCCGACCGCCATCTCGCCGACCTGCGCGCCCTCGTCGTCGAGTCCGCCTCCCCACGTGCCCTGCGCGCGCTGACGGGTGTCGCGTACGTCGAGCGCGTCGACGTTCCCCGCCGCCTTGCGTTCGTGCCGAACGATCCACTCGCGGCGAAGCAGTGGCATCTCGAGCAGGACCACGCCTTCGACTTCTGGCCGGAGCTCCCGGTCCTGCCGGGGATCAAGGTCGCCGTGATCGACTCCGGGATCGACGGTACGCACCCCGATCTGGTCGCCAAGATCGCCGGCTCGAGGAGCTTCGTCCGCGGGAACGCGCTCACCGACCAGCAGGGCCACGGCACGTTCGTCGCAGGGCTGATCGCGGCGCAGGCGAACAACGCGCAGGGTGTCGCCGGTATCGCCTTCCCCGCTCAGCTCCTGATCGCGAAGGTCGTCAACGCCAACCGGCTCGTCTCGCTCGAGGCCGAGGCGTCCGCGATCCGCTGGTCGGTCCAGAACGGCGCGCGCGTGATCAACATGTCGCTCGGCGGTCTCCGCGACCCGCGCAACCCGGAGCGCGACACGTACTCGCCGCTCGAGGCGGCGGCGGTCCGCTACGCCTACACGCGCGGAGCGGTGCTCGTCGCCGCGGTCGGCAACGCCGACCAGGCGCCTACGACGCCCTGGCCCTACGCGAGCTATCCGTCCGCGCTCCCACACGTGATCGGCGTCGGCGCGCTCGCCCGCGACGGCTCCGTCCCGAACTTCTCGAACCGAGACCCGATCTACAACGACCTGTCGGCCCCTGGGGAGGACATCGTCTCGACGTTCCCGCGCGCGCTCACGGCCGCCCGGACGACGTGCGTCGAGCAGGGCTACTCGCTGTGCAGTACCGACGACTACCGACACGCGGAAGGCACGTCGTTCGCAGCGCCCCAGGTCGCTGCCGCCGCCGCGTTGCTGTTGAGCGTCCGGCCGACGCTGCAGCCCGACCAGGTCGCGAACGTGCTCGAGCGGTACGCGGAGGACGTCAATTCCACGAACGGATGCCAGCGCTGTCCGCCGCTCCGCGACGCGTACAGCGGTTGGGGTCGCTTGAACATCTCGAAGGCGCTTGCGGCTCTCCAGGGCCCTCTGCCCTCGCCCGACCGCTTCGAGTCGAACGACGACGCAGGCGCGCAGGCGACCCCGCTGAAGGTCCGCAGCGCGGACTTCGTCGCCACGCTCGACTTCTGGGACGATCCGCTCGACGTCTACAAGACGTACCTGCGCAAGCGCCAGCGGATGACGGTCGTGCTCGACGGGCCGAAGGGCTCCGACACGAACCTCGTGCTCTGGAAGCCCGGGACGCAGCGGGTGGAGGGCCTGTCCCTCTCGCTGTTGAAGCAGCGCGCAGCGCAGTCGCGCCGCCCCGGCGCGCGCGAGCGGCTCGCCTACACGGCAACCGCGGCCGGCTGGTACTACGTGCAGGTCAAGCTCGGGACGAAGGACGCGGGGCCGTACCGGCTCCGCTTCGCCAAGTCCTAGCCGTCCTGGTTCTCGAGCAGCTCTTCCTCAGGCACCTCGCGAAGCTGCCGCGCGGGGTTGCCGACGACGAGCGCACGCGGTGCGACGTCCCTGGTGACGACGGCGCCCGCCCCGACGAACGCCTCCTCGCCGATCTCGATGCCGGGCAAGAGGATCGCGCCGCCGCCGACGCGCGCACCGCGGCGGATCGTCGGCCCCTTGATCAGCTCGTGCCGCTTCTCGGTGCGCCCCATGTAGTTGTCGTTCGTCGTCACGACGCACGGAGCGATGAACACGTTGTCCTCGAGCGTCGAGTAGGCGGTGATGTACGCCTCCGCCTGGATCTTCGTCAGCGCGCCGATCGTCGTGTCGTTCTCGACGAGGGAGCCGCGGCCGATGACGACGTCGTCGCCGACGACGCAGCGCTCGCGCACGCAGGCCTGGTCGCCCACGATCACGCGTGCGCCGATCTTCGTCCCGGCGAAGACGATCGCGCCGGTGGACACGATGGTGCCCGGCCCGAGCTCCAGCGGCGCGAGCGCCTCGCGCTTCGCGGTCGAGCGCGGCGAGAGCGACGGCTGCTTTCCGACGACCGCGTAGTCGAGGAGGCGAACTCCTTCGCGGAGAATCGTTCCGGGGTACACGATCGCGGTAGGCGCGATCTGAGCCCCCGGAAAATGCGGAGCATTTTCTGGGATCATCACGCTGGTACTGCGGCCAGCGAATTCTGCAGCTGCTCGAGCGCGCGCACGACCGTTGCGCCATCGCGCGCGGGCTTGACGCGGTCGCCCTCGCCGCGCACGAGCGTGAGGAAGTGCTGGCACTCGAGCTTGAGCGGCTCGTCGTTCGGGATGTTCGGAATGTAGATCGGCCCCGTGCGCGTCATCCACTCGCCGTAGTCCGCCGCCGGCTGCCACGGCCCCTTCTCGTACACCGTCACCTTGCGCTCCAGCTCCATGTCGTCGAAGACGACCATCTTGTCCTTTCCGACGACCGTGATCCTGCGCATCTTGTGCGGGTCGAGCCACGAGAGGTGCATGTGCGCGATCTTCCCGCTCGGGAAGCGCAGGTAGCAAAAGACGACGTCCTCCACGCCCGGGTTCAGAAACGAGTTGCCGCGAGCGGAGACCTCGCTCGGCTCCTCGTCGAGCAGGTAGAGGATCACGGAGAGGTCGTGAACGCCGAGCGACCAGAGCGCGTTCTCGTCCTTGCGGATGATCCCGAGGTTCTGGCGGTTGCCGTAGACGCAGAGCACCTCGCCGAGCTCCCCCGCGTCGATGAGCTCTTTCAGCTTCCGAACGCCTGGGTGGTACAGCAGCAGGTGGCCGGGCATCAGCGTCAGGTCGCGCTCGGAGGCGATCGCGACAAGCTCGTCCATCTCGTCTCCCCGCATCGCAGGCGGCTTCTCGACGAACACGTGCTTGTCGGCCTCGAGCGCGCGCTTCGCGAGCGCATAGTGCGTCGGGACCGGCGTTGCGACTACGACCGCCTCGATCTCAGGGTCGGCGAGCGCCTCGTCGAGCTCCGAGGTGACGCGCGCGTGCGGGTAGCGGTGCGCGAAGTCCGCGCGGAGCCCGGGATCGAGGTCGACGAGCCAGCGCAGCTCCGCGAGGTCGTCGAAGTTCCGGACGAGGTTCTTGCCCCAGTGGCCGAGCCCGGCCACCGCGACAGGAATGCTCACAGTCTTTCGACCTTGTCGGAGTGCCGGCCGTTCGCGCCGGTCGCGTTGCGGAAGTCGACGATGAGCGATGAGCGCCGCACGAGCTCGTCGTAGTCGATCGACGAATGGTCGGTGACGATCGCGACGCAGTCGTAGGCCTCCGGCTCGAGCGGCACGGACTCGAGACCCAGCTTGTGCACCGACGAGACGTGCGGGTCGTGGTACGACACGTCCGCGCCCGCGTTTCGCAGCAGCTCGATCAGCTTGACGGCGGGCGACTCGCGCACGTCGCCGATGTCCGGCTTGTACGCGACGCCGAGGATGAGGATCTTCGAGCCGCTCATCGAGAGCTGCTTCCGGTGGTTGAGCGCCTGCGAGATCACCGAGCGGCAGTAGTACGGCATGCTCTCGTTGACCTTTCCGGCGAGCTCGATGAACTCGGTCGTGAAGCCGTACTCGCGGGCCTTCCACGTCAGGTAGAAGGGGTCGATCGGGATGCAGTGCCCGCCGAGACCCGGGCCCGGCTTGAAGCTCATGAACCCGAACGGCTTCGTTGCGGCCGCATCGACGACCTCCCAGACGTCGATGTCCATCCGGTCGCAGAGCTGCGCGAGCTCGTTGACGAGTGCGATGTTGACCGAACGGAAGATGTTCTCGAGCAGCTTGGTCAGCTCGGCGGCCTCGGGCGACGAGACCTCGTGCACCGTCCGGATCGCGGAGCCGTAGAGCTCCGCCGCGCGCCGCGTGCAGTCCTGCGTGATCCCGCCGACGACCTTCGGCACCTCGCGCACATCCCACGTGGAGCCCGGATCGACGCGCTCGGGCGAGAACGCGAGGCAGAAGTCCTCGCCGGCGCGCAGACCGGTCGACTCGAGGATCGGAAGCAGCTGCTCGCGCGTCGTCCCGGGGTACGTCGTCGACTCGAGCACGACGAGGTGCCCGGGCCGCAAGCGCTTCGCGATCTCCTGCGTCGCGCTGAGCAGGATGCGCAGGTCCGGCTCGCGCTGCTTGGAGAGGGGCGTCGGGAGTGCGATCAAGATCGCGTCGGCGTCGCGCAGCGAGTCGTAATCCGTCGTCGCGCTCAGTCGTCCGTCGGAGACGAGCGCGCGCAGCTCGTCGTCGGCGACGTCCTCGATGTGGCTCTGGCCGCGATTCAGCGCGTCGACGACGTCCGGGACGACGTCGACGAGCAGGACCGAGCGGCCCGCGGTCGCCAACGTGTGCGCGAGCGGGACGCCGACGTAACCGGCGCCGACGATCGCGACGTCCCAGGTGCGTGTCGGCGCGGCCGGGGCCCGGGCTGCCTCGGTGCGCTCGATCATGACCCGCGAAGTGTAGAGAGCAATTCCGCGATTCGTTCCGAGGCGTGCCCGTCCCCGTACAGCTCCGGCCGTTCAGGGGGCAGGCGGGCCTCCTCAACGGCCTGGACGAGCTCGTCCGGATCGTCGTCCACGAGCCGGTTCGCCCCTACTTCGACGGTGTCGACCCACTCGGTCGAGCGGCGGAGGGTCACGCAGGGAATCCCGTACCAGTACGCCTCCTTCTGGAGCCCACCCGAGTCCGTGACGATCACCCGCGCCTGCGCAGCGAGCGCGACAAAGTCGAGGTAGCCGAGCGGCGGAAGCTCCAGCACGTTGCCGTGCAGCCGGAGCTCGTCGCGCTCGAGCGCCTTCGTCGTCCGCGGATGCACGGGGAAGGCGACAGGCTCGACGAGCCGGCTCAGGCCCTCGACGATTCGCGCGAGTCGCTCGGGCCGCGTGTTCGCCTCGCGGTGGACGGTCGCGACGAGGTAGCGACCCGGCGTCAGGTCGAGCTCCTCCGGCAGCCGCGAGCGGCGCCGTGCGACGGGGGCGAGCTGCTTGGTCGCGTCGGCCATCACGTCTCCGACCACCTCGACGCGGCCGTCGACGCCCTCGCCCGTGAGCGTCTCGCGTGAGCGTTCGTCCGGCGCGAAGAGGATCGCGCTCAGCCGGTCGACCTCGATCCGATTCCGTTCCTCGGGCATCTCGAGGTCGCCGCTCCGCAGCCCCGCCTCGACGTGGGCGACGGAAACTCCCTTCGCCGCCGCCGCCTGCGCGCCGGCGAGGGTCGAGTTCGTGTCGCCGTAGACGAGCAGCAGGTCCGGCCGCTCGCGCTCGACCGCGTCGAGGATCCCCGACCGCATCGTCTCGACGTCGGCCGTGTGCAGGTCGAGCGCGTAGTTCGGCTCCGGCAGCATGAGCTCCTCGAAGAACACCGCCGAGAGCGCGGGGTCCCAATGCTGCCCGGTGTGCAGCAGCACCTCGTCGATCCCGCGGGCACGCAGGGCCACGGAGAGGGGTGCGGACTTGATGAACTGGGGGCGGTTCCCGACGACGGAAAGGACCCGCATCGGGGCTACACTACGCGTCCGTCCCGCGCGGGCCGTTAGCTCAATTGGCAGAGCAGGGGACTCTTAATCCCAAGGTTGCAGGTTCGATTCCTGCACGGCCCATAGCCGCGCGAAATCGGCGCCCGCTACGCGGTCGCCTCAATTTCCCGCGGTGGACCGCCCGGCCTTCCGCCGAGTGCTCGAGCGAAGGCGGGCAGAGCCCGCCTTCGCGGCAGCTGTCCTCCTATGCGGAAGGAGGACCCTCGTCGACGTAGGTCGTTCGCCGACGGGATGACCAGTAACCCGGCCCGCCCCACGACGACCAGAAGATCATCGAGAGCACGAAGCCGAGGATCCCGACAATCAACAGGATCCAGCCGACGGTCTGGATGTCGACGCCCGACACGTCCGCGCTGACGGCGAAGGCGAGGATCGCGCCGATCGCGATCAAGAGAATGCTGACACCGAGTCCCACTAAACGACCTCCTTGGGGTACGCCTCCGCAGAGATCCCCCGCAGGGGGCGACGAGAAACGCGCTCGTGGCGCGCCGCTCAATCTGGCGGCGCTACGAACGGTTCAGTAGGCTCGGCCCGCGTTGCTTCGCAGGGGAGCCGTCGTCGCGTTGATCTCGATCGCCCTGATCGTCGCCGCCGCGACGACCGCGATCGCCTACTTCGTCGACTGGCTGCCGGAGCAGGCCTCGGAAGAGCGCCAGGGCATGGATCTCGTCTTCTGGGTCACGGTCGGGATCTGCATCTTCGTCTTCTCGGTCGTCGCTTCGGTCTCGATCTACTCCGGGATCAAGTTCAGGGTGCGCCCCGACGACGACTCGGACGGGCCGCCGATCCACGGCCACACGGGTCTCGAGATCCTCTGGACCGCGGTACCGACCGCGCTCGTGACGGTGATCGCGGTGCTGAGCGCCGTCGTCCTGGCCCAGAACGACCGCGCCAAGGGCACTCCGCTGCGGGTCGACGTGCGCGCGCAGCAGTACGCGTGGCAGTTCACCTATCCCGGCAAGCAGAAGGTCACCTCCACGGTCCTGTACCTTCCGAAGGGCCGCTCGACGAAGCTCTACATGCGCTCCGAGCACGCCGACGGTACGCCGGACGTGATCCATTCGTTTTGGGTGCCGGAGTTCGGCCAGAAGCAGGACGTCGTGCCGGGCATCGTGACCACGCTCGTGATCACGCCGACGAAACTCGGTGACTTCCGAGTCATCTGTACCGAGCTCTGCGGCCTCGGCCACGCGCTGATGCGCACACGCGCGATCGTCCTCAGCCCCGAGGGCTTCAACGCGTGGATCAAGAAGCAGCGTGAGGCTGCCGGAGGCCCGCCCGGTCAGGCCGGCGAGGCGGCTTTCAAGAGCCTCGGTTGCGTCGCCTGCCACACGCTCACTGCCGCCGGTGCGACCGGGAAGGTCGGGCCCGACCTCGACAACCTGGACAAGGAATCGATCCCCGGCGGGCAGTCGCTCGAGGCCTACGTGCGCCAGTCGATTCAGGACCCGTCGGCATACAGACGGCCCGGTTACGCTGCGCAAATGCCGCCCTTCGACCTCCCGAAGGCCCAGCTCGACGCGCTGGTCGCCTTCGTCGTCGAGTCAGCGAAACAGCATTGAGCACGAGCGAGACGACACACGCGCAGGTCCACGCCGAGCACGGCGCGCCGCCGCCGCCCGGGCACTTGCTGCTTCGCGGCGGCTGGGTCCGCGCGCTCTGGATGGTGCCGCTGTTCTTCTTCATTGGGATGGGGATCGTCGTCGGCCTGCGCGCGCTGGCCGGGTGGGATCCCGCGCTCGACTGGGAAGTCGTGATCGTCGTCGGCGGCCTGACCCTCGCGCCGATCGGCTTCCTCGCCGGGATCGGCGCGTTCGACTACTGGACGCGGTACGCGCTGGGTTTCCCCACGCGTCCCGAGGATCACTCGAGCCACGGCGCGTACAGCTGGAAGGACTACTTCCGCGTCAACACCGATCACAAGGTGATCGGGATCCAGTACGTCTCGACCACGATCTTCTTCTTCCTCGCCGGTGGCCTGATGGCGATGCTCGTGCGCGCCGAGCTCGCGCGACCGGAGACGAACTTCTACGACACACAGACCTACAACGAGCTGTTTTCGGTCCATGCGTCGCTGATGATCTTCCTGTTCGTGATCCCCGCGTTCGCCGGGCTCGCGAATTTCGTCGTCCCGTTGATGCTCGGTGCGCCGGACATGGCGTTCCCGCGCTTGAACGCGCTCTCGTACTGGCTGCTCCCGATCGCCGGGATCATGATGCTGAGCTCGTTCTTCTTCCCGGGCTTCGGCGCCGGGTGGACGAACTACGCGCCGCTCTCGGTCGACCAGCCCTTCGGGAACGTCTTCTTCTCGATGGCCGTGCAGTGGGCGGGCGCGAGCTCGATCATGACCGCGCTCAACTTCCTGGTCACGATCATCACCATGCGTGCGCCGGGGATGACGTTCTGGCGTATGCCGCTGCTCGTCTGGGCGAACTTCACGACGTCACTACTCGTGGTGGTCGCGACGCCGTTCATCGCCGGATCGCAGTTCTTCGTGATGTTCGACAAGGTCATGCACACGAACTTCTTCGACGTCTCGGAGAATGGGTACGTACTCGGGTACCAGCACATCTTCTGGTTCTACTCGCATCCGGCCGTCTACATCATGATGCTGCCCGGGTTCGGGATCGCCTCCGAGGTGATCTCGACCTTCTCCCGGAAGCCGATCTTCGGCTACCGCCTGATGGCGCTGTCGCTGATGGCGATTCTCGTGCTCGGTTTCTCGGTCTGGGCGCACCACATGTTCGTCTCCGGGATGTCCACGTATCTGCGCGTACCGATGATGGTCACGACGCTGCTGATCGCGGTCCCGACCGGGATCAAGGTGTTCTCGTGGCTGGCAACGCTCTGGGAAGGACGCATCCACTTCAGCGCGCCGATGCTCTGGGCGCTCGGCTTCGTCTCGATGTTCGTGATCGGCGGCCTGTCGGGGATCATGCTCGGCGCGGTCCCGATCGACATCCACGTCAGCGACACGTACTTCATCGTCGCGCACATCCACTACGTGCTGCTCGGGGGCTCGCTGTTCACGATCTTCGCCGGCATTTACTACTGGTTCCCGAAGATGACGGGACGGATGTACAACGAGCGGCTCGCGAAGCTGCACTTCTGGCTCACGCTCGTCGCTTTCAACGCGACGTTCTTCCCGATGCACATCATCGGCGTGCAGGGCATGCCGCGGCGCGTGGCGACCTACGAGGACCGCTTCGGCGACTGGAACCTGTTCATCTCGATCTCGTCGTTCGTGCTCGGCGCGTCGTTCATGATCTTCGTCTACAACATGATCGTCTCGTGGCGCAGCGGCCCGCTCGCTCCCGCCAATCCGTGGCGCGGAAGGACGATCGAGTGGCTCGTCTCCTCGCCGCCGCCGGTGTTCAACTTCGACGCCGTACCGCAGGTGGTCGGGAATCCGTATGAGTACGGCGTCCCGGGCGCGCGGCACGCGATCCTGAACGGTGACCGCGCGGGCGTCACCGAGCTCGAGCCGGTGCGATGAGCAGGCACGTGCTGGTGATCGCGAACGAGACCGCGGCGTCGAAGAGCCTGATCGACAAGCTGCGAGAGCGCGCGGCGGAAGGTGATCCGCTCGTGACGGTGATCGCTCCGGTGAACCAGCCGACCGAGGGCTACGTCGTCTACCAGGACACGCGCCGCGGATCCGCCGGCCGTCGTCTGGAGCGGACGCTGGGGTTACTCCGCGAAGCGGGGGTCCGCGCGAACGGGATGGTCGTCGAGAGCGAGCCCGTCGCCGCAGTGAAGGACGCGCTCACTCAGCTCGAGCCCCCGGTGACGGAGATCATCGTCTCGACGCATCCACAGGAGCGCTCGGGGTGGCTCCGGCGAAACGTGGTCGACCGGATTCGCAAGGTGGCCGCAAGCGTCCCCGTCGAGCACGTCGTTGCCGAGACGGCGGGCGAGGAGCAGGAGAAGAACGTCCTGGTCGTCGCGAACAGGACGCTCGTAGGCGGGCCCCTGCTCGAACGCATTCGCGCGCGCGCGAAGCAGGGGCGGACGAGCTTCCTCGTGATTGCCCCGCAGAGCCACGAGTACGGGGAGCAGCGGGAAGCCGAGCGCCGGCTGCGGCGGATGGTCGCCGAGCTTCGCGCAGACGGAATCGAGGCGCACGGCCAGATCGCCCATCCCGACCCGCACACCGCGGCGATGCAGGCCGTCCACGACGAGCGCATCGACGAGATCATCGTCTCGACCTTCCCCGGCGAGCGTTCCGGGTGGCTGCGACGCGACCTCGTCGAGCGGCTGCGCAAGGACGCGGGTCTCCCGCTCGAGCACGTCGAGGTCGAGCCCGAGGCCGCCGAGGTCGGCGCCTAATGGCTACGCACGCCGAAGCCGAGCACCACGGCCCGCCCGAGGCCCACCTCAGCTCGCGCGTCGATCCGCGCGTGCTCGGGATGTTCCTCTTCATCGCGTCCGAGGTGATGCTCTTCGGCGCGTTCTTCACGGCGTACTTCTTCGTGCGCGTCGTCAACGGGGCCCCGTGGCCGCAACCGCCTTTCCATCTTCCGGTCTTCGTCGCGGGCGTGAACACGGCGATCCTCGTCACCTCGTCGTTCACGATCCACTGGGCGCTCCAGTCGGTCAAGCGCGACAACCGCGCGGGCCTGAAGGCGGGTCTCTTCCTCACGCTTGCGCTCGGCAGCGTCTTCCTGATCACGCAGGCACGCGAGTACTCGCGCGTCGGGTTCGCGCCGCACGACGGCGCGTTCGGGACGATCTTCTTCGGGCTGACGGGCCTGCACGGAGCGCACGTCTTCGTCGGACTCACGATTCTGACGTTCGCCACGGTGCGCGCGTTCCGCGGGCACTTCTCGGCTGCTCACCATCACGGCGTCGAGATCCCCGGGATCTACTGGCACTTCGTCGACGTAATGTGGATCGTGGTCTACACGACGATCTACATCCTCTAGTGCGCTGATGCAGAACCCGTTCCGGAGCGAGGAGGAGGCCTTCCGGTTCCTGCTTCGGACGATCGTCTACTTCGGGCTGATCGTCGTCGCGGCGCTGATCAACAAGTGGCTCGGGCTCGCGGTCTTCGTGTCGCTGACGGGCGCGATCGTCTGGTGGCAGTTCTTCCGCGGCGAGCAGGAGCGACCCGTGCAGGTGGCTCCCGCGAGCCACAGTCCCGAGGGCGAGAAACGGATCCTCGTGGTCGCGAACGAGACCGTCGGCGGGAGGAAGCTCCTCGACACCCTCCGCGAGCGAGCCGAGGGGGTGCGCGAGGAAGTGCTCGTGGTCGCACCTGCGCTCAACTCGCCGCTCCGCCACTGGGTCTCGGACGAGGACCCGGCCCGCGTCGAGGCGCAGCGCCGGCTCGAGGAGTCGCTCGCGCGGCTTCGCCAGGAGGGCGTGAACGCGCACGGCGAGGTGGGCGACTCGGAGCCGCTCCAGGCCCTCGAAGACGCGCTCCGCACCTTCGCTCCGGACGAGATCATCATCTCGACGCATCCGGAGGGCCGCTCGAACTGGCTCGAGAAGGGCATCGTCGACGCCGCGCGCGAGCGCTTCGCGGTCCCGATCACGCACGTGGTCGTCGACCTCGAAGCCGAGCGCGGCGAAGCCCGCTAGCCAAGCAACAGACTGTTACTTGCGCTGGTTCGCGGCGACCCACTTCGCGAGCGCCTTGATCTGCGCGTCCGACAGCTTGCCCTCGAAGGCCGGCATCACGCCGCCGCCCTTGCGGATCTGCTGCTCGATGCGCGAGACCGGGAGCTTCAACTGGTCGAGATTCGGTCCCACGGTGCCGGTCGCACCGGCGGCCGCAAAGGTGTGACAGCCCGCGCAGTTCTGCTGGAAGAGCGCTTTCGGATCGCTCGCCGCCGCCCCGCCGGTCTGCGTCGTCGCCTGGGCGATCGCCTGCTCGTTCCCGGCGACCGAAGCGACGTAGGTCGCGATCGCCGCCATGTCACGCTCGCGATCGGCCTCGGTGTAGTCGCCCTTGACCGGGAACAAGTCGTCCGGCTTCGGCATCGGCAAGATCGGAAAGCGCATCTGGCCCAGCACGACCTCGCGGATCGTGCTCTCGTCGAAGCCTTCGGCGCGCGGTGCCACGAAGGCCGCGTCGAGGTTGGGCCCGACCGTCCCCGGTGTTCCCGCCGCCGCGAGCGTGTGGCAGCCTCCACACTTCGCTTTGAACAGCGCCTGCCCGTCGGCGCCGGCCGTGTCCTCCTCACCCAGCCCGCCGGTGCCGCAGCCGGCGAGCAGGACAACGGTGAGGAGCGCCGCTGCCCGAGTCACTACGCGGCAGGGCCCGACGTTTGGAGCTGTCCGACGGCCTCGTCCCGCGTCGGGTAGATCGTGAAGACGCGGTCGAGCCCGGTGATCTCGAAGATCTTCGTGATGTTGCGGTCGCTGCACACGAGCGAGAGCTGGCCGTCGTTCGTGCGCAGCCGCTTGACGCCGCCGACGAGCACGCCGAGTGTCGTCGAATCGATGAACGTCGTGTCCGAGAAGTCGACGATGACGTTGCGCCCACCCTGGGCGATCACGTCGAGGAGCTGCTGTTTGAACTCGGGAGCGGTGTACAGATCGACCTCACCTGCCAGCGAGATCACGTAGGCAGCATCCCCCAGCTTCTCGGTCTTGATGTCGAAATTCATCGCACCCCCGTGTGCTCGCTAGCCGGCAAGACGCGCGGGAGTCTACCCGCCTGGCGTCGCGGATAGTCCGGCCTGGAGCTGCTTGACCCGGTCCTTGACTGCGGGTGCGGAGGGGTCCTCCGGCGCGAGCTTCAGGAACGCCTTGTAGGCCGCGATCGCCGTCTTCGTGTCGCCGGCCAACTCGGCGGTCTGGGCGAGCTCGAACTGAACCGAGGGATCGCGGCGGGCGGCCTCGGTCTTCGCGAGCTGCTTGTAGACGCCCACAGCCTTGGTGTAGTTCTGCTGCATCGACGAGTAGGCCTTGTTCAGCGCGTCGTTGTACTGGGTCGAGAGCGCATTCGTGACCGGGTCGCTCTGGAGCGCCTGCCCGATCTTGGACGTCGAGGGCGGCTGGAAGAGTTGGCCCGGGACCGCGTCCTGGAGCGCGATCTGCGCCGCCTGCGCCTGGATCCTGTAGATCTCGGCCTCGCGGAGGTAGAGACCCGCGAGTTCGCGCTTCGCGTCGATGTCGCCCGGACGAAGCTGGACGTACTTCGCGAGCGGGGTGATCGACTCGTTCGACTTGCCGTCGTTCTGAAGCGCGGTCGAGAGGTCGCGGTAGGCCTGCGCGTCCTTCGGGTTCTCCCTGATCCGGTCGCGCGCGTCGCCGACCGACGGTCCGCCCGCGCTGCCCTGGTTCGACTGCAAGATGTCGTTGAGCCCGCCGAAGCCCGTGCCGACGCCGAAGAGTACGAAGCTCGACGCAAACGTGATCGCCAGGAAGACGAAGACCCACTTCGCGTGCGTCCGCAGGCGGGTGAAGAAGAGCGTGTCGTCGGCTACGCGAGCTCGTGAATCGGCTCTGGCGCTCCCGCGAGCATGCGTTCCCGCGCGCGCGCTGCGGCGTCGGTCAGCTCGTGCCAATCCGTGACTCCCTTCTCATACCTCGGGCGACCCTCGACGACGGTGAAGAGTACGCGCTCCGGCGAGCCTCCGAACACGACGGCCGCCGCGGGATCCTCGATCGGCAGGTAGGGAGAGCCCTTCAGCGAGACGACCGCGAGGTCCGCCCGCTTGCCCACGGCCAGCGAGCCCACCTCGTCCTCGAGCCGCAGGGCCCTGGCCGACCCGAGCGTCGCGAGCTCGAGCGCCTCCGCCGCCGTGAGGGCATCGCCGCGGTGCTCCCGCGCGCGGGCGGCGTAGACGGCCGTCCGGAGCTCCTCGAACATGTCGAAGGAGGGCGTCGAGGCGGGGCTGTCGGTGCCGAGCCCGACGCGGACGCCGGCGTCGAGGAGCGCGCGCAGCGGGGCGATGCCGCACCCGAGCAGGGCGTTCGAACGCGGGCAATGCGCGACGCCGGCGCCGCTATCCGCGAGGAGCGTGATCTCCTCGGCGTCGACGTGCACACAGTGGGCAGCGACCACGCGTTCGTGCAGCAGGCCGCGCTCGGCGAGCATGCGAATCGCCGTGGTTCCGATCGGCGGTCCGAGCAGGTGTGCGTACTCCTGCCAGGGCCCCGTCCCGTCGAGGAGCCATTGCACCTCTGCGACGCTCTCCGCGAGATGCGTCGCGACGGGCAGGCGGAGCGCGTCGGCGGCGGCGTACAGATCAGGCGTGACGGTGTACGGCGCGTGCGGCGAGACTCCCGCGCGCACAAGGTCGCCGACGTGCTCGTCGATTCGCGCGCGCTTCTCGTAGTAGCCGGCGACCCGCGCCGGGTCCTGCCCGAAGATCTCCAGGTAGACGATCGCGCGCAGGCCGAGCTCCGCGCATGCGATCGCGGCGGTGCCGGTAAAGGCGGCGTCGCCCGTCGCGGTAACCCCGGAACGAAGACATTCCGCGGCGCCGAGGCGAGCGATCGCGAGCGTGCCGTCCCAATCGAGATGCCGCTTGCGCGAGACGTGCGTCAGCAGCCACGGGCCGAAGTCGAACGTGTCGCCGAATCCAGCGTAGACCGCGTATTCGAGGTGCGAGTGTGCGTTCACGAAGCCGGGCACGATCACGGCCGCCTCGAAAACGCGGTCGACGGGTCCGAGCTCGTCCGCCGTCCCGACCGCGGCGATCCGGCCGTCCTCGAACGCGACCGCGCCGCCCTCGATGGGCGGCGCGTCGACGGGAAGGACCCAGTCGGCGGCGAGGACGATCACGCCGCCGATGCTAGCCGCGCGGCTACCTGACGCCGATCAGCGTCAGCGTGCGCTGGACCTTGTTGCCGTTCACGTCCCCAGCCTCGACCTGGAGCTGATACGTGCGGCCGCGCAGCGGCGTGAAGCGCGGCCGGAGGGTGATCCAGCCGTCGAGTGCGATGCGCACCACCGGCTGCTCCACGACGAGGAGCCGGCCGCGCTCGAACACCTTGTAGGTGATCCCCACCTGCGAGCCGGCGCCGCTGCGGTACCCGAGCTTCGTCGTCGGCACTCTCACCGCGGGGCTCGGCGCGCCGGCCTTCACGGTGGTGATCGCGTTGCGCGCGTCGACGGGCTTCGCGACCACCGAGAAGAGGTCGAAGGCCGGCTTCTCGAGCCCGCCGATGGTAAGCAGTCCGCTCTGCCACAGGCTGACCGGGTTGTCGCGCATGATGAACCAGACCAGCATCTGGATGCGAGCGTTCCGCCGCGCCATCGAGACCGCGGTGCGCAGGTACGCGGCCTGCTGCGAGTACGTGACGCCTCTCGGATCCTCGGGCCTCGTCTCGTGCCCGTACTCGGTCAGCCAGATGGGCGTGTTCTTGCGCCGGAACCACTTGTCCAGCATTTTCCCGAGCCGCGGGAGCGTCGTCATGCTCACGTTCGGCCAGCGCACGAGCTGCGTCGGCGGCTGGTTCGCGGGCGACGAGTATGGATGATGCGCGTACGCGTCGAAGCGCACCTTCGGCCGGGACTTCGACAGGAGCTCGGCGAACTTGCCGGGCGAGTGCGTGTCGGACACTCCTACCTTCTTGCGGTCGCGGCCGCGTGCGGAGGTCTCGCCGATCGCGACCTGCGCCGTCGGCGAGCCCGCCTTCAGGCCCGAATACGCGGCCCGGTAGAGCTTCGCGTAAACGTTGCCCACGATCGAGCGTCCCTTCGCGTCGTACTGCGGCATCAGGAAGAGGCCGAGATTCGGCTCGTTCCAGACCGAGTAGAAGCGCACGTACGGGAAGCCGCGGTAACGGCCCGAGTATCGGGTCGACAGCGCCCGCGCAAAATTCGTCAGATCCGAGAGTCGTCGGGGTGAGCGGTTCTTCGCGGATCCCGCCCAGTTCGGCGTACCCCAGATCGTGAACATGGCCTCGATGTCGCGGTCCTCGGCCTGGCGCACGAACTCGTCGAGATCCTCCCAGCGGTATGCGGGGTCGAACGGGTTCGCCCCGTTCGACGGCCGACGCGGCGCGACGTTGAACCAGTAGACCGTCGTCTTCATCACCGTCGCGTTGGCTTGCATCGCCCGATCGCGCATGTAGAAGCGCTCCGGCAGCCAGCGGAAGTACGGGTCGTCCTGGAAGCCCATCCACATGCGGGGTGCGGCGAGCGCGGCGCCCGGCGCTACGAGGGCGACGAGCGCAGCGAGCAGGGCAAGGCGAACGAGGCGGGTCATGTCTGGCGGCTCCTCCTTGGCGGCGGTGGACGTCTCCCCCTTGAGACGCCCAGACGAAAGTCAAGGTAGCGGCCGATGGTACGGATTTCGTTAGAACGGCCGGCCGGCAAAGCCGTCCGGCCTCTCGTGTGGCATCGCAAGCGACGCCTTAGAGCTCGGCGGCCGCTTCCTCCGCCCAGGTCCGCTCCCACCGTTTCTCCATCAGGACTGCGAGCCAGATCGAGAGCTCGAACAGCGCGAGGATCGGGATCGTCTCGAAGAAGAGCGAGACGAGATCGACGGTCGGAAGGAGCACCGCGCCGAGGACGGCGAGGAACCAGCCCATGCGCCGGTTCCGGCGCAGCCGGTCTGCCGTCAGGATCCGCAGGCGGACGAGCGCGAGGATGAAGATCGGCAACTCGAAGATCAGGCCCATCCCGAAGAGTCCGAGCGTGACGAACGAGAAGTAGTAGCTCGCTCGAATCTGGATCTCGTACAGGTCGGTGTCGTAGCTCGTGAGGAAGCTGACCGCGCGCGGAAGGACGATGAAGTAGCCGAACGCGACGCCTCCGGCGAACAGCCCCGTCGCGAGTAGGACGAACGTCGAGACGACGCGCTGCGTGTGCTCCTCGAACGCCGGCGCGAGGAAGCTCCACAGCTGGTACAGGATCACGGGCAGCGCGAGCGCGAGCGCCGCGAAGATCGCGACCTTGACCGACGTCGTGAACGGTTCGGTCACGCCGAGCGTGACGAGCTTCTTGTTGTCGGGGAGCGGGCCGGTCAGCCAGCGCACGAGCCGCTCGTGGAACGCGTACGTGAAGGGGAGGAAGACTGCGACCGAGCCGAGGCTGATCAACAGTCGCGTGCGCAGCTCGCCGAGATGTTCGACGAGCGTCGCCTCTTCGCCGTGGGTCAGGCGACGCGGCAGCCTGCGCGCCATGTGGCCTCTACGCCGTGTCGCGCTCGTGCGACGTGACGACCGGGTCGCTCTCGGGCGTCGGCGTCGCCGTCAGCTCGCGCCGACGGTCTTCGTCATCGTCGTCCTTGCCCTGGATCGACTCCTTGAACTCGCGCATCCCGCGGCCGAGCGAACGTCCCATCTCGGGCAGGCGCTTCGGCCCGAAGACGAGCAACGCGATCAACAGGAGAACGAGGATCTCAGGGACGCCGATGCCGAAGGGCACCCAGCGAGAATAGCAGCGTTCTGGCGGGACTCACCCGTATCCGGGCACCTTGTGGCGACGTTAACGAACTCGAGGCCGTGCCCGGCCCCAGCGCGGGTCTCCAAGGAGACCCCCGTGCGCTACTCGTTCTCGACATCGCGCTTTGCCGTCGCCTTCGCCGTTGCGGCGGCCGCTCTTGCTCTCGGTGCGTTTGCCGAGACGGGCACCGCCGCCCCGCGCGCGCTCGCCGTCCCCGATCGGGCAAACGTCTCGACGCCGTTACCGCCGAACGCGACGAAAATCGTCGCGGCTCGATTCCTCGAAGACGCGCCGGCGGGCTCGTGGCGATTCTTCAAGGCCGGCGCGATCTCGGTCGCCGTGTCCTCGAGCTACGCAAGTCCGGAGGCGACGGCGTTGCACTGGGGCGATTTTCTCGCGCAGCTCGTGCACGGCGACGAGCTCGAGAATCTCACGCTCTACCTCGGGACACCCGACGATGTGACGGACATCTGCGGCTTTGCACTCGGCTGCTACGCGCCCGGCTGGAGCCGGATCGTCGCGGTCGGCGAGAGCACCGAAGGCGTCCGACCGGAAGCCGTCGTGACGCACGAGTACGGCCACTACATCGCTGCGAACAGGAAGAACCCGCCCTGGGACGCGCTCGACTGGGGCACCAAGCGGTGGGCGACGGTGGCCAACGTCTGTGCCCGCGCGCCCGCGCGCGCAAGGTCTTCCCCGGCGCCGAGGACACGCGCTATTTCCTCAATCCGGGCGAGGGCTTCGCCGAGACCTACCGCTTCCTGAACGGTCAACCCGTCGGCGGCCTCGGGATGGACTGGCCGATCGTCGACAGGCTCTTCTTCCCGGACGCGCGCGGGCTGGAGGCCGTGCGCCGCGACGTCCTCCAGCCGTGGACGCACCCCACGAGCGTGCGCCTCACCGGCCGGCTCGACGGGAGAGGCCGCGCGCACGTCACCGTGTCGACACCGCTCGACGGCAGTCTCGAGCTCGAGCCCGTCGGAGCGACGGTCAGTGGCTCCACTTCGGCGCATCGCGAGGTCTGCGGCGCGCACAGCACGCCGGTGCAGCTGGCCGGAAAACCGCGCTCTACCTTTGTGCTGAACGTCACCCGCCGCTGACGGCACCGGAGCAGGGGTTGGCTACGATGGCCGTACGTTGGCACTGCTCGAACTGAAGAACCTGCACGTCGCGCTCGAGGACGGGACCGAGATCGTCAAGGGCGTCGACCTCGCCGTGGACACCAACCAGGTCCACGCGATCATGGGCCCGAACGGCTCGGGCAAGTCGACGCTCGCCTACGCCCTGATGGGGCATCCCGCCTACGAGATCACCGAGGGGCAGATCCTCTTCGAGGGCGTCGACGTGACCGAGCAGGGCGCCGACGAGCGCGCGCAGCGCGGCCTCTTCCTGGCATTTCAATACCCCCACGCCGTCCCGGGCGTGACGGTGACGAGCTTCCTGCGGAGCGCGATCAACGCGATCCGCAAGGCCCGCGCCGGCGGCACCGACGACCCGATCGCGGTCAAGGAGTTCCGCACCGAGCTGCTGGCCGCGATGGACCGGCTGAAGGTGCCGCGCGAGCTCGCGCAGCGCTACCTCAACGATGGGTTCTCCGGCGGCGAGAAGAAGCGCGTCGAGATCCTTCAGATGGCGATGCTGAGGCCGCGGATCGCGGTGCTGGACGAGACCGACTCAGGACTCGACATCGACGCCCTGAAGATCGTGGCTCAGGGGGTCAAAGACCTCGTTGGGCCCGAGATGGGCGCCCTGGTGATCACGCATTACCAGCGAATCCTGAACTACATCGAGCCGGATTTCGTGCACGTGTTCGTGGGTGGGCGTATCGTGGAAGAAGGCGGTCCCAAGCTGGCGCATAAGCTCGAGGCCGAAGGGTACGAGGCATTCGCGGAGGTGAAGGCGTAGTGGCACAGACCGAGACCGAAGTCGTCCAGGGGATCGGCGCCGACTATGAGACGAAGTACGGCTTCTCGAATCCCGACGAGGCGAAGGACTACTTCTTCAAGTCGGGGCGCGGCCTGAACCACGAGATCGTGGACGCGATCTCGTCGCACAAGAACGAGCCCGACTGGATGCGGAAGTTCCGCCACAAGTCGCTCGACTACTTCCTTGCTCGACCGCTGCCGACCTGGGGCGGGAACGTCTCGGACATCGACTTCGAGAACATCTACTACTACATCCGGCCAACCGAGAAGCAGGCGGAGTCGTGGGAGGACCTCCCCGCCGACATCAAGGACACGTGGGACAAGCTCGGGATCCCGGAGGCGGAGAAGAAGTACCTCGCCGGCGTCGGCGCGCAGTACGAGAGCGAGGTCGTCTACCACAAGCTGCAGGAGGACCTCGAGAAGCAGGGCGTCCTCTTCCTCGACATGGACTCGGGCCTGCGCGAGCACGAGGACCTCGTCAAGCAGTACTTCGGGACGATCATCCCGCAGAACGACAACAAGTTCGCGGCACTGAACTCCGCTGTCTGGTCGGGCGGCTCGTTCATCTATGTGCCGCCGGGCGTGAAGATCGAAATGCCGCTCCAGGCCTACTTCCGGATCAACGCCGAGAACATGGGCCAGTTCGAGCGCACGCTGATCATCGTCGACGAGGGTGCGTACGTGCACTACGTCGAGGGCTGCACGGCGCCGATCTACTCGTCCGACTCGCTGCACTCGGCCGTCGTCGAGATCATCGTCAAGAAGGGCGCGCGCTGCCGCTACACCACGATCCAGAACTGGTCGAACAACGTCTACAACCTCGTGACGAAGCGCGCCGTCGCCTACGAGGACGCGACGATGGAGTGGGTCGACGGGAATCTCGGCTCCAAGCTGACGATGAAGTACCCGGCGATCTGGCTGCTCGGTGAGCGCGCCCACGGCGAGGTGCTGTCGATCGCGTTCGCGGGCAAGGGCCAGCATCAGGACGCGGGCGGCAAGGCCGTGCACGTCGCGCCGAAGACGACGTCGGTGATCACGTCGAAGTCGATCTCCAAGAACGGCGGCCGCGCGGGGTATCGCGGCCTGCTGGAGGTCGCGAAGGGCGCGGTCGGCTCAAAGTCGAAGGTGGTCTGCGACGCGCTGATCCTCGACGAGGAGTCGCGCTCCGACACCTACCCGTACATCCGCATCGACGAGAACCAGGTCGACATCGGTCACGAGGCGACGGTCTCGAAGATCGGCGAGGAGCAGCTCTTCTACCTGATGTCGCGAGGGTTGTCGGAGTCCGAGGCCTCGGCGCTGATCGTGTCGGGCTTCGTCGAGCCGATCACGAAGGAGCTCCCGCTCGAGTACGCGGTTGAGATGAACCGGCTGATCCAGCTCCAGATGGAGGGCTCGGTCGGTTGATCCGGAGGCACCGCTTGCGGTGCCGATTCCGTCTGGGTGGACCGGTCGATGCAATTCGGAGGTGAATCCGTGACGATCGAAGCAGAGCGCGTCGACTTCATCGGTGTGCCGGTCCGCGACGTCGCGGTCGCTGACGAGTTCTACGGCAAGACGCTCGGCCTCGAACGCAATCCGAACTCGAGCGATCGGTGGATCGAGTACGAGACGGGGAACGTCACCCTTGCGCTCGTGCCTCTCGAGTACATGGGCGGCCGCGACTTCCAGCCGCTCCCGCCCTCGGCGATCGCGATCCGCGTTCCGGATGTCGAGGAGGCACGACGGAAGCTCGAGGAGGCGGGCGTCGAGGTCCATGGCGACATGATCGACTCCGGTGTCTGCCACATCGCCCCGTTCAGCGACCCGGACGGGAACGGCTTGATGCTGCACCGCAGATACGCGCCGTACGACGACGGCACGAACCCGTAGGGCGAATGGACAGAGCAGAACTCCTCGAGCGGTATCGCGCGCTGCCGCTGCCGACGACCTCGGACGAGCCGTGGCGCTTCACGGACCTCCGCGGCTTCGACCCGGATACGTTCAACGCGAACGGCGCAACGATCGTCGCGGCGGGCCGGGGAATGCTGGACGTCGACGTCGCCGGCCTCGCGAACGTGTCGGAGGCGGGCGTCGAGATCGAGAAGGCCCCGGCAGGAGTCAGGTTCGAGCCGCTCCCGGAGGACTTCGAGCGGCTCGGAACTCTTGTCGGTCACGACGAGAAGTTCGCCGCCCACAACGCAGCGCTCTGGAAGCACGGCCTGCTCGTCGTCATCCCCAAGGGAGTCGTGGTGGAGCAACCGCTCTACGTCAGGATCACGAACTCCGTCGAGAACGGCTCGGTGTTCTTCCGTCTGCTGGTCGTGGCCGAAGAGGGATCGCACGCGACGCTGATCGAGGAGTACACGTCCGTGTCAGCTGAGCTGTCCGGCTACTCGAACGCCGTGGCCGAGCTCTTTGTCGAGCAGGCGGCCAAGCTCGAGTACGTCTCCCTGCAGAGCTTCTCGACGGAAACGTGGCACTTCGCGAGCCACCATGCGAGCGTCGGCCGCGACGCCGAACTCGACTGGGTTGCTGGCGGCTTCGGCTCGAAGAAGGGCAAGACGAGAATCCAGAACGACCTCGCCGGCCCGGGCGCGACGTCCCGAGTCACGGGCGCGTACTTCGCCGACGGCGAGCAGCACTTGGACTACGACACCTTCCAGGAGCACATCGCCCCGTCGACGACGAGCGACTTCGCCTTCAAGGGCGCCCTACGCGACTCAGCCAGCGCCGTGTGGCGCGGGATGATCCGCGTCGAGAAGGACGCGCAGAAGACGAACGCGTACCAGGAGAACCGCAACCTGATGCTCTCGGAGAAGGCCCACGCCGACTCGATTCCGGGCCTGGAGATCCTCGCGAACGACGTCCGCTGCACCCACGGCGCGACGCTGGGCCAGGTCGACCGCGAGCAGCTCTTCTACCTGATGGCCCGCGGCCTCTCGCGCGCGGAAGCGGAGCGCCTGATCGTGCGCGGCTTCTTCCAGGACATCCTGGACCGCATCGAGCTCGAGCCCGTCCGCGAGACGCTGGGCGACGCGCTCGAGGCGCGGATTCCGCAGGCGTAAGTCACCCTTGACGAACGATTGCGCCTAACGCAAGATATCTTGCGTTATACGCACGATAGCGCCACCACTGCTCCCGCTCTTCCGCTCCCGGCTCCAAGCCGGGCTCCTGGCGCGGACCTTTCTCGTCGCGCCGGGAGGTGAGTCTCTCACCCAGCTCGCAAGGCGCCTCGGCGCGGATCCAGGGACCGTTCAGCGCGAGGTCACGCGTCTCGAGCGCGCCGGGATCGTCCGGACCGAGCGTGTCGGGAAAGCGCGCATCGTCCGGCCGGACGAGACATCGCCGATCTACAACGAACTCTACGCGCTGCTCGGCAAGACGCTCGGGCCCGCGCCGCTGCTGGAGGAGGCGCTCGCATCCGTACACGGTGTCGGGCGCGCATACATCTTCGGGTCCTGGGCGCGGCGCTACCGCGGCGAAGCCGGCGAGCTCCCACGCGACGTCGACCTGCTCGTTGTCGGTTCCGTTGACCCCGACGCCGTCTACCAGGCCGCTCGCGCGGTCGAGGATCGTCTGGGCGTGGCCATCAATCCCATCGTGGTCAGCGACGAGGAGTGGCACCAGCCGCAAGGACTGCTCGCACGTGTTCAGCGCGAACCGCTCGTCGAGCTGAACGTCGCTCATGGCGACGATCGCTGAGCTGCTGCTCGAGCGTCGGCTCGAACGCGTCGGCGTCGACCGAGACGAAGCGCAGGCGCTTCTCGAGCATGCGCGGTCGCATCTTCGATCGGCGGCGAAGATCCTGGACGACGACGCTCCCGGCGCGTACCAGCTCGCCTACGACGCTACGCGAAAAGCGGTCGCCGCCCACATGGCGGCAAACGGTTATCGCGCGAAGTCCGACGGGGCGGGTGCCCATGCGGCCGTGGTCGCCTATGCCGAAGAAGCGCTCGCCGACGCAGCGCGCGAAGAGTCGCTTCGGCACTTCGACCGCATGCGACGAGTGCGCAATCGAATCGAGTACGGAGACGTGACGATCGGACGTGCTCAGGTGAAAACCGATCTCGCGCACGCGAAGGAGATCGTGCGCGCGGCGGCCATGTCGATTGGCTGAACGGTCGACCGCTCCGCTCTGGCGGAACCGCGACTTCGTCGTGCTGCTCACCGGGGAGCTGCTGTCGGGGTTCGGGACGTCTTTGACGAGCATCGCGTACCCGCTCCTCGTGCTCGCGCTGACGCACTCGCCGGCGAAGGCCGGCGCCGTCGCGTTCGTGCGGCTGCTTCCCTATGCGGCGTTCGGGGTGCTCGCGGGCGTCGCTGCCGACCGCTGGAACCGGAAGTGGCTGATGATCGGCGCCGACGCGGTTCGCGCCGTCGCGGTGGCGGGCCTCGGCGCTGCGATCCTGCTCGACCGCGTCAGGTTCTGGCAGGTCCTGCTCGTCGCGTTCGTGGCAGGCGCGTGCGGGACCCTGTTCCTCTCGGCGCAGCCGGGGGCGCTCCGCGCGGTCGTGTCCCGGTCGGAGCTGCCCGCGGCCGTCGCGGCGGGCCGGGCGCGCATGTCGGCCGTCGGGATCGTCGGGCCTCCGGTCGGCGGCGCGCTATTCCAGCTCGGCCGCGCGCTGCCGTTCTTCGCTGACGCCGCCTCGTACGCGTTCTCGATCGTTTCGATGCTCATGGTGCGAACGCCGTTCCAGGAGCAGCGCGAGCGCGACCCGGCCCGAATCCGCGCGCAACTCGCCGAAGGCTTCCGTTTCCTCTGGAGCCAGCCGTTCCTGCGCACGACCGCGTTCCTCTATGGGATCGGCAATTTGACCATCCCGGCGTTCCTGTTCGTGATCATCGTGGTCGGCCGGCGCCAGGGGCTCTCGGGCGGCGAGATCGGCGCACTGCTCGCGGCGTTCAGCGTCTGCACGTTGCTCGGCTCGCTCGTGTCGCCGTTCTTCCGGCGCGCGCTCTCGGTCCGCTCGATCCTGTTGCTCGAGTTCTGGACCGGCCTCGGCGCCGCGCTCTTCCTCGTCTGGCCGAACGTCTACGTGCTGACGGCCGCGGGCCTGCCGCAGGCGATCTCCCTTCCGATCACCGACTCGGTGGTGGACGGTCTCCGAATCGCGATCACGCCCGACCGGCTGCTCGGCCGCGTCGAGAGCGTCCGCGCGAACATCGCGCTCCTGATCGCGCCACTCGGCCCGCTCGTCGCCGGGCTCCTGCTCGACAGCGTCTCCGCGCGCGCGACCGTTGCGTGCTTCCTCGTGCTCACGCTCACGCTGGCGCTGTGGGGCACGTTCAGCCCTGTCCTTCGCAACGCGCCGCGGCTCGACGAGCTCGACTCAGGGTTCGCTGGGGCGAAACCCTGATTGACATCGGCGCGCCAGAGTCGGAGACTCGGAGAGCGTCAGATCCCGAGTAGGCAGCCGCGGCGCGGGAGCCAACTCCGACTACCGACGGGATCGCGCACCTGCCAACGCGAACGGAGGGCGACGATGAACGCCATCGAACCACAACCCCGCAAGGGACTCGCACACCGCATCGGTCGCTGGAGTGCCGGCCACCGGAAGACCGTGATCGCCGGCTGGCTCGCCTTCGTCGCGCTCTCGTTCTTCTTCGGCGGGAAGATCGGGACGACCGAGATCAACACGGACACCGCTAACCCCGGCGAGTCAGGGCGGATGTGGGAGATCCTCGCGACCGAGTTCAAGCAGCCCGCAGGCGAGAGCGTCGTCGTCCAGAGCGACACGCTCACGATTGAGGACGCGCCGTTCGCGAACGCGATCCGCGACTCCGTCCGCGCGCTCGGCAGGCAGCCGAACGTGACCGACATCCGCTCGCCGCTCGCGGACGGCGGCCAGTCGCTCGTCGGGCAGGACGGGCACGCCGCGCTGATCCAGTTCTCGATCAAGGGCGACGCCGACGACGCGGCGGACAAGATCGACCCGGTCCTCGCGACGGTCGAGGTGGTGCAGGCGTCCAACCCCAAGGTCTTCGTCGGCGAGTTCGGCGACGCGAGTGCTGACGAGGCGCTCAGCGGCCTCTTCGCCGACGACCTGAAGAAGGCGGCCGTCTTCTCGATTCCGATCACGCTCGTGATCCTCCTCGTCGCGTTCGCGTCGTTCGTGGCGGCCGGGATCCCGCTGCTGCTCGCGCTTTCGGCCGTTCTCGCGACGCTCGGCCTGCTCGCGCCGCTCAGCCGTCTCGTGCCGATGGACCAGGACGTCTTCGCCGTGATCCTGCTGATCGGCCTCGCCGTCGGCGTCGACTACTCGCTCTTCTACTTGAAGCGCGAGCGCGAGGAACGCGCGCGCGGGCGCGGCCCGGAGGCTGCGCTCGAGGCGGCCGAAGCGACATCGGGGCGGGCGGTGCTCATCTCCGGCGCGACGGTGATCGTCTCGATGGCGGGCATGTTCTTCACGCGCGACGCGACGTTCACCTCGTTCGCGGTCGGGATGATGACGGTCGTCTTCGTCGCGATGACGGGTTCGGTCACGGTGCTGCCGGCGCTGCTCGCGCTGCTTGGCGACCGGGTCGATGCGCTGCCGGTGCCGTTCCTGCGCCGACTCAAGCGACGCGACGGCGAGGGTCGGATCTGGAGCGCGATCCTCGACCGCGTCCTTCGGCGCCCCATTCTCTCGGTGGCGCTCGCCGCCGGAGTGCTGGCGATCATCGCATTGCCCGCGCTGCAGATGAAGCTGACCGTGCCCGGCCCGGAGACGTATCCGCGCTCGCTGCCGGTGATGCAGGTCTACGACAAGATCCAGACCGCGTTCCCGGGCACCGAGATCTCGGCCGAGGCCGTGATCAAGGCGGACAACGTCGACTCGCCGCAGATCAAGGAGGCGATCGGCCAGCTCGAGTGGCGCGCGCTCGTCAGCGGTCTCATGCACGAGCCGATCGAGCTCACCGTCAACCCGGCGCGCACGGTCGCGCACATCTCGATCCCCGTCGACGGCGAGGGAACCGACGACGCGTCGATGGCCTCGCTCGCGTTCCTGCGCGACCAGATCATGCCGTTCACGCTCGGCGCCGTTCCGAACACCGAATCCGGTGTGACGGGCGAGACGGCGTTCACGAAGGACTTCAACGACTCGATGAAGTCGTCGGCCCCGTTCGTATTCCTGTTCGTGCTCACGTTCGCGTTCGTCCTGTTGCTCTTTTCGTTCCGCTCGCTCGTGATCGCGGTGAAGGCGATCCTGCTCAACCTGCTCTCGGTCGCTGCGGCGTACGGCGTGCTCGTGCTCGTCTTCCAGCACGGGTGGGGGAAGCAGATCCTCGGCTTCGACTTCACCGGCGGCGTCGCATCGTTCATGCCAGTGTTCCTGTTCGTGATCCTCTTCGGGCTCTCGATGGACTACCACGTGTTCATCATCAGCCGAATCCGCGAGGGCAAGGACAGCGGCTTGACGACCGAGGAAGCGGTCGCGCACGGGATCAAGGTGACGGCCGGCGTTGTGACGAGCGCGGCAATCGTGATGGTCGCCGTCTTCTCGATCTTCGGCACGCTCTCGATCCTCTTCCTGAAGCAGTTCGGCGTCGGTCTCGCCGCCGCGGTGCTGCTCGACGCGACGATCGTGCGCGCGGTGCTGCTGCCGGCGACGATGAAGCTGCTCGGGGAGTGGAACTGGTACCTCCCGAAGTGGCTCGAGTGGCTGCCGCACCTCGAGCACGGCGAGCAGGTGCCGGAGGCGCCGGCGATGCGACCGGTTTAACTCCTGGCCCTCAGTCCTCTAGTGGTTGCGGAAGTCGACGACGAGGCGCGGCGGGCCCTCGAGCGTGAGTACCCGGAAGTCGACCCGGTCGTCCAGGCCGACGGCCCAGTTGAGGACGGCCTCGAAGTCACCGATGCGCACGACCTCGCGCACGACCGCCGTGCCCGCGGCGGCGCCGCTGATCCTGCGCGGCCCCTTGTAGACGAGCTCGCCCTCACCCGTCCCGAGATCGAAGCCCGAAGCCGGCTCCATGCGGACGACGACGAACGCCTGGCCGGCGACGTCGACCACGTTCCCGGAGCCGTCCTGGCGGAGCGGCGGCCTCACGTACTCCACGCGGTAGCCCGGCAAGACGTTGCGAAACTGGAAGACGACGCGGTCGTAGCCCTCGTGACGCGCGACCGCGACCCGCTCGAGCAGCGCAATCTCCGTCGACTTCGGAGGCGCACTCACCGGGTCGGTCCCGGCGCCCTCGAGCGTGTCGATCCCGCCGGCGTCGGTCTCGGTCGCCGCCGCCGCCGACGACGACGACGACGCAGCAGGCTCACTGGAGTCGGAGTCCCCGCATCCAGCCGCCACGACGGCGAGCGACGCCGCGATGAGGAAGGCCGCTAGGAGCCGCACGCCGCCAGCCTAGTCGGGCGTTGCAAGAATTCTGCGTAGAGCCGGTTAAGTCTCAGAACTCGCGCCGGACGGCCTCGACGTTGTTGCCGTCCGGATCCAGCAGGAACGCCGCGTAGTACCGGCCGCCTTCCTCGGAGCTGTACTGCTCGCGCACGCCCGGCGGCCCGTTGTCGCGGCCACCGGCTTCGAGTCCCGCGCGATGGAATGCCTCGACCTGATCTCGCGAGTCCGCGACGAATGCGATGTGGACGGGGCCGCTCGGCACCTCGGCCGTGGCCGAGACGACGAGGTTGGCGAACTGCGCGCCCCGCTCGTTCTCCCACAGCGGCGGGATCCCGAGCGTCGCGAGCACCGACGTGTAGAAGCCGACGCTCGCGTCACGGTCGCGGACTCCGATCTTCACGTGGTCGAAGACGACGCGCGTCCAGTCCCAGTCGATCGCCATGCCGTGATTTTGCCCGATCCGGGGGTCGCGTTTCTCAGTTTACGGTGCTAGCGTCGGCTAGTGCTCCGCGTGCGCTGGGTCGCGCCGGTTGGGGTGCTCCTCGCACTCCTCGTCGCTCCGCCTGCCGCACCGATCACGAGCCAACAGCGCGTGCTCCTCGTACTTGCGACGTGGGGTCCGGAACCGTACGGGTCGGTGCAGATCCAGACCGTCGTCAGGGAGGCCGAGCGCTTCGTTCAGGCTTCCTCGTTCGGGCGCCTCTCGTTGCAGATCGACGTCACGCGCTGGTCCGACGTGCTCATCCGGCCGGCGACGTGTCCGCGTGAGTGGTGGGACGGTAGCCTCCCGCGAGCCGTCACGGTCCCGGGCAAGCGCGCCGCCGAGGCGGCCGGCTTTCGCATCGGCGCCTACGACCGCGTCGTCTACGTGATTCCTTCTTCACCGTGCGTCTCCGGCGGACTCGCCGTCGGACACGAAGTGATGCTCGACGGCGCGTTCACCTCACACCTGCTCCTGCACGAGCTCGGGCATACGTGGGCGCTCGCGCACGCCAAGTCGACGCTCTGCGTGACGCTCTGCGGCCAGGACGAGTACGGCGACTTCTACAGCATCATGGGAGAGGGAATCGACGACTACACGGTCTTCGAGAAGCTCGAGCTCGGCTGGCAGCCGAAGGTCCGTGTCGTCCGCGGTTCAGGGCTGTTCACGCTAGGGCGTGCCGATCGCGCGGGTTCGCTCGCCGTCGGTCTCCGAGTGCCCGTAGGCCCGGTCGACTGGTGGTTCGAATACCGACCTTCGCCCCGGGTGGTTCTCCACGAGCACCAGGGCCTGCCCGGCGGTGTCTTCGTCCGCTTCGTCGACACGCGCGACGTCATCCCAGGCCAGGGGCCGCCCGAGGTGCTCATGCTCGAACCGAGCGGTCGCGAGCGTCCGGCCATGCTCCCCGGCGAGAAGTTCAAGGTGCCAGGCGCCCTCACGGTGCGCTTTGTCAAACGCACGAACGAGGCGGCCGTCCTCCGCGTCACCCGCGCGACGGCCACAGCGCCATAGCCAGGGGCAGCGCGCCGTACCCGAGACGGCTCGTACCCTGGCTGGGTTATGGCTACAAGAACCGGCACAGTTAGGCTGAACGCGACCGCGTTCGACCACGCCAAGGGCCTGATCAAGGCCAAGAAGGTCGTCCTCGACCAGCGTGACGACTGGAGCGAGCATCAGCCGTCCGCGGACGAGGAGAACCGCTTCATCGCTCCTCGTCGTGCTCGTCGTCGATCCCGAGATGCTACTTGGCGTACTCACCCGCGCGTTCACCGCTGCGCCGTGTACGCCGCCGAGTCACGCGCGGGCCAGTACAAGTACGACGACACCAAGGCCGCCTGCGCGCACCTGCACGGGATGATGCAGTCGCTCGAGTGAGGAGACGCCCGTCTGGGGCAACGTCCGCGTGGCGATGCCCCAGGCGAGGCGAAGCTACGCTCGCACGAGCGGCTTGTACTTGATCCGGTGCGGCTCGAGAGCGTCCGCGCCGCGGGTCTCCTTGACCCAGTCCGCGTACTCCTGCCAGGTGCCCTCGAACCACGTGGCCTGAGAGTCGCCTTCGAACGCCAGGATGTGAGTGGCGATCCGATCGAGGAACCAGCGGTCGTGCGAGATCACCACGGCGCAGCCGGCGAAGTCGAGCAGCGCCTCCTCGAGTGCGCGCAGGGTGTCGACGTCGAGGTCGTTCGTCGGCTCGTCGAGCAGCAGCACGTTCCCGCCACTGCGGAGCAGCTTCGCGAGGTGGACGCGGTTCCGCTCGCCGCCGCTCAGGCCCGAGACGCGCTTTTGCTGGTCGCCGCCCCTGAAGTTGAACCAGCTGACGTACTGCCGCGAGTTCACCTCGCGCTTGCCGAGCTCGATCGTGTCGTGCCCGCCGCTGATCTCCTTCCAGACGGAGTTGGCCGGATCGAGCGCGGCCCGCGACTGGTCGACATACGCGAGCTCGACCGTCTCGCCGACGCGCAGCGCCCCCGAGTCCGGCTGCTCCTCGCCGACGATCATCCGGAAGAGGGTCGTCTTGCCGGCGCCGTTCGGACCGACGACGCCGATGATGCCCGCCGGTGGGAGCGAGAACGAGAGCCCCTCGAAGAGCAGCCGCTCGCCGAAGCCCTTGGCAACCGCGTCCGCCTCGATCACGACGTCGCCGAGCCGCGGCCCCGGCGGGATGTGAATCTCGACCTTGTCGAGCCGGACTGACTGTTCGTCCGCCAGCAGCTTCTCGTAGGCGCCGAGGCGCGCCTTCGACTTGGCATGGCGCGCCCGTGGACTCATCCGCACCCATTCGAGCTCGCGGGCGAGCGTGCGTCGGCGTGCGGACTCCTGCTTCTCCTCCACCGCCAGCCGCGCCTGCTTCTGCTCGAGCCAGGACGAGTAGTTGCCTTCAAACGGGATGCCGCGGCCGCGGTCGAGCTCGAGGATCCAGCCCGCGACGTTGTCGAGGAAGTAGCGGTCATGCGTCACCGCTACGACCGTGCCCTTGTACTCCGCGAGAAAGCGCTCGAGCCACGCGACCGATTCTGCGTCGAGGTGGTTCGTCGGCTCGTCGAGGAGGAGCAGGTCCGGTGACGAGAGCAGGAGCCGGCAGAGCGCGACGCGCCGCCGTTCGCCGCCCGAGAGCGTCGTGACGTCGCGGTCTGCCTCCGGCAGCCGCAGCGCGTCCATCGCGCGGTCGATCGTCTGCTCGAGCGACCAAAGGTCGCGCCGGTCGATCACGTCCTGCACCTTCGCCTGCTGCTCGAGCAGCGCGTCGTAATCGGCGTCAGGCTCCGCGAACGCAGCCGAGATCGAGTGGAAGCGGTCGAGCAGGTCGCGCGCCTCGCGCACGCCGTCCTCGACGTTCCCGCGAACGTCCTTCGTCTCGTCGAGCTCGGGCTCTTGGGAGAGGAGCCCGACCGAGGCGCCGGGCGCGAGCTCGGCCACGCCCGACGACGGCTCCTCGAGCCCGGCCATGATCCGCAGCAGCGTGGACTTCCCCGCGCCGTTCGGCCCGAGCACCCCGATCTTCGCCCCGGGCAGGAACGACAGCGAGATGTTCGCGAGCACCTGGCGCTCGGGGCCGTAGAACTTGTCGGCCCGGTACATCGTGAAGACGTAGTCGCTCACAGCCGCGCCACGATAGCGACGGCGGTTCGTCCGTCGTACGATCCGCCCCGTGGCGATCACCGGTGCGCACGTCATCCTCTACACGCCGGAGGCAGAGAAGCTCCGCGCGACGCTCCGCGACGTCTTGGGCTGGGGCCACGTCGATGCCCACGACGGCTGGTTGATCTTCGCGCTGCCGCCGGCGGAGCTCGGCGTCCATCCCTCCGAGGGCTCGACGCACCACGAGCTCGGCCTGATCTGCGACGACGTGGGTAGGACGATGGCCGAGCTGGCCGAGGGCGGAATCGAGTTTCGCGGTAAGCCGAGGGACATGGGGTTCGGCGTCGGGGTGACGATGGTCTTGCCCGGCGACGTCGAGGTGCTGCTCTACGAGCCGCGCCACCCGACCGCGATCGACCTGGAGTGAAGCCCCTCCAGCAGGCGAACCTCGCGGTCCGCTTTCGTGTCGAGCTGAGCGCGCTCGCGGCCCTCGGCTCTACGGCCTACGAGGCTGGTGGGCCGGTGCTCGTCTCCTCGAGCGTCCTCGACCGATAGCGTTGCCGCCGTGACCAGCATCCTCGACCCGCAGATCGTTCTCTCGGAGATCGAGAGCTCGAACCGCTTCCTGATCCAGCAGGTCTTCAAGCCGATCGCGAACGAGTACCGGATCAGTATTCCGACCCCGGGCGCGACCGAGGAAGGCCGGCCGCTGCTCTACGTGAAGCAGAAGAAGTTGAAGATCAAGGAGGACATCCGCTTCCGGCTGTCGCCCGACGACGGGCCGCACTTGTTCATGGTCAAGTCGAAGTCGGTCTTCGAGGTTCGCGGGAGACACGAGGTACTCGACGCCGACGACCGCGTGATCGGGGTGCTCGAGAAGGACTTCACGCGCTCGCTGCTCCGCAGCCACTGGCACGTGCGCGACCCTCAGGGCAACGAGCTGTTCGAGGCCCACGAGGCGAGCTGGCCGATTGCGATCGTGCGCCGGGCCGCAGACCTCGTGTCCGACTGGCTCGCGGCGCTGACGTGGCTGCCGTTCAACTTCGTGCTCAAGCGCGGCGATGAGCAGGTCGGGACCTACCGCCGAGTGCTGGGCAAGCTCCGCGACCGGTACGTGCTCGAGCTCGAGCCGACGTTCGAGGCCGACAGGCGGCTCGTGCTCGCATTCGCGGTCGCGCTCGATGCGCTGCAGGACCGCTAGCGAGGCATGAGCGAGACTCCCGAGTTCGTGGCGCTCGGCCAAGCCGGCTCGGATCACTACGCCGGCCTCGAGACGTTCCCCAACCCCGGCGTCTCCTACGTCGACATGACGAGCGACGAGCTGACTGCGCTCTGCCCGGTCACCGCGCAGCCCGACTTCTACGTCGCGTCGATCGAGTACTCGCCCGCGGAACTCTGCCTCGAGTCGAAGTCGCTGAAGCTCTACCTGGCGCGGTTCCGCAACGAGAGCGCGTTTTGCGAGGCGCTCGCAGTGCGGATCCGAGACGACGTCGCCGAGGCGCTGCGGCTGGAGCGCGACCACGTCACGGTGACGCTCGAGCAGAAGGCGCGCGGCGGGATCACGATCACGGCGACTGCCTAGGGCGCTCGGACTCGAGCAGCCGCCGTAGCTGGGCGACCTGCGCCTCGAGCTGCTCGACGCGCTCCTCGAGGTCGCTGCGCGCCTGCAGCGCCTCCTCGGCCTGCTCCTCCTCGCCGCCGAGGAGATGCGCCCAGCGCTCCTCCTTCTGCCCCGGCCGCCGGCCGAGGCGCGCGACGAGCTCGCGGGAGGCAAGGCCGTTGAGGGTTTCATCGACCTGCGGCAGGGACTCGAAGCGATGCAGCCTCTCCGTGCGCCCTTTCAACTCGCCCACCGTCTGTGGGCCGCGCAGCATCAGGACGGCGAGCAGGGAGAGCTCTGCGTCTGAGAGGCCGAGCGCCTCGTCGAACAAGTGCCGGTACTTGACCGCGCGGCTCCCGGGACCGCTCGCCAGGCGCGCCCATTGCCGGTTGGAGAGCCGCTCGAGTGCGCTGCGGATCGTCGGCTCGTCGTAGTCCACGACCGGGTCGCGGTTCGTCGCCTGGTTGCAGGCGAGCCGGAGCGCGTTGAGCGAGAGCGGGTAGACGTCCGGTGTCGTGCGCTGCTTCTCGATCAGGCAGCCGAGTACCCGGAGCTGGACGGGATCCGCGTCCACGGGGCGAGCGTAGCGAGCGCCCAGACGGCAGCGGCTGGTGATTTGACGCCTCGTGACGCTATGCCTAGGCTGCGAAAGCGAAGCGCGGGTGCGTTCGACTTCCCCGAGGGGACGATCTACCCGGCGCTCCACCGCCTCGAGAAGAGCGGGCTCCTCACCAGCCGCTGGTCGACCGGAGTCGCGCGCAAGCGGCGGATCTATTCGATGCGCCGCCGCGGCCGCACAGTCCTCAAGGATCACCTCCGCGAATGGCGGCTCTTCGCGCGCGCGGTCGAGCGTGTCGTCGGAGGCGCCGCGTGATCGACCGCTATCTCGAGGAGCTGCGCCGCCGGCTCCCGATCGCGGTGCGTCCCCGTGTCCTCGCCGAAGTCGAAGATCACCTGCGCGAGTCGGCGCGCGAGGTCGGCGAGGACGAGGCCGTCGCCCGCTTCGGGTCGGCCGAGGCCCTCGCCGCGTCGTACCGCGCGCGGGTCCGCTGGGTGTATGCCGCGCTTGCTCTGCTCGCCGCGCTCGCGTATCCGGCGCTGAGCTATCCGATCCCCGAGAACTCGCTTCCGCCCGCGCCCTGGCCGAACGTGGACGCCATGCCGCACGAGCTGGCCTGGAAGCGGGAGTGGATCCTCGTCCTGTTCGTCATCGCTCTCGTCAGCGGCGCCGTTTCGTTGGGCGGGTACCTGCCCGCCTAGGCCGGGGTAGCATTGGCCGCGAGGTGGCCGTAGAGACGATCACGAAGCTGGACGCGCACAAGCTGCGTGCGGACTTTCCGATCTTCGAGCAGCAGTTCCACGGCAAACCCCTGGCGTTCCTCGACTCGGCGGCCAGCTCGCAGAAGCCGCGCCAGATGCTGGACGTGATGCGCGAGTTCTACGAGACGTCATATGCGAACGTCCATCGCGGTGTCTACGAGCTCGCGGAGCGCGCGACGGCCGGCCTCGAGGGCGCGCGCGAGAAGGTACGCGGGCTGCTGAACGCCCCTTCGGCGCGCGAGGTCATCTTCACGCGGAACGCGACCGAGGCGATCAACCTCGTCGCCTACGCCTGGGGTCTCAACAACCTCCACCCGGGAGACCTGGTCGTCGTCACCGAGCTCGAGCACCACTCGAACTATGTGCCGTGGCAGTACATCGCAGGCCGGACCGGCGCGGGATTCCGGATGATCCCGCTCGACGAGCACGGGGAGCTGCAGCTCGACGCGCTGGACGAGATTGCCCGGGAGGGCGACGTGAAGGTGACGGCGCTGAACCTCGTTTCGAACTCGCTCGGAACGATCAATCCCGTCGAGCGTGTCACCGCGTGGGCGCGCGAGCACGGCGCGATCAGCGTCGTCGACGCGGCGCAGGGTGCGCCGCACAAGGTTGTGGACGTGCAGGCGCTCGGTTGCGACTTCCTCGCGGTCTCCGGACACAAGATGTGCGGCCCGAGCGGCGCCGGCACGCTCTGGGGGCGCGCCGAGCTGCTCGAGGCGATGGAGCCGTTCCTGGTCGGCGGGCACATGATCTCTTCCGTGCGGCTCGAAGGGACGAGTTGGGGAGAGTTGCCGCACAAGTTCGAGGCGGGCACCGCGCCGATAGCCGAAGCAGTCGGGTTCGGGGCGGCGATCGACTACGTGACGGAGATCGGGCTGGACGCGATCGAGCAGTACGAGCACGAGCTCGCCGCTTACGCGCTCGACCGGCTCGCGGAGCTGCCGTGGGTGACGACGTACGGGCCGCCGGCGGACCGTCGCGCCGGGATCGTCTCGTTCAACGTCGAGGGCGTCCATCCGCACGACGTGGCGCAGATCCTCGATCTGGAGGGCGTCGCGATCCGCGCCGGCCATCATTGCTGCCAGCCGCTGATGCGCAAGCTCGGCGTTGCTGCGACGAACCGTGCGAGCTTCTACCTGTACACGATCCCCGAGGAGATCGACCGGCTCGTCGCCGGGCTCGAGCGTGTCCGTAAGGTGTTTGCATGAGCTTGCTCATGTTCATGAAGCGTGCCGTTAGCGGCGCGAGCCCGTCGCGGAGCCCGGCTCCGCCGGGCGGGAGCGACAGGCGGTCAGGGGCATGAGCGAGTTCGACCAGCTGTACAGAGAGGTGATCCTGGATCACTACAAGAATCCGCGTGGGCACGGGGTGATCGACGGGGCGGACGCCGAGGCAGAGGGGCAGAACCCGCTCTGCGGCGATGAGGTCTCGATCTACGTCTCGTTCGGCGACGACGGCGAGACGATCGACGAGGTGAAGTTCTCTGGTCGCGGCTGCGCGATCTCGCAGGCGGCCACCTCGATGCTCATGGAGATGGTGCAGGGGCGCACGGCGATCGAGGTCGCGACGCTCGAGAAGGACGAATTGCTCGACGAGATCGGAATCCCGCTGACGCCGATCCGGCTCAAGTGCGCGATGCTCGGGTTGACCACGCTGAAGGTCGCGCTGCACAAGGCGAAGGGCACGCCGCTGCCCGAGGGTCTCGCGGGGTTCGACGAGCTCACCCTGAGCTAATGGCTTTCATCGACGTCTGCCCGGTGGACGAGCTGCCGCCGGGGACGATGAAGCTGGTCCCCGCCGGCACGATCACCGTCGGCGTCTACAACTGCGGCGGCAAGCTCTACGCGATCGAGGACCGCTGCTCGCATGACGACGGCCCGCTGGCGGAGGGCGATTGGGAGCAGGACTCGTGCGTCGTGGTCTGCCCAAGGCACGGGGCCACGTTCGACATCACGACGGGGAGGCCGCTGACGTTGCCTGCGTATCTGCCGGTGGACACGTTCCCGGTCGTTGTCGAGGACGGAATCGTGAAGGTGGACGTTCGGTAGTACGGTCTCGGGATGCTCGATGAACGCGTGCTCGAAGTGCTCGCCCGCCTCGAGGCGGAAGACGCGTCCGAGCGCGAGCGCGGACTGCCGGCGAGCGAGCGCGCGGGTCAAGTCGCCCGCAAGACAGGCCAGTTCCTCTTCGCGTTGGTGACGCCGATGAACGACTGCGGCGTGCTCGAGATCGGGGCGTCGCGCGGATACTCGACGATCTGGCTCGCTGCCGGCGTGCGCTACTTCTCCGGCCGGGTCGTCTCGCTCGAGAACGACCCGCCCCGGCTCGAGGCCTGGCGGCGGAACATCGCCGACGCCGGTTTGGAGGAGTGGGCCGAGCTCGTCGAGGGCGATGCATTCGAGACGCTGCCGACCATCCAGGACGTCTTCGACGTCGTCTTCCTCGACGCCGAGAAGGGGGATTACGAGGTGCTGTTCGGCCTGGCGCGGGACAAGGTCGAGCCGGGCGCCTTGATCGTCGCCGACAACGTGCTCTCGCACGAGGAAACGCTGGGCGCGTACTCGCGGGCACGGCAGGCGGATCCCACGCTCGTGTCGACGACGATTCCACTGGATCGGGGCCTGGAGCTCTCGGTCGTCCTGCGCTGACGCGCGTTCCTTCTAGGTTGACGCGTCATACGTCGGGAAACCCCACCTCCCTCTCCGTTGGCGACGAGCCTAGCCCTGCGCGTCGTTGCGTGTCTGTCACAAAGGTGCCAAGAGCGTGACGAGTCGTCCACAGCGAACCTCCGGCCGTCATTCCGCCCCTTCCGCCGGGACCGCTACATTCCGCCTAACGCGGAAAGGAGGTGGTCCGGAATTGGAAATTTCCAGTAGCACGGGCAGCGGAGGTACCAGCGGGTAGGGGCGTGTCCCCGGGACCTACGGGGAATCGCCTAGCCAGCGTGGGGGACTCGCGTCTCGCGCCACCGGCCTTCGGCCGGCAGGAAGCGCCCCTATCAATCCACCGCTGGTAACCGAGATTGAGGGCCGGGAGACCGGCCCTCAGTCGTTCTCGAGGCCGTAGGCGGCGAGCGCCGCCCGGCCGATCCGGCGACCGAGCAGCAGGCCGGCCTCGTTGTCGCTCCGGAAGTGGATCCCGCCGTAGAGGCGCGAGATCGCGGCCTCGTCGGCGAGCCGTGAGAGCTCGCCGGCCCGAGAGGGGAAGAACCGCGCGAGCACCGTCGACGCCGCGCCCGAGGTCGTCGAGTGGCCGGACACGTACGACGGGAAGGGCGGCGTCGCGATGTAGCTCGACCACGTGACGTCGAGTAGCGACCGGATCGCCGTCACGGGGCGCACCGACCAGTATGTGAACTTCGAGTCCCAGCAGGCGATGAAGGCGTCGGCCTGCGCCGTGTTCAGCGCGGCAAAAAGGCGGGCCGTCCTTCGCGTGCCGAACCCGACGTCGTCCACGAGTTCGAGCGCGATCACGTTCCAGTGGCCGGACGGCGTCACGGTTCCGGCGCCGTCGGCCCAGAAGCTCGCGATCGCCTTCTGCTCGGCGGTCAGCGAACGGGAGACGCCGTAGACCTCGGCGACTTCTTCGAGGAATTGCGGGCTGCCGTACGTCGGCGGCCGTGCCGGCCGGAACGACGATCCGGAGGCCAGATTCCAGGTTCGCCACGTTCCCGCAAGCGGCTCGAGCGGCGGGAAGACGAAGCCGGGCGGCGTCGGCGTCCAGAACTCCGGCCCGACCGGTGGCGTCACCGTCCACACGTCCGACGAGCCGTCCGCTTCGGCACGCTCGATCAGGCGATCTGCGACTGCGACGCCTGCTGCGAAGCCACCGCGTCGGGACCCCGCGGCGGCCGGGCGCGCGAGCTCGCGCGCACGATCGGCCTGGGATGGGAAGAGGTATGCGAGCATGGTCGAGGCCGCACCAGCGACGGCGGAGTCGCGGTCCGCGCCACCTGCCTCCGAGGCCTCGAACATCGCGCGGCTGACGAGCGCCAGCGCGCGAGAGGCCCGTGGCGGGTTGAGGCGCTCCGAGGCGATTGCGTCGAGCTCGAGCCGGATCCACGGTTCGACGGCCGCCGCCTGCCTCTGCGCCGAGCTCGAAGGAGCGGCGCTCAGAACGGCGACGAACGCCGCGGCGGCTAGGACGACGACCCGTTTCACCCTCGCCCACATCGTGGCAGCGAAACCTGTGAAAGCAATGGAAGGGACCGCCGAAGCGGCGGCCCCACCCAGCTCTACCGCCGCGTGCCGAAGCGCCGGTCGAGCCCGGCCTCGCCGACGAGAAATGCTCCCGCGAGGCACGCGAGGCCCCACGAGATCCAGTCCTCGCTGGAGTCGCCGAGGGCGGCTGCGACGAAGAGGATCACGGCGACGAGCAGCAGGATTGCGCGCAAACCGATCATTGGTCTCCTTTCGGTGGCGGAGAACGAGTTCGCCCGTACGCGCCGCTGTTCCTGCTAGCCGGGCCGGACCGCCGGAGCGGCTTCGGGAGCGGCGTGCCCCTCGACCTCGAAGTGCGGGATCCACTCGAGCCACCGAGGCAGGTACCAGCTACGGTCGCCGAGCAGGGCCATCAGGCTCGGCAGCACGATCGAGCGGATCACGGTCGCGTCGATCAGCAGCGACGCAGCGACGCCGAAGCCCATCTGCTGGAACATCACGAGCTCCCCGCGCGCGAACCCCGCGAAGACCGCGACGATGATCAGCGCAGCGCCCGTGATGATTCTCGCCGTGGACGCGACACCCCAGCCGACGGCGTCGCGCGTGTCGCGCGTCTGGTCGTAGCGCTCGCGCACCCGGCTGAGCAGGAACACCTGGTAGTCCATCGACAGGCCGAAGAGGACCGAGAAGAGGAACAGCGGAACCCACGCTTCGATCGTGTCGATCTGACGGAAGCCGAGCAGGTCGGCGCCGACCCCGTGCTGGAAGACGAGCACCAGCAGCCCGTACGCCGCTCCGACCGAGAGCAGGTTGAGCACGATCGCCACCAGAGCGATCGCGACCGAGCGAAACGCGACCGTGAGCAGGATCAGCGTCAACCCGAGGACGAACGCGAAGACGTACGGCGCTGGATTCGTGACGTTGTCGAAGTAGTCGATGTTCTCCGAGGTCGTCCCCCCGACGAGGGGGTCGGCGTCGGTGCCCGCAAACGTCTGCGGAACGATCCGGTCGCGGAGGTCGCGAACCGCCGCGACGGCCTGATCGCCGGCCGGATCGCCGCGCACGGGCACCTGGAGGTCGCAAATGCCACTCCTGCCGCACCTGATCTGGGGACGGCCGAAGCGCCGGTCGCGCGCCAGGAGGTCGCGAAGCCGTGCCAGCCGATCGGGGCTGTCCAGGGCGACGACGTGCGCGGGGTCGGTGCTCTGGCCTCCGAAGCTGTGCTGAAGCTCGAGGTAGCCTCGCTTCGACGCGAGGTCGTCGGGGAACGTGCTCACGCCTGCGGTGCCAATGCTCATCCCGAAGATCGGCACGGCCGCGGCGAGCAGGAGCACGACGGAGAAGACCAGGCTCCAGCCGGGGCGGTGCAGCACGCGGTTCACCACGGCTCGCCAGAAGCGGCCCTCGGAGCTCACCCGCCGCCGGCCGAAGTAGGGCAGACGCAGCGCGTCGACGCGGTCGCGGAGCAGGCCAAGCAGAGCCGGGAGCAGCGTCAGTGCCGCGAGCACCGAGGTGAACCCGACGAGGATCGCGCCGGCCGCCAGGCTGCGCATGATCGTGGAGGGCACGAGCAGCATGCCGAACATCGCGATGACGAACGCGGTGCCGCTGAACAGCACGGCGCGGCTCGCCGTCGCGCCCGAGGCGCTGATCGCGTCGAGCGGTTCGCGGCCGGCCGTACGCTCCTCGCGGTACCGCGAGATCACGAACAGCGAGTAGTCGATCCCGAGCGCGAGGCCCATCCCCGTGAGCATGTTCACGATGAAGATCGAGAGCTCGAACTCTTGCGACAGCACGGCGACGAGCCCAAGCGCGGCGATGATCGAGAAGATCGCCATCAGCAGCGGTACGAGCCCGGCGACGACGGTGCCGAAGACGAGCAGCAGCACGACCAGCGCGGCGGGGAGGCCGACCTTGAGCTCGCCGTTCCGCAAGTCGCTCTCCGAGAGCTTGTTGAAGTCGTCGTCGCGCGTCTGGCTGCCTGTGATCGAGGCAGTGAAGCCGGGGTCGGCGTCGGCGCTGTCGACGGCGGCGATCACGTCCCCGGCGTAGTCCGAGTCGTAGATGAAGAGCGGGATCAGCATCGCGTGCCGGTCGCGTGAGACCTGCGCCGGATCGCGTGTCGCGTACCAGGTGTGCAGGCTCGCAATGCCCTTGCTCGCGCGCACCTTCCGGCTCAGAGACGCGACGTAGGCGCGAAACTGCGGGTCGTCCACGGTGTAGCGGTCCGAGCGCACGACGATCACGTCGGTGACGATCCGTTGCGGATCGGGCGGGAACCCGGCGACCAAGCGATTGTCCGCGCGTTCGGACTGCGGGTTGTTCGTCCCCTTGCCTTCGCTCGTCAGCCCGGTCAGTAAGAGCGCAAGCGCAGCAATCGAGGCAACGAGCGCAATACCCCACGCCGCCAGCGTGCGGCCTGGATGCGCGGCACAGGCGCGCGCGATGCGCTCGGTCAGGCCCACGGCTGCACCTTGCCACGGCCGCCCGCGCGGCTCAAGGCCGTCAGGCGGCCCGGCGAAGCTGGTCGTCCAAAGGAACGAGCGGGAGCTTGAAGGTCGTCACCGCATCGTTGTTCGTGACGACGTTGTCTCCGGACTCGAGCATCTTCAGGAGGTCGCGGGTGAGCGGGATGTTCCCTGGGAGCCGCTCCGTGAGCAGCGCGTTCGCGCGCATCAGCGAGATCGGCACGTGGACGCTCGGCCGCCGAATACCGAGGGCCCGCTTGAGCCGTTCCCAGAACTCGTTCCACGTGACGACGTCGGGCCCCCCGACCTCGAACGTCCGGTTCGCAGCCGCGGGCTCGTCGACGCCGTGCGCGAAGTAGGAGCCGACGTCGTCGAGCCAGATCGGCTGGATCCGCTGACGGCCCGAGCCGATGATCGGCGTCACGGGAGAGAGCTTCGCGAGCCGGCGGAACGTCGGCAGGATGCCGCCGTCGCGGCCGAAGATGAAGCTCGGCCGGAAGATCACGTACTCGATTCCCGAGCCGGCGACCGCGAGCTCCTGCTCCCACTTCGCGCGGTAATAGGGCACAAGGTCCTTCGTCTCCTCACTCGTACCGAGTGCGCTCATGTGGACGAAGCGCTTCGCCCCGACCTCTCGCGCGGCGGCGAGCAAGTGGTTTGTCCCCTCGACCATGATGCGCCGAAATGCCTCTTCGGGTCCCTGCCGGATCCCGACGAGATGCACGACCGCGTCGCAAGCCTGCGCAGCGATGCGGAGGCTCGCGGCGTCGGTTACGTCGCCTTCGACGAGCTCGGCGCCGAGCGCCGCGACCTTCGCACCCTTCTTGCGATCGCGCACGAGGCAACGGACGTCGAGGCCGCGGTCGCGCAGCGCGTGGACGACGTGCGGACCGACGAAGCCGGTACCGCCGGTGACGAGGATCACGATTCGACCCGCTCGAAGTTCTGCCAGTAGCGGCTCGGCGTCGGTCCGCGCTGCCCCTGGTACTTCGAGCCGAGCTTGTCCGCTCCGTACGGCGTCTCGGCAGCCTCGGTCATCTGCACGAACGAGAGCTGACCGATCCTCATCCCGAAGTAGATCGTGATCGGGAGGTTCGCGACGTTCGAGAGCTCGAGCGTGACGTGCCCGTCCCAGCCGGGGTCGATGAAACCGGCGGTCGAGTGGATCAGCAGCCCGAGCCGGCCCAAACTCGACTTCCCCTCTAGCCGGGCCACGAGGTCGTCCGGGAGCTTGATCCGCTCGAGCGTCGAGCCCAGCACGAACTCGCCCGGGTGGAGGATGAAGGGCCGGTCCTCCTCGATCTCGACGAGCTCGGTCAGCTCGTCCTGGGGCTCCCGCACGTCGATATACGGGTAGCGGGCGTTGTGGAAAACCCGGAAATAGCGGTCGACCCGCACGTCGACGCTCGAGGGCTGGAGGAGCGAATCGTCGTAGGGGTCGATCTCGATGCGGCCTTCGGCCAGCAGGCGGGCGATCGTCCGGTCGGCGAGGACCACGCGCCGATTCTAGGTACGCCGCAGGGCGGCGCCGGCTTCCACGAGTAGCGGAAGCCCCCCGAAACGGGGCATACTCCGCGGTCCTTGGTCCTCCACCCCGTCGACCCGAACGCCCACTACCGGGCCCGACGGCGGAAGGCGCGCCGCCGGAGGCGCATCCGCCGCGCCGCCGTCACGTTGGTCCTCGTGCTGTGCGCGGCGGCCGTTGCGTACGCGGCACGAACGATCACGGATCGCCAGGCCTCGGGTCCGCCCGTGCGCGTCAAGGTCCAGGAGGTGCCCAAGCAGGTCGTCAAGCCGCTTACGCCGCCGACCACGATGCGAGGTGTCCACGTGACGATGGCGCTCGCGTCGATCCCTGGCAAGATCGACGAGTACCTCCGCCTCGACGGTTTGAACACGATCGAGCTCGACGTGAAGGACGAGAACGGCGAGGTCGGGTTCGTCCCGTCGTCCGTCCCGCTCGCGCGCGAGGTCGGCGCGGCGAAGCCGTACTACAAGCCGCGGATCGTCGCCAGGCAGATTCACGCGAAGGGGATCTACCTGATCGGCCGCGTGGTCGTGATGGAGGACCCGGTGCTCTCCGCGAAGCGGCCTGAGCTCGCGATTCGCCGAACGGACGGAGAACGCTGGCTGAACCACGCGCAGCTCGGCTGGGTCAACCCGTACGACCAGCGCGTCTGGGAGTACGTCGTCGACATCGCAGAAGCCGCCGCGCGCACCGGCTTCGACGAGATCCAGTTCGACTACGTGCGCTTCCCGAGCGACGGCGACGTGGACGCAATCGTCTATCCGGGAAAGACATCGACGCCTCCCGGCTGGGTGATCGCGCAGTTCGCGCAGTACGCGTCGAAGCGCCTGAAACCGCTTGGCGTGCGGGTGTCCGCGGACGTCTTCGGGCTCTCGGCGACGCGCGATCTGGGCATCGGCCAGATCCCGCGCCGGCTCGGCCGCTACCTCGACGCGATCTACCCGATGGTCTATCCGTCGCACTACAGCGTCGGCGAGTACAACCTGTCAGATCCGAACGCGAACCCCGGCGCGACGGTTGCCTACTCGCTGCGGGACTTCAACGAGCAGCTCGCGGCGACTCACGCGAGGGTGATCCCGTGGCTCCAGGACTTCACGCTCGGGCGGAGGTACACGATGGCCGACATCCAGGCCCAGATCGACTCCGCCCGGCGGGCAAAGACGGGCGGCTATCTGCTCTGGAACGCAGCGGGCGTCTACACCCCGGGGGCGGTTCACCCCTCCCGCTGGAACGCCGGCTGAGCGCCTGAAACTTCGCTATTCACGTATGCAGGTTCGGCGGCCGCTGCGGTAGGCTCACGGCCCATGGCGACCACTCGGACGATCGAGCTCCGGACGGAGATCCCCGGTCCCCGCTCGCGGGCGATCCTCGAACGCAAGGAGAAGGTGATCGCGAATCCGCTATCGATCTTCCTTCCGGTCGTGATCCAGGAGGGCCGCGGCGCGACGATCACGGACGTCGACGGCAACACTTTTCTCGACTTCACGGGCGGCGTCGGCTGCCTCAATGTCGGGCACTCGCACCCGCGCCTGATCGAGGCGGCGCAGGAGCAGCTGACGCGCTTCAGCCACACCGACTTCACGATCGTCCCGTACGAGGTCTACATCACGCTCGCCGAGCGCCTGCTCGCGCTGGCGCCGTTCCGTGGCCCGGCGAAGGCGGCGTTCTTCAACGCAGGTACCGAAGCGGTCGAGAACGCGATCAAGTTCGCGCGCTCGTACACGAAGCGACCCGCGGTGATGGTCTTCGAAGGGGCGTTCCACGGCCGGACGCTGCTGTCGATGACGATGACGTCGAAGACGCACCCGTACAAGGCTGGACTCGGGCCGTTCGCGCCGGAGGTGTACCGCGTGCCGTTCGCGCAGGACTACCGCGGGCCCGACACGAAGACCGCGCTCTCCGCGCTCGAGCGCGCGTTCACGACGCAGGTCGCCGCTGAGCACGTCGCGGCGATCGTGATCGAGCCGGTTCAGGGCGAAGGCGGCTTCGTCGTCGCGCCACGCGACTTCATGGCGGGCATCCGGCGCATCTGCGACGAGCACGGCATCGTCATGATCGTCGACGAGGTGCAGACCGGGTTCGGCCGCACGGGCCGGATGTTCGCGATCGAGCACTACGGGCTCGAGCCGGACCTGATCGCGATCGCGAAATCGATCGCCGGCGGGCTTCCACTCTCGGGGGTGCTGGGGAAGGCCGCGATCATGGACGCGCCCGACGATTCGGCCATCGGTGGCACGTACGTCGGCAATCCGGTCGCCCAGGCGGCTGCGCTCGCCGTCCTCGACGTCTTCGAGGAGGAGAATCTGGTCGACCGGGCCCAGCAGCTCGGAGAACGACTGCGCGAGCGGATGGTCTCGTGGCAAGAGCGCTTCGAGCACATCGGCGACGTCCGCGGACTCGGCGCGATGCTCGCGATCGAGTTCGTCCGCGATCGCGACTCCAAGGCGCCGTACGCCGAGCTCGCGACCGCGGTCGTCGAGGCCGCCGCGGAGCGCGGTCTGCTGCTTCTGAAGTCGGGGATCTACTCGAACTGCATTCGCGTGCTCACTCCGCTCGTCCTCACCGACGTCGAGCTCGACGAGGCACTCGCGGTCTGGGAAGAGGCGCTCGAGCACGCGCACGCGCCGCTCGTCCACGAAGCCGCCTCCACAACCTAGGCGTAGGCTTCACCTCGTGGGCGAGGTGATCGGGGGCCGCTACGAGCTCGAGGAGCTCGTCGGCAGCGGGGGGATGTCGAGCGTCTACCGGGCGCACGACCAGCTGCTCGAGCGCAAGGTCGCGCTGAAGATCCTCCACGAGCGCTACGGCGAGGACGACGAGTACGTCGAGCGCTTCCGGCGCGAGGCGCGCGCCGTCGCGCAGCTCGCGCATCCGAACATCGTCACCGTCATCGACCGCGGCGAGGACGAGGGACGCCAGTTCATCGTCTTCGAGTACATCGACGGCGAGAACCTCAAGGAGGTCGTCGAGCGCGACGGTCGCCTGCCGCTCGACGAGGTCGTCGAGCTGGGGCTTGAGATCGCGAGTGGGCTGGCGTTCGCACACGAGCGCGGGATCGTGCACCGCGACGTCAAGCCGCAGAACGTGCTCCTGAACGGCGACGGCAAGGCGAAGGTCACCGACTTCGGGATCGCGCGCACCCTCGACGTCGAGAAGGGCATGACGCAGACGGGCACCGTGCTCGGGACGTCCGACTACATCGCGCCCGAGCAGGCCAGCGGCCAGGTCGTGAGCCGCGAGACCGACGTCTACTCGCTCGGGGTCGTGCTCTTCGAGTTGTTGACCGGTTGCGTGCCGTTCAAGGGCGAAAGCTTCGTCGCAGTCGCGCTGCAGCACGTGAACGAACCGCCGCCGAGCCTGCTCGAACGCCGTTCCGAGACGCCGCCGCTCCTCGCGGAGCTGGTCGACCGCGCCTTGGCGAAGGACCCCGACGATCGCCCGACGATGGACGAGCTTGTCGGGGAGCTCGAGGCTCTTCGCGCGGGGGAGACGGCGAGCGACGCGACGGCCGTGTTCGCTCCCAGGCGCGCGCGTAGGCCAAGCAACAGACTGTTACTTGCCTCAGGGTCGCGGACTCCGCTGCCGCTCGTGCTCGCCGTGGTCGGTGCGCTGCTTCTCGCCGCTGCGCTCGTTGCGCTGCTCCTGACCCGCGAGGACGGCGGGACCGCTGGGGCCGGCGGATCCGGCCCGATAGCGGTCACGGCCCTGGGTTCGTACGATCCCAACGGCGGCAGCGAGCACGAGAGCGATGTACCGAAAGCAACCGACGGCGATTTCGGAAGCTACTGGACGACCGAGCGCTACCGCTATCCCAACGGAGGTTTCGGCAAGCCGGGGGTCGGGATCATCCTACGTACCGCCAAGCCCGCGCACGAACTCGTTGTCAGCTCGGACACCCCGGGCTACATCGCCGACGTGCGGGCGAACGGGAGCGTCATCTCGAAGTCGCGCAGCGTAGGCCGGACGACGGTATTTCCGCTCGAGACTGACGCAACCGAGCTGATCTTGTGGATTACGAATCGCGGTCAGTACGGGGCCGTCCACGTGAACGAGGTGACGGCCCGCTAGGCCTGCGTCACAATCGGCGCGTGGAGCGCAAGGTCGCCACGGTGCTGTTCGCCGACCTCGTGGGCTCGACCGAGCTCGGCGAGCAGGATCCCGAGCGCACGAGGGCGCTCCTCGACCGCTTCTACGCGGCGATGGCGGATGAGGTCGAGCGCGCAGGCGGCACCCTCGAGAAGTTCGCCGGCGACGCCGTGATGGCGGCCTTCGGAGCACCGGCGGCGCTCGAGGACCACGCGGAGCGGGCGCTGCACGCCGCGCTCGCGATGCAGCGGCGCCTCGAAGAGCAGTTCGGCGACCTCGAGCTGCGGATCGGCGTGAACACCGGCGAGATCGTCGTCGACCGTCCGCGCGAAGGAAGCTCGTTCGTGACCGGCGACGCCGTCAACGTCTGCGCGCGCTTGGAACAGAATGCTTCGCCGGGCGAGATCTTCGTCGGCGAGCGGACCGTGCAGGCCGTGCGAGGTGCGTTCGAGTTCGGGGAGCCGATCCGAATCGAGGCGAAGGGCAAGCGCGGCGGCGTGGTCTGCCGCCCGTTATTGCGGGCGCTGTCGCTGATGCGCCCACGCGGAGTCGGTGCGCTGAGCAGCACGTTCGTCGGCCGCGATCGCGAACTCGAGTTGCTCAAGACGACATACAGGCGTGCTGCTGAGCTCGGCGAGCCGCACGTCGTCAGCGTCGTCGGCGACGCCGGCGTGGGCAAGACGAGGCTGATCCGCGAGCTGTGGCAGCGGCTGGGCGCAGAGCACGAAGAGCCGGTGCGCCGAACCGGACGCTGTCTTGCGTACGGCCAAGGCATCACCTACTGGCCGGTGGGCGAAATGCTGAGGGAGCACTTCGGCATCTTCGAGACCGACGCGCCGGACGAGATCCGACGACGACTCGGCGCGCACGGCCCTCTTGGGCTCGCGCTCGGCCTTGACCCTGGTGACGTCCATCCGCTCGCGGCGCGCGATGCGTTCCATGACGCGTGGACCGAGTTCATCACCGAGCTGGGGGGCGAACGCGCGGCCGTGCTCCTCGTCGAGGACGTCCACTGGGCGGAGGCGCCGCTGCTCGAGTTGCTCGATCGCACGATGCGAGACGTGCGCGGGCCGGTCCTGCTAATCGTGACGGCGCGCCCCGGTGCGGCGTGGGCAGGCGCCGGCCGCAACGCAACGACGATCCACCTGGAGCCACTCGCGCGTGCGGACGCGGCCGGGATGCTCGCCGAGCTCCCGGAAGCGGCACGCGAGCTGGTCGCCGAGCGCGCGGAGGGGAATCCGTTCTTCCTCGAAGAGCTTGCAGCGTCGCTGATCGACCGCGGTGTCCTGCGCCGCCGGGACGGCACCTGGGAGCTGGCAGCGGAGCTCGATCACATGACCATGCCCGACTCCGTCCGGGGAGTCCTTGCCGCGCGGATCGATCTCCTCGATCCGACCGTGAAGGCCGCGCTCCAGGCAGCGGCCGTCATCGGTCGTGTGTTCTGGGAGGGGGCCGTGCGCGCGCTGCTCGAGCCTGAGGCCGATGTCGATCTCCGCGAGCTCGAGGAGCGCGACTTCGTGCGACGCCGCACCGGCTCGTCGATGGCAGGAGACCGCGAATACGTGATCAAGCACGCGCTCACCCGCGAGGTCGCCTACGAGACCCTTCCGAAGTCGAAGCGGGCGCGGCTGCACGGGAGTTTCGCCGAGTGGCTCGAAAGGCTCGACTCCCGCGACGAGCTCGCGTCCCTGCTCGCCCATCACTACGCAGAGGCGGTCCGTCCAGAAGATGCGGATCTCGCCTGGGCGGGATCGGAAGACGAACTCGGCGCGCTGCGTGCGCGGGCGCTCGTCTGGCTGCGCGAGGCAGCGAGGCGTGCGGCGTCGCGCTATGAGATCGGCGACGCAGTCGCGCTCCTTCATCGAGCGCTCCAGCATGCCGCGGAGGGAGACGAGCGCGCGGCGGTCTTGCACGAACTCGCCCACGCACATGCCCTCGAGTTCGCGGGCGAAGAGTTCTGGACCACCATGCAGCAGGCGATCGCCGAGGCGCACAGTCCCAGGCTCGAGGCAGAGCTGTTTGCCGATCTGGCGTTCGAGACGGCCTTGCGCTCCGGAATCTGGAAACGCATGCCGGAGCGAGAGCTCGTCGACGGTTGGGTCGACCGTGCGCTCGCCGGCGCCGAACCGGAAAGCGCGGCGCGGGCGAAGGCACTGATCGCGCGTGCGCGCTGGCGACCGGGTGACGAAGGGGGCGCCGCGATCGAGGCGAGCCTGCTTGCAGAGAAGCTCGGGCAGCCGGAGTTACGCAGTGCTGCCTGGGACGCGCGCGGAATCGCCGCATTCGTCGCCGGTGAGTTCGATCTCGGCCGTGCCTGGGCGGAGCGCCGCTTCGAGCTCCTCGACGAGATCAGCGACCCGGACATCCGCGCGGACATCCATTCCGCTCCCATCACGGGCTGCATCTGGAGCGGACGCTTCCGCGAAGCGCGGCGCCTCGCAACTGCCCAAGACGAGATCGCCTCCGCCTTGACGGCGCACCATCGCATGCACGCGGTCGCGATCGATGCGGAGGTCGAGGAGTTGCTCGGATGCTGGCACGTCGTTCGCGGTCTTCAAGAGCGGATCGAGCGCGCGGTCGACGACAACCGTGCAACACCGTGCGTCCGCAACGCACGGTCGCTGCTCGTCTGCGCCCTTGCAAACGAGCAACTCGGGGATCCCGAGACCGCGCGGCGCTTGGAGGATGCCGCCCACGAGCAGTGGATGGAGGGATACGGCTTCACGCTCGAGACGCCGAGGATGCGGCTCGCGCTCGCGAGGGGCGATCTCGCGGAGGTCGAACGCCTGCTCGCGCTCCCGGATACGCAGCACGGCTGGCACCGAGGTTGGTTCGTGTTCGCGGACCTGACCGCCCGCCTCGACGCACTCGCGGCGCTCGGCCTGCGCGAGCGCGTCGAAGCCGAGGCGCCGAGGTACCTCAAGCGCCGGAGCTATGTCGAGCCGTTCGCGCTACGCGCCCTGGGCCGTGTGCGCGAAGATGACGCGCTCGTCGAGCGCGCCCTTGCCCGTTTCGAGCAGCTCGGCCTCGATTGGTACGCGGCCGAGACGCGCGCGCTGCTCTAGATGTAGTTCCTAAGCACGTTGGTTCATCCGGCCTCGAGCATCTCCCGCTCATCCGGTGGCAGTTCTTGCGCGGCCAGCCAGCGCCGGCCGGCGGCACCAAACAGGTCGGTTGCCGGCGAGCGACGCTTGAGGTTGCGGATCAGGATCGCGTGCACCTGGTTCTTCTCACGCGTGCGCTGCCGCACCAACTGCGCCCGGCGAGAGATCCGTCGACGCAAAACACGCGTCTGCTCGTCCGGCGTCCACACCTCGGGCAGAAAGCCGGCGGCGAGCAGCCTCGCCAGCGTGCGCGCGTCCAGCTTGTCCGTCTTCGCCGACTGCGTCGCGTGCTTGACCGCCTTCGGGTTCGCGAGCACCACGCGGCCCACACAGGGCTCGATGATCCCGGCGATCGCGAGCGCGTTCCCGGTCGCCTCGAGCGCGACCTGATCATCCGCGGCAAGACTTTGCGCGAACAGCTCCAGCCTCGCCGGAGTCGTCTCCACCCGTCCTGCACGCCGCACCCGACCATCCTCCGCGATCGCCACCTCGGAAAAGTCGCGATGCACATCCAGCGCGATGAAGCGCATGCCCACCTCCTCTTGCTCGATCCCTCAGCGGAGACGAGGCGGGCGAAACGACAACTACGGATCCGTGCTCGCGGCACACCCGGGCAGTCGCAGGAGCGGCCAACTACAAACGACGGGCTCGCAGCCCATAGTGTCAGCGACGGCCTGCCCAACCTCGCTTCTCCCCCAAGCCCCTGTCCCGGAACAGCCAGCGACGCTAACCGGGCCCCCGGACACAACGGCTCCATGCGCCGATCTTCATGCCCCTACAACCAGCGACGACGACACTCAGCCCTCCGCCACCAACCCCCGGTCAGCAGAACCAACCTGCTTGGGTCTTACAGCTAGAACTTCAGCTTCGAGCGCCGCTCGTGGCGCTCGAGCGCGAGCTCGATCAACTTGTCGAGCAGCTCGGAATACGGCACACCCGACGCCTCGAAGAGCCTCGCGTAGACGGAGGTCGGCGTGAAGCCGGGGATCGTGTTCAGCTCGTTCACGAGAACTTCGCCGTCGCGCGTGACGAAGCAGTCGACGCGCGCCATCCCCTCGCACTCGGTCGCGACGAAGGCGTCGACGGAGATCTCCTGCACACGGGCGGCGGCTTCCTCGGAGACGCCCGGCGGGACGACCAGGTCCATGCCGCCCTCGTCGTACTTCGAGGAGAAGTCGTACCAGTCCTCGCCGGAGAATCCGTGCGCGACGATCTCGCCGGGCAGCGACGCGATCGGCGTGCGGTTGCCGAGCACTCCGCACTCGACCTCGACCCCGTCGACGAACTCCTCGACGAGCACTTTCTCGTCGTGCTGACGCGCGAGCGCGACCGCCGGCTCGAGCTTCTCGGGCTCGCGGACCTTCGAGATCCCGACAGAGGAGCCGAGGCGCGCGGGCTTGACGAACACCGGGTATTCGAAGGGATGATCGATCGGGTCGCCCTCGCGGATCGTCACGGAGCGCGTCGTGGGGATACCGCGCGCTCGCAGCACCGCCTTCATCAGATCCTTGTCCATGCAGACAGCGCTCGCGGCGACGCCGGCGCCGACGTAGGGCACGCCGGCGAGCTCGAGCAGTCCTTGGACCGTGCCGTCCTCGCCGAAGGGGCCGTGGAGGATCGGCAGCACGACGTCGACCTCGCCGAGGTTCTGGAGCGCTCGGCGCGAAGCGGGTACAGGAAGCGTCTCGGCCGCGGAGCCGAGTGACCTCGGGTTGTCTCCGGCCGAGAGCTCCCAGCGGCCGTCGCGGTCGATCTCGACCGTCGCCGGCTCGTAGCGCTCAGGGTCGAGCGCGGCCAGCACCGAACGCCCCGACGTGACCGAGATCTCGTGCTCGCTGGAGCGCCCGCCGAACAGGACGGCGACGCGGATCCGCTTCACGGGGTGAACTTGCCGACGACGATCGTGACGGTCGTGCCGGCTGGCGCCTGCGTGCCGCCGGCGGGGTCTTGGCGGAGCACGAAGCCGTCCTGGCCAGGGTCGGTCGTCGGCTCGGTCGTGGCGTTCACCTTGAACCCGGAGGCCTCGAGGGTCGAGCGTGCACCCGCCTCGTCGAGGCTCGTCACGTCCGGGACGGTCGACGTCTTCGGTCCTTTCGAGACGTTGAGCGTGATCGTCGACCCCGGAGGGGCGAGCGCATTGGCGGACGGCGACTGCGCGATCACGGTGCCTTCCGGTTGGTTGGAGGGCACGTTCCGCCGCGCGACCTTGAACCCGGCCGCCTCGAGGGTCGACGCAGCGTTGTCGTAGGGCTGGCCGACGACGGGCGGCACGCCGACGGGCTGCACGCCCTTCGAGACGTTGAGGCGCACACGTGTGCCGACCTTCACCTTCTCGCCGGGCTTGGGCGCCTGTGCGATGACCGTGTTCTCCGGCTTGTTGGAGTAGATCGGCACCACGCTGGCCTGCAGGTCCGCGCGCGCGAGCGCCGCGACGGCGTCGTCGCGCGACTCGCCGACGACGTCCGGCACCTCCGTCTGCGGCGGGCCGGTCGAGACGTTGATGGTGACCTTCGTCCCCTTGTCCACTTTCTCGCCGAAAGGCGGGTCCTGGGCGAACACGAAGCCCGCCTCCACATCGGCGTTCGCCTGGCGGATGACGTTCGGCTCGAGCCCCGCGTCGAGCACCTGTCCCACGGCCTGCGTCTCGCGCAGGTCGACCAGGTAGGGAACTGCCACGTTGGCGCGGCCTGCGAGCTCGTCCTGCACTTGCTGGAAGACGAAGTACCCCGTGAGTCCGGTCGCGAGCAGGAGCAGCAGCACCAGGATCCACGGCCAGACGGGCCTCCCGCGACGCGGCTCCTCATACTCGTAGAGCACTTCCGCCGGCGGGCGCGGCGGCGCCGCGATCATCGTCGCGGGCGTGATCGCGGAGCGCGAGAGGATCTGCGTCGCCGCCTCTTCCGTCTCGCGGGAGACCGAGACACCCTGCGCGACGCGTCCGAGGTCGCGGTCCATCTCCTCGGCGCTCGGGTAGCGCTCCTCCGGAGTCTTCGCGAGCGCGCGCAGGATGATCTTGTCGAGATCGGCCGGAACGTCGTCGCGCAGCGCGGACGGCGGCTCGGGCATCGCGGAGATGTGCTTCATCGCGATCTCGACCGGCGAGTCGCCGGTGAACGGCACCTTCCCGGTCAGGAGCTCGTAGAGCACGATTCCGACCGAATACAGATCCGAGGTCTGGTCGACGGGGGCGCCCTTCGCCTGCTCGGGCGAGAGGTACTGCGCGGTGCCGATGATCGAACCGACCTCGGTCATCTGCGAGGCGCCGGCGCGCGCGATCCCGAAGTCCGTCACCTTGACGCGGCCCTCGGCGTCGACGATCACGTTGTGCGGCTTGATGTCGCGGTGCACGATCCCGTTTCGGTGCGCGAAGCGGAGCGCGTCGAGGATCTTCCGCGCGTAGTCGATCGCGACGTGCACGGGGGCAGGTCCGCGCGAGACGATCAGCTCCTTCAGCGAGCGGCCGTCGAGGAACTCCATCGCGATGTAGTAGGTGCCCTCGGCCTCGCCGCGATCGTAGATCGAGACGATGTTCGGATGCGAGAGACCGGCCGCGTTCTTCGCCTCGCGCCGGAACCGCTCGACGAACTGGTCGTCGTTCGCGTGGCGGTCGTTCAGGATCTTGATCGCGACCCGCCGACCGAGTTCCTGGTCCTCGGCGAGGTAGACATTCGCCATGCCGCCGGAGCCGAGCTTCCGGATGATCCGGTAGCGCCCATCGAAGAGCGTGTTGATCAGCGTGTCCGAGACGGCCACGGGCTCTCCTCAGGTTAGGGACCTCGCCGGAGCAGGGCTTCCAGGACCTGCTTGGCGATTGGAGCGGCAGTGGTGCCGCCGACCCCGGTCTGGTTCTCGAGCATGACGGCGATCGCGACCCGCGGGGCGCCGACAGGGGCAAAACAGAGGAACGCGGTCATGTGCTTGCCCGCGACCCCGGTCTCGGCGGTGCCCGTCTTGCCCGCGACCCGGACGCCCGGAATCTGGGCGTTCGTGCCTGTTCCGGCGCGAACGACGTCCTCCATCGCGTCGGCGAGTGCCGCTGCGTTCTGGGCGTTCATCACGTTTCCGAGCGCCTCCTTCTTCGTCCGCGTCACTGTCTTTCCCTCGGGCGAGACGACGCGGTCGACGACGTGCGGACGCATCAGCACACCGCGATTTCCGATCGCCGCGGCGACCATCGCCATCTGCATCGGGGTTACCTGGAGCTCGGCCTGCCCGAACGCGAGGCGGCCGGGGTCGACTTGCGTCGAGTCTTCGGGCTCGAACGGTCTGCCGTGCTTGTACAGACCGCTGATGCGCCGCTCGCCCGACGGCGTCTCGAGCGGCGGCAGCGAATAGAAGCCGAAGTCCTTCATCTGCCGCACGATCGGCGCCGGCCCGAGTGTCTTGCCGATGTTGCAGAACACGGAGTTGATCGAGTACTGCACGGCCTGATGGAGCGTCACGGTCCCGAACGGCGACGTCGTGTCGAAGTTGTTGACGCGCTTGCCGTACTCTTCGCAGTAGCCGGGGTCGACGAACGTCGAGCTCATGTTCCAGCGCCCGCTCTCGAGCGCGGCGCTCGCCGTCACGGCCTTGAAGGTCGAGCCCGGCACGAAGGCGCCCGCGGTCGCGCGGTTGAAGAGTGGATCAGGCCGCGCGCATTGCGCACGCGCGCGGCTGATCCGTTTGTAGTGGCCTTCCACGAGATTGGGGTCGTACGTCGGGCTCGACGCCAACACGAGCACCGCGCCCGTCTGCGGATCGAGCGCGACCACGGCGCCGCACCGCGGCCCGAGCGCCCGGAGCGCGACCCGCTGCGCCCCCGCGTCCAGGGTCAGGACGACGTCGTTGCCGGTGACGTGCGTGCCCTTGAGCTTGTCGAGGGTCGTATCCACCACCGTGCTGAGATTCGCGTTCGAGCCGGTGAGGAAATCGTTCAGCGAGCGCTCGAGTCCGGTGCGGTAGCGCACCTGCGTCGAGTAGCCGACCACGTGCGCCGCGAGTCCGCGCTGCGGATAGCGCCGGAAGTAGAGCGTCTTCCCCTTAACCCGCTGGATCCGGTTCGTAGCGAGGAGCGTGCGTCCGTCGGACGCATAGATCCGCCCGCGCTCGATCGTGAACTGCGCGACGCGCTGGATCGAGTTTTCCTTCCGGTCGTTGAGTCCCGGCGCGGCCCAGGCCTGCCAGTACGTGGTCGCGACGATCAGGGCGCCGATGAGCACGAGCGCGAAGACGGCGAGGCGGCTGATCGCGGTGTTCATGCGCGCGGGGCGTTCGCCCGGTTGGAGACGAGCAGGAGGCCCGCGAGCAGCACGAAGTTCGCGAGGAGGCTCGAGCCGCCGTAGGAGACGAAGGGCAGCGTGATCCCGGTGAGCGGGATCAACCGCAGGACGCCGCCGACGATGATGAACGTCTGCAGCGCAAAGCTGAACGTGAGCCCGGCCGCGAGCAGCTTCGAGAAGCCGTCGTCCGCGAGCATCGCGATCCGGAACCCACGCGAGACGAAGAGCATGTAGACGAGCAGCACGGCCGCGATCCCGACGAGCCCGAGCTCGTGCGCGACCGCCGCGTAGATGAAGTCCGTGTTCAGGTCCGGGATCAACGTCTTGCCGTCGGCGTCCGTGAACGTGCCGCGCCCCAGCCCCGTGCCGGCGAAGCCCCCGAACGCGATCGCGAAGAGCGCCTGTACGAGTTGGTACGCCTCGTCGCCGGCATGCGGCCAAGGGTCGAGCCAGATCGTCACTCGGTCCTGTACGCGCGGGACGATCTGGTACACGAACGCTGCTCCCGCGAGGAACAGGGCCATTCCGCCGGCGACGAACACCAACCGGTTCGTCGCGACATAGAGCATCGCCAGGAAGATTCCGAAGTAGAGGAGTCCCGAGCCGAGGTCGTTCGTCTGCACGAGCACCGCCATCGCGCCGCCCCAGATCAGCAGCAGCGGTCCGAAGTCCTTCAGCCGGCCCTGCGCCAGCACCTCGCGCTTCTCGCGCAGGTAGCCCGCGAGAAACACGATCATCAGGATCTTCGCGAACTCGCCCGGCTGGAACCTGAAGGGACCGATCTCCACCCAGAGGCGGGCGCCGCGAATCGTCTCGCCGATCACGGGCAGCGCGGGCATCACGAGCAAGCCGAGCGCTCCCAACCCGATCACGTACTTGTACGACTCGAGCCGCCGGAAATCGTGGCGCAGAGCTGCGAGCGTGAGGGCGAACAGCGCGGCGCCGATCACGACCCAGAGGCCCTGGCGGAAGGCGTCGTCCGGGTTTAGCCGGTAGATCTCGGTGAGCCCCACAGCGGTCAGGAAGCCCGCGAGCGGCAGTAGGTACGGGTCGGCGTGTGGCACCGTGAGCCGCGCGACGACGTGAGCGATCAGATACACCCCGAGGAAGAAGGCCGCGTACGTGAGCGACTCGGGCGAGACGACCTCGGAGCGTGCGATGTACACGCTCGCGAAGCCGAGTCCGGTCAGGACCCCGATGACGAGCAGGTTCAGCAGCTCGCGGTTTCTGGCGCTCAGCGTTCTCAGCGGGACAACCCCCACAGAATCAGCAGCGCGATGCCCACGAGCAGCGCGAGGACGACGAGGTAGGAGAAGAGGCGGCGCAGGAAGCTGCGTTTGCGTCTCGCGGACGGCCGCGGTTCCTGCTCCTGCTGGTAGGCGGCCGCGATCTCGTCCGCGCTGACGACCATCGTGTCGACGGTCGGCACCTGGTCGGCCTCGGTCAACGTGACCTCGTCGTCCGCCTCGGGCGCCGCCGGCGCGGGAGCGACGGCCGTCTGCTCCAGATCCTCGGAGCCCGACGCCGCGCCGTCGCCGATCTCGAACGCGACGACGGTGATGTTGTCCTCGCCCCCGCCCCTGTTCGCAGCCTTGATCAGCGCTTTGGCGAGCGCGTCGAGGTCGGTGCGGCGCTCCTCGACGAGGGAAAGGATCGTCTTGTCGTCGACCATCGTCGTGAGTCCGTCCGAGCAGAGCAGGAAGAGGTCTCCGGCGCGAGGCTCGACGGCAAAGGTGTCGACGTCGACGTCGGGATCGGTCCCGAGCGCGCGCGTGATCACCGAGCGCTGCGGATGGGACTCCGCCTCCTCGGCCGAGAGCTTCCCGCTCCGCATCAGCTCCGCGACGAGGGAGTGATCCTCGGTCAGCTGCGCGAGCTCGCCGTCGCGCACGAGATAGGCGCGGGAATCGCCGACGTGCCCGATGCGAACGAGCGCGTCCTCCACGAAGGCGACGGTGAGCGTCGTGCCCATGCCGGAGGCGCTCGGATCCTCGAGCGAGCGCTGGTGCACTCGGCGGTTCGCCTCCTGGATCAGGTTCACGAGGTCCGCGCCGCTCTCCTTCACGGCGCCTGCGGCGAGCCGCGATGCGACCTCGCCCGCCTGCGCGCCGCCCATCCCGTCGGCGACGGCGAAGATCGGCGGCTGGTTCACGAACGAGTCCTCGTTGCGGCGGCGCCGGCGGCCCGGGTCGGTGCGGCCAGCAGAGCCAGCGATCCTCACCTGTCGTACCTCAGGTCGGTCTCGCCGACGCGGACGACGTCGCCCGGCGTCAGCCGCCGCGGCCGTTCGATCCGCGTGCCGTTCACGAACGTCCCGTTCGTCGAGCCACGGTCCTGCACCCACACGCCGTCGCGGCGCGGCTCGAAGCGCGCGTGGCGTGCGGAGGCGAACTCGTCGTCCTCGAGCGGAACATCGTTCTGGCCGCCGCGGCCGATCGTCAGCGGGGCCGAGTTCAGGTCGAACGCCGCTCCTTCTTCGAGCGCCGGGCTCTTCAGCACGATGAGCCGTCCCGTCTGGAACGACGAGGACGCGGACAGACCTTCGACCTCGCCCGGCCGGAGGATGAAGCTCTCTTGCGGCAGGCGCACGTCCTGGCTCGCGCTGCGCACGATCCGCCAGATGAACAGGTACAGGAGGACCAAAAAGAGGATCTTGAGGACGAGGAGCGCCTCGTCGACGGCGATCGAGTCGTAGATCATTCGATCCTGCGCTCGAAGACGAGGTCGGTCGAGCCGATCGTGACGGTGTCTCCCTCGTCCAGCTTCGCGCGCTTGACGCGACGGCCGTTGATCTCGATCCCGTTGGTGGAATCGAGGTCGACGATCCAGTACGCCGTACCTTCCTGCCGAAGTTCTGCGTGGCGGCGCGAGATGTTCGGGTCGGCGAGCTGGATGTCGCTGTCCCTCGAGCGGCCGATCACGGTGCGCCGCTTGCGCACCTCGTGGCGCTCGCCGTCGGCCACGAGCGCGACCACCTCCCGCTCCACGCCGAGCTCGACGGCCGAGGCGGCTTCGGTCGGAGCTGCCACGGGCGGCTTGTAGATCATCGTCGCGCCTGCCTCGACGTCCGGCGTGGGCTCCTCGTCGTCGCCGCGGCGCTCCGGCTGCACCATGCGCGTCGCGATCCCGAACTCGCCGACTTCGAGATCCTCGTCGGTGTCGATCGCGACCTTCGGGCTCGAGAGGAGCGCGTAGCTCTCGCGGCGGGCGTGCTCCGAGAGGTACTCCTGCAGCTCGCCGACCAGGCTCTGCTCGTAGCCCTCGAATTGCGCGCGGTCGCCCGGGGAGAGGAAGACGCCGTACTCGTTCGGGACGTACACGCGCGAGACCGAGACCTGCCGGTGGTCGTCCATCTCCTTCGCGAGTTTGCGCGCGAGCTCGACCGGCTGAACGTTCGTGCGAAAGGCACGTCCGAAGACACCCTCGACGAGGGCCTCAATCTTGTGTTCGATCGCGCGGAGGACCATGGTTCGCGGGGATTTCCCCCGCGGGCGATTCTAAGTATCGGCCTTGAGCGCCAGGACGGCCGAACCGGCCCAGATTGCGGCGACTACGGGCAGGACCGGCACGGTGGTGGGGAGCAGCAGCGCGGCCAGGAGCGCTGAACCCCAGAGCGACGCGCGCCAAGGTGTGCGCGCGAGCGGAAGAGTGGCGGCAGCGAGACCGAGTGCGAACGCGACGATCCACGCCTGCTGCGGCACGGCGGTCAACATGGCCCGTCCTGCGACGAGAGGACTGTCTTCTCCGTCGAGGCGAACGGGCCCGAGCCCGTGCACCGCGACCACGGCGCTGGCGGTGAGCGTCGCGCGCCGGAGCGCGCGCGGGCCGGCGGTCGTCAGCGCGACCCACGCAGGAGCGGCGGCACCGAAAGCAAGTGCGAGCCCGAGGGCGAGGTTCCCGAGCGGAAAGACCGCCATAGCGAGCGCGGCGCCGAGACCGACACGCGGGCGAAACCACGCGAGCGCAACGGCGAGCGCCGCGAGCAGCGGCGCAAACCCAACGGGCCAAAACGGAAGCACCGACGCGCCGCCCGCAGCGATCAGCCCGGCGAGCGCAGCCCAGGCAAGGCGCGTGCCGTTCGTCCCAAGCAACAGTCTGTTACTTGGGATCCGCCGAGCGCGGGGTTTCGTCTCGCGGAGCGCGTCGGCGAGCGCCGCGGCGCTCGGACGCCTGCGCGCGTCGACCGCGAGCGCTCGATCGACGGCCGCGAGCAGTCGCTCCGGCAGGTCCGGCCGCTCGGCCGCCAGCGGCGCGGCGCCCTGCCCGATCGCCGACCCCGTCGCCAGCAACGACGGCTGCCAGAACGGGTGTCGGCCCGCCAGCGCCTCCCAGAGCATCACGCCGACGGCCCAGACGTCGCCGGCGTTCGTGCCCTGCTCGCCGTCGAGCCGCTCCGGCGAGATGTACGCAAGCGTGCCGGGCACGTCGCCGACCGCGGTCAGGGTCTCAGCTTCCGCGAAGGCCGCGAGCCCGAAGTCCAGCAGCCGCACCTGGAGCGACGGTCCGTCGACGAGCAACACGTTCGCCGGCTTGACGTCGCGGTGGACGACCCCGCGCGAGTGCGCGTGCGCGAGCGCCTCGGCCAGCTGCGCGCACGCCTCGACCGCGTCCCCGTCACGTAGCTCCCCGGCGCGAAGCGCCTCGCGGAACGTCCGCCCCGGTGTGTACTCGTATGCGATATAGACGTGGCCGCCCTCACGGCCGTATGCGTAGGCGCGCAGGCATCCGGGATGCCGGAGCCGCGCGGCCGCCTCGGCCTCCCGCTCGGCGCGCTGCCCCGCTTTCCCCTCACGGGGAACGATCTTCAGGGCGACGTCGAGCCCGGTCCGCTCGTCCCGGGCGAGCCAGACGGAGCCGGAACCCCCGCTGCCAAGCGGGCGCAGGGGCCTGTAGCGCCCAAGCGCGAGGTCGGGCGCGGAGACCTTGGCCAGCGTATTAGGCATGGGTTCACAAGGGGTTAAGCACTCGGGGCCGAAGTCCTCCGCGGGTTAGAGTCACCCACGCTCATGTCAGAGCGCGACGACGACATCATCGAGTTCGACTTCTTCGACGAACCCGAGACGGAGCAGTCGACGCAGCGGCGGCCGGCGCTCCGCCAGCGCCCGCCCGGGCGTCCGGGAGGGGGCCCTCCGCGGCGCCCCCGCCGTCCGCTTCGAGCCCCGCAGGGCTTCACGCCGCTCCTTCGTCTGATCCTGCTGATCGCGCTCGCGATCTTCGTGGTCGTCGTGCTCGCCTTCTGGGTCCAGAGCTGCCGGAGCGAGAGCCGCACGAACGCGTACCGCGGCTACATGGACGACATGGAGACCGTGGCGAACTCGTCGGCCGCGATCGCGCGTGACCTGAACCAGCAACTGACGACGCCGGGGATCAAGCAGGACGATCTGATCAAGGCGATCGAGGGTCTGACCGGCCGGCAGGAACAGGTCGTCAAGAACGCCCAGGGGATCGACGAGCCCGGCCCCCTCCGCGACGAGCATCAGTCCGCGATCGAGGCCCTGCAGTTCCGAGTCAGCGGGCTGAACGGGCTCGGGGCCGCGTTCCGCGAGACGCAGGACGCGCGCGACGCGGGCACCGCCGGCCAGCTGCTCTCCGCCCAGGCGGAGCGGTTCGTCGCGAGCGACGTGATCTGGGACGACCTGTTCAAGGACCCCGCGAAGCAGGAGCTCGACGCGCAGGGCATCAGCGGGGTCGCGGTGCCGGACTCGAACTTCATCGTCACCGTCGACCTGGCAAGCCAGCGATCGATGGCCGCGCTCTGGCAGCGTCTGCACAACGCAGCGACCGGGGGGACGCCGACCGGTCTCCACGGCACCGCGATCGTCTCCACGGTCGTCTTGCCCTCCGGCGAGCAGCTCTCGACTTCGAGCGAGAACATCGTCGAGGCGACGAGCGACCTCGCGTTCCGGGTCACGATCCAGAACAGCGGCGACTCGCAAGAGGTCGGGATCAAGGTCACGCTCACGATCCAGAAGAGCCCCGACCCGATCACGCAGACGAAGCGCATCGAGTTGATCAACACCGGAGAGCAGAAGAGCGTGACCTTCGAAAACCTCGGGCAGCCGCCGTTCGGTCCGACGACGCCGGTGAAAGTCGACGTCGAGCCCGTGCCTGGTGAGGCGCGCACGAACAACAACACGTCGGAGTATCCGGTCGTGTTCTCGCTGCCGAAGTAGCCTAGGGAGCTGTGGGAATCTCGAGCTCGGCTGCCGCCTGGATCGCCATCGCCGCGAGCGTCGTCGCAGTGCTCGCCGTCGCCGTTGCCGTCTACGCGTGGGCGAAGGTGCGCCGCGTGCGCGCCGCGCAGCTCGTGCTGCTCGGCGGCGGGAAGTCCGATCTGGTGGACTTCGCCGTCTCGCTCCAGGCGCGCATCGACGACCTGCACCGGGCCGTCGACGAGGTTGCGGCTGGGCTCTCGCGCGTCGACAGGCGCGTCGACGACTGCGTCTCGAAGTCGTCGATCGTGCGCTACGACGCCTACGAGGACAAGGCGGGGCGGTCGTCCGCGACGATCGCGCTCCTGAACGCCGCGCGCAGCGGCGTCGTCGTCAGCGCGATCCAGGGGCGTGACTACGCGCGCATCTACATGAAGGAGCTCGACCGCGGCCGCCCATCCGTTGCGCTCTCGCCCGAGGAGCTCGAGGCCGTCGAGCGGGCGATGGCTCACTGAGGAAGCTCCTGCTGGTGCTCATCGCGGCGGCCGCTCTCGCCGCTGCAACGGCCTTCCTCTTCGTGCTCCCGGATTCGGATCCACTTCCGGCGCACGCGGACGCGATCGTCGTTCTCGCGGGCGGGCGGAAGCACCGGCTCGGCAAAGGGGTCGAGCTCTGGCGGCGCGGAGTGGCGCCGACGCTCGTGATCTCCGACGGACGTGCGCCCGGCTGGGTGAAGGCGAACAGGCTCTGCGCGGAGACGCGCGTGCTCTGCTTCCGGCCCCACCCCTACAGCACGCGCGGCGAGGCCGAGTGGACGGGGCGCGAGGCCGCGCGCCGCGGCTGGAACTCCGTCGTCGTCGTCACCTCGACCTACCACGTGCGCCGGGCCCGGGTCATCTTCGGCCGCTGCTTCAAGGGCCGGCTTGCGGTGGTGGCCGCTCACCCGCCGGCCGGGAACTTCGCGATCGGGGTCGCCTGGGAGTGGCCGAAGAGCGTTTACTACCTCACTTTCGCCCGTGGTTGCTAGGGGATCCCTCCGCTACATTTAGGCCCGTATGCAGCAGGTCCTCGTCCTGAATGCGAGTTACGAGCCGCTGAACGTGACCACCGTCAAGCGGGCGCACGTGCTCGTCTTCAAGGGCAAGGCCGAGCTGATCGAGCAGCTCGATCGCCCGCTCCGCAGCGCCACCGACACCTACAAGTGGCCCCACGTGATCCGGCTTGTCCACTACGTGCGGGTCCCACGCGCCGTCCAGCGCAAGATCTCCCGCCGGGCGCTTTTCGCCCGCGACGGCTGGCGCTGCGTCTACTGCGGCACGTCGAGCGGCCGGCTGACGCTCGACCACGTGGTGCCACGCTCCCGCGGCGGCGACTCGGTCTGGGAGAACGTCGTCACGTCCTGCGCGACCTGCAACCACAAGAAGGGCAACCGGCTCCTGCACGAGGCGAAGATGGAGCTGCGCATGCCGCCACGGCCACCGACCCCGGTGCTCTTCATCCAACTCGCGTCGCCGAAGATCCCGGAGCGCTGGCGGCCGTACCTGCCGCAGGGCGCAGTCGCGACCGCGTAGCGGCGGTTACCAGTTGCCGTCGCTCGGCGGGAGGGCGTGCCCGGGCGGGTAGATCAGGTACACGATCCCGCCGGTCGCCTCCAGCCACGCCTCCTCGAACTGCGCTCGGTCGTACGTCCGCTGCACGTCCCCGTCCGTGAGCGCCGCCGGATCGTTCACCACCGGATCGCCGTTCGCTTCGAACCCGGCGATCACGAGCAGCCCGCGAACGCGAAGGTCTGGAAGTCGGGTTGTAGAGCGCGGGCGTCTTCGCGCCTGCAGCGAGGGGGAACGAGCAGCACGAGAAGCACGGCGGCGGAGAGACCCCTGAGCACGAACCGGCGTCCTACGACCGGGGTCCGCCTGCAACAAGCTCCCGTTTGGGTGCACGACGGCGGGGCAGCGCTGCGCCGTCCACGACTTCGACGAACGCCGGCCCGGCGCGGAAGAGCGCGCTGCGCACCACGTCGCCGCGGTCCCAGGCGCGGACGCGTTCGAACCCGAGCCGCGCGTACGCCGCGAGGGTCTCCTCGTAGCGATCGGTCACGTAGACGTAGGGTCGCATAGTAAGCGCTTCGATGGCATACTATGCCACAGATGGTGACCGTTGCCGTACTGGGTGCCGCCGGTTATGCCGGGCAGGAGACCCTCGATCGCGTGCTCGCGCACCCGGAGCTCGAACTCGTCGCGCTCGGGTCCGACTCGCTCGCCGGCGAGGCGGCCTCGGCACTCGACGTCCGCCTGAACGGTGACCTGCCGCAGTTCGTCTCGAACGACGAGGCGCTGGCGGCCGGCGCGGACGTGGTCTTCTGCTGCCTCGGCGCCGAGGAGGCTGCCCGGCTCGCACCGCCCGAGGGAGCGATCGTCGTCGACCTCTCCGGTGCGCACCGGCTCGCCGATCCCGCGCTCTATCCGGCGTGGTACGGCTTCGAGCACCCGCGCGCCGGCGGGCTGGGCGACTGGAGCTACGGCCTGCCCGAGCTCTTCCCGCCCGTCGGGCCGCTGATCTCGAATCCGGGTTGCTACGCGACGGCCGCGCTGCTGGCGCTCGTGCCGGTCGCCGGCCTGCTCGAGCCTTCGAGCGTCGTCGTGGACGCAAAGTCCGGGGTGTCCGGGGCAGGCCGCGGCCTCAAGGCGAGCTCGCACGCAGGGTTCGTGCTCGAGAACGTCTCGCCCTATCGCGTGGGGGCACACCAGCATTCGCCCGAGATCGCGCAGGCACTCGGCTTCCCCGTGTGCTTCGTACCGCACCTCCTGCCCGTACGGCGCGGTCTACTCGTGACCTGCTACGGGGATGCGGTCGGCGACCTGCGCGAACGGTTCGAGGACGTCTACCGGTCGTCGGCCGTCGTCCGCGTCCTGCCCGAGGGAGTCGCGCCCGAGCTCGCGCGCGTGCAGGCCACGGACGCTGCGGAGATCGCGCTCTTCGAGGACGGGGCGACCGGCAAGTCGATCGTCGTGTGCGCGCTCGACAACCTGGGCAAGGGCGCGGCCGGCCAGGCGGTGCAGAACGTCAACGTCGTGCTCGGGCTCGAGGAGACTACGGGGCTGCGGCTTCAGGGGGTGCTCGTGTGAGCGTCACCGCTGCACACGGCTTCGTCGCAAGCGGCGTCCACTGCGGCATCCGGCGCAGCCGGACGGATCTCGCGGTCGTGCGCTCGACCGAGCGCGCGACGGGGGCGGCGCTCTTTACGGCGAACCGCGTGCAGGCGGCGCCCGTCGTCGTCTCAAGGCGCCACCTGGAACTCGCCGAGCCGCAGGCGGTCGTCGTGAACTCAGGCAACGCGAACGCGGCGACGGGTGCACAGGGCGAGGTGGACGCGCTTGCGACCGCCGCGCGCGCAGGCGAGCTGCTCGGCCTCGAGACCGGGGAAATCGTCGTCCTCTCGACCGGCGTGATCGGCGTGCCGCTCCCCGTCGACAGGATCCTGGGCTGCCTCGAGTCGGCGGCCGCATCGCTTTCCCCCGACGGCGGTGCGGACGCCGCGCACGCGATTCTCACCACCGACACGACGACGAAGCAGGCGGTCGCGCGCGATGGCGTCTTCGTCGTCGGCGGCATGGCGAAGGGTTCCGGAATGATCCATCCGAACCTCGCGACGATGCTCGCCGTCGTCACGACCGACTATCCGCTCGAGCCGAGCGAGGCGATCGAGTTCCTCCGGCCCGCGGTCGACGAGAGCTTCAACTCGATCTCGGTCGACGGCGAGTGCTCGACGAACGACGCGGTCGTCCTGCTCGCGAACGGCGCGAGCGGCGCCGCGCGCGACGACGACGCGTTTCGGAGCGCGTTGCATGCTGTGTGCTCCGACCTCGCCGCGCAGATCGTCGCCGACGGCGAGGGCGCGACTGTTGTCGCCGAGATCGTCGTCAGCGGGGCCGCGAGTCCGGCAGAGGCGAAGGCGATCGCGCGCCGCATCGCGACCTCGCCGCTCGTCAAGACGGCGCTGCACGGCCGCGACGCGAACTGGGGCCGCGTGCTTGCCGCTGCTGGCTCGGCGCCGTACAACGGTGGCTACGCACAGCTCGATCCCGCGCTGGCGACGCTCGATTTCGACGGTGTCCGCGTGCTCGAGCGCGGCGACCCGCAGGGCGTCGAGCCCGCGCTCGAGGGCGAAACGGTGACGATCGCGCTCGACCTCGGGCTCGGCGGCGGCAGCGCGACCTATCTGACGAGCGACCTGTCCTCCGAATACGTTCGCATCAACGCGGACTACCGCTCATGAGGATCGTCGTGAAGGTCGGCGGGCGCGTCGCCGGGGACTCGGCGGCGACGGTGCTCGCGCTTGCGGAGAGGCACGAGGTCTGCGTCGTCCACGGGGCGGGGCCGCAGATCTCCGAGGAGATGGAACGGTTCGGGCTCCCGGTCGAGTTCGTCGACGGGCGGCGCGTGACGAGCTCTGCAGCGCTGGTGCTCGTACGCCGCTCGCTCGGGCGAGTGAACGCCGTGCTCTGCGAAACGCTCGCGCCGCGCGCCCTCGGGCTCGTCGGCGACGAGATCGGGCTGCGCGCGACGCAGGTTCCGGCACTGGGGCTCGTGGGCGATCCCCTCCCGTGCCGGCCGCTTGCGGTCGAGCGCGCGCTCGCTCGGGAGCGGCTCCCCGTCGTCGCCCCGATCGCCGTCGGCCCCCTGAACGTGAACGCCGACGAGGCCGCGGCTGCGCTTGCGGTCGGGCTCGGTGCCGACCGACTCGTCTTCCTCTCCGACGTACCGGGTGTGCTGCTCGACGGCGCGGTTGCGTCCCGGCTCGAGGCGGGAGAGGCGGACCGCCTACTCTACGCCGGCGAGTTGGAGGGTGGGATCGTGCCGAAGGTGCGTGCGGCACTCGTCGCAGCCCGCCGCGGGGTTCAGGCGGAGATCGGCGAGACCTCGGTGGTGGTCGCGTGACAAGTAACAGTCTGTTGCTTGGCACCGCCCCGGCGCGCGCCCTGCTCCCAACGTACGCGCGTCAGGACGTGACGTTCGTCTCCGGCGATGGCGCGTGGCTCACCGATGCGCAAGGGCGGCGCTACCTCGACTTCCTCGCCGGGATCGCTGTCGTTGGACTCGGGCACCGCCATCCCGCTCCGCTCGCGGCGGCGCAGGCGCAGCTCGAGCGGCTCTGGCACGTCTCGAACCTCTACTGGACGCAGCCGATGCTCGAGCTCGCCGAGCGTCTGTCCGAGCGCTTCGGCGGCGCGCAGGCGTTCTTCTGCAACTCGGGCGCCGAGTCGATCGAGGCCGCGCTCAAGTACGCGCGTAAGGCGACGGGCAAGCCGGGCATCGTCGCGCTCGAGGGCTCGTTCCACGGGCGCACGCTCGGCGCGCTCTCCGTGACCGGACAAGCCGTGAAGCGCGCCGCGTTCGAGCCGCTCGTCCCGGGCGTCACCTTCGCGCGGCCGAACGACATCGACTCGCTCGGGGCGGCCGTCGGCGCGAACACCGGCTGCATCCTGCTCGAGCCGGTGCTCGGCGAGGGCGGCGTTCGAACGCTCGAGCCGGAGTTCCTGGCGGCTGCGCGCACGCTGGCAGACGAGACCGGCGGACTCTTGATCTTCGACGAAGTCCAGACCGGCGTCGGACGGACCGGCACGTTCTTCGCGTTCGAGCAGCTCGACGTGCGTCCCGATGCTGCCACGCTCGCGAAGGGGCTCGCGAACGGTCTCCCGATCGGCTGCCTGCTCGTCGCCGACGAGCGGGCAGAGGCGTTCGAGCCGGGAGACCACGCGAGCACGTTCGGCGGCAACCCAGTCGCGTGCGCCGCCGCAGTCGCCGTCTGCGACACGATCGACGACGGGCTGCTCTCGTCGGTTCAGGCGCAATCGGCGCGGATCGCCGATCGCCTGCCGGGCGTCCGCGGACGCGGACTGCTCCTCGCAGTCGAGCTCGACCGCCCGGCCGGCGATGTCGTTGCCGCCTGCCTCGAGCGCGGGCTCGTCGTCGGCACCGCCTCCGCGACGTCCCTTCGACTCACCCCGCCGCTGACGCTGACGACCGAAGAGCTCGACCAGGGGCTCGCGATCCTCGAGGAGGTCCTGTGACCAAGTTCGCCCGGCAGGGCGCGATCCTGCGGCTCGTCGACCGCGAGAAGCTCGCCACGCAGGCCGAGCTCGCCGAGGCGCTGCGCGCCGAGGGCTTCGACGCCGTTCAGACGACGGTCTCGCGCGACATCGCCCAGCTCGGCCTCGTGAAGGTGCGCGACGAGGAACGCCGTCTCGTCTACGCGCTGCCGGGAGCGGCCGACCTCGACCGGCTGAGCGAGCTGACCGCGGCGCTTCGCCGCTCGGCGCTCGCGCTCGTCCCGACCGGCAACCTGCTCGTCGTCCAGACGCCGCCCGGCCATGCGAACGCGCTCGCGCGCGCGATCGACGCAGCTGCGCTCGCCGACGCGGCCGGGACCGTCGCGGGCGACGACACGATCTTCATCGCAGCGCGGGAGGGCGCGACCGGCGCCGAGCTCGCCGACCAGCTTCGCCACCACCTGGAAGGAGAGACATGAGCAGGACCGCCGTCCTTGCGTACTCGGGCGGGCTCGACACGAGCTGCGCCATCGCCTGGCTGAAGCAGGACTACGGCTTCGACGACGTCGTCGCCGTGCTTGTCGACGTTGGGCAGGAGGCCGAGTTCCAGCCGGCGGTCGCGCGCGGCTACGCGGCGGGCGCGGCCGACGTGGTCGTCGTCGACCGCCGCGCGGCGTTCGCCTCCGAACAGGTGACGAAGGCGCTGCTCGCGAACGCGCTCTACGAGGGGCGTTACCCACTCGTCTCTGCGCTTTCCCGGCCCGTCATCGCCGAAGCGGTCGCCGAGGTCGCGCTCGACCTCGGCGCGGAGGCCGTCGTGCACGGCTGCACAGGCAAGGGCAACGACCAGCTGCGCTTCGAGCTCGCGTTCAAGGCGAAGTATCCGGGCGTGCGGGTGATCGCTCCGCTCCGCGACCGCGTCTGGACGCGCGACCGGGAGATCGCCTACGCTGAGGCGCGCGGCATCCCGGTCGAGGCGAAGGCCGAAAAGCCGTTCTCGGTCGACGACAACCTCTTCGGCCGCGCGATCGAGGCGGGCGTGCTCGAGAACCCGTGGGCCGCGCCGCCGGAGGATGCGTTCGTCCTCACAGGCCCGCCTGCATCGGCACCTCCGCCCGTCGACGTCGTGCTCGGCTTCGAGAAGGGCGTCCCGGTCGCGCTCGACGGCGAGGAGCTCGAGCTGCACGACTTGATCGCTGCGCTGAACACGCTCGCAGGGCCGTACGGGATCGGGCGGATCGACATGATCGAGAACCGCGCGATCGGGATCAAGAGCCGCGAGCTGTACGAGGCGCCGGCGGCGATCACGCTGATCACGGCGCACCAGGCGCTCGAGGACCTCGTGCTGACGAAGGCGGAGCTGCACGCGAAGCGCGAGCTGGAGCCCAAGTGGGCGAAGCTCCTCTACGACGGGCTCTGGTTCAGCCCGCTCCGCGTCGCGTACGACGCGTTCTTCGCCGCGACGCAGGAGCTCATCACCGGCGAAGTGCGCGTCTCGCTGCAGCCGGGTCTTCCCGTCGTGACCGGCCGTCGTTCCGAGCACGCGCTCTACGCGGAGTCGCTCGCCTCGTACGGCACGGGCGAGACGTTCCCGCACGACGCGGCCGAGGGCTTCATCCGGTTGGCCGCGCTCGAAGTCGAGCTTGCGGCTGCCCGCGCGAAGAAGCTGACGCCCGCATGACGCTGTGGTCCGGACGGGTCGGTTCGCCGCTCGCGCGCGAGGTGCAGGAATTCCTGCGTGCAGATGACGCGGAGCTCCTCTACTTCGACCTCGAGGCGACGCGCATACACGCGCGGCGTCTCGGCGAGGCGGGGCTGCTCGACGGCGACGAGCTGCTCGAGGTCGAGCGGCGTCTGGACGGGATCTCGTGGGAGGCGGGCGACGAGGACGTGCACACGCTGATCGAGCGACGCCTTGGCGACTTGGGCCGCAAGATCCACGCTGGTCGTTCGCGCAACGACCAGGTCGCGGCGGCGTTCCGGCTCTACGTCGCCGACGCTGCGGACGAGGCGCTGGAGTCGATCGGTCTCTTCGCCCGCGCCGTCCTCGCGCGCGCGGAAGCGGAGGCCGAGACGCCCTTGCCCGGCTACACGCACCTGCAGCGTGCGCAGCCCGTCACCGTCGGCCATCACCTGCTCGCGTGGCTCGAGATGCTCGACCGCGATCGCACGCGTTTCCGCTTCGCGGCGCAACAGGCAGGCCCTTCGCCGCTCGGCGCGGGCGCGCTCGCCGGCTCGACGCTAGGGTTGCCGCCGCCGCCGGGTGAGACGATGCGCAACTCGCTCGACGCGGTCGCCGACCGCGACTTCGCGCTCGACTACCTGTACGCGTGCGCGCTGGTCGCGTCGCACCTCTCGCGCATCGGCGAGGAGCTCGTGCTCTGGGCGAGCAGCGAGTTCGGCTTCGTGCGTCTCTCGGAGAACGCCGCGACCGGATCCTCGGCGATGCCGCAGAAGCTCAACCCCGACGTCGCGGAGCTCGTCCGCGCGAAGGCGGGCAACGCGCTCGGCCGCCTCGCGGGTCTGCTCGCGACCGTCAAGGGCCTCCCGCTCTCGTACAACCGGGACCTGCAGGAGGACAAGCCGCCGGTGTTCGCGGCGCGCCGAGAGCTGCGCATGAGCCTTGCCGCACTGACCGTGCTCGTCGAAGGGCTCGACTTCGATCGCGGGCGTCTCGCGGCCGCGTGCGCCGACCCGAGCATGCTTGCGACCGACGCGGCCGAGGCGCTCGTGCGCGAAGGCCTGCCGTTCCGCGAGGCGCACGAGCGTGTCGCGTCAGCGGTCCGCGCCGGGACCTTCACGCCGCCGCGGGAGCCCGGTGCACGTGCGGCACCGGGTCCCGGCAGCGTTGCGGAGGCGCTCGACGAAGCGCGCCGCCGCTTCTCCTAGCCGCCGTCTCCCTCGTCGTCGTCGGCGTCGACGGCCTTGAAGTAGTGCGAACGCTCATAGCGAGCAACTTCTTGCCGAGGTTCGCGCCCTGGACATCCGCCTCGCGGAAATGCGACTTGACCTCGTTCAGGTCCAGCGCGTACTGGCGGCGCGCTCAACGGCCCGGGCATCCTGATCGTGTACCACGTCTTCAGGCCTGACTCGAGCCTGCAGATCCTCGAGGTCGGCGAGGTGCTGCCGCTGCATGCGACCGCGCTCGGGAAGGCAGTGCTTGCGTATCTCGACGACGAGGTCCGTACGGACCTGCTCGGCGAAGAGCTGCCGAAGCTGACGGGTCACACGCTGGTGACACGCGGTGCGCTCCAGCGTGAGCTGGAGACGATCCGCGACCGCGGCTACGCGCTCGAGCGCGAGGAGGCGGTGCTCGGCGAAGCCGGTGTGGCGGCGCCGATCTCCGACCGGTCGGCGCAGGCAATCGGCGCCGTCGGCGTTGCGGGGCCGCGCGAGCGGGTTCTGCGGCGCGGCCGCGAGGCGTCAGTGGCCGCAGCCGTGATCGAGGCGGCACGCGGCATCTCGCGCGATCTCGGCGCGCCGCGCTGGCCGAGCTAGCTGCGCTCGACGGGCAAGCCGAGCGTCTCCCACTGGCTCCATGAGCCCGGATACAGCCGCGCATCGCGACCGGCGAGCCAGAGCCGGTGCACGACGACGCTCGCCGTCACTCCCGACCCGCAGTACGCAGCGACGTCGCCGTCCGGGAGCTCCGGCACCGGCTCGTTCCACGGCGTGTTGAGCGCGCCGGGGATGCGGCCGGGCACCTTGTCGATCGGGTTCTCCTCTCCGCGCCAGCGCAACGGCAGCCGCGCGTCGACGACGACGAGCTCGTCGCGGCGCGCGAGCAGTTCGTCGGCCTCGATCGTGTCGCCGGTGCGCTTCCGCGGAACGAACTCGGCGGCTTCGATCTCTTCCTCTCCGGACCGCAGCTCGCCGCCCCAGCTCTCGAGGCCGCCGATCAGCACGGCGCAATCGTCGTGCCCGAAGTGCCGCAGCAGCCACCAGAGCCGCTCGGCGCCGCCCATGTTCCCGTAGGCGACGACGAAGATGCCTTTGCCGATCCCGGCGCGTGAGGCCATCGCAGCGAACCGCTCCGCGCTCGGCAAGGGGTGCCGGCCCTGGCCTTCGCGTGAGAGATCGGACAGATCCGTGTCGACGTCGAGAAACGCTGCGCCGGGAACATGACCCTCGAGGTAGAGCTCGCGCCCGCGCTCCGCGTTGCCGAGCTCCCAGCGGCAATCGACGAACTGATAGCGCACGCGCGCGAGGGTACTAGTGCACGATGAGCACGTCGCAGGCGGCCTTGCGCGCGAGCACCGAGCTGAGCGAGCGCCGGAGCACATGGCGGCGTCCGTCGGAGCCGACGACGAGCAGCCGGGCGCCCGTAGCTTGGGCCGCTGCGAGGATCTCGGTCGCGGGCTCGCCGGCGACGGCGACCGGCCTCGCGGCGACGCCGTGCTGCTTGAGGATCGCCTCCGCCTCGCGCAGCAGCCGGCGCTGCTTCGTTCGTTGCGAGTCGCTGACCGTCTCGAGGCGTGCGCTGACGGACTGCTCGGGGATGACGTTCACGACGAGGACGTGCGCCCCGGGCGGCGTAAAGGTCGCAGCGTGCTCGAGCGCTCGCCGCGAGCTCGCGGAGCCGTCGTACGCGACAAGAATCAGTCCGTCGCTTCTCATGGCAGGTGGTACGGGACGCTGCTCAGGACGACGCGCGGCTCGAAGAGTAGGACGCGCTTGATGTACAACGCGCGCTGGTTGTGCAGCGCCTTCTGCCAGCCGGCGACGATGAGCTCGGGCATGACGACGGAGACCGCGGTTTCGGGGTCCGCCGTGAGGTCTCGGAGATAGCGACGGAACGGATCGCCGATGTCGCGATACGGCGCTTCGACGACGTCGAGCGCGAGACCAAGATCCTCTCGCTCCCATTCGCGCCGCATGGTTCGCGCCTCGTCTTCGTCGAACGCAAAGAACACACCGCGCGTGTCGGCGAGCTCGAGAGTGCGTGCATAGTTGAGCGCGCGTAAGGAGGCGGCGTGAATCCCGGAGACGAGCACGCGCCCCAGGATCCGTGTCTCCTCGGGCACGTGGGCACCCTCGAGGACCGGAACGTCCGCGACGACGATGCCGGGCTCGGTCAGGAGGCGCAGCTTCAGCGAGAAGGTGGCGCGCCGGCGCAGGATGGCGTCAACGAGCGAGGGTCGTGCAAAGAGTTCGGGGATGACCACGGTCACGAACGTCGACTCCCCGCGTGGCAGCGCCCAGACATAGTCGAGGACTGCGTCGACTCGACCCTCGTCCGCGCGAAGCGTCTCGATCCGGACACCGCCGCCGCTGAAGTCCCACCACCGACCGCGCGGATCGGCGTGGCGGGGATCGCGCACATGGATGGCGTGAAAGTTCGTGCTTGCGATGTGCCGCGCATACCAGGCCGCCGCCCGCGTAGCCTCGTCCAGCGCCTCGACGTAGACGACGACGGTGTTCGTCGGCGCGGGCGCGGCGCGCACCGCTCCGGCGCCCGCGCGCAGCCGGCGCCTGACGATTCGGTAATGGCGATTGATGACGAGGAAGCCGACGACGAGGAGCGGGATCGTGACGATGACGAGCCACGCGCCCTGGGTGAACTTCGCCTGGATCACGAGCAGCGTGACGAAGCCCGTTGCCGCAGCACCGACGCCGTTGACCATGGCGCTGCGTCGCCAGCCCGTGGGACGCAGCCGCATCCACCTCCGAACCATTCCTGCCTGCGAGAGCGTGAACGCCGTGAAGACGCCGACGACATAGAGATGGATCAGCGCGTTCACGTCAGCGTGGAAGATCCAGATCAGCAGCGACGCGATCGCCGCGAGGATGACGATCCCGTTCGAGAGGACGAGCCGGTCGCCGAGGTTCACGAACTGGCGCGGGAAGAACCCGTCGCGCGCGAGGACAGCTGCAAGGCGCGGAAACCCCTGGTACGACGTGTTCGCCGCGAGCACGAGGATCCCCAGAGTGAGCGCCTGGACTGCGTAATAAAGCGCGGACGCCGGCGAGGAGCTGGGGAACACCGTGCGGGCGATCTCCGAGACCAGGGAGACACTCCCGCTCGGCCTGGCTTCGGTCGCCACCGCGAGATACGAGACCCCGATGAACAGCGTGATCGCGATGAGGCCCATGGCGGTGAGGGTGGCCGCGGCGTTCTTTGCCTGCGGCGGGCGGAACGCGTTGACGCCGTTGGAGATCGCCTCCACGCCGGTCAGCGCGGCCGCGCCGGACGCGAACGCCTGGAGGACGACGAAGGCGCCCAGGGCCCCCATACCGACAGGCAGGGGATCCGGGACGGCGGCGACTGGACAGCCGCCGATTGCGCACTTCGCTACACCCGTCCCGACGAGCAGGTACATCACGACGACGAACCCGTAGGTGGGGAGCGCGAAGAGCACGCCCGACTCCCGGACGCCGCGCAGGTTCACGACCGTGAGCAGGACGATGAACCCGAGTGAGAGCGCGACGCGGTGCTGCTCGAGCGCAGGTGCAGCGGAGGTGAGCGCCAGGACGCCCGCGGCGACGGAGACCGCGACGGTGAGGACGTAGTCGACGAGAAGAGCGGCACCGGCGACGAGACTCGGCAGCTTCCCGAGGTTGTCGCGCGCGACAACGTAGGCGCCGCCGCTCGTCTCGTAGGCGCGGACGGTCTGCCGGTACGAGACGACCACGATTGCGAGCAGCGCCGCGATGGCGAGCGAGATCGGAAGGACGAGGTATGCGCTGGCGACCGAAGCGGTAACGAGGACGACGAGCGCCGCCTCTGTTGCGTATGCGACCGACGACAGCGGATCGGACGCGAAGATCGGCAGCGCCAGCTTCTTCGAGAGCAGCGTCTGCTCCATCTGATCGGTCGCTCGAGGCGATCCGATCAGGGCCCGCTTGACGGCTACGGCTGCGCTGGTAGCCACCTTCCCACGGTAGGACTGGGCGGCTCAGGCGAAGCTCAGGGAGCGTGCCTCCGGCCTCAAGACGTCCTCACAAGGACGGGTCGACGAGGCGATATCCCGCGCCGGGCTCGGTCAGCAGGTAGCGCGGGCGTGTCGGATCGCGTTCGATCTTTCGCCGCAGCTGGGACACGTAGACGTGCAGGTAGTGCGATTCGTCTCCGTATGCAGGTCCCCAGACCTCACGCAGGATCGTGCGATGGGTGAGGAGCTTGCCTTCGTTTCGGACGAAGAGGCGCAGCATCTCGAACTCGTTCGGCGTCAGCGCAACCGCGCGGCCTCCAACCGTGACGGACCGTTTCTCGAGATCGACCTCCAACTCACCGATCGCGATCACCGGCTCGGTCGCGGGGAGCGCGCGGCGGAGCGCGGCCCGCAGCCGTGCGAGCAGCTCATCCATGCTGAAGGGCTTCGTGACATAGTCGTCGGCGCCGGCGTCGAGCGCGGCGACCTTCTCCTGCTCGTCCTCGACGACCGAGAGGACGATGATCGGTGCCGAGCTCCAGCGCCGGAGCTCGCGGCTGACGTCCACCCCGCTTCCGTCCGGGAGGACGAGATCGAGGATGACGGCCTCGGGCCTGCGCGCGGCCGCCGTCGCCAGCGCGCGCTCCGCGGTGTCCGCAGTATCCACCTCGTATCCCGCAGCACGAAGCGTCGTGCGCAACGCGCGCAGAATTTGCGGCTCGTCGTCGACGACGAGCACCCGCGTGCCGCTCACGCTTCGACCCGCGTCGGGGTCTCTGCGGCCGGCACTGCGAGGACGAAAACCGATCCGTGGGCCGCTCCGATCTCGGCCCAGACGCGCGCGCCGTTCGCCTCCGCGAAGCCACGCGCGATCGCGAGGCCGAGGCCGGTGCCTCGAGTCGACCCCGCGCGTTCCCGTTCGAACGGCTCGAAGATGCGCTCCACGTCGGTCCGGTCGACGCCCGGCCCGCGGTCGACGATGCGTACGACGACGTCGGTCCCCTCACGGCGGCAATCGAGCCGGACGGGGTCGCTCGGCGAGGAGAACTTCAGCGCGTTCTCGAGCAGGTTGACGAGGACGCGCTCGACCTGGTTCCCGTCGACGCGGATCAGCGGCACGTCCGGCGCAACGTCCACCTCGACGCGGTCGGCACTGGCCCCGAGCTCTTCCAGCGCACGCCCGACGAGGTCGTCGATGGTCCAGAGCGCAGGCCGCGGCGTTGCCGCACCGACCTCGAGCCGTGAGAGGTCGAGCAGGTTGCCCACGAGCCGTTCGAGCCGCCGTGTCTCGAGTCCGATCGTCGCGAGCAGCTCGACGCGGTCCGCTGCGGTGAGCTCGAAGGAGTCGCTCTCGATTCCGTCGATCGCGGCCCGGATCGCGGTCAGCGGCGAGCGCAGGTCATGGCTGACCGCCCGGAGGATCGTCGTCTTGATCGCATCGCTCCGCCTGAGCGCCTCCGCCTCGAGTGCGCGTCGCCCCAGCCGCTCAGCTTCAGCGGCACGGCGGCGCGCGCGCGCGGCGAGCTCGCTGACGACGACCGCCGTGACGAGGTACACGGCCAGCGCGAACCAGTTCTCGCCGTCGGCGAGCCTGAACGTGTGCACGGGCGGCAAGAAGAAGAAGTTGAAAGCGAGCATGCTTGCGATCGAGACCGGGATCGCGTAGCCAAGACCCCAGAGGACGGCGACCGGCAGCACCGCAAAGAGGTAGAGCACGCCGAGGCTGAGCACGGGCGCAAGCGGGCGAAGCGCGTAGATCGCTCCCGTCACTGCCGCGACGAGCGCGATGCTGGCGGCGAGACGGACTGAAGCGCGCGCGGTCATCGCTACTCGGGGTACACCCCGGAAACCAGGAGCCGGCGCGTCTGTGCCGTGGCCTCGGCGAGCGCCTGACGCACGTGCGGCTCGAGGGGATGGCCGGCGAGGACGGCGTCGAAGCGGTAGCGCCAGGGCGTGTGCGGGATCGGCCGCGAGGTGAGCTGATGCAGGTCGACGTCGAGGCGCGCGAACGGCTCGAGAGCGCGGTGGAGCGCGCCCGGCCGATGGTCGGTGACGAACGAGAACGACGTGCGGTAGCCCGCCGAAGAGTCGCGCTCGATCCGCAGGTGCGTCGTGACCGCGACGAAGCGGGTGAACGCCTCGGGGTGGTCGCCGACGTCGTGCTCGAGCACCGTCAAGTCGTAGAGCTCCACGGCGCGCATGCTCGTGATCGCAACCTCGGTCGCATCACCCGCGGCTGAGACCGCTCGCGCAGCCTCAGCGGTCGTGGCCGCCGCCACGGCGACGGCCTTCGGCAGCCGCGCGATCAAGTTGCGGCACTGCTCGAGCGCTACCGGATGCGACCGAATCAGACGCACGTCGCCGAGCGTGATCTCGGCAGGACCGGCGAGCAGGTGACGGATGGGGAGAATCGTCTGCGCGACGATCCCGAACGGCGACTCGAAGAGCAGGTCGTGCGTCTCGGCGACGGGCCCCGCGATGGAGTTCTCGATCGGGAGCACCCCGTGATCGACGTGACCGAGCTCGACTTCGTCCGCGACGGCACGGAAGGTCGGCAGCGCGAGGAGCTCCTCGCCTGGAAAGAGCGCTTCAGCCGCGGCGGCGCTGTGAGCGCCCGCGCCTCCCGGAAAGGCGACGCGGGCGCTCACGCGCTACCTACGATCCTTCGAGCGCCGCCTCGGTCATCGGGGCGAGCACCGGGTGCGGATGTCCGTGCGCCGCGCCGAGGTGGCCATGCGTCTCCGTCCCGTAGCCGCCGGGGACCGGGATGTAGAACTCCGGATAGCCCCACATGCCGTGCTCGGACACGTCCAGTCCGGCGGTCTCGACTTCCGGCTCGACGCGGATCCCGAATGTGCGCTTCATCAGCCACAGGCTTCCGAACGACATACTGAACGTGAAGGCGCCAACGGCGACGAGGCCAAGCGCCTGGACGCCGAGCTGGTGGAAGCTGCCCGTGTACCAGAGGCCTCCGGAGCCGGTCGCGAGGTTCGAGGCCAGCGCGGGAACGGCGAAGATGCCGGTCGCGAGCGTGCCCCAGACGCCGGCCATGCCGTGCACGGCGACGGCGCCGATCGGATCGTCGATGCGGATTCGCTCGATTGCCAGGACGCCGACCACGGCCACGCTGCCGGCGACGGCGCCGATCACGATCGCCGCCCACGGCGCCACGAAGCCCGACGCGGCGGTGATCGCGACGAGCGCTGCGATGACCCCGTTCAGCATCATCGAGAGATCGGGCTTCTTGATCACGAGCCACGAGGTCGTCACGGCTCCGAGCGCGCCGGCGGCTGCGGCCACGTTCGTGGTCAGCGCGACGTACGCGAAGTAGCCGATCTTGTCGCCCGTGACGACGCCGAGCGTCGAGCCGGGGTTGAACCCGAACCAGCCGAACCAGAGGATGATCACGCCGAGCGTCGTGTACGCCATGTTGTGCCCGGGGATCGCGTTCGGCTTCCCGTCGTGGTCGAACTTCCCGATCCGCGGCCCGAGCAGGAGCGCACCGGCGAGAGCGGCCAGCGCGCCCTGGTAGTGCACGACGGTCGAGCCCGCGAAGTCCTGCATCCCGAGCGCGAAGAGCCAGCCGTCGGGGTGCCAGATCCAGTGCGAGACGAGCGAGTAGATGACGGTGAAGACGATCCCGAACGCGAAGTAGACCCAGAGCTTCGTGCGCTCGGCCATCGCGCCCCAGACGATCGCGAGCGAGACCGCCGCGAAGACGACCTGGAAGAGGTAGCCCGCGCCTGCGGGAATCGAGCCGAACCAGCTGAACGGCTCTGCTCCGATCGCGAGCAAGGTGTCGACCGAGGGCGCGAAGCCCGATCCGCCGAACAGGCCGGTCCCGCCGTCGCCGAACGCGATCCCGTACCCGACGAGGTAGTAGACGATCGACGCGATCGCGAGCACGAGCACGTTCTTCGCGGCGACGTGGCCGACGTTCTTCATGCGCGTCAGACCGGCTTCGAGGAACGCGAAGCCCGCCTGCATGAACATCACGAGCACCGCGGCGATAACCACCCAGACCGTGCTCGCTGCGATTGCGAGGTCTTTGTTGCTCATGCGAACTCCACCTCCTCGAGGGACTTACCGGTCCGGTTGTGCGTGACGTTCTCGACGGGCGTCGTCCAGACGATGCCGTCGCCCGATTCGTTGCCGCTGCGCGCGGAGTCCGCGATCGCCGCAACGACGCCGTCGACGATCTCGTCGGCGACGATGAAGGTGAGCAGCGCCTTCGGCAGGAACCGGGATTCGAAGATCCGGCCCCGGTACTCGTGCGTGATCCCGCGCTGACGCCCGTGGCCGATGGCCTCGATCACCGTTACACCAACGTGTCCCGTCTGCTCCTCGACCGCGTCGATCACCGTCTCGACGCGCTCGCGGATGACGACTGCCTCCACCTTCGTCATGTGACCTCCTCGCTTCGTCGCTCGAGCAGGAGCACGTCGCGCCAGACGCCGTGCAGCTTCCCGATCCGTTCACGTACACCGACGATCCGGAAGCCGCAGCGCATGTGCAGCTGCACGCTCGCGACGTTCTCCGGGAAGATCCCGGTCTGGATCGTCCAGATTCCCGCCCGCTCCGCGTCGGCGACGAGCCGCTCGAGCAGCCGCCGGCCGATGCCACGCCCCTGCGCGTCCGGGGCGACGTAGATGCTGTTCTCGGCCACGCCGCGGTAGCAGCACCGCTCCGAAACCGGCGACAAGGCCGCCCAGGCGACCACCCGCCTGCCCTCGACCGCGACGAGGCGATGCCTCTCGAAGTGGGACGCGTCCCACGCGTCCCACAGGGGCGCCGAGGTCTCGAAGGTTGCATTCCCAGTCCGAATGCCTCCCTCGAAGATGGCGGCAACCTCCGGCCAGTCGGCCGGCCGGAGGTCGCGCAGTTCCAGAGCGGTCGCTATCACTACGAATCGAAGTAGAGGGCGAACTCGGCCGGGTGCGGGCGCAGCCGGACCAGGTCGACCTCGTTCTCCCGCTTGTAGTCGATCCACGTGCGGATCAGCTCCTCGCTGAACACGCCGCCCTTCGTCAGGAACTCGTGGTCGCGCTCGAGCGCGTCGAGCGATTCCGCGAGCGAGCCCGGCACCTGCGTGATCTCGCCGTGCTCCTCCTCGAAGAGGTCGTAGTCGGCGGGCTCGCCCGGGTCGAGGCGCTTCTCGATCCCGTCCAGGCCCGCCATCAGCATCGCCGCGAACGCGAGGTACGGGTTCGCTGCCGCGTCCGGGCAGCGGAACTCGATCCGCTTCGCCTTCGGGGAGTCGGAGTACATCGGGATGCGGATGCACGCCGAGCGGTTGCGCTGCGAGTAGACGAGATTCACCGGCGCCTCGTAGCCCGGCACGAGCCGGCGGTACGAGTTCGTCGTCGGCGCGCAGAACGCGAGCAGCGCCGGCGCGTGCGCGAGGAGGCCGCCGACGTACGAGCGCGCGAGCGCGCTGAGGCCCGCGTAGCCAGACTTGTCCGCCATCAGCGGCGTGCCGTCCTTCCAGAGCGACTGGTGCGTGTGCATGCCCGAGCCGTTGTCGCCGAAGATCGGCTTCGGCATGAAGGTCACGCACTTGCCTGCCGCCCGCGCGACGTTCTTGACGACGTACTTGTAGGTCATCACCTGGTCGGCCATCTCGACGAGCGGCGCGTACTTCAGGTCGATCTCGCACTGCCCGCCCGAGGCGACCTCGTGGTGGTGGAACTCGCACGGGATCCCGATCCGCTCGAGCGCGAGCACCATGCGCGTGCGCAGGTCGTGCAGCGTGTCGTGCGGCGCCGGCGGGAAGTAGCCCTCCTTCTCGCGGATCGTGTTGCCGAGGCCCGGCTTGCCCGAGTTCCAGTAGCCCTCGGCGGAGTCGACCGCGTAGTGCGACGCGTTCGGGCCGAGGTCGTACGAGACCTCGTCGAAGACGAAGAACTCGCACTCGGGGCCGAAGTGGGCGGTGTCGGCGATCCCGCTCGCGCGCAGATGTGCCTCGGCGCGCCGGGCGACGAGCCGCGGGTCGCGGTCGTAGGGGTCGCCGGTGACCGGGTCCCGGATCTCGCAGAGAAGCGAGAGCGTGGGCGCCTCGGTGAACGGGTCGAGGATCGCCGAGGTCGCGTCGGGCATCAGCAGCATGTCCGACTCCGAGATCCCCTGCCAGCCGCGGATCGAGGAGCCGTCGAAGCCGAGCCCCTCGTCGAAGGCGCTCTCGTCGAAAGACGTGATCGGCAGAGTCATGTGCTGCCAGCGACCGAAGAGGTCGCAGAACTTCAGGTCGACCATCTGCGCGCGGGTCTCGCTCGCCCACTCGAGGGCGTCCCGCGCCTGCGGCTTAGTGCCGTTGGCCAGAAAGTGCCTGGTCTCGATCTCCGACATTCGCCTCTCCTCCGGTCTTGGACCACGAAAAAAGCCCCACGACTCCTTGAGTCGCGAGGCCTCATTGCCTCGGCCGGCGCCTCCGGCGGCGTCGACCAGCCCGCACCGTAGCGGTTCGGGCGGACGAAGCGCAACCCCCCGATCGGCGGGAAGTTTCCTTGCGCCCCCGCAGGGCCTCAGCTAGCCTCCGACGGCAATGCTGTTCCTCGCCTGAGTACGCGTATCGGCGCCACGCGCTCCCCTAGGGAGCGCGGCTCACGCACGCCACGTTCTCAGCCGTTTCGACCAAGGAGCAGTGACGAAGTGCAGGCAGTTCAAGAGATGACCACCATGCGCGAGGCGCCCGCGCCGCGGTCGGTCCCTGCCGTCGAGGTGGTGGACCTCCGCAAGGAGTTCTGGCGCAAGAGCGGGCGTGAGCGCAGCTTCCTGGGGCGCCAGAAGCGCCGCAAGGTCGCTGCGCTGAAAGCCGTCAGCTTCACGATGGAGCGCGGCGAGACGCTCGCGATCCTGGGCCAGAACGGCTCGGGCAAGTCGACGCTGGTCCGGCTCCTGTCGACGCTCTTGCTGAGCGACGGCGGGCAGGGCCGGGTCTTCGGCTACGACATCGACAAGAACGGCGGTGACGTCCGCAAGCTCGTCAACCGCGTCTCGGTCGAGGCGTCGTTCTTCAAGAAGATGTCGTCCGAGGAGAACCTCGGCTACGCGGCCCGCTTCTACGGGATGGGTCCGTCGCAGACGCGCGACAGGATCCCCGAGATCCTGACCAGGGTCGGCTTCCCCGCGGAGCGGCGCGGCGAGGCGATGGAGCACCTGTCGCGTGGGATGCAGCAGAAGGTCGCGCTCGCGCGCGCGCTGCTCACGTCACCCGTCCTGCTGCTGCTCGACGAGCCGACGACCGGACTCGACCCGCGCTCCAAGCTCGAGGTGCAGAAGTTCATCCGCGAGATCCGCAAGAGCCACGACTCGACGATCCTCCTCTGCACCCACGACCTGGTCGAGGCAGAGACGCTCGCGTCGCGCATCGGGATCCTCGACCGGGGCGAGCTGATCGACCTCGCGCCGGCCAGCGAGCTGAAGCAGCGTTACGGCGCCTCCACGCTCGAGGAGGCCTTCTTCGCAGCGACCGGCCGGTCGTTCGAGGAGGAAGACCCGGAAGACGCAGATCGCGAGGTGTTCGGATGATCAGCGGCTCAGCAGCAACGCTTCGCCACCAGGCGATCGCGCTCGGGGGCGTCGTCGAGCGCAACTGGTACCTCGTCAAGCGCTACGCGTGGTGGGAGATCGCGTTCTTCCTCTGGACCGCCGCGAACACCCTCACGATCGTCTTCATCGGCAAGGGCGTCGAGCAGACGGGCGCGAACATCGACGTGAACCGGCTGACGACCGTGCTCCTGATCGGCGCGGTCATCTGGTCGTACCTCGGGATCATCTTCGAGATCCTCACGGAGACGGTGGCGTGGGAGCGTTGGGAGGGAACGATCGAGTACACGTTCATGGCGCCGCTCTCGCGTGCCGTGCACCTCGTCGGGATGGGCCTGTTCGCGGTCGCGTACGGCGTCGTGCGGGCGTCGATCGTCTTCGCCGTGATCGCGGCGTTCTTCGGCCTCGACATGCCGAACGCGAACTTCGTGTCGGCGCTCGTGATCCTCGCCGTCGCGTCGGTCTCGTTCATCGGCATCGGGATGATGACCGCCGTCCTGCCGCTGATCTCGCCGGAGAAGGGCACGCAGCTCGGCTTCATCGCCCAGGGCCTGATGCTCGTGATCTCGGGCGTCTACTACCCGGTCAGCGTCCTGCCGACCTGGATGGAGTGGCTGTCGAGGATCTCGCCGGCAACGTACGCGCTTCGCGGGATCCGCGAGGCGATCCTCGAGGGTGCCGGCGTCGGCGTGCTGTGGAGCGAGATCTGGCCCTTGATCCTGATCGGCTTCATCTCGATCCCGTTGGGCCTGTGGATCTTCCAGCGCGGCGAGCGGTACGCGAAGAAGCACGGGAAGCTGAAGCGCTCGGGCTAGCGTGCGGACGATTCTCTGCTACGGAGACTCGAACACGTGGGGTTGCATTCCGGGCGTGGGCGACGAGCCCGCGCGACGGTTCGGACCCGACGAACGGTGGCCCGGAGTGCTCCGGCGCGAGCTCGGCGCCGGTTACGCCGTCGTCGAGGAGGGGCTGAACGGGCGTACGACCGTCTGGGACGACCCGCTCGAGCCCTACCGGAACGGGAAGGCCTTCCTCATGCCGTGTCTCCTCTCCCACCAGCCCCTCGACCTCGTCGTCGTGATGCTCGGGACGAACGACCTCAAGCAGCGCCTCGGCGTCGCCGCTCGTGACATCGCCGCCGGCGCGGGAATGCTCGTGGACGAGATCGCGCGGAGCGAGTGCGGCCCGAACGGCGGGTCGCCGCAGGTCCTGCTCGTCTGCCCGCCTCCGGTCGCTCGGCTCGGCCCGCTCGACGACGAGTTCGACGGTGCGATGGAGAAGTCCCGCGAGCTGGCGCCTCACTACGCCGCGGTCGCAGACGCACGTTCGTGCGCTTTCATCGACGCCGGAGCGCACATCACGTCCAGCGACGTGGACGGCATCCATCTGGAGCTCGACCAGCACCAGCGACTCGGGACGGTCGTCGCCGACCGCGCCCGTGAGCTGCTGGGCTGATCCTCGGAACCGGTATAGACTCCGCTCGTCCGGTCGGCGACGATGCCTCGGGCGCGAGGTTCGCGCCTGGGGCTTTCGCATTTCAGGAGGCGAAATGGCGCAGGTGGAGACGAAGAACAGGGCGACGTCGAGCGAGGACTCGCGCAAGGATGTCCTCAAGCGCGTCGACAAGGAGAAGGTCGAGTTCGTGCTCCTCTGGTTCAACGACCTCGAGGGGCACCTGAAGAGCTTCGCGATCACGCCGAGCGAGCTCGAGGACGCACTTGACGACGGGATGGGCTTCGACGGCTCGTCGATCACGGGCTTCAACGCGATCGAGGAGTCGGACATGGTCGCGATCCCGGATCCGAAGACGTTCCAGCTGATGCCGTGGCGGGAGGGCGAGACCAAGGTCGCGCGCATGATCTGCGACGTCGTCACACCCGACGGCCAGCCGTACGAGGGCGATCCGCGCTACGTGCTGCGCCGCGCGCTCGAGCGGATGCGGTCGATGGGCTTCGACACGTTCAACGTCGGTCCCGAGCTCGAGTACTTCATCTTCAAGGATGACGAGGGCACGCAGACCCTCGACGAGGGCGGCTACTTCGCGATGACGACGCTCGACGCCGCGACCGAGCTCCGCCAGGAGACCGTGCGCGCGCTCGAGGGGATGGGCATCCCGATCGAGTACGTCCACCATGAGGTCGGGCCGTCGCAGCACGAGATCGACATGCGCTTCGCGCCGGCTCTCGACATGGCGGACCACACGCTCACGTACCGCCTGATCGTCAAGGAGATCGCGAAGAAGGCCGGTTACCACGCGACCTTCATGCCCAAGCCGATCTTCGGCGAGAACGGCTCCGGAATGCACACCCACCAATCGCTCTTCTCGAACGGCCGCAACGCCTTCTTCGACGAAGACGACCAGTGGCACCTCTCCGAAGTCGGCAAGGGCTTCATCGCGGGACAACTCCACCACGCCCGTGAGATCGCGGCGGTCTTCGCGCAGTGGGTGAACTCCTACAAGCGGCTCGTCCCGGGCTACGAGGCGCCGGTCTACGTCGCCTGGTCGCGCCGAAATCGTTCGGCGCTGATCCGGATCCCGCTGTACAAGCCGGGGAACGAGCAGGCGACGCGGGCGGAGATCCGCTGCCCCGATCCGGCCTGCAACCCGTACCTGACCTTCGCGGCGCTCCTGCACGCGGGGCTAGAGGGGATCGAGCAGGGCTACAAACTCCCCGAGCCGATGGAGACGAACCTCTACCACCTCACGGCCGAGCAGCGCCGCGAGCGGGGGATCGTCTCGCTCCCCGAGACGCTCGGCGAGGCGATCGACGAGCTCGCGCAGTCCGAGCTCGCCCGGAAGGCTCTTGGGCCGCACATCTTCGACCGTTACGTGGAGCTGAAGCGGAGCGAGTGGGACGAATACCGCGTCCAGCTCTCGCAGTGGGAAATGGACAAGTACTTGCCGGTGCTGTAGCCAGGCATCAGAATGCCGAGCCAGGCCGGGATTTTTGCTTGCGGCGAACCCGGCTCAACTGACGGCCGATCGCGGGGTGCTTGTTAAGGCACCCCGTGGTCGTTCAGGAGCGGGAGCGGCGCTGAGGCTAAAGGAAGCTCTGGATGTGCTCGCGCGGGATGCGCAGGCCGATCACGCCGCTCGTGCCGTCGATCTGCTCGATCGCATCCACGGGGACGAGGTGGCGGCGGCGGGTGAAGAAGCCCTTGCGGACGGCGACGGCGTCGGGCTCGTCGGGACGCGTGCCGTACATCGGGGCCTCGACCTTGCCGAGAACGCGGCCACGGGAGTCGGCGACGATGTACCCGGTGGTGCGTCGCAGGTCGTAGGCGAGGGTGCTCATTGACCCGAACCTATTCCCCGTCTGAAAGGAATTTCCCGCCTCGCCAGTAAGGGTTGTGTTAACTCGTGTCCGCCTCCGAGACCGCTTTCACGTGCCGCAGGACGCGCAGGTGGATGCGGTGGATCAGCGAGTCGGACCAGACCGCCCAGTAGGTCTGCGGCCACATTCGGTTCTCGTACCAGCTCGTCCCGAGGAGGAGCGTTCGGCTCCCTGGGAGCCGGCGGAGCACGAACCGGCCCTGGGTCGAGAGCAGGAAGCCGTCGAGGTGCGGCGGGTGGATGTTCCCCCACGGGGAGAGCTCCCGCATCGGGGGCGGCTGCGAGGCGACCCGGAATTCCAGCCGGCGCGGCGGGTCCCAGACCGTGATCGGCTCGACGAAGTCGCCGGTCGAGAAGCGGCAGCGGCGGACGGCGCCCACGCCGCGGCCGTGGATCACCGCGCGCGTCGGGTAGGCGATCCCGAGTCGGAAGACGAGCTCGCGCTTCTCGGGCAGCGGCTCGACCGCGACGACGTGGCGCCAGACGACGGCCGGCGGCGCGTCCACGACGATCTGCGTCGTGACCGAGCGGAGAGGCGGCTCGCGGCCCTGCAATGCCTCACTGCCCATCAGCAGCGGCAGGACGAGGACCGCCGCCGACACGAGCTGCGCGCCGGGCCGCGCGGCGCCGCGGCTCTGGATCAGGTAACCGACGAACGCACCCAAGAGTCCGACGCCGAGCGTGATCGGAAGCGCCATCACGATGCAGATCGCGCCTTCGAGCGCGACGGCGATCAGCGAGACGCTCGCGACGAAGACCGCGATCGTGCCGACGGCGACGCACGCGCCCAGATCGCGGCGCTCGCGGGCGCCGTAGATCAGCGACGAGAAGAGGCCGAGACAGAACGGCGTCGCGACGAACAGGGCGGCGCCGTAGCTCCGCAGGACCTCGGTCGACAGCACGGTCAAGGCGAGTCCGAGCGCCGTTGTCAGCACGACGCCGACGACCGCGCTGCCGAACGCGGAGCCCGGGACGAGGCGCTCGAGCAGCGAGGGCGGACGGCGTGGCTCGTCGCCCGGCACGAGCGCCAGCACGGTCGCGAGTACGACGTTCACGACGGGCACGACGAACAGGGGAGCGAGCCACACCGCAGGCGGGCGTCCCGGAGGCGCAGCACCGCGGGTGGGATCGCCAGCGCCGCGACGGTCAGCCCCGGTGTGCCGACGACCCGCTCCAAGAGGTAGGCCAGGAGCAAGAGCGGCCCGACGAGCAGGGCGAAGACGAGGCGAGATGAGGGTGTCAGCGACATCGGCTAAAGTTGTTTGACCAACTGATTAAAAACATATCCTAACCAAGTGGTCAATAAACATGGGTAGACCGAGAGGGCAGACGCGCGGCCGGGTCGTCGCGGCGGCGCTCGACGCGCTGAAGACGAAGGGCTACGCTGGGGCGAGCACGCGCGCGATCGCGGCGATCGGCGGCTTCAACCCGGGGCTGATCTTCTACTACTTCGACTCGCTGGACGACCTGCTCGTGGCCGCGCTCGCCGAATCGAGCGGCGAGCGCCTCGAGCGGTACCGCGCGGCCGTCGATGAGGCGGACTCGCTGCAGCGTCTCCTCGAGCTGCTCGGGGAGATCTACCGCGACGACGTCGAGAGCGGTCACTTCCGCGTCGTCTCCGAGCTCGTGGGCGCGAGCGTCAGCCGGCCCGAGCTCGCAGAGCGCGTCGTCGCGCTCATGGAGCCGTGGCTGGAGCTCGCGGAGGCGACGGTTGCGGAGGTGCTCGACGACTCACCGCTGGCCGAGCTCGCGAGCCCGCGCGATCTCGCGCTTGCGGCAGTGACCTTCTATCTCGGCGCGAATCTGCTGACGCACTTCGTGCCCGCGCAGGCCGACGTGACTCGGCTGCTCGAGGCGGCGCAGCGCCTCGCGCCTTTGTTCGAGCCGACTAGTCCGGCTTCGCGCCCATCGCCCAGACGGCGATGACGTAGGCGGCGAGGAGAATGGTCGTCAACGCCGCGCCGATTCGTGTGACTGCACTCGTCTCCCCTCCACCCCGCAGCCGCCAGGTGCCGATCCCTGTGACGATCAGGGTGAGTAGCAAGACGAGCGCGCCCGGATCCCCGACCAGGAAGCCGATGCCGACCCACGTCGGATCGTCTTCGCCGCTGAACCCTTCCTTCGAGTAGATCCACTGCGCGCCCGCACGCATGAGGACGAACGCAGGCAGCCCGACGACGAGCAACGTCCAGAACGCGAAGCGCGTGTATGGGGCGGCGTCGCGCCTCCAGCCCGCGACGAGCGCGGTGAGGGCTGCGAGCGTCGCCCCGACGAGCACCATCGCTCCGAGCACGTGGAGGAACAGCGGCAAGTTCCAGCTATCGGGCCGGATCGCGCCGAGCACACTCATGCGCCGGGCTTCCAGATCATGTCGATCAGGATCAGCAGGATGGCCAGGGTCGACGCCACGTTCAGCAGCGCCGCGTTGCGATCGCGCAGCCGTGCGGCGAGCTCGGCGTTCGGCTCGAGTCGTCCCTCGGCCACGAGGCGCTTCGCCTGTTTCTCCGCTTCCTGGTAGTTCACCCCGCCACGGCGGCCCGTCTCCGCGCTGACCGCCCAGAGGACAATGGCCGCGAGCATCCAGCCGTCCCAGACCTGGTACGCGTCGGCGTCGATCGCGAGCCAGATGCCGAGGAGCAGCGTCCCGAGCGTTCCGACGATGACCGCCACGTTGGCGGGCTTCGTGATCCGGAAGTACCGAAGCGAGTCGGCGGGGCGGTCGACGCCGCGCGCCGCTACGGCGACGATCCAGTAGATCGTCAGCGCGGCCACGAGCGCGAAGGCCGCGAGGAGATGGAACGAGAGCAGCCAGTCGTAGAACGACACCGCGCGCGAACCTACAGGAGGAGGCGGACGCCTACAATCGCAGCGTGGACGAGCGCGCGCGCCACCTGCGCCTGCTCACGGAGACGATCGCGGCCGTCAACTCGTCGCTCGATCTCGAGGAGGTTCTGCGGCTGATCGCCCGGCGCGTCGCGGACGCGCTCGAGGCTGATGCGTGCTTCGTGTACCTCTACGACGAGTCTGCGAACGAATTGATCCTGCGGGCGACGCACGGGACGCACGTCGAGGAGCTGACGCGCACGCCGCGCATGCGGCCGGGGGAGGGCATCACCGGCGTCGCGGCGGCCGAGCTCTCCCCTGTGATGATCCCGTCGGCGGCGCACCTCGACCCGCGCTTCAAGTCGTTCCCGAACCTGCCCGAGGACGAGTACGAGTCGATCCTCGCCGTGCCGATCCTCTCGCGCGAGGGACGGCTCGAGGGTGCGCTCAACGTTCGCACGGTCCGGCCGCGCGAGTTCGGCGAGGGCGAGATCGAGCTGCTCGTCGCGATCGCCGCGCAGGTCGCGCAGTCGATCGAGCACGCCCAGCTCTATTCGCAGGCCCAGCGCCGCGTGCACGAGCTCGAGGCGCTCGCGCGCATCTCTGAGGCGGTCTCCGAGTCGCTGTACCTCGAAGAGTCGCTCGAGGCGATCGTGAAGACGACGATCGCGGCGGTGCACGCAACCGGTGCGGCACTCGTGCTGGAGGACGGGAAGATCGCGTGGCCCGAGGGGCGCTCGGGGACGTACGCGGTGCGGTTGCCGCTGCGCTGGAAGCGCCGGCAGATCGGCGAGCTCGTCTGCGACCGCGACACGCCGTTCAGCGAAGAGGACGAGGCGCTGCTCGCGTCGATCGCGTCGCACGCCGCCGTCGCGCTCGAGCACGGGCGTGCGGTCATGCGCGGCGTGGTCGCGCAAGAGATCCACCATCGCGTGAAGAACAACCTGCAGACGGTCGCCTCGCTCCTCCGCCTGCAGTCGCGCGCAGCCGACTTCGATCCTCGCCGTGCGCTCGACGATTCCGTGAACCGCATCCTTGCGATCGCGGCGGTGCACGAGGTGCTGATGGAGCGGCGCGAGGAGGAGGTCGAGCTCGCGGAGCTCCTCGATCGCCTGCGGGCGATGCTCGTCCAGGGCCTCGGGTCGGGCAAGGCCGTTGAGGCGTCGCTCGAGCCCGTCCAGCTCGCGGGTTCGCGCGCGACGGCTCTCGCCCTCGTCTTCTCGGAGCTGTTGCAGAACGCGCTCGAGCACGGGGGCGGCTTCGTGCGGGTTGAGCTCACGCGCCTGAACGGAGACGTCGTGCTCGCGATCTCGGACGACGGTGAGGGGATCGAGGGCGAGCCGAGCTCAGGCACGGGCCTCTCGATCGTGGAGGCGCTCGTCCGCGACGAGCTCCAGGGCACGCTCGCCCTGAGCTCGAACGGCGGTCTGCGCGCCGAGGTGACCTTTCCGGCCTAGCCCCAACAGGCTGGGACTGTCCCCAGATCTGGGGACAGTCACCGTCGCGGAACTGTGACGTTCTTTCCAAGTTCGGTTCCCAACGCCAGTCCGCGCGCTCGGCGTGGGGACAGTCCCCACGAATGGGGACAGTCCCAGCGAGGGCGCTAACGGACAGGGCCATGGGTACGGTTCCGCTCCGTGGGCGAGCACCCGAACGTCGAGCGGGCCAGGCGCGGGTTCGGGGCGTTCGCGACCGGAGACCGGGCGACGATCGACGAGCTGATCGACGCCGACGCGGTCTGGCGCATCCCCGGCCGGAACGACCTCGCGGGCGAGTACCGCGGCCGGGACGCGATCCTCGCCATGCTGCGCGAGACCGCGGTGCGCACGGGCGGCACCTATCGTGCGGAGTTCCACTACGGCGTCGCCGACGACGAGCACGTGGTCGCCGTCTACCGCGCGGCCGGCGAGCGCGAGCAGCGGGCGATCGACATTCTCCAGGCGCTGATCGTACGGGTCGAGGACAGGCGCTGGGTCGAGATCGACGCCGTCCCCACCGACCAGTACGCCTTCGACGAGTTCTGGTCCTAGCGCGGCTGCCAGAGCTCGAAGCGGTTGCCCTCCGGGTCGACCCCCCAGCCGAAGCGGCCGTTCTCGTCCTCGTGGACGCGGTCGTCGACCTCCGCGCCCGCCGCTCGGAGTTGCGCCAGCATCGCCTCGAGGTCGCGGACGCGGTAGTTCAGCATCCACTGTTGCGTCCGCGCCCCGAAATAGTCGGTGTCGCCCGCGAAGACAGCCCAGACCGTCTGGTCGCCGTCGCGATTGACGAACGCCTGGCCGCCCCACTCCTCGAGCTCGACGCCGAGGCGCTCGGCGTACCAGGCACGCAGGGTGGCGGCGTCGCGCGCGCGGAGGAACGTGCCGCCGATGCCCTGCACGCGCTCCACGCGGCGACCCTACAGCGCGGCTGCGAGAGCAGTGGAGACGGCGCGCCAGCGGGGGAGGCGGTACCACGTCGACGGCAACCCGTGAATGTTCGCGGGTGACGAGCGCAACACATCCAGGTCAGCGGTGATGCTCTACGAGGACCTCGCGCCCTAGACTCGGGCGCGTGCGCATTCTGATCGCCGAGGACGAGACGATCATCCGGCTCGACCTGCGCGACCTGCTCGAGCGGTCGGGCCACGAGGTCTGCGCGGAGGCCAGGGACGGCGAGGAGGCCGTCGCGCTTGCGAGCTCGGAGCGCCCCGACCTTGCCATCCTCGACGTGAAGATGCCGCGGCTCGACGGGATCGAAGCGGCGCGGCGCATCCTCGAGGTGCGCCCGATCCCGATCGTGATGCTGACCGCGTACGGGCAGGACGAGCTCGTGTCCCGCGCCGTCGAGGCCGGGGTCTTCGGCTACCTCGTCAAGCCCTTTCGCGAGCAGGACCTGCTCCCTGCGATCCGCACCGCCGGCGCGCGGCACGAGGAGCTGAGCGCGCTGCGCGAAGAGGCGGAATCGCTCGCCGAGGCGCTCGAGGCGCGCAAGGCGATCGAGCGGGCGAAGGGGCTGCTGATGGAGAAGGAGGGCCTGAGCGAGCCGGAGGCGTTCGCGCGCCTCCGGAAGGCGAGCCAGGTGTCGGGCCGGCCGCTGAAGGTGGTCGCGGAAGCGCTGATCGCGACCTTCGGCGACAGCTAGGCCTGCGAGCGCTCGAAGAGCGTCTCCCAGCGGGAGAGCAGCGCGGCGAGCTGGTCGCGGGCGCGCCGATGCTTCGCGACCGTCTCGACGTCGGTCCAGTCCTCGGCCAGCCGCCGCTCGAGCTCGGCGACCTCCGCCTCCGCCGTGGCGATCTCGTCCTCGATCAGATCGAGCTCGCTCGGACGCGTCGAGCGCTTCCGCTCGGGGAGCTGGCGACGGACGTGCGGCTTCGGCTTCTCGAGCTTCACGGGCGCATCGGCCGCGGCGCGCTCGTCGCGGATGCGGACGTAGTCGGCCCACCCGCCGTCGTACGAGTTCACCCGGCCGTTCTCGACCGCGAGCGTGCGCTCCGCGACGGCGTCGAGTAGCGCGCGGTCGTGCGACACGAGCAGCACCGTTCCCGGGAACGCCTCGAGCGCGGCCTCCAAAGCCTCGCGGCTCTCGAGGTCGAGATGATTCGTCGGTTCGTCGAGCACGAGGAAGTTCGCGCCGGATGCGACGACGACCGCGAGCGCGAGCCGGCGCCGCTCGCCGCCGGAGAGCACCTTGACCGCTTTCTCGTGCTCGCCCCAGCCCGAGAACAGGAACTTGCCGAGCAGCGACTGCGCCTGGGGACGCTGCAGGCCCGTCATCGACTGCACGCACTGCAAGACCGAGCCGCGGTCGTCGAGCTCGACTTCCTGCTGCGAGAAGTACGCTGGCTCGACGCCGTGGCCGAGGCGCGCCTTGCCCGCATCCGGCTCGCGCTTGCCGAGCAGCGTCTCGAGGAGCGTCGTCTTCCCGGATCCGTTCGGGCCGACGAGCCCGACGTGCTCGCCGCGCTCGATCGCGAACGTCGCGTCGAAGAGTAGGTGCTTGTTCCCCGCCGTCAGGAAGAGATCGTCAATCTCTGCAACGGTTCGGCCGCTGCGCGCCGGCTTCAGGAACTCGAAGCCGAGGCTGCGGCTGCGGCGCGTCAGCAAAGCGACCTCACCGGTTGCCCCTAGGCGCTCCTTCTGCAGACGTCCGATCTGCGTCAGCTTCGCCTGCGCCTGCTTCGCCTTGTCCTTCTTCGCGCGGAACCGCTCGACGAACCGCTCGAGCCGCGCGATGTCGACCGCGATCCGGTCGGCCGTCTTCTGCGCGTGCTCGGCGCGCTGCGCCTTCTCGAGCCGCCAGGCGTGCCACGGCCCGGCGAAGTACGTCGCGCGCCCTGCGACCAGCTCGAGCGTCGCGTTCGTGACCGCCTCGAGGAACCAGCGGTCGTGCGCGACGAGGATCACGCCCGCGTCGAGCGACGCCAGCTCGCGCTCGAGCCATTCGAGGCTCGCGACGTCGAGGTGGTTCGTGGGCTCGTCGAGGAGGAGCAGGTCCGGATCGCCGCTGAGCGCCCGTGCGAGCGATGCGCGCGTCAGCTCGCCGCCCGAGAACGTCGCGAGCTGACGGTCGAGATCCGCGTCGGCGAAGCCGAGGCCGCGCACGACCGCGTTCGTGCGATCGCGCCAGGCATACCCGCCCGCGTGCTCGAGCCGCGCCTGCGCCTCGCCGTACCGGCGGAGCGTCGCCTGGTCATGCGCGCCCCGCCTCATCGCCTCCTCGAGCCGGCGCAGCTCCTCCTCGGTCGCGATCAGGTCGCGCGCGCCGGACAGGACATACTCGCGCAGCGTCAGCGCACGCTCGAGCGGCGGACGCTGATCATGGAGCGCGACACGCGTCCCTTTCTGGAACGCGAGCTCGCCGCCGTGCAGCTCGGTCTCCCCGGAGAGGATCCGGAGCAGCGTCGTCTTGCCGGCCCCGTTCGGCCCGGCGAGCGCGACCCGGTCCCGGCGTTCGACCTTGAAGGAGACGCCGTCGAAGAGGACGTCCCCGGAGAGCTCCTTGCGGAGGTTGCTGGCCATGACGACTGCCATCGCCTAAGCGTAGAGCGGGACCTATGCCGTGGCGCGCTCGCGGACGAGGCGGCGGGCCGCCTCGGCGATGTGCTCGGCGTCGATCCCGGCCGCGTTGAGCAGCTCGGCAGTTTTTCCGGAGTGCGGCAGGTCACGGACGCCGAGCTTGACGACCCGCGGGCGCTCGTCCAGGTCGGCGACGGCCGAGAGCACGGCCTCGCCGAGCCCGCCCTCGGGCCAATGGTCCTCGACGGTGACGATCGGCGTGCCGAGCGAGCGCAACGTCTCGGCGTCGATCGGCTTGACCGAGTAGCAGTCGATCACGCGCGCCGAGATGTCCTCCGCGGCGAGCGTGTCGGCCGCCTCGAGCGCTTCGTGCAGCGTGATGCCCGCTGCGACGATCGTCACGTCGTCGCCGTCGCGCACGGTCCGGCTGCCTCCGACCGGGAACTCCTCGTCGGGGCCGTAGATCACTTCCGTGTCGGCGCGCGTCGTGCGCAGGAACGAGATCCCGTCGAGATCGCCCATCGCGCGGACGAGCTTCACCGTCTGGTTTCCGTCGGACGGGTAGAGCACCGTCGACCCGTTGATCGCGCGGAACTCGGCGAGGTCCTCGAGCGCCATCTGCGAGGGCCCGTCTTCGCCGATCGACACGCCGGCGTGCGAGCCGCAGAGCTTGATCGTCGCGCGCGAGATCGCCGCCATGCGCACGAAGTCGTGGGCGCGCGACATGAAGGCGGCGAACGTGGATGCGAACGGCTTCCAGCCCAGGACCTGCATCCCGACCGCCGCAGCGATCATCTGCTGCTCGGCGATGAACATCTCGAAGAAGCGCTCCGGATGCGCCTTGCCGAAGATCTCGGAGTAGGTGGAGTTCGAGACCTCGCCGTCCAGCGCGACGACCTCGCCGTCCGCGCCGCCGAGTGCCGCGAGCGCCTCGCCGTACGCTTTCCGCGTCGCCACCTTCGAACCGAGCTCGTAGCGCGGCCACTCGACCGGCGTCGGCTCGAAGCGATGCCGCTCCGCCGGCTCCGGCTTGGGCACGTCCACCTTGATGTTGCGAACGCCGCCGAGCTCCTCGATCGCTTCTTCCGCGATCGCCTTGCCGTGCCACCCGTTCGTGTCCTCGACCTTGGAATAGCCCTTGCCCTTGATCGTCCTCGCCACGATCGCCGTCGGCCTGCCCGTCGTCGACTCCGCCTCGCGGTAGGCGGCGTCGATCTGCTCGACGTCGTGGCCGTTGATCTCGATCGCGTGCCAGCCGGTCGTGCGCAGGCGGTTCGCGTAATAGGAGAGGTCCCAGCCGTGCATTGTCTCGCCGCGCTGGCCGAGGCGGTTGACGTCGATGATCGCCGTCAGGTTGTCGAGCTCGTAGAACGCTGCGTGCTCGATCGCCTCCCACATCGAGCCCTCGGCCATCTCGCTGTCGCCGCAGATCACCCAGGTGCGGAACGGCAGCCGGTCGAGCTTCTTGCCGGCGAGCGCGACGCCGACGCCGATCGGCAGGCCCTGCCCGAGCGAGCCCGTCGCTATGTCGACCCAGGGCAGCGCAGGCGTCGGGTGCCCTTCGAGCCTCGACCCGAACTGCCGGTACGTCATGAACTCCTCCTCGGAGATCGCGCCTGCAGCGCGGAAGAGTCCGTAGACGAGCGGCGACGCGTGCCCCTTCGAGAAGATCAACCGGTCGTTCACTGGGTTCCTCGGGTTGTCGAAGTCGTAGCGGAAGTGGCCGGCGAGCAGCACCGCGGCAAGGTCGGCGGCGGACATCGACGAGGTCGGGTGGCCCGAGCCGGCCTTTGCGCTCGCGCGCACGGCGTCCGCGCGCAGCTGCTGACCGAGCTCCCGGAAGAGGTCGTAATCCGGCATGCCCGTGTACGGTAACGGCTGGATGAGAGTCGCGGTCGCCTTCGACCACCGTGGGGTGAGGCTGCGCGAGCGTGTCCTGGAGATCTTGCGGGAGCTAGGCCACGAGGCGGTCGATCTCGGCACGGACACACCGGAGCCGCGGATCGACTATCCCGACAAAGCGCTGGAGATCGGTGTGGCGATCCGCGCCGGGGAGGCCGAGCGAGCCGTCTTCGTGTGCGGCTCCGGCGTCGGCGCCTCCGTAGCCGCTTCCAAGCTGCCCGGGATCCGAGCGGCGATCTGCCACGACGTCTACTCCGCACATCAGGGGGTAGAACACGACGACATGAACGTCCTGTGCCTCGGCTCCGACGTCGTCGGACCCGAGCTCGCTGCCGATCTCGTCCGGGCCTTTCTCCGGGCAGATTTCGACGGCGGCGAGCGTTACGTAAGACGACTGGAGAAAGTTGCACGGATGGAAGGGGAGCTCTCACATGGCGAAGTCACGTCTTCATGAACTGAGCGAGCACGGCCAGAGCGTCTGGATCGACTCGCTGTCGCGGCAGTGGCTCGAGGACGGGACGCTCGAGAAGCTCATGCGCGACGACGCCGTCGTAGGCGTTACGTCCAACCCGACGATCTTTCAGAAGGCGCTCTCGGAAGGCGGCTGGTACGACGAGCAGCTGCGCGAGGTGCTGCCCCGGGAGGACGACCCGAAAGAGATCTTCTTCCAGCTCGCGGTCAAGGACATCCAGGCGGCGTGCGACCTCTTCCGCCCGGTCTGGGACGAAGGGCGGGGCCGGGACGGGTACGTGTCCTTCGAGGTCGAGCCGGATCTGGCCTACGACCAGAAGGCGACGATCGAGCAGGCGCTCCGCTTGCACGAGTGGATCGAGCGGCCGAATCTGCACGTGAAGATCCCCGCGACGGAACCCGGCCTCGGCGCGATCGCGGAGTGCATCGCGCAGGGCAGGAACATCAACGTGACGCTGATCTTTTCGCTCCAGCGCTACGAGGAAGTCGCCGAGGCGTACATCAGCGGGCTCGAGCGGCTCGTCGCAGCAGGCGGGAACCCGTCGCGTGTCGCGTCCGTGGCGTCGTTCTTCGTCTCGCGCGTCGACACGGAGGCCGACCGGCGCCTCGACGAGGTCGGCCACCCCGAGCTCAAGGGGAAGCTCGCAATCGCGAACGCGAAGCTCGCCTACGAGCGCTACAAGGAGATTTTCTCCGGCGATCGCTGGGAACAGCTGGCCGCCGAGGGGGCGACGAAGCAGCGCTGCCTCTGGGCCTCGACCTCGACGAAGAACCCGGAGTATCGCGACGTCATGTACGTCGAGGAGCTGATCGGCCCGGAGACTGTGAACACGATGCCGCTGGAGACGATCCGGGCTTTCCAGGACCACGGGCGCGTCGCGGACACGCTCGAGCAGGGCGTCGACGAGGCGCGGCAGCTGCTCGCGGAGCTCGCGCGGGTCGGCGTCGACTACGACGACGTCACTGCGACGCTCGAGCGCGAGGGTGTGCAGAAGTTCTCGGACTCCTTCCGCGAGCTGCTCGACGGGATCCGCGCGAAGCAGCGCGAGCTCGTCTCGGCCTAGCGTGAGCGTCGACACCGGCTCGCTCGTCGATCGGATCTGGAGCAGGGACCCCGCGGTCTGGACCGGCGACGGCGAGGCGGACTGGCTCGGCTGGCTCGACGAGCCGATGCGCATGCACGAGCGGGTGCACGAGCTGCTCGAGTTCGCGTCGCGGGCGGAGTACGCGCGGGTGTGCGTGCTCGGGATGGGCGGCTCGAGCCTTGCGGCCCTCGTCCTCGCCCATCTCTTCGAAACGGATGTGCTCGAGGTGCTCGACACGACACACCCGAACGCGATCCGCCGCGTCCGGACCGACGGCACGCTGTTCATCAGCGCCTCGAAGTCCGGGTCCACGCTCGAGACGCGCTCGCACACGGAGTACTTCTGGGAGCGGACGGGCGGAAACGGGGAACAGTTCGTCGCGATCACCGATCCCGGCTCCGAGCTCGAGCGCGTCGCAGGAGAGCGCGGCTTCCTCGGCGTCTTTGAGGGCGAGCCGTCGATCGGCGGGCGCTATTCGGCACTCTCGCCGTTCGGGATCGTCCCCGCTGCGTTGGCGGGGATCGACGTCCACCGCTTGCTCGACCGCGCGGAGGAGATGCGCGAGGCATGTCGCCTCGCCGAAGGCAACCCTGGGCTCGAGCTCGGGCTCGCGCTCGGCGATGGTTGGCGCGAAGGACGGGACAAGATCTTGTGCGCAAACGCCGGCGTGTTCTCCCTCTGGACCGAGCAGCTCCTTGCGGAGTCGACCGGAAAGCAGGGCAAGGGCCTGATTCCGATCCAGTACGGTGAGTCGCCGGACGTCCAGACGCACGAGGCGCGTCTCTCGGATCCCTACGAGGTCGGCCAGGAGTTCTTCCGCTGGGAGTTCGCGACGGCGGTCGCAGGCTCGATCCTCGGGATCAACCCGTTCGACCAGCCGGACGTGCAGGCGGCGAAGGACAAGACGAACGAGCTGCTCGCGAGCGGCGAGGAGCCGTCGCTGGAGCCCGAGGGCGACCTCGACGAGTTGCTGGGCCAGGCGCGCGACGGCGACTACGTCGCGATCCAGGCGTTCATCGACCCCGAGCGCGAGGCCAGGCTGAAGCCGATCGTCGAGCGCGCACACGCGACCGGCTGCCCGTTCGCCGTCGGTCTCGGGCCTCGCTACCTGCACTCCACGGGTCAGCTGCACAAGGGCGGGCCCAACACCGGTCTGTTCGTGCAAGTCGTCGACGATCTCGGTGAGGAGCTGCCGATCCCCGGCAAGCCATTCGGCCTCCGGCGCCTGATCGCCGCCCAGGCCGCCGGTGACTTCCAATCCCTGAAGGACCGCGGCAGGCGGATCGTGCGGGTGAGACTGTGAAGCTCGGCATGGTCGGCCTCGGGCGCATGGGGTCGGGGATGACCGAGCGCCTACAGCGCGACGGCCACGAGGTGATGACCTACGACCCGCAGGTCCCGTCCACCGCCAAGTCACTCCAGCAGCTGATCGAGGAGCAACTCGAGCCGCCGCGCGTCGTCTGGCTGATGGTGCCGTCAGGAGACATCACCGAACAGACCTTCCAGGAGGCGTTGACGTACGCCGAGTCCGGCGACGTCATCGTGGACGGCGGCAACTCGTACTTCCGCGACTCGATCCGGCGTTACGAGCAGGCAAAGGCGAAAGACGTGAACTTCGTCGACGTCGGCGTCTCGGGCGGCGTCTGGGGTCTTCAGGTCGGCTTCTGCCTGATGGCCGGCGGCGAGGAGGAGCCGGCGAAGCTGATCGAGCCGATCCTCCGGTCACTCGCGCCCGAGGAGGGCTACGCGCACGTGGGCGGGCCCGGAGCGGGTCACTTCGTGAAAATGGTCCACAACGGAATCGAGTACGGGCTGATGGAGGCCTACGCAGAGGGCTTCGAGCTGATGAAGCACTCGCAGTTCGACCTCGATCTGAAGCAGATCGCGGGCATCTGGCGGTACGGCTCCGTCGTCCGCTCCTGGCTGCTCGACCTGCTCTACGAGTCGTTCAAGGAGCACGGCTCGGATCTCGAGGACATCGCGCCGTACGTGGAGGACTCGGGCGAGGGCCGCTGGACGATCAACGAGGCGATCAACGCGAGCGTGCCGGTGCCGGTGATCGCGACCTCGCTCTTCGCACGTTTCGCGTCGCGGCGTGAGATCAACTTCGCCGCCAAGGTCGCGGCCGCGCTGCGGAACCAGTTCGGCGGCCACGCCGTGCGCGCGGCGGAGAAGCGGGTGGGAGATCCTGACCGAAGTCGCTGAGAACCCGCTGCTCGAGGGGCTGCAGCGCCGCTCCGCGCTCGATCCCTGCGTGCTCGTCATCTTCGGCGCCTCGGGCGACCTCACGCGCCGCAAGCTTTTCCCTGCGCTCTACGCGCTTTCCGTGCGGCACTTGCTTCCGGAGTCGTTCGCCGTGCTCGGCAGCGCGCGCTCGCCGATGTCGACCGAGGACTTTCGCAAAGAGATGGAGGAGGCGATCAAGCAGTACGCGCGCGACGAGTTCAAGCCGGAAGCCTGGGAGGAGCTCGCCTCCGCGACGTTCTACGAGCCGACGGAGTTCGAGGAGGACTCGGGCGAGAACAGGATCGCGCAGAGGCTCGAGGAGCTCGATCGCGAGCTCGGCACGGGCGGCAACCGCCTCTATTACCTCGCCGTGCCGCCCAGCGCGATCGCGATGCTCGTGCGAGAGATCGGCGAGCGCCGCTCGACGGACGGCTGGACGCGTCTGATCGTCGAGAAACCGTTCGGGCACGACCTCCAGTCGGCACGCGCGCTGAACCGCGAGATCCGGAAGTACTTCCGCGAGCGAGAGGTCTTCCGCATCGACCACTACCTCGGCAAGGAGACCGTGCAGAACATGCTGGCGCTGCGCTTCGCGAACGGCATCTTCGAGCCGCTCTGGTCGCGCCAGTACGTCGACCACGTGCAGATCACGGTCGCCGAGACGCTCGGGATCGAGGGGCGCGCGTCCTTCTACGAGCAGGCGGGCGCCTCGCGCGACATCTTCCAAAACCACCTGCTCCAGCTCGTCGCGCTGACCGCGATGGAGCCGCCGATCGACTTCGACGCGGACGCCGTCCGGAACGAGAAGGTCAAGGTGCTGCGCGCGACGGAGCTCGAGGCCGCCGTCCGGGGGCAGTACGGGCCCGGGTACGTCGACGGCAAGTGGGTCCCCGGCTACCGCGAGGAGGAAGGCGTCGACCCCGAGTCGACGACCGAGACGTACGTCGCGGCGAAGCTCCGGATCGAGAACTGGCGCTGGGCCGACACGCCCTTCTACGTGCGCACCGGCAAGCGGCTCGCGCGGCGCGAGACGACGATCGCCGTGCAGTTCGAGCGCGCGCCGCATCCGCTCTTCGTGCAATCGGACGGTCTGCGCCCGAACGTGCTCGCGATCCACGTGCAGCCGGACGAGGGCGTCTCGCTCGGCATCGGCGTCAAGGTGCCCGGCCAGGGCATGACCGTGCGCACGGTGAACATGGACTTCCTCTACGGCGGCGCGTTTCGCACAGGCCTCCCCGAGGCCTACGAGCGCCTGATCCTCGATGCGCTGCGCGGCGACCCGACGCTCTTCACGCGCGCCGACGAGATCGAGGAGCAGTGGCGGATCGTCGACGACATGCACGCACGCTGGGCGCGCGAGGGCACGCCCGACTTCCCGAACTACGAGGCGGGGACGTGGGGACCGGAGGCCGCGGACGAGCTGCTGATCAGGGACGGCCGCAGGTGGCGGAGCCATTGAGCGCCACGAGCGCCGCGGAGTGGACGGGCCGCGACGTGACGATCGCGCAGATCGAGTGGCAGCTGGGCGAGCTCCGCGCCGACTCCATGGACCTGCGCACGAACGTGCTCACGCACCTCGCCTATGCGCCGCCGGCCTGGCAGAAGGCGGCGCGCGAGACGCTCGCCGGACTGGCCGAACGCCACCCCTCGCGGACGATCCTCCTCTTCCCCCAGGAAGACGACCGTGAGACGCTCGACGCCGATGTGTCGATGCAGTGCTTCAACGCACCGGGGCTCGAGCACCACGTCTGCTCCGAGGTGATCGAGCTGCGGCTGTGCGGCGGGCTGCGCGACGCACCGGCGAGCGTCGCCCTGCCGCTGGTCCTCCCCGACCTCCCCGTCTTCCTGCGCTGGCGCGGGCGTCCGGACTTCGGCGGGGCTGCCTTCGAGAGCCTCATGGACGTCGTAGACCGGCTCGTCGTCGATTCCCGCGAATGGGACGACGGGCCCCACGGCTCGGGGGAGCTCCCGCGCTGCTTCGAGCGCGTCGCCGTCTCGGACATCGCGTGGACGCGCACGCTGCGCTGGCGGCGCGAGCTCGCGAAGTTGTGGCCGGGCCTCGCCGGCGCGCGCGGGCTGCACATCCGCGGTCCTCGCGCCGAGGCTGCGTTGCTCGCGGGTTGGCTGCGCTCGAGGCTTCGCCGCGACGTCGCGTTGCACTACGAGGACGCCGAGACGATCGACCTCGTCGCCGTCGACGGGCACGAGGTCCTCGCCCGCGAGGAGCGCCTGACCGCGAGCGACCTGCTCTCGCACGAGCTCGACCAGTTCTCGCGCGACCCGGTCTACGAGGCGGCGGTCGAAGCCGCGGACTAGGTCGAAGCCGCGGACTAGGTTCAGCCGCGCGGGTCGGTCTCGCGCGCGATCTGCGCCGCCTCGCCCTCGTGCTTGCGCACGACCTCGTAGCCGGGTCCCTCCTCGATCACGCCTTCGACGGCCGGCATCCCATGACCCGGAACGACGATGAAGAGCTCGGGCTGGGCCCGGATGCGCTCGTACTCGGCGAGCGTCATCTGGATCGGCTCAGCGCAAGACGCCTTACCGCATTCGCAGACGAAGTCGGCGACCTCGCTGACGAGGCTGAATCCCTCGCCGAGCTCCTTCAGGCGCTCGTTCACCTGCCGGAAGAGCGCTTCGTTCCGGGCGACTCTCTCGTCGCGCTCGTCCACGACGGGCAATTCGTAACACATACGAGAGGATGGGAGTACGCTGTGATCGAGGGGGCTAGGAGCCCGATGACCAGTGCGGAATCCATTGGACGGCGGGACCTCGTCGTCGTCGGCGCGTCGGCCGGCGGGGTCCAGGCTCTGATGCGCTTCGTCGGCCGCTTGCCCGGCGAGTTCGATGGCTCCATCTTCATCGTGCTCCACGTCGCGCCGAGCCGGAGCGTTCTCCCGGGCGTCCTCGAGCGTACGTGCGCGCTTCCCGTCGCGCATGCGGTCGAGGGCGAGCCGATTCGGCCCGGCAGGATCTACGTCGCCCCCCCCGGACCGGCACCTGCTTCTCGAGCCCGACCGCGTCCGCGTTCTCGACGGCCCGCGCGAGCACCGCCATCGCCCGGGGATCGATCCTCTGTTCCGCTCGGCTGCCGAGGCGTACACCGAGCGGGTTGTCGGCGTACTCCTCTCGGGCATGCTCGAGGACGGCACTCGGGGCCTCGAGGAGATCAAGCGCGCCGGCGGTCTCGCGCTCGTCCAGGATCCGGAGGACGCTCTCTATCGATCGATGCCGGAGAGCGCGATCTCACGCCACGCTGCCGACCGCATCGCGAGTGCGGAGGAGCTTGCGGACTTCGTCGTCGAGCTCGCTGCACGGAAGCGGCCGGCGGCCGCCGGTAGCGCATGAGCACGACCGACGAGACATCGCGCGCCGAGCTCGAGGGTCTGCTCGACTTCATCAAGCAGAATCGCGGCTTCGACTTCACGGGCTACAAGCGCCCAACGTTGCAGCGCCGGATCCAGAAACGTATGGCGTCCGTGGGGGCCGACGGCTTCTCGCGCTATCGCGATTACCTCAAAGCGAATCAGGACGAGTTCGGCGAGCTGTTCAACACGATCTTGATCAACGTCACGGGCTTCTTCCGTGATCCGCCGGCGTGGGAGTACGTGCGCGCGGAGATCATTCCGCGCATCGTCGAGGCCAGCGACGGCGGGGAGTCGATCCGCGTCTGGTCGACCGGCTGCGCGACCGGCGAGGAGGCGTACACCGTCGCGATGCTGCTCGCCGACGCAGTCGGAGACGAGGACTTCCGGCGTCGCGTGAAGATCTACGCAACCGATGTCGACGAGGAGGCGCTCAGCGTCGGCCGTCACGGCCGCTACGCACCCGAGCTCGTCGAGGCGATCCCCGACGACTTGCGCTCGAGATATCTCGAGCGGGTCAGCAACAGCTACGTCTTTCGCGGCGACTTGCGGCGCGGGGTGATCTTCGGGCGCCACGACCTGCTCCAGGATCCGCCGATCTCGCGCGTCGACCTGCTCCTCGCGCGCAACACGCTTATGTACTTCACCGCCGACGCGCAGGACCGCGTGCTCGCGAACTTCCACTTCTCGCTCAACGAAGACGGCTACCTCTTCCTCGGCAAGTCGGAGGTGCTCCTGACGCGGTCGAGCATGTTCATCCCGGCGGATCTCAAGCGCCGCGTCTTCTCGCCGACCCCGAATGTCGCGTTCAGGGAGCGGCTGTTGGACCTGGTGCACGGGGACGTTCGCGGGCCGACCGGCCAGGCGGTCCGCGAACGTGAGACGGCATTCGACTCGAGCCCGATCGCCCAGCTGGTCGTCGACGAGGACGGCGTCCTGACGGTTGCAAATCTTCAGGCGCGCCTGATCTTCGGCCTCTCCCCGCAGGACATCGGGAGGTCGTTCAGCGACCTCGAGCTGTCGTACCGTCCCGCGGAGCTGCGGTCGCGGATCGACGAGACTCGGAGCGAGGGCCACGCAGTTGCGATCCGCGACGTCGAGACGAAGACGTCGAACGGAGAGCGGCGCTATCTCGACTTCCACCTGGCGCCGCTGAAGGCGCCGGACGGCCGTCCTCACGGCACGACGATCAGCGCCGTCGATATCACCCGCTACCGCGCGCTGCAGGACACGCTTGAGCGCTCGAAGTCAGACCTGGAGACGGCCTATGAGGAACTCCAGGCGACGTCGGAAGAGCTCGAGACGACGAACGAGGAGCTTCAGTCGACGAACGAGGAGCTCGAGACGACGAACGAGGAGCTTCAGTCGACGAACGAAGAGCTCGAGACGATGAACGAGGAGCTCCAGTCGACGAACGAGGAGCTCGAGACGCTGAACGACGAGCTGCACCAGCGCACGGACGACCTCAATGCGGTGAACGCCTTCCTGGACGCGATCCTCACCGGGCTCCACTCGGGGGTCGCGGTTTTGGATGGGGAGCTCCGAGTGCGCGCCTGGAACGCCGCCGCTGAGGATCTCTGGGGCCTGCGATCCGAGGAGGCAGAGGGACAGCACTTCCTCAACCTCGACATCGGGTTGCCCGTGAACGAGCTGTCCAGGCCTCTGAGGGCCGTGCTCCTGGATGGAAGCGAGCCGGCCGTCGTCACGCTCGGGGCCCAGAACCGCCGAGGACGGCAGATCCAGCTGAACGTGCGACTCGCTTCGATGGAGCTCGGCGAGGACCGTGGAGTGATCGTGCTTATGCAGGACCATGACGCTGCCGACTGACGGGCCCGCGGGGATCGCGCGGGAAGGAGCGTCGGAGCTGGCCGCGCTGTCGATCCGCGCCGAAGCGCTCCGGGAGCGCGCGGCCGCAGGCGACGCGGCGCCGGCGGAGTTGATCAAGGATCTCGAGCACACCCTCGAAGAGGTGCGGGAGGTCCACGAGCAGCTCGTCAATCGTGCGCACGTCTACGAGGAGCTCGCCGAGGCCGAGCGCAAGCGCTACCAGGACCTCTTCGACCTCGCGCCCGACGCATATCTCGTCACGGACGCCATGGGCAAGGTCCTCGAGGTGAACCACGCCTTCGGTGAGCTCGTCGGCCGAGATCCGACCCAGATCCAGGGCAAGCCGCTCGCTGCCTACGTCCACCCAGACGATCGGCGCGCGTTCCGCCAGGTCCTGCTCCGGCTGAGCCGCGGCGAGACCGGCAAGGAATGGGAGCTGCGCCTCGTCGCGGATCTCGACCGCGTCGTGCTCGTGGCTGCGCGCGCGACGCCGGAGGCGGCCGACGAGGGAGTCGTGCTCGTTCGCTGGCTCCTGCGCGACGTGACGCAGCGACGCCGTTGGGAGGACGAGATCCGCGCCCTGAACACGGAGCTCGAGCTGCGCATCGACGCCCGCACGTATGAGGTCGAGCAGATGACCGCCCGTCTCGCAGCAGTCCTGCGCGAGCTTCCGGAGGGCGTGATCATCGTGGGCCAGGGCGGCGAGGTCCAGCTCGCGAACAGACGCGCGCAGGACCTCCTCGAGGACGCCGATGCGTTTGCAACCGAGGCCGTCACCCGCGCCCTTCATGGCGAGGAGACGAGAGCGGTCCGGACCGAGCTCGCGCGCGGCGAAGAGCTGCTCGTCATCGAATACGCGACGACACCCGTCCGCGACGCTGCCGGTGAGGTCGTCGCCGCGGTCCTGACGTTTCAGGACGTCACCGAACGCGAGCTTCGCGAGCGCGCACAGCGCGACTTCGTCACGAACGCGGCACACGAGCTTCAGACGCCGCTTGCCGCGATCGCGAGCGCCGTGCAGGTCCTGCAGGCCGGCGCGAAAGACGAGGTGAAGACGCGCGACCGCTTCCTCGACCACATCGACCAGGCCGTCAATCGCCTGGACCGGCTCACGCGCGCACTCCTCGTGCTCGCCCGCGCCCAGACGCGGGAGGAGGCGCCGAGGCATGAGGTGATCGAGCTCCGGCCGCTGCTCGAGGAGGTTGCGTCCGCGCTCCGTCCCTCCGCGGTGCCGGTGACGGTGTCATGCGCGAGGGAGACGGCGGTGATCGCGAACCGGCCGCTACTCGAGCAGGCTCTCGTCAACCTCGGCGGCAACGCGTTGAAGCATTCACGCAGTCGCGTCGTGCTCGGCGCGCGCCGCGTCGACCGGCGCGTGCTGATCGAGGTCACGGACTCCGGCGTCGGCATCCCGCCCTGGGAGCAGTCGCGCGTCTTCGATCGCTTCTACCGTGTCGGCGACCGCGAGGGCGACGGCTTCGGCCTCGGCCTCGCGATCGTGCGCGAGGCGGTCGAGGCGCTGAACGGCGAGCTCGAGCTGGACAGCTCGCCGAACGGCACGCGTGTTTCGATCCTTTTGCCGGGGGCACGCGTGCGCGTGACGTGACGCGCATCCTCGTCGCCGAAGACGAAGCCGCGATCCTCGACGCCGTGACGTACACGCTCCGCGGCGAAGGCTTCGACGTGGAGGGCGTGGAGGACGGCGAGGCCGCGCTGTCCGAGGCACTCGGAGGCGAGTACGACCTTCTCGTGCTCGACCTGATGCTGCCGAAGCTCGCGGGGACCGAGGTCTGCCGCCGGATCCGCGCCCAGAGTGCACTGCCGATCATCATGCTGACCGCTCGCAGCGCGGAGGCGGACCGCGTGCTCGGGCTCGAGATCGGCGCCGACGACTACGTGCCGAAGCCGTTCTCCATGCCCGAGCTGGTCGGGCGTGTACGCGCGCTGCTCCGGCGACGAGACCTCGACCGCGGCGGCGCCGGGCTCAGGCGCGTGGGCGGGTTGGAGCTCGACCCGTATCGGTACCGGGTCGTCGTCGACGGGGCCGAACGCGACCTGACGCCCTCGGAGTTCAAGCTACTTGCCCTGCTGGCTTCACAGCCCGAACGTGCGTTCACGCGGCGCGAGATCATGCAGCACCTGTGGGACAGCACCTATGTCGGCGACCAGCGCGCGTGCGACCTGCACGTCTCGAACCTCCGCCGGAAGGTGGAGCGCGACTCCGGTCGCCCCGAGCGGATCGTCACCGTGCGCGGCGTGGGCTACAAGCTCGCTGCAGTGTGAGCAAACCCACACGCTCTGGGGCTGAACGCTCAGGCCCGCCGGATTAGCGTGATTCAGGTGTCTCTCCTCGAGTTTCGCTTGACCACCGCCGAGCTTGTCGGCGGTACCTACGTCGTGACGCTCGCCGGCGAGACTGACACGGCAGGAGCCGAGTCGCTCGCGGACGGCCTCGACGAGGTACTGGACGAGAGGCCTTCGTGCCTGATCGTGGATCTGCTGGAAGTGCCTTTCGTGGACTCGAGGATCGTTGGGATCCTCCTTCGTACGTCGCATCGCCTCCGAAGCGGCGGCGGTGAGCTCGTGCTCGTGACGGACGATCCGCGCGTCGTCAGGACGTTCGAGATCGCGGGTCTCCTAGCCCACTTCCGCTTCGAGCGAACGCTTACCGCCGCCGTCGAGGAAGCCATCAATCGCTCGATAACGTGATCACCAACGGCCACGTCAGCCCCGTGGACTTCGAGCGCCTGCGGTCGATCGTCGAGGAGCTGCAGGTGCGGAACGGACAGCTCGAGCGCGCGCTCGGCTCCCGGGTCGTGATCGAGCAGGCGAAGGGCGTGCTGATGGAGCGCTACGAGATCGACCTCGACTCGGCGTTTGCCCTGCTCCGCGGCGCGGCCAGGTCGAATCGCGTGCGGATCCACGACCTCGCGGCCGAGATCGTCGCCTCGCGGAGCTCGCCCGCAGCGATCGAGCTCGAGCGCCTGAAGGCCGTCGGCTAGCGGCCGCCGACGCGGTAGGTCGGCCGCGCGACGACGATTCGCGCCGGGTCCGACCAGCCCATGTACTGCGCGTTCGTCGGGAGGTGGAAGCTGATCCCGCGCACGCGGTAGTACCAGGTGCGCGGGGAGAGCGGGAGCACGGCGGACGTGCCGAACGTGAGGAAGCCGGGTGCCTCACCCTTGTCTTTCCAGTTCACGCTCACCGGGCGGAACGGGTTGCGCGTCTTGCTCCATTGCACGTGGTAGGCGTCTGCCCCGAGCGCGGGGGTCCAGGCGATGAGCGGCGCTCCATAGAAGCTCGACGCGCTCGAGGCCGCGGAGGTGAGGCGTCCTTTCGGCGAGAGGCCGGAAGCGAACGGAGCGCCCGCCGAGACGAGCGTCGGCTCGCTGCTCTTGCCGAAGCGCATGACGCGGCCGCTTGCGCAGACCTCCTGCGGGAGCTCGAGGTCGCGATAGATCAGGTTGCCGCTCGAGCGGACGACGGGCTCGCCGGCACCGTGGCCCTGCTTGGTCGCTGTCGCGAGCGTGAGCGTGTTGCCGTTCACGCCGGTCACCGTCAGGGTCTCCGAGTTCGTCGTGTTACCGATCGCCACGACATCGCCGCTCGCGAAGCCGCCCGTCGCCCCAACCGTTATCGCGGTCGCACCGATGTCTGCGGCCTGGGCCGTTGTCGTGGAGAGGGTCGTCGGCGACACAGCCTCGACTGGAACGACCGTCCAGTAGTAGCCACCCTGCGGCCAGTTCGTGTCCCACAGGTCGATCGGCGCGCCCCAGTCACCTTCGACCTTGAGGAATTCGACGGTACCCGTTGAGCCTGAACCGCTCGAGCCGGAACCCGAGCCCCTGTCGCCTGAGCCGGAGCCGCCGCCGTCCGAGGGCGGCGCCGGCACATCGACCTTCGTGCTGGGTAGGCTCGTCGTGAGTTTCGGTTTCGGGAGCGACTCGTTCGGCGTGACCTGCTCGCCGTCGCTCGCGTAGGTCGTGCCCTGGTCGCCGTCGCCCAGGTACTGGCCGCGCACCGACCCGAGAGCCGCGCTGCTCCGTGGGAGCGCGAGCGGTCCGTACGGCCGTGCGGAGTAAGCAGGCCCGCCGCTGACTGCACCGGTGAAGACGCGGTTGATGCAGTCGCGGTCGGTGAAGACGTACACCCTGAAGAGCTCTGCGTCCTTCCCGTCGTACCCCTTGTTCCCGGTGAAGACGAACGCAGGCATCAGACGATGCGCAGGATCGGCGTTCGCGCCCTTCGCGATTACATCCGAAACGGTGCCTACGAGCTTGATCGTTCCCGTGTCGAACGCAGGGTTCGTCGACTCGTAGACCGGGCTCCACGGCCCGTGCGAGGCGGCCGGCACCTCGTTCTTCCGCCCGCCGACGTTCTCGTCCCTCGGATCGCTCCGCCAGGTCCGGATCCGCCAGCGCACCTTCGAGGTCCACGGCGCGCTCTGGTGGAACGTGTAGAACTCGCGCTCGTCGAGGACGTTTGTGTAGACGACGACGGTCTTGTTCACGTCGATCAGCCAGACCTCGTAACCCTCGGCGCCCTCGACCGGCGTCCAGCGGAGCAGGCCGGCGAACGAGGGCAGCGGCTTCGGCGTTTCGGGCTGGCGCATGTTGAAGCCAAACGGGGTGCCCCAGGGCGAGACGCTCTTGGGGAACGTGGCGCGCACGCGTGCATACAGCGAGTACGGCGAGCCTGTGATCCACGGCAGGGTGAGCATGACCGAGACGACCGGTGTCTTGAGGTTGGTGCTTTCGTAGACGAGGCCGTTCTCGCGGAAGGAGTCGCTCGTGGCGAGCTGGAACTCGTAGCCGGTCGCGCCGGCCACCGGCGCCCACGCGAACGACGGCGTGCGCGCGAACTCGTGGCGCGTCGGCTCGTCGGCGCGGAAGAGGAAAGCGTGCAGCCCCGACGGCGCCTGAACGGCGGCCGGCGAGGCGCTCGCGCTCATGGCGATCACGAGGATCGCGAGCAGCGCAAGGAGAAGGCGGGCAGGATGCATCTCTAGCGTTTTCGGCACGAACCAAGCCGCAGCCGTCCCTCGAAAGGGGTACCCGAAATTAGCTCGCCGACCAGCCGATCCCGGCGGCGAGGACCAGGGCGTCCTCCCCCGGCCTCCCGACGATCTGGAGGGACGCCGGGAACCCGCCCTCCGCTGGCCCGCACGGGACGGCCAGGGCGGGCCAGCCGACGGCGTTCCACGGATAGGTCAGGCTGATCCCGCGCTCGCGGAACGTGTGCTCGTCCGCGTCCGCGGGCGGGGAGACGAAGGGGATGGTCGGCGTGACGACCAGGTCCACGTCCTGCGTCGCCTCCGCATAGGCCTCGCGGAGCTCCTCGCGCCTGCGCGCGGCCGCGTCGGCTTCCGCGTCGGTGATCGCCAGGCAGCGTGCGATCTTCCTCCGGACGTTGTCGCCGTAGGCGTCGGCATGCTCGGCGAAGAGCTCCGCATGGACGCCCGCGACCTCGCGCATGAAGACCTCGTACGTGCCCTCCGCCCAGCGCAGCTCGAGCGCGCGGCGGTTCGGGAAGCGCACGGCAGCCTCCTCGACGCGCGCTCGCACGAGCGGATCCACCGCCTCCGTCCACGCGATTCCGACGCGTACCTCCTCGAGCGCCTCGAGCCGCCGCGGCTCGAACCCGGGCGCGAGAGCCTGCATTGCCTGCTCACAGGCCTCGACCGTGCGCGCCATCGGCCCCGCGTGGTCGAAGCTCGGCGCGAGCGGGAAGCAGCCGTCGAGGGGCACCAGGCCGTACGTCGGCTTGAATCCGACGACGCCGCACCAGGCGGCGGGAATGCGGATGGAGCCGCCCGAGTCGGTTCCGAGCGCGAGCTCGCACAGACCGGCGGCGAGCGCCGCGCCGTTGCCGCCGCTCGAGCCGCCCGCGAGACGGCCGGGCGCGGCCGGGTTCGGCACCGTTCCGAAGTGCGGGTTCTGGGAGGAGATCCCGTACGCGAACTCGTGCAGGTTCGTCTTGCCGGCGTTCGCGTAACCAGCGTCCTCGAGCATGCGCACCGCGGAAGCGGTCTCCGCCGGCACGTGGTCGACGAAGAGGATCGAGCCATACGTGGTCGTGAGCCCTGCCGTATCGAAGAGATCTTTGACGGCGACGGCCGGACCGGTCCGGGCCGTCTCTGGCCGTGCTAGGAAGATGCGTTCGAGGTCGCGCGTGCGCGCGACTCTACTTCGTGAGGACGAGCTTCCGGGTGACAGTCGCGCCGCGCTCGCCGGAGTTCGAGAGGCTCGTCAGCGCGAGCAGGTTCTTCCCCGCGAGCGTGCGTGCGAAGCCGGTCGGAAGCGTGAAGCGAAGGTCGTTGTTGCCCGCCCGCAGCTCACGCGTGCCGAGCATGGTCGCGCCGAGCTGCGCCTGCAGCTTCCCCTGACCGCTCGAGAAGACGACGAGGCGAACGAGGCGTTTGGTCTTGGAGACCCGTAGCGTCTCCGGGCCGTAGAGCGCGATCGCCGGAGCGTCCTCCGAGGTGGGCGCAGGGACCGTCGGACCTGTGTACGTGCCGGCGGGCGGTGGCGCAGACGTCGCGAGGCGTGTTTTGTCGACGGTCACCGAGCCGGTGACGGTGAAGAGCGCCGCGTCCACGGTTGCCGTCGGGTTCGGCAGCGAGAGCAGGCCCTGCGTGGCCGTTGCGCAGGTATTCCACGGAATGCTCAAGCTGGCGGTCGTGCCGCTGACGGCGAGCGGGATCGGCGTGTTGACTGCCGAAGGCCGGAGAAAGTATGGGCGCGCTCCGAGCCCGGTCGGCCACGAGACGGTGAGGGAGAGCGTGGCCTCGTAGCAGGGTCCATCGCTCTGGCCGCTCCCGCGCGTGAACGCGAGGTACCGCGCCGCGAGGTGATTCACCGCGACCTGCTGCGTCGGGAGAGCTCCCGTGACATTGCCCGTCGGCGTGGACGAATGCACAGGAGGCTGGACGCCCTTCAGGCTCGGGATCGTGTAGTTGCCGGTCATGTTCGCGACCGTCCAATCGGTGAACACGTCGGCGAGGGTCGCACCCTTGTCCGCGAGGGTCGCGTTCAGGAAATCCGTGCCGGTCAGGGTCGCGTCGTTGAGGGCCTTCGCCTTCAGGAAGATGTCCTTCACGATGCCCGGCCCGTAGCGCCCGCTCAGGTACTCGTAGAAATGCCAGCGCGAATAGCCGCCGATCTCGTAGTCGGTGAGGCCGCAGGCCGTTCCACTGCAGTTGATCGACATGTCCGGTGCGCCGAGCGTGTCCACGAGGGGAAACGTGTCGTCGGCGCCGTCGGGGAGTGCAGCCGGAAAGCCCATGAAACGGAAGCCGTTCCATTCCGCGGTGCCCTCCAGCATCCAGGGACTCGTGGGCGCCCAGATCCCGAACTGGAAGACGTGGAAGAGCTCGTGAGCGGCGAGATAGGGCAGCTCGGTCACCTCGTCGTCCACGAGGATGTACGCAGACGTCTGGTTCGCACCGGTGTCGGCGAACGTCAGACCGAGCGGGCCCGGCAAGCCGAGGTCCGTGACGTAGACGTCGATCCACGCGTCGCCGTCGCTCGGCGGCGCGGCATAGCCGAGCTCGGTCGTGTACATGGAGTACGCGCGCTCGAAATTCGCAGCCATGTCTCCTGCCTGTTGCCACGTAACCTGCGTCCCAGCCGCAGGGAACCCGTCCCAGTGCACCTGGAAATGCGGAGTCGTCAGCGTCTCCGGCAGGCCGAGGACCCGAGCCGCCTGCGCCGGCGCAGCAAAGAGGGCGCCGAGGAGCGCTGCGAGCAGCGTGAACCGAAAGAGGCGAGGCATCTCCCTCGCGCCATCGGCTCGACGGAGCCGAAACTTGAGCCGCGCCGGCCGGCGCCGAGGAGGGCACTCTCCCTCGACGCCGGCCGGGCAGCGCTTACCTGATCGAGATCCGGCCGTCGAGCACGCGCTCGACGCGTAGGACGAAGACGAACGGCGTCCAGAGCGTGAGCTGCAGCGTGCCGACCCCGGGTCCGCCTTCCGTGACAACGACCGTGAAGGTCGCCGGCTCTTTTCCCTGATTGCCGGTCTGGAGCATCCCGCTGCCTCTGAGCACCGCCGACGCGCTTCCGATCACGGCGGTCTCGACCTCGCCGCGGACGGCCATCAGATCGAAGCCGGCAAACTCCGAGGCCCCAGCCATCAGGCAGTTGAAGTGGCCAGTCAGGGCTCCTCCTTCGGAACGGACGCCGAAGCCGAACTGCGAGAACGGGGTCGTTCCGTCGACGGTTCCGTGGCCGCCACCGTTGGCTTCCGCAGCGGAAGCCACAGGTGCGGCAACGAGCGCCGTGAGCACGGCGAGCAAGGCGACGGCGTGCATCAACTCGTCCGGATGTAGATGTTCATCCCGCCGGCCTGCTTGTTGAAGTTGGCGATCCCGGGGACGACGAGCGAGACACCTTCCTCGGTCGGGTCGTCGTGGCTCGTGGGCGCCTGCGGTCCGACGATGCAGAAGACCGTCAACACTCCGTCCAGCGCCAGCGTCGTTCCCGTCGGCGTCAGGGTCACGGCCATCTTCAGCGCACCGCCGCAGAAGTTCGGCGGCAGAATGGCACGGGTCGAAACGACCACGCCGCACCCGTAGAACTCGAAGCTGAGGAGCTGCGTCGCCGTCCAGGTGCCCGCGCCGACGACGATGCCCGAGCTGGTCGTGTGGCTGAACGTCCCACTCGCGGTGACCGAATTCGGGTGTACCGAGAACACGCCCATACCGGTGATTGCCACCTGGTCGCCGTTGGGCGCCTCCGCGATGTTCGGCACCTCGATGTGGAGCTGGAACGTCGCGCTCTCGTTGTTGGGATCCGCGGCCGCCGGACCCGGCGCGAGCGCCAGCACGAGTCCTGCGAACGCGAGAATGAATGCGGATCGCCGCTTCATAGGAGTCCTCCTCGTTCGACACCTGATCCGCCTGCGAGGGCGACGCTATTCCCGCCAGCCGGGCGAGTCAATGTAGCGATCGCTACGAACTAATCGAACGCGAGGTAGAGCAGCGCGATCCCGAACGTCCCGGCGAAGACGACGAGCCCCAGGACGAAGAGGCCCCAGCCCAGGAGCAGGTTCCGGCGGTCGTTCACGCCAGCAGGGGGTCGAGGGCCATCGCGACGAAGAGCAAGGCCAGGTAGGCGAGCGAGTAGTGGAAGAGCACCGCCGCGCGGTGGGGGACAAGCTCGGCGCGGAGCCGCAAGGCGAGCCAGAGGAAGGCGCCGCCGAGGGCGAGCGCCGCGACGAGGTACGGGACGCCGAGGGTGCCGAGCGCGACCGGAACGAGCGTGACCGCGATCAGCGCGACGGTGTAGAGCACGATCTGGCGGGCCGTCTCCGGCTCGCCGCGGACGACTGGGAGCATCGGGACGCCGGCGGCTTCGTAGTCGCGCCGGATCAGGAGTGCGAGCGCCCAGAAGTGCGGCGGCGTCCAGAAGAACACGATCGCGAACAGCGCGAGCGCCGGCAGCGTCAGATTCCCCGTCGCGGCCGCCCAGCCGACGAGCGGCGGAACCGCGCCCGCTGCGCCGCCGATGACGATGTTCTGCGGCGTCGAGCGCTTCAGCCAGCGCGTGTACACGAGCACGTAGAAGAGGTTCCCGACGAGCGCGAGCACCGCTGTCAGGACGTTCGCGAGGCTGCCGAGCAGGACGAACGAGAACGCGGAGAGCGTGAGCCCGAACTCGAGCGCGCGCGCGGCGGGCACCCGGCCGGCCGCGACGGGTCGCGAGCGCGTGCGCTTGCCCATCAGCTTGTCGATGTCGCTGTCGATGACGTGGTTCAGCGCGCTCGCCCCGCCGCACGCAAGCGCGAGGCCGGCGAGCATGACCGCCAGGTCTCCGAGCGGCGGCACGCCGGCCGCGCCCACGAACATCCCGCCCGCGCCCGTGAGCAGGAGCAGCGACATGATGCGCGGCTTTGTCAGCGTGACGTAGTCGCGCAGCGATCCGGCCGCGACCGGCTCGCCGCGGAAGAGCTGCACGGTCGCGGCGAGGATCGCCGCGAGCGCGACCGCCGCGAGCGCGACGTGCACCGGCCCGGCCCACCACGTCGCCGTCGCGCCGAGGAAGAGTGCGAGCGCAAGCGTCGTCCAAGGCCGCAGGCGCGGATACGACGTCCACGCTGCGACGACGAGGGCGACGAGCGGCGGCAGCGCGACGACTGCGAGTGCGCGATGCGCCAGGCCGAGCGACCCGCTCGCGACCGCGACGGCGCCGGCCGCCGAGGCCGCGATGCCGCAGAGCCGGAGCGGGGGCCCGGGCCTCACAGCCTGCCGTGCTCCTGCAGGCGCCGGCGCAGGTCGCGCACAGGCCGCGGGCTCGAGATGTACGGGACGTGGTCGAAGTTGTGCGGGGGCGGCGGCGAGCTCGTGTACCACTCGAGCGTGTCGCCGAGCCACGGGTCGTTCCCGACCCGCCGCGCGTGCCTCGAACGGATCACGTTGGCGACGAACACCAGCATCCCGAGCCCCATCACGTACGACCCGACCGTGGAGACGATATTCCAGTCGTGCCACGACGGGATGTCGCGGTAGGCGGCGATCCGCCGCGGCATCCCGAGCAGCCCGAGGAAGTGCTGCGGGAAGAAGGCGACGTTGAAGCCGACGAACATCAGCCAGAAGTGCACCTTCCCCAGCCGCTCATCGAGCATGCGCCCGAACATCTTCGGCCACCAGTAGTAGAGGCCGGCGAAGATCCCGAACATCGAGCCGCCGAAGAGCACGTAGTGGAAGTGCGCGACGACGTAGTACGTGTCGTGCACCTGCCAGTCGATCGGATACTGGGCGAGGAAGATCCCGGAGAGGCCGCCGATCGTGAACAGCGAGATGAAGCCGAGCGCGAAGAGCATCGGCGTGTCGAAGCTCAGGTTCCCCCGCCATAGGGTCGCGAGCCAGTTGAGGATCTTGACGCCGGTCGGCACGGCGACCGCCATCGACGCGAGCATGAACCAGATGTTCAGCGCGGTCGGCATGCCGACCGTGAACATGTGGTGCGCCCAGACGAGCATCGAGATGAACGCGATCCCGACCGTTGAGAACGCGATCGCCGCGTAGCCGAAGATCGGCTTGCGCGAGAAGACGGGAATGACCTCCGAGACGATCCCCATCGCGGGCAGGATCATGATGTAGACCTCGGGGTGTCCGAAGAACCAGAACACGTGCTGGTAGAGCACGGCGTTCCCGCCCTCGTCGGGTAAGAAGAAGTGCGTGCCGACGTTGCGGTCGAGCAGGAGCATCGTCAGGCCCGCGCCGATCACCGGCAGCACGGCGATCAGCATCCACGAGTACGTGTAGATCGCCCACACGAAGAGCGGCATGCGCATCCACGTCATGCCGGGCGCACGCAGCGAGTGAACCGTGACGACGAAGTTGATCGCGCCGACGAGCGACGAGATCGCGACGATGTGCAGGGCGAGGATGGTCAGGTCGACGTCGGCGCCGGACTGCGACGAGTACGGCGGGTAGAGCGTCCAGCCGGTGTCGGCCGCGCCGCCGGTGCCGAACCAGCTGGCGTACAGCACACAGCCGCCGAGCAGGAACAGCCAGTACGAGAGCGCGTTCAGCCGCGGGAAGGCGACGTCGCGCGCCCCGATCATCAAGGGGACGAGGAAGTTGCCGAAGCCGGCGAGGATCGGGACGACGACGAGGAAGATCATCGTCAGCCCGTGCAGGGTCATTACCTGGTTGTAGTGCTCGCGCGAGAGCACGTCGGACTCCGGCGTCGCGAGCTCGGTGCGGAGCAGCGTCGCGAGGATCCCGCCCGCGATGAAGAACGCGAGGCTCGTCGCGATGTACATGATCCCGATCCGCTTGTGGTCGACCGTGACGACCCAGCTCGCGAAGCGGCCGTGGTACCACGGAACGGGATACGCGATCGGCTCCGTCCTAGCCGCCACTCGGAGCGATCTCCTTGCTCGTGTACTCGAACAACGCGTCGAACTGCTCGTCTGTCCAGCCGGCGCCGACCGCCGGCATCGTCAGTCGGCCGTGCTCGACGATCTGCTTGAGACCCGCGCGGTCGGCGAGGAGCGAGTTCCCCTTCAGGTTTGGGCCGACGAGCTGCGGCCCTTCGAGGTTGTGGCACTTCCCGCAGACGCTCGTGAACGCGCTCTGCCCGAGCGCCTCCTGCGCCGCGCCGAGCTCGCTCATCCAGGCGCTCTCGGAGACCGCACGCACGCTCGCGAGCATCGACGCGTGCTGGAGTCCGCAGTACTCCGCACACTGTCCGCGGAACGTGCCCTCGCGTTTCGCCTGGAACCAGGTGAAGTTCGTCTTCCCCGGGATCGCGTCGATCTTGCCGCCGAGCGACGGGATCCACCACGAATGGATGACGTCGACGTCCGGTGCGTCCACGGTGAGGTGCACGATGCGGTCGACCGGAACGATCAGCTCGTCGTAGGTGACCTCTCCGTTCGGATAGCGGAACTCCCAGTAGAACTGGTGCCCGATCACGTGGACCTCGAGTCGGTTCGGCGCGGCCGAGGCGCTCGGGACGTCCTGGATCGCGGGGAGCTTCCAGAACACGAAGGACGCGATGCCCGCGAGGATCAACACCGGGATCACGGTCCAGATCAGCTCCAGGCGCCCGTGGCCGTGGATCTGCGGGGCCTCCTGGTCGCGAGGCCTGTTCCCGCGGCGGTAGCGGATCACGAACACGATGAGCGCGACCTCGACGAGCACGAAGATCGCGCCGGTCACAGCCAGCACGATCCAGTAGGCGGTGTTGATCGCCTCCGCGTTGGGCGACTCCGGGTTCACCGGAGCGATTCCGTTCGGGACCGCAAACGCGGGTGCCGCGAGCGCGAGCGCGCTGAGTAGCAGGGCGGCGATGGAGGCGGTCCGACGCACGTCCGTCGGGCATTCTACGAGGGGTGGCGAGAGGGACGAAGGTCGAGCTTCCGCGGGGTGTCGACGGGGCCTTCGAGGTGTACGTCAATGGGGTCCTGCAGCAGCCCGGGCGCGATTACGAGCGTCTCGGCGATACGCTCGTGTTTCCGGAGCGGCTCGCGCGCGAGGGACGCCTCGGATTCTGGCGCTGGCTCTCGCTCTTCCTCGGGATCGCGGGCACGTACCGTCAGAACGACAGCGTCGACGTGGTCTACGAGCGTGACGGCCGCCGGGTCGTCGCCACGGGTCTACGGCTCGTTCCAGAAGACGAGTAAGGTGCTCGAAGTGAGCGACGCGGACTGGCCCTCCCCGGAGCCCTCTTCGCGCGAGCCGGCGCAGCGCCCGTCGCCGCTCCCCCGCGTCGAAGACCTGCCGATCGCCGAGCAGGGCTACGACCGCGAGAAGGTGCAGGAGGCCTTCGACGCGTTCTACCGCCACGCTGCGCACCTCGACGCGACGCTGCGGACGCTCGAGGCCGTCGAGGTCTTCCAGCGCACCGCAGCCGAGCTGCGCGCGGAGCTGCGGACGATCCGCGGCTCGGGCTTGAGTGTGGGCTCCTGGCAGTCGGGCGCGTATGGCACGCGCGGTGTCTCGGAGTGGTCGCTGCCTCCGGCGCTGCCGCGCTACGCGGCGGAGGCCGCGTTCCTGATCGTGATCGGGACGATCGCCGGCTGGGCGCACTGGACCAAGCTCACGATTGTCCTCGTGATGGCGCTCTCGCTCGGCATCGTCTGGCTGATCGAGTGGCTCGCCGCACGCGAGCGCGCAGTCCCGCGCGCGGCCGCGCCCGCGCAGGCGCCGGCACTCGACGAGGTCGAGGCCGCGGAGCTCGAGGCCCCGGCTGCCTCGGCCGTGGCCGAGGAGGAGGGCCCGGAGGCGATGACGATCTTCGAGACCGCGCCGGCCGTCGGAGCCGAGGCGATCGAGGAGCACGAAGCGGCTGCTCGAGTCCAAAGTCCCGAGGCTCTAGCGGAGGTTGTCGGGGACAGTTACCCCGAGCCGGCCAGTGTGGACGTGTCCGAGGCGACCGCGGAGGAGCACGAGTTCGTCGCCGAGGTCGCGGTGAAGGAGGAGCCCGAGCCCGAGGAACAACCCGAGCCCGAGGAAGAGCCCGAGATCGTGGCGGTGCGTGAGCAGGAGGACGAGCCCGTCCCGAACGAGGAGCGCGAGGTCGCTGAGCCGCCCGAAGGGCCCGAGCAGCCGGACGAGGAACGCGAAGACGACCTCGTCGCCGCCGCCGAGCTCGAACCTGTGGAGGCCGGCGAGGCGGAAGTGGAGTCGCTCGAGGACGCGGCACCGGTCGAGAGGCCGCCGGAGGAGCGGCGCTTCCGACTCCTCCGACGCCGTGCCGCCGAGCCCGTCGCCGAGCGCGTCCCGGGCGAGCCGCTCGAGCCTGCGCCCGGCTCAGCCGAGCCGGCCGTCCAGCCTGGGCCCGACCTCGAGCCGCCGGACCTCGAACCCGAGGAACCCGAGGAACCCGATCAGCACGAGCAACGGGCTGACCCATGGGAGCAGGCGGCGGAGCTCCCGGAGCCCGAGCCCGAGCCGACCGAGCCGGCGGAGCACGCCCGACGCTTCGGCTGGTTCCGGCGGGAGCCGCCCGCCGAGGCGGAAGAGGAGCAGCAGCCGGAGCCGGAGCTCGAGCCCGAAGCGGAGCTCGAGCCGGTCGCCGAGGTCGAACCGGAGCCCGAGCCCGAGCCGGAGCCGGAGCCCGAACCGGAGCAGACGGCCGAGGTCCGGAATCTCGCCGTCGAAGCCCTCGCGGAGCAAGCTGCGGCGGCGATGGAGCGCTCGCGCGCGCGCAGACGCACGCCGCGCCGGGCGCGCCGCCGCTAACGTCCTCCTCGAACGAGGGATCCGTACGCATTCCCTGCGTTCGGGTACTGCGCGCCGGCGCTCGGATGCATCCGTGCACGATCGCCGACCGTGTCTACGCAGAGCCCGGCGGCGCCGACGATCGGCACGCTCGACCCGGCGCTCCCGCGTCGTGATGCTCTTGAGCAAGACGCCGTTCCGGTGTGGTCCTCGGATACGCGCGGAGAAGTACGATCGGGGGACGCGCCGGCGTCTGCTGATCGGGGTCGTTGCCGTCGCGGGAGCGCTGCTCGGCGCTTCCAGCTCGGGCGGCGACGCACGCGACGACACCGCGTGGCTGCAGGCGAGGCTGGACGCCGGCGGCACGCTCTACCTGCCGCGGCTTCCGAACGACGAGTGCTACGCGACGCGGGGTCTCTGGGTCAGCCGGGACGACACGCGCGTCGCCTCGAACGGGGCGTGCATCGTCGGCCTCGGGCCCGGCGAGGTGCGGCTGCGCTCGACCGACAGCGACCCGATCGCGGCGGAGGCGGTGTTCTACGTCAGCCGCTCGAGCATCTTCGAGCCGGCGCCGGTGAACGTCTTGATCACCGGACTGAAGATCGTCGTGCCGGAGAACGTCGAGCTCTACGGGATCTCCGTGCTCGGCCACGAGGCGGCCGTGCGGAATGTCGAGGTGAGCGGCGCTCCGGTCGACGCGCTCTACGTGGGCGGGCGCGCAAACGACGGGTTCGCTGCCCGCGTCAGCGTGACGGACTCCCGATTCCTCGGCGGGCGTCGAAACGTCGTCTCGATCGTCGGCGCGATCGACGTGCAGCTGGAGCGGAACGAGATCAGCAGCGGAACGGACACCTATCCGGTCGCGCCCGGCCGCCGCTACGGCAACCCGGCTGCGGGGATCGACGTGGAACCCGGCGGGCGTGGCCTGCCGATTCTCGGCCTCCGCATTGCCGGAAACACGATCGCCGACAACGCAGGCCCGGGCATCTTGCTCGCGCTGAGCACGAACCGCGGGCTGCCGGTGCTCGGCTCGCAGATCGAGATCGTCGGCAACAAGATCCTGCGGAACGGGCAGAAGGCGACGCCGCCGCAGCACGGCGGGATCGTCTTCAACGGCGGGCAGGACGGAGGGGGCGGGCGGGTGCTCGTCCAGGGAAACGTGATCAGCGGGAACCGCGGCGCGGCGCTGCAGGGACGGCCCGACGTCAACCTCGTGATCGTTGAGCTCGAGAACGACCTGACTGGGAATGCCGGCGGCGCGAAAGCGATCGCGCGCCCCCGCGAGCACCCTTAGCCGGTGGACCAGCCGCGCGGTGTGCCGACCGGGTAGCGCCAGAGCTCGTGTCGCGCGGGCCCGCGCGTCGGCGCGTCGCCCACGAACGTCCGGCCGCCGACGTGGAAGAACTGCGCTTCGCCCCACCAGCCTGGATATGCCATCCAGGCCGGCGATGTGGGAGTGACGCGGACGATCCGCGTCGTGGTACCGGCGCCCCGCGGACCGAAGCGCCGCCCTTCGCCCATGAAGTCGAGCACCGCGGGGAGCGCCGCGCGCAGCAGCGCCGCACCCGTTGGGTCGTAGCACTCACGCCGTAGGTCCATCGGCTGCGGGCGAGCGTGGAACGAGTTCGCGTGCGAGCCGAACGCGACGTGCACGACGGGATGCGTCCCGCGCCACCGCGGAACCGTGCGCCAGGCGCGGCGCTTGCCGCAGATGTGCTCGCTGAGGCCGACGAAGAGCGGCGTACCTCTGCGCGTGAGAACGACGGTCACCGCCTCCCAGTCGCCCTCGTGCGCCTGCCACACGTCGTCGGTGGCAGGCAGGACGCCGTCCCAGAAGTCGTATGAGTACCAGTACCAGTACTGGAGCGCGATCCGGTTCGCGGCCGGGCGGACCGCGCCGTAGACGACGTTCGGCGGGTGCCGCAGGGCCTCGCTCGCCGAGTAGCACGCGATCGACGCGACGCCCGGCGCCGCCGAGCACGGATGGTCGAGGCGCCATTCGGGTGGGCTCGCCGTCGGCAGCAGAGCCGGCTGCGGGACGACCGTCGACCAGCCGCCGGGGATCCGCGCCTGCAGCTCCGCGTCCGCGAGGAAACCCTCGACCGCGACCGGCGCGAAGGGCTCCGCCGGATGGAGCACCGTCACGGGCTGGTAGCGCGCGAGCAGCGCCGCGGGCGACAGGGCGATCGCCGCGAGCAGCGCGGCCGTCCCGAACATGTTCCGATCGTAGGTGCCCGGCAAGCGCGGTGCTAGCTTCCTGAACGTGGAGAACGGCGCGCCGCTGATCGAGGCACGTGGTCTGACGAAGCGCTTCGGCGACTTCGTCGCCGTGGACGGAATCGACTTCGCCGTGCGCCGAGGTGAGACGTTCGGCTTCCTCGGCCCGAACGGCGCGGGCAAGACGTCGACGATGCGCATGATCGGCGCCGTCTCGCCCGTGACTGGAGGCGCCCTCCGCGTGCTCGGGCTCGACCCGGCCACGGACGGCGCGGCGATCAAGCAGCGCATGGGCGTCGTCCCGCAGCAGGACACGCTCGACTTCGAGCTGACCGTGTTCGAGAACGTGCTCGTCTATGGGCGCTACTTCGGCATCCCGATGGACGTGATCCGCTCACGCGCGAACGAGCTGCTCGACTTCGTGCAGCTGAACGAGCGCCGCGACTCGAAGGTGGAGCCGCTCTCCGGCGGCATGAAGCGTCGCCTGACGATCGCCCGCGGGCTGATCAACGACCCCGAGCTGCTGCTGCTCGACGAGCCGACGACGGGCCTCGACCCGCAGGCTCGGCACGTGCTCTGGGACCGCCTCTACCGGCTCAAGCAGCAGGGTGTCACGCAGGTGCTGACGACGCATTACATGGACGAGGCGGAGCAGCTTTGCGACCGGCTCGTCGTCATGGACCGCGCGAAGATCGTCGCGGAGGGCTCGCCGCGCGAGCTGATCGAGCGCTACGCGCAGCGCGAGGTCGTCGAGGTGCGCCTCGCCGACGGAGCTCCGGAGCTCGACGGGCGCCTGAAGGATCTCGGCGACCGCATCGAGGTGCTTGCCGATCGCGTCCTGATCGGAACGGACGACGGCGACGCGACCGCACACGCAGTGCACCAGCGCGGACTTCCCATCGAGAGCGTCCTCGTCCGTCGCAGCACGCTCGAGGACGTGTTCCTGACGCTGACGGGACGGACGCTCGTCGACTGATGTCCTCGGTCGCCCTTCCCACGACGTCGCTGCGGCGCGCGCGCGCCGTCGCGGCCTGGCAGGCGATGAGCTTTCGCCGCACGTGGCGCGCGACGATCACGACCGCCTTCCTGAACCCGATCTTCTTCCTGCTCTCCGTCGGCGTGCTGCTCGGCAAGCTCGTCGACAGGTCGGGCTCCTCGCTCGGAGGGCTCTCGTACATCGAGTTCGTCGCTCCCGGGCTCCTCGCCGTCGTCGCGATGCAGGTCGGGACGAACGAGGCGATGTACCCGATCATGGCCGGGATCAAGTGGCTGCGGACGTACCACGCCGTCGTGTCCACGCCGGTCCGCGTCTCCGAGCTCGTGCTCGGGACGCTCGGGTGGGTTGCGCTGCGAATCTTCGTCGCGGCCGTGATTTTCACTGCGGTCGCCGCAGTCGGAGGCGCGTTCGAGTCGCCGCTCGTGGCCTTCGCGCCGCTGGCCGCACTGCTCTGCGGGCTCGCCTTCTTCGCGCCGATCAGCATCGTCGGGGCCGGCTCCGACGAAGACTTCTGGTTCCCGACGATCAATCGCTTCGTGATCGTCCCGATGTTCCTCTTCGCAGGGACGTTCTTCCCCGTGTCGCAGCTCCCGGACTGGCTCGAGCCGATCGCGTGGGCGACGCCGCTCTGGCACGGCTCCTCGCTCTGCCGCGACCTGGCAACCGGGAACCTCGAAACGCTGCCGACGCTCGCCCACGTGGGCTTTCTCGCGGCGATCGTCGCCGTCGGCGTGACCGCGTCGATCAAGATGCATCAGCGGAAGCTGGAGACGTGAGCAGCTACACCGCCACCGCGCGGATCGCGCCCTGGTTCACGTTCGGCGCCGACCGCTCGCTGCGGCTGGTCTACCGGAACCTGCGCGCGGCGCGGCGGTACTGGATCATCGTCGTCTCGGGCTTCTTCGAGCCGCTCTTCTACCTGCTCGGGCTCGGGGTCGGCGTCGGCACGCTGGTCGGCGACTTCACGTACGCCGGCCGCACGATCTCGTACCAGGAATTTGTCGCCCCCGCGCTGCTCGCCGCGTCCGCGATGAACGGCGCCATCTACGAGACGACCGGCAACGTCTTCTTCAAGCTGAACTACGCGAAGACGTACGACGCCGTCCTTGCGACTCCGCTCGGCGTCCGCGACGTGGCGGTCGGGGAGACGATCTTCGCGTTGATGCGCGGCACGCTCTACGCCGTCGCGTTCGTGGTCGTGATGCTCGCGCTCGGGCTGATCGGGTCGGCGTGGGCGATTCTCGCTGTGCCGGCCGCGCTGCTGATCGGCGCCGCGTTCGCGGCACTCGGGCTCTCCGCGGTGACACTGATGCGCTCATGGGCGGACTTCGCGTTCATCGAGCTGCTGACGCTGCCGATGTTCCTCTTCTCCGCGACGTTCGTTCCGCTCGAGGAGTACCCCGCGGCGTTGCAATGGATCGTCCCGCTGACCCCGCTCTACCACGGCGTCGACCTGCTCCGCGCACTGACGCTCGGCAACGTCGGCTGGACCGCGCTCATCCACGTCGCGTACCTGCTCGGTGTGCTCGCGCTCGGCGTCTGGTTCACCGCGCGACGACTCGAACGCAAGCTGCTGAAGTAGCAATAGACCCATCTGGGTCAGTGGGGTGCGTTGTCACATCACGCGGTGCAAGACGTCGTTATCGTCCGCGCACCCCCCATGAGTTTCACGCGACAGCTTCAGGCATTGGGCGCGGAGCTCGACGACGTTCTCGACAGGTTGAGCATGCCCATGTGCCTGGTCGACGTCTCCGGCGTCATTCGCTGGCAAAACGCTGCGTCCGTTGCCCTCGTGGGCGACAAGCGCGGATTGCCCGGCGTCGAAGCCGTCGCTCCCGAGTATGTCCACGAGGTCCAGTCCTCGTTGACCCGGAAGACGCTCGGCGTCGACCTCGGCCGGGACGCAGAGCTCGTCGTCCTCGCACCGGACGGGCAGAGAAAGCGCGTCCTGACGAGCACCGTCGCGCTGCACGATTACGACCAGAAGGTCGTCGGCGTGCTCAGCGTGGCGTTCATCCGGAGCGACGTCGAGCCGAGAACGGCGCCCGAAACCCTCACCCCGCGGCAGCACGAGACGCTTCGCCTGCTCGCGCAGGGGTTGTCGACCGAGGAGATCGCGGCGCACCTCGGCGTCACGCGCGAGACCGCCCGGAACTACATCCGGCGGCTGCTGCGGACACTCGGCGTTCGTTCGCGGCTCGAAGCCGTCGTGCGCGGGCGTGAGCTCGGCCTGATCTAGGGCTAGACCCAAGTGGGTCTAGCGCCGGCGGCCGCCTCGTTGACACAGTCGTCCGATGAGCACGGGTCCCTCTCGACCTTCCTCCTCGTGGAGGACGACGAGCTGATCTGCGCGCTCCTCCGCCGCATCTTGCTGGACGCGGGCCGGCGCATCCTCACTGCCACCAACGCCGAGCAAGCGCTCCGCCACGCGAATTCGACGCAGATCGACCTGCTGCTGACCGACTTCGGCTGAGCGGACTCGCGGCCGCCGACCGGCTGCGAGCGTCGCAACCGAACGTCCGGGTGCTCTATATGAGGAACTGGGCCGACGACTCGGCGTCCAGCGAGCTCCAGAACGCGGACGTCGTGCTCAAACCGTTCACTCTCGCCGAGCTCGAAGCGGCCGTGGCGGGCGCGCTCGACGGGCATCCCTAAGCACCTCCCAGGACGAGGGTGGGGGCGCGGCGCCCGCGCCCCCACCCATCGCCCTAGGCGACTGGAACCGTCGTCAGCGCGAAAGCGCCGTGCAGCGGCACGGTGAAACGCGCGACGCCCGCGGCGTTCGTGGTTACGGGCGTCGAGATCACGTTCTCGCCGTTCCCCGCGGCGTTCCAAATCGCGAGGTTGAAGGTGGTGGCAGGCGGGAGTCCGCCGATGCTGTACGCGGGCGCCTCCGCCGACGCCGCGTTGAGGTCGCGGCCGTGCGAGTCCAGCCCGAGAAGCGTGAGCTCTCCGTTGGGTCCGGCGTAGGCTGCGATCTCCTTCTCCAGCTCGTCGAACGGCCGGTTCTCTTCGTTGAGCTTCCAGTCGTCGTCGCTCCAGGGATCGACGCCGACGACCTGCCAGCCGCGCGCCGTCGTCTGGAACAGCATCCGGAGCGCGTGGTAGCTGGGGAAGAGCGGCCAGCCTTCCTCAGCCGGTCCGATCGTGTAGAAGGCCTGGGTCGTGTTGTCGTACTTGCCCCAGTACGCGTCCCACTTCGCGGTGCCGTCGAAGCCGAGCTGCGCCGCCTCGATGTTGAACCACAGCTGCTGGAAGGCGGCGATGTTCGTGCGCACGATTTGCGTCGTGTTCTCCCAGTAGCCGCCGAGGGAGTCGAGCACCAGGGGCTGGTTTAGCCGGTGACCGCGGACGCCGTACTCGATCAAGTAGACAGGCCTTCGCGCTTCCGGAGCGAGCTCCTCGAACATCAGCTTCCTGACGTCCTTGAGTCGGAAGTCCATCCGCGAGGTGTCCCAGTACTGCCAGTAGACGTGCTCGGAGTACGCGTCGACGATGTCGAGCATGTTCGTCGTGATGTACGCCATCCAGTCCCGGTGATTGCCGTTGACGTCGCTCTCGACGAGGTCGCCGACCATCAGCTTGACGTGATCGCGCAGACCGCGTGCGATGAGCGCGTCGTGAAGCGCGCGGTACAGGTCGCGGTACTCGTCCTTCGTCAGGAACCGCGCGCGGTTCGGCTCGTTCTGGATCGTGGCCCAGCGGACGTTCGTGTAGCCGCGATTTCGGATGAGATCGTAGAAGACGTCTGCGAACTGCGACATCGAGCCGCCGATGTTGTCCTGCGCTCGCGTCGTCGTCTGGTACGTGATGTTGATCGTCGCGCCGATCTCATTGGCCATCCGGACGACGTTGATGAACGACGCGTAACGGTCGGGGAACTTCGCCGGATTCTCGGAGTCGTCGTTGTAGAAGATCCGGGCGAGTTGCGGCTCGAGCGCGTCGATCTTCGGCTCGAGTCCGCCGATCGTTCCAGGCGGCGCCGGTGTGATCTTCGCGAACACGTGGTGGTTGAACTGCATCCCGTAGCCGCCAAGGTTGTCGAGCAGGAGCCGCGAGCGTGCGAGCTCGTTCTCGGTCACGTCGACGGTCGCGCTGCGCGCGTTGTCGGTCGCATCCGTCTCGGCCGGCGCGACGTCGCTGACGCGGACGGTCAGCTCGACCGGCATCGGCGTGGTCAGCGCGATGCCCTCGAACGAGACCGGCACGTGTCCTCCTGCGGACACCTCGACGGTCTTCGGCGGCGCGAGCGGCGTCGGCCCCTGCGAGAGCGTCACGCTCGCGGTCGCGGCCACGTCGCCGTTCAGCTCGGCAACCTCCGCCTGCACGTCGATGGGACGCGTCGTGAGCGTCTGCGGCGGCGCCTGCACGGTCGTGACCGTGAGGTTCGGCCGCAGGAGCGCCGTCGTCTCGCCACGGAGGACGTACGTCCGCTCCGGCTCGGTCTGGACGACCACCTCGGCCGCGACGGGACGACCGCGCGGGAGGGTGCCGAGGTCGAGGTTCGCGCTGCCCTCGGGGGCGGCGAGGTCTTTCAGGTTCCGGACGTCGGCGAGCTTCCCGTCGGCTTCGAAGGTCTTCAGCTGGACTTTCTTGAGCGTGCTGGGCTTGGCACAGCCCTCGGCGATCGTCGTCACACCGAGCGTCAGATCTGCTCCCGCGGGGCCCGTCAGCGCCCGCAGCGACAACGAGTAGCAGTCGGGGGCCTCCTCGGCGGCGGCCGCTGCGGTCTGGAGCCCCAGGAGGGCTGCAAGCGCGACGGCCCCCGCCAGGACCCGAAGAACGTGGTACATCGCTTCCCTTCGTGGTCGGTGGACTTCAGGAGTGTCGGAAACCGCGCTAATCAGGCGCTCACGGGGGCCTCACGGCGTAACGTGGCGAACGCTCGGCAGACTGTTCAGAGAATCGAAAGAGGAGGCAAATGCCCAAGGTCCAGAAGACCGAGCAGGAGTGGCGGGCGGAGCTGACGCCCGAGCAGTACCGGATCCTCCGGGAGAAGGGCACGGAGAGGCCGTTCACCGGCGAGTACGACCACGTCTTCGAGCCGGGGACCTACGTCTGCGCCGCTTGCGGGGCCGAGCTCTTCGGCTCGGCCGCGAAGTACGACTCGGGGTGCGGCTGGCCGGCGTTCTTTGCTCCGGCGAGCGAGGAGGCGATCGAGGAGGAGACCGACGCGAGCTACGGGATGATCCGCACAGAGGTCACGTGCGCGAGCTGCGGCGGCCATCTCGGCCACGTGTTCCCCGACGGGCCGGCGCCCACCGGGCAGCGGTACTGCATCAACTCAGCGGCACTGAAGCTGGAGGAGGAGTAATGGAGCGCAAGGCGACGTTCGGAGCCGGCTGCTTCTGGGGGGTCGAGGCGGCGTTCCGGCAGCTCGAGGGCGTGACGAAGACCGAGGTTGGCTACGAGGGCGGGACCCTCGAGAACCCGACCTACGAGGACGTCTGCTCACACACGACCGGCCACGCTGAGGTGGTCCAAGTCACCTACGACCCGGAGCGCGTCTCGTACGACGACCTGCTGAACGTGTTCTGGCGCAAGCACGACCCGACGCAGCTCAACCGGCAGGGCTGGGACGTCGGCGACCAGTACCGCTCGGTGATCTTCTTCCACGACGACGAGCAGCGAGAGGCGGCCGAGCGTGCGAAGAACGAGGAGCAAGCGAACCACTCGCGTCCCGTCGTCACTCTCGTCGAGCCTGCGCAGACGTTCTACGTCGCCGAGGACTACCATCAGCAGTACCTCGAGAAGCGCGGTCAGTCGACGTGCACGCCCGCGCTGCGCCGCACAGCACGCGTTTGAATTCCACTTGACATGATGCGCGCGGGCGCGCATCATTCGTCGCTCGTTCAATCGTGAAGGGAGGTCAGCGAATGCGCATGCAGATTTGGTTCTCGCACAACGCGGGCTGGCCTCTCGTCGCCACGGCGTAGGCCGTTCCGCGCTGAGGGGCTAGCGCTCCTCACACACAACACAGAAGAGCTCAACGGATTCTCCGTCGAGCACCCCAACGAGTTGAAAGGAGAACTCGTGATCGAACCATCGCTTGCACGCGTGTGGTCGAACGCAAGCGTCCTCAACCGACCGCCCGAGAGGAGGAAACATGCACGCTTACGAGACGCTCAGACAGCTGACCCATGATCGCTGCGCGCAGCTGTTGCGCGACGCTCAGGCCGAGCGCCTGTACCGCGAAAGTCGCGCCAGGACGCGCAGGGCAAGGCGTCGGGCGACGCTGCGGGCCGGCCGCGAGCTGGCTGCCCGACAGCAGGCGGCGTAGCCGTGTGCCCGATCGACGCAGCGCCGCGCACCGGGGTCACGGTGACACGGGCATTGTCCGTGGCCCCGGTGCGCGGCGCTGTGAGTCGGCTAGGCGGAGTGCTTCGCGCCGCCGGGTAGCAGCCGGTACCCGTCGACGATCGCGGTCGCCACGTCCAGGAGCTTGCGGTTGTTCGCCCGCGCGTGATCGCGAAGCATCGCGAAGGCCGTCTTCTCGTCGATCGAATGGCGCTCCATCAGGATGCCCTTGGCACGCTCGGTCATCGCGCGGCGGCCGAACGCGCCTTCGAGCTCCTGGAACTCTGCGAACCGGCGCAGCACGATGTCGATCGAGTTCTGCCATTCCTCGCCGTCGCGGTCGGTGATGTACGCGAAGACCCCGCGCTTCGACGCCTCTTTGACGAAGGCCGGGTCGGGCGCGTGCAGCAGAACGATCACCGGGCACGCCGCCTCCTGGACGATCTTCTCGATCAGCTGGAGCGCGTGTTCAGAGCTTTCTCCGAGTCCCACAAGGGCGACGTCGGGTCGCTCACGCGCCGTGACGACTCCGACGTCGGAGACATCGATCTCACGCGCGATCACCTCGTGCCCGAGCGCAGCCACGATCGGCGCGACGAGCGCCAGACGGTCCTTCCGCTCGTTGGCGATCAGGACCCGGAGATGGTCGGTCTCGCGGTAGCTCATGTGTCCGGCGACCGGCTCCGAGTTTAGCCTGCATTTCGGCGCGCGGCATCTTCCTGGCGCAGCGCCTGCCCCAGAGCCAGGCAGGCACGTTGTTTCCGGCTCCAATCTCTTGGTCGGGTCACCGCGGCCGCCCGCGAAGAGCGTCGCGATTTCGACCGTCACGAGCCGGGATGCCGCTCGCGCGCGACCTAGGTCGAGTACTCGTCGGCGATCGCGAGTACCTCGTCGAGGATCCCGAGACCCTCGTCGAGCTCTTCGCGCGTGATCGTCAGCGGCGGCACGATGATCACGACGTTCCAGTGCACGAACAGGTAGAGGCCGCGTTCGAGCGCGGCTTTCACCAGCCGCGTCACCGGAGTTGCCGCCTCGCCGCCGGCGTTGAACGGAACGAGCGGCTCACGCGTCGCGCGGTTCTTCACGAGCTCGAGACCCCAGAAGAGGCCCTTGCCGCGGATGTCGCCGATCGACGGATGCCGTTCCGCGAGCCCCGGGAGCTCTTGCGCGAGGTAGTCGCCGTGCGCGGCCGCGTTCTCGACGATGCCCTCCTCGCGGAAGGCTTCGATGGACGCGACGCCCGACGCGCAGGCCAGCACGTGGCCTGAGTAGGTCAGCCCGCCGGCGAAGTACTTGTCCTGCACCCAGTCCGCGAGTTTGCGGTTGATCACCATCGCCCCGAGCGGCACATAGCCCGAGTTGATCCCCTTCGCGACGGTGAGGATGTCGGGCACGACGTCCCAGTGCTCGCAGGCGAACCACTTGCCCGCGCGGCCGAACCCGGCCATCACCTCGTCGAAGATGAGGAGGATGCCGTAGCGGTCGCAGACCTCGCGGATCGACTGCAGGTAGCCGTCAGGCGGGACGATGATCCCGTTCGTCCCGACGATCGTCTCCATGATCACGGCGGCGACAGTGTGCGGACCCTCGTACTGGAGGATCTCCTCGAAGTGCGGCGCGCCCGAGCAGACCGGGCACGGATCGGGATGGCCGGCCGGGCACCGGTATGTGTACGGGTCCAGCATCCGCACGACGCCGGGAATGCCGGGCTCGGCGTGCCAGCGGCGCGGATCGCCCGTCATCGTGATCGCGCCCGCCGTCGCGCCGTGGTAGGAGCGGTAGCGCGCAACGATCTTGTGCCGTCCGGTGTACCAGCGCGCGAGCTTGATCGCGTTCTCGTTCGCCTCCGCGCCGCCGTTCGTGAAGAACGACATCGTCAGGTCGCCGGGCGTCACTTCGGCGATCAGCCGGGCGAGCTCTGACCGAGCCTCGTGCGCCATCGGCGGGCCGATCGTGCAGAGCTTGTCGGCCTGCTCCTTGATCGCGGCGACGATCTTCGGGTGCTGGTGCCCGATCGAGACGTTGACGAGCTGGGACGCGAAGTCGAGGTAGCGCCTGCCGTCGTAGTCCCAGAAGTAGCGCCCCTCGGCGCCGGCGACCGGGAGCGGCGCGATCTGGCTCTGCACCGACCAGGAGTGCAGCACGTACTGCTTGTCGAGCTCGGTGATGCGCTGAGCGAGCTCGCGATCCTCGCCGACGACGGCCATCGCAAGAAGCGTAGTCGCGCTAGGCTGGCCCTGTCACGCGAGGAGGCTCCAGATGACCGAGGTCGCAGAAGCACCGGTAGCCGCGAAGCGCGGCGAACTCAGGCGGATTTCCCACTGGATTGGCGGCAAGCTCGTGGAGGGCACGTCGGGCCGAAGCGGCCCCGTCTACGACCCCGCAAAGGGCGAGCAGACCGGAGAGGTCGACTTCGCCACGCCGGAGGAGATCGATCGGGCGGTGCAGGCCGCGAAGCAGGCGTTCCCCGCGTGGCGCGCCCTCTCGCTCTCGCGCAGGACGGAGCTCTTCTTCCGCATCCGCGAGCTCGTCCACGACCGCGCCGAGGAGATTGCAAAGTTCCTCACGTCCGAGCACGGCAAGGTGCTCTCCGACGCGAAGGGGGAGGTCGCGCGCGGGCTCGAGGTGATCGAGTTCTGCTGCGGGATCCCGGAGCTGCTCAAGGGCGACTTCTCCGAGCAAGCGTCGACCGGAGTCGACGTGTACTCGATCCGCCAGCCGCTCGGCGTCTGCGCGGGCATCACGCCGTTCAACTTCCCGGCCATGGTGCCCATGTGGATGTGGGCGCCCGCGCTCGCGTGCGGGAACACCTTCGTGCTGAAGCCTTCGGAGAAGGATCCGTCGGCGTCGCTCTACGTCGCCGAGCTGCTCAAGGAGGCCGGCGTGCCCGACGGTGTCTTCAACGTCGTGCACGGCGACAAGGTCGCGGTCGACGCGATCCTCGAGCACCCGGACATCGCGGCGGTCAGCTTCGTCGGCTCGACCCCGATCGCGAAGTACGTCTACGAGACCGCAACCAAGAACCACAAGCGCTGCCAGGCGCTCGGCGGAGCGAAGAACCACATGATCGTCCTACCGGATGCGGACGTCGACATGGCCGCGGACGCTGCGGTCAGCGCCGCCTACGGCTCGGCCGGCGAGCGCTGCATGGCCATCTCGCAGGTCGTCGCCGTCGGCGACGTGGCCGACCCCTTGATCGGCGCGATCAAGGAGCGGATCCCGAAGGTCAAGGTCGGCGACGGCATGCAGCCCGACTCCGAGATGGGCCCGCTCGTCACGCGCGAGCACCGTGACAAGGTCGCCGGATACATCGAGAACGCTCCCGGCGAGGGCGCGACGGTCGTCGTCGACGGGCGCGAGAGCGCGCCGCAGGGCGACGGCTTCTGGCTCGGGGTCTCGCTGATCGACAACGTCACGCCGGAGATGCGCGCGTACCAGGACGAGATCTTCGGCCCGGTGCTCGGCATCACGCGCGTCGACACCTACGACGAGGCGCTCAAGCTCGTGAACGAGAACCCGTACGGCAACGGGACGGCGATCTTCACCCGCGACGGCGGCGTCGCGCGCCAGTTCCAGTTCGACGTGCAGATCGGGATGGTCGGCATCAACGTGCCGATCCCGGTCCCGGTCGCGTACTACTCGTTCGGCGGCTGGAAGAACTCGCTCTTCGGCGACCAGCACATCTACGGGCCGGAAGGAATCCAGTTCTATACCCGGGGCAAGGTGGTGACCAGCCGGTGGCCCGACCCGGCGACGAGCAAAGTCGACCTGGGCTTCCCGCAGACGCGCTAGCAGAGTACGATCCGCGCCATGCCCCGCTATGTAGTCGAGCGCTTCTTCGACCGCATCTCGGACGACGACATGCTCGCCGCGAGCGTCAAGTCGGACAGGATGATCGTGGAGCGGTTCCCCGAGATCACGTGGGAACACAGCCACGTCGTCGTCGATGACGAGGGCGCGATCAAGACGTTCTGCGTCTACGGGGCGCCGAACGAAGAGATGATTCGCGAGCACGCCGACGCGTTCGGCGCGCACACGATCACGGCCGTGTACGAGCTCGTCGACGACGTTACGCCCGAAGAGATCCGCAGCCGCGCCGCAGCCGCGAACGTCAGCTAGCTACGCCGGGACGTCGAAGAGGATGTGCGTGAGTCGCGCGTAGGCGACTCCGCGCCGCCGCGTGAGCGCGCGGCGGCGCTCGACTTCCGCATCCGGCAGGACCGCGAGCGCCCTCGTCAGCAGCGTCACCGCCTGGCCGTCTGCACCCTGCTCCAGCGCCCAGTCCGCGGCACTTTCGGCCAGGTCGACCGCTTCGACCGGGTCGACTCCGTCGGCGGCGCCCTCGCAGCGGTGGAGCGCGATCTCCGCAAGGCGGGCGCTCGGGGTAAGCCCGTAACGCTCGGCCAGAGCGGCAGCCGCCGCGCGATGGAGCCGGGCCCGGCGACCGGGACCGAGCCCAGCGTAGACAGCGTCGCGCGTGAGCGCGTGGTTGAAGCGGTAGCGTCCGGCGCCGACCTCGTCCACGAGCCCTGCCGCGACAACGTCCTCGAGGACGTCGTGCAGCTCGTCTTCCGGACGTCCTGCAACGGCCGACAGCGTCGCGCCGTCGAAGTCGTCTCCGAGCACGGCAGCAGCGGCGAGCGCGTCTGCACACTCGCCTGACAGGCGCGCGACGCGCGCACGCACGACGTCGCGGATTCCCTCCGGGACGTCTCCGAACGCTGTGTGGGGATGCTCGGCGACGTGACGCGCGAGCTCACGCGCGTAGAACGGGTTGCCGCCCGTGCGGTCGTGGATCGCCTGTGCCTGGGCCGCCGCTGCGCTCGTCTCGAACGCGCTGCCGATCAGTGCCGCGACCTCCGCAAGGGCGAGCCCGCCGAGCTCGATTCGGTCGAGGTCGCAGTGACGACGCAAGTCGGCGAGGGCACCGTAGAGGTGTGCCTCGGCCTCGTCCTCGCGGTAGGCGCCGAGGACCGTCAGCCGTCCCGAGAGCGGCCCGCGCACGATGCGGCTGAGCAGCGCGAGCGTCGCGCGGTCGGCCCACTGCAAATCGTCGAGCACGAGGATCAGGTCGTCCGGCAGCCCGGCCAGCCGTTCTTCGATCGCGGCCGCGTCGAGTCCCGTCTCGCCGACGGCGCCGGCGAACGGCTCGTAGGGGATGAGTGCCTGCTCCGCGCACGTCCCGTAGAGCACCGTCGCCCCGGCTTCCGCCGCCTCGACGGCGAAGCGGGCGGCCAGTCGCGTCTTGCCGCTGCCGGCCTCGCCCGCGATCAGGGCTACCGCAACGTCCCCACGCAGCGTCCGCAAGCGACGAAGCCGCTCGAGCTCTGCCTGGCGGCCGACGAAGAGCGCCGTGTCGACGCGTTTGAGCTGTGCGGGTACGGCAACCGGTCGCGCTTCCGTGCGCAGGGACTCGGCGAGCTGTCGCGTCTCCTCGGACGGGCTGATGCGGATGGTCTGCAGCAGGCGGCTCCGGAAATCCGCGTAGACGGTGAGCGCCGCTGCACGCTCGTCGCACGCCGCGAGGCGCCGCATCAGCGCGCGGTGGGCCTCCTCCGAGAATGGATCGAGGGCGGCGGCTCGACGCGACAGGTCGGTCGCGCGGCGCAGATCACCCGATTCCTCGGCCTCCCAGGCGAGCGCCTCGAGCAGCTGCGCGGTCCGGGAGCGGTGCTGCTCACGCGCTTCGTGAGCCCAGTCGTCGTCCACGTCTGGCAGGAGCTCGCCGTCCGCGAGCGCAAGCGCCTCCTCGAGCCGGCCCTCCGCGGTGAGTTGCTCGGCTTCGGCGACGTCGACCCAGACGTCGTCGGCGAGCCCGACGCGCTCGCGCGTCGTGATGAGCGCCCCGTCCGCGTCGTCACCCAGCTGCCTCCGCAGGGACCAGAGAGCGCTTCGCAGGCTTGCTCGTGCGCTCTCGTCGAGGACGTCGGGCCAGAAGCGCGAGGCGACCGCCGACCGGGGATGCAGGCCGGGGTTGAGCGCGAGCCACGCGAGCAGGGCCGTCGCCCGGTCGAACGTGGGCGACGTTCGGTCCGACCCGCTGACCTCCACCCGGAACCGCCCGATCGCGTGGATTCGGAGCATCGCGCGCCAAGCGTACTGCGGTCACGGACGCTTGACGATGCCCGTGACGGGCGTGTGACGGTCGCAGGCGCACGATCGGGGCGTCATCGACCGAAAGGGGCGCGCCGCATGAACACCTACGTGATTCTCCGCCGCAACGGGTGGCGGACGGGCGAGGATCTGCGTGCCGCCGCCGAGCGCTCGACGCTCGAGGGCGAGAAGATGCCGGACGACGTCCGCTGGATTCGCAGTTACGTCCTCGCCGAAGAGGACGGGACGGTCGGAACGGTCTGCATCTACCAGGCCACCAGTCCCGACGCGATCCTCGAGCACGCGAAGGCTGCCGGCCTGCCCGTCGACGAGATCATCGCGACGGCGGACACGGTCATCGTGCGACCGGACCCTGAGCCGGTCGCAGCATGAGAGGAGGAGTCGCATGAAGTTCAGACGTGCACTCGTGGTGTGCCTGGCCGTGCTGCCGGTGCTCGTCGTCGCGGGGTACGCCGCGGCGGGCGGGCGCGGGCCGATGGACGGCGCGGCGCCCGCCACGGCCCGCTTCCACGACCTCGACGCGGCCGTCGCTGCGGGTTACAGCGTCCGCGTCGCCGACATCAACGGCGTGACGTGCATTGCGCAGCCGGGCGCGGGCGCCATGGGCGTCCACATGCTCAACCCGGCGCTGCTCGACACGACGATCGACCCCGACGCACCAGAGCTGCTCGTGTACGAGCCGCAGAACGACGGGCTGAAGCTCGTGGCGCTCGAGTATCTCGTCTTCAAGGACGCCTGGGACGCGACGCATTCGGCGCCGCCGGCGCTCTTCGGGCAGGAGTTCCCCGTCACGGCGAGCCCGAACCGCTACGGGCTGCCCTCGTTCTACGCTCTACACGCGTGGATCTGGAAGGAGAACCCGAGCGGGCTCTTTTCAGCCTGGAACCCGCGCGTGGACTGCGGTAGCTGACGCACTACGCCGATTCGTCCTCCTCGGACGGGCCCTCTTCGGGCTCGTCCGAGGAGTGTTCGTCTGCGCGCTCCCAGGGGCGCTGGTCCTTGATGTCGCCCAGCTCGTCGCGCTCGGCCATCACGCCACCGCCACCGCGCCGCGGCCCTTCAGCTCCTCGCCGAAGCGTGCGCGCTTGACGAACTGGCCGATCCCGGGCGACGCGACGAGCTCGTCGTTCTCGACAAGGACGTTGCCGCGCAGGATCACGAGCTCCGGCGTACCTGTCACCTCCGTGCCTTCGAAGAGGTTGTAGTCCGACTTCGAGCGATGCGTCGACGCGGAGATCGTGTACTTCCGCTCGGGGTCGAAGACGACGATGTCCGCGTCTGACCCGACGGCGATCGTGCCCTTGCGCGGATAGAGCCCAAACAGCTTCGCCGGGTTCGTCGCGAGCAGCTCGACCATGCGGTTGAGCGTGATCCGGCCGCCGCGCACCCCGAACTCGTGGATCATCTGCAGGCGGTTCTCGAGCCCGGGCCCGCCGTTCGGGATCTTCGAGAAGTCGTCCCGGCCCATCGTCTTCTGACCGTCCCAGAGGAACGCGCAGTGGTCGGTCGAGATCACCGACAGCGTGTCCGTGCGCACGGCCCGCCACAACTGATCCTGGTTCTCCTTCGGCCGCGGCGGCGGCGTGTACACGAACTTCGCGCCCTCGAAGTTCGGCCGCTCGAGGAACGTGTAGTCGACGAAGAAGTACTGCGTGCACGTCTCGCCGTGGACGTTCCAGCCCTTGTCGCGCGCAAGCTGGATCGGCTCGATCGCCTCCTTGCAGGAAACGTGGACGACGTACAGCGCCGAACCGGCGACGCGCGAGAGCTGGATCGCGCGGTTCGTCGCCTCGCCTTCGGTCTCCGGCGGCCGCGTGAGCGCGTGGTACTTCGGCTCGGTGTGGCCCGCCGCGAGCGCCTGCTTGACGAGCACGTCGATCGCGTCGCCGTTCTCGGCGTGCACCATCACGAGCGCGCCAGTCTCGGCGGCGACCTGCATCGTGCGGAAGAGCGTCTCGTCGTCGACCATCAGCGCGCCTTTGTACGCCATGAAGAGCTTGTACGACGTGATCCCCTCCTCGGGGAGCGATGCGAGCTCCTCGAGCGTCCCGCCCTGCTTCAGGTCAGTGACCGCCATGTGGTAGCCCATGTCGATCACCTGCTTGCCGTTCGCCTTCGCCTTCCACTCCTCGACCGCGGCGGCGAACGTCGCTCCCGGCGGCTGGATGATGAAATCGACGTGGCACGTCGTGCCGCCGAACGCGGCGGACGTCTGACCCGACTCGACGTCGTCGATCGTGACCGTGCCGCCGAACGGCATGTCGAGATGCGTGTGCGGGTCGACGAGCCCCGGCAGCACGTACTTCCCCGCCGCGTCGACGACGCGGTCGGCCTGCACGTCGAGCGACTCACCGATCAGGGAGATCCGCTCGTCCTCGACGTACAGGTCTCCCACGTAGTCGTCGGCAGCCGTGATGATGCGGCCGCCTTTGATCAGGATGGACATGCGGATCTCCCTTCTGGGCCTCTAGCTCCTACTTCCCGCCCTCGGTCACCTGGACCGTGGCCTTCTTCCAGTCGTTGCCGTTCACGTCGACGCCATCGTTCTTCAGCTCGTCGACCGCCGCCTGCGCGAGATCGGTGCGGTAGGCGTCCTTCGTCGCCGGCTTCTTCACGACCTTGAACTGCTTCGCGATGTCGGCCGTGCGCTGGAACGCCGTCGCGTCCATGACGCCGATGCCCTGTGAGGTCGGCCAGATCAGCGCGTTGATCTCGTTCAGCTGCCACTTCTGGTGGCCTTCGCCGAGCGTCGGCCCGTTGTCGAGCACGATCTGCAGACACTCGTCCTGGTTGTCGCGGCAGAAGGTCCAGCCTTTGAAGCTCGCCTTGAGGAAGCGCTTCGCGATGTCCTGGTTCTTCGTGTCCGAGATCCAGCTGCCCTGCGTGAAGACGCCGTCCTCGAGCATCGCGGTGCCCGCATCCTCCATCGAGATCACGTTCAGGTCGTTCAGCGCGTAGAGGTTCCCGGTCTTCGGGTTCTTCGTCTCGAGGACCTGCGCGAGCTCGTTGTACGTCATCGCGGCCGCGGCGTCGACGTCGCGGCTGAGGAACAGGTTCATGTCGAAGGGCTGGTTCACGATCGTGACGCCTTTCTTCAGGTCGATGTTGTTCTTGGTCAGCGCGGCGTACAGCTCGTTTTCGTTTCCGCAGCACCAGACGCCGACCTTCTTGCCCTTCATCTGCGCGACGTTCGTGATCCCGCTGTCCTTGTGCGTGATCTCGAGCATGCCGCTCTTGCCGAACACCTGCGCGATGTTCACGAGGTCGCCGCCCTTGTCGCGCGTCGCGAGCAGGGAGGGCAGCCAGTCGATGCCGAACTCCGCCTGGCCGCTCGCGACGACCTGCTCGGGCGTGATGTCGGGGCCGCCCGGCTTGATCGTCACGTCCAGGCCTTCGTCGTCGTAGTAGCCCTTCTCCTTCGCGGCGTAGTAGCCGGCGAACTGGGCCTGCGTGACCCATTTGAGCTGCAGCGTGACCTTGTCCTTGGCTTTCGCCGCGGACGTCGTGCCGCCCGCTTCCTCGTCGTTTCCGCATGCGGCGACGCCCATGGCTGCGGCCGCGACGAACGCGACGAGCCAGAACCAGGTACGACCCTTCATCCTGCTCCTCTCTCTCGGTTGAATCTCATTCCCCCCGCGCGGACGGATGCCAGTCCATGGTCAGGCGCTCGACGAGCGCGACCGCAGCGTAGAACGCGATGCCGAGCGCGCTCGCGACGGCGATCGCCGCCCAGGCGAGCTCGAAGTTGAAGAGGGCCGCGGAGTTCCGGATCTGGAACCCCAGCGCCTCCTGCGAGCTGAGGAAGTATTCGCCCACGATGGCCCCGATCATCGCGAGGACCGTGGCCACCTTCAAGCCTGTGAACAGATAGGGCAGCGAGTTCGGCAAACGCACGCGGCGGAAGATCTCGACTTCGCCGGCCGCGTACGAGCGCATCAGCTCGATCGACGCGGGCCGCACCGAGGTCAGGCCTCGGAGCGTGTTCACGAGCACCGGGAAGAAGACGAGGATCGCGCAGATCGCCATCTTCGAGCTCTTGTTCAGGGGGCCGAACCACTGGTTGGTGATCGGCGCGAAAGCGATGATCGGCACCGCGTTCGCCGCGATCGCGAACGGCATCACCGAGCGGCCGAACGTGCGAAAGCGCGCGAGCAGGATCGCTGTCAGCACCGCGAGGGTGCAGCCGATCGCGAAGCCGCCGAGGGCTTCCGAGAACGTGTACAGCCCTGCGTGCCAGAGTAGATCGCGCTCGTCGCGGAGCGTCGTCACGATCGCGGAAGGAGCGGGAAGCAGGAAACGCTGCACGTCGAGCGCGCGGACGAGCCCTTCCCAGAGCGCGATCCCGAGCACGAACACCGCCGCCGGAGGCAGCCAGTCGCGCGCCTGCCTCACAGGCCCTCCTCCGCGACGTAGAGCGGCTCCTCGGATTCCTCGATCGCTTCCTCGAGTCCACCGGAGCGGAGCAGCCGGCGCACGCGCGTGATGAGCTCGGCGAAGCGCGCGTCCTCGCGGGTCTCGGGCGTGCGCGGCTGCGGAAGGTCGATCTCGACGACCCCGGCGATACGGCCGGGCCGCGGCGACATGACGACGACCCGCGTCGAGAGGAAGACGGACTCTGCGATCGAGTGCGTGACGAAGACGACCGTCGAGCTCGTCTCCTGCCAGATCTGCAGGACCTCGGTGTTCATTCGTTCGCGCGTCATCTCGTCGAGCGCGCCGAACGGCTCGTCCATCAGGAGGAGCGCCGGCGAGAACGAGAGCGCGCGTGCGATCGAGACGCGCTGCTGCATGCCGCCGGAGAGCTGCCAGGGATGGTAGCCCTCGAAGCCGGTGAGCTCGACGAGCTCCATCATCTCCCGAACGCGCTCGTTGCGGCGGCGCCGGTCCCAGCCCGCCATCTCGAGCGGCAGCGCGATGTTCTTCGCGACGGTGCGCCAGTCGTAGAGCACCGCATCCTGGAAGACGATCCCGTAGTCGCGGTCGATGCGCGCCTGGTGCGCCGGCTTGCCGTTCACGAGCGCCTGCCCCGAGGTCGGCTGGATCAGGTCGCCGATGATGCGGAGCAGCGTCGACTTGCCGCAGCCCGAGGGGCCGATCAGCGACACGAACTCGCCGGGCAGGACCTGCAGGTCGATCGCGTCGAGGGCCAGCACGTCCCCGCGCTCGAAGCGCTTCGACACGCCGCGGATCTCGACGGCGCTCACGCGACGTGCTCCGGCGCGCGACGGACGACGAGCTTCTCCGTGAGCGCGACAATGCAGAAGAACGCGATCCCAAGCGCTGCGGCCACGATGTTCACGGCCCAGAGGCTCGGCGGCGAGCTGACGTAGTACTGGTTGAAGTTCAGGATCGCGCCCGCCAGCCCGTCCTGGATCGACGACGGCAGCTCGCCGATGATCGCGCCGACGACCGCGGCCGGAGCGGAGATCTTCAGCGCGGAAAACAGGAACGGGAACGACGCAGGCACCCGTAGCTTCCAGAGGATCTTCCAACGAGTGGCGGCGTAGGAGCGCATCAGCTCGACTGCGCGCGGGTCCGCCGACTGGAGTCCGCGCAGCGTGTTGATCGTGACCGGGAAGAACGTCAGATAGGCGGCGATGACCGCGACGGCGCCCCAGCCGGCGAGCGACGGCGGCAGCTTCGGGTTCACCCAGACGACGACCATCGGCGCGATCGCGAGGATCGGGATCGTCTGGGAGGCCACGATGTACGGGACGAAGCCCCGCTGCAGAAGGCGCGACTGCGAGAGAACGAGCGCGATCGCGAAGCCCACAGCCGCTCCGAGCAGGAACCCGACGGCCGCCTCCCTCGCCGTGAAGAGCGCGTTGTCCCAGAGCACGCTGATCAGCAGCGGCCCGTTGCGGCGCGCCGGCTCGAAGAGCTGCCCGAACATCTCGTGGATGTGCGGCATCGTCCGGTCGTTGACCTCGAACGGCCTGGTGATCCCGAGCCGCTCGCCGAGCCAGCGGTAGGCCTCCCAGAACGCCCAGAGCGCGGCGACGACGACGATCGTCACGCCGGCCGTGCGGACGGCTTCCGTGCGCGGTGCTGCAGCCTGCGCTGCCACGGCCGCCATAGGTAGTGCTTACCACACTGCGACCCGCGCGGTTTACGATCGCGCGCGTGCCTCTCGAGCCGAGCCGTGCCGTCGACGACCTGCGGGAGCTCCGCAAGCTGACAGGGGACGAGAACGGGGCCCAGCGGGTGGCCTGGACGGACACGTGGGAGCGGGCGCGCGAGTGGCTACGCGGGAAGCTCGAGGGCACGGGGGCCGTGGAGGAGATCGACGAGGCCGGAAACCAGTGGTTCACGCTCCGGGGCGGCTCCGACCGCGCCCTGCTGATCGGCGGGCACATCGACTCGGTCCCGAACGGGGGCTGGCTCGACGGCGCCCTGAACGTCATGGCCGGTGTCGAGGTGCTGCGGCGCGTGGCGGAGGAGGGGGAACCGGCGCTGACCGTGCGGCTTGTCAACTGGGCCGACGAGGAAGGCGCCCGTTTCGGCCGGTCGCTCTTCGGCTCGAGCGCGGCGGCCGGCTCGATGGCCGACCAGGACGAGCTGCGGGAGCGCAGGGACGCGAGCGGCATCGCGCTGCCGGACGCGCTGCGCGAGCACGGCGTCGACCTCGACCGCGCGACCGAAGCGAGGAAGCAGCTGGAGAGCGCCGCCGCGTATCTCGAGCTGCACATCGAGCAGGGTCCGGTGCTCGAGTCCCTCGATCTCCCGCTCGGCGTCGTCCTCGGCACGTACGGCGTCGAGCGCCACCAGATCACGTGGCGCGGCCAGGCGGCGCACGCGGGCTCGACGCCGATGGACAAGCGGCGCGATGCGCTCGCCGGCGCCGCGAAGCTCGCGCTCGAGATCCGCGACATCGCGAGGCAGGTCGGCGACGGCGCTGTGTGCACGTCCGGCGGCGTCGTGACGAAGCCGGGGATCGTCACGTCGGTCGTCGAGACAGCAGAGCAGCTGCTCGACCAGCGCCACCTGAACGCGGACCAGCTCGCCGAGCTGCTGCGGCTCGCGAAGGAGGCGTCAGAGCGCTTCGCGCAGGAGGAGAACATCGAGGTCGAGTGGGAGCGGATTTGGAACATCGAGCCGATCCTCTTCGACGACGACCTGATCGAACTGGCCGACGAGTCGATCCGCGAGGTGACGGATACCTCGCACCGACTGCCGAGCGGCCCGCTGCACGACGCCGCGGAAGTCGCGCGCGCCGGTGTGCCGACCGTGATGCTCTTCGTCCAGAGCCTGCGGGGCCTCTCGCACACGAAGCTCGAGGACACGAAGCCGGAGCACCTCGAGCTGAGTGTGCAGGCGCTCGACCGCCTGACGACGAAGACACTCGAGCGCCTCGCTGCGAGTTAGTGGCTCAGAGCCACAAAGTCAGAAGACACGTACCAGAGCGACTCCCGCGGCCACGAGCACGACGCCGGCGATGCGCCCGGGCGTAACCGGGTTCACCTCGAACCCGACCCAGCCGAAATGGTCGACGAGGAGCGACGCGACGGTCTGGCCCGCGAGGATCACCGCGACGAGCGTCGCCGCGCCGAGCTTCGGGGCGGAAACGACGCTGCCGAGCACGTAGAAGGCGCCCAGCAGCCCGCCGGCCCACACCCACCACGGCGCGCCCGCGATCCGGTCGGTGCTCGGCCAGTCGCGGTCGGCTGCGAGCATCACCGCGAACAGCGCGACCGTCCCCACCGCAAAGGAGACGAGGGTCGCACGGAGCGGGCTGTCCAGCCAGTGCGCGAGCTGCGCGTTGATCCCGAACTGGATCGGCAGCATGGCGCCCGCGACAAAGCCGAACAACAGATACGCCCAAATTGCCACCGCACCCGATTCGAGAGAAGATGCTGCTTTCCCTGCCAGACTTCGACCCCGGAGGTCCCATGCTCACGTTCGGCGTCACCGTTCTCCCCGACCCGCCCTACACGCGGCTGATCGAGTTGAACCAGCTCGCCGAGAAGCACGGCTTCGAGTACGGCTGGACCTACGACTCCCACATTCTCTGGCAGGAGTCGTACGCCACGCTGCCGCTTGTCGGCGACAAGACGGACCGGATGAAGCTCGGCCACTTCGTGACGAACCCGGGGATCCGCGACCCGACGATCACGGCCAGCTGGTACGCGACGATGCAGGACCTCACGAACGGCCGCATGGTGATGGGGATCGGGCGCGGCGACTCGTCGCGCCGCGTCGTCGGGCTGAAGCCCGTCAAGGTCGCGGAGTTCGAGGCACGCTGCGCGATGATCAAGGACCTGATGAACGGCCGTCTCGTCGAGTGGAACGGCAAGGAGCTCCAGCTGAAGTGGGTGCGCGACGAGCTGCCGGAGATCGAGATGTGGGTCGCGGGCTACGGGCCGAAGGCACTCGCGGTCGCAGGCCGTGTCGGCGACGGCGTCATCATCCAGCTCGCCGACCCGCAGATCATCCAGTGGATCATGGACACCGCGCGGCGCTCGGCCGAGGAAGCCGGCCGCGACCCGTCCGCGTTGAAGTGCATCGTCGGCGCGCCGAGCATGATCACCGAGGACATCGCGAAGGCGCGCGACCAAGTGCGCTGGTTCCCGGCGATGGTCTCGAATCACGTCAAGGATCTGATCGAGCGCTACGGCTTCGAGTCGGAGATCCCGGCCGCGCTGACCGAGTACGTGAAGGCGCGCAAGTTCTACGACTACAAGGACCACAGCCGCGTCGGCGCCGCGCACGGGGAATTCGTCACCGACGATATCTGCGACCGCTTCTGCGTGCTCGGCACATCGGAGCAGGCGGTCGCGAAGTTGAAGGAGCTCGAGTCGGTCGGCGTCGACCAGTTCAACGTCTATCTGATGACCGAAGGCCAAGAGCAGACGCTCGAGACCTACGGCGACGAGATCATTCCCGAGTTCGTACGCGTCGCCGCGTAGCCGGACGGGGGTGTCGCCAGGCTGTTGCACAGCGGAGTCGCGGCTTACGCCGCGACTCCGCTGAGGCTCGGGTAGCGGCCGGTCAGCACCAGCACGTAGGCGGAGGTTTGCGCCTGGAAGCGCAGGCAGTACGCGCTGACGTCACGCAGGCCCCGGTGCATGCGGCCGGTCGCGAGCGCATAGAACCAGCCGAGCACGCCGATGATCTGCAGTACGCCTTGAAGCGCGTTCAGGATCAGGAGCGCCGGTAGCGCAAGCAGGAGCCGGAACGCGACGCCCCATCGTCCTTGCTCGGCCGGAGGGTCGATCTCGACGTCGACCGGGTAGGGCGACCTGCCTCCGAACGACGGGAAGGGATCCGCGACGATCCCGAGGTACGCGGAAACCTGCGTCAGGTACCTGACGTAGCTCGCGAGGAAGCGGTGCAGCCGCTCAGGCGAGCGACCGCGGACGAGCGTCGCGGCCCAGTTGGCGATTGCGGCCAGGTACGCCGCGATCCCCCACAGCACCAGGAAGACGATGTTGGGGAGCGCGAGCACGAGCCGGAACGCGACGGTCAGGCGCGAGCGGCGCAGGTCGTCGGTGACGACGAGACGGACGGGATGCGGCTCAACGGCCGCGATGGCAGAGCTGTGCGAAGACATCGAAGCTCCTTCTAGGCGTCGGCGCTCTGCGTCCGCCAGGCGCCGGCCGCGAGCGGCACGAGCGTCCAGACGACGAGCACGACGAGGGCAGCGGTGACAGACAGGGACAAGGGCCTTCCGGCGTCGCCGGGCTCGAGCTGCTGGAGGGCTGCGTTCGGGAGCATTCCGTCGAGCTTGCCGGTGGCGAGGAGGATCGGCGCGGCCGCGAGCTGCCAACCGAGCAGGAGCCCGATCGCCATGGCACGCGACCCGAGTGCCGAGGCGACGCCGACGCCGAGCAGATAGGCGCTCACAGCGCCCACCGCGACCCAGGCGCCGGACCGCACGAGCAACTCCGCTCCCGGGGCCGCGTCGGAACCGGCGAGAGCGATCGACGCGACAGACGCGATCGAGAACGCAAGCGCGACCAGCGGCAGCAGGAGCGCGAGCCCGCCGGGAATCCGTGCGGCGAAGAGCTGGAGCCGCGAGCGCCCTGTAACGACCAGTTCGCGGAAGACGCCCGCACCCGCGTCGCCCGCACCTGCGGTTGCACCGACGATGACCGCCGCGACGAGGCCGATCTTCATCAGCGCTTCGAGCGCGCCGGCGAGATCGTCCGTGCCGCCGGCAGGCCCGTGGTCCGCCGGGTTCGTCGCGTGCAGGTACGAGAGCACCGTGTAGCCGATGAGGATGGGCGCGATGGTCAAGAGCGCCGCCGCGGCGACGAGGCCGCGGCGCTTTCGCAGTTTGAGGAACTCTGCGCGTACGAGGTTCATGCTGCTTCCTCCAATCGAGAAGTGATTTCCAGGAACCGCTCCTCGAGCGAGGCGCGGGACGGTTCGAGTCGGCTGACGGCGAGGCCTGCCTCGACGAGCCGGCGGTTGATGTCGGACGCCGCGTGCTCCGCGGCGGAGGGAACGAGCGTCACTCGGAGTCCCTCTGGTGTCTCCGCTGTCGCTTCGATCGCGGAGTGGCCGGCGAGAACGGAGCCGGCACGCGCCGCGTCGTCGACGACGAGCAGGATCGTCCGCTCGCCGCCGTGCCCGATCGCGTCGATCGGCCCCTGCCAGACGACGCGGCCGCGATCGACGATCGCGACGGCGTCGCAGATCTTCTCGACCTCGTCGAGCAGATGCGACGAGAGCACAACGGTCCGGCCCTCGCCGACGAGGCGGCGCACGAGGCCGCGGAACTCGAGGATTCCGGCGGGGTCGAGTCCGTTCGTCGGCTCATCGAGGATCAGCAGCTCCGGATCGCCGAGCAGCGCCCGCGCGACGCCGAGCCGCTGCCTCATGCCGAGCGAGTACTTCGCCACCCGCTCGTTTGCCCGGGCGGCCAGGCCGACGCGGTCGAGCGCGCCTTCGATCCGGGCGTACGCCTCGCGGCCGCGCGCGGCGGCGATGATCTCGAGGTTCTCGCGCCCGGTGAGGAAGGGATGGAAGCGGGGCTCCTCGACGATCGCCCCGACGCGCGCGAGCGCCTCGGTCCGCTCGTCGGGGACCGGCCGGCCGAGCAGCCGCATCGTGCCGGAGCTCGCGCCGGTGAGCCCGAGCAGCATGCGGATCAGCGTCGTCTTGCCGGCGCCGTTCGGGCCGAGATAGCCGAACGCGGAACCGCGCGGGATGCGCAGGTCGACGTGGTCGACGGCGACTCGGTCGCCGAAGCGCTTCGTCAGACCGTGCGTCTCCACGATGTACTCGTTCATTGGATTCCTTTCGCGGTGTTCAGAGGTCACCGTCGAGGCTAGGGAGGCACGAGAGCGACGCCATCGGCCGCGCGACGGAACCGGTCTCCTCCTTGAGGACGATCTAGGCGGCCGAGCCGGGCCTGACGAGCCCGGCCTCGTACGCGAGCACGACCGCCTGCACCCGGTCGCGGAGGTTGAGCTTGCGCAGGACGCTCGAGACATGGGTCTTGACCGTTGTCTCGCTGACGAAGAGGCGCGCAGCGAGCTCTGCGTTGGAGAGGCCGCCCGCGACGAGCTTCAGCACCTCAAGCTCGCGCTCGGTCAGCGAGGCGAGTTCCGGCGGCGGCCCGTGATCGCGTGGAAGCGTCTCCGCGAAGCGGTCGAGCAACCGGCGCGTCACCGACGGCGCTAGCAGCGCGTCGCCGGCGGCGACCACGCGGATCGCGTCGACCAGCTCGGCCGGGCGCACGTCCTTGAGCAGGAAGCCGCTCGCCCCTGCGCGGATCGCGGCGAAGACGTACTCGTCGAGGTCGAACGTCGTGAGGATCAGGATCCGCGCAGGCGTGGCCTGCGCTACGAGCCGCCGAGTCGCTTCGACGCCGTCGAGGTTCGGCATCCGCACGTCCATCAGGATCACGTGCGGACCGAGCCGGTTTGCGAGATCGATAGCCTCGCGGCCGTCACCGGCCTCGCCCACGACCTCGATGTCCGGCTGTGCCTCGAGGATCATCTGGAAGCCGCTGCGGACGAGCGCCTGGTCGTCGCAGAGCAGGACGCGAATCGTCACGTGTCCTCCGCGAGCGGGAAGCGCGCCGAGACCTGGAAGCCGCCTTCGGGCCGCGAACCCGTGCGCAGCTCGCCGCGAAAGAGGCCCACGCGCTCCTGCATCCCGAGGAGCCCGCGGCCGTCCTGGGCTCCCGCGCGCGGCGGTCCGGCGCCGTCGTCGAGCACCTCGACCACGAGCTCGCGCTCGCCGTAGCGAACGACGACGGACGCGTGCTGCGCGAACGCGTGCTTGAGCGTGTTCGTCAGCGCTTCCTGGACGACGCGATACGCGGAGAGATCGACACCCGCGGGCACCGCGCGTCGCTCGCCCTCGACTGTGATCTCGACGGCGAGGCCGGCGGAGCGCACCTGCTCGACGAGCGTCTCGAGGTGTTCGAGCCCCGGCTGCGGTGCAAGCGAGGCCGAGCCGTCCTCCTGCGCGCGCGCGACGCCGAGCAGCCGGCGGAGCTCGGCGAGCGCCTCGCGACCCGTGGCCTCGATCGACGCGAGCGCCTCGCGGGCGCGACCGGGGTTCGTGTCGAACACTTCTCGGCCCCCTGCGGCCTGCACCACCATGACGCTGACGTTGTGCGCGATCACGTCGTGCAGCTCGCGTGCGATCCGCGCCTGCTCTTCGGCTGCCGCGCGCCGCTCGTCCTCCTCGCGCTCGCGTTCAAGGCGCTCCGCCTTCTCCTTGAGCTCGCGCAGATACGCGCGTCGCGTGCGCAGGTTGTCGCCGAGAAGCCACGCCGCGACGAAGCTGACAAGCGCCGGTACGGCGGCGCCCACGTCGAGGTTGCCGCCCGCGAATGCGTGCGCCGGAGCGAACAGCAGGAGCGCGACGGCGCCCGCCACGGCCGCCGTCCGGCGAGGACAATGCGCGGCGACCGTGTAGGTCGCAACCAGGACACCGGGAGAGAACGCTCGAACGTCCGCGAGCAAGAGGGCGAGGAGCGCGCCGACGGTGATCGCGAAGACGAGGAGCGGCCGGTAGCGCCGGACCGCGAGTGGGAGAGTGGTAAGCGACGCGAGGGGCGCGACGAGCCACCACGGCGCCTCGATCTCCTTGTCCGCGACCAGGCCGGCCACCGTCGGGACCGTGAGGACGAGCGCGAGCGCCGTGTCGGCGACGTAAGGCGCGAACCGAGGTCGGCGCAACATACGGACAAGGTAGAGCGCGCGGCCGGGCGCGGCCTCCTCCTCGGGAACGAAATCGCGTTGAGGCTGGTGGTCGCCTCGGCCGCTACCGGGCGCCGTTGCGGGCGACTGGTGCTCGCGTTACCAAATGCAGCAGGCCTAGACGCGGGCCGGTCGGTTCCCGCGAGGCGTCTTCGCTGAGCGACTGTGACTCGGCGAGCGCGCGGAGCTTCTTCAGGCTCTGGTTCTCGATCTGCCGGATCCGCTCGCGCGTGACGTTGAACGTGCGGCCGACCTCGTCGAGCGTGCGCGGCGGCTTCCCATCCAGCCCGTAGCGCAGCTCCAGCACCGCCCGCTCACGCGGCGAGAGCATCGAGAGCACCTTCTTCAACGCCTCCTTGCGCATCGCCGTCTCCGCCTCCTCGTCCGGCGCCGGAGCCGACTCATCGGTCAAGAAATGACCAAACTCCGACTCCTCCTCATCCCCGACCGGCTTCTCCAAGGAGACCGGCGTCTGCGCACTCCGCCGGATCTGCTCCACCTCATCCGCAAGCAAATCCAGCTCACGCCCGATCTCATACGACGACGGCTCCCGCCCCAACTCCGCCCCCAGCTTCCGCTCCGAACGCGCGATCTTGTTCAACTTCTCAACCACATGCACCGGCATCCGAATCGTCCGCGCCTTATCCGCAAGCGCCCGCGCCACCGCCTGCCGAATCCACCACGTCGCATACGTCGAGAACTTGAACCCCTTCCGATAATCGAACTTCTCCGCCGCGCGCACCAACCCAATCGTCCCCTCCTGGATCAAATCCAAGAACGGCAACCCCTGATTGCGATAACGCTTCGCGATCGAAACCACCAAACGCAAATTCGCCTCCACCATCTCCTGCTTCGCACGATGATCACCACGCTCGATCCGCTTCGCCAACTCCACCTCCTGCGCCGCCGTCAGCAAATCGACCTTGCCGATCTCCCTCAAGAAGAGCTCGAGCGAGTCGGTACCTGTGGCCATGGACATCGAGGACACGTCTTCTCCCTTCCCAGAACGGCCCGGACAAGCCGGCCTTCGCGCAAAGAGGAGAGGAGGTGTGGGCGCTAGCTCTGCGCCACGAGACGTCGACTTCTCGCTGCTGAGGGAGAGTACACGTTTCGGAGCGGGTTCGTACCTTCTCGATTCGCACGAGCGCCTAGTGCATAGTCACCCAGACGGCTCCCTCGCCTACGGCGATCTCTTCCGGGTAGGCGAGCCGGGGATATCGGCCCATGGGGATCGTCGTCACGATTGTGCTCGTCTCGGGATCGACTCGCGAGACCGTGCCGTTCGAGTTCACGACCCACACTGCGTTCTCGCCGACGGCCACGTCGATCGGGCGGAACTGCCGCATGGTCGGCGCGGTTTGGGCGCGTTCGCCCAGGCGGACGAGCGAAGTCAGTCGGCCCGATGCCGGGTCGAACTGGAACAGCGATCCGTCCGGCTTGATGACCCAGAATCCACCCTCGCCGAACGCCAGTCCGTTCGATACCACCCTCGAGATTCGTATCGGCCGCGTGACGGAGTTCGTACGGGGGTCGATACGCGAGACCGCTCCGAGCTCCAGACGTTCGACACCGACGCCGCGGAAGGTCCTGCCTAGCCCGGCACTGCTCAGCGACCAGACGGCGCCGTCGCCGAGCGCAATCCCGCCACCAGAGCCAGCTCGGATCTGCCGGACGACCGCCAACGCCTTGAGGCTAACTCGTGATACGACGTCGCGACCGTGCGCGATCCACATAGCCCCTCCTCCGACTGCGATGTCCTCGGGACCAGGAAGCCCTTCCTTGCCGAGTGCGAAGGTGGTTCGGCTCACGTCGATCCTGTCCGTCACCACGTTGAAGGTCGGATCGATCCGGAGCACGACCTTCGAGTCATAGCTCGCTGCCCACACGGCACCATCGCCGACCGCGATCCGCGAGGGCATGACGCCGAGCCCGATCGTCCGAGCCACCTCGAGCGTCTCGGGGTCAATCCGGACGAGCGTCTGCTGCTGAGCGTTGCCGACCCAGACAGCTCCCATGCCGACGGCGAGACCGGCCGGCTTTCCGCCGACGCCGACCTGAGCCACGGAGGCATTCGTGCTTGGATCGATCAGGACGACGGAATCCGAATTGATTGTCGCAAGCGGCGGCCTCGGTGAAGTTCGAGCGGACCGGGTCAGCACGAAGGCGCTGCCCACGAGCCCGACGACCAAGGCGGCCGCGATCACCGCAAGCGAGCGCCGGCGCCGCCAGAAATGCAAGTTGTGGTGTGCGCGCGCTCGACGTGCGTCCGCGGGCTCCTCCCCCGTGCTGTCTTCGGTCCGGGCGACGGCTCCCGGCGGTTCGAGAGCTGGGTCGTGGGTCAGGATCTCCCGCTCGAGTCGCTGCAAGCCGACGCTCGGCTCGATCCCGAGCTCCTCGACCAGCGTCTCCCTGACGTCCCGGTAAACGCGCAACGCGTCCGCTTGACGACCCGAGCGGTAGAGCGCAAGCATCAGCTGTGAAACCAGCCGCTCGTGGAACGGGTGCTGGGTGACGAGCTCTTCGAGCGTGCAGCTTCTTCGTTTTGAAAGAACCAGACGCTCCCAGCTGCCGGCGGGGTTAGCCATGAGGCGAAGATGCACACCGCAGCGGCGTGTTGCCCCCTCTGTTGCCCCCGGCCCGCCATTGTTCACGAGCGGCGCACGGGATCGCGGCGGATGCAGGGAGTCTGGAGAGTGCCCCAGCCGCACATAATCCGAACCACGCGACTCGCGTCCCTGGCTCCCAGATTCGGCTAAGTGAACCGGGTCGTAAGCGCTTTTCCGAGCGAGCCTAGGGTTCAGTTCGAAGCGCGCCGGCGAACCGCCTGTGTACGTACGGGGCGTGCTTCGGCGCGACGTGGAGCGAGTTTGGCGGCCGAGGCCTCGGCGCGGTCAAGGATCTTTAGGTTGGCTTCTGTGTGCAGGACGGCTGCTTCGATCAGAAGTGAGATCAGGGGATCGTCGCGGTGTTGTGATCTGAGCTGCGTCAAGGTCGACAACTCCGCGAGATATGCCTCTCGCTGAGTGTGGAGCACACGTTTGAGTTCGTTGCGTCCGAGGCGGGAGGCGGCGGCGAGCTTGAGGAAGAAGTCGTCTCGGTAGCCACCGGAGCGGACGAAGGGTGTTTTGAGCCAATCCTGCAGCTCGTCCCGTCCGGATCGGGTGATTCGGTAGACGACTTTGTCGGGTCGCCGTTGCTGCTCGACTTCGCGCTTGGTTACGAGGCCGTCGCGGACAAGCCGCTCGAGCACCTGGTAGAGGTGGCCGATGTTGAGGTCGCCCCACTGAGGTCCGACGAGCTGTTGGAACTGCGCGCGGAGCTCGTAGCCATAGGAGTCGCCGTCGTCGAGCAGCGCCAGCACCGCGTGGTGGATCGGCACCCTTTGCCTCCTAACGCTCTAGGTTGTTGCAATATATATTCATCGCCGTGACCTCTTCTCAGATTGCGCGACGCGGTGCAGTGGGGGCCGGTGTGGAGATCCGCGGGCTCGCCAAACGCTACGCCACTGGGGAGACGACGGTGAGCGCGTTGGATGGGGTCGATCTGACGGCCGAGCCGGGCGCGCTCGTTGCGATCATGGGTCCCTCTGGGTCGGGCAAGTCCACCCTTCTGCACCTTGTCGGAGCGATGGACTCCGCGGATACGGGCGAGATCGTCGTCGGCGACCGGCAGGTGACGTCGCTCTCACGCGGCGAGCAGGTGGCGTATCGACGCCGGATCGGCTTCGTCTTTCAGCGCTTCCACCTCCTGCCGGCATTGACCGCGCTCGACAACGTCTTGGCGCCCGTCCTTCCCTACAAGACCGACTTCGACAAGGACGGACGCGGTCGCGAGCTCCTGACGGCGGTGGGCCTCGGTGGACGCGAAGAGGCGCTCCCGTCGGAGCTTTCGGGCGGCGAACAACAGCGCGTCGCGATCGCGCGGGCGCTCGTGAACGACCCGATGCTGGTGCTGGCGGACGAGCCGACCGGCAACCTCGACTCCCAGACGAGCTCGGAGATCGTCGACCTCCTGCTCGGCCTGCGCGAGCGGCGTGGCATGACGGTGTTCATCGGCACCCACGACGCCCTGGTCGCCAGTCGCTGCGACCGGATCGTCCGGCTCTTGGACGGTCGGATCGTCGATGAGGTGGAGGTGCCTGCTGGCCTCGAGCCGGAGGTTGTGCTTGAGCGGATCACACGCGTCGAACCGACTTGACAACTCTAGTCAGCGGGCGTACATTTTGCGGCCGATTAGATAGAGACAAGCTATCGCTGCGGCAGGAGGGGGGCCTGCGGGTCGCGTGGAACTGTCGCTGCTTGGGATCCGGCTCTTCCTCGGGCTTGTCTTTCTGACATCCAGCCTTCCGAAGCTTGCTGCGCCCGCCGACTTCCGGCGCGCGTTGAGGAACTATCAACTGTTGCCTCTGCGTCTAGTTCGGCCGGTCGCGACATGGCTGCCACGAGCTGAACTTGCGCTCGCTCTAGCCCTCTTGGTCGGCATTGCGACACCGCTCACGGCTACGTTGGCTGCGGCGGCCCTTTTGGTGTTCAGCGGGGCCGTTGCGACCAATCTCGCTCGCGGGCGCAAGATCGAGTGCGGCTGCTTCAGCGGTTCTTCTCCGCGCGAGATCACATGGCGCCTCGTACTACAGGACGTCATCCTTGCCGGATCCGCGGTCGGCGTTGCGACGGGGGCACCACCAATGTGGGCGGGGAGCGACAGCTTCGCAGTCTTGCTCGCCGCCGCCTTCGCCCTCGTAGTCGTTCAGCTAGCGACCGAGTGGATGCGGCTGCGGCGTGCCGTCTCAGCGAGTCTGTGGGATCAGGCACCCGTATGACTGCTCCTTGGATCCTCGTGCTGTGTCTCCTTTCGACGTGTGTCCTGCTCATAGCATTGGTCGTGCTTGGTGCGTTGCGCCGCATTAGCGCCGTCCTTGAGCACTGGCCAAGAGGCAATGGAGACGATTTCGATATGAAGGGGGTAAAGGTGGAAGCCGACGAACAGAGGACATCGCGTCGAAGCTTCCTGCGGCGGCTTGGCATCACGCTCGCGGCAGGAGTCGGTGTGGCTGCGTTTCCGGGGACGGCACGTGGCGGCAGCGACGGCCTCTTCGAGTGTTGCGCATCCGAGGCTCACTGCCCTGAACTCAACTGCCAAGCCCAGGGCCTGGTGAAGTGGTGGTGTGACTGCGGTGGGTCTAGCTTGAGAAAGCGCACCGACAAACCAGGAGCGGACTGCGGTTAGGTTCGCATGGAGCCACGTTCGTTTCGCGCGGTGGCGAGCGGCAGCGCTCGCCGCCGCTGTTCTGGTGGCCGCGGTCACCTTCGTCCTCCTAACGTCCACCTCGAAGTCGAGCTCGCTCGACATCCGCGGCACGGTTAAGACGAACTTCCGGCCAGCGTACGACATTCTGGTACGGCCGAAAGGTTCGAAAACGCCGCTTGAGCGCGACACGGGTCTCGTTCGCCCGAACTATCTCAGCGGGATCTTCGGTGGAATCAGTCTGCGCCAGTGGCGTGACGTGAAACGCATTCGAGGCGTCGACGTGGCCGCGCCGATTGCGAACGTCGGTTACGTCCTGCCTGCATCGAACGTAATCATCGGACTCGATGACATCCTCGACAGAGATCCATTCCAGCTCTACCGAGGTTGTCCCGTAGCTCGTAGAACTTGACGGCGGTCCCTCCGGCCTCGTCCGCTCTTGTTGGGAGCGTTCGAGGCGATCCGTCCAAGATCGAGGGAGGAACCGCCGTGAAGGAGACAACCGTATCGCTCGCCCCGGCCGGGCTCGCGTCGGAGGCCGTGCTGCCGCTGGGTGTGCAGGAGGCGCTGGGGGAGTTGGTCGGCGCTGCGAAGGAGGGGCTGCTGGCGCTCAGCGTCGGGGTCGGGCTCGGCGTGCTGGTCGAGTTGATGGAAGAGGAGGTCGACGAGGTGGTTGGGCCGAAGGGCAAGCACGACGCGGAGCGCAGCGCGGTGCGGCACGGGCACGAGGCCGGGGAGGTCACGCTCGGCGGTCGGCGGCTGGCGGTCGAGCGGCCGCGCGTCAGGAGCGCCAACGGTCGCAGCGAGCTGCCGCTGCAGACCTACGCGCACTTCGCCGATCGCGACCCGCTGGCGCGGGTCGTGCTCGAGCGGATGCTCGCCGGCGTCTCGACTCGTCGCTACCGGAGCACCGCCGAGCCGGTCGGGTCGGAGGTCGAGCAGGCGGCGCGGTCGACGTCGCGCTCGGCGGTCTCGCGCACGTTCGTCGAGCGGACGCGCCGGTCGCTGGGCGAGCTGATGAGCCGGCGCCTCGAGGACGTGCGCCTGGCGGTGATGATGCTCGACGGGCTCGAGCTGCAGGGACGCACCAACGTTGTCGCGCTCGGAATCACGACCGAGGGCGTCAAGATCCCGCTCGGGCTCTGGGAAGGCTCGACCGAGAACGCGACCGTCGCGACCGCGCTGCTCTCCGATCTGGTCGAGCGCGGCCTCGACCCCGAGCAGGGGATCCTGTTCGTGATCGACGGCGCCAAGGCGCTCAGGAAGGCGATCCGCAACGTCTTCAGCGAGGCGCCGGTGCAGCGCTGTGTGCGGCACAAAGAGCGCAACGTGACCGACCATCTGCCCGAGCGCGACCGGCCCGCGGTCAAGCAGCGACTGCGGCGAGCGTGGGCGCTCGACGATCACGCCCGCGCGCTCGAGCAGCTGCGACTGCTCGCCGGCGAGCTCGACCGCAGGCACCCCGGCGCGGCCGGCTCGCTGCGCGAAGGAATGGACGAGACGCTCACGCTCACCCGACTCGGCGTCACCGGCTCGCTCAAGCGCACGCTCGAGAGCACCAACCCGTGCGAGTCGATGATCGAGATCGTGCGGCGCACTCAGCGCAACGTCAAGCGCTGGTCCTCGGGCGAGATGGCGCTGCGCTGGACCGCCGCCGGCATGCTCGAAGCCGAACGACAGTTTCGGAAGATCATCGGCTACCGCGACCTCGCCACCCTCGTCATCGCGATCGAACGCAACCACGACCATCACCGTCACACCGACACCGCGCACACCACGACCAAGGGGGCCGCTATCGTCGCAGCGATGTAACCGTCACACCGGGACCGCCGTCACGAAATTCCACGACGCGCGGGACATCCTCGCTCTACCGGGTGGATTCCAGCAACGTCGCAGACCGTGGGACGTCGCGCTTTGCCGCTTACACGGAGTTCGTCTATTTCACTCGGCGGGATCGTATGAGTTTCGATATCCAACATGGTTATCGCGAGACGTATCGCGGCCGCGAGCTCGACACGTTGCGCCCGTTCTTCGACACACGCCCCGCAGACGCGGGCCCGTTCAAGCCGTTGCCATGGCTGAGCATCTTTTCAGCGCGCTCACCGGGTGAAGGAACAGACAACGGGATCGGCACGAGCTGCTACCCGCGCGGTCACGTGACGGCTTGCTCCGCGATTTCTTTCCCGATGCTCGTTGCTGCAATTGACCCTGCCGAAGAGTCGCGTCTACTCCACCTCGACCGCACGATCGTAAGCGGGTGCTACCTCCGCGAGGGAGAGGGAGCGCGCGTCGAACGTACTGGTCGTCACATCCCTGTTATCGCTAGCAATCGCACATACAGCGGAGAGTCGTTCGTGGCCGTGGTGAGGCGTCTCCGTATCCCAGACGGGGCAGTCGTTCCACAACTGCTGGGCTCGCCGCGTGCCTATTCATTCGTGAGCCGACTCTGGGGCCCGCCTGCGAAACGCCTCACTCTCTCCCTCGAGCCGACCTACAACAGACTCCTCACCAAAGGCACGAACGCCGAGGATCCCAGGCAGAGAGGCGTGCTGTTCAGTCCGCTCTACTGGACACCGTCGAATGTCCGTTACGAGTACCGCGCCAAAGACGCCGTGCGCCCGATACCCGTCAAGAATTCAATCTCGGTCTGGGCGACGCCGGTGAGCGGGACGGGCTACTGGCCAGCGCCCGGCTCCAACCGAGATGTTCAGTTCCGCCGCCTGATTCCGCATGCCGGAGACAACTACGAGGTGAACGGCGTCTACAACACGCCGACCGTGAGGGTTATTGGCAGGTACGACCCGACCAAGCTCCCCGGCTTCTCGTCGCTCTCCCGCGTGCCGCTGGAGACCTATTACCCGCCGCTGCTCGAGCCGGCGGACGCGCGGAGCTTGCGTGCATTGGGTGGCAAGCCGTTGCTGCCGACGCAGAACTTGGGTGGCTACATTCAGCAGCCGCCGCTCCTGCTCACGACGCTGGGGACGAGGGCGTTCTACAACCCGACCTACTGGTCGAACGTGCGCGGGAAGGGAAGAGCACCGATCAGCGTGATCCGGGTGCGCGTGAGGGGCGTGACGGGTCCTGACGCGCTGAGTTTGGAGCGGATCAAGGTGGTGGCGCAGAAGATTCACGACGAAACGGGCCTGGACGTCGACATCACCGCTGGGTCGTCCCCGCACCCGTTGCTGGTGGAGTTGCCGGGAGGGAAGTTCGGCCGGCCGGAGTTGCTGTTGCGCGAGGGCTGGAGCAAGAAGGGTGTGTCGGTCAGCTTTTTGCGGGCGCTCGATCGCAAGGATCTGCTGCTGTTCGTCTTGATCCTGGTGATCTGCGGTTTCTTTCTTTCTAACGGTGCGTTGGCAGCGGTTCGCGCTCGGCGGGCGGAGATTGGAACCTTGCGGACGTTGGGCTGGCCGGGGCGCGCGATCTTCCGTGTCGTGTTGGCGGAGCTGCTGGGCGTTGGGGTCGTAGCTGGTGTGATCGGGGCTGCGCTGGCGCTGGTCCTCGTCTTGGCCTTCGACCTGCACATCGATCTTTGGCGTGTCGTGCTGGTGATCCCGCTGGCGGTCGGGCTCGCGTCGGTGGCTGGGTTCGTGCCGGCGTTGCTGGCGGGGCGTGGACATCCACTGGATGCGTTGCGTCCTCCGGTGGCCGGGCGGGGCAGGCTTGGTCGTGTTGGAAGTGTGCTTGCGCTCGCCATCGCGAACCTACGACGCTTGCCCGCGCGGACTCTGCTCGGCGCCGCAGGTTTGTTCATCGGTGTCGCGGCCTTGACCGTACTGGTGGCGATCGAGCGCTCCTTTGGCGGAACGCTCGTGGGCACGTTGCTCGGGAACGCGATCTCGGTGCAGGTGCGGGGCTCGGATTTCCTGGCCGTCGGACTGACGATTCTGCTCGCCGCAGTGTCCGTCGCGGATGTTCTCTATTTGAATCTGCGTGAGCGCTCCGCGGAACTTGCGACGCTGCGCGCGGTCGGCTGGTCGGATGCGCAGCTGCGGACGACGGTCGTGCTCGAAGCGCTTGGGCTCGGTCTCGTCGGAAGCGTCCCCGGTGCCGGCCTCGGACTTCTGCTTGGCGCAATCTTGCTTGGCGTCGGTGTGCTGCCCCTGCTGATCGCCGGGATCATCGCTGGCACTGGTGGGCTTGCGGTCGCGGTCATCGCGGCGCTGGTGCCGTTGAGCCAAGTCGGCCGGCTAACGCCGCATGCGGTCCTCGCGACCGAGTGAGAGAGGCGAAGGGTCCTTTCCCGTTGATAGATTGCGGCAATGCAACTTGCACTCGACTGCATTACACATAGGCAAGTGGCCCGGTCCAGCACGAAATAGCCATGGCACAGGCGAAGGGGATTCTTCCGCGGAGCGATGATCGCGAGGTCTTGTACAAGAACCCGCGCACGTCGGGCTACTTCATCGCGGTGAGGCTCGATCCGGCTATTGATCGTGCACGGGTGGAGGCGTGGCTCGCGCAGGTGAGCGGGTTGGTTGACCAGCTGGTTGCGCGGTTGCCGCCGCGTGAGGGCGAGGAGAAGGGTGAGAAGATCGCTGCGGTCGCGGTTGGCTTGGCGCCGAGCTTCTTCGTTCTCGACGGCGCGCCGCGATTTGCGCAGCTCGAGGTGCCGGTCTGGTTCCAGCCGGGCGTGCCGTTGCCGAATGCCGTACCGCCGCTTTCGGACGTTCCGCTGATCGATGCGGATGTCTTCTTCTACGTGGCATCGACGTTCGAGGCTCGGGTGAACGGGTTCGTGAACAAGCTGGCGGCATCTCGCTGTTCACGCCGAAGGCGCCGTGAGCTTTCCGGTCTGCGAATCCCTCTGCGCTCGGGGCGCGCCGTTAGGCGCGTCCCCGAGCTGAGTATTGGGCGCGTGCTAGTCGAGGGGTCGGAAGGCGTGCGTCAGGTCGAAGGCCGCGAGCTTGCGGCCGAGGACAACGCCGGCGACGCCGGAGAAGTGGTAGTGCAGCCCCGCCCAGAGTCGGGCGTCGATGATCTCGTGGCGGAGGTCGTTGGGCATGTCGAAGTGCCGCACGGCATTCAGGTTCCCGGCCGGCCCGGTGGCGTCGAAGCCGTGGATATCGATGCCGATCTCGTTCGTGCCGAGGAAGGTGCTGAACACCTCGGCCATCGCCGAGGTGATCACGCCGTGTGCGGCGGGGTATTCCGGGTGGTTGGGCGTGGTCAGGAGCGGCCGCCAGCCGGTTTGCTCGACCGTCGCCGGGTTTCCGTCGTCGTAGCCCGGTACGGGGCCGAAGCCGTCGGCGGTCACGGCGGTGGGATCGATCGCGGTGACCGGTCGCCAGAGCAAGTGGTGGTACTTGGCATACAGGGCGGACATCAGCGCATCGGCGCCGACGAGGTTGACCATCGCCGCCAGCCGTGCTGTCTCGAGCAGCCCGAGCTCCCGCGCGCCGGCGAGATCGCGCCCCACCCGGTTGTACTGGCGGATCACGTTCGCCGACCAGAACCTCGCGATCGCGGTCTGCTCGTCGCTGCGCACGCTGCTGGTCGCGGCGCCGTAGGCCTTGATCTGGTTGAACGCCTCGACCCACTCGCCGCTCTGAAGCGAAGGCGGCGGGTCGGGCAGGAACTGGTCGACGCTCTGCAGGACGAATCGGCGCACGTTCCCCACCCACGGCGTTTGCGGCGCGGCGAACGGCGGCGTCAACCGCCACACGCCCGGGCCGGCGGGCAGGGTCGGGAAGGGCGTGCTCACACCGATTGGCGTCATGCGCCCATCGGGGCTGGGACCGGTGGTGCGGTTGTAGATCACCTCGTTGGCAGCCGCCATGCCGACACCAGTGCCGGCGCCGCCGTCGGCAGTGCACCCGTCCAGGTTCGAGGGCGAGAGCGCCTCGCCGTAGTCGGTGTCGAGGTTCGCCACGAGAACCGGGAACGACGAGAAGTAGTAGCGAAGCGTGCGGTAGGCAGCCTCGACCACTGCGCAATCGACCGAGGCTCCCGCAGGCGTGGTGATCGTCGAGTCCATGGACTCGTACCCGCCCGCGATCGCCACCACCGCGTTGTAGACGGCGGTCGATGCATAGGCCATGTAGATGAAGCCCTCCCCCTGGAACGCGCCGGAGCCCACGACCGTGTCCTCCGCGATCTTGTTCCACTGTGCAACCGTGTTCCCCGGCGGCAGCGCAGCCGCCGCAGTACGGGTCATGCCTGCCGACGCAGCGACGGCCAACGCCACAACCGCGATCGCCACGACCCGGAGAACCCGAGCAAGAACACCCATGCTGATCACCTCCCTGGCGAGCATGAGCGCCGCCGCCGGTTGGTGTGAATGCGCCGTTTGTCGTTCTTGCTTCATGGCTCTTCATCTCCCTTGGTGGTAGAACCGGTGCCGACGCGGCCGCCGCGGCTGTCGTGCGCGATGAGCGCCGCCAGAGCCGCCAGCAGACTGACGGCGCGCGGGCGATGCGCGTTCATACCTTCTCCTTTCCGGACGGGACTGCTTCGACGACGCGGAACGGGTCGAGCCCGGCGTGCGCCGCAGCCAGCGCAGCGTCCCGACCCGAGGCTGCCTCGAAGATGAAGAAGCAGATCTCGTCCTCGGGAATGTGGATGGAGCCGTCGAAGCCGACGCGAGTGCCGGAGCGCGTCAGCTCCTCAGCTGCCGAGCGCGCCCGTGCCTCACGCGCGCGCCGCTCTCCTGCCTGCCCGGACGCGATGAACGTCTCGACGAGGTAGTTCGGCATTCCGTCGACGCTACGCCGGTGCCGGCGCGGTGGAAACGGCAGAACGTCTGAACTTTGCTCCCGCCGCTGCGGTTCTTCAGCGCAGGCGGCGGGCGAGCTCGGTCCGCGAGCGCACTCCTAGTTTGGCGTAGATGTGGGAGAGGTGGCTCGCGACCGTGCGTTCGCCGAGGAAGAGGGCGGCCGCGACCTCGCGATTCGTCCGCCCCTCGGCGACGAGGGCGGCGACGCGCCGCTCGCTCTCCGTGAGCTCGCCGCGTGAGGGCGCCCGCCCGCCGATCCGCGCCAGCTCTGCGCGCGTCTTCTCGGCCCAGAGCGGCGCGCCGAGCCGCTCGAAGATCCCCAGCGCCTGCTCGAGCGTCGCACGCGCCGCGGCGCGCCGCTTCGCCCGCCGCTGGGTCGCGCCGAGCGCGAGCAGCGTCCGGGCGTGCTCGAACGGGTGCACGCTCCGCTCATGCGCAGCGAGCGCGTCGTCGAACGCGGCGAACGCGCCCTCCAGATCACCGCGCACGGCAAGCAATCGCGCCCGGCACCTAGCGGTGATCGCGATCGCCCACATCCGGTCGAGTGTCCGCGCCCGCTGTTCCCATGGAACGAGCCGCCGCTCGGCCTCGTCGAGCTCGCCGACCGCGATCAATGCCTCGAGCGTGTCCGCTAGCTCGAGGCGGTGTCCGGGCTCGAAGTAGCCGAGCTCGTCGTAGATCTCCCACGCTGGCCGCAGATGCTCGAGTGCGGCTGCGGGATCGTCGCGCGACAGTTCGATGAAGCCGAGCACCGCGAGGTGCATCCCCTGCCCGCGGCGGTTTCCCTGCTCCGCGGCTCGGGCGAGCGCGCGCTCGGCGCGGGCGCGGGCGTCCACGACCTGCCCGCGGTGCGCCGCGATCACGGCGGGCGCCAAGTCCCATACAGGCTCTCCCTCGGCTCCCAGCTGCGCGGCCAGCGCAAGCAGATCCCGCGCCTGGCCGGCGGCACGGTCCCAGTTGCCCGCCCGCCACTCGAGCACGCTCAACCCCCAGAGCGGTTCTACCTCCCTCACTTCATCTCCCCGTGCGCGCAGCGCCTCGCGGTACTCGTGAAGGTGGCGACGGCCACGCTCGAAGTCCTCCCCCGACCAGACGAGCTGGTGAGCGACCGTCCACGTAGCCGCATCGGTCAGCCGCCCTTCGAGTGAGCGCTCGAGCGCAAGCGCCTCCTCCATCTCGGTGTACGGCACTCCCCGACCCGCGACGAAGTGCATCAGCCCGAACATCGCCAGCGCCTCGCACCTGAGCAGGGGATCGCCGGCGCGCTCGGCGGCCAGGACCGCCAGCTCCGCATGCTTCAGCGCGCGCTCACTCTCACGTCCATGGAACCGCAAGATCTCGGCAAGGCTCTGGTGGACGCTCGCCTCGACCGCGTCGTCGCCTTCGGCCTCGACCAGAGCCGTTTCGCAGAGCGCAAGCGCCTCATCCCACCCCTTCGAAATCCTTGTCGGCAAGGCGAGGCGCACGAGCACGGCCGCCCGCGCGGGGCCCGGGGGAGCAGCGTCTCGGGCCTGCTCGAGCAAGGCGACCGCGCCGCGGCTGTCCCCCACCGCATCGAGCCGGTCCGCAGCGAAGATGACGCGGCGACGCCTGTCCCCCGTGTCCGACTCCGGAGTGAGCTGCACCGCCTGCTCGGCCAGCTCGGCAGCGGCTGCGGGCGCACCTCGAACGTGCGCCGAACGCGCGGCCTCGTCGAGCGCGGCCGCCGCCTCGCGGCTCGGCCCCGCCGCAGCCACCGCGAGATGCCGTGCCCGCTCCTCGGCCCCGGGCACGAGCTCGGCGAGGCGCGCGTGGAGCGACCGCCGCTCAGACTGCGTCAAGCGCGACGACGCCGCCGAGCCGAGCAACGGATGGCTGAACCTCAGCCGGTCGGCCTCCAGCACCAGAACGCCGGCCTCCACCGCCTCCACTACTCCGCGTTCGGCTCGCGCGCCGGCCGCCGCCTCGACGAGAGCCGAGGTGGGCTCGGCAAGCGCCGCGACGACCCGGACAACCTCGCTCGCCGAATCGCCGAGGCCGGCGAGACGCTCGTCGACGAGCTCGTCCAGGCTCGACGAAAGCGGCAGCTCCTCGCCCGCAAGCAGGCTACCGCCGCGGCGCTGAAGTGCGCGAGCGAGCTCGAGGGCGAAGAACGGGTTACCACCGGAGACCTCCCAGACCCGCAGAAGCACCGGCCTCGCAAACGCGACATCGAGGCGCCCCCGGAGGAGCTCGTGGAGCGCCCCGACGCTGAGCGGAGGCAGGTCGAGCTCGAGCAGCCGCTCCGCTGGCACGTCGCGGCGCAACCACGCGGGGAACTCGCCGCGCGCGGTCAGAACGGCGGCGACGGGCTCGCTCTCGAAACGCGGCAGCGCATATCGCAGCAGCGCCAGCGAGGGTGCGTCCAGCCACTGGACGTCATCCACAGCGAGCAGAAGCGGGTTCCTTTCCCCAAGCCGTCGCAACGCGTTCAGGAACGCGAAGGCGACGAGGCGCTCCTCGACGGGAGCACCGGAGTCCGAAAGGGCAAGCGCCACCTCCAGCGCCCGCCGCTGCGGCGGCGGCAGCTCGGGCAGCACCTCCGCGACGAGCCCGCCAAGGAGGTCGGCCAGCCCGGAGAACGAGAAGCGAACCTCCGCCTCGAATGGGCGACAGGAGAGAACCAAGTAGCCGCGCGTCGCCGCCTCCTCGATGGCGGCCAGCCAGACTGCCGTCTTGCCGATCCCGGCCTCGCCGACGACCGCGGCAGCCGCGGGGAGCGCATCGGGCGCATCGAGGAGACGAACGAGCGAGTCGAGCTCCTCGTCCCTGCCGACGAGGCGATGAGAGCGGACAGCCACGACCGGGTTCTACAGCCGATTCTATGACTCGGCGCTTTGAGGCCATAACCACCGGGGGTCAGGCTCCGGCTCCGCACCCACTCGACGTTGCGCGCTTCGACCCGGTCGAGCAGCGGCGGATATACGCGGCGCTGGTTCGGGGTCACAGTCGCCTGATTGCCGAGCGACCGTCAACTGGCGCAATCACTGGCGCGCACGCCGTTCGGGGCGAACCGAACTCTCGGTTCTCCAGGCGCTTCTCCGAGACGACACGCAGCTTCCTAAACCGCGTGCGCTGGTTCGATTCCGGCCGGGGGCGCTGAGACCGGAGGTCTCGACCGTGACGCTCGAGCGCGGCTACCAGCGCGAGGACGGGACTGAGCCGTTTGGCTACCAAGACGGTGTTCGAAATGCCCGGCCATCGCGACGTCGCCCGGGCGTCGTCTTCGTCCATCGGAAGTGGAACGAGTTCGATGAGCCGGTCTGGGCCGACGGCGGCAGTTATATGGCGTATCTGAAGATCTTGCAGCGGCCCGATCAGTTTGCGGCCCTTGCCGATGACAACGTCCGCGACGCGACCATCGGGAGGACTAAAGAGGGTATACGGCTCGACCTCGTCGGGCCCGGCGTCGACCCGGCCGACGAGCCGCCGGATGCGCCTGCGGGGCTTCCGCCGACCTCGCACGTGCGCAAGGCGGGACCGCGCGGCGGACACGACGCGACGCAGATATTCCGCCGCGGCCTGCCATTCATCGAGACGACAAGCGATGGGCAGCTCCGCGTCGGCCTCAATTTCTGTTCCTTTCAGGCCTCGCTCGCACAGTTCGACGTCGTGTTCAACGACTGGTTGATGAGCCGGCAGTTCCCGCCACAGCCCGATGGAAGCGAACCGGGTGTCGATGCCCTTCTCGATCCAACGCGGCAGCTGACGGCGATCGAGAAGGCCGGCTTCTTCTTCGTGCCGCCCTACGACGAGCAGGGCCTCGCCGCCGCCGTCTTCTCAGAGCGGCACGAGCGCGCGCGAACGACGGGACGTCTCGTCGTCCACAAGCGGGTCACGGATCCGAACGATCCGTCGCGGCGGTTCGAGCGAGGGGGCTTTTCGTTCCAGGTGTGTTGGACGCGCAGGGGGAGCCGGTTCCAAACTCGCAGTTCACCACCAACTCGACAGGACGCGGGATCTGCCCGGTCGAGCTGACGATCGGGCAGGGCTACACGCTCCAGGAACTCAGCTCGCCGGTTCAGAACGTTCAGCTCCAGAACGTGCCGTTCACGATGGAGCGACAAAACCAACAGCTCCAGGTGGTGAACCAAGTAACGCAGCCGAACACGCCTTACGGAGGCAGCTGAGCGCGTCAGAGGGGGTCGCGTCCCGCTCGAATAGGAGCTGGGTACCGGTGCTGCCGGTGACAGTTGCGTGACAGTCCTGTGACCGTGTAGGCGCGGGTTGTGACTTCTGGGCCCGCATTCGCGCATTGGTCCTTGTGGAGCGTGCGGAATATGAAGTCCAGTATCGGCGGAGCCGGCGTGTCGGTTGTCTCAGCGGGCCGGCCGCCGGTGCGTGTCCGCGTGTCTTAATGGGGACTGAACGCAGCTTTGTCCTCACGACCAGGCGAGGTCGGATCGCGCGGCAGCAACAGCTGATGTCTCTCGCCGCCGCTGCGCGGAACCTGGCCGACGAGTTCTGGCGGCTGTGACAGTTCCGTGACCGTTCTGTGACAGCTCGCCGTCTGCTGTGACTTTCCGGATGGTTCTTGCGCATTGGTCTTGTGGGAGGGCTGCGTGTATGTGCCGAGTGGCGTGTGCCTATGGCGGCGCTGGGGGGACCTTTGTTTGGTAGATGGGAGAGGGGAGCGGAGAGCAAGGAGATCTCGTCATCGGTCGAGGCGCGGGCGGCCAGCGGCCGGCGCGTGTTTGGTTCGGCTCGCGGCCGCTGCACGGATCTGACCCCGATCGGCGGCCGCGGGGACCTTTGTAGATGGATGCTCGTTGTCCATGATCGTCTCCGCGGATCGGCCGCGGTGCCTATGTGGTCGCGGGAAGGACCTTTCTTTGTGTGGGGGTTCGAGATCAGACGAGGTCGGCTGTTCGGTAGCTGGCGCTGAATGCGCATTGGAGTAAGGGAGGTGGTTTGTGAGCGTCTTGACGAGCGCCATGGTCGTGCGAGGCGGCTGGGGGCGAGGGGACCGGCCGATCCGGGGCGTTGTGGCTGGACGGCGGTCGGCGTTTGCGGTGGCGCTTACGGCGGCGTTTTGGTGGGCGTTTTCGGCGGCGCGGAGCAGCCGCCTGGGTTGCCCGGGTCGCGGCCTGTGAGCGGCGGTTGCGGCGAGTGTTGGATCCCGACAAAGGAGGGCCTCGCCTTTGTCTGATTCGAATCGGAGCCGCGCGTTGCGCTCTCGCGCGGTGCGCGTGAGCGCCGAGCGCGTCTTCGAGCTGGTGCGTCATTTGACTGAGCGCGACCGCGAGATCGCGCTCGCGCTGTACGAGCATCAGCTGCTGACCACGGATCAGCTGACGCTTTTGTTCTTCAGCTCCAGCCGTAGGGCGCAGGATCGGCTGCGCTTCCTCTTCGACGAGCGCGTCGTCGACCGCTTCTATCCGCCGCGACCGCACGGGCTCGGGAAGCCGCAGGCGCACTGGCTCTTGGACGAGGGCGGTGCGATCCTGGTCGCCGCCTCGCTGAAGCTGGAGCGCAAGCAGCTGGGTTGGCAGCGGCGCGACGACTGGGGCTCGTATCCGCAGCTGGTGCACCGGCTGGAGGTGAACCGCTTCGTCACCGACCTGATCGCGGCGACACTCGAGGATGGGCTGCTGGGGGTGAGCGAGTGGTGGGGCAGCCGCAGCTGCAGCGGGCGGCTGAGCGGTCAGGAGCGCTACTCGCGGCCGGTTCCCGATACGGGCTTCTTCCTCGAGACGGCGCGCGGGCCGATCGAGTGCTACCTGGAGTGGGACCGCGGCACCGAGACGCTCGAACGTCTCGGCAACAAGGTGGCCCTGTACCGGCATGCCGAGGTGCACTCGCCGCCCGAACGCGCACCCGTGAACGTGCTGTTCGTCGTGCCAACCCAGCGGCGGCTGCGCGCGCTCGCCGATGCGCTCGCCGCCGACGATGAGCGTCGCTCCAAGATCCGTGGCTACCGGTTCGAATCGAAGTGGCCGCCCGCCGCCGTGCTGGACTCCGAGCTCGCCGCCGGTGGGCCGCTCGCGTCGGTGTGGCAGTCGCTCGCCGGCTCAACCGATCGTGGGCGCCTCTGCGATCTGCCGGCGCGAACGGAGCTGGCGCCGATCGAGTTGGCGCGCTGTCTGGGTCGCCGCTCGGCGCCGCGTCGGCGGCGTCCGAGAAGCCAGTCGAGCCCGAGCCCGAAGCAGTCGGTCTCGCGCTTGCGCCGCCAACCGCGATCGAGCGGATGCGCGAACAGCTGCTGGCCGAGGCGCGCCGCGATCTTGACGCAGCCTCCGGGCGCGATCGAGGCCCTCGGTGAGCGACCTCGGCCACGGGGGCGCCTCACGGCCGCCGGCCCGGTCGGGATCGGCCCCTGACTCGCGAGCGACCCGACCTGGCCGCGACGTGGGCACACAGGGGCGGACGCTGGCGCTCGTGGGCAAGCGGCAGCCGCGGCTGCGCTTACTGCCGCCCGAACTCGCGCCCTTGAGCCAGGAGCGGGAGCGGGCGGCGCTTGGCGCGCTGCGCGCGCTCTACCGCGATTTCCTCGAGACGGGCGGACTTGACTCCTTGCCCGATCGACGGTCTCATGCAGCGCCCGCGAGGCAGGAAAGGGAAGCCGCATGAGGATCGCCACCTACAGCCGCATCTCAACCGACGAGGAGCATCAGCCCTACTCGCTCGAGGCGCAGGCACAGCGCCTGGCCGCCTACATCCAAAGCCAGGAGGGCTGGCGGCTGGTGCGCCGCTTCACAGACCAGACGAGCGGCGCCACCCTCGAGCGGCCTGGGTTGCAGCGGGCGCTGCGCGAGGCGGAGGCGAAGCGGTTCGACCTCCTGCTCGTCTACCGCGTCGACCGGCTCAGCCGCTCGGTGCGCGGCCTCGCGCAACTGCTGGAGCAACTCGACCAGGCCGGCGTGCTCTTTCGCAGCGCCAGCGAGCCGTTCGACACCTCCAGCTCGGCCGGGCGGATGATGGTGCAGATGCTCGGTGTCTTCGCCGAGTTCGAACGGGCGACGATCGTCGAGCGGGTGATCGCCGGCATGGAACGCAAGGCGGCCCGCGGCGAGTGGACCGGTGGCTCGCTCCCCTTCGGCTACCGGCTCGATGCCGAGCGCCGCCACCTCGAACCCGACCCAACCGAGGCGCCGCTCGTCCGCGAGATCTTCGCGCGCTACGCCGAGCGACTCGAAGGCTCCTCCGCGCTCGCCGGCTGGCTGTCCGAGCACGGCTACCGGACAAAAAACGACAAGCCCTTCAACCCGCAGGCGGTGCTGACGATCCTCCGCAACCGCGCCTACCTGGGCGAGATCAACTACCGCCGCACCAGCTACCCGGCACCGCACCAACCGCTCGTCGACAAAGAACTCTTCGAACGCGCGCAAACGATCCTCAACGAGCGCGGCGAGAATGCCTCCCTGCGGCGCTCGAACAGATCCGACTACCTGCTCACCGGCCTGCTCAAGTGCGCCCGCTGCGGCAAGCGCTACATCGGCGCCTGCGCACACGGCAACGGCGGCCGCTACCCCTACTACGTCTGCTTCTCCCGCCAACGCTACGGCAAGCAAACCTGCGACGCCGACTCACTCCCCGCCGACGAACTCGAACACGCAGTGCTCGACCAGCTCGTCTCAATACTCGAACAAGAACCGCTCGTCCGCCAAGCGATCGAGCAAGCCTTCGCCGACCTGGACGCCGCACGGCCGAAACGCGAAGCGGAGCTGAAACGCGTCGAGACCGAGCTACGCAAACTGCACGAGACGCTCGACCGCTACTTCCACGCCTTCGAGCACAAGACAATGCCCGAACAGCTCTGCGGCAAACGGATCACCGAACTGACCGAAAAGCTCGGGCAGCTCGAAGCACGACGCGAAGAACTCTCGCTCGACGACGACCGCCCGCAGCCACTTTCCGACCACGACCTCGCCGCCCTACAGGTGCACGTGCGCCAAGTGATCAAAGCCGGCGACCCACCCCAACGAAAGGCGCTCCTACAAGCACTCGTCGACGAGATCCGGGTCGTCAGCCGCGCCGAGATCTACCCCTTCTTCTCTTTGCCCGCGGTTCGACCACCATACGGGTCAGTGCCCCCGGCCGGAATCGAACCAGCGCACGCGGTTTAGGAAACCGCTGCTCTATCCACTGAGCTACGGGGGCTCCGGGACAGGTTAGCGCCGCCCCGAACGTCGGCTGTTGGTGTCGCGAGACTGCGGGAGACTGCGGGCATTCTTTTCGGAGGACGGCATGTACAGCGAGTCCTTGTATTTCTACGAGCGCGTCCGCTGTGTCGGTCTTCAGCGTCACGCAGGCGACGCCGACCAGCCCACCAAACCAAGCTCGATAAGGCGCGGCGGCTCGTACGGGGGACAGTCAGGTGCGAAGCGTCTGGTGGCGACCGTCGACAAGCGAGGCAGTTGACGCCGGCTCGATTGGCTTAGTCATGCGATGTGCGCGTCCACGAGGTTGAGCTCGGGCTGGAGTGGGTCGGCAGCCCCAACGAGAAGGGCCGAGGTGCCGCAGCGCCTCGACCCACTTCTCTTTGTGCATCAGACTCCGCGGGAGCGCGCTCCCCGTTCGGGTAGGTGCGACTATGCCGGCGGCGCGTCAGTCACCAGGACTGACCGCGGTCGCAGCGTGAATTCGCAGGCGTCCTAGGACTACGCCACCGCAGCAGGCTGCGGTCTATCCGCACGTTTGCTGGGCACTGTTGAAAACCGTCGACCCGAGCCGGCGTTTTCCGGAGACGGTTCGGTTCGGACGCCCCGTTCAGGCGAGTCCCGACTCGAGGGCATAGAGGCGGTAGCCGTCGCCCATCTCAACGAGCCGCAACGAGTCGGCATCGGTCGCCGGCTGCGACCCATCCCGCACCGCCTCGGCGCGCCGCAGTGCTGGTGCTGGTCGATGCGCTGACTCAGATGTGGGCGCCGTTGCTGTCCATTGGAGTGAAGAGTGAGGGGAGCGCCGGGTGGCGCTCCCCTCGTTGCCGTCTCAGGCCGTGCCCTACTTGTTGAACTTGAAGTTCGCCCGCTGCGTCGTGCCATCGCTGAACTTCACGGAGAGCTGGCGGCACGTCCCCGACCATTTGCCGTCGGTCTTCCAGTTGTAGACGTACTGGTTCGCAGCCGCGTCGTACTTCAAGCTGCTGACCTGGTCGATCGAGTACTCCTCGACCGTGTCCGTAGTCGTGGCCTCGCACGCGATCGCACCTGAGGAAGGCGAGCCCGCGGTGAAGATTGCGAGTCCCTGATTCCCATTCAGGCTGAACTTCATGGGGATCGTGCTGCCCGCCTTCGCGATATTCATGATGGAGTTGCCGCTCGCATCCTTGTTGTCGATCGGGCGGTAGAACCCCGTAAACACGTACGTGATCGCGAAGCTGCGGTCGAGATACACCGCGTCGTAGTTGCCGTTCCCGGCCTGCGACGCCCGGACGGTGCATGTTCCGACGGTGACGATGTGGACCGTGTCTCCGGAGACCGTGCAGACGGTGGAGGTCTGGCTAGCGAACGTCACCGGCAGGCCTGACGATGCCGTCGCGTTGATGGTGAAGTCCGGATCTCCCAGCTTCTTGGCAGCGACCGCCGCGAAGCTGATCGTCTGCTCGGCCTTGTCGATCACGAGTGTGCCGTTGATCGGCGCGGCCTGGTAGTTGGCGTTTTCGAGCGAGGCGACGAGGGCGTAGCTGCCCGCATTGCTGGGGGCGGTGCCGCCACCGTCGTAGCTGACCGAGACACCGCTCAGGCCGCTCGGGTCGGTGTCGACCGTGACCAGCTTCGGGCTGCCGTCGTAGACACGAGCGAGCGTCCCGCCCGCGAACGAGAGCGTCGCCTGCGCCTTCGCGATCGAGAACGTCTGCGAGACGGGGTCGGCGGCGTTGTAGTTGCCGTTGCCGGCCTGGCTCGCGGTCACGGTGCAGCTGCCCGCACCGGTGATGTGCACCTCGCCCGCGACGATCGTGCAGTCGTCGCCGGCGCCGGTCGAGTAGCTGACCGCCAGGCCCGAGCTCGCGCTCGCGCCGGGGGCGAAGTCCGCGTCCCCGAACGTCTTGGCAGCGACCGCCGCGAAGCTGATCGTCTGCTCGGCCTTGTCGATCACGAGTGTGCCGTTGATCGGCGCGGCCTGGTAGTTGGCGTTTTCGAGCGAGGCGACGAGGGCGTAGCTGCCGGCGTTGCTGGGGGCGGTGCCGCCACCGTCGTAGCTGACCGAGACACCGCTCAGGCCGCTCCGGTCGGTGTCGACCGTGACCAGCTTCGGGCTGCCGTCGTAGACACGAGCGAGCGTCCCGCCCGCGAACGAGAGCGTCGCCTGCGCCTTCGCGACGGTAAGAGTCGCGGCAGCCGTCGTCGCGGTCTGAGTCTCGCCGCACGTGTTCGCGAAGGCGGCGCGGTACTTGTTGCCGCTGAGCGACATCGAGGGCTTCGTGAGCGCGAGCGTCGTGCTCGTCTCGCCGGGGACGTTGTTCCAGTTAGCGCCGCTGTCGATGCTCAACTGCCACTGCACCGTCGGAGCAGGGTCGCCGTCGCCAGCAGCCGTGAACGTGGCGTCCGCCCCGTACGTGATCGACTGGTCGGCTGGATTCGCCGCGACCGACGCAGCCGTACACGCGGGATTCACCGTCAGCGTGTTGGAACCGGTGCTGCCATTGAAGCTCGCGTCACCGCTGAACGTCCCAACGATCGCTCCAGCATGCGTGCCCACCGCGATCCCGGAGAGGCTGACGCCATTGAGGGCCGCCACCCCGGAGGAGTTCGTCGTCGCGCTGCCTACGCTGGTGGCGTTCAGCTTGAAAGCGATCGACCTGCCGCTGATCACCGCACTCGTGCTGGCGTTTCGGAGGGTCGCGGACAGCGTCACCGTGCCCCCGAACGTTCCCGCCGAGGCAGCGACGCTGAGCGTTGTCGCAGGAAGCGTGTTGACGGGCAGCACAGAGCTCGGGCTGGTGTTCGTGAGGTGCTTCGTGTCACCGAGGTAGCTCGCCCTGATGTTGTGGTTGCCTCCCTGCGACGGCGTGAAGGCTACGGAGCAGGTTGCGGAGTCGCCGGAGCCACTGAGCGAGCAGCTTGCCGGGGTGAAGGTTCCGCTCCTGTCGCTGCTCCAGCTACCCACAGTCCCGGTCGGCGTGCTTTTCGTGCCGTTCGCCGACGTGTCGGTCACGGTCGCGGTGCACGTCGTCGGCTGACCCGACCCCACGGAGTTTGGAAAACAGCCCACCGACACGGTCGTCGTCCGCTTGTCGACCGTGAGCAGCCTGGTGCCGCTGCTCCCAGCGTGGTCGCTGTCCGCAGCGTACGTCGCTGTGAGCGTCGGGTCGTTCACGTCGTTGCTCGGCGTATAGGTGGTCTGGCAGCTCGCGACGCCCGGCGTCGCGCTGGCTGCCAGGGTGCAGCTCGCCGCGCTGAACTGGTTCGAGCCGCCGGAATTGTTCGTGGCCCAGCTGACGCTGCCCGTCGGCATCGTCTTGACCGTCGCCGTGTCCGTGACGGTTGCCGTGCATGCGGCCGACTGGTCGACCACGAGCGTCGTCGGGGTGCAGGTGACTACCGTGGTCGTCGCAGCGGCCGTGACGTTGAACGAGTTGCTCGGCGCCCCGGTCACGCCGCTGCTCGTGGCAGAGAGCGTGTAGCCCGTACCGGGCTCGTCGATCGAGAGGCTAGAGAACGTCGCGACGCCGTTGACGGCGTTCACGGTGGCGGTTCCGTTGAGCGTGCCGCTGCCGGGATTGGCGCCGATAGCGATCGTGACGCTTGCGGTCGACAAAGCGTTCGTGTTGCCGGCGGCGTCCTGGATCGCGACCTTGACGCCCGTCGCGCCGCCGATCGTGTTGTTCGCGACCGTATTCGTCGGCTGGGCAGTGAACGCGAGCTTGTTCGGCGCGCCCGCATTGACAACCTGCGCAAGCGGGTCGCTCACCGACGAGCCGGGGGTCAATCCGGATCCGCCCCCGTTGAAGCACGCCCTGATGGAGTGGGTTCCTGTCGACAGACTGGAGGTCGTGAACGTCGCCGTTCGGGTGTTGCCGCTGCCCGTCAAGGTAGTCGTCGAGCCGAGGTTCGTCCCGCCATTGCAGTTGTTGTTTGCGTTGTCTGCGAAGTCGACAGCCTGGCCACTGAACGTACACGTGCTGCTGCACGTGATCGTGGCCGTGAAGGTGACCGACTGGCCGGCCTGCGACGGGTTGAGGCTCGATTGGAGGGTCGTGATCGTCGAGATGGCGTCGGTGAAGCTCGTTGTTGCTGTTCCCGAGCTCGCTCCAGTCGCGTTGACGCTGTAGCTGGCGACGAACCGGTCAGGGAGGTTGAACGAGTCACTGATGTTCCCGTTCTCGTCCGCCTCGACGTCGACACTGCGCTCCCAGGTCTTTCCCTGATCGTCGTTCACGTAGATGTGGACAGACTCGACTGGCGCCCAGCTGCCGCCGCTAAGCGTCACCAGCTCGCCCGGCGCGTAGTCCCCCTTGTCGCTCGCGATCCACGGCGGGCTGGCGTGGTCCGCCGGGTCGTCCGCGAGTGCCGCTCCGGCTGTTCCGAGCGCCGCGACGGCGAACAGCAAGACGACGCCGAGCAGCATGCTCCAGCGCCTCCGCGTCCGCTTCATCTGTCTCTGTGTGACCATCTCCCGAACTCCTCTCGTCGCCCCAGTCGAGGTCGCCTGTGGCGACGCGAACTTCGGCGCGTGGAGCGGCAGGCCGAAGGCCACGCCGCACATGGCCTCGGGTCTACCGCCGCGCGCCGCGACGCCTGCAGTCGCCTACCTAGCGAGCCCCTCCCCAGTTGTCGTACCTCGATCTATCGCCGTAGCTCCGTCGGCCGTGTGGGCAGTAGTGCCTCCCGGGTTTACGAAAGCACCGCGTGTCACGCCCGTCGCTGGTCAGTTGGCTGAACGCAGCTATCCCGACGGCTAGCCCGCTCATCCCCTGGGACGCTTTCTGTCCCGCCGCGCGGCGCGACGGCGCTTTCAGCGTGCGTAGAGCCGCCGCTGCAACTGCTCGATCACGTAGAGCGACGCGAGGAACATGTAGGTCATGATCGGAAGGAAGATGCCCAGCAGTGCCGCGACGTCGGCCCGATGCGACGGCTCCTCTCCGATGAGCACATCTAGCAGCTGCGGCAGGACGCCGAGGAGAGCGCCGGCCAGGATCGCGTGCACGACAGCCGCCCGCAGCGATCGCGGCCGACGCTCGCCGAGCCGCACGTGGAGCCACAAGGCCAGCACGGCTCCGCCGCTCGTCACGATCAGGACGGTGGATTCACGACCCACGATTCCAGCCAATCACACAGCCGCCGGTGCGTGCACCGGCGGCGGTTCAGTGGTGGACAAGCCGTCCGGGGGGGATCAGCGCGACGTCACCGGAGGATGCGGACCGCGGTGTTGCGATCGCACCCCAGGTCGATCAGGCGGACGGCGAGATGGAGATCGACGTCGGCCCGCATCGCGAGCTCCAGCGCGTCGCGCTCGTCGTACCCCGCGCGCAGGAGCTCGCCGAACCTCCAGCCCACCACTGCGCGTTCGGCGATCTCCCTCTCCGCAATGTCGACTGCTGCCATTCCCAAGATGTAGCCCCGTGCGAGCGCTCCCGATCCCGAAACTTGGGCGGCATCCGCCCGACCAATGGGGGGTCCAGCTATTGCGCGATCGCGAAAGCTGTGCCACGATCCGGTCCGGCGGCGGCGTTGGGGAGCGTCGCGAATGCGGTAAACGAAAGGCTGCGGCATGACGATCAGAATTCTGATCGCGGACGACCATCGACTGATTTTGCAGGCGGTCCGACGCGCGCTCTCGCTGGCCGACGACATCGAGATCGTCGGCGAGGCGCGAATTGGAAGCCAGGTGCTCCCACTCCTCGCCCGGACGAACCCGGACGTCGTGCTGCTCGACATCCGGATGCCTGAGCTGGACGGGTTGGCATGCATCGAGCGCGCCCGCAAGAAGTACACGGACGTGAAGTTCGTCGTGCTCTCGGCATTCACGGATCGACAGCACATCGACGACGCGTTCGAACGCGGCGCGTCAGCGTACGTCACGAAGAGCGTGGATCCCCATGAGCTCCCGGGCGCGGTTCGGAGGGTCGTCGCCGGAGAGAGGTTTGAACTCGGCGTCAGCCGCGTCCCCGAAGAGGATCCGGACGGGCTCACGGAGCGGGAGATCGAGATGCTGAGCGCCTTGGCGCGTGGACTGTCGAACCGCGCGATCGGCAAAGAGTTCTGGATCACCGAGCAAACGGTGAAGTTCCACCTCACGAACATCTACCGGAAGCTCGGAGTCGCGAACCGCACGGAGGCTGCGCGCTACGCGTTCAGTCGCGGGATCGTCGAAAGCTACGCCTAGCGCCGGCCGGCGCCGCTACCCCTAGCGCCGCCGAGCGCGTCGCGGGCGATCTTCATGATCCAGATCGCGGTCAGGAAGAGGTAGATCAGCGACGGAATCGCGACCAGGAAGACTCCGAGCAGCTTGTTCCACACAGCGTCGATCGCGACCGGGACGAGCATCTGCGCGACAATCGACGCGCAAAGCAGATGGAAGAGACCCCAGGCGATGCGGTCGGGGCCGAGCTTCGGGAACCGCACCTCGATCCACAACGCGATTAAGGCCGCGCCGATCCCCGACGCCGCGATGAATGCGTTCACGCTCACCATGATATGGATTGGGGAGCGGCGATACGAGAGCATCGGCACCGACGTCACGTTCTTGAAGTCCGGTCCGAAGACGCGTATGCGTATGCCCGTCCGGCGAGTTTAGGCCGGAGGAGTGGCGAGTGACGGCGGGCGACCCGGCGAGAGCCGGCGAGCCGCCCCGCCGCCCGATCTACTCGAACGCGCCGCCGAAGAGGAAGATGACGGGGCCGAGCAGCACGACGAACATTGCCGGGAAGATCAGGAGCACGAGCGGGAACAGGATCTTGACCGGCGCCTTCTGAGCGCGCTCCTCGGCGGCCGCGCGACGGCGCTTCCGCATCTCTCCAGCGAGGTTTCGCATGATCTGGCCGATCGAGACGCCGAGCGTCTCGCCCTGCAGCACCGAGCGCACGAACGAGCGCATCGACGGCGTCTCGCAGCGCTCGAGCATGTTCTTCAGCGCCTCCGTCGCCGACAAGCCCATCGACTGCTCTTGGAGCGTCAGACGGAGCTCCTCGCCGAGAGGGCCTTCTAGGCGTTCCGCGGCGCGCCGCAAAGAACCGTTGAACCCGAGACCCGCTTCGACCGTCACGACGAGGAGGTCGATCAGCTCAGGCAGGTCACGCTCGATCCGCGCAAGCCGCCGCTGCGCGCGGCTCTTGACGACCTGCAGCGGCGCCCACCAGCCGCCGAAGGCGGCGAGCGGCAGGAGCAGGATCGCGAAGACGCCGGAGGCCACCCACAGCCACGCGACGGCGAACGAGAACGCAGCGACGACGCGGTATCCAGTCAGCTTCCGTACCGACAGCGAGTACACACCTGCCGCCATCAGGCCGGCACGAAGCTTCCGCTCGCGGTCGTTGCCGACCCTCGGCGCGGCGAGCGCGCCGAGACGCCCCGCGATCGAGTCGAGCGCTCCACGCAGGAAGCCCTCCTCGTCCTGCTGCCCCGCTCCGCGTCCGGTGTACCCGTAGGAGCCGATCTGCGTCAGCGCCGCGGTCGCGCGCGATCGCGGAAAGGCGGCGGCGCGCGAGACGAGGACGACCGCCGCGAACAAGAGGAACAAACCGGCCATGAGCAACAGAAGCATCGCGTCCTCCTAGACCTTGATGTCGACGATTCGCTTGATCACCAGCGACCCTGTCACGACCATCACTGCGGCCGTGACGAGCATCACTCGCCCGAGCGTCTCCTCGAACAGAGGAGCGATGTAGTCCGGGTTCAGCAGCGAGATCACGACCACCAACCCGACGGGCAGGAGCGTCAGGACCCACCGAGACATACGTCCCTGCGCCGTCAGCCCCTTCACCAGGCGCCGGAGTTCGCTCCGATCCCTGATCGTGTCGGTGACCTTTTCCAGGACCTCGGCCGCGTTTCCGCCTGACTCGCGCTGCAGAGACGCGACGAGCGCGACCTGCTCGAGCTCGCGATTCGCCATGCGCCGTACGACGACGCCGAGTGCGTCCTCGAGCGGAACGCCGAGCTGCTCGTCGGCCACGACTCGGCGGAACTCGCTCCTCGATGGCTCCGCCGAATCCTCCACGACGACGGACAGCGCGCCCATCAAGCTGTGGCCGGCTCGGAGCGCGGACGCGCAGACCTGGAGATTGTCGGCGAGCTGCTCGGCGAAGACGTTCCGGACCCGCGTCAGCTTCGCCTTCAGGAACCCGCGGACGACAATCGGAACGCCGAGGCCGAGCACGGCGAAGATCGTGGATCCCGAAATGAACGCGAGCAACCACATCGCGACAACCGTTCCGACGATCGTGCCGACGACGATCTGCGCAGCAGGGACTCTGATTTTCGCCACGTCCAGCTCCTCCTTGAAGCGCGGCCACCAGCTCATTCGCGCGAGCGAGCGCTCTGCGCCGCGGAAGACGTGCGCCGTGATCGACGTGCGATCTGCGCCCGACGAGCCGCCGCTCGTCGCGACGCTCACGAACTCCGCCATCCGGCGGCGGAGAGTCGGATTCCGTCGCCGCACGAGAGCGGTCAGCGCGCCGACGATCAGCAACGTCGACATGAGGACCGCGAGCAGCATGGAGATCGGCGATGCCCAGAAGCGCTGCTCGAACGACTCGTGGTACGGGGGATTCGGAGTCAAGTCGAGCGCCGGCGTCCTGTAACCGGTCGTGGCGGTCCCGGCGCCGGCGACGGCTACGACGACGCGAACGCGCTCGTCGGGGCCCGCGAGCGACCTGTACCGGAGCAGGTACTGGTTCGACAGCCGAGATCCGAGCTCCTCGTAGATCGCCAGGAGCTCGCCAGACGTGTCCGCCTCCGTGTACGTCCCCCCTCCACTCGTCGCGAGCGACTCGAGCGGCCGTCCGTCGAACTGCTTCGATCGCAGACCGACGGCGAAAACGCGGACATGCGCGTCGCGCGCTGCGAGGGCTGCTTGCCAAGACTTGACCGTGCTTCCGGTGTCGGCACCGTCGGACAAGACGACGACGGCGCCCGAAGCCACCTTCGCGGCCGCGAGAACGCGAACCGCGGCGTCGACGCCGTCGAAGACGCGCGTCCCCTGAGACAGGTGCGGCTGCGCCGCAAGCGCGGCCGAGATACGGCGGGGATCGCCCGTTAGCGGGAGTCGAACTCTCACGCTCCCGTCGAACGTGACGACCGCGAGCTTCTGGTTGAAGACGCGCCGTGCCGCGAACGCGCGCGCCGCAAGCATCGCATCCTGAATCGGCTTCCCGCGCATGCTGTTGCTCGTGTCGATCGCAAGGACCACCGCGAAGTCGTTCTCGTGGGCGGCCGAGACGGACGTAACGCGAAGGTCGGTGACGCGCTCGCCGTTCTCGCGTACCGCCACATCGCTTCTCATGAGACGGGCGTCCGCGGGAAGGGTGACGACGACCGCACGCTCGGGGAACGTCGCGCCGCCCGCCTCGACGACGCCGAATCCTTCGGCCGCCGGCGCGGGAGACGCGGCGAACACAGCGACGGCCGCTGCCGCGACGGCACAAGAGAGCGTCCGAAGCGTCACCGGCGCACGGCTCCTGAAGAGAGATCGGCCGCCGTGCCGAACCCGTTCGTGTTGAACAGGTTCGCGGGCAGCTCGACTCCGCGCTTCTCAAACTTGTGGAGGAACGTCGGCCTGAGGCCCGTCCCAGCGAGCTTCCCAATCACGACGCGCTCGGGAGTGACACGCTCCACCGTGAACTCGAAGATGTCCTGGAGCGTGATCACGTCCGACTCCATCCGCTGGACCTCGGTGATCGCCGTGACCCGCCGCGATCCGTCTTCTAGCCGTTCGAGTTGCACGATCATGTCGAGCGCGGAGGCGACCTGCTGGCGAATCGCCCGGATCGGCAGGTCGTAGCCGGCCATCAACACCATCGTCTCGATTCGAGCCAACGCGTCTCGCGGCGAATTCGCGTGGACGGTGCAGAGCGAGCCGTCGTGGCCCGTGTTCATCGCCTGGAGCATGTCCAGCGCCTCGGCGCCGCGGACCTCGCCCACGACGATCCGATCTGGGCGCATGCGGAGCGAGTTCCGGACGAGCTCGCGGATCGGGATCTCGCCCTCGCCCTCGATGTTCTTCGGCCGCGCCTCGAGCCGGAGCACGTGCCGCTGGTTCAGCTGGAGCTCGGCCGCGTCCTCGATCGTCACGATGCGGTCGGCGTCCGGAATCGCGGCGGACAAGGCGTTCAGGAGCGTCGTCTTCCCGGTGCCCGTTCCACCCGAGATGAGGACGTTGAGCTCCGCCACGACGCAGCGCTGAAGGAACTCGACCGTCTCCGAGCTCATGGTTCCGAGGCGAATCATCTCCGTGAGGTCGAGCCGTTTCTTCGGGAACTTTCGAATCGTCACGAGCGGTCCACTGAGCGAGAGCGGCGGGATCACCGCGTTGACCCGGCTCCCGTCCGGCAGTCGCGCGTCGACGAGTGGCGTCGACTCGTCGATCCGACGTCCGACCTGGGCCACGATCTTGTTGATGATGCGCCGCAGGTGCGACTCGTCGTTGAACCGCACCGTCGTCTCGTACAAACGGCCCTGCCGCTCCACCCAGACGTCGAACGGGCCGTTGACCATGATCTCGGTGACGCCCTCGTCCGCAAGCAGGCGCTCGAGCGGCCCGTGTCCGAGGATGTCGTCCGAGATCTCCGCGGTGAGCCGCTCGCGATCATCGCGGGCGAGCGCAGCCTCCTGCGCCAGGTGCTCACGGATGTCTGCTGTCACGCGATCGCGGAGCGCGACCGGATCCATGCTGACGTTGAACAGCTGCGGCCCGAGGCTGCCGATCACGGCGAAGTGAACGCGGTTCTTCAGTTCCGCGAACGGATCGCGGCCTTCGAACGAAGCGACCGGACGGTTGGTCGAGAGGCGCTCGTGGAGTTCCATCAGCTGCTCCTCGCGATCAGCCGCCGGAGTCCGCCGGTCGGCTTGCCGTTCTGGGGCTCCACTGGGACGACCGACCGCGGGCTGGCCGCGCCAAGGTAGAGATCGGCGAGCGCCGAGAATGCACGTGCGGCTTCGGCGCGGGGATTTGCCTGCACGATCGGCGTGGCCTCGTTGACCGTGCGGGGGATGTCGCGGTCGCTCGGCACCTCGATGTCCGGTGAGCGGCCGACGATCGCGACGACGTCTTCGGACGTGATCCCGACGCGGCTGTCCGCACGGTTCAGGACGAATCGGATCCGCCCCGCGTCGTATCCCATCAGCTGCAACGTCTCGAGGCCGAGCTTCGTGTTCTTCAGCGAGAGCGAGTCGAGCATCGCGACCATGCACACGTCAGAAGAGCTGTCGATCGACGCGATCACCTCGGGCGTGAAGCCGGGAGGCGTGTCGACGAGAACGAAGTCGTACGACGAGCGGAGTGTCGCGTAGACCTCCCGCAGGAACTCGACCGTCACGAGCGCCGCGTGATCCGGACGCGTCGGCGCGAGCAGGACCCGCAGACCGGACGAGTGCTGGGCCATGTAGGCGTCGACCTTCTCGGCGTCGAGTGAACCGGCCGACTTCGCGAGCTCGTACACGGTCATCTCAGGCGCGAGGCCGAGAGAGAGGCCGACGTCTCCGAACTGGAGGTCGAGATCGACGAGCACGGCGCGCTTCCCCGCGCTCGCCAGCGCGACGCCGAGGTTGCACGAGGTGAGCGTCTTCCCGGTGCCACCCTTTGGGCCGAGCACGCAGATCATCGGCGAGAGCGCGACGCCGCTCGCGACCGCTGATCCGCGCTTCCGCGCGACGGCCTTCTCGAGCGAGAACCGAACCTGCTCGGGCGACTCGGGGAGCGTGAGGAAGTCGTCGGCACCGGCTTCGAAGACGCGATCGATGAAGCCGTTCGGCGAGAGCTCGCTCAGGACGACCACCGGCCGGTCCGAACGCTGCTTGACCGCACCCTCGATCAGGAACAGCGAGCGCTCCGAATAGCCGGCGGACGCCACGACGAGCACGTCGGTCGGCACCTCCTGAAGCGTCGTCCACGCCTCGTCGAGACCTTCGACCATGCCGACCACCTGCACCGTCGAGTCGACCGGCAACGCCTGCCGGACGCGATCGGCGTCGACGCCCGCGTCGAGCGCGACGAGGACCTTGAACGGCGCGGTCACGGTCGCCTCCCGGAGCCACACGGCTGGAGCGACGAGAATGCGGCGACCGGCTTGACGCCGAACAGCAGCGTATCGGCCGTGACGACACCCGGCCGCGAGGCCGGCACGTTCGCCGACGGACGGAGAACTAGCCACAACTTGCCGTTGTCGGCGGCCCACGCGATGTTGATCGACTGCTGCTCGTCGGCTCGCAGCACGACGCCGGGGCCGCCGCTCGACGCGACTCCGCCGCCGGCGGCGGGCGGCGCGCTGAGCACGAGTGCGTCCCTCATGATCGCCTTCACGACCGGCCGCTGTCCGGCGCACGTCGTGACGTTGAAGCCGGCGAACACGTCGACGTGGTCGCCCGTTTGCACGTGACCGATTAGGCCGTGCGTTCCGTCGATCGGAACCGAGATCGCGCGCTGATGTCGCGCGATCTTCGTCGCGATCGAGTCGGTAGCCGCGACGTCGAAGTCAGTCGCGGTGAGCTGCTGTCCCGGATAGATGTCCGCGGAGGCCACTCGCCCTTTGAGGACGGACGGATCCGCGATCCCACCCTCGAGGAGCTGCGCCTGCGGGACGGTCGTCGCCGTGAACAGCGCCTCCGTCCCGATGATCTCTCCGGGCGTTCCCTTTTGGATCAGCTTCTTCGCCACGAGCACCGTCATCGGGTTGTGCGCAGCGTTGACGCTGCTCCGATACTGCGCGAGGTAGAAGAGCAAGATGACGGCGGCGAGCACGGCCGCGACGCCGCCGAGGACCATCGTGCCACTCCGCGTGGTCAGAAGACGGCTCGACATGATGTATTCCATTGGAGTTCCTCTCTCCTAGCGGGTCATGACGGCGATGCATGCATCGAGCGCCAGTGGGTCGAAATTGCAAGAGGCGTTCGGGTCGCCGCCGCCGTTGTTGATCGTCGAAACGCTGTGAGTGAAATGGCCCCAGATGTTGCCCTGGGCCGAACCGGTGAACGGGTACGGCTCGTTCGGCGCACATGTCGCTCCGTCCCAGCCAGTCACGTAGAACGCGCCGAACCGCCGCACCGCGACCTGATGGCGGCCATTGATCACGAACGAGCCGTAGTCGGTCAGGATCATTGGCACGATCCTCGGATCGGTCGGATCGACGGGGAATTCCCCCCAACGGTTCGGCGAGCAGCCGAAGCGAGTATTCATCCCCTGGCGGATCTGACCCACGGCGGCACCGGGGTCAGTGTCCACGCAGTCCGGCGGTGTGACCGGCGCTGGAGGCGGGCAGCCGGGAACACGCGTGTTCCGTTGATACGCGAACTGGCATCCGTTCTCGATCCGCTCGCGCAGGTTGGTCCAGCCGCAGTCGATCGCGTAGTTGTTCGAGCTGCCGACCAGCCGCAGGACCACGGTCTCGTCGTCGCGCAAGCTGTCGGCGTCGATCGCCTGGAAGAAGTGCGTTCCGACGGCGACGCTGAGATCGTGGTCGCCGGGCCCAAGTGAGTACGGTGATCCCATCGCGGTTGACGTCGGCTCGGAAACGCTGATCGTGCGGACGCTGCCGGAAAGGTCGAGAGAGCCGCTGAATACGCGCTGGACGTCGTTGACCGTCCCTTTGCAGGGGTTGCTGCCCGTCGTGTTGCAGGCGGCACCGTTGACGGTCCCCGTGCGAACTTCCCAGCCCAGCGACACGCTGTACGCACCGCCGAACGCCGGAGGCGTGAAGCTGCCGGCGGCGGTGGACCAGACGCCGCCGCCGTAGCTCATCGGATACGTGTTCCCGCCGACCGTCGCCCTCACGATCGCGACCGACGGGTCCGGGACCCCTGGCCCGAATGCGAGCGTCGCGGCAACCCCGACCGCGCACGGGGACGGATATTGGTAGACGAACGATGGGTTGAGACAGGAACCGTTCGTCGGCCAGATGCCGGTGAGGACCTGCGACCCGGTGGAGGTACCTGCGCCGTGAATGAAAGCGAGGCCGTCGAAGCACTCGACGAAGGCAGCGCCACAGGTGGTCGTCGTTCCGCCGGCGAGGTGCACGCGGATCCCGATATTCGCTCCGGCCGCCGGAACTGTGATCCGAACCGGGCTTGGAGTCCTCCACTGGCGAAACTTGCCGGAGATTCCGGCGTCCTCCAGGGCGACGCTGCAGGGTGGCGACGCGCACAGGTTCCCCGTGCCGCTTTCGTTCACGAACGTGATTGCCGCCAGCCGCGGGTTCGGGTCCGGGACCGCTAGCGGAAGGCTGCCGTTGAGCTCCTTCAGTTCCTGGATCTCGATGCGCGCCCGCGCGTTGATCGAATCGACGTCTCGATCGCCGAAGAGGTCGCCGAAGAGCGCCGCGAAGCCCCGCATGATCAGCGGCAAGTCCGCTTCGGTCATCTTCACGTCGAGCATCCGCGCAGCGCACGGCGAGCCCTCGACGGTGTCGTCGGGCGGCGGACCTCCGACCTCGAACGTCTTCCGGTTGATGCGCTGGGTGATGCGGTCAGTCGCGTTTCCGACCTGCTGGTTGAACGCTGTCGCGTGCGCGCCGCCGTACAGCCGCGCCTGCGCCTCGATCGCGTCGTTCGCAGCAGCGAGGTTGCCCGCATCGTCCGTGAAGCAGTGGTTGAAAAGACCGGCCCCAGCAAGAGCGCCCGCGTCTGCCTGCAGCTGTAGGTGCCTACGGTGTTCGAAGAAGTTGCCGAACTCGACAACCATCATCACGAACAGCAGCATCACCGGGAGGACCACGGCGAGCAGCGCCATCACGCCGCCGCGTTCATCGGACAGCTCTGCAGAGATCCGGATCACGGCGCGCACGCCGGGTAAGACGCCGGAGGCTTGGCTTCAAGCCGCATCGTGGCCTTGCCTTCGATGTCGACGTTGTCGATCAGCCGGAGAACGCGGATGAACTTGAACGGGAAGTTCGACCACCTCACCTTGACTTCGACGGCGTCGCCGACGCCGGGAGTCCCGACCGGGGGAAGGTCGCGGGTGCAGATCCCGATGACGACGTTCGCGCGGAGCTCGTCCGACATCGCGCCGCATCTGATGTACGACCTCAGCGCATTCGCCGGGACGCCGGCGCAGCCAGGGTCAGTGCTGAAATCACGGTTCACCGCCGCCCAACGCGCTCCCATGTTCGCGAGGTGCGTCGCGTCGAGCCAGTAGCTGAACGCGCGGCCGAAATCGGCGACTGCGAGCACCAGCACCAGCAGGACCGGCAACACGAACGCGAACTCGACCATCGCGACGCCGGAGTCGTCGCGCGCGATGAGCGGGATCTGTCGAAGAAGGTGTGTCATCCTCGTAATGAGCGATTGCTCCGGGAGCGGCCCCCAAGACGGCCGGCGGACGAATCGGGCCGGCCGTCCTGAGGTTGCTTCCCAGACGCGTTACGCCGCGTCGAGCGCGCTGCCGATCTTGCTGAAGACGTCGCCGATGTCGACGGCCAGCGCCCGCAGCGCGACGATGAGCGCCACCGACACAAGTGCGGTGATCAGCGAGTACTCAACGAGCGTCTGACCCTCTTCGCGCGTCCGAAGAGTCATGGCCCACGCTGCGAGCCTCTGCGTGTACTCGAGCATCTGATGCTCTCCCTCCTCCCGGAACCCCGGGAACTCGTTTTGCCAACCCGCGGTCGGGCGGGCCAATCAGGGTTGTAGTGCGGTCGTGCGCGCTCTTGACCCGATAGGAGGCTGGTCCGGCCTCGCCTTTCCGACGGTGGTTGGGCGCGTGGTTGCGAGCGACGATCATCGAATGCTTCGCGTTGCGGATCGGCCGGCCATCGCAGCCGCGTGCGTGCGCGTCGCCGAGCGCGAGGCGTTCCTCGCGCTTGTGCTCGCGATGCTCGTCGTCTTCCTACTGCGCCTCGCGCCGCATCAACTCGTGGCCGACAGCTGGCTCGCTCTCGTCGCCGGCCGCGAAGTCGTCGCGCACGGGTTGCCGGCACGGGACACGCTCACGATCTGGACCGACGGGGTCGAGTGGATCGACCAACAGTGGCTTGCGCACGTCGTCCTGTACGGATTGGCGGCCGTCGGCGGACTCAAGCTCGCGCTCGTCGTGAACGTGAGCGTGATCGGAGGATCGTTCGCGGCAGCCGCCATCGCCGCCCGCCGGTTCGGAGCATCCGCGCGAAGCGTCGCGTTCACGGCGCTCCCGTGCATCTTCGCCTCGGTCTGGGCGTATCAGCTGCGAGCACAGACGCTCGCCTATCCGCTCTTCATCGCCGTGCTTTGGCTGCTCGCAGCGGACAGCAGGCACCCGTCGCGTCGCGTGTTGCTCGTCGCGCCGATCCTGTCGGTGTGGGCGAACGTCCACGGTTCAGCGGCGCTCGGTGCCGTCCTCGTCTGCATCTATGGGATGACGGTAGTCGGGCGCGTTCTCGCTCGTCGCGACCCCGTACGCACCGTCGTCGTCGGCCGCGCCCTGGCGGTGACGCTGATGGCGCCGCTCTGCCTGTTCGCCTCGCCGTACGGCCTCTCGCTCATTGACTACTACCGGAGCGTTCTCGCGAACCAGACGCTCAGCCGACTCGTCGTCGAGTGGCAGCCGAGCACGCCCTCGGCGCTCACGGCGGTGTTCTTCGCTCTTGCATTCGCCACGGTGTGGCTCGTCGCGCGGCAGCCGGGGTTGCTGACGCCGTTCGAGCGAGTAGCTCTGGCGTCGACAATGCTCGGCGGGCTCGCGGCCCTCCGCAACATCGTGTGGTTTGCGTTCACGGCGTTGATGCTGCTTCCCGTCCTCGTCGACGCCGTAGCGCCCGTACGAGAGGCCGCGAAGCGACGGCTCAGCGTGTTGCTGGCGTCAGCCGCTGCAGCGGGGATCGTGGCGGTAGCCGCCGATGCGGCGCGCCTTCCGGAATCGTGGTACACGAACGGCCTACCCGCACAAGCGGCGACCGCCGTTGCGCAGGCCGCGGCCACCGACCCCGACCTGCGGATCTTCGCGACCGAGCCGTACGCCGACTGGCTGCTCTGGGAACGCCCGGAGCTCGCGAGGCGTATTGCGTTCGACGTTCGCTTCGAGCTCCTGTCGGAGCCGCAGTTTCGCAGCGTGCTGGACCTCTACGAGCTTCGGCGCCGCTGGCGAGGACCGGTGCGCGGGTACGGCCTGGTGGTGCTCGAGCCGACGCGAAAGCACCTCCGCCACGCGCTGCTCGCCGAACGAGGTGCGCGCGTTCTCTACGCGGGTCCCAAGGCGACGGTTGTGTTCAGGGACCAAGGTCGATGACCGTCGTCGCGCTCGTTCGCCGCGCTGCGGCCGCTCCGCCGGACGTTCCGGGACGCGTCACGAAGGCGTTCACGAGGGCTCTGACGCTCAACCTCTTCGCCGCCGCGATGCTCGTCACGGCGTACATCATCTTTCTTGCGCTGCATCCGCAACCCGACCGGCTCTACGACTTCCGCACGTTTTGGAACGCCGGACGCGACATCATCGCCGGCGATCCCGGAGCATTCATCTACCCGCCGCCCATCGCTCTCGCGATGGTCCCGCTTGCACTCCTCCCGTTCACCATCGGAGCGGCGATCTACGTCGCAATTCTCCTGCTCTCGATCGCGCTCACCTTGCTCGTTCTCGACGTCCGCGATCCTCGCTGCTACGCGGTGTTCCTCCTGTCGTGGCCGACCGTAACCAGCCTCGGGAACGGCGCGATCTCGACGCTGCTCGCGCTCGGTCTCGCGCTGACCTGGCGCTACCGTGACCGCCGTTGGACCGCGACGGCAGTCGTGGCCGCGACGATCGTCGCCAAACTGTTCCTGTGGCCGCTTTGGTTCTGGCTGATGGCCACACGACGGTACGCGACGGCGGTCACGGTCGCGGTGGCGGGTGCGGTGGGTGCGCTCGGAGGCTGGGCAGTCATCGGGTTTGCCGGGCTCCGCGACTACCCGGACCTCTTGAACCGGCTCGCCGCGCTCGTGCAGGAAGAGGGGTACTCGCCCATCGCGCTCGGGCTCGCGCTTGGGCTGCCCATCGACCTCGCGCGCGCCGCAGCGTCTGCGCTCGGAGCCGGGCTTCTCGTGGCGATGTTCGTGCTCGCTCGACGGCCGGACGGCGATCGCCGGTCATTCGTCGTCGCAATCGTGGCGGCGTTCGTCTTCAGCCCGATCGTCTGGCTTCACTACCTGACGCTGCTCGTCGTCCCCGTCGCAATGGTGGCAAAGCGACTCTCGATCTTGTGGTTTGTGCCGATCGCCTACCTCACGTCGGGCGTCAACAGCGAAGGCAACGCGTCGACGATCGCCGTGGTCTGGCTGATCACGGCTGCGCTCGTGCTCGCGACGCTCAGGCCGCGCGTCTCCGCCCTCGGCTCGTCGACGGCGCGGTCCGCGGTCGCGGCGTAGCCGGTGACGCAGCTTTCGATCCTCTGGTTGCCGATCCTCACAGTCGCAGTGCTCGCAGCGGTGGGCGCGGCGCCTGCGGCTCTCCTGGGCGCTCGCTTCCCCGCAGACGCTCGAGCGGCATTGGCGGCACCCGCGGGGGCGGCGGTGATCGCCTGCGTGAGCGTGCTCGTCATGCTCGGAATACCGGTGCGAGGTCTGCTCATCGCGACGGTCGGCGCGTCGATCGCCGCGACGGTCGTTCTGCACGAGACGCTCCGTCCTTCGCTGCGGTCTGCGGCGCTCCCGGCGGTGGCCGCGCTCGTCGCACTCGCCGTCGTCGCGGCGCCGAGCGTCGGACGCGGAGACTGGAACGCCGCCGCGGTCGACAACACGGATCCGTACCTTTGGGTATCGCAGGCAAAGGCGTTCCTCGACGGACCTCCGCCGGGTCCGGCGAGCGAGTTCCCGGATCGCATCGCATACGAGCGAATCGACGAGCTCCACTGGCAGGTCGCGCTCCCGGTGGGCGTTGCGGGCGTCGCGATGCTCGCGCGGGCCGATCCCGCCGCGGTCTACGGCGCGTTCTCCGCGGTCGTCGCAGTGTTGTTGGCGCTCGTCGTGTATGGATGTGGTCGAGCGTGCCTCGGGTGGCGCCGTTCGGTTGCGGCGGCCGCGGCGGTAATCGTCACGGCGAACGCGTTCATGCTCTATTCATCGTTCAACGGCTGGCAGGCGCAGATCGCACTGACGACCTTCGGGACGTTGCTCGTCTTCACGCTGCGAATGGCACTCGACGCGGACGCGCTCGGCCGCGAGCAGCTGCTGGCGGGCGGCGCCGCGGCGGCGGGGATCGCGACGTACGGCGTTCTGTTCGCGCCGTTCGCGCTCCTCGCGGCGGCGGTCACAGCCTCCGTGCTGGCGACTCGGTCTCGCGCACGTCCTCGTACTCTGAAGACGGTGGGCGGATGCGCGGCCGCCGCGGTCGTGATCGGCGCGCTTCCTCTCCTGCAGACGGTTCGATCGCTGCCGAGGTTCTTCGCGCAATCCGACAGCCTCACATGGAGCTCGTACGCACACGGTCTCCCGGCCGAAGCGCTCGGTCTGATCCCCAGGATCGGAACCGCGCACCGACCGCCGGCGTTTGGCTGGAGTGTGATCGCGTTCGCGATCGCCGCAGCGCTCTTCGCGTTCGGATTCTGGCGCGCCCGATCGAGTGAGCAGCGGCGCGGCGACGTCCTGCTGGCCACGGGCACTCTTGCGCTCGGCGTGATAGCGCTGCTCCAGCTTCCCAACGCGAATCCATACTTCTCGATGAAGTTCGTCGGCTACACGGCGCCGATCCTCACGATGGTCGCGCTGAACGGCCTCGTCGGTGACCAGAGGCTTCGTCGCCTGCGCGTCGCCGTCGCTGCCGCCGCAGCGTCATGCTTCGCAGTCTCCGTCGTCATCGTCGTCGCGGTGGACCTGCAACACGTCTCGTCGACAGAGACGCTCGGCACGATTCGCGACCATCTGGACGCGCTGCCGGCCCACTCACGTGTTGCCGTGTCGATCGACGACGAGTGGCAGCAGTCGTGGGCGGTGTATTACCTGCGCGACCACCCCCTCCACGTCGAAGACCCAAACATCTTCTTGACCGGTTTCGGGCTCCGACGACGTACGTTCGCGAATCGGCCGGCCCAGTACGCGCTCGAGGCGCGTCGCTCGCGGAGCACCGCTATTTGGCACGGCGACGGGCTCGTCTTGCACAAGATCGCTCTTGCCGGCGGAGCGCCCCTACGGGCCCTGACCCTTCGGTCGGTACTTCGGCACCCGTGGCCGCGCGATACTCGGCGAGCGATCGAGACTGCGCGATGACATCAGAGCAGCGCCTGCTGGGCGCGGGCGGACGCGAGATCTGCTCCCGGTGCACGATTGCGGACACGCCGCTGCCACGGATGCGCGGCCTGCTCGGCCGCAGCGCGCTCGCGGTCGACGAAGGCATCTTGCTTCGGCCCGCGCCATCCGTGCACACGTTCTTCATGCGGTTCCCGATCGATGTCGTGTTCGTCGATCGGGAGCTCCAGGTGATACGCGTCGATGCGGACGTGAAGCCGTGGCGCGTCACGGCCTGTCGCGGTGCGCATGCCGTGCTCGAGCTCGCTGCCGGCGAGGCGGCGCGGCGACAGATCCGCGAAGGCGAGCTCCTTCGCTTCGAGGACGCGCCGGGAGTGACCGTGGCTGCCGGCTGGCCCCGTGTAAGCGTCATTCTCGCGGCGGCCGATACGCCGTTCCTGAACATCGCTTCGTTCCTCCTCGAACGCGCAGGGGTGGACGTCGAGCGGGCGCGTGACGGCGCGTCGCTCAACGAGCTCGTGGAGCGCCGGCGGCCGGACGTCGTTGTCCTCGACGCGAGCGGCGGCGGCGACGCAGCGGAGAGGTCGCTCCTGGAGCTGTCGACGCGCCACCCCGATATCGGTGTGGTCGTCGTCGCAGAGCCGGCGGCGGCGGCGCTCGCTCTCGGAGCGCTTCCGAAGTGGGGCACGTTCGACGGTCTACAGGCGGCGATCGAGCGCGCACTCGGCCGCGCGAGCGCATCCTCTCCGGCAGCGCCTTCCTCGTAGGAGTCACGGCAGGGCACGGCCCGGAGCGCGGATACGATGCGCGAGTGCGTCCGAGGCGAGTCGCCGGCGTTCCCCAGGCAGTCGAAGGGGCCGCGACTCAGGATCTGCTCCGGCGCGTCGCCGCGCTCGCGCCGCCGTTGCGGTCCGAGGAGAGCCGAGAGCTGGTCGCGAAGGCCGTGCGGCGCGCGGGGAACCTTGCACGCGCTCTTGAGATGGACCGCGCGACGATCCCCGTGGCGGGCGTCGTCCTCGTCGCAGATCTAGCGGCCGCAGTTACGGTCGAATCGTGCGACGACCGCCAAAGCGTCCGAACGTTCGTCGACGAGGCCGGAGCGGTTCTCGGCGTCGAACCCCGCTTCCTCCGCCGAGCAGTGATCGTCGCAGCGGGCGTGAGCCCTGCGCTCGTCGAACTCCCGCCCCGTCTGGGAGCCGAAGTCCAGCTGCGGCTGGTCGTTGCGCTCGCGCCGGTGGCCGCGGCGTCGCTCTGGTTGAACCGCGCCGGCAGCATCGAGTGCCTGCTCCACGTCGGCGCCGGCGCGCCGACGCGCCGAGCCCGGGCCGCCGCGGTCGAGGCGGTCGCAGGGACCGATCGCCGCTCGGGCGCCCTCGTCATCGGCGTGCCCGTGGTGCACTGGGGCGAGCGGACAGCGGCGCTCGTCATCCGCGCGCGCGCCGGCAGGCGCGAAGAATCGCTCGCGCTCGCGGAAGAGCTCGCAACTGCGCTCATCGCCTTCGTCGAGAAAGATCGCCTTCTCGAGCGCAACGAGGATCGTGAGCGCTCGCTCATCGAAGCGACCGAACGCCGCCTCGTCAGATTGGGATTTGACCTGCACGATCGGCCGCTTCAGGACCTTGCGGCGTTGGTCGCCGAGACGCGTCTGCTCCGTGAGCAGCTGGCGCAGGCACCGTCGCTCGACCAGCACCGAAGGCTCGTGATCGGGAGGTTCGACGATTTCGAGGAGCGCGTGCTCGCGATCGAGTCGGACGTGCGCGCGCTGGTCCAGTCGCTCGAATCGGGTGCGCTCGTCCACGTTCCGTTCTTCGAGTTGATCGGTCGCGAGGTGATGGCCTACGAGGGCACGTCGCTCGACGTCTCTTTCGAAGGGCGGGGCCGCGCTGACGGGCTCACGCAGTCACAGCGAATTGCGCTTCTCCGTGTGATCGAGGAGGCGCTGGCGAACGTGAGGGACCACAGCGGCGCGGCGCGCGCCCGCGTGACCGTCTCGATCGGCCGCGCGTACCTCCGTGCTGAAGTGACCGACGACGGTCGCGGTTTCGACGTCGAGCAGACGTTCGCAGACGCGGCGCAATCGGGCCGGCTCGGCCTCGTCGGGATGGTCGAGCGGATCCGGCTCCTGGGCGGCCGCCTCGACGTCCGCAGCGAACCCGGCGGCCCAACGACGATCAGAGTCTCGTTGCCGCGTTGGCGGCCGCCGGACGCGGGCGCGCCGGACGCGCCGTAGCCGGGGCTCCCCGGCCTACGAGGCTCGGTCGGCGTAGCCGCCGGTGGTTGCCTCCCAGAGCCGGAGGTAGAGGTCGAGCTCCAGTTCCGCGGCGTCGCTCCAGGGCGCGATGGTCTTGAGCCGGACGTCGAGCTGTGACCCTTCCCCCGGGCGAACTTCGCAGCCGGACGCCTCCAAGAAACGCGCGAGCGCGTCCACGCGCCCGTGCTCGGCCACGCGCACCGTCCTCCAGATACCGCCAGCCTCTTCCATACGCCGCGCACTCAGTCTCCAGTGAGCGGAGCCTCCGCGAACTAGGCGAGTGTCTGGACCGTTTAACCGCGCGGCTAGTGCATTCGGCCGCCCGCGGCGGCACGCTCTCGACAGAAGGGTGGCGTCTAGCGGCAGGACAGGGGTGGGGCTGCGGTGGGGAAAAAGCGAGTCATCGTGATCGACGACCATCAGCTGGTCCTGGACGCCGTTACGGCCGTCGTCGAGGACGATGGGGAATTCGAGATCGTCGGCACCGCGACTTCGGGGCATGACCTCACGTCGCTCCTGATGCGAACCGAACCCGACGTCGTCCTCCTCGATCTCTGCCTCCCGGGGCCGGACGGTATCGCTTGCCTCGACGTCGTCCGCGAGCGCAAACCGAGCGCGAAGGTGATCATGTTGTCCGGCATGGACGAGCCGCGTGTTGCGCGTCAAGCACTCGATCACGGCGCGAGCGCCTTCGTCCGTAAAGACGTGGACCCCCGGGACCTCGTCGCGGTGCTCCGGCAGACGGTGGAGGAAACGGTCGTCTCGCAGCTCGCGGTACCCGACGGAGACAGCGAATCGGACGCATCGATCGCTGCGCTGACGAAGTCAGAGGTCGCGGTGCTCGAGGCGCTAGCCCGCGGCCGCGTGAACAAGCAAATCGCCGCCGACTTGTCTGTCGCGCAGCAGACGGTGAAGTTCCACCTGACGAACATCTATCGAAAGCTCGGTGTCGCGAACCGCACCGAGGCGATCCGGTACGCGTACGAAAACGGCCTCGTGCACGGACGCTCTGTGGGCGTATACACCGCCGTTGCTTGCTAGCTGAGCAGGAGTTCCACTGGCTCGTGCTGGCCCTGCCACGCACGAAGGAAGAACGTCAGCTCGATCAATGCCTCGCGCGGATCCGCCGCGGTCCGGTGGAACACAGCGCAGCGGTTGCGCGCGATGCGCATGCACGAGCAGTCGAGAGACCGCAACGTCTGCATCAGCGGAACGATCAGCTCCGGCCGGCTCAGCTCGACTTCCATGGGTCCGATTCTGGAGCCGAGGACGCCGCGCAGCAACGTCCGTAGGGACAGGCCGCCCCGGCCTCGCGACCAGACTGCGCAGTTGTCATCCGCCCACACCCCCGTTTGAGGGCTTGCGTGATGCCACAAATCTCGCAAGATGCGAGTGGCGGCAGGTGCGCCGCGGATACTGCGGAAGAGGAGAACTGCGGCGGTGGGTCAATGGAAAGTGATCGTCGTCGACGACCATCTGTTGATGGTCGAGGCCGTGCGTGCAGCGCTCGCAGATGCGGAGGACTTCGAGATCGTCGCCGAAGCACACTCGGGCGAGGCGGCGCTCGTGGCCGCCCGGCGCGAGGAACCGGACATCGCCGTCGTCGACCTGCGCATGCCGGGAATGTCAGGGGTCGACTGCATCGCGGCCCTCAAGAAGAAGCACCCGCGGATGAAGATCGTCGTACTGTCGGGCGCAGACGACCCGGCGACCATCCGACAGGCCCTGGCTGCGGGGGCAAGCGCGTACATCTCCAAACTCGTAGACCCGCGCGACATCGGGTCGGCCCTGCGCCAGGTTGCCGAGCGGACCGTCGTCTCACCCGCACCTCCGCCGAGCACCGCGACGCCGGTTCGCGACCTGACGGGACGAGAGCTCGAGGTGCTGCGTCACGCCGCGTCCGGCGCGCCGAACAAGGAGATCGGCCGTCTGCTTTGCTTGAGCGAGCAGACGGTGAAGTACCACCTAAGCCACGCATACGCGAAGCTCGGCGTGCAACGACGCGTCGATGCCGTCCGGCTCGCACTCGAAGAGAAGCTTGTCGATCCCGGTCCCGGCCGAACGCACTAGCGACGGCGCAGCGGCGACGGGCTCGGCGGGAACCGGACGAACGTCCAGGACCGACTCCGCTCTCGTGTAGGGCGGCCTCTCAGGGCCCCGCACTAACGTCGGATCACGGCGCGGCGCAGCTTCGATGCCGCGCGAACGATCAAAGACGCGGGTGGTCTCGCCACCGGTTTGCCGGGGCGGACGGGAGGAGCGGACGATGCAATTCGGATGGTTGTGGAGGTCGAAAGGAACGAGGGCGCTCGCGTTGTGCGCGATTGCCGTCGGGATCAGCGCGGTCCCGAACGCGATCGCGGTGCACGACGAAGGGCTGTTCGAGCTCGACGCGAACGCGATCGACAACCCGGTGACGCCGGGTGAGGACTGGGACACCGTTCGCGCAGGGTCGCCGACCGCGATCGACTCGCTCTTCGTCGACGACGCGTTCGGTGCGGCCGACGACAACATCTATACGGGCGGCGGCAGCAAGGATGATCTGGACATCCCGAGCTGGGCGTGGAAGCACGCGGCACCGTCACCCGACAAGGACGACCTCGAGCACGCGTTCGCGGCCGCCTATTCGAAGGACGGCAACCTCTACCTCTACTTCGGCGCCGACCGCTTCGCAACGAGCGGTTCGGCAAACGTCGGGTTCTGGTTCCTCCAGGGCGGCGTTAGCCCGGTCGCAGACGGAAGCTTCTCCGGCGCGCACGTCGAGGGCGACGTCTTCGTCGCGAGCGAGTTCACGAACGGCGGCGCGACCCCGCACATCGTCGTCTACCGGTGGCAAGCCGGCGGGCTCGTCGAGATCGGCGAGAACAACCCGGCGGGGACGGGCGCATCGTGCAACGCCGCCGACACCATCTGCGCGGTCGTCAATTCGACAAGTGAGACGGCACCGTGGCCGTACACGCCGAAGTCAGGGGCCGCCGGGACGCTCGCGGCCGGCGCGTTCTTCGAGGGTGGCATCAACCTCACGGGCCTGTTCCCGCAGGCGCTGCCGTGCATCAGCAACTTCGTCGCGTCGACCCGCACGTCGTTCGAGCCGAACTCGCAGCTCAAGGACTTCGCGTTCGGCGACATCGACGTTTGCTCGAGCATCGTCGTCGAGAAGCAGACGCTGCCCAACGGCGATGCAACGCCCTTCACCTTCACGGGGAACGCGTCGGGCACCATCACCGACGGTCAGCGGATCACGGTGAAGAACCTCCAGCCGGGCACGTACACGTCGACCGAGGCCGATCCGGGCGCGGCGTGGCTGCTGAAGTCGGTCGTCTGCGACGACTCGGACTCCAGCGGTGACACCGCCTCCCGCACTGCGACGTTCCGCGTCTCCGCCGGCGAGACCGTCGTCTGCGTCTTCACGAACGAGAAGAAGGCGAGCAAGTCGGGCACGAAGTTCCACGACCTCGACGCGGACGGTACGCGCGACGCCGGTGAGCCCGCCCTCGCAGGTTGGACGTTCTACGTCGACTACAACGGCAACGGATCGCTCGACGCCGGAGAGCCGAGCGCCGTGAGCGCAGCTGACGGCGCGTACCAGATCACCGGGATCAGCCCGGGCAGCTGGACGGTACGCGAGGTCGCGCAGGCCGGATGGCTCTGCTCGTCCCCGAGCCCGTGCAACCACGCCGAGGTGTTCGCGCCGGGCGAGGTGAAGACCGCGAACGATTTCGGCAACTACCAGAACGCGTCCGCGTCCGGTTTGAAGTTTCACGACGTCGACGCCGACGGAACGCACGATGCCGGAGAGCCCACCCTCGCCGGTTGGACGTTCTACGTCGACTACAACGGCAACAGCACGCCCGACGCGGGCGAGCCGAGCGCGACCAGCGGCGCCGACGGCTCGTTCACGATCAGCGGCGTCACGCCGGGCACGTGGCTGGTTCGCGAGGTGCAGCAGGCCGGCTGGCTCTGCTCGGCGCCTAACCCGTGCAACTACGCGACGACGTTCGTGTCGGGGCAGTCGGCAGCGAACATCGTCTTCGGAAACTACGAGCCGGCATCCGTCGCCGGGACGAAGTTCCACGATCTCAACGCGAACGGCAGCCGCGAGGCGGGTGAACCCGGTCTCGCCGGCTGGACGTTCTACGTCGACTACAACGGCAACAGCACCCTCGACGCCGACGAGCCGAACGCGATCAGCGCCGCCGACGGGTCGTACACGATCGCGGGCGTCAACCCCGGCTCGTGGACGATCCGTGAGGTCGGACAGGGCGGTTGGACGTGCTCGTCCCCGAGCGGTTGCTCACACGCGGAGACGCTCGCGTCCGGTGAGTCCGAGACCGGCGACGACTTCGGCAACTGGACACCGGCGACGGTCTCTGGGACGAAGTTCGGGGACGACAACGGCAACGGTCAGCGTGATCAGGGTGAACCCGGTCTCGCCGGCTGGACATTCTACGTCGACTACAACGGCAACAGCACCCTCGACGCCGGCGAGCCGAACGCGATCAGCGCCGCCGACGGGTCGTACACGATCCCGGGCGTCAACCCCGGCTCGTGGATGATCCGAGAGGTCGGAGAGGCGGGTTGGACGTGCTCTGCACCGAGTCCCTGTTCCTACTCCGTTGCGCTCAGCTCGGATGAGGACGCGGGCGGTAAGGACTTTGGGAACTTCCGCCGTGGGACGGCCTCCGGCGCGAAGTACGAGGACGGCAACGCGAGCGGGTCCCGCGACGCAGGCGAAGGCGGCCTCGGCGGGTGGACGATCCGCGCGTACGTCGATGCGAACGCCGACGGCGCGTTGCAGCCGTCAGAGACGACGATCGCGGCTTCGGCGACGACCGCGGCCGACGGAAGCTACGAGCTCACGCTCGATCCGGGCGCGTACGTCTTGTGCGAGGTGCTCGAGGCAGGGTGGTCGCAGTCCGCCCCTGCAAACGAACGGTGCGCGGCCGTGTCGGGCGTCGCGGCCGGCGGCCATCAGCTCGTCGTGACCTCGTCGTCGTCGGCGTCGGGCCTCGATTTCGGCAACTGGTCCGCCGGGTCGAAGTCCGGGACGAAGTTCGCCGATCTGAACGCCAACGGCGCACGCGACGCGGGCGAGCCCGGCCTGAGCGGATGGACGTTCTACGCCGACTACGACAATAGCGGCTCGCTCGACGCGAGCGAGCCCAGCGCGATGAGCGGCGCGGACGGCTCGTACCTGCTCGCCGGGATCAAGCCTGGCACGTGGAAGATCCGTGAGGTCGCGCAGGCTGGGTGGACGTGCTCGTTCCCGACCCCCTGCGTATACGAGGAGACGTTCGCATCGCGTAGCCGCCTCGCCGGCAATGACTTCGGCAACTACCGCAACGGCAGCGCCGGCGGCGTCAAGTTCGAAGACGTCGACGGCGACGGCATTCGCGACGCGACCGAGCCGACGCTCGCGGGGTGGACGATCCGCGCCTACCTCGACGAGAACGGCGACGGCGTCCTCCAGGCGTCGGAGACCACGGTCGCGGCGAGCGCCGTGACCGGCGACCGCGGCGCGTTCGACCTCGAGCTGGTCCCAGGAAGCTACGTGCTGTGCGAGGTCGCCCAGGCGACGTGGACGCAGTCGAAGCCCGCGAACTCGATCTGCGACGCGATCGAAGGCGTCGCACCGGGCGGGTACGCGATGACGGTGACGTCCGGGAGCGAGGCGGCGGGCAGCGACTTCGGCAACTTCCGCACGGGCACCGCCGGCGGCGTCAAGTTCAACGACCCAGACGCAAACGGCATCCGCGGCGGCTCGGAGCCCGGACTCGCGGGCTGGACGATCCGGGCATACGTCGACGGCAACGGCGACGCCGTGCTTCAGGCTGCGGAGGCGACCGTAGCGGCCTCGGCGACGACCGCGGCCGACGGGACGTACTCGCTCACGCTCGATCCGGGCGCCTACGTCCTGTGCGAGGTGCTCCAGAGTGGCTGGTCGCAGTCTTTCCCGGCCGGAAACACACGGTGCGCCGCGATCGGCGGTGTCGCGCCCGGAGGCCACGCGGTCTCGCTCACCTCGAACGCGGCGATCGCCGGCAGGGACTTCGGTAACTTCGCGCCGACGCCTCCGCCCCCGCCGCCCCCGCCGCCTCCGCCGCCTCCGCCGCCGGCGCCGCCGGCGCCGAAGACGGTGGATCTGGCGATCACGAAGACGGACCTGCGCGACCCGGTCGTGGTCGGCGAGACGATCACCTACAACGTCGTCGTCGCGAACACCGGCCCCGACCCCGCAACCGGCGTCACGGTGACGGACGTGTTGCCAGTCGACCGCGTCGGCTTCGCCTCCGCCACGTTCGCCGGTTCCGGCGGCTCCGGCGGGACGTGCTCGTATGTGGCGCCGGTGGTGACGTGCAACATCGGCGCGCTCGGCGTCGGTCAGTCGCTGACGATCACGATCAACGTGACGGCAGAGGTCGCCGGGACCGCGTTCAACGAAGCGATCGTCGTCGGCAACGAACCCGAGCCGAGCACGGCGAACAACCGCGACACGGAGGAGACGGTGATCCAGGGACCGTTCACCCCGCCGAGCGTCTGCGCAACCCTCCGGCTGAGCAAGCGCATGCTCTTCGTCGCGAAAAAGACGAGCGTCGTCGCGACGGTGCGCGACCAGCGCAGTCGCCGGATGCCCGGCGTCCGGGTGAACGTCACCGGCCCCGGCGTCCGCCAGACCAAGCGGACGAACCACCTCGGCAACGCGACGTTCGTCGTGCGCCCGCGGAGCCCCGGCGTCGTCAGCTTCAGCGTCCCCGGCCGCCGGACCTGCGCACGGCGCGTGGGCGTCCTCGGCGTGTTCCAGCCCCCGCTCAGCGGCTAGGAGGCGAGTCCACCGAGTCGGCCCCGCTCCCGCTTGGGGCGGGGCCGACGACCAGGCTGACGACGATGCGGCTACGAATCAGACTTGCGATCCTCGCTTCCGTCGCCGGCGCCGCCGTGCTCGGGGCGTTCCCGGCGATGCCGGTGCCGAGCCCGACCACAGCGTTTCCCGCGGCGGGCGAACTCGTCGTCTCGGCCGTCACCGCGCGCAGCGCCCCCGATGCGCACGCACGTCCGGTGCGAATCCTCCGGCAGTTCAGGAAGGACTTCCGCCCTGAGGTCATCCTCGTGCTCGAGAGCCGAAACGACCTCGACGGGCGCCCATGGTACCGGATCAGCCTCCCGGGTCGTCCGAACGGCGGTCGCGGGTGGGTGCGGGCGGACCTCGTCGACGTGCGTCCCGTCGGAAACCGGCTGATCATCCACCGCGGCGCGCGCACCCTCGAGGTCCGCCGGATCCGCGACCAGCGGCTCCTACTCCGAACGCGGATCGCGGTGGGGAGACCCAGCGCGCAGACACCGCTTGGTCGCGACTTCTACGTGCGCTCGCGGTTCGTGCCTGCGAACGCGTTTCTCGGCATCTTCGCGCTCGAGACAAGCGCTTACGCGCCGCTCAGCGACTGGCCCGGCGATGGCGTCGTCGGAATCCACGGCACGAGCGTCCCCTCGTCGATCGGACGCGCGGCCTCCCACGGCTGCGTCCGGCTGCTCAACCGGGATGTGGCGAAGCTGAAGTACCTGGCCCCAGTCGGGACGCCCATCGACGTACTGCCCTAGGACGGAGGGTCAGCGCGTTCTGGCGGTGAACCCGCCCGCGCGACGGTCGACGGCGTAGCCGCGAGAGCGCAGAACGGTTCCCGGCGTCAGCGGCTTCCAGCCGTAACCCGTTTTGACGGCGACGCCGTCGAAACGGTACAAGAACCAGTTGCAGCGTCCCTGGCCGGCGTTCCAGCTCTCCGCCGTCGCCGTCGGCGCCCATCGGCTGTGGCTGCCGGGCAGCCTCACGGGCTCGCCGACCGGCGTGCCGTCGACCGAAACCTGCCACCAGCTCGGTTGTCCCGGCAGCTCTGCGACCTCGAGCGTTCGCGGCTCGCCGATCACGGGGGCGCCGTCGACCTCGAAGTACCGCGGCGCCGACCCCGGGCGCGCGACCTCGTAGTACAGCTTCGTTACGCCGCCGTAGAAGCCGCTGAATCCGACTTGGATCCACGCGTCGGTGCCGTTCGCGCCCAGCTTCGGGCCGCCGACGCCAATCCAGGCGGCCACGTGGCCCCAGTGGACCTGCGGGCGCGCCAACGGCGTCAGCGTCGCGCGGACGGCCTGCCCTGCGGCGCCGTGCGCGAGACCGGCATAGGAGTAGCTCGAGACGCACGCGACTCCGGCCTCCGACCTCGGGGGGACAGTCACCGTCCCGACGACAACCGCAGCGCCGAGCGCGAGCAGCGACAGAGCACGGCTAATCACATCAGGGACCTCGGTTCGGCGTGGAAGCCCAAGATCCCTCGTTCGAGTGGCGCCAGACTCGGGCGGCGGGCGCGACCTTGACTCGGAACCGCGTGCGCAAGGGCCTCCCCGATTGAGCTGAAACTGCCGCTCGATGATCGATCCCCTGTCGCCGGCCTCGCATGGCGCTCGCGCGTGCGCGCGGAGCATTTCAGAGTGCTACGGTTGATCTGCTCGCCCCAGCACCCGGCGGGCGATTTCTTTCCGGCTCCAAAGCTCGGCCGGCGCCAGGGTCGACGTCCACCGTCGGCTTGAGCTTGAGCGTTGGGAGCCCCTCGATGTGGCACGTGCGTTTGTGCTGATCTTCTGGACACCGGGCGAAAACTGCGCGCTTCGATCGGGTTCCATACACGGGTTCAAAGGCTGCCGTGTCTCGGTCAGGAGGAGGGGGTGCCCCGAGACGCCGGCGCTGAGACCAGTCGGACTGACGGCAGAAGCATCCAGTAGACCGGTCCGTCGACCTGGCCCGCGCGGCGCCGGTCTGCCGCGCGGGCGTGGTCGTTCAAAGCGATCGACAGGAGGTGTCATATGGCATCGGGTACCGTCAAATGGTTCGACCGCGCCAGTGGCTGCGGATACGTCGTCCCCGATGCAGGCGGCCAGGATCTCTACCTTCATCGCGTATCCATCGCCTGTGATCTTCGCCTGATGCTCGCGGCAGGCGACCGACTCGAGTTCGAGACGAGAACGGGCGGCATCAGGCCGGAGGCTGTCAACGCGTTCGCGGCGGCCACACGGCGATCGCCGCCGCAGCGGATCGTGGCGCGCGCGTAACCGCTCGGACTCTTCGAGAGAGCCACGCAGGCTGACGAGTCGACCAGGGTCACCGCTTCCTTGCGCGACGAAGAGCTGGAAACGCGTTCGGAGGTCTTCGAAATGGAGAGGGGCCCCATCTGGCCTCTCCATCGCGAACGCGCTCGAATCGCTGTACTCTGAGTGTCCACTGCCTGCCCCGACAACCCGGCAGGCGATCTTTTTCCGGCTCCAACCCTCGGCCGGCAAGCAGCTGGACTAGGGGAGGTGCGTTTTCTGAACTGCGGCAAGGGCTCAATCGCTGTGGGAGCGGGAGTGCTTGCGCTTGCGCTGGCGTTCTTTGCAGCGCATCCCTCCGTCGGAACGTCGGTACCGCTCTCGAATGGCTCTCCCGCCCTTCTCGTAGCAGTCGGTCTGCTCCTGCTCGTCGGATACGCCCTGAAGGTCCTTGCGTGGCGACGGCTCTTCGCGGTGGAGGAGCGCCCTCACGCGCTTGCACTCGTGACCGCGAATGCCGGTGCCTCGATCCTCGGACTCGTTCTGCCCGGACGGCTCGCTGATCTTCTGCGCGTAGCGATCGTCCGTCGCTCTCCCTGCTGTCCCGCCGGTGTGCGATCGCTGTGCCTGTCGCTCGTCATGCTCGGTCTGATCGACAGCGTCGCCCTGGCTCCGTTCGCCTTTACGGCGGCAGCGCTTCCGGGCCACACCGGCATGCGCGCCGGCCTCGCGCTGATCGCGGGTAGCGGAATCGCGGCTGCCGCGCTCATCGTCGTGCTGCCACGACTGACCGCAAGGAAGCTGGTCCGCTACCGGGTCGGACGCTGGCTGAGCCCGCGAACGGTCTCGACCCGGAACGCGTCCGTGATCGCGGCGCTCCTCTCTGTCTGCTGGCTCTCTCGGGCAGCAGCGGTGATGGTTCTCCTCAGCGCGCTCGGAGTCGGCTTCTCCTTCCCGCTCGCCGTTCTCTTCCTCTGTGCGGGCAAAGCGGCCGGAGCGCTCCCTGGAGGCCAGGCGGGCGCCGGCGGCGCCGTGCTGATCGCCTCCGGTGTCGGAGGCGCGCGGGCGATCGACGTCGCGGTCTCCGGCCAGGCGCTGGCGACCTTGTGCGGGATCGCGATGCTCCTGTTCGCAGCGCTCTGGCTGATCGGAGCGCGGTTGGTGGCGAGCCGGTCGTTTGAGCCTCTGCGCCTCGCGGACGCTACTTCACGAGTACGGTAAGCGTCAGCGCGTTGTCGGGGCCGAGCGTCTCCAGCGCCAGCTCCTCCGACGTCTGCACGTTCTTCGCGCTCAAGACGTACCGGCCCCGCTGCCGGAAGACGATCGTGCGTACCGTGCCCGCGGCCGAGCCCGTGACGCCGAGCCCCAGCCGGGGCCCGCTCACCTGGCGGAACTCGAAGTCCATGGGGCACGTGAGGCGGATCTCGACTTGGTCCCGCGCTTGACCCTGATCGTCATCGCGGCGCCCGCCCCGCTCCGTCCCGATCTTCCAGACGTGGCAACCCCACGGCGACGGCGGTGTATCCCACCCGGATCTCGCTCGCCTGGACCGAGTCCAAGGACAACGTGAGCCAGGTCTACTACACGCTCTTCAAGGACGGAACCCCGTCCGGCGCGAACCTCATCGGCTACAGGTCGGCGACCGTCCTGGACCTTTCGCCCTCGACGACGTACGAGTTCGTCGTCGAAGCGCGCGACCAGTCCGGCAACGCCGTTCGAGGCAACGTGCTGTCCGTGACGACGCCCGCGGCCACCAACACTGTGCCGCCGACGGTGCCGACGAACCTGCGCCTGTGGTCGGAGAGCGTCGCGCCGGAGATCTGGCTGGACTGGGATCAATCTACAGACGACACCGATCCGCAGTCGCAGATCATGTACGACGTGTATTTGAACGGCGAGCTGGATCACGCCGCGATCGGGTACGGCGAGACGATCACGTACTGCTCGGGAGTCGGACCGACCACGATCACGGTTCGCGCGCTCGACACTTCCGGGAATGCGTCGGGGCCGAGCAACGAGATCGTCTTCGACTGCTAGGCATTAACAGTCACGTAGCCGTTACGGGTGCGGCCGCAGCCTGTCGACGACCTTGTCGACGATTTTCCGGTCCGCGCGCATCGCGATTCCGACGAGGTCGAGCTCCGCGCTCGGGACGCTCGCGACCTCGGCGCGGTTCGCCTCGTCGTGGCTGGTCGCAAAGAGCTCGGCCGTGTAGATCGCGAGCTCGACGTCGCGCGCGCGGGCCCGCTCGTACGCACGACGGATCGCCGGCGCGTCTGCGCCGAACACGAGCACCGGTTGCCGGAACATCGGCAGGTACCGCTCGCCCGAGCCGTCGACGTATGGCTCGCCGACCAGGCTCGGGTTCGTTCCTGCGATCCCGCTGACGAGGAATGCGGCCACGTTGATCTTCTGCCTGCGCGCGAGATCCTCGCGGATGACAACCGCGATCTTCGTGTCGAACTCCATTCGCTCGTAGGCTAGGGATCGTGTTATTGTTCACCTAAAGGTGAACAATCAGCCTCAGCTCGATCGCAGCTTCCTCGCGCTCTCGCACCCGGTCCGGCGTGCGATCGTCGAGCGGCTCGCTGGGGGCCCGGCCACGGTCGGCGAGGCTACGCGCGGGCTCGCCGTCTCGAAGCCGGCGGTCACGAAACACCTGAAGGTGCTCGAGGGCGCAGGCGTCCTCCGGCGCACCGTCGAGGGCCGCACGCACCGGCTCAGCCTCGAGACGAAGTCGCTCTCTGAGGCCGAGCGCTGGCTCGAGTTGCACCGCTCGCTCTGGGAATCGAAGTTCGACGCCGTCGAGCGCCACCTTCGGCGCAGCGGCTGAAAGGAGACTGCATGTCGATGAAGGAAGCCGCCGTCCTCAAGCTCTCGCGCCTCTTCGACGCGCCGCGCGAGCGCGTCTTCGACGCCTGGACGAACCCGGACGTCTTGCGCGAGTGGTGGGCGGCGCAGCCGGGCTGGAAAGGCTCGGGCGCGGAAGTCGAGCTGAGGCCGGGCGGGCGCTACCGACTTTCGATGCGCGACCCCTCGAGCAACGTCGAGCACACCGTCGCAGGGGAGTACCGCGAGATCAACCGGCCCGAGCGCCTCGCCTTCACTTGGAGCTGGGAAGGCAACGACCCCCAGATGTCCGGGAGCGAAGAGACGCTCGTGACGGTCGAGTTCCGCGAGGACGGGGACGGCACCGAGGTCGTGCTCACGCACAGCGGTTTCGCGAACGACGCGATTCGCGGGATGCACGAGCAAGGCTGGAACGGAACGTTCGACTCGCTCGAGCGGTTCCTCTCGAAGTAACCGCCCGCTCAGCAACTTCCGAGAACTCTCCCAGGGCGGCCTCAGGCCGCCCTGGTCTCCTGATCGGAACACCACCGAGAGGAGACCCATGAAGACCTCCCGCTTCCACCGCATCCTGGTCGTCGCCAACGAGACGAGCGAGGGCCGCGCCCTCCACACCCTGATCCGTTCGCGGGCGCCGGATCCGGGCGCGGTCCGCGTGCTCCTCGTCGCGCCGGCGCTCAACTCGCGCTTCCGGTACTGGCTCTCCGACGAGGACGAAGCTCGTCACGCGGCGGAAGATCGTCTCCGCCGGAGTCTCAAGCTCCTGGACGAGGCGGAGATCAGCGCCGAAGGCATGGTCGGCGACGCCGACCCTTTACAGGCGATCGACGACGCGCTCCGGATCTTCCCCGCGGACGAGATCGTGATCTCGACGCATCCGGAGGGCCGGTCGAACTGGCTCGCGCGCGGTCTCGTCGAGCGCGCGCGCTGCCGCTTCAGCCAGCCGATCGTCCACGCCGTGGTCGAGCCCGCCCGCGCCGCTGCCTGAAAGAGCCGCCCTCGCGGGCGGCTCGGCCTGGGCGGGTCGGAAGGGCCGACGCGAGCCTGTGGGGTACTCCGCGAGCTATGTGATTTGAAACCGGAAATCAGCGGGGCGCCGGCGGCCACTGAATGTCCGCGAGCGGCCGCGTGAACCCGACGCGGTCGCCGTCGTCCTCGGCGACGAGCGCGAGCGTGGTCGCGCTCCAGGTACCCGCGCAAATGCCTCGCCGTGGCGAGCCTCGTCGTCGTGCTCCCGGACGTCGGGACGTCCGAGCTCGCCGAGCAGGTCGGAGACTTGCGGCCAGTCGGCGGCGCGTGCGTCCCGAATGCGCACGCGGGCCAGCTTAGAGCTCTGCGACCTCCGCGTGACGTTCGGCGACGCAGGCCTGCGCCCAGCGCTCGGCGATCTCGAGCAAGCGCCCGCGCAGCTCGTCGTCGGCCTCGTCGAGCTCGATCCGCACGAGGTGCACGGACGCCTCGACGTCCCCGAACTCGAAGTGCTGCTCGGCCACGACGGTGAACTCGTCGACGCGCGAGCGCAGCTCGCGGGCGAGCTCCTCGACCTCCGCTGACGTCGCCGCCCGGCCGGCGAAGACGCCGAAGTTGACCCGGATCTCGACGCCGGGCGGGTCCGTGCGATCCGCCACGAATGCGAATGCAGGCTGGGCCACGGTCCAACCCTACCCGGCCGAATGGCGAAGCTAACGCTCTCTCGGCTGCCAGCTGAAGCGGCGCCAGGCCACGAGCGCCCCTCCGACGCCCCAGGCCACGAGGACGGCGATCGCCTGCGGCTGATCCCAGAACGCCTTCCCCTCGAAAACGACCCCCGTGACGAGGTCGATCAGGTACGTGAGCGGCAGCGCGTCGGCGACCACGCGCAGGACCTCCGGGAACTCGCGCGTCGGACCGAAGCCGCCGGAGAGGAACGTCATCGGCAGCACGACGACGTTGACGATCGCGGACGACCCTTCGGCCGAGCGGATCAGCGATGCGAGGCCAAGTCCCATCCCCGCGAAACAGATCGCCCCGAGCGCGAACGAGAGCGCGAGCGAGAGGACGTCCGAGGGAAGGTGCGCGTGGTAGAGCAGCTCGCCGAGTCCGACGATCGTCAGCGCCTGCAGAGTGAAGACGAGGAGCGACGAGCAGAGCACGCCGGCGAGGTAGACGGCGCTCGGCAGCGGCGTCGACCGGATCCGCTTGAGGATTCCGGACTCGCGCCGGATCACGAGCGTAATCGCAAGGCCGCCGAAGGTCGTGTTGGCGACGCCGTACGCGATCAGCGCCGTCGTCAGGTAGTCGGTCAGCGGACGGCCGCGGTAATGCCCCGAGTAGACCGTGCTCAGGAGCAGGAAGAGAAGTACCGGAAAGAGGAAGACGAAGATCGCGCTCTCGCGGTTGCGCCAGAAGATCAGCTGGTCCGCACGCAGCTGATGCACGAAGAGTCTCAACGCTGGTCCTGTTCGCTCAGGAGGTCGAGATAGACGTCTTCGAGCGTTGCGCGCCGGACCTCGAGCTCCTCGAGCTCACGGCCCTCGCGCAGTGCACGCTCCGTCAGCTCGTGGAGAAGCCGGGTGGGACTCTCCGTCCGCTGCACGACGACCTCGCCGTTCTCGCGGTAGCGAATCTCCGTCTGCACCGCGGACACGAGCTCGTTCGGGGTCCCGATCGTGACGATCCGACCTTCGCGAAGGACCCCGACGCGGTCCGCGAGCTGCTGCGCCTCGTCGAGGTAGTGCGTCGTGAGGAGAATCGTCTTGCCGAGCGCGCGCAGCCCGCGGATCATCTCCCACGCTGCGCGGCGGGCCTGCGGGTCGAAACCCGTCGTCGGCTCGTCGAGGAAGACGAGCTCGGGATCGCCGACGAGCGCAAGCGCGAGATCGAGTCGCCGCTTCTGACCGCCCGAGAGCGTCTTCACGCGCGCGTCCCGCTTCTCGGCGAGGCCGACCAGCTCGACGACCTCGCCAACCGGTCGCGGTCGCCGGTAATAGCCGGCGAACACCCGCACGGTCTCCGCGACGCTCAGCGACGGCCACGTCTCCGACGATTGGAGAACGACGCCGATCCGCTCGCGGAACGCACGCTCGCGCCGCTCGGGGTCGAAGCCGAGCACCTCGACGTCACCGGCGTCGCGCTTACGGTAGCCCTCGAGGATCTCGACCGTCGTCGTCTTCCCCGCGCCGTTGGGGCCGAGCAGGCAGAAGACCTCGCCCGCAGCGATTGCGAAGCTGATCCCGGCGACGGCCTCCTCACGGCCGTAGGACTTCCGAAGCTCATGAACCTGAATCGCGCTGGACATGTCTCGATCTAGTCGAGGTCGAGCGCGGCGACACCGCCGGGCGGGAATCTCGGCTGAGGACCGCCGCCCAGCGCGGCGGCGATGCGCCCGAAGTCGGGCTGATGGCCCACGACGACGACCGTGTCGCCCCGGCCGGCGATTGCCCCGCGCAGGGCGTCGGCGTCGGCGCCCGGCGCGAGCCTGTCGTCCGTTTCTGCTTCCGCGCCCGTTGCCTTGGCGATCTCGGCAGCGGTCTCGCGCGCACGCAGCAACGGACTCGACAGGACCACGTCCGGGTGGACACCCTCGGCCGCAAGCTGCTTGCCGACCCCGCGCGCCGTCTCGCGCCCCGCCTGTGTCAGCGGACGCAACTCGTCGGGCTCGCCCGTGGCTGCCTCCGCATGACGGACCAAGAACAGGCGCACGGTTCAAGCATACGAAGCGTCCTGACCGCAACGCAGTTCAGACCGCGCCGGCTCCCTCGCCTTCGAAGATCTGCGAGAGGATCCGACGCCGCAGGTCCCCGAGGCGTTCGTCCTCGAGTGCGCGCGGACGCGCAACGTCGACCTGGACGACCTCCCGGATCCGCCCCGGCCGCGGGCTCATGACGTAGATCGTGTCGCCGAGGAAGACGGCTTCCTCGATGTCGTGGGTGACGAACGCGATCGTGCGTTTGTGCCGCTCCCAGACCTGGGTCAGGAAGCGCTGTGCCGATGCGCGTGTCAGCGCGTCGAGGGCGCCGAAGGGCTCATCCATCAGCAGCACCTCCGGCTCGTTCGCGAGTGCGCGCGCGATCGCGACGCGCTGCTGCATCCCACCGGAGAGCTCCTTCGGGTACGCACCCGCGAACTCCTCAAGCCCCATCTCGCGCAGCAGTGCGTCGGAGGTCTTCCGCCGGGCGGCGCGCGGGACGCGCTGCAGCTTCGGGCCGAACTCGACGTTCTCGCGCACCTTCAGCCATGGGAAGAGCGTGTACGACTGGAAGACCATGCCGCGGTCCGCGCCCGGACGCTCGACCGGCCGCTCGCCCACGCGTACCATCCCCTGAGTCGCGCGCAGCAGCCCGCCCATGATCCGCAGCAGCGTCGACTTGCCGCAGCCTGAGGGGCCGACGAGGCACGCAAAGTGACCGTCCGGGATCTCGAGCGACACGTCGTCGAGCGCCGTTACGCGCCCGCGGCGAGTCTCGAAGACCATCGTGACGCGGTCGACGTCGATCGCGCTCACCGCGCGACTCGCTCGGCATAGGGGAAGAGCACGCGGTAGAGCCAGCGGAAGAACGCGTCGAAGGCGAGGCCGATCAGACCGATGATGATGATCCCCGCGATGATCTGATCGGTCTGGAGAAAGCGGCTCGCCTGGAGGATCACGTGCCCGATCCCGCGCTCGGCGGCGACGAGCTCGGCGACGATCAGATACGTCCACGCCCAGCCCATCCCGATCCGGAGGTTGTCGAGCACGCCGGGCCAGGATGCAGGCAGGAGCACGCGGAAGAACACCTGACGTCGCGACGCGCCCAGCGTGTACGAGCTGTGCAGCAGCTCGCGCGGCACGTTCGCAGAGACGTCGGCGATCAACAACGTCAGCGGAAAGAACACGCCGATGAAGATGACCGCGATCTTCTCCGTGTCCGCGATCCCGAACCAGATGATCAGCAAAGGGATAAAGGCCGACGCGGGCATGTAGCGCACGAATGCGATTACCGGCTCGAAGAACGCCTGCACCGAGCGGAACGACCCGATCGCGATCCCGAGCGGGATCCCGATCAGCGCAGAGATGACGAAGCCGACGAGGATGCGGTACGTGCTCGCCCAGACGTCGTGAATGAAGCCGTAGTGCGCGAAGAGGTCGTAGCCGGCGGCGGCGACGGTGGTCGGGCTGGGCAGGAAGAGCTCGTCGTAGACGCCGCCGTAGGAGAGCGCCGACCACAGCCCGAGGACGACGCCGAAGCCGAGCAGCCCGAGCGTCGTCGCGGCCCGGCGCGGAATCGGCTCCTTCGGCGTCAGGTAGCGATCGGCGAAGCCGGGCCGCGCCCGCTCTACGGCGGGCGCGGCCGCAGTACCTGGATCAGCCCCCGACCTCGTTGACGAAGCTCGGGTCAATCGCCTCCTTGGCGTCGGCGGGAGTGTCGATCTCGCCGATGTTCTTCCAGAACTCTGAGGCCTTGTCGAAGATGTCGTACACCGGACCGGGGCTCGACTCGGTTCCGTAGAACTTCTTGTTCTCCGCGATCGTCCAGAGCGGCACTTCCGTCATGATCGCCTTGATCTCGTCGGGCTTCTGCTTGAGGAAGTCTTTGACGTCGGCGAACGCCTTCGTCTCGTTCGTCTTGATGAAGTCGATCGCGTCCGCGTAGCCCTGGATGAAGGCCTTCACGGTCTCGGGGTGGTCCTTGATGAAGTCGGGCTGGAACGCGACCTGGTCGGTAACGATGTCCGGGTACGTCTTCGTGTCCACGAGCACGTGCCCGTTCGGGTTCTTCTCCGCGCGCGACAGCCACGGCTGCCAGGTGACCGCCACAGGGACCCGCCCGGCGGCGAACGCCGCGCCCGCGTCGCCCGCGGTCATGTCGACCTGCTTGACGTCGTCGAGCGAGAGCCCGTGCTGGTCGAGGACGTACGCCAGGAACCACTGACTGACCGAGCCGGAGCTGACGCCGACCTTCTGGCCCTTGAGCTGCTCGACCTTGGCGATCTTCTTCTCGGAGACGATGCCGTCGCCGCCGACCGAGGCGTCGACGCCGAGCACCATCACCGAGTGGATCCCCTTCGCGTTCGTGCGCGAGAACGTGTCCGTTGTCGAGGCGATCGCGTCGAGGCGGCCCGCCTTGAACGCGTTGAAGCGCTGAACCGGGTCCTCGATCACGCTGTAGCTCACGTCGGCGCCGTGATTCTTGAAGAACCCCTCCTTCACGCCGACGACGAGCGCGAGGTAGCCGTTCCAGGTCGAGAACGCGAGCCGCACCTTGGTCGGCCCCATCGCCGCTGTCGTCGTCTCGCCCCCGCCGGCTTCGTTGTCGTCTCCGCCGCAGCCCGGCGTCGCCGTCGCGAGCGCGAGGACGAGGACGACGAGGAACGTCCGTCCGAAGCGGTGCATCTAGTCCTCCTCTCTGCCCACCGTTCGCTGCCTCCACCATAAACTCGTTGCGCCGTGGAGGGGACGCACCACCGGCCGCTCGACGCGCAGGTGATCCCCCGCTTTGCGGGGGTGCGGACGTTCATGCGCCTTCCGCACGTCACTGACTTGACGGGGGTCGACGCGGCCGCGGTCGGGATCCCCTTCGATACGGCGACGAGCTACCGGACGGGCGCCCGCTTCGGCCCGGAGGCTATCCGCTCGGCCTCTGCGCTGCTGCGGCCCTACCACCCTGTCCTGAAGATCGATCTGGTCGAGACGCTCTCGATCGTCGACTTCGGCGACCTGCCGGTGGCGCCGGGCGACGTGGAGGGGACCTACGCGCGCGTCGAGGAAGGCCTCGCGCCGCTTGTCGAGGCGGGCGTCGTCCCGCTCGTGATGGGCGGCGACCACTCGATCACGCTGGCCGAGCTGCGGGCGCTCGCGCGTACGCACGGGCCGCTCGCGCTGGTGCAGCTCGACTCGCACGCCGACACTTGGGAGTCCTACTTCGGGCAGCGCTACTTCCACGGCACGACGTTCAAGCGCGCGGTCGAGGAGGGGTTGCTCGACGCCTCGGCCTCGGTGCAGGCGGGCATGCGCGGCTCGCTGTACGGCGAAGCCGACCTCGACGCCGCCCGCGACCTCGGCTTTCACGTCGTACAGAGCGAGGAGCTCCGTGCGCTCGGGCCGGACGGGTACTCCGAGCTCGTGCGCGGGCGCATCGGCGACCGCCTCGTCTTCCTCTCGTTCGACATCGACTTCCTCGACCCCGCGTTCGCGCCGGGGACGGGAACGCCCGAAGTTGCGGGCTTCAGCACCGCCGAGGCCGTCGCGTTCCTGCGCGCGCTCCGCGGAATCCGCCTGGCCGGCTGCGACGTAGTCGAGGTCTCGCCGGCCTACGACGGTCCGGGTCAGGCGACCGCGCTCGCGGCCGCGAACGTCCTCTGGGAGCTGCTCGCGTTGATCGCGGCGACGCGCTGAAACGCTTTGGGCTCGACCATCCCGGACGCGTCTCGGGACCAGGTCCCGGGACACGCCTACGAAAGACGGTCGCTAGTCGAGGGTCAGCTTCCGCTCGACGCCGACGTTCGTCCGCAGCGCCTCGAGCCAGCCGGCTCGCAGCGGCGCGAGCAGCTGCTGACCGAGCTCGAACGCCTCGTCGAACCGCGAGACGATCTCGCGCCCGAGCTCGCGCGCGCGCGCGAGCACCTCACGCTCGTCCACGGTGGCGACGCGGCCTTCGCGCACCTTCCAGTCGCCGCCGACGAGCACGGAGTCGACCGCGAGCGTCGTCGAGCCGTAGGCGAGCTGGCGCAGCGGGTCGTTCAGCGGCGTGAACACGTGGCTCTCGAGATCGAGCAGCACGAGGTCGGCCCGCCGGCCCGGCTCGATCCGTCCTAGGCCGTCCTTGTCGCCCGCAGGGCGCGCGCCGCCGATCGTCGCCAGCTGCCACGCGTCGCGGGCGCCGGTCCAGCGCTCGTAGTCGATTCCCCAGAGCTTGTGCAAGAGCGCCGCCTGCTTCACCGAGGCGAACATGTCGAGGCTGTCGTTCGAGGACATGCCGTCGGTCCCGAGCGCGACGTTCACGCCGTGCGCGAGCAGAAGCGGCACGGCCGCGATCCCGCTGCCGAGCTTCATGTTCGAGACCGGGTTGTGCGCGATCGAGACGTCCCGGTCGCGGACGAGTTCCATGTCGCTTGGCGTCAGCCAGATCGCGTGCGCGAAGCAGACGCGTGGCCCGAGGAAGCCGATCGCGTCCATGTGCTCGACCAGGGTCCGGCCGTACAGTTGCTGTCCGGAGACGGCCTGCATCCGGGTCTCGAGCACATGGATGTGGATCGGGAGGTCGAGCTCCTCTGCGAGATCGGCGCAGCCGACCAGCATCACGTCGGTGCAGCGCTGCGGCCCGCTCGGCGCAGGACAGATCGAGATCCCCTCGTCCGGGCGGTGGAAGCGATCGACCGCGCCGCGCACGAAACGCTCCCACTCGTCCCAGGACGGCGGCTTGTCGCGCTCGAGCCGCTCGATCAGCTCGCGCGAGACGAGCCCCGCATCGAGCACGACCGTCTCGTGGTAGGCGCGGTCCGCGATCCCGAGCGCGATCAGCGCGCGCAGGCCGACGTCGCGGTAGGCGCGGACGACCGCGTCGAGTGACTCGTCGCTGAACCCGTCCAGCTCGTAGAGGAAGTCGACGACGCAGGTTGCGCCGGAGCGCAGCTGCTCGATCGCGCCGAGCACGGTGCGCAGGTAGATCTCGTCCGGTGTCTGCGAGGGGGCCGCCAGCGCGGGGTAGGAGAAGAGCATCCAGGGCTCGAGCGGCAGGTTGTCCCACATGCCCCGGAACCAGTTCTCGTTCGAGTGGTTGTGGGCGTTGACCATCCCCGGCACGACGAGGTAGCGCGAGCAGTCGACGCGCTCGGCGCCCTCGGCCGCGGTCTCGACGATTCGGCCGTCCGCGACGGCGACGTCCGTCCGGCGAAACTCGCCGCCGCCGACATCGGTGAGGCCGTTCTGGAGGAGGAGCGGCGAAGCCACGACGGGCTACCGTAACGCTTGCCGCCGTCCGGGCTACGCGTGAAGATCGGCCCGGCATCTCTTCTAGACAGGAGGGAAAGCATGGCGGATCAGCGGGCCGTCGACCTGGCCGAAGAGGTCAGGCTCGACGAGCACGGCATCGAACCGATCCCCCCGAAGGACCGGACCTCGACGCCGCTCCGGCAATTCTGGATCTGGGCCGGTGCAAACATCGCGCCGATCAACTGGGTCCTCGGCGCTCTCGGCATCATCCTCGGGCTCAGCCTGACCGAGACGCTCCTCGTGCTCGTGATCGGCAACCTCGTCGGCTGCGCGATCTTCGGCCTCTTTTGCATCATGGGCTCGCGCACGGGCGTGAACCAGATGGTGCTCTCGCGGGCGGCCTACGGTAGGCGCGGCGCGTATCTCCCGGCGACCGCGCAGATGCTGATGACGATGGGCTGGCTCGGCGTCAACACCTGGGTCGTGCTCGACCTCGTGCTCGGGATCTTCAAGGAGATGGGCTACGACAATCCCGGGACGACGGCGAAGTACGCGGTCGGGATCGGGATCATGCTCGTCCAGGCCGTGATCGCGGTCGTCGGCTTCTACTGGATCCAGGGATTCGAGAAGTGGACGGTCCCCGTCGCGGCGGCGGTCATGGTGCTGATGTCGATCCTCGCGTGGAGGAAGGTCGACATCGTCTGGGGTCACTCGACCGTGAGCGGCGGCGACAAGCTGACGGCGATCTCGCAGCTGATGACCGCGATCGGCGTGGGCTGGGGGATCACGTGGCTGTCGTGGTCGTCGGACTACACGCGATTCATACGACCGGGGACGCCCGAGCGAAAGGTCTTCTGGTCGACCTTCCTCGGCATCTTCATCCCCACCGTGTGGCTCGGCTTCCTGGGCGCCTCGATCGCGAGTGCGGGAACGAGTGCCGATCCGGCGCAGCTCGTCGCGGCCGCGTTCGGCGGCGTCACCTCGATCCTGATCCTGTTCCTCGTGATGCACGGGCCGGTCGCGACGAACATCCTCAACCTGTACTCGGCGACGCTCGCGGCACTGTCGCTCGACATCAAGGCGGCGCGCTGGAAGGTCGCGCTCGTCGTCTCGGCTGTCGGGACGGTCGCGCTGATCGCGTTCATCCAGTCAAACAGCTTCGCGCAGGACTTCGACAAGTGGCTCGCGTCCGTCGTGGTCTGGATCGCGGCGTGGGGCGGGGTGATGCTCGTCGACTTCTACGTCGTCCGCCGCGGGCAGATCGACGTGCAGGGTCTGTACGACGATCCCGCCGTCGCCCGCTACGGCGACATCAACTGGGCGGCGATTGTCGCCGCGATCGTCGGCCTCGTCGCCGGCTGGGCGTGGGAGTACGGTCTCGTCTCGTTCATGCAGGGGCCGCTCGCGAAGGCCACGAACAACATCGACCTCTCGTGGCTGGCGGCGTTCGTCGTCTCCGGCGGTCTCTACTACGTGCTCAGGCCGATCCTCGCCAAGGAGGAGCGGCCCGCCGCGGCCCCGACGGCTGCGGGCTGATGCTCGAGCTCGCCGGGCCCGTCGAGCGGCGGGCCCGGCCGAGCTATCAAGGTTTCGGCGGCGACAACCGACCGTCACGCCATGCGCTTCGCCGCCGCGCTGCCGTTCCTTGCCGCCGTCGTCCTGCTGACAGGGTGCGCCCCGGGTGCCAACGGGGAGCTCCGCGCGCTCGTCGACGACGTCGCGCCGGCCGAGCGCGACACGCTCGCGTGCGAGTGGGAGTCCAACTGGGGGAGCGGGAACGACACGAAGGCGTACTACAGGTGCTCGTGGTTCGTCCCCGGAAAGCTCCCGCGGGTAAGCCGCGGCATTTTGGCCCGGCTGACCGCTCACGGCTTCAAGGTCGCATGCCGCAGCGATGCGCATACCGTCGAGTTCATCGCCAATAGGGGCACGACCACAATCGACATCGACGTCCTCGCGGACGGCTTCGTCAACGCGCGCGCGGTCGCGCCCTCGGACGTCGACATTCCGGCCGGAAGCCTGTACGTCGACATCTTGGCTCGGAAGCACGTCGGCGCTCACATGAGCGCCGACGCACGCCCTCCGTGCGCATAGGCGCTGTCGCTACGCCACCCAGTGACTGTCCCCGAACGTGGGGACTGTCCCCCGTCCGGAGCGCGGGAGGCAAATCGTCGAACCGAAACCGGGGAAAGTCCGAACCACTTCCGTTGCGGTGACTGTCCCCACGCATGGGGACAGACCTAGCCTCTCGCGACCCGGCAGGATCGGATCCGCGGGCTCGTACTGGGGTCCTGAGGTCGATCCGCCAGACCACGGAGGGACATAGAGTCGCAGCATGCCGTCGTTCCGCTACGTCGTCGCGGACGTCTTCACGGACACGCCGCTCGCGGGTAACCAGCTCGCCGTCTTCACCGATGCCCGCGAGATTCCCGAGGACCTGCTTCAGCCGCTGGCGCGCGAGATGGCGTTCAGCGAGACCGTCTACGTGTACGCCGCGGAAGGCGACGGCCACGCGCGAATGCGCATCTTCACGCCGGCGCAGGAGATCCCGTTCGCGGGCCACCCGACGCTCGGGACGGCGTTCGTCCTCGGCCAGCCGATGCAACTCGACGTGATCCGGCTCGAGACCGGCAGCGGCGTCGTGCCCGTTCGCCTCGAGCGCGAGGGGCCGCGCGTCGTCTTCGGGCGGATGGAGCAGCCGCTGCCGTCCGTCGAGCCGTTCGAGGAGGCACCCGTGCTCGCGGCGCTCGGCGTCGAGCGCTCCGAGCTTCCGGTCGAGGTCTACGACAACGGGATCCGGCACGTCTACGTCGCGCTGGGCTCAGAGGACGAGGTCGCCCGCCTCGAGCCGGACTTCAACGCGCTCTCAAAACTCGACACCGTCGGCGTGAACGCCTTCGCGGGAGCGGGCGAACGCTGGAAGACCCGCATGTTTGCGCCGGGCTCCGGCGTGGCCGAGGATCCGGCAACAGGCTCGGCGGCCGGGCCGCTCGCGCTCCACCTCGCGCGCCACGGCCGGATCGGCTGGGGCGACGAGATCCGGATCGACCAGGGCGCCGAGCTCGGCAGGCCGTCGGTGCTCTACGCCCGCGTGGACGGCTCGCCCGACGCGGTCGAGCGGGTCGAGGTCGGCGGCTCGGCCGTCGTCGTCGCGCGCGGCGAGTTCCGCCTCTAACGCCAGGCCCGCTTGCGGTTGGTGAGCAGCAGCGCCACGAGCGCGGTCGCGCGCCGCGCCGCTGCGACCGGGCCGACGCCATCGCTTCGCGCTGCGAGGTAGCCGACCCCGAACGCGTCGCCGCACCCGGTCAGGTCGACGCCGAGGATCGGGTGGCACGGCACCGGGACGGCCTGACCGTTCGCGTACACGACGGAGCCGCGCGAGCCGAGAGTCAGCACCACCTCGGGGACGCCGAGCGCGAACACGGTCTGCTCCGACGTGTTCGGCAGGATCGCGGCCGCCTCTTCCTCGGCGAGCTTCAGGTACGACATGTGGCGCAGCACCTCGGGGTCGTAGTTCGCGTCGAGCCGCACCGGCCCGACCTCGGCGGCGCGCACGAGCCCCTGGCCGTCGAACGAGACACGGCGCCCGCGCGCCAGCTCGGCAAGCGTCTCCGCCGGAAAGTCGGAGCGCGCGAGCGGCGCGACGTGCACCCACTCGACGCGTTCCAGGCCGACGAGATCCTCAGGACGCCACGGGTCGCCGAGGGCGCGGATCTCCGTGCGGCGCACCTCGCCCTCGTAGTAGAGCCCGAACTCCGCCGTCCGCGCGGCGTCCACCATCGTCAGCGGTACGCCGAGTGCGGCCAGCGGAGGCACCAGCAGCGGGCGGTCCTTCGGCGCGCACTTGGCGACGATCTTCCCGCGTCGCTCGAGCAGCCGCAGGCCCTGGCCGCAGTGATAGGGCCCGCCGCCGACCTTGGGCGGGCGCCCGTCGATGTGGTCGATCGCAACGTTGCCGCAGACGGCGAGCGAGCTCACTGGGCGGATCTTCGCCGGTTCAGCCCGTAAACGTGAGGTAGAGCAGCACGACGTTCAGCGAGATGATCAGCGCCGCGACAACCGAGGCCGCCACCGTCGTGATCCTTCGGTTCACGAGCGCGCCCATCAGCTCCCGGTCGCGCGAGAAGAGCACGAGCGGCACGAGCGCGAACGGGATGCCGAACGAGAGCACGACCTGGCTGATCACGAGCGCGGACGAAGGGTTGACGCCGATCGCGATCACGGCGAGTGCGGGGAGCATCGTCACGGCACGCCGGAGGAAGAGCGGGATCCGCCGGCGGATGAAGCCCTGCATCACGACCTGGCCTGCAAGCGTGCCGACGGACGACGACGAGAGCCCGGACGCGAGCAGCGCGATCCCGAACGCGACGTCGGAGTGGTTGCTGAGCGCGTTGCCGAGGCCGTAGAAGACATCGTCGAGGTCCGAGATCTCGCTCAACCCGCGCGCGTGGAAGACCGCGGCGGCGATGATCAGCATGCTCATGTTGATCAGTCCCGCGATCGTCATCGCGATCACGACATCCACCCGCTCGAAGTTGTAGATCTTCCGCTTCGCCTCGGCGGTGGCGCCGACGACGCGCCGTTGCGTAAGCGCCGAGTGCAGCCAGATCACGTGGGGCATCACCGTCGCGCCGAGGATCCCGGCGGCGAGCAGAACGCTCTCGCTGCCGGAGAAGCGCGGCACCAGCCCGCTTGCGATCCCCGGCGGGGACGGCTCGGCGAGGACGACCTGGAACGCGAACCCTGCGAGGATCACCCCGACCAGACCCGCGATCGCCGCCTCCAGCGGGCGGAAGCCGCGCGACTGCAGGGCGAGGATCACGAACGCGAAGACCCCGGTGATCAGCGCCGCCGGGAAGAGCGGCATGTCGAAGAGCAGATGCAGCCCGAGCGCGGCGCCGATGAACTCGGCCAGGTCGGTCGCCATCGCGATCACCTCGGCCTGGATCCAGAGGCTGAAGGAGACTGCGCGCGGGAAGCGCTCGCGGCACACCTCGGCGAGGTTGAGCCCGGTGGCGATCCCGAGCTTCGCGCTCAGGCTCTGGATCAGCATCGCCATCAGGTTGGAGGCGAGGATCACCCAGAGCAGCAGGTAGCCGTACTTCGCGCCGCCGGCGAAGTTCGTCGCGAAGTTGCCCGGGTCGACGTACGCGACGGCCGCGATGAACGCGGGGCCGAGGAAGGGCCAGAGCGCGCGCAGCCCACGCCGCTCGCCCGAGAGCGCCCGTTGCGCGGCGTCGAAGACGCGCGCCTCACCCGGCAGCACGTCTTGGGGGGTCGCCTCGTGCTTCGGCTTAGTCGACGCCGATTTGGTCTGCAAGCTCGCGGGAGATCGGATGGTCGTTGCCGTGGGTCCGCACGGTGATCGGTCCGCCGAACGGCGCGGACTCCGTCACGCGCACGCGGGCGCCCGGCACGAGTCCCAGCTCGTCGAGGTAGCGCAACAGCTCACGGTCGGAGTCGGGCACACGGCGGACGACCGCGCTCCTGCCTTTCACGACGTCCGCGAGCGAGCGCTGCTCTCCGCTGCTGAGCTCGAGCGCGGCGCTCGGGATCGGGTCGCCGTGCGGGTCGTGGGTCGGGAAGCCGAGCGACTCGTCGATCAGCGCCTCGAGCTCCTCCGAGAGCGCGTGCTCGAGCCGCTCCGCCTCGGCGTGGACGGCGTCCAGCGGCAGGCCGAGCGTGGTCGAGAGGTACTGCTCGAGCAAGCGGTGGTGCCGGATCATCTCGAGCGCGGCGCGCTCGCCTACACGTGTCAGGCGCGCGCCGTGGTACGGCTCGTGCTCGACGAGCCCGAGCTGGGCGAGCTTCTTCAGCATCGCCGTGGCCGAGGCCGGGGTCACGCCCATGCGCTCGGCGAGCCGGGACGTCGACGCGCGGCCGCCGGCCTGGAGCTTGTAGAGCTCCTTGACGTAGTCCTGAACGGACGAGGACAGATTTGCGGTCTCGCTCAAGCCTTGTCTAATCTACAGTTTAGCCATGACGAAACTCTCTCGGCGGAAGTTGATCGTCGGCGCGGCGCCCCTCGTGGCCGCCGGTCCGCTCGTACGCGCGGCGCTCGCCGAGCCCGAGCACCAGGCGAGCCACCTCCACGGGCACAGCACGACCGGCCACGCGTCGATGATCGGCGAGGCGGTTCCGGCGCCCGAGCGCAGCGACGCGATCGACGCGCTCCTGCACCCGCCGCCCGCGCTTCCCCACCGGCCGGGCCGCGTGCGCGAGTACGAGCTCGTCGCGCGCGACGTCGAGCTCGAGGTCGCGCAAGGCGTCACGTACGCGGCGTGGACCTACAACGGCACCGCGCCGGGCCCCGTCATCCGCGCGACCGAGAACGATCTGCTCCGCGTCCATTTCCGCAACGAGGGCACGCACCCGCACACGATCCACTTCCACGGGATCCACCCGTCGAACATGGACGGCGTCTTCGAGATCGTCCCCACCGGGGGCGCACTGACGTACGAGTTCCCGGCGCGTCCGTGGGGGATGCACCTCTACCACTGTCACGCGACGCCGCTGAAGAAGCACATCCACAAGGGCCTCTACGGCGCGTTCATCATCGACCCGCCGAAGCCCCGCAAGCCGGCGCAGGAGCTCGTGATGGTGATGAACGCGTTCGACACCGACGGTGACGGTGAGAACAACTTCTACGCCGTCAACGGGCCGGCGTTCTACTTCGCGCGCCACCCGATTCGGGTCTCGCGCTCGCAGACCGTTCGCGTATATCTCGCCAACCTGACCGAGTTCGACCTGATCAACTCGTTCCACCTGCACGGCGACTTCTTCCGCTACTACCACACCGGTCGGGACGAGCTCGTCGAGTACACGGACACGATCGTGCTTGCCCAGGGTGAGCGCGGGATCCTCGAGATCGACTTCGCGAACACCGGCACGTTCATGTTCCACGGGCACCAGTCCGAGTTCGCCGAGCTCGGGTGGATGGGATTCTTCGAGGTCACGGAATGAGGCGGCTCTGGCCGCTTGTCCCGCTCCTCGCCCTCGTCGCCGTCGTCGCCGGGTTCGCTGCGTCCGGCGGCTCAGTGCTCGAGCTGCTGGGGCGGACGCCGCCGCCGGCCGATGAGTTCCACGTGCGCCGCGTCGAGCTGCACCGCGGCGAGATCCGGATCCACGTCACGAACCCGCAGCGCGACGACCTGACGATCGCGCAGGTCAGCGTGGACGACGCGCTCGTTCCGTACCACCTCGACGGAGACGCGACGCTCGGGCGGCTCGACTCGGCGACGATCGCGGTTCCCTACGACTGGGTGCCGGAGGAGCCGCTCGCGGTCGGGATCACGAGCTCGACGGGGATCCAGACCACGCACGAGCTCGCGGCGGCGGTCGAGACGACGAAGCCGTCGGCGAAGGGCTTCCTCGGCTTCGGGATCGTCGGGCTGCTCGTCGGCGTCATCCCCGTCGCGCTCGGGCTGCTCTGGCTTCCGTCGCTGCGCCGCGCGCGGCCCGAATGGCTCGCGGCGTTCATGGCGCTGACCGCGGGACTGCTCGCGTTCCTCGCGCTCGAGGCGCTCTCGGAGGCGCTCGAGCTCCAGGCGGCGCTCCCCTCCGCGCTCGGCGGCGCCGGGGTCGTGCTCCTGGGGTTCGCGCTCTCGTACCTGACGCTGACGTTCCTCTCGCACGCGCTCGCCGCCCTGGCGACGCTCGTCGCGATCGGGATCGGGTTGCACAACTTCGGCGAGGGGATCGCGATCGGCTCGTCGTTCGCGTTCGGCGAGCTCGCGCTCGGGACGTTCCTGATCGTCGGGTTCATGGTGCACAACGTCACAGAGGGCCTCGGGATCGCGACCGCCGCGGCCGAAGAGCGCGGGATCCGCTGGCAGCGGCTCGCGCTACTCGCCGTGATCGCCGGCGCGCCCGCGATCGCCGGTGCGTGGCTCGGAGGATTCACGCGCAACGACGTGCTCGGCGTGCTCTTCTTCGCGGCCGCGGCGGGCGCGGCGTTCGAGGTCGTCATCGAGGTCGTCGGCTGGCTGCGCACGCGCGCACCCGGCGGCCTGACCAGCGGCTACGCGCTTGGCGGCTTTCTCGCTGGGATCGCCGTCATGTACGGGACGGGGCTGCTCGTCGGCTGACCGCCCGCGCGGCGAGCTCTGCTGCGGCCGCGAGCGAGAATGCGACGGCGAAGCTGGGGATCGAGCTCCCGATCGCGTCGAGGCCGGCCGTCGGCGGACGAACGCGCTCGACGAGGTCGACCCACCAGCTCGGGCCCGTCGGGTACATCCACTGGTAGACCGCGAACCCTGCGAGCCAGGCAAGCAGCAGCTCGACACGCAGCGGCGGCGCGTCGAACACGTCGCGTCGCTCGTAGCGCGCGCCGTTCAGGAGCCAGTGCGCGACCAGCACGCCGAGCAGCGGGACGAAGAACGCTCCGAGCAGCAACAGGAAGCTCTGGTAGTTGCGGATGTCGATCACGAGCGCGCCGATTGTGGCCGCGAGCGAGACGAGCAGCACGAGCGAGCGCTGCGGCGCGCGCGGGACGAGGTTCTGCAGCGAGACCGCGCTCGAGTAGATGTTCGCGAAGGCCTCGTCGGTCTCGTCGACGGTGACCGCCAGCAGCGCGAGCGCCGCGGCAAGACCCGCCGCGACGACGGCAGCCGGAAGCTCGGCAGCATCGGAGACCCCGCGCGTGAGCACGAGGAAGATCCCGAGCAGCAGCATCCACGTGCCCGCGACGAAGTAGCCGAGGCCGGCGCCGGCGAACGCGCTGCGGCGGTCGCGCGAGAAGCGCGTGTAGTCCGGGATCAGCGGCGCCCACGAGACCGTGATCGCGATCACGAGGTCCATCCCGATCCAGATGCTGATCCCGCCCTCGGGTCGCGCGTGCCACAGCTTCGAGAAGTCCGCCTCGGAGAGCGACCACCAGGTGAGATACGCGATGGACGCGAGCACGACCCAGGCCGCGAAGCGCCGGATGAACCGACGCACGACGTTGACGGGACCGAGCACGGCGAGCGTCGCGGCGACGGCGCCGAACACGAGCGTCCACGCCCACTTCGCGCCGACGCCGAAGACCTCGTCCGAGAGCGCCGACGCGGCGGCGGAGATGATGATCAGCTCGAACGTCGCCCAGCCCCAGCACTGGAGCGCGTTCAGGAGCGTCGGCGCGTAGGAGCCGACCCGCCCGAGCGGCGCACGCATCAGCACCATCCCGGGCACGCGCGCGTCCGCGCCGATCAGGCCGGCCGTGGCGAGCATCAGATTGCCGACGATCCCGCCGAGCACGACCGCGACGATCGCGTCGCGCAGCGAGAGCGCGGGGACGAGGAACGCGCCGACGACGATCACGAGCAGCGACACGCCGAGCGAGCCCCAGAGCAGGAAGTGGTCGAGCGCGCCCAGTACCCGCAGCCGATCGGGGACGGGCTCGATTCCCCAAGAAGGCGTCTGCTCGCTCACTGACCTCCCTTCGCCGGTACGAACCGGATCAGGTTCGACGGGTGTGATCTCAGCCCCGCCGTGCGGGGCACCCCGGTGGGTTCACTGTAACGAAGGCGGGTACGGACGCCGGGTGCGCACGGTTCGGGTGACCGCGAAGATCGCACGCTGGCTCGGCACTGCCGCCGCAGTCGCGGCCGGCCTGCTCGCCCTTGCGCTCTACGACGACGGCTGGTGGGCGGCGCTGGCTGTCCTCGCCGCGATCCCGGCTCTCGTGCTCTGGTTCTTTTCGTTCGTGCTCGCCGAGGTGGCTGAGCTCCCCGAACGGCTGCGCGGCGCGCCTGAGGAGGTCGCTCAGCTCGGCGGAGTGATCGACGAGCTCCGCCGCGCTCGCGGCGCCGGCGCTTTCCGTGCGCTGTGGCGAGTCGCGATCCGGGCTGCACGGGCCCGCGAGCTCGCGACGCCGTGGGCGCCGCTGCTTCCGCTCCTGAGCGTCTGGTTTCTCGTGACGACAGCGATCTCGGCGCTCGTCGTACCGCTGATCGTCCTCGCAGCGTTCGTCGCGCTCGCCGTCGCTACCTAACGAGAGGCACCAGCCGCGCGCCCGTTGCCTTGAAGCTCGCGACGACCGGCTCGCCTTCGCGCAGCCCAAGCGCCTCCGCGCCGCGTGACGTCACCTCGGCGGTGAGCGGACCGACGCGAACTCGGAGCCGATTGCCGACCGCGACCATGCTAGCCACCTCGCCGCGCAGGTGGTTCTGCATCGAGTCCTCCACGAGCGTGCGCGCGAGCGAGACGTCCCACGGGTAGACGACGACGCCGACGGGTCCTTCCGCCGCGTCGGTCGAGATCACGCGCTCGCCGCTTTCGAGCGTGACCTCGGTGAGGCCGTCGCCGGTGGGTCGCGCGACTCCTCGCAGCAGGTTCGCGCCCGTGAAGGCGGCCACGAACGGGTTCGCTGGAGCGGCGACGAGCTCCTCGGCGGCGCCCTCCTGCACGATCCGGCCGTCGACCAGCACGCCGATGCGGTCCGCGAGCGCCGCCGCGTCCTCGAAGTCGTGGGTGACGACGACCGTGGGCAGCGAGGCCGCGCGCAGGTGCGCGCGAAGCTCGGCGCGCACTTGCGCCTTCGTGTGCACGTCGAGCGCGGCGAGCGGCTCGTCGAGCAGCAGGACGCACGGGTCGCGCGCGAGCGCGCGGGCGAGGGCGACACGCTGGCGCTCGCCGCCCGAGAGCTCATCCGGGCGAGCCTTCGCGAGCTGCGCGATCCCGAATCGCTCGAGCAAATCGCTCGGCGCCCCGCCGAACGCGACGTTCCGCTCGACGTTCAGATGCGGGAAGAGCGCGTAGTCCTGGAAGACGTAGCCGACGGAGCGCTCTTCCGGCGGGACGTGCACGCGCCCGTCGAACCAGATCTCCGAGTCGAGCGCCACGCAGCCGCGCGCGGGGCGGACGAGCCCGGCGATCGCGCGCAGCACCGTGGTCTTCCCCGCGCCCGAAGGGCCCACCAGCGCGAGCGTCTCCGCGCCCGCCTCGAGCGCTACCTCGACGCTGAACGCGCGAAGGGGAACGGTGACGTCGACCCTGAGGCCCATCGGGGAACGAGCTTGATCGCAAGCAGGAGCGCGGCGCTGACGACGATCAGCTCGGCGCTGATCGCGAGCGCGACGGGGAGCGCGACGTCGAACGCCTGGTAGACGGCCAGCGAGAGCGTCTGTGTCACACCCTGCAGGCTCCCCGCGAACATGATCGTCGCGCCGAACTCGCCGAGACCGCGCGCGAGCGAGAACGCGGCGCCGGCCGCGAGGCCGCCCGCCGCTAGCGGGAGCGCGACGCGCGCGAAGACGCGCCACGGGCGCGCACCGAGCGTGCGCGCCGCGTCGACGAGCTGGGGGTCGACCGCCTCGAAAGATGCGATCGCCTGCCGAAGGTAGAACGGGCCCGCCACGAACGCGATCGCCATCACCACCGCGACCTTCGTGAACGCGACCTCGATGCCGACCGCAGAGAGCGATTCACCGAGCAGCCCGAATCGTCCGAAGCAGACGAGCAATCCAATGCCGGCGACCGCCGGCGGCAGCACGAGCGGCAGCTCGAGCAGCGTGATCACGAGCGCGCGGCCCGGGAAGCGGCGCCGGGCGACGAGGTACGCGGCAGGCGTGCCGAGCGCGAGCACGAGCGCGTTCGCGATCAGGCTCGTCTCGAGGGTGACGCGCAGCGCGTCGAGCGCGACGTCGCTCGTTAGCTGGTCGAGGAGCGTGCTGAGCGGCACCTCGGTGAAGATCGCGACGATCGGCAGCACCAGGAAGGCCGCGACGACGGCCAGCGCGAGCACGAGCGCGAGCGTGAAGGCGCGGCTCACTTCTTCGGCACGCCGAAGCCCGCCGCCGTTAGCGCTTGACGGGCGTGATGTGTGCTCAGCGCCTGCACCCACCGCCGGGCGGCGGCCGTGCTGGAACTCCCGCGCACCACGGCGACCTCGTAGCGGACGGTCGGCTGCGCACGGGCCGGGAGTGCGATCGCGCGCAGGCGTCCCGCCGCGGCTCTGATGTCCGTCCGGTAGACGAACCCCGCGTCCGCCTCGCCGAGCGCGAGCTTGCCGACGATGCTCTTCACGTCCGGCTCCTCGCTGACGACGCTCGCGAGCACGGTCGAGAGGCCGAGCCGCTTCAGCACCGCGCGGGTGTAGATCCCGATCGGGACGCTCGCGTTGCCGATCACGAGCTTCACGTCGCCGCGCCGAAGGTCGAAGACCGTGCGCAGCGCCGGGTTGGAAGCAGGCACCGCGAGCATGAGGCTGTTCGTCGCGAAGACGCGTGGCCGCTCGACGAGTCGCTCCCGGAACAACGCGCGCGTGTACTCGGGACTCGCGGACGCGAACACGGCCGCGGGGGCGCCCTGCCTGATCTGGAGCGCGAGCTGGTTCGAGCCGGCGAAGTTGTAGTTCGGCTTCCGGTCGATCCGCGGGAAGACCTCGGTGAGCGAGGAGGCCGCGAAGACATTCAGCGTCGCCGTCGCACGCGGAGCGCCCGCGGCGGGCAGTACCGCGGCGACGAACGCGACGACCGCGAGTGCGCGCTTCACCGCTCGACCATGACCGAGGTCGCCTTCACGATCGCCGTCGCCGGCGCGCCTTTGCGCAGCCCGAGCTCCTCCGCGGCCTCGCGCGTGATCAGCGCAACGACGCGAGCCGGTCCCTGCACGTCCAGCTCTACCTGCGCGAGCAGACCTTCGACACGCAGCTCGCGGACGACGCCCTCAAGCCGGTTGCGCGCGCTCAGGTCCTCGTGGGCACGCCCGCGCAACCGCTCGATCTCGCGGGCCGGGACGAGTCGGCGGTTCGCCTTGTCCCGGACGGTCTTGATTCGCCCCGCGCGATCCCAGCGGCGCAAGGTGTCGACGCTGACGCCCAGCGCGCGGGCCGCTTCCCCCATGGGATAGTGCCTAGGCATCGCCTAGGCAGAATAACGCTACGGGATCGAGGCCGGTGCGTAACCGCCGTCGACGGTCGAGCAGACGATCGTCGTGTCGTGCACGCTGCAGGTGAAGACGCCGTTGAACCAGCTCTCGCTGCGGCGGAGCACCGGCGTGGAAGTGTCCCAGGCCACCCGCTCCCGCGCGGCCCGCGTCCGCCCGTCCGCGTCGAGCACGACCGCGGACGCCGACGAGGCGCTGCGGCACGCGAGCTTCGTCCCGTCGAACGCGCAGCCGGCCGAGCCGTCCCCGAGCCGGAAGGTCGAGGGCGCCGGCACACCGCCGGCGGTATCGCGGGCGGTCGCGCCGACCGCGACCAGGCCGCCCACGGCAAGCGTCATCACAATGACGAGCAGACCCCTCCGCACGCCGGTCCAACGGGCGGAGCGCCGATTCGGTTACGCGGCGAGCAGCCGGCGAAGCACGTACTGGAGAATCCCGCCGTGCTGCAGGTACTCGCGCTCGCGCGGCGTGTCGAGCCGAACGCGGGCCCGGAACTCCTTGCCGTCGGCGCGGACCGTGACCTCCCGGGCCTCGCCGTTCTCGACCCCCTCGATCGCGAATTCCTCGTGACCCGTCAGCCCGAGCGACTCCCGCCCCTCGCCGTCCATGAACTGCAGTGGCAGCACGCCCATCATCAGGAGGTTGGAGCGGTGGATCCGCTCGTAGGTCTCGGCGATCACCGCCCGGACGCCGAGCAGGTTGGGTCCCTTCGCCGCCCAGTCGCGCGAGGAGCCCGAGCCGTACTCCCGGCCGGCGATCACGACGAGCGGCGTGCCTTCCGCGAGGTAGCGCTGCGACGCGTCGTAGATCGTCATCTCTTCGCCGCTCGGCACGTGCACGGTCCAGGTGCCCTCCGAGCCGGGCACCATCAGGTTTCGCAGGCGCACGTTCGCGAACGTGCCGCGCACCATCACCTCATGGTTCCCGCGCCGCGAACCGTACGAGTTGAACGCGCGCCGCTCGACGCCGTGCTCAATCAGGTACTTGCCCGCCGGCGAGTCGGGCTTGATCGCGCCGGCCGGCGAGATGTGATCGGTGGTCACCGAGTCGCCCAGCATCACGAGGCAGCACGCGCCGGCGAGGTCCTCGACGCGGCCGGGCTCGGCCGACATGCCCGCGAAATACGGCGGCTGACGGATGTAGGTCGAATCGTCGTCCCACTCGTAGAGATTCCCGGAGGGAATCGCGAGGCTCCTCCAGTTGTCGTCGCCCGTGAAGACGTCGGCGTACGTGCGCGTGAACATGTCGCTCTCGAGCGACGACGCGACTGCCGCCTCGACCTCCGCCGAGCTCGGCCAGATGTCCGACAAGTAGACGTCGCTCCCGTCCTCGGCCTGCCCGAGGGGTTCCGTGGTCAGGTCGAGGTCCATGCGCCCTGCGATCGCATATGCGACGACGAGCGGCGGCGACGCAAGGTAGTTCGCCTTCACCTCCGGGTGGATGCGTGCCTCGAAGTTGCGGTTTCCGGACAGGACCGAAGCAACGACGAGGTCACCTTCGGCGACGGCCTCGGAGATCGGCTGCGGCAGCGGTCCGGAGTTCCCGATGCAGGTCGTACAGCCGTACCCGACGGTGAAGAAGCCGAGCTCCTCGAGGTACTGCGTCAGGCCCGCGCGCTCGTAGTACTCGGTGACCACCTTGGAGCCTGGCGCAAGGCTGGACTTGACCCACGGCTTCCGCTTCAGGCCCCTCTCGACGGCCTTCTTCGCGAGTAGGCCCGCGCCGACCATCACCTGCGGGTTCGAGGTGTTCGTACAGCTCGTGATCGCGGCGATCACCACGGAGCCGTGCTCGAGCTCGAAGCTGTCGCCGTTCATCGTGACGCGGACCGGCGTCGCGCGCGCGGCGACGATCGTCTCCGTCGGCATCCGCAGCCCTTCGTCAGGCTCGTCGTGTTCTCCGTTGTGAGCTGGGTGCTGCTCCACGGTGGGATCGCTGGCGGGAAACGTCTCGGCCACCTGCTCGTCGTGCTTGGACAAGGTTTCGACGCCGAAGGTCTCGAGCGCCACCAGAAACGACTTCTTTGCGTCCGCGAGCGGAACGCGGTCCTGCGGCCTGCGCGGGCCGGCGAGCGACGGTTCGACTTCCGAGAGGTCGAGCTCGACGACCTCCGTGTACGTCGGGTGGTGCGACGGCTCGTGCCAGAGCAGATTCTCCTTGCAGTAGGCCTCGACGAGTGCGATCCGCTCCTCGCTGCGGCCGGTCAGGCGCAGGTAGTTGAGCGTCACGTCGTCGACGGGGAAGAAGCCGCAGGTCGCGCCGTACTCGGGCGACATGTTCCCGATCGTGGCGCGGTCCGCGAGCGCGAGCGTAGGGAGCCCTTGGCCGAAGTACTCGACGAACTTGCCGACGACGCCGGCCTTGCGCAGGATCTGCGTCACCGTGAGCACGAGATCGGTCGCCGTCGCGCCTTCGGGAAGCGCGCCGGTGAGCTTGAAGCCGACGACCTGCGGCACGAGCATCGAGACCGGCTCGCCGAGCATGGCGGCCTCGGCCTCGATCCCGCCGACCCCCCAGCCGAGCACGCCGAGGCCGTTGATCATCGTCGTGTGCGAGTCCGTGCCGACGAGCGTGTCCGGGAACGCCTGCCCGTCGTGGGTCTCGACGACGCGCGCGAGGTACTCGAGATTGACCTGGTGCACGATTCCGGTGTTCGGCGGTACGACCTTGAAGTTGCGGAACCCGGTCTGACCCCAGCGCAGGAACGCGTAACGCTCCTTGTTTCGCTCGAACTCGAGCTCCGTGTTGCGCCTGATCGCGATTCGCGTGGTGTACTCGTCGACCTGCACCGAGTGGTCGATCACGAGCTCGGACGGGAGCAGCGGATTGATCTGCTCCGGGTCGCCGCCGAGGTCGCGCATCGCGTCTCGCATCGCGGCGAGGTCGACGATCGCCGGAACGCCGGTGAAGTCCTGGAGCAGGACGCGCGCCGGCGTAAAGGAGATCTCCTTGCTCGGATCGGCCTTCGCGTCCCACGTCGCGACCGCCTCGACATCGTGCTCCCCGCCGAGGCGGAGGACGTTCTCGAGCAGGATCTTGAGCGTGTACGGGAGCCGCTCGACGTCGAAGCGCTCCTGGAGCGCATCGAGCCGGTAGATCTCGTATTCCTGACCGGCGACGCGCAGAGTGTCGGGCACGGGCCCAGCCTATCGGCCGAGCCCGTGCCCCGGAACGGCTCTAGTTGACCAGCACGTAGAACGGCTTGTCAGCCGCGACGCCGGCGTTGTCGAAGGTCTTGACCTCGACCTCCTTGCCGACGGGGCAGGTGTTCAGCAGCACGCTCGCGGCGACGTCGCCGCTCGTGCTCGAGTCGATGATGGCGATAACGTTCAGCGCCCCACCCTCGATGTCGATGCAGTAGACCCCGGTCGCCGGATGGGAGACCGCGGCGTCCGGGATGCCCCGCGCGCGCGGGTCGTCGACGTCGCCGCCCGCGAGCACCCGGGCATATGCCTTGGCGGCGCCGCTCGGGCCGGCCGGTCCGGCGGGCCCGGCCGGGCCGGCGGGCCCGGCAGGACCGGCGGGACCCGCGGGCCCTGCGGGAATCTGCCCGCGCTTGAAGTCCTTCGAGAGCAGCGAGAAGTCCTTGACGTTGATGCTCGTGACGCTGTTTCGTGGGAGCTTGAACGCCGCGTAGCCGGTGCTCGTGAGCGCCACGAATAGGGCGATCATGGCGATCACGAGGGCAGGCGACGGGCGGAATCGTCTGAAGTGCATGTAACCGACCTCCTGGACGTTTTCTCGCCTCAGTGGTACCGCTGATCCGGGTTCTCTAACGGAACCCGAACGGGCCCCTAAAGACGCGGTTCCAGCTCTTTCTGCCAGAAACGGAAGAATCCCTCCTGGTCCCGGCCGATCTGGTGGAAGTAGACGTGCGTGAACCCGGCGTGCTCGTACTCGCGGACCTGCTCGACATAACGCTCTGGGTCGGGCCCGACGGGCAGGACCTGCTTCAGGTCGTCGGGGGTGACGTTCTCGGTGGCCTGCTCGAAGTGGCGCGGACGCGGCAGCTCGTACCCGAGATCGCCGCTGAGGGCCGCGTTCGGCCAGATCCGGTGCACGATCTCCGCCCCCCTCGTCCTCGCTCTTCGCCCAGCAGCAGGCGATGCCCCCGTAGCGCGGCTTGCCCTGACCTCCGGCCTGCTCGAAGCGCTGGACGAGCTCGCGCTCCGGGGACGTGTTGACGTATCCGTCGCCGCGCCGCCCGGCGAGCTCTGCGGCCTTGGGCTTCGCCCCCGCGACTGCAAGCTCGACCGGCTGATCCGGGAGGGTGTAGAGGCGCGCGTTCTCGACCGTGTAGTGCTTGCCGCGGTGCGTCCGCTCGCCACCTTGCCAGAGTAGGCGCATGACCTCGATCGCCTCCTCGAGCATCTCCAGACGCTCGTCCGGCGCCGGCCAGCGCGCGCCGACGACATGCTCGTTCAGGTTCTCGCCGGTCCCGACGCCGAGGAAGAAGCGGCCGGGCATCATCGCCGCCGCCGTCGCCGCGGCGTGGGCGACGATCGCCGGGTGGATGCGGATCGTCGGGCACGTCACGCCGGTCCCGAGCCGCAGCCGCTCGGTCGCCTGTGCGATCGCGCCGATCACGCTCCAGACGAACGGCGAGCTCGCCTGCGCGTCGGTCCACGGATGGAAGTGATCGGAGATCAACGCGAACGTGAAGCCGGTTTCTTCCGCCTTGCGGGCGTTCTCGACGAGCTCGTTCGGTCCGTGCTCCTCCGAGGACAGCGCGTACCCGTAGTCCACGAGGGCCGGACTACCGCGTCAGCTCGCGCGCGAAACTGCCGCCGCCGATCACGCGCTCCGCGTCCCTGCCCGCACGCTCCCGCAGCTCGCGGTCGGAGGTGACGAGCCAATACGGGGCGAGCGCTGCGGCTTCACGCGCGATCCAGTCGTCGGCGGTCTCGCTGCGCGTGCCGACGACGTCCTCGGCCTCGACGGGTGGGCGCCCGTCGAAGACGATCAGGGGGCGCACGCCCTCTCGCTCCGCCCAGGCCCGCACGAGCTCGACGAGATCCCGCTCGGGGATGTTCGGCCACTGCGAGCGGAGCACGTTCCGGGCGTCGACGATCAAGGTGGTCACCGCTTAACCATCCCGCAAAGGACGCCCGAGCGCTACCGAGCTATAAGGGACGGGTGAGGCGCGACCGCGCAACACTCCTCCGGGTCGGCAGCGTCCTCGTCGCCGGACTCCTCGGTGGTGCCCTGGCGCTTGCGGGCGTCGCCGTGCTCGGCGGTCTCGGGACGACGACGACGATCCGCGAGGTCGTGGACCAGGGTTCGACGGCGTCTGCGTCCTTCAAGTCCGACCGCGACCTGACGCCGGGACAGGTCTACCGGCTCGCCTCGAGCGGCGTCGTCCAGATCGAGGCGACGGGCCCGGTCCAGACCGATCCCTTCGACCCCCTCCCGCAGCGGGAGCGCGATCTCGGCTCCGGCTTCGTGATCGACAAAGCAGGCCACATCGTCACGAACTACCACGTGGTCCAGGGGGCCGAGGAGGTCAACGTCAGCTTCTCCAACGACGAGAGCCTGCGCGCGAAGCTCGTCGGCGTCGACCCCTCGACCGACCTCGCTGTGCTGAAGGTGAACACGCCGTCGCGCGGCCTGACGGCGCTCGTGTTCGGACAGTCGGGCACCGTGCAGGTCGGTGACGAGGTCGTGGCGATCGGCAATCCGTTCGGCTTCGAGCGCTCGATGACGGCCGGGATCGTGAGCGCGATCGGCCGGGTGCTGCAGGCGCCGAACAACCTCGCGATCGACAACGCGATCCAGACCGACGCGCCGATCAACCCCGGGAACTCCGGCGGCCCGCTGCTGAACGCGCGCGGCGAGGTGATCGGCGTGAACACGCAGATCACGACGGGCAGTAGCTCGAGCGAGGGCAATGTCGGCATCGGCTTCGCGGTGCCGGTCGACACGGTCAAGACCGTCGCCGCGCAGATCATCCGCCACGGCAAAGCGGAGCACGCGTTCCTCGGAGTCGAGGCGACGCCGATCACGCGCGACATCGCGCGACTCTTCCGGTTACGCCCGCGGGGTTTGCTCGTCGACTCCGTCGTCCCGGAGAGCGCCGCCGCGAAGGCGGGCATCAGGCCCGGCCGGCGCGAGGTGATCGTCGAGGGCGAGAGCTGGCGGCTCGGCGGCGACATCATCGTCGCGGTCGACGGCGATCCCGTGACGACATCCGAAGGCCTGCGCGCGGCGATCGCGCGTAAGCGCCCCGGCGACAAAGTTCGAATCGAGCTCTACCGTGGCGACACGAAGCTGGCGGTCACGGCCAAGCTCGGCCGCGCCCCCAGCGCACCCGCCCAGTAGCCTCCGGGCGTGATCGAGCAGGCGTTCGGCCGCAGCCCCGCCTGGTCGGTAGGGGTCGAGGAGGAGCTGATGCTCCTCGATGAGCGCACGCACGCGCCCGTCGCGGCCGCCCCGCGACTGCTCGAGCATGCGCCGGAGGGCGTCAAGGCCGAGCTCTTCGCGACCGTCGTCGAGACGACGACGGGGATCTGCACGAGTCCACACGAGGCAGCCGGCGAGCTCGTCGACCTGCGCCGGCGGGCAGCTGAGCTCGCGGAACGGGAGGGCCTCGTGATCGCCGCCGCAGGCTCGCACCCGTTCGCAAGCCCCGAGGAGCAGCCGATCACCGACAACGCCGATTACCTGGACTTCGTGCGGACGGCGGGCTCGGCCGCGCGGCGTCAAGGCGTTCAGGGACTGCACGTCCACGTCGGCATGCCGGACGGCGAGACGTGCGTGCAGGCGCACGAGAACGCGCTGCCCTGGCTCCCTGTCGTGCTCGCTGTCTCGGCGAACTCGCCGTGGTTCCGCGGTGCCGACAGCGGGTTCCTCTCGAAGCGCGCCGAGGTGCTCGCAACCCTCTCACGCGCAGGGATGCCGCCGCCGTTCGCCTCCTATGAGGACTGGGAGAAGATCTTCGAGCGCTGGATCGGCGCCGGCTTGCTCCTCAAGCCGACGCAGACGTGGTGGGACGCGCGCGTGCATCCGGCGCTCGGCACGCTCGAGCTCCGGATGCCTGACCAGCCGACCGACCCCGCGATCGCGGTCGCGCTCGTCGCGCTGCTGCACGCGCTTGCGGTCTGGGCGGCTCAGGCGGACAACGGCCCGGCTTCGCGGGCCGACTACCAGACGAACCGCTTCCACGCCGCGCGCTTCGGCCCGCGCGCCGAGCTCGTGCAAGGGAACCATCTGGTTCCCGTCCCGGACCTGTTCCGAGAGCTCGTCGAGCTCGTGAACCCGGATCCGGAGCTGATCGGGCCGCTCCGGCCGACCAGCTGCGAGGCGGACTGGCAGCTCGCGGCCGGAGATCCAGGCACCGCGTGCACGGAAATCGTCAGCCGCTCTGTACCATCGCCGGACCGATGAGCGACACCGAAACCGACGCGAAGCGCATCGCCAACGAGGCGCGCGACCGCGTGCGCTTCGAGGAGGAGGCCCTAGGCTTCGCCGATCAGGTCTTCCGGGTCGCCCGGGGCCTCGTCAACTCCCGCGAGGAGGCCGAGGATCTCGTCCAGGAGACCTACGCCCGCGCCTTCCGCAGCTGGCGCTCCTTCACTCCGGGCACGAACCTCCGCGCCTGGCTGCTCCGGATCCTCACGAACCTGAACATCGACCGGGGCCGCCGGAAGCAGCGAACCCCCGACACGCAGCCGCTCGAGGAAGGGGACTACTTCCTCTACAACAGGCTGGAGGAATCGGCCGGGCGGCCCCTGGAAGAAGAACAGGTCGTCGAACGTTTGTCACAGAACAATGTCGTCGACGCCCTCTCAGCCGTCCCGCACGACTTCCGCGACGTTCTCGTCCTCGTCGACATCGGCGACTTCTCATACGCGGACGCCGCGCAGATCCTCGACATCCCCATCGGTACAGTTATGTCACGATTGCATCGAGCCAGACGCGTGCTGAAGCGCGAGCTGGCAGACCGTTCGGTCGAAGCCCCATGACGGACTGCGATAACTGCGAGAAAGTACTCCAGCCTTACCTCGACCGGGTGCTCTCAGAGGAAGAGCGCCTCGTCGCGGAGCTGCACCTCGCCGAATGCTCGTGGTGCTCGAAGCGCTACCGCTTCGAAGCCGACCTGCGGCAGATCGTGAAGACCTCGTTCGCGTACGAGATGCCGCCGTATCTGGTCGAAAAGCTGTCAGCACTCAGGACGCCGCTGCTCTAGCCGAGCGCCGTTCTTCCCAAGCAACAGACTGTTACTTGGCTAACCGGGCCCGCGCTGGGGGCCGACGACGACCACGAGCCGGCGCGCGTCCTTCCCGCCGGGGAGCGGCTTCGCAACGACGTGCAGCTGGCGCGCCAGGCGATCCGCGATCTCGCGCCCGCCGCGCTGGTAGTAGACGGCGGTCTCGGGATAGTCGAAGCGGTCGGCGCGGGCGACGCGCGCGACCTGATAACCCAGTGCGCCGATTCGTGACGCGACGCGGCGCGTGTAGTTGATGTCGCCGCTCCCGTTCCGCACGTCGACGTGGATCGTCCACGGGCGCGGGAGCCTCGCGTCCGCCGCGATCTGAGCAGCGCGTGCGTCGCGCGCGCGCTGGTCTGTGCGGCCCGGCAGTGTCAGCGCTGCGATGAGCGCGACGACCGCGGCGGCGACTGCACCGAGCACAGCGAGCCGCGCGAACGGGTTTACCTGCAGGGGCCTCGGCGGCACCGGAAGCCCGGCGAGGCCGCGTGCCTCGCGGTGGTCGATACCGAGCGCCGTCGCGTACAGAAGCAGCGCGAGCAGAGCGTCGTCGGGCGTCGCGAACCGGTAGACGCGGCCTTCCTCGAGCCACGTCACCTGTTCCTCGGTCAGGCCTGCCTTGGCTGCGGCCTCGCGGAGCGGCAGCTGTCTCAGCAGGCGCGCCCGGGCGAGCGGCGAGCTGGACGAGGGCAGATTGGCGGCGAGCTCCATGCGGGTGTCCGGGTTCGGCGGCTAGTGGCGGTCCTCCTCCCAATCATCGACGGAATCGACGTCTCCTGGGGGACCGAGGTCGTCGCAGGGCACGAGCAGCGGCTCCAGGAGCCGTGCTCCCTCGTCCGGAACGCGCTCCCAGACGCTTCGGGCGAGCACGACCGGATGCCCCCGGTCGCCGCCGTACGACGCGGCGACGACCTCCGCGCCCGACGACCGCCAGGCGTCGACCACGCGCTCGACCGCGGCGGGCGAGAGCCTCGGCCCGTCGGCGAGTACGACCGCGGCGGCCTCGACGTCCGGCCCGAGCGCGCGCAGGCCACAGCGGAGCGACGCGCCCGGCCCGAGCTCCCAGTCGGGGCAGTGCACCACGCGTGCGTCGCTCTCGAGCTCGTACGCGCCGCTGACGACGACGATCTCGTCGATCGGCGCCAATCGCAGCCGCTCGAGAACGATTGGAAGCAGGAGGCGTTGCTTGGGCGAGCCGAACCGGCTCGCCTCGCCGGCGGCAAGGACGACGGCGGCGACTATGTGCAGCCGGCGAGCGAGCGCCAGATCGACGTCACGTCCGCGACGTACGTCAACGTTTCTCCGCCCGGCGCGCCTCCGGACTCCACGACCGCCGTGGGACCCGCGTTGTAGGCCGCGAGTGCGAGATCGCTCGATCTGAACCGTTCGACGAGCAGCCGGAGGTAGCGCGAGCCTGCAAGCACGTTCTCGACCGGGTGGTCGGCGTCGAGCTCGAGCTCCCCGGCGGTCGTCGGCATCACCTGCAGCAGGCCGCGTGCACCGGCGGCGGACCGTGCGTGCGGTTGGACTTCCGACTCGACGCGCCCGACAGCCGTCAGGAGCGCGAGCGGTAGCTGAGTCTCGCGAGAGGCACGTTCGAAGGCGGGGCGCCAGATCTCCGGGATTGGGCAGCGCGGCCCGCTCGCGGCCTCGACGGGGATCGCGGGGATCCGCGCGGCGGGGATCCGCAGACGCTCGTTCCGGGCGTTGGCGACCACGGCAGCCCCGAGGCCGGCCGTGCAAGCGATGACGAGCAGAGCGGAGAGGCGCCGCACCACGAGCCGGAGGATCCTAACCGGCGACTGCGGAAATCGCGCGGCGAATCAGCGCTCGCGCGAGGTCGACCTTGTAGGCGGTCCCCGGCAGCGGGGTCGCCTCCTCCAGCGCGTCGGGTCCGGAGAGCAGCCACGGGATCGGAGCCGCGCCCGAGAGCGCGATCCGGACGCCGTCCTCGAACCGCGCGACGGCGACGCCGACGAGCGGAAACGCCCAGCGCTTCCGGTCCATCGCCTTGAGGTACGTGCTGGCCGCGGGCTGCGGCACGTCGAGCTCGAGGATCAGCTCGCCCGGCTCGAGCGTCGTCACGTCGCGGTCGTCGTCTGTTGGCAACCGGTAGAGCTCTGCGACCGGCAGCTCCCGCCGGTCGGTGCGCAACGTCGCGCCGAGCGCGAGCAGCGCCGCGGCCGGGTCGGACGGGTGCGCCGACGCGCAGAAGTCGTTCGCGAAGATCGCGTGCTCGCGGTGCTGGCCCTCGCGCGCGTGGCAGACGTCGCCGCCGTGCAGCCGGCACGGGAACTGCAGCCGCCAGTACCAGCAGCGCGTCGCCTGGAGCAAGTTGCCGCCGATCGAGCCCATGTTGCGCAACTGCGGCGATGCGGCGAGCCGGCAGGCCTCGCGCAGTGCCTCGGGGATCTGCGGATCGACCTCGAGCTCGCCGAGCGTCGTCCCGGCGCCGATGCGCGTCCCGTCGACGCCGCGCGGCACCACGCCGCGCACGTCGACGAGCGTCTCGACTGCGACGATGCCGTCGCGGATCAGCGGCACGAGTTCGGTGCCACCGGCAAGAGCGCGCGCGCTGTTGCCCAAATGGGCAACAGCAGCCTGAACGGTGTCAGGCCGGTACAGCTCCACGTTCTCGCTCGCGCTCTTGCGCTTCCTTCAACGCTCGCAGGATCTCTTCGCGCGTGATCGGCAGCGACGTCACCTCGGCGCCGGTCGCGTCGCGGATCGCGTTGCCGATCGCTGCGGCGGTGGGAATGATCGGCGGCTCGCCGAGGCCCTTGGAGCCGAGGTTCGTGAGATGCGCGTCGGGAACGTCGACGAACTCGCACTCGATCTCGGGCACGTCCGCGATCGTCGGCAGCTTGTAGGCGTCGAGCGTGCGCGTGAGCACCGTGCCGCTGTGTGGATCGTCCAGCCGTACTTCGGAGAACGTGTGTCCGAGCGCCTGGATGATCCCGCCCTCGACCTGGCTGCGCGCGCCGAGCGGGTTGATGATCCTCCCGACGTCGTGGACGGCGTAGATCCGCTCCACGACGACCTCGCCGGTCTCGATGTCGACGGCGACCTCCGCGACCTGAACGCCGAAGGTCAGCACGCGCATCCCGGCAGGGTTCGGGCCACGGCCGCCCTTGCCGAGGATCTGGCCGTCCTCGAGGATGCCGGTGATCTCCTCGATCGGCCACGACCCGCCGTCGGCCGAGACGACCTGCCCGCCCTGAAGCGAGAGCAGGCGCTCTTCGCGGTCGTAGCGCTGCGCGGCGATCTCGATCAACTGGCGGGCCGCGTCGGCAGCCGCCGCCCGCACCGCGGGACCCATCGACGCAAGCGTGGACGAGCCGCCGGAGACCGACGCGTACGGACCGCGCGCAGAATCGCCGACCTGCACCTCGATGCGGTCGAGCGGCAGTCCGAGCTCCTCCGCTGCGATCTGTGCCATCGCCGTGCGCGTCCCGGTGCCGATGTCCTGCATCGCGGTGACGACGTTCACCCGTCCGTCCGACCCGAGTCTCACCCACGCGTAGGACGGCGGCCCCCCCGCGCCGTACCAGATCTGGCTCGCCATCCCGACGCCGCGCTTCCACGTCTCGTCGGAGCGCGCCCGCACCTCATGGCGTTTGTTCCAGTGCGGCTCGGCGCGCCGGTAGCACTCCATCAGGTTCTTCGACGAGTACGGACGGCCGTCAACGGTGTCGGAGTTCGCGTAGTTGCGCCGGCGGAGCTCGAGCGGATCGAGGTCGAGCTGCGCGGCGAGCCGGTCGAGGAGGCACTCGAGCGACCACGCGCCCTCGACGAAACCCGGGGCGCGGAAGGCCGCCATCGGCGGCAGGTTGAGCTTGGCGGGGTACTCCGTCGTGCGAACGTTCGCGCAGTCGTAGAGGAGCTGCAGCGGGCCCGACGTCGACGGCAGCCAGCCCTCCCAGCCCAGCGAGCACCAGTACTCGCCGCCCAGGGCGGTCAGCGTGCCGTCCGAGCGCGCAGCTGCGACAACGCGTTGGATCGTCGCGTTCCGGTTGCCCGCGACGATGTTCTCTTCCCGGCGCGTCATCGCGCACCGCACAGGTCGCCCGGTACGACGCGCCAGCTCGGCGGCAATGAACATGTGGTCTCCCTCACCGTCCTTGGCGCCGAACCCGCCGCCCATGTACTCGCAGATCACACGCACCTTGTCGAGCGGAAGATCGAACGCCTTGGCCAGGTGGTTGCGGGCCCACCAGATCGCCTGCGTCGAGAGGTAGACGTCGAGTCCGTCGCCTCGCCATTCGCACACGGCCTGGTTCGTCTCCAGCGGATTGTGGTTCAGCGTCTGGGTGCGGTACTCGGCCTCGACGACCACGTCGGCCTCGGCGAGTCCGCGCTCGAAGTCGCCGCGCGCGTACTTTCTCGCCTCGCCGATCAGCGAGCCGCGCCGCACCGCCTCCTCGGGGTCGAGCAGCGGCTCGAGCTCCTCCCACTCGACGTCGATCAGCGCGACCGCGTCGCGCGCCTGCGCGAACGTGTCGGCGGCGACCGCCGCGACGGGCTCGCCCTCGTAGTTCGGCTCGCCGGTCAGCCACTGGACTTCGGGACCGATCACTGCCCGGACGCCTGGCGCCTGCGACGCGCGCTTGAGGTCGATGCGTCGAAGGCGAGCCCGCGCGTGCGGACTCCGCAGCAGCGCGGTCTGCAGCATCCCCGGCAGGAGGACGTCTGCGGTGTAGCGCGCCTCGCCTCGCGCGCGCTCGTAGCCGTCGATCTTCGCCGCGGGGCGCCCGACGACGCTCTGCGGTCCTTCCGGCCACTGGTCGAGCGCGTCCTCCTCGACGACGATCCACGTCTCGGTGTAGCGGCCCTCGACTTCCTTCTCGGTCTTGATCAGCCTTGCCAGGTCTGGATCGCCTCCTGGATGCGCGGGTAGGTGCCGCAGCGGCACAGGTTGCCGGCCATCGCATGCCGGATCTCCTCGACCGAAGGCTCGGGGTTCGCCGCGACGAGCGCGGACGCGCTGACGATCTGACCCGGCGTGCAGAAGCCGCACTGGAGCGCGTCGCAGCGGACGAACGCATCGACGAGCTTGTGGTCGCGAAGTCCTTCGATCGTCGTCACGTCGCGGTCCTCGACCGTGTGCACGAGCGTGATGCACGAGAGGTGGGGCACGCCGTCGATCAGCACCGTGCACGCGCCGCACTGGCCTTCGCCGCACGCGATCTTCGTACCGGTGAAGCCGAGGTCGCCGCGCAACGTCTCGGCCAGTGTCTGTCCGACCGGCGCCTCGACGTCGTGGGCGGCGCCGTTAATTGCCAGTCGCATCGGCCGTCACAGCGAGGATGTCTGCGAGGTGGACCAGCCGCGAAGTCGCTCGCGACGCCTCGAGCCGGTCACCGTCCGTCTCCGACTCGGGGAGCGCGCGCCAGAGGTCGCGCGCGGTAAAGAGCAACTCCCGGACTCGCTCGAGCTCCTGCGAGCGGCCGTTCTGCTCTTCGGTCGCGTTCAGGGCGAGGCCGAGCACGCCGATGGTGTCGGGCTGACGCAGCCAGAGCAGCGGCAGCGCCATCGAGAGGTACTGGTGGATGCGCGCGAAAGCCATGTTCTGGCGCAGCGTGGGCCGTGCCCTCGGCTCGGAGGGCTCGAGCGCCTCCTCGCCGTTCGCGATGCGGTTCGCGTTGCCCGCGAGCATGTTCCGCACCTCTTCCTCGCTGAAGTTCGCGAGCCGCGCCGTGCGCAACGCGAGCAGGAGCGAGTTGGGGAGACGACCGTACGGATAGTCGGACGCGTAGACGACCTGCTCGGGCGGAACGAGGTGCAGGAAGTCGAGGAGGTCGACCGCGCTCCAGACTGACGTGTCGAAGAACACGCCGCGCTTGCCGGCGAAGCACGAGGCGAGATTCGCCAGGTCGGCGATCCCGGCGTGCGCGATGATCAGCTGTGCCTCGGGATAACGGTCGACGAGCCGGCGCAGGTGGTCGGCGATCGGCGGAAGACCGCGACCGCCGTGGATCAGGATCGGCACGCGCCGCTCGGCGGCGAGCGCGAAGATCGGCGCGAGCCGCTCGTCGTTCAGCATGAAGCCCTGCGCGCGAGGGTGGAGCTTGATCCCGCGCGCGCCGAGGTCGAGGCACCGCCGGGCCTCATCGACCGGCTCCTCCGTGAGGTCGAGCCTGACGAACGGCACGAGCCGGCCCTCCGAGCGCGCCGCGAACGCGAGCGTGCGGTCGTTCGCGGCGCGGAAGGCAGGATGCCGGTCCGGCTCGTCCAGGCAGAACATGTTCGCGCGCGAGACGCCGTACCGGTCGAGCATCGTCATCAGCTCGTCGAAGCGGCCCGTCATGCCGTCGATGTCGTCGCCGAGGTGCGTGTGAGCGTCGTAGAGGTCCGCTCCTGGGGGCAGCTCGGCGCGGAGCTCCTCGTCGAAGAGCGCGATCAGTTCCTGAGCACGCTGGAGCGCGTCCTCCACGTGCCGGAGTCTATTGACGGACGTCTAGCGCCCGGGGAAGCGCTTCGCGTTCGTGCCGACCGTGAGCTTCACACGCTCGACGCCCGCGCGCGGGCTCGAGAGCTTGTCGCCGGGTCGGCGGGCGTTGATCACGATCGTGACCGTGCCCTTCTTCTTCAAGTTCAGCTTCGGCCCGGGTGCGAAGACGAGCGTGACGAGACCCTCCTCGTCGGTCGTCGCCTCGGCCGGAGCGACGAGCGAGCGCCTAGGAAGTACGACCGCCGTGACGAGTGCACCCTGAACGTCGAAGCCGCGGTCGTCACCGACGCGCACGGTCACCGTGACGGGACCGCGCTTCGCGAAGCGCGCGGGCTTGGCGGTGGCCTCTTCGACCGAGAGCCGGTGGGGCGGGGTCACCTTTGCGGCGGGGATCCATGTCTTCTCCTCGGTCGGCTTCAGCTCCGAGACGACCGCGGTCGTCTGCGAGGTCGCGGTGCGGACGCCGGCCGAGTTCGAGGCAGTGATCTGGACGCGGAGCGTCTTGCCGATGTCGAACGGGATCACCGTGTACGTGTCGCCGCTGAGGCCGAGGTCGGCGCAGTTCTGACCCTGCGCGTCGCAGCGCTGCCACTGGAGCGCGAGCGTCGGGGAGCCGCTCCAGGTGCCGCGCGTCGCGCTCAAGATCTCGTCGACCATCGCGATGCCCTTCACCTCGGGCGCAGCCGTCGCGGCGGGCGCGAGCGGCGCCTGCGGCTTCGGCGCGGCGGGGGGAGTCGGCGTCGTCGGCGTCGTCGGCGTCGTCGGGGTGGTCGGGGTGCCCGGCGCGGTGATGCAGGTCTTCGCCTCGGCGCCGTAGACGCTCACGTGGCCCCACTCCCAGTTGTCATAGGCGAGGGCGCCGTCCGCGTAGTAGTAGACCGAGTGCGTCCCGCCCCACACCTCGAGGCACATGCGCTGCCCCGCGTCGGCCGCCTGGAGGGTGTAGATGTTGGCGGTTGCGTCGTCCGGGTACGTGCCCGCGGGCAGCGGTGCGTCGCCCGTCGTGGACTTCGACATGCTGTCGGGACCCTTCACGGTGGCGCCGTTCCGCGTGAAGCGGAAGACGTACTTCTGCACCTCACCGCTCTCGACCAGCCAGCCGCCGTTGCTGCCGATCAGCTGGGAGCCGCTCACCTCGATCGACGGCATCTCCGTCATGCGAGGTTCGCTCGCTGATGCGGTGCTCGCGGACACGAGCGCGATCCCGGCGGCCAGGACGACGAGGACGAGAGGACGAACGTGCATCGTGAAGGGCTCCTTTTTGGCGCAGTGGGCGCGCCTTCCTTCCCCGGAGGGTAGGAAGGCGCTTTACAAATTGCAAGAGGTCTTTCGGCAGAAACGCCGAGCGACTGAAGCCCTAGTGAACCTGGACCCGGAAGAGGTTCGCCGTCGAGATGCCGAACTGGGGGCTCTCGCCCTTCCGGCGTGCCTCAACGTAGACCCAGGTGGTGCCGGATCCGGAGGCCTTGAAGGTGAAGGTCGCCCACCCGTCCGCGCTGCTCAGGCGCTCGGCGCCCGAGCCGGACAGGATCCGCGTCGCGACCGCCTTGACCAGCACGCCGCCGACGCGGAAGCCCCGGTCGTCGCCCACGCGCACGCGAATCGTCACGGTCTGGCCGCTCTGCTTGGTCACGACCTGGTTCAGCACCAGCCGGTGCGGCAGGCTGACCTTGTCGACCGTGACCGTCTTGCGGAACGCCGTCGGCCGCAGCTCGACCACGACCGCGGTGACCGCGGAGGGCGAGTACGCCGTGCCGCCCGCGTTGGTCGCCGCCTCGATCACGCGCAGGCGCGCGCCGACGACGGCGGACGGGATCTTGTAGGTCGCGCCGACGGCGTTCGGGATCGTCACGCAGCCCTCACCCGCGGTGTTGCAGCGCTGCCAGTAGAGCTGCTTGCTCGTCGCGGCGGGCCCGCCCCACTCGCCTCCCGTCGCGCGCAGTGTCTCGTCCTCCATGGCCACGCCCCGGACGGTCGGGACCGCGGTCGCCTGTGGGAGCGTGACCGGCTTCGGCGCAACCGGAACGGTCAACGCGGACACGCCGTTCTTCGTGATGTCGTGGCACTCGATCTCGCCCGTCTCCGTGTTGTGCGCGCCGCAGTCGCGCAAGAAGATCCATTCGACGAGCCTGATGCGCTTCCCGACGTCCTCGGCACCCAGCAGGTAGCTGAAGCCGGTGCGGCCCGGGACGTCGACGCACCCGCTCGTGTCGACGTTGCAGCGCTGCCAGGTGTAGGTGAACGTGCAGTCGGTGCAGTTCAGCCCGTTGTCCAGGAGCCACTGGCCCGTCTGGCCACTCAGCGTCTCCCCCTCCTGGGCCGTGCCGTGCACCGACGGATCGCTCCGCTTGGTCGGAAACTCCGCGCTTGCCGCGCCGGCGAGCGTGAGTGCGACGACGCCCGCGAGCGCCACGACGAAGATGCGCGCTGGGCGCTTGAAGACGTACGACATCGGAAACCTCATTTCGTGCGTAGCGACCTCTAAAGACCCCGGTATTCGCCAGTGTTTCGTCCGGCAGCCGGCGAGGATAGCACCACCTTCGACCAGCTAATAGGATCTTCGCGGCCGTGCCGGACGTCCTCATCTACGCCGACACCGTACGCTCACCGGAGCTCCGGCACGAGATTCCGCTCTCCGTGCCGGATCCGTTCCTCTACGTGGAGCGGAACGGGAGCCGCCATGCCGTCGTGAGCGCGCTCGAGCTCCCCCGCCTCCGCGAGCTCGAGGGGCTCGAGGTGCAGACGCCCGACGAGTACGGCCAGGACGAGCTCCGGCGCTCGGGGAAGAGCACCCGGGAGATCAGGGACATCCTGCTCGTACGGATCTGCACGGCCCTGGGCGTCCGCTCGGCCGTGGTGCCGGGCGGGTTCCCAGTCGACGTCGCGGACAATCTGCGCGCGAACGGGATCGAGATCACGCCGGACGGCGAGCACTTCGACCGCCGCCGGCGCGTCAAGAACGACCGCGAGCTGGCCGGGATCCGGCGCGCGCAGAAGTCCGCCGAGGCGGGGATGGAGGCAGCGCGACGGTTGCTGCGCACGGGTACGCCGATCACTGTCGAGCAGATCAAGGCGGCGCTGCAGGAGCAGTTCGCGGCCCACGACTCGATCTGCGAGACCCCGATCGTCTCGCACGGTTGGCAGTCGGCGATCGGGCACCACGAGGGCGAGGGTGCGATCGCGGAGGGCCAGCCGGTCGTGATCGACCTCTTTCCGCGCGATCGCGCGACCGGCTGCTACGCCGACATGACCCGCACGTACGTGATCGGCCAGGCGCCGGACGAGCTGCGCGAGTGGCACCGGCTCTCCAAGGACGCGCTCGACCGCGCCCTCGCCGAGATCCGCCCGGGCGTCACCGGCCGGTCGCTCTTCGACGGCACGTGCGAGGTCTTCGAGGCCGCGGGCTACACGACCCAGCGCACGAAAGAGGAGGGCAAACCGCTCGAGGAGGGGTTCATCCACTCGCTCGGCCACGGCGTCGGGCTCGAAGTGCACGAGGAGCCGTCACTCGGGATGCTGGGCACCGACGAGCTGGTCGCCGGGGATGTCGTCAGCGTCGAGCCGGGCCTCTACCGTCCCGGCTTCGGCGGCTGCCGGCTCGAGGACCTCGTGCTCGTCACCGCGGACGGCTGCGAGAACCTAACCGACTTTCCCTACGAGCTGGAGCCATGACAGACGGCCACGCGATCGAGACGATCTTCACGGAGGAGCGGCGCTATCCGCCGCCGCCGGAGTTCGCCGCGCAGGCGAACGCGAAGCCCGGCATCTACGAGCGCGACCTCGAGGAGTTCTGGGAGACAGAGGGCCGCGAGCGCGTATCCTGGTTCGAGCCGTTCACTCAGGTCCTCGAGTGGGAGCCGCCGTATGCGAAGTGGTTCGTCGGCGGCAAGACGAACATCACGTACAACTGCGTCGACCGGCACGTCGAGGCGGGGAACGGCGACAAGGTCGCCTACTACTGGGAGGGCGAACCCGTGGGCGACCGGCGCAAGGTCACGTTCGCCGAGCTGCAGCGGGAGACGACGAAGCTCGCAAACGCGCTCCAGGCGCTCGGCGTCGAGAAGGGCACCCCGGTCGGGGTCTACATGGGCATGGTCCCCGAGACGGCGATCGCGATGCTCGCGTGCGCGCGCATCGGCGCGCCGCACACCGTCGTCTTCGGCGGCTTCTCGGCCGACTCGCTGGGCGGCCGCCTGCACGACATGGAGTGTGAGGTGCTGATCACGCAGGACGAAGCGTGGCGCCGCGGCACGACCGTCCCGCTGAAGCGTACCGCCGACGAGGCACTCGAGTCGTCACCGTCGGTGCGCACCGTCGTCGTGCTGCGCCGCACCGGCAACGAGGTGCCGATGCGGGACGGACGCGACGTCTGGTGGCACGAGGTCGCGACCGACGAGTCGGAGTGCCCGTGCGAGCCGATGGACGCCGAGGACTTGCTGTATCTGCTCTACACGTCGGGGACGACCGCGAAGCCGAAGGGGATCGCCCACACGACCGCCGGCTATCTCGTCGGCGTCGCGACGACGCACCACTACATCTTCGACATCAAGCCTGACTCGGTCTACTGGTGCGCCGCCGACATCGGCTGGGTCACCGGCCACAGCTACATCGTCTACGGACCGCTCTGCAACGGAACGGCAGGCGTTCTCTATGAGGGGACCCCTGACTTCCCCGACAAGGACCGCTGGTGGGAGATCATCGAGCGCTACAAGGTCGACATCCTCTACACGGCCCCAACGGCAATCCGCGCGCACATGAAGTGGGGCCCTGAGTACGCAGAGAAGCACGACTTGTCGTCGCTACGCCTGCTCGGTACCGTCGGCGAGCCGATCAATCCGGAGGCGTGGGAGTGGTACCGACGTCATATCGGCGGCGGGCATACGCCCGTCGTCGACACCTGGTGGCAGACCGAGACGGGAATGATCCTCATCACCCCGCTGCCCGGCGTCACGACGACGAAGCCGGGTTCGGCGACGAAGCCGTTCCCGACCGTCGACGCGGCCGTCTATGACGAGCAGGGCAACGAAGTCGGGCCCGGGGGCGGCGGCTACCTCGTGCTCCGAAAGCCGTGGCCGGCGATGCTGCGCGGGATCTACAACGACCCGGAGCGCTACGTCGAGACGTACTGGTCGAAGTACCCCGGCGTGTACTTGGCGGGTGACGGCGCGCGCATCGACGAGGACGACGACTTCTGGCTCCTCGGCCGCGTCGACGACGTGATGAACGTCTCCGGACACCGCATCTCGACGATCGAGGTCGAGTCCGCGCTAGTCGACCACACGAAGGTCGCCGAGGCCGCGGTCTGCGGCCGGAACGACGCGCAGACGGGGCAGGCGATCGTCGCGTATGTGACGCTCAAGGGCGGGGAGGACGGCTCGGTCGAGATGCTCGAGGAGCTGCGCGAGCACGTCGCGAAGAAGATCGGCCCGATCGCGAAGCCGGCCAATGTCGTCTTCACGCCGGAGCTGCCGAAGACGCGCAGCGGCAAGATCATGCGCCGCTTGCTGCGCGACGTGGCCGAGAAGCGGGCGCTCGGGGACACGACGACGCTCGCGGACCCCGCGGTGGTCGAGGAGATCAGGGAGCGCGCCGCGACCGAGCCGACCGAGGAGTAGCGCTCCTCGACCGGTAGCGCCTGACCTTCAGGCGGTTCCCGCAGAGCTGCATCGAGCACCACTGTGCGGACCGGTTCCGCGATTCGTCCCAGAACGCCCAGCGGCAGTTGCGGCACGTCTTCAGACGCTCCCAGCTTCCGTCGCGCATCGCGTCGTAGGCGACGGCGACGATCGCGCCGAGGGCGCCGTCGATGCCGGCCGCCTGCGGCACGAGGCGCGGCGCCTCGAAATCGACTGCGAGGCGCGCGCGCTCGGCGGCTTCCTCGAGCGGCCGCGTCACACGGCCTTCCGCGACGAGCGTGCGGAGCGCCTCCCGCAGCTGCTGCGCGCGCCGCACGGCGGCCGGGCCGAGGCTCCGGACAGGAAGATCCTGCTCCGCGAGCCAGGCGCCGAGGTCATCCGCCTTCCCGATCAACTCGCGTCCGTGCTCGTGGTCGGTCGTGTTCAGAAACAGCTGCACCAGCCGGAGCGGCTCGGGCGCGGCGTTCGGCAGGTCGTACCGCGGCGGCCGCTTCATCATGAAACCGGCAAAACGTCGATGGCGGTGTCGAGTCTATAGACTCGCACGGGATGCGCCTGTTGCGCCGCGTCGGCGTCCCGCTGAGTCTCGGCTTCCTGCACGTTCGGCGTGGCGGTACGCACACGTGGCTCGTGCTGGCCGGGATCGCCGCCGCGACCGGGTCGCTCGCCGTCGTCCTGACGGCTTCGGTCGTCGCGCAGGACCGGTCGCTCGTGCGCGCGGTCGACGAGCTGCCAGCGCCGCTCCGTGCCGTCCGAGTGGGCTTCTTCGGCATACCGGGGCAGACACAGCGGTATGCGGCGCTCGACCGGTCGGCTCGCGTCGAGCTGCAGAGCATCGCCGGGCGCCCGCCGGTCTCGACGCTGCTGTTCCGCGAAAGCTCGATCGGAGGCGCGTTCGTCTCCCTGGGTGCGGTCGACGGGCTCGCGCCGTGGCTTCGCCTGCGCAGCGGCCGGCTCCCCGCCGCCTGCCGCCCGGCGCGCTGCGAGGTCGTGCTCGTACGCGGCGGCGGCCGCCTCCCACGGCCGCCCGGCCTGCGGATCGTCGTCGTCGGCCGAGGTGTCCTGCGGACGACCGCGCTCTTCGGCGACGCCGTTCCGGCCGAGCGCAATCAGCTCGAACGTGCGGCGCTCGCGCCGCGGTTCCAACAGCGCATCGGGCGCTATCACCAGCCGCCGACGCCGCCGCTGCTGCTCGCGAACGGCGTGCGCGCGCTCGCGGGCGCGCCCGCGCTCGCCACCGTCTACCGCAGCTACGGCTGGGTGCTTCCGCTCGAGGATCACGACGTGCGCGCGTGGCGCGTCGAAGCGCTGCTGGCGTCGATGGAGCGCGCGCGTGCGGCCTTGCAGGCGCGCACGGTGGAGTACGACCTCGTCGCGCCGACGACGGAGCTCGGTGAGGCGCGGGATCAGGCGCGAATCGGCGCGCGCCGGCTGTTGTTGCTCGGAGGGCAGGCCGCGGCGCTCGCGCTCGCCTTCGCGGCCTTCGCGGCCACGCGTCTCCGACGACCGGCGGAGGACGCGCGGCGGCGCTTGACGTGGCTCGGGACGCCCGCGTGGCAGCAGGCACTCGTCCCCGCAGCGCAGGCCGCTGTGCTCGGAGCCGGCGGTGCGATCGTCGGCTGGGCCGCGGTCTCGGTCGTCCTTGCGCCGGCGGCCGGCGAGGTCGTGGCGCATTCGCTGCTGTCCACGAGCGGGCTCGCGCTGCTCGGCCTTGCGGCGGCGGCCGCGGCGCTCGTGGTCGGGATCGCACTCGCGGTCTCGACGACCGATCGGCCGGTGCGGGCACTGGACGGAATCGCCGGCGCGCTCGTCGCCGCGATCGCGCTCTCGCTCGTGCGCGGCGCCGCCGACACCGACCAGCTGCTCGCTCGGCGCGGCACGGGAGTCGTCCTGCTCGTGCTTCCGGCAGCGGTGGTGGCCGTCGCCGCGATCCTTGCGGCGCGGCTGCTTGCACCCGCGTTGCGCGCGCTTGCCCGCGCGGCGCCGGCGCAGAGGCCCGGCTTGCGCCTCGCCGCCGTCACGCTTGCGCGTCGTCCCGGCGCGGGGCTTGCAGCGGTCGCGTTCCTCGTGGTAAGCGTCGCCTTCGCCTTCTTCGCCGAGGCGTACCGCGAGACGCTCGCCGCAGGCCAGCGGGACCGCGCAGCATTTGCGCTCGGCGCCGACGTCGTGCTGCGCGAGGATCTCGCCCGCCTGATCCCGGTCCGCGACGTCGCGACGCCGGCGCGGCTGCGCACGCTCGACGCAACCGCGGCGCCCGTCCTGCGCGCCTCGGGGAACGTGCCGGGGCTCGCCTCTGCGACCGGCCTCACCGTGCTCGGGCTCGAGCCCGACGTGCTGCGCGGACTGCGCGGCTGGCGGTCGGACTTCGCCGCGGAAACCCCCGCGCAACTCGCCGAGCGCATCCGTCCCGCCGGCCCCGCCGCCCTACGGGGCGCACGCATCCCTGCGGACGCGCGAACGTTGCAGGCCGAGACGCGCTCGTCGTTTCCGGGTGTCGGCGTCGAGGCGATCATCAGGCGGCGCGACGGGTCGTTCACACGCCTGTCCCTCGGTCGCAAGATTGTCGTTCCGGCGACGCTCCGCGGCGGGCTCGTCTTCGCCGTGCGTCTCGTTCCGCCCTCGCGGCTCCAGGAACGCGGCGCCGACGCCGGCCGCCCCGTCGCCGGCACGCTCCGCCTCGGACCGCTCGTCGCGGATGGCCGCGTCCTCACGCGGTACTCCGGCTGGATCGGAACCGGTGGCGCCTCGCCTGTGGACGGCGCCGTGCGCTTCACCCTCAGCAACGAGGTCAACACGTACCTGCGTCCCGAGCAGCCGTCCGACCGGCAACCGGTACCGGTGCTCGCAACCCCGCGCATGGCGGCGCTTGCCGGCCGGGACGGGGTGCTTCCGCTTCAGGTCGCCGGAGTCCCGCTGCGCGTACGCGTCGTCGCGCAGGCGAAGCGCTTTCCGTCCGCCCACGGCGACTTCGCGGTGGCCGATCGGACGCTGCTCGAGACGGCCCTCAACGTCGGCGAACCGGGAACGGGGATCCCGACCGAGGCGTGGATCGACGACCCCAGCCCCTCGACGCCTGTCCGACTGCGCGCGGCGCCGTGGGACGTCCTCGTCGCCGACTCGATCGCCGATCGCGAGCGCGCGCTGCGCTCCGAGCCTCTGGCACGCGTCTCGCTCGCGCTGCTCGCGTCTGCCGCCGCGATCGCGCTTGCGCTCGCGCTCCTGTCGGTCGCGCTCGCGACCATCGCCGATACGCGTGAGGACCGCGCGGAACTCATTGATCTCGAAGCGCAGGGCGCTGCCCCGTCGACGCTCCGTCGGGTCGCGCGGCTCCGCCAGCTCATCGTCGTCGCGGCGGGGGTCGTCGCAGGGATCGTCACGGGGCTCGCCCTCACGGCGCTCGTGGTCTCAGTCGTCGCGGTCGCCGCGGGAGCGGAGCGGCCGGAGCCGCCGCTCGTGCTCGAGCTCGATTCGGCGGTCGTCGGCGCTGGCGTGGCTGCGCTCGCGCTCGCCTCGGTCGGCCTCGTGCTCGTGCTGACGCGCAGCGCCTTCAACGCACCCGAGGCGGGACGCGCGTGACCGAGGCGATCGTCGCGCGTGAGGTCTTCCGCGTTCATTCGACACCCGAAGGGGACGCCGCGGCGTTGCAAGGGCTGACACTGACCGTGCCCGAGCGTCAGCTGCTCGCGGTGGTCGGCCCGAGCGGTTCGGGAAAGACGACGCTGCTGCGCATCCTGGCCGGGCTCGACCGGCCCTCCGCGGGCAGCGTGCGCGTCTTCGGCCAGGACGTCGCGAAGCTCCGGCGGCGTGCGCTGGCGACGTACCGCTCGCGCAACGTCGGCTACCTCGACCAGCATTACGGAGCCGCGCTCGACCCGCGTCTCGACGCGCGTGCGCTCGTTGCACTCAGGCTCCGTCTCGCGGGCGCGGCGCCGCGCGAAGCCGAGCGAGACGCGCGCGAGCTGCTCGAACGCGTCGGGCTCAACGGCCGCAGCGCGGCTCATCCCTCCGAGCTCTCGGGCGGCGAGCAGCAGCGCGTCGCTGTCTGCGCCGCGCTCGGGCACCGTCCGCGCCTCCTGCTCGCCGACGAGCCGACGGGCGAGCTCGACCGTGCGAACGCGGACGCGATCTTCGCGCTGATCCGCGAGCTCGCCGGCGAGTACGGGACTACCGTTCTCGTCGTCACGCACGATCCGACGGCCGCGCGCTTCGCCGACCGCGCAGTGCGGATCCGTGACGGCCGCGTCAGCGAGGAGCTGCACGCCGCGGGCGCCGAGCGGATCGTGGTCGGACGCGGCGGCTGGCTGCGGCTGCCCGAGGAGCTCCTCCGCGAAGCGGGCATCCGAGAGCACGCCGAGGCCGAGCTGGCCGCGGGCGACCTCCGGATCCGCGCGGTGGGCCGGGCCCAAGCAACAGACTGTTACAAGGCCCCCGAGCGGCTCTCGGAGATTCATACCGGCGTCGCCGCCGAGGCGCGCGCGCTCACGAAGGTCTACGGCGAAGGGGACACCTCGCGCGTCGTGCTCGACGCATTCAGCGCGCGCTTCGAGCGCGGCTCGCTCTACGCGGTCACCGGACCGAGCGGCTCGGGGAAGACGACGCTCCTGAACCTGCTCGCCGGGCTCGAGCGGCCGACGAGCGGGACCGCGATCGTCGACGGGCGCGACCTCGCGACGCTCGATCGCGCGGGCCGCGCGGCCGTCCGGCGCGACGCGGTCGGCTACGTCGCGCAGCAGCCGACGCTCTTCCCGTTCCTGAGCGCTCGCGAGAACGTCGAGCTCGCGCTCACGCTGCGCGGACACGGCGAGAGCGCGCTGGAGATCCTCACCGAGGTCGGCCTCGCCGAACGGGCCGAGCAACGAGTCGAGCGGCTCTCGGCGGGCGAGCGCCTGCGGACCACGATCGCGCGGGCGCTCGCAATCAGACCCGTGCTCCTGCTCGCCGACGAGCCGACGTCGCGTCTGGACGAGGCGAATGCAGCCGCGATCGCCGAGCTGCTCGGGCGGCTCGCGCGCGAGGTCGGAACCGCCGTCGTCTGCGCGACGCACGATCCCGTGGTGCTCGACCGCGCCGACGAGCAGATCGCGCTCGCATGACACACTGATCGCGTGAAGACGGCGGTGTTCGCGTTCGCTCTCGTCGTCATGCCGTTGGCGACGGTCGATCCTGTCGTGCTTCAGGGCCGCTACGACAACGCGCGCGACGCGGAGGAACGCGCACTCGACAAGCGCGACGCGCACGAGGTCGCACGCGCACGCGCGCAAGTGCGCGCCGCCGAGTCCTACGACACACGTCCGGGCGGCTGGCACCTCTCGCGCGAGCTTCCGCGCTTCGTTCCGCCGGCGATCGCGCGCGGCGAGCGGACCCGCGACCCTCGCCTTACGCGCGAGCTGGCGAGACTCGGCTCGTCGTACCGCGGCTGGGTGGCGTTCTGGGTGCACGACCTGCGCACCGGCAGCTCGGCCGGCTGGAACAGCGACGCGCGCTTCCCGGCAGCGTCCACGGTCAAGCTGGGCGTGCTCGCTGCCGCGCTGCGCACGAACGGGCCACACTCGCCGCTCTGGTACGACCTCCGTCAGCTGACCGGCTGGTCGTCGAACCTCGCCGCGAACCGGCTGACGCGGAAGCTCGGCGGCGAGCCGGCGGTCGAGGCCGCGCTACGACGGCTCGGTGCGCGCGCGAGCACGTACCCCGGCCCATACCGCGCCGGAACGGCGGTCGCCTGGGACGCGCCGAAGCCCCCGCCGCAGCAGCATTGGCGCGTCACGACCGCTCACGATCTCGGCAGGGTCCTCTACGCGTTCCAGGCCGCGGCGGCCGGCAACCGCTACGTCCAGCGCCAGACGGGGCTCTCCCGCGACCGGGCACGCCTTGCGATTGGCCTGCTCTCGACGGGCTGGGGCCGCGGCGACCACGCCGGCCTGATCCGACCGTTCACCAGGGCGCCGGTCGCCCGTAAGGAAGGCTGGATCTCGGACACGCGCGCGACCGCCGCGATCGTCTACGGTCGTGATCCGAAGATCGTCGTCGTCCTGGTCTACCGGCCCAAGGTCACGCTCGCCGAGGCTCGTGTTCTCGGACGGCGGGTCATTAGGCTCGCGCTTCCGTGATCGATCAAGACTCGTCGTAGGGCATCGTCATCTGCAGGCGCTCGATCACGCAGCGGCACGCTTACTCCGACGAGCCGGGATAGCCGCTTTCGTCGTCTTCGCCGCCGCACCCGGCGAGCAGTGAGGCCGCCGTCGCGACCGCGAGCGCGTTACGCAATGAGCATTTCGAAGCGCTCCGCGTCGTCGAACGGACCGATCACCGCGAGGTTGAGCGCGTTGCCGCCGATCACGTCCTGCGCGACGCGCTGAATGTCTTCGGCGGTCACCGCATCGAGTCCCTCGAGTACCTCGGAAGGCTCCGTCGCGCGCCCCTCGAGCACCTCGCGCCGGAGCCCGAACATGAGCGTGCCGTGCGGGCTCTCGAGCTGAAGGATGAAGCGGCCCTTAGTGAAGTTGCGCGCCTTCTCGAGCTCGTCGGCGGGCACGGGCTCATCGGCGATTCGGCGCAGCTCGGCGACGATCGTCGTGATCGCCTCGTCGATCCGGTTGATGTCGACGCCCGCCTGCGAGAACAGCGAGCCCGCGTCCGTGTAGCTGTTGTTCATCCCGAACACGTAGTACGCAAGCCCGCGCCGCTCGCGCACCTCGGTAAAGAGTCGCGACGACATGCCGCCGCCGAGGACGGTCGAGAGGAGCTGCAGCGCGTAGCGGTCCGGGTGCTCGATCGGGTAGCTGCGGACACCGACCGACACGTGCGCCTGGTCAGAGGTCTTCGTGTGCAGGAGGACGCGCGGGCCGCCGTCCTGGCCGAGCACGACGGGATCGGGGCCGTGGGTCTCGCCGGGAGCGAACTCGGTCACGAGTTCCTCGATGCGCTCGAGCAGACCCGGCTCGATCCGCCCGCCCGCGCCGACGACGAGCCGCGTCGGCTTGTACCAGCGGTCGAGGTAGCCCAGGAACGTCTCGCGCGTCGCGCCGCGCACCGTCTCCTTGCGCCCGATGATGTCCCAGCCGAGCGGCTGGTCGCCGTAGAGCAGCTGCTCGTACAGCCCGGACAGGAAGTCGCGCGGCGTGTCGTAGTACATGTTCATCTCCTCGACGATCACGCCCTTCTCGCGCTCGATCTCGCCGGAATCGAAGCGCGAGTGGCGCATCATGTCGACGAGCACGTCAAAGGCGACCGGCGCATGCTCTGCGGCGCACTTCACGTAGTAACCCGTGTACTCCTTGCCCGTGAACGCGTTGAACTCGCCGCCGATCGAGTCGATCTCGCCGGCGATGTCCCTGGCCGTCGGCCGGCGCTCGGTGCCTTTGAAGAACATGTGCTCCGCGAAGTGCGCGATCCCGTTCGTCTCGCGCGTCTCGTAGCGCGACCCGGCGGCGAACATGAGGAAGCACGACGTCGATTGGACATGCGGCATCGGCGCGGTGAGCAGCCGCACGCCGTTCGGGAGCGTCGTGCGCTCGAAGGTGTCTACGCCGCCGGCCGTCGTCGCCATTGGTCCTGGATCTCCTTGCGGAACCTCGTCACGTGGAGGATCGTATAGACGGTCATGAGGGTCACAGCGGTGGCTCTGGCCGTTCTCGCGGCGCTGGTGGCGGCGCCCTTGGGCACGCGAAGGGCTTCGACGGACCACTCCAGGTCTGCGGCGTCGACCGTTGCGAGCGGATCGACGACCCCCTGCTCCAGAGCCGGCTCGAGCGGATCACGTTCGGCGTTCGAGCTGCGCCGACCCTCGCGCCGCCGCTCGCGCCGTACCTGATGCTTCGCAGCGCACCGCCGTTCGAAGCGGTGATCGCCTACGTCGTCGAGGGCACGAACGCCGTGGGGTGGATCTTCGACCGCCAGCGGCGGTGGGTCGCCGTCGACGAGGATCTCGTCCGGCAGTTGCTGACCCCGCGTGTACGCCTCCCCGACGACACCGCGGCCGAGCTCGGTCTGCGCCCGCTGCCTCGTGACCGCTCGATCTGGGCGGTGCTCGCGGTCGTGTTGGTCGCGCTCGCGGCTTCCGCGGTGTGGTATCTCCTCCTGCGTGGCGGGCGAGCACATGCGGGCGGCGATTCACGCGCAGCCGGAGTGGCTGCGCGCCGTGCCGACCGGCCGTCGGCTCCCTGACGGCGCGCGCGTCGTCGCGACCGGGTGCGGCACGTCGTTCCACGCGGCGCTGACGAGTCCGTCCGCGTCGCAGGCGCTGGAGGTCGCGCTCGAGCCGCCGGAGGCCGACCTGCTTCTGTGCGTCAGCCACGAGGGCGACACGCCGCTGACGCTCGAGGCCGCGCGTGCGTTCATCGGCCCGAAGTGGACGATCAGCGGCAAGGCCGACAGCACGCTGGCCGAGCTGTCCGAGGAAGTGATCGTCGCAACGCCCGAGATCGAGCAGAGCTGGTGCCACACCGCGAGCTACACGTGTGCGGTGGCCACGCTCGCCGCGCTGCGCGGCGAAGACGTGTCCTCGTTGCCTGATGCGGTCGCTGCGGCCCTAGACGACCGCGAGCCGGTCTCGGCGCACGAGCGCTGGCTCGTCGCTGGCGCGGGCCGCGACTATCCCACCGCGCTCGAGGCGGCGCTGAAGCTGCGCGAAGGCTCCTTCGTCGCCGCCGAGGCGCACCAGACCGAGCAGCTGCTGCACGGGCACCTCGCGGCGATCGACGAGACCGTGCGCTGCTTCGTGCTCGAGGGCGAAGGGCGAGCTGCGGAGCGTGCGCGTGAGGCCGTCGCCGCGCTCGGCGAGCTCGGGTGCGAGGTCAAGCTCGTCCCGACGCGTCACCCGGTCGTCGACATCGTGCGCTTCCAGCTGCTCACGCTCGACCTCGCGGAGGCGCGCGGCGTGAACCCCGATCTGATCAGGCGCGACGACGAGCGCTGGGAGCGCGCCCGCGCGGCCTATCGCTGACGCGCCAGACGAAGCGCACCGCCTGCCAGTCGTCGTCGATCGCGGCGCTCTTGTTGTCGACGAGGCCCGCGCCGAGCCCGATCTTCTGCACCGCGTCGAAGTCGAGATCCGTCTCCAGCTTCGAGGCCTTCTTCGGCCAGGCGACCCAGAGCCCGTCGGCCGGATCGAGGATGTCGCGCAGCGCGGCGAAGCGCCGCTCGAGCTCGTCGCGGCTCGTCGTGAAGAAGACGAGGACGCCTGCGCCCGGTTTCGCGCCGAGCTTCTTCGAGAGCGGGGTGGTCGAGTAGTCGCGCTCAGGCAAGGGCGAGCAGCTCCCGCTCGCGCTCCGAGCTCAGCCCGACGCCTTCCGCGGGCGGCCACTCGCGCTCGGCGTGCCAGGCGAGCGTGTCTCGGATCGTCTCCGGGAGCGGACGGAAACTCAGCCCTGCCTCGATCGCCCGCTCGACGACGACGCGGTTCGCCGCGTCCCAGCCCGGCGAGGCGATCCAGAGCGGGACGCCCATCCACTCCTCCACTCCCGCCTCGAGCAGCGTCTCACTCGGCACCCACGTGAAGCGCGCGTCGCTCCCGCTGACCGAGCGGCACTCGTCGAGCAGCCGCTGGAACGGCATCGACTCGCCCGTCGCGTTGAAGACGCCGCCGGCGCCCCGCTCGGTCAGGTCGAGGATCCACGCCGCGAGATCGCGCACGTCGACGAACTGCACCGGGTCGTCGGGCGAGCCTGGCGCGAGCACCTCTCCGCCCGCGGCGACGCGCACCGGCCAGTACGTGAAACGGTCGGTCGGATCGTGAGGCCCGACGATCAGGCCCGGCCGGACGATCGTCGCCGCCTCGCCGAACGCGTCCTCGACGACTCGCTCGCACGCCGCCTTCAGCGCGCCGTAGGACTCGATGCTCTCGTCGCTCGGGTCCTCGAGCTCCAGCAGCGGCGCCCCTTCGACCGGCGGCCGGCTCTGGTCGGCGTAGACCGAGACGCTCGACACGTAGGCGCAGCGGCCCACGCGGCCGCGGAGCGCCTCGACGGAGAGCCGGACGACACGCGGGAGTAAGGTCGCGACGTCGAGCACCGCGTCCCACTCGCGGCCGGCAAGGGCGCTCACGTCGCGGGTCCGGTCGCCGCGGAGCTTCTCGGCCTCGGGAAAGAGCTCGGGGTTCGTCTGCCCGCGATTGAACAGCGTCACCTCATGGTCTCGCGCCAGCGCGTCCTCGACGAGGGCGCGGCCGAGGAAGCGAGTGCCCCCGAGGACGAGCAGCTGCACGGCGACAGCCTGCCTGATCCCTCGCGCGAGGGAGCCGCAGTTAAGCGTGGGTTCACGCGAGTAAGGATTCGGTCACAAGGGTTCCGGCCTGCGCGCGCACCGGCTACGTTCGCTGCGTGGGAAACTTCGTCGTCATCGTCTGGGCGTTCGCGACCGCGTGGCTCGTCGCGCGCATCAGTGCGCTCGTCGCCCGGCGCGTGCTCCTCTGGAACGACCACCGCCACTCGACCGCGAGCATCGACCTCAGCGGTCAGATGGCGAACATCAAGCGGCGCGAGACGATGGTCTCCGTGATCCGCGCCGGCATCGCCTATCTCGCGTTCGCGGGCGCCGCGGTGCTGAGCGTCGCCGAGCTCTCCGGCGGCGTCGACCGGCTCGCGGCCTTCGCCGGCGCCTCCTTCGTCCTCATCCTCGCCGGCTTCTCGATCCAGCGCCTGTTGATGGACATCATTGCCGGGCTGACGATGTTCCTCGAGCGCTGGTACTCGGTCGGCGACTCGATCGCCATTCCCGCGCTCGAGATCCAGGGCATCGTCGAGGACGTCTCGCTTCGCCACACCAGGCTGCGGGCGCTGACCGGCGAGGTGATCCACGTTCACAACTCGCAGATCCCGGCGGTTCGCGTGCTGCCGAGCGGTGTGCGCGACCTCGCGCTCAACCTCTTCGTCACCGACGCAGCCCGCGGCGAGGCGCTCGTGCACTCGGTCGCGCAGCTCATGCCCGAGGGGCCGACGACGTTCGTGAAGCGGCCGTGGATCGAGTCGAGCGACGAGCTCGGCGAGAGCCTCCAGCGGCTGACCCTGCGCACGACAGTCGCGCGCGGCAGCGAGTGGCTCGCCGAGACGCATTTCGCGGACGTGCTGAAGGAGCGCGCCCCCGAAGGCCTCGTCGCGCACGGACCGGTGTCGTTCGCAGCCGACGAAGGTGCTGTGCGGACGTTCGCGCGCGCCACCGCGCGCACGCGCTGGAACGCCTCCGGCGCCTAACGCGGCAGCCGCAACGTCCGGAAGACCGCCTCCGCGCCGAACTCGACGGCCGCGACCGGCACTCGTTCGTCCGCGTTGTGGATCAGCTTCGTGAACTCGAAGTCCGCGGGCAGGTTGAGCGGCAGGAACCCGTAGGTCTGCATCCCGAGCCGGGAGAAGAAGCGCGCGTCGGTGACGCCGATCTGGAGGAGCGGGACCGGGATGGCATCGGGATCGAGCTCGCGAATGATGTCGCCGAGGCTGGCGAGTAGCGTCAGGTCGGGCTCGGCGGGACCGGGGTCGTGCCTGACGAGCTCGAGCGCGACGTCCCCGCCGACGGCGTCATGGAGCTCGCGGATCAGATCGTCGGGCCCGAAGCCGGGCAGCGTGCGCCCGTCGAGCTCCACCTCGACGACGCTCGGGACGACGTTGATCTTCGAGCCGCCGCGGACGATCGTCGCGCTGACGGTATTGCGGAGCATCGGCTCGAGCGACGCGGCGCGCGGACCGAGCAGGCGCAGCGCACCGCGCCATGTGCGCGGGTTGAGGAGCGACCGCAGGACCGTCGCGCTCGCGCGCGGGAGTGCGTCCGCCATCGTCTCGAGCATCTGCCGGACAACCGGCGTCACGTGATGCGGCAGCGGCTTGCGCTCGAGGTCATGCAGGAAGCGCGCGAGGCGCGCCATCGTGCCGCCGCGGTTGATCATCGCGCCGTGGCCGCCGGGTCCGCGGATCGTCGCCTTCAGCCAGCAGATCTGCTTCTCCGCGACCTGAATCGGATAGAAGCGGCGGCCGGAGACGGTCGTCGAGAAGCCGCCGAACTCGCTGATCGCGTAACGGACGCCGTCGAACAGCTCCGCGTGCTGCTCGACTAGGAAGCGCGCGCCGAGATCGCCTCCGCCTTCCTCGTCGGCGAGCAGGGCGAGGATCACGTCGCCGGGTAGCTCCACGCCGTCCGCCCTGGCGCGCGCGAACGCCGAGACGAGCATCGCGACGCCGCCCTTCATGTCGAGCGCACCGCGACCCCAGACGAAGCCGTCGGCGATCCGCGCCTCGAAGGGCGGATACGTCCACTGCTGGCCCTCGGTCGTGACGACGTCGACGTGTCCCTGCAGCAGAAGCGGTGGCGCCGACCCGCCCGCGATCCGGCTGACGAGGTTTGGACGGCCGGGCGTGGCCTCATACATGTCTGTCTTGCACCCGACCGACTCGAGCACGCTCCCGACGAACGCGATGCAGTCCGCCTCGTTGCCGGGCGGGTTCGTGGTGTCGAAGCGGATCAGCTCCTGCAGGAGCTCGACCGGGCGCCGGAACAGCTCGTCCCCGCTCACAGGTCCGCGAGCGCCGCGAGCAGGCGGTCGACCTCTTCCGCCGTGTTGTAGTGCAGAATCCCGACGCGGAGGGCGCCATCGGGCAGGCCGAGCCGCTCCATCACCTCGACCGCGTAGTAGTCGCCGGACCAGACGGCGATCTGCCGCTGCGCGAGGCGCTCGGCCGCCGCGTCCGGCGAGAGGCCGTCTGCCGTGAGCGCGAAGGTCGCGACGCGCCCGTCCATCGCCGGAAGTCCGTGCAGGCGCCAGCGCGTTGGCAGGCCGGCGAGAAATCGCTCGCCGAGCTCGCGCTCCTGCGCCTGGATCGCCGGCCAGCCGACCGACCGGAGGTAGTCCACCGCGGCTGTGAACCCGGCGTAGAGCTCGAGCGGCGGCGTTCCCGTCTCGAAGCGCTGCCCGAGCGGCTCGCTCGGCGCGGGGCGAACCTTGTACGGGCGCAGGCGCTCGAGCAGCTCGGCGCGGCCGAACGCGAGTCCCAAATGTGGTCCGTAGAACTTGTACGGCGAGCAGATGAGCACGTCGACGCCGAGCGCCGCGACGTCGATCGGAGCGTGCGGTGCGTAGTGGACCGCGTCCGCCCACGCGAGAGCGCCGACGCCGTGCGCAAGCTCCACGACCCGGGCTGAGTCGACGAGCGTGCCGACCGCGTTCGACGCGAGGGGGAACGCCACGATCCGCGTGCGTTCGGTCATCTTCAGCGCCAGGTTGTCGAGGTCGAGCGTCGTGTCGCCGTGCACCTCGACGAGCCGCACGGTCAGATCGAGGTCGTGTGCGAGCTCGAGCCATGGCGACACGTTCGCGTCGTGGTCGAGCTTCGTTGCGACGATCTCGTCACCGGCGCGGAGCTCCCGGCCGAGCGAGCGCGAGAGCGCAAACGCGAGCGTCGTCATGTTCGCGCCGAAGATCACCTCGTCGACCGCGCAGCCGAGGAACTCAGCGGCAGCCAACCGTGCATCAGTTGCAAGGGTGTCGCTCTGCCGGCTCGCGGCGAACGAGCCGCCGAGGTTCGCGTTCGACTCGCGCAGATACCGCGCGATCGCGTCGATCACGGAGTCCGGCACCTGCGTCCCACCCGGTCCGTCGAAGCGCGCCCACGGTGAGTCGAGCGACGAGAACCGCGCGCGGACGGCGGCGACGTCGAGAGCCAGCGCGCTCACGAAGGCGAGGCTATCGTGAGGTCGATGGGCTCTGCGACCGTGACGCCCCCGCGCGTGCGTCCGCGCACGGGCCGTCCGGGCGGCGGCACCGGCGATGCGTGGCGAGTGATTGTCCTCAACGACGACCACAACACCTTCGACGGCGTCGCGTTCGCGCTCGCGGCCGTGATCCCAGGTGTCGACTTCGACCGCGGCATGCAACTTGCGAACCGGATCCACAACACGGGTCAGGCCATCGTCTGGAGCGGCGAGCGCGAGCCGGCGGAGCTGTACTGGCGGCAGCTGAACGACCACGGGCTCACGATGGCGCCGCTCGAGCGCTGACCGCGCGTCCGTTCACCTTCCAGGAGTAGCGCGGCGTGACGGTGAGCGAGGCGCCGACGAAGCAGTCGCGCTCGGCCTTCGCGAGGAGCTCGGCGAGCTCGTCGTCCGCCGGTGCGGGGTCCAGGTCGACTGCGAGCGACGCCTCGACGTCGACGAAGGCGTAGCGGCCGTCTTCCTCGCGCTTCGTGATTGCCCCGCGCGCGCTGCCGCCGCCCTCGAGCTCGGCGCCGATCCGTCTGGCGTGGTAGCGGAGGCTCGTCAGCGAGCAGCGCAGGAGCGCCGCGAGCAGGAGGTGCTCGGCCGTCCATTCGCGCGGGAGCTGCAACGGCGGACACTCCTCTGCCGACACGCGTCCGTCCTTCGCGATCGACGCCTCGAACTCCAGAACCTTCGCTCGAACCCTCATCGGGAACTACGTATCCTCGCCGCGTGGACGCCGAACGCCCGCTCGCGATCCTCGGTGCCACCGGCTACACGGGAGGGCTCGTCGTCGAGCGGGCGCGCGAGCTCGGCCTGCCTCTGCGGCTCGTCGGGCGCAGGCGCGACGCGCTGGAGCGACTCGCACGCGAAGGGGAAGAGGTTCGCGTCGCCGACGCCGGGCACGAGCGTGAGCTGATCGAGGCGTTCGAGGGCGCCTTCGCAGTCGCGTCGACTGCCGGTCCGTTCATGGAGGTCGGCGCGAAGCCCGTCGGCGCTGCGATCGCCGTCGGTGCTCACTACCTCGACACGAGCGGCGAGCAAGCGTTCGCACGGCTGGTGCACGAGGGATTCGGCGAGTCCGCCGAGGAGCGCGGCGTCGTGCTGCTGACGTCGTTCGGCTTCGATTACGTCCCGGGCGATCTGGCCGCGTGGCTCGCAGCGGAGGGACTCGACGAGCCGCTCGACGAGATCCTCGTCGCGTACGCGAACGCGGGGACGTCGACCTCGCGCGGGACGCGGACGACGATCGGGCACGTGATGGGGCAGCCGCAAGTCGCCTGGGAAGACGGCCTCGTGCGCTCGCGCTTCGGCAAGACGACGCGAAGGGTGCGCTTTCCCTTCGGGGAGCGAAGTGTCGTCGAATGGACCGGCACCGAGCCGATCACCGTCCCGCGCCACACGCGCGTGCACCGCGTCCGTTCGTACTTCGCCGCTCCGCGCGCGGCGGCGCTCGCCGGCTTCGTCGCACCCCTCGCCGCGCCGCTCGTGCGTCTCGGGGGGCGCGTCGGGAGCGAGCCTTCAGCGGAAGAGCGCGCCCGCTCGCGCTGGACCGTCGTCGCCGAGGCGCGTTCCGGCAACGTGCGGCAGCGCGCGACGCTGGCCGGCACCGACGTGTACGGGCTGACCGGGCTCTTGCAGGCGACGGGGGCCGCCGCCCTGCGCGCCGGCGAGGCGCGCGGCGCAGGCGCGCTCGCTCCGGCCGAGGCCTTCGACGTCCACGCGTTCGCGCCGCGGCTGGCACCGTTGCTCGAAGTCCGCGGCGTCGAGCGTTTCTGACGTCCGACCGCGCCTCTAGCGTGCGGTCATGCGACGGCTGAGGCCGTTGACGGAGGCGGAGTGCTACGCCCGCTGTTACGGGAGTGGCGATGAGAACGTGCGCGTCGTCCGCATGACGCCGCGCCGCCCGCGCGGAGCGTCGCGGCTTTCGGGCGAGGAGTTGCGCCGCCTCTTCGAAGCGCGCCTCGACGGCCGCGACCCGGAGATCGAAGCCGCCTAAAGCATGGGGGGACCCGTGGTTCCCCCATCAGCCCCCTCCTTCTCCGCGCGCCGAGTCCTCTCGCCCGAGCGACGGCGAGGCAGAGCCCTCGCCTACGCGTCGAACTGTGATCTGAACCTTTGACGTCTAATCCCGAGACGCCTCCGTAGGCAGTGTGAACCCGGCGCGTGAATTGTCACGAACTCGGCACGATCTCGTCACCATGCGTGACGAAGATTCCCGTAGCGTTTCTGAAGGGGAGCCTCGTTCCCCCAAGGGGGGATCCGCGGCTCACGCGGGGGACACGTCTGAACGAGCCATTCCGGACGTCGTCGCGCGCGAGCTCCGCGTTCTCTTCTGCGGCATCAACCCGGGCCGCGTCTCCGCCGCGGCAGCCGCGCACTTTGCGAACCCGCGGAACGACTTCTGGCGCCTCGTGCACGCGGCGGGGTTTACGCCGCGCGAGCTCGGGCCGCACGAGCAGTGGGAAGCGCTGGACTACGGCGTCGGGATCACGAACGCGGCGCACCGCACGACACCCGGCTCCTCCGACCTTCGCCGCGGCGACTTCGCCGGCGCCGCGGAGAGGCTCGAGCGCTTCGCCCGCGAGAACAAGCCGGCGTGGATCGCATTCGTCGGGAAAGAGGCGTACCGCGGGACGTTCGGCGAGCGCTGCGACGTCGGCGTGCAGGCCCGCGCCTTCGGCATCACGCGCCTCTTCGTGCTTCCCTCGACCTCGCCCGCGAACGCGGCCGTCCCCTGGGCCGAGCGCCTGCGCGGGTTCGAGGAGCTTGCGCGGGTGAGCGAGCCGGTCGTTCGCCCGGCCGTCCGTGCGATCCTCCTCGATGACACCGAGCGCGTCTTTCTCCACCGCTTCGTCGCGCCCGACGATCCCGGCTTCTGGATCACGCCGGGCGGCGCGGCCGAGCCGGGCGAGTCGAAGGAGCAGACGCTGCGACGCGAGCTCCGCGAAGAGCTGGAGCTCGACGACGTGGAGCTCGGCCCGTGGGTCTGGCGGCGTCGGCACATCTGGCATTGGCCGGCACAGCGAACCGTCTTCGACTCGCACGAGCGCTTCGCCCTCGTCCGCGGCGTCGATCCGACCGCGTTGCAACCGACAGCGCACGACGCGTTGCTCTTCGGCCCTGACTCGACCGAGGAATACCGCTGGTGGACCGCCGACGAAATCGCGGCTAGCGAAGACGCGTTCGCGCCGCGCCGCTTCGCGCAGCTCCTTCGCGACTTGGTCGACCACGGCGCGCCGCTCGAGCCGGTCGACGTCGGGCGCTAGTCGCGCCAGCGATTGGTTATGGGTGTTCTCCGGTCGCGCCCGAACGCCTTCGGCCGCAGCTTTACGCCGGGCGGTGCCTGACGTCGCTTGTACTCCGCGCGGTCGATCATCGCGATCGCGCGGTCGACCACGTCCGCCTCGAACCCGTCCGTGGACAGCTCCTCCCGCGAGCGATCGAGCTCGACGTACGCCTCGAGCACCTTGTCGAGCTTCGGGTAGGGCGGCAGCGAGTCCTCGTCGAGCTGGTCGGCGCGGAGCTCGGCGCTCGGTGCCCGGTCGATGATCGACTGCGGGATCAACTCCTTCCCCGCGCGTTCGTTGAGGTGCTTCGCGAGCCGGAAGACGTCGGTCTTGTACACGTCCTTGAGGAGGGCGAAACCGCCGGCCATGTCCCCGTAGAGCGTCGAGTAGCCCACCGACAGCTCCGACTTGTTGCCTGTCGCGATCACGAGCCAGCCGAACTTGTTCGAGAGCGCCATCAGCAGGACGCCGCGGATCCGCGCCTGGAGGTTCTCCTCGGCGAGGTCGGGCTCCCGGCCGGAGAACACCTCCGCGAGCGCCGACTCGAACGCGTTATAGATGTGGTCGATCGGGAGCTCGAGGAACGCTGTCCCGAGCGACTCGGCGAGTGCCTTCGCGTCGCTGCGCGTGCCCTCCGACGAATAGCGCGACGGCATCGACACGCAATGCACGCGCTCCGCACCAAGCGCCTCGACGGCGAGCGCAGCGGTGAGGGCCGAGTCGATGCCGCCCGAGACGCCGATGACGACGTCCGTGAACCCGTTCTTCTCGACGTAGTCGCGCAGGCCGAGCTCGAGCGCGAGGCGCATCTGCTCGAGCTCGTCGAGCATCGGCGCGACCTCGCCCGCGACATGCTTGCCGTTGGTCGGCTCTCTCGCGATTCCCACGTGCACGACGGACACGGGCGGGGTCTCGGTCCGCTCGCGCTCGAGCGCCCGCCGACGCACGTCGCGCAGACGACGCCCGATCACCGCTTCGGGATCGACGTCGACGACCAGCAGCGCTTCCTCGAATCCGGGTGCGCGCGCGAGCACCTCGCCCTCGTCGTCGATCACGACCGAGTGCCCGTCGAAGATCAGCTCGTCCTGGCCGCCGACCGCGTTGCAGAGCGCGACGAAGCACTGGTTGTCGCGCGCGCGCGTGATCAGCATCTCCTCGCGCTCGCGGTCCTTGGAAAGGTGGAACGGCGACGCCGAGAGGTTCACGAGCAACTCGGCGCCCGCGAGCGAAAGATCGGTCGCCGGCGGGCCGGGCTGCCACATGTCCTCGCAGATCGTCACGCCGGCGAGCGTCTTCCCGTGCTCGAGCAGGACCAGGTCGCGCCCGGGCGCGAAGTAGCGGTCCTCGTCGAAGACGCCGTAGTTGGGCAGGAAGCGCTTGCGATAGATCGCCTTCACCTCGCCGCCGGCGCACACCGCGCACACGTTGTAGAGATCGCGGTCGTAAATCGGCGTACCGACCAGCACGACGATCCCGCGCGCCTTGCGCGCGACCTGCTCGAGGGACTTCTCCGCGGCGCGCACGAATCCCGGCCGCAGGAGCAGGTCCTCGGGTGGATAGCCCGTGACGGCGAGCTCGGGGAAGAGGAGCAGGTCGACGCTCTGACCCTTCGCGCGCTCGATCCACTCCTCGAGCTTCGCCCGGTTTCCGTCGAGATCGCCGACGATCGTGTTGATCTGCGCGAGACCGAGTCTCAGGTTTGCGCCTCCCAGTCGAAAACCTAGTGTACCTGCGGTGGAGATTGTCATCGATCAGCGCTTCAACGGCCCGCCGACGTCCGCGAACGGCGGCTACACGTGCGGCCTGCTCGCGGCGCAGGTCGGCGAGCCCGCCGAGATCACGCTCCGCGCGCCGCCTCCGCTCGGGCGCCCGCTCCGCTTCGACGGCGAGCGGCTCTGGGACGGCGAGACCGTCGTCGCCGAGGTGCGACAGGCGGAACTCGAGCTCGACGCACCGCCTCCCGTCCCGTTCGACGAGGCGGAGCACGCCTCGCGCTCGTACCCCGGGTTCGACGAACACGCGTACCCGACGTGCTTCGTCTGCGGTCCCGTGCGCGAGGACGGGGCTCCGGCTCTTCACCGGCCCTGCGGGCGACGGCGTCTTCGCCGCGCCGTGGACGCCGCGCGAGGTCTCGCGCGAGCTCGTCTGGGCATCGCTCGACTGCCCGGGAGCGATCGGCGTGGGCTGGGACGGCCGCGGTGACCGGCCGCATGCACGGCCGGGTCGACGCGGTCCCCGAGTGCGGCGAGCGCTGCGTCGTCATCTCGTGGCCCATCGGTCGGGACAGACGGAAAGGCTTCGCGGGCACGGCGCTGTTCGGAGAGAATGGCGACCTGCTCGGCCTCGCGCGTCAGACCTGGATCGCGCTCCGGTGAAGGACGCGGTCCGCAACTGGGCTCGCTCGTGGGCGCGTGGCTGGGCGACCCACGACTCGGCGCTGATCGGCTCGCTGTACGCGGCAGACGCAGTTCACATCTCGCAGCCGTTCCGCGAGCCGCGGCCGCCGGCCGAGTACGCCGAGTGGGCGTTTTCGGACGAGGCGGGCGCCGAGGTCTGGTTTGCCGAGCCGATCGTCGAGGGCAATCGCGCGTCGGTCGCCTGGTGGGCGATCTCGCACCTCCACGACGGCCGCGACACGACGCTCGCGGGGCTCGCGGACATCTGGTTCGGAGACGACGGGCGCGTGGTGCGCCAGATCGACTACTGGAACGAGGCCGAGGACACGGCGAAGCCGCCACCTGACGGGTGGGGACCGATCCTCGCGCACGAAAAGAGCTAGATGGTTGATGCCACGATCTCATGGCATCAACCATCTAGGGCTCGATCAGCGTCTCGTAGTGCGCTGACCGCTCGTCGAAGCGCGTCAGTAGCCGCCGCGCGGTCTCCGGCACGACGGCGACCTCGTAGTCGTCGCCGGCGAACTCTCGGACCCCGTCGAGTGAGTCCCAGAGCGTGACCGTCACGAACTCGATCTCGTCTGCTGCCTCGCGCCGCAGCAGGTAGACGCCGACGTAGCCCTCGATCCGCCGCTCGATTCCCGGCAGAACGTCCGAGCGCAGGTGCGCCTCGTACGCGTCTGCGTTCGCCGGACTCGTCCAGCCGTGCCAGATGCGCGCGATCACCGCCGTAGCCTGATCGCGTTCAGATCGTCGCGCAGGATCTCTTCGATCCGCGCTTCAAGCTCTTCGGGCGGATCGTGCTCCGCGTGCAGGTAGCGGCCGCTTAACGCATCGAAGCGACCAGACGCGAGCGCGCGAACGAGTCGCGGCGCGCATTCCGGGGGCGTCCACGGCAGATCGTCCCCAAACCGCGCGGTCATCTCGGTTCTCACCAGGCCCGGACTGATCGGGAAGACGGGGATCCGCCCCTCGAGCTGGTTCGAGAGCGTCTCACCGAAGCGCACCACGGCTGCCTTGCTCGCCGAGTACGCGGTCTGCTTCCCACCGGGCAGGTAGGCGGCACCGCTTCCGGTGATCACGATCCGACCGCGGCCGCGCTCGAGCATGCCCGGGATCACCGCGCGGCATGCGAGATAGACGCCGAGGACGTTCACCTCCTGCGTGCGCCACCACTCCTCGGGCTCCGTCTCCCAGGCGGGCCCCTCGTTCAGCCCGATGCCCGCATTGGCGACGAGCAGGTCGATCGGGCCGAGCTGCTCCTCGGTCTCCCGCACCATTCGCTCGACGTCCTCCCGACGTGACACGTCGCCGACGACGCCGAGACCGCCGATCTCGCGCGCGACCTGCTCAACCTGCTCCGGCGTGCGGGCCGACACCACGACGCGCATCCCCGCCGCGGCAAGCTCGCGCGCGATGTCCGCGCCGATCCCGCGCCCGCCGCCGGTGACGAGCGCGACGCCGTCGAGCTCAGACGGCACGCGCGATCTCCTCGAGCGCATCGGGATTCTCGAGTGACGAGAGGTCGCCCGGATCCTTGCCCAGCACCTGCGCGCGAACTGCGCGCCGGACGATCTTTGCGCTGCGGGTCTTCGGCAGCGCGCCCACGAAGATCACTCGTTCCGGCTTGAAGGCCTTCCCGAGCACCTCCGCGACCTTCGCCGCAACGTCCTGCTCCGCGGGCTCTGCGCCCGGCTTCCGCACGCAGAAGATCCACGCGACCTCGCCCTTGATCTCGTGCGGCACGCCTACGGCTGCGGCCTCGGCGATCCCGGGATGTGCGACTGCCGCGGACTCGAGCTCCGCCGGGCCGATCCGCTTGCCCGCGATGTTCAGCGTGTCGTCCGAGCGGCCGTGCAGGAACCAGTAGCCGTCCTCGTCGACCGAGGCCCAGTCGCCGTGGGTCCACACCCCGGGGAACCGCCGCCAGTAGGTATCGAGGTAGCGCTCGGGGTCGCCCCAGACCCCGCGCGTCATCCCGGGCCACGGGCGTTTGCAGACGAGCTCGCCGACCTCGCCGCGGACAGAACGCCCCTCCGCGTCGAACACGTCGACGTCCGCGGCGAGTGCCGGGAAGCCAAGCGAGACCGGCTTGATCGGGTACGCGACGCAGACGGACAGGAAGCACGCGCCGACCTCCGTGCCGCCGCTCAGGTTCACGATCGGCGTGCGCGAGCCGCCGACCCGCTCGTGGAGCCACAGGTACGGGTCGGGATTCCACGGCTCGCCGGTCGTCGCGATCGCTGTGAGCGACGAGAGGTCGTGGCCGGGGTCCCCTTTCGGGATCAGCGCGCGGATCAGCGTCGGCGAGACGCCGAGCATCGTCACGCGCTCGTCCTGCACCGTGCGCCAAAGCCGGTCGTCGGGCCAGTCGGGCGCGCCCTCCGCGAAGACGATCGTCGCGCCGAGCGCCCCTGCGCCGACGAGCGTCCACGGGCCCATGATCCAGCCCATATCGGTTGCGAAGTGCACCCGCTCGCCGCGGTTCACGTCCGTCTGGTACGCGGCCTCGCGCGCGATCGAGACGAGGAACCCGCCGTGCACGTGGAGCGCGCCCTTCGGCCGACCCGTCGTGCCGGACGTGTACGCGAGCAGGTACGGGTGCTCCGAGTCGACCGGCAGCGGCGCGAGCTTGCCGGGCTGGTCGTGCACGAGCTCGGGCCACTCGCGGCGCTCACGATTCCACTCGACCACCTGCTCGCCGTCCACGAGCGCGTCGTCCAGCGTCGCGCGCATCGGCACTCGGTTTCCGCGCCGCAGCGACCAGTCGGCGCAGATCACGACCTTCGCGCGGGAATCCTCGAGTCGAGCACGGATCGCCGGAGCGGCGAAGCCCGAGAAGATCGGCACCTGAACGGCGCCGACGTGCGCGCAAGCGTGCGACGCGACGGCGACCTCCGGGCACATTGGCATGAAGATCGCGACGCGGTCGCCCGGCTCGACACCGAGCGCGACCAGCGCCTCCGCGAGCCTCGTCACGTCGCGCGAGAGCTCGTTCCACGTCAGCGACCAGCGCGTACCGTCCTCGCCGAGGCCGACGAGCGCCTCCTCGTCGGAGGCCCACTTGTGCACGCAGTTTCGCGCGACGTTGACGCGCCCACCGACGAACCACTTCGCCCACTCGACCCCGTCGGATGTGTCCAGGACGCGTTCCCACCGAGTCGAGAACTCGAGGCCGAGATCCTCGACCACCGCGGGCCAGAAGCGCTCGGGGTCCGCGACCGAAACCTGGTGCAGCTCCGCGTACCCGTCACAGCCGAGCTTACGCCAGAGCCGGACGATGTTCGCCTGCTCGAAGCGCTCCGGCGAGGGCGCCCAGACATACCCCACATAGCTAGCTTAGTGCTCACTACCCGGACCCCCGCCGACCCAGGAGCCGCACGTGAGACAGCACCTCTACACGAGTCAGAACCGGAAGTGGTGGACGCTCGGAGCCGTGTCGTTCGGGCTCTTCATGATCATGCTCGACAACACCGTCGTGAACGTCGCGCTCCCGTCGATTCAGCGCGATCTCGGCGTCACCCTCTCGGAGCTCGAGTGGATCGTCACCGGCTACGCGCTCACCTTCGCCGCCTTGATGCTGACGGGGGGAAAGCTCGCCGACCTCTTCGGCCGCCGCCTGATCTTCGTGGCCGGCATCGCGGTCTTCACCCTCTCGTCCCTGATGTGCGGCTTCGCCGAGAGCGGCAGCTCGCTGATCACTTGGCGGATCGTTCAGGGCGTCGGCGCGGCGCTGATGAACCCGGCGACGCTCGCGATCATCTCGGCCACCTTCCCGCCGCAGCAACGCGGGATGGCGATCGGGATCTGGGCCGGCGTCTCTGCGATGGCCCTCGCGATCGGCCCGCTAGTCGGTGGCCTCCTGACCGAGCACGTGGGTTGGAGCTGGATCTTCTGGGTCAACGTCCCCGTCGGCGTGCTCGGAATCTTCGCCAGCTTCCTGCTGATCGACGAGTCCCGTGACGACTCGCACGAGCAGCGGCCGGACATCCCCGGCCTGCTCACGTCCGGGCTCGGCCTGTTCTCGCTCACCTATGGGCTGATCGAGGCGAACAACTACGGCTGGACCTCCGGCCGCATCCTCGGCTCGTTCGCGGCCGCCGTCGTGCTGCTGGCGGCGTTCGTCCTGCTCGAGCGGCACCAACGGCTCCCGATGATGGACTTGAGCCTGTTCAAGAATCCGACGTTCACGGGCGCGAACCTCGCGATGCTGCTCGTGGCGCTCTCGATGTTCGGCGTCTTCTTCTTCGTCTCGCTCTACATGCAAAACATCCTCGGTTTCAGCGCCGTGCAGGCGGGGGCCGCGTTCCTGCCGATGACGCTCTTGATCATGGGCGTCGCCCCGGTCGCGGGGAGGCTCTCGGATCGGTTCGGGTCGCGCTGGCTGATCACGACGGGCTTGACGCTGCTCTCGATCCAGCTCTTCTACTACTCGACCCTCGGCCAGCATGCGAACTTCTGGGATCTCCTGCCGGGCATGCTCCTCGGCGGCTTCGGGATGTCCCTGGCGATGACGCCGACCGCGGCGGCGGTGCTCCGTGCGGTGCCCACCGCGAAAGCCGGCGTGGGCTCGGCGACTCTCAACAGCATGCGCCAGGTTGGCGGCGCGCTCGGGATCGCGCTGATGGGCGCGATCATGGGCCACGTCGTCGGCGACCAGCGCACACCGCAGGCCTTTGTCGACGGGTTCTCGACGACGCTACGGGTGTCGGGGCTGATCGCCCTCGCCGGCGCGCTGATCGCCGCGGCGCTCGTCCGGCACGAGCCTCAGGACGTTCCGGTGGCGGCGCCGGCGTAACGGCCCCAAAAAGAGAAACCCCCCGGGCTGCGGCCCCCCGGGGGTTTCTCTTGTCTGCGCCTGACCCACCTAGGCGACTTCCCGGAGGCCATGGCTCTGCGGCCCAGCCACGCCCCCGGGTTTATCGCCTTTGGCGCGCCCCCTGCGCCAGGCCTGGCGTCCGGCCCGGCGTCAAGGTGGCCTCACTGTAAGAGGCCTGTCCGAGCTTGTCAAGTAACTCGGTCAAGTGATTTCGCACATATCGTGGTTGACTGATTTACCCTGGACACATGCCCCTTTAGGGGGATGGCCGTCCGCTGCGACTTGCACTTTGGTGAAGTATCGAGAAGACTTCTCGCACGCCGCTTATGAATCGACCGACGAGCACGCAGCCGCAGCGCCTCGTGAAGCCTGCTTCTTTGGGCCTCGGCGAACGCCTGCGCCAGATCCGAGTCGCCGCGGGACTCACCCAGGGCGAGGTTGCCGGCGATCGCTTCTCGAAGGAGTACCTCAGCCAGATCGAGCGCGGGAAAACGCGCCCGACCGCCGAGACGATCCAGTGGCTCGCCGAGCGGCTGGGCGTCGACGCAAGCTTCCTGGCGAACGGTGTCTCGACCGACGAGCGCGGAAGGGTCGAGGGCGGTCTCGCGCGCGCCGAGGCGCTGATCCAGTCCGACCGCTGCACCGATGCGATCGCCGAGTATGAGAATCTTCGCTCGGCGGTGCTCGCGACAGGAGCGCCGGAGCTCGAAGCGCGCGCCTTGAAGGGCGAGGCCCGGGCTCGGGCGGTCGAGGGCGACGTCCGCGGGGCGGTCCCGCTGCTCGAGCGCGCCCGCGAGCTCTCGGAGGGCCTGAGCTTCTCCGACGTAGAGCGTGCCGAGGTTGTCTACGAGCTCGGCGTCGCCCGCTACAAGCTTTCCAGCGTCTCCACCGCGATCGGGCTTTTCAACGCGGCTCTGCAGCTCGCCGAGCGCTCCGACCTGCCGTGCGACCTGCTCCGTTCGAGGATCCTCGAGGCGCGCTCGCGCTGCTACCGGCGCCAGCGCGACTTCCAGGCCGCGAAGGAGGACGTCGAGCGCGCGCTCGAGCTCGCCGAGTCCGCGCAGGACCAGCCCGCGATGGCAGCCGTCTACTTCCAGGCGTCGCTCGTCGCCGAGCGCGAGGGTCACTGGGTGCTTGCCCGCACGTACGCGGAGCAGGCCAAGGCGATCTTCGAGGATCTCGCCGAGGAACGGCACGTCGGCCGTCTGCTCAATAACATCGGCGGACTCAATTTCCTCCTCGGGAAGCCGGAGGAGGCTGTCCCGCATCTCAAGGAGGCCTTCCGCATCGCTCTCGACCTCGGGCACGATGCCGACGCCGCGCAGGCGGTGTCGTCGCTTGCCCAGGTCCACCTGCGGACCGGCAACATCGACCAGGCCGAGGAGCAGGCGCGACACGCGCTCCGGCTCCTGGACGGCCGGCTCGACTTCCTCGACGAGATCGGGAATGCCCAGCTCGTCCTCGGCCGTGCGCTCCTCGAACAGGAGCGGCTCGACGACGCGGAGGAGCAGTTCCGCGCCGCCGACCAGACGTTCGAACAACTGTCTTCGATCAGCCACCGCGCCGCTTCGTGGGTCGCCCTCGGCGATCTCGCTACCCGCCGCGGAGCCGATCGGGACGCTGCGCATCTGTACCGGCGCGCCGCCGAGGCGCTCCAGGACTTCCGCTTCTAAGGGAAAGGAGGTGAACGACTTCATGAAGGTACGCCTCACCCACCTCGCGTTCCTCGCCGCTCTGGTTGTGCCCGCGTTCATGGGCACATGCCACGGCCTTGGTTTCTCAGACGGCGTCTGGTAATCCCTTCGGTAGATTCGCGGCGTGCGTGCCGTCGCGATCCTCGTCCTCGCCGCCGTGCTGGCGGACGCGGGGTGCGGGTCGAACGGTGACGCCGCGAAACCTGCGCAGGGCGGTGCGGGGGCCGGGACCTTGGAGGCGCTCTGGAAGCGCCCCGGCGAAGACGTCAGTCTCGTCATGGGTACCGCGGACTACGCTCCCGGCCCCAACCGGATCTCCTTTCTGGTGCTTACACACGCCGCGCGGCCGGTCGAACGGCCGCGGGCGCGTGTCTGGCTCGCGCGCTCGCTCGGGGCGAGGCCGTTCCTGCGGGGGACGGCGCGCCTCGAGCGCGTCAGCGACGCGATCTCGATCTACGTCACGAACATGCGCGTAGCCGAGCCCGGGACGTACTTCCTGCTCGCCGAGCCGGTAGGCGGCTCCAAGATCCAGGGCCTCGGCAACGTCGTCGTTCGGGACAAGTCCGCGGCGCCGGCACTCGGGGCCGAGGCCTTCCCCTCGGAGAATCCGACGGTCGCCGACTCGCCGGCCGAGAAGATTACGACGGCGCGGCCGCCGGACACGGCGCTCCTGCAGGTGTCCGTCAAGCAGGCCCTGGAACGGCACGCGCCGTTCGTCGTTGCCTTCGCGACGCCGAAGTTCTGCGCGAGCCGCACGTGCGGTCCCGTCGTCGACGTGGTCGAGTCCGTCCGGGAGCGCTTCGCCGGCGGCATCGACTTCATCCACGTCGAGATCTACAAGGACAACAACCCGGCGCTCGGTCCGAACCGCTGGGTGCAGGAGTGGCGGCTCCCGAGCGAGCCGTGGGTGTTCCTCGTCGGCCGTGACGGCAGGATCAAGGCGAAGTTCGAGGGCGCGGTGTCCGCACACGAGCTCACTACAGCCATCCAACGGTTTCTGACCTAGCTCGGGCTGGAAACAGAGGGCCTATAGGCGCCCGCATTCGACGCTGGAGGCGCGCGCTGCAGGTCACGCGCGTCGCCCGGCGCTCGGGCCTGCTGCGCGTCCTCGGTAAGATCGGCGTCATCGGTGACCGGCCGGCTACGCGACGTGTTCGCCGAGATCGATCCCGAGCCGGTTGCGACCGCCTCGATCGCGCAGATCCACCGCGCTCCTGACGAGCGGCCGTGATGTCGTCGTCAAGGTCCGGCGACCGGGAATCGTTGAGCAGGTCGAGCTCGACCTCGATGTCCTGCGCTCGACGGCGCGACTGCTCGACGGCCATTCGACGACGGCGCAGCTGCTCCAGCTGGGAGCACTGACGGACGAGCTGGAGACCCACCTGCGTGCCGAGCTCGACTTCACGGAGGAGGCGAACAACGCGGGGTCGGCAAGACGCTCTCGCAAGCGGATGAGATCGCCCGCTCGCTCGACCCGGACATGGACCCGATCGCGTTGATGGAGGAGGACGCTGTCGAAATGCTGCTCGCGGAAGCCGAGCGGCGGTTGGAGCCGAACCAGTTGCTCTCGTGGCTCTACACGCAGGCCGAGCCGCTGGCGCGGATGCCGCGCCGACTCGGGCATCTCGTCGAGCGGCTCGAAACGGGGACGATGAAGGTCGGGGTCGCGCCGACGGATCTCGGCGATCTCGAGCAGGTCGTGCGCTCCGCTGCGAACGCATCGGCTCCGCGATGATCGTCGCTGCGTTGCTGATCGCCTCCGCGCTCCTGGCGCGCGTCCACGACCTGCGCTGGTTCGCATTCGTCGGCTTCGGGCTCTCATTCCTGCTCGGCATCTACATGGTCTGGAAGATCATCCGGACCCGCGGCGAGCTTTAAGCGCGGAACGTCCTGCGCGCTTCCGCAGCTGTGTATGAGATACTTCATATACTTCAAAACGGAAAGTAATGGAGGGCAGAGATGGCCGAGAACGGCTACGCCAAGCCGGTGCTCGTCACGACAGAGTGGCTTGCCGAGCACCTGAACGACGACGGGCTCGTTGTCGCCGAGGTCGACGAGAACACCGATCTCTACGACGAGGGTCACATCCCCGGGGCGATCAAGCTGCACTGGCGGGACGATCTGCAGGATCCCGTCGAGCGCGATCTCGTCGAGAAGGAGCAGTTCGAGACGCTGATGGGCCAGCGCGGCATCTCGAACGACACGACGCTCGTCGTCTACGGCGACAAGAACAACTGGTTCGCCGCGTACGCGTACTGGTATCTCAAGATCTACGGGCACCAGGACGTACGGATTCTCGACGGCGGCCGGCAGAAGTGGATCGACGAGAGCCGGGAGCTGACGGCGGACGAGCCGCAGGTCTCGCTGACGTCGTACACCGCGCAGGATCGCGACGAGACGATCCGCGCCCGGCGTGACGCCGTCCTCGCGTCGCTCGGCCGCGACGCGCTCGTCGACGTTCGGAGCCCTCAGGAGTTCTCGGGCGAGCTGATGGCGCCGCCGGGCTACGAGCAGGAGGGCGCGCAGCGGACGGGACACATCCCCACCGCGCAGTCGATCCCGTGGGCGCAGGCCGTGCGGGACGACGGGACGTTCAAGACCGCCGACGAGCTCCGCGAGCTCTACACCGGCAAGGGCGTCACACCCGATAGGGCGGTGACCGCGTACTGCCGCATCGGCGAGCGAAGCGCGCACACGTGGTTCGTGCTGCGCGAGCTGCTCGGATACCAGGACGTGCGAAATTACGACGGGTCGTGGACGGAATGGGGGAACCTCGTCGAGGTTCCGATCGAGAAGGGTTAGTCGAAGGAGCTCTTCCCGGGAATTCCGCGAAGATCCGGCTGCTGCTCGACCTGGTCGCTCGGCAGCCGGATCGCGTCCTCGACGTCGGCTGCGGCGATCTCTCGCTCTGGGAGGCCGTGCGCGAACGGCCGCAGGTTCTCGGAGTCGATCTGCAGGTCGATCGCGCGCGGGCCGCTGCACTGGGCATCGACGTGCGCGAGCTCGACGCGCGCGACCTCGATTACCACAACGCATTCGACGCGGTCGTGTCGACGCAGATGCTCGACGACGTCGCCGAGTGGCAGGACGTGTTGCGGCGCATGGCCGACGCTTTACGCCGCGGCGCCACGTTGTTCCTGACGTGTGACTCCGGCGACGTGCCGCGGCCGTGGCGTCAGCGCCTTCGCGGCATGCCTCCGGGTCCGACGCTGGAGCAGCTCGCACGTGCAGCGCGCGACCTCGGACTCGAGGTCGAGACGATCCGCCGGTACGGCCGGCGAGACCTGAAGCGGCAGCAAGGCGCTCTCGACGGGGCGGGCCGCCTGCGCACGCTGGAGCTGGAGGAATCGGTCGAGCCGGACGACCCGCGCGAGTGGGGCCTGCTCTATCTGCGCGCTACTCGCCCAGCCGCTCGATGACGACGTGCGGAATCCGCGCGCGCGGCGAGAGGCGGAGGAGCATGCGCACGACCTCGGCGCAGTCCTCGGGCTGGATCATCTCCTCCGACTTCAGCCCGGACCACTGGGCCATCGGCGTGTCGACGAATCCGGGACAGAGCGCGTGCAACCGGATCCCGTCGCCCTCGAGCTCCTTGTTGAGCGAGCGCGTCAGTGAGATCAGCCCCGCCTTCGACGCTCCGTAGGCGGCGAGCCCCGGCGTGGGAATCGTCCCGGCGATCGACGCGAGGTTCACGACGAGCCCGCGCGACTGACGCAACAGCGGGAGCGCGTTGCGCGTGACGAGAAACGCGCCGCGCAGGTTCACCGCGAACTGGAGGTCCCAGTGCTTCGTCGGAAGGGTCTCGGCGTTTCCGCCGATGCCGATGCCCGCCGAGTTGACGAGCACCTCGAGCGTGCCGTGCCGCTCGGCGTGTTCGCGCACGAGCCGCTCGCAGTCGTCCTCCTTGCCGACGTCGGCAGCGACCGCGAGCGCACCGAGCTCCTCGGCGGCGGCCTCGACCTTCTCACCGGTCCGCGACGCGAGCGTCAGGTCGAAGCCCTCCTTGCGCAGCATCCGGGCGATCGCCAGCCCGATCCCGGATGATCCACCTGTTACAAGCGCGGCCGGCATGCAACGGGAAGGATACGAACCGGAGCGACGTTGTAGACGAAGGTTCCGCAGGTCCCTACAGTGGAGGCCGCCATGGAGACGAAGGTGAAGCTGACGGAGCTTGCGAGCTGCGGAGGCTGCGCCGCCAAGTACTCGGCCGCGCGTCTCGAGGAGCTGCTGCAAGGGTTCGTTCCCGTCGAGGCCGAGAACCTGCTCGTTGGGCTCGCACCAGCGGACGACGCGGCTGTTTACAGACTTGACGACGAGCGCGCGCTGATCTTCACGCTGGACTTCTTCCCGCCCGTGGTCGACGAGCCCGGCGACTACGGCGCCATCGCCGCGACGAACGCGCTGAACGACGTGTTCGCCATGGGCGGTGTGCCGCTGCTCGCGCTCTCGATTGCAGCGTTCCCGGAGGAGCTGCCCACGCAGATGCTCGCGGAGATCTTCGCGGCGGCCGACGCCCAGGTACGCGCGGCGGGCGCTCTGCTCGCCGGCGGCCACACGATCCGCGACGACGAGCCGAAGTACGGGCTCGCCGTGATCGGCACGGCGCACCCGAATGCGATCTGGCCCAAGAGCGGGGCGCGGCCCGGCGACGCTCTCTTCATCACGAAGCCGCTCGGGACCGGGCTAATCATGAGCGGCTACAAGAAGGCGCTCACCGGGACGCAGCCGCTCGAGCGCGCGATTCGCTGGATGCGCACCTTGAACATGGACGCCGCGGACGTGCTGCGGAGTTTCTCGCCGAATGCCGTCACCGACGTCACGGGCTTCGGGCTCTTCGGACACGCGCACGAGGTTGCGTCGCGAAGCGGTGTGCGGATCGTGCTCGAGTCCGAGCGCCTTCCCGCGATCGACGGCGCGCTCGACATGGCGCGCAAGAGCGTCCGCACGAGCGGCGACCCGCGGAACCGCGATTTCGCCGGGCGGCACCTGACGCTCCAGGGCGTTCCGGAGACACTCGTCGCGCTCGGCTACGACCCGCAGACTGCGGGCGGCCTGCTGGTCTCGTTGCCGCAGGAGCAGTCGCCGGTGCTCGAGGCCGAGTTCGGGCAGCGTGGTCTGTTCATTCGGCGGATCGGCGCCGTCGAGGAGGGAGCGGGAGTCCTGGTTCGTTGAGTCGCCGCGGCATGATCCATGGCCGCTTCCAGCCGTTCCACAAGGGGCACCTCGAATACTTGCGCGGCGCCGCGGAGCGCTCCGACGAGGTCTTCGTCGGCATCACCAACCCCGACCCCGCGCGGATCCGGCCCGAGGCGTCGGACCCCCTGCGTCATCTGCCCGAGTCGAATCCGTGGTCGTACGCCGAGCGGCTGCTGATGGTGAAAGCGGCGGCGGCGGATCTCGGGCTCGACCTCGGGCGCGTGCACGTGATCCCGTTCCCGGTCAACGAGCCGGAGCTCTGGCCGGCGTACGTGCCCGAGGGGTCGACGCAGTACATCCGGCTGTTCTCCGAGTGGGGCGGGACGAAGGTCGAGCGGATGCGTGCGGCCGGGTACGAGGTCGTCGTGCTCGACGAGGGCGCCGAGAAGGGCGTCTCCGGCGCCGACGTGCGCGCGGCCCTGCGCGAGGGCGGCGACTGGGAAGCGCTCGTCTCGCCGGGCGTGGCGCGGGTCATCCGCTCCCTCGAGCGCGTGCCGGTCTAAGGTCGCGGCCCCGTGTATCCGATCGTCGTCGTCCTCCTGGACGGGCTCGCCGACCGCGCGCACGACGTGCTCGGCGGCCGCACCGGGAACGAAGCTGCGCACACGCCGCGGCTCGACGCGCTCTGTACGCAGGCGTCGAACGGCGTCCTGCACGCGATCGGCCCCGGCCGCGCCCCGTCCTCGGAGGTCGCGCACTGGTCGATGCTCGGCTACCGGTCCGACGAGTTTCCAGGACGGGCCGTGTTCGAAGCTGTCGGGCGCGGTCAGGCGGTGTCGCCCGAGCACGTGTTCGCCTACGCGGCGCTCCGTCCCGCCGAGCGGCGCGACGACGGCTGGTGGCTGACCGGCCGCCCGCATGCCGAGCGCGATGCCGAGGAAGCCGAGCGGCTCGTCGCGCGCTGCGATGGGATCGAGATCGACGGGCTGACGTTCTCGCTCGCGCACGTGTGGCGCGGGGAATCCGTGCTGCGCATCGCCGGCCGCGCCGACGCGCGCGTCACGGACAGCGACGTCTTCTTTCGCGATCGGCATCCCGTGCTGCGGCCGCAGGCCGTCGTTCCTGAAGCCGAGCGCACGGCCCGCGCGGCCGAGGCGTGGATGCGGGAGGCCATGCGGCGTCTCGAAGGGGAGCGCTTTAACGTGATCACGCTCAAGTGGTGGGGAAGGCCGCGCTCGGTGCCGTCATTTCTCGAGCGGCACGGCGTCGGCGGTTCCTTCGTCGGCGAGTCGGCGTTCCTGCGCGGTCTCGGCGCGTACGTAGGTCTGGAGCCGATCGCCGAGCCCGAGGGGGACGATCCCGTGGCCGATCTGCGTCGCCGGCTCGCGCGCGTCCGCGAGCGCCTCGACGCGGGCGACACGTTCGTCTTCGCGCACCAGAAGACGACGGATGCCGCGGGGCACACGAAGGATCCAAACGTGAAGCGCGAGACGATCGAGCTGCTCGACGCGGCGTTCGACGAGCTGCCGACCGGCCGCGCGATCGTCTGCGTCACGGGCGACCACGCGACGCCCGCCTCGCCGGACGTGATCCACTCGGGCGACCCGGTCCCGTTCGTGCTCGCCGGTCCTGGCGTGCGCGCAGACGACGTGGCCGAGTTCGGCGAGGCGTCCTGCGCGCGCGGGATCCTCGGTCACCTCCGCGGCCCGGACGTGATGCCCGTGCTGCTGAACGCGGCCGACCGCCCGCTTTTCCTCGGCTCGCGTCCGACCCCGTTCGACGGCGCCGACGGGTACCCGGCCATCCTGGACCCGCTGCGTTAGCCGCGGGGACAGTCCCCGCGCGTTGCCCGCGACAGTTCTGTAACGGTGACTGTCCCCACGAACTGCCGAGCGGTGCGGGCTCGCGGCTCGCGAACTTGCGGTGACTGTCCCCACGCGTGGGGACAGTCACCGGGCCGCACGTACACTCGCGGCCGTGGCCGAAACCGTCGCCCCGGGGCGCGTCGCCGCCCTCGAGCTCACGCCTGCGCGCTTTCGCAAACTCGCGGTGGCCTCGGCGTTGTCGCTCTGGGTGATCGTCGCGAGCGGAGCGACGGTGCGGCTCACCGGCTCGGGTCTGGGCTGTGAGGGCTGGCCGGGCTGCACACCGGGCGCGGTCTTCCCGGAGAAGGACTACCACTCGTTCGTGGAGTTCGGGAACCGCCTTGTGAGCGTGTTCCCGATTCTGCTCTCGCTGACGACGGCGATCGCGTCGCACTTCCTGCGCACGCTGCCGCGCTGGGTGCGTGCGACTGCGTGGACAGCGGCGCTCGGCACGATCGCGCAGGCGCCGCTCGGACTGCTCACGGTGCGCCTCGACCTCGACCCTCTCGCCGTCATGTCGCACTTCCTGCTCGCGATGGCCGTGCTCGCGTGCGCGGTCGTCGTCGCGGTCGAAGCCCGGCGGGCGGAGGTCGGTCCGGCCCCGCGCTTCGTCCCGTTGTGGATACGGCGTGCCGGGCTCGCGTTCGCCGCGCTCGCGCTCGCGCTCGTCGTCAGCGGAACGTTCGTTACGGCAGGCGGTCCGCACGCGGGCGACCCGGACGTCGTCGACCGGCTCGGGAATCTGCACGACGCGATCTGGGTCCACGTTCGCGTCACGGCCGCGTTCGGGCTCGCCCTGCTCGGCGTGGTGTGGTACCTGCGCCGCAGTCCCGTGCGGCGTGTTGCCTTCCTCCTGCTCGGCGTCGTGATCGCGCAGGCGATCGTGGGCGAAGTACAGTGGCGAAACGCACTGCCGTGGTGGCTCGTCCTCGTACACGTGGCTCTCGCGGCCGCGGTCTGGGCCGTCACCGTGTGGCTCGTGGCGCTGATCTGGCGTCCAACGGCCTCAGGCGCCTCTGCGTAGACTTCGACGATGGACGAGCTTCGCGTCTCGTCGCGCCCTGAACTAACGAGCCCGGTGCTGATCGCGGCGTTCCGCGGTTGGAACGACGGCGGCCAGGGCGCCTCGCTCGCCGCGGGTTTCCTCGCGCGGAGCTGGAACGCCGCGCGCTTCGCGGACATCGACCCGGAGTCGTTCTTCGACTTCCAGGCGACGCGCCCGCACGTCTCGCTCGTCGACGGAGTGACGCGGCAGATCGACTGGCCCGACAACGCCTTTTACCAGGCGCACGTTCCGGGAACCGATCGCGATGCCGTCCTGATGCTCGGGATCGAGCCCAACCTGCGCTGGGGCACGTTCACGCGCATCGTCACCGACCTGGCGACGGAGCTCGGCGTCAAACTCGTCGTCACGCTCGGGTCGTTGCTCGCCGACGTTCCGCACACACGCCCCGCCCCGGTGACGGGCAGCGCGAGCGATCCCGCGCTCGTCGAGCGCCTCGGCCTCGAGCAGTCCCGTTACGAGGGGCCGACCGGAATCGTCGGCGTGCTGCACGACGCGTGCAAGCGTGCGGACCTCTCGTCCGCGAGCCTGTGGGCGGCGGTGCCGCACTACGTCTCGCTCGCGCCGAGCCCGCGCGCCGCACTCGCCCTCTGCACGCGTCTCGGCGAGCTGCTCGGAACGGAGGTCGACACGCACGAGCTCGAGGAGGCGAGCGAGTCGTACGCGCAACAGGTGAGCGAGGCGGTCGCCTCGGATCCCGAGACTGCCGCGTACGTCGAGGAGCTCGAGCAGCGGACCGAAGCCGAGGAGCATCACGTCGACGAGCCTGACCTTCCTTCGGGGGACGCGATCGCCGCAGAGCTGACGCAGTACCTGCGTGAGCGCGACGAGGAAGACGAGCGGCCCGAAGGGCCCTCGGCGCAGCCCTAGCCTTCGGCCGCGGCGGGTTCCGGCTCAGGCTTCGGCTCCGCCTCGGCCTCGGGCTCCGGAGGAGCCGCGCCGTTGGGCTGCTGCTGCTGCACGTTTGCGGAGGTTGCCTTCTTCTTGCGGCGCCGCCGTCGGCGCTTCCGCGACGGCTGCGTCTTCGGCTGCGGCAGGTTCTCCGCGAGCGCGAGCGCGACCTCGTGGATCGACCCGAGGCGCTCGCGCGCGGCCTCGAGCAGCTTCGTCGCGCGCGGCGTGTAGCCCTCGGCGGAGGCCAGCAGCGCAGCGCCGACGGGCCTCGGCAGCTCGAGCGCGGTATTGACGAGCTTCGCCGCGTTCTCCTCGTGCCGGTGCCCGCGCGAGTTCGCAAGCGCGCCGAGCAGCCGCTTCGCCTCCGGGTATTCCTGGCTCGCCTTGCGATCGAGCACCTTGCGCGCGGCGCGCGCCAAGCGCCACGTCCAGCGCGCGAGGATCTGGTCGGGCGCGTCCGCGCGGCCCTCACCGATGGCGCGCAGGAGCACGCGGATCCCGGCGAGACGGTCCTTCTCCCAGGTCGGCGCCGAGGTGACGAGCGTGACGAGATCGTCGAAGTCGGCCCGCTCGACGTGCATGGAGACGCGGTCGGCGAGCGCCATCATGCGCAGCCGCCGATTCGGGTTCTCGGCGGCGCAGGTGGCGAGGAATTGCTCGAGCGCGCCCTTCGTCGCCCTGCCTGCCGTGAGCTTCTCGACGAACGCCGTCCGCTCCTCGAAGCGGATCTGTCGGCCGGCGATCGAGGCCCAGAAACGCTGCTCGTCGTCGTCGAGGTACTTCGGGTCGACGCGCTGCCATTCCCGCTGGATCACGCCGAGCCGGCGGCGCACGTCCGGCGTCACGGGGACGAGCCACGGCGCAGGGGTCAGCTTGCGCTTGGCCCGCCGCTGGATGCGCCGCCGCGGCGCCGGTGTGACGCGCGCCCCCTCACGGTAGAAGTCTGCATCGAGCAGCGAATGCAGCGAGATTACGCGCTCGTTGTGCGTCGCGCCCTTCGGCACGAAGTCGACGACGACCCCGGCTTCCTTGCGCGGGTGCATGCGCATGATGCGGCCGATGCGCTGCTGGTACACGCGCCGCGACGCCGTCGGTGCAAGGTGCATGACCACGGTCGCGCGCGGTGAGTTCCAGCCCTCCGCGAGCAGCATCGCGTTGATCAGGACGTTGAGCTCGCCGCGCTCGTAGTTCGCCAGAGTCTCCGCCAGACGCACCGGCGGCGTGCGCCCGGAGACGGCCTCCGCCTTGAGCCCGACGGAGCGGAACTCCTGCGCGAGGTGGTACGCGTGCTCGACGCCCGCCGCGTAGACGATGCCCGGCGTGTTGTCGAACCGGTCGCGGTAGAGCGACGCTGCAGCCTGGTTCAGCGCCTGGTGGTCGAGCGCCTTCGCCAGCTCGTCCTGGTCGAAGTCGCCGCCGATGATCGGCACCGAGTTGACCGCCGCCACCGGTGGCACGCGCAGCGTGCGCAGCGGCGCAATCAAGCCGCGTCGCGCGGCTTCGGTGAGCGGAAGGTCGTCGACGGAAGTCGGGAACACGTCCGAGACCTGCTTCGCGAGTAGCTGCTCGGTCGCGGTCATGCCGATGTACATCGGCTCCGGGAAGGAACGGATCGCGGCGGACGTCTTCTCGCCGAGGGCGGTATGCGCTTCGTCTGCGATCACGAGGTGGTATGCGTCGCGCGAGATCTCATCGACGTGTCGCGCGAACCAGGCATACGTCTGGATCGTGACCGGGTTCTCGCGCCTCGGCTGCTTCCCACGCGTGACGGCTTCCTCGAAACGGTCGCCGTAGCCTTCATCCGTCAGGTCGCGGTTGAACTGCTGCACGAGCAGCCGACGGTGCGTGAGGATCAGCACGCCGAGCGTGCGTGCCGCTTCGACGAACCCGGCGGCGGCGATCGTCTTGCCGGACGCCGTCGGGTGGCGGAAGCGGAAGCGACGCGCCGCGCCCGGATCTGGACCCGCGAAGACGCTCTCGTCCGTCTCCTCGTCCGGCTCGTCGGGCAGCAGGCCGAGCTCGTCCTCCGGCTCGTCCTCGACCGAGTCGAGCGTCGGCTCCTCGACGGCCGTGCCGTTGCCGTTCCCGTTCGCGTCCTCGCGCTGGTTCGCGGTGATCAGCTCGGTGAGCATGCCCGCGAGCGCGTCGATCTGGTGCTTACGGAGCTCGGTGCCCGACGCGAGCTTCGGCCGCTCCTCGAAGAGCACGCGTTCGAGGCCGAGCATCAGGCCGTAGCGGACCTTCCACGGCGAGCTCGGCTTGCGGTTTCCGGCCTCGATCTCCGCGGTCGCGTCGTCGAGTGCGCGCCGCCGGGCGGTGCCGGGGGCCAGGGCCTCGGCGGGGTCCTCGCCCTCATGCAGGAACGCTTCGCCCGCCCAGTCCTGGGCTCGCCGCGCCGCCTCGACGAGCGCTTCGCTCGCCAGGGGCGAATCAGTGAGGTGATCGGTCGTCGTTGCCACGATCGCAGCGCCGATTTGCGCTGCCGCTTCCAACAAAGATCGCGTCGCCCGGAGTGACCCCGAATCGGGCTTCGCAGACCCCAGCATACCGAATCCGGCCGAAGGCGGCCCGGTACCGTCAGGCCCGCAATGCTCGCCCCTGCCGTCTCCTCCGAGCCCCTGCAGCGGCGGAGCTTCTCGTGAAGGTGACCTTGCTCACGCGCGAGTACCCGCCCGAGGTGTACGGCGGCGCGGGGGTCCACGTGACCTACCTCGCGCGCGAGCTGGAACGCCTCTTCGACGTCGACGTGCGCTCTTTCGTCGACTACCGACCTCCTGCCGAGCTCGCTGAGGCCAACCCCGCACTGAAGGCGATGGGCGTCGACCTGCTGATGGCCTCGAGTCTCGACGGCTCGAGGCTCGTCCACTCGCACACGTGGTACGCGAACCTCGCGGGCCACGTGGCGAAGCTCCTCCACGGCGTGCCGCACGTCGCGACGACACACTCGCTCGAGCCGGCCCGGCCGTGGAAGGCAGAGCAGCTCGGCGGGGGTTATCGCCTCTCGTCGTTCTGCGAGCGCGTCGGGCTCGAGGGTGCGGATGCGGTGATCGCCGTCTCACGCGCGATGCGCTCGGAGATTCTCTCGACGTACCCCGCGATCGACTCTGCGCGCGTGCACGTAATCTTGAACGGGATCGACACCGAGGAGTACAGACCGGTCGAGTCACGCGACGCGCTCGAGCGCTACGGCGCGCGCGAGCCGTACGTGCTCTTCGTCGGGCGCATCACGCACCAGAAGGGACTCTCGACACTGCTCGCGGCGGCGCCTTCGATCGTGGGCGCGCAACTGGTGCTGGCGGCGGGCGCTCCCGACACCGAGGAGCTGGCGCGCGAGACCGAGGAGGCTGTCGCCCAGTTCGACGACGCGGTCTGGATCGAGCAGATGCTCCCCAAAGACGAGGTGATCGAGCTGCTCTCACACGCAACCGTGTTCGTCTGCCCGTCGATCTACGAGCCGCTCGGAATCGTCAACTTGGAGGCGATGGCCTGCGGCACCGCAGTCGTCGCCTCGCGCGTTGGCGGAATCCCCGAGGTCGTCGTCGAGGGCGAGACCGGGCTTCTCGTACCGCCGGAGGATCCCGAGGCGCTCGCGCAAGCCATCAACAAGCTGGTCGCCGCGCCCGAGCGCGCGCGTGCGATGGGGGAGGCCGGCCGTCGCCGCGCAGTCGACGAGTTCCGCTGGGACCGGATCGCGCAGCAAACCGCGGAGCTCTACCGCACGCTCGTCTGATCTGGACCGGTCCCGGGACCTGGTCCCGAGACTAGGCCGCTGTGGGCGTGCCGGCCTCGGAAAGGCGGCGTCCCAAGACACGCTCGGAGATGCCCGTCTGGTCGAGGTGCGGAGTGATCCCGCCGAGGAAGAACGGCCACCCGGCACCGAGCAGGAGGCAGGTGTCGACGTCTTCCGCGGAGCCGACGACGCCCTCGTCGAGGAGATGGCCGATCTCGTCGGCGAGCGCTTCGAGCACGGCCTCGCGGATCTCGTCGACCGTGCGGCGGCGGTCGCCCTTCACCACGATTTCCTCGCGACCTTCCGCGTAATTCGCCAGCGTCGGCGAGAGCGGGAAGCGGTCGGGCCACGCGTCGTTCATGGTCTCGAGCACGTGGTTCGCGACGCGCGGGCCGACGAGCTGCAGGAGCACCGACGGCGCCATGGGCATCCCGAGGCCGACGATCGCCTCGTCGGTCTCCTCGACCGTGTTGCCGTGCTCGAGCGAGTCCATCAGCACGCTCGTCATCCGCGTGAGCACGCGGTTGACGACGAAGCCGGGCGCGTCCGCCGTCACCACGCCGCGCTTGCGCAGCTTCTTGCAGACGTCCCATGCGGTCGCGAGTGCCTCGTCGCTCGTGCCGTCGTGACGCACGATCTCGACGAGCGGCAGCACGGCGACCGGGTTGAAGAAGTGGAGCCCGACATCCGCGCCCATCTCCTCGAGCGACAGCGACGACGTGTTCGACGCCAGGATCGCCTTCGGCGCCGCCTCGCGGAGCTCGGCGAAGACACGCTTCTTCACGTCCAGCTCCTCCACGACGGCTTCGAGCACGAGGTCGCAGTCCTCGAAGCCGTCATAGCCCGTCGTGCCGTGCACGATCGTCGCCAGGAACGGCTTGCGCGACTGCATCTCCCCGCGGATCTCAGCGAGCGAGCGCCCGACGATCTCCTCGTTCAGGTCACGGATCACGAGCGGCACTTCGAGCCGGCGCAGGAAGAGCGTCGCCAGCTGCGTCGCCATCAGCCCCGCGCCGACGATCCCGACCTTCTCGATCCTGCGCGGCTGCGCATCGGGCACGCCGACGCCCTTCTTCTGACGCCGCTCGACGAGGTTGAACGAGTAGATCGAGTTCTGCGCCTGCTCGCCGGGCAGGAGGTCGGCGATCGCGTCCTCCTCGGCGCGATAGCCCTCCTCGAGCGAGCAGTTCGCAGCGCCTGCGATCAGCTCGAGCGCGACGTGCGGCGCTCGTGCGGGACCCATCAGTTCGCCGCGCGTGCGGCGGACGACCTCTTCGGTATCGCTCAGGTCGCGCGCTTCACGGGGCGGCGGGCCGGTGCGCAGCCAGGCGATCGACTCGTCGAGGAATTCGACGTCGTCGAGGAGCGCGTCCGCGAAGCCCAGGTCGTACGCGCGCTGCGCGTCGAGCATCCGGTTCTGCCGCAACGGGTTCTGCACAATCACCTTGACCGCGTTCTCGGCGCCGACGAGCCGCGGGGCCACCTGCGTCGCACCCCACGCCGGGAAGAGGCCGAGGAAGACCTCGGGCGCGCCGAAGTGCCGCACCGAGCGCGCAATCGTCCGGTAGTCGCAGTGCAGCGCGACCTCGAGGCCGCCGCCGAGGCAGGCGCCGTTGATCGCGGCCAGCGTCGGGAACGGGAGGTTCTTGAGCCGCAGGAGCAGCTCGTGGCCGGCGCGCGAGCCTTCGCGCGCGAGCTCCGGCGTCACGTTGGGGAACTCGTCGATGTCCGCGCCCACGCAGAAGACGAACGGCTTGCCGGTGACGACGAGACCCGACCACTGCTGTCGCTCGAGCTCGTCCAGCGCCCGCCCGAGCGACCCCATCGCGTGGCGGCCGAGCGTCGTGGGTTTCGACCAGTCCTCGCCGTTGTCGATCGTGAGGAGCGCGAGGTCCCCCGCGCGCTGCAGCTTGAACTCAGTCGGACGCAACGTTCTCCCAGAGCACCGCTGCGCCCATGCCCATCCCGATGCAGAGCGCCGTCAGGCCGTAGCGGACGTTGCGCTCGCGCATCCCGTACGCAAGCTGCGCGACCAACCGGACGCCGGTCGCAGCAAGTGGATGGCCGCAGGCGATCGCCCCGCCGTACGGGTTCAGTCGCTCATCCTCGGGATCGACGCCGAGCTCCTTGCACCACGTCAGCACCTGGACTGCGAACGGCTCGTTCAGCTCGAAGAGCCCGATGTCGTCGAGCGTGAGGCCGTGCTGCTCGAGCACGCGGCGCGTCGCAGGCACGGGGCCGAGGCCCATCACCTCGGGCTCGACGCCTGCATACGCGAAGCCGACGAGGCGCAGCTTCGGCTCGAGGCCGCACTCCTCGACGGCGTCGCCCGAGGCGAGAAACGCGGCGGTCGCGCCGTCGGTCAGACCGGCGGAGTTCCCGGCGGTCACTCGGCCGCCTGCGCGGAACGGCGTGCGCAGGTTCGCGAGTCCATCGAGCGTCGTGTCGGGACGCAGGAACTCGTCGCGATCGGCGATCGTCCAGCCGTCATCCGTGAAGACCGACATCGGCACGACGGTCTCGCGCATGACGCCGTTCTGCCAAGCCTCGCTCGCGCGCTGCTGAGAGCGGACGGCGAAGCGGTCTGCGTCGTCCCTGGTCAGCTCCGGAAAGCGGTCGTGCAGGTTCTCCGCCGTCGCGCCCATCGTCGCGGCGCTCTCGTCGATCAGCCGCTCCGCGATGAAGCGCGGGTTGAAGTCGACGTCGTCGCCCATCGGGTGGTGACCCATGTGCTCGATGCCGCCGGCAAGCACGATGTCTGCCGCGCCCCAGGCAATCTCCCCCGCGCCCGCGGTCACGGCGGTGACCGCGCCCGCGCACATGCGATCGACGGCGAAGCCGGGCACGGTGTTGGGGATCCCGGCGAGGAGCGCGACGTCGCGGCCGAGCGTCAGCCCCTGGTCGCCGACCTGCGCGGTCGCGGCCATGATCACGTCGCCGATCTGCTCCGGCGGGATCTGAGGATTGCGCCGCAGCAGCTCGCGCACGACCTTCACGCCCATGTCGTCCGCGCGCGTCTTCCAGAAGAGGCCTTTCGGCCCTGCCTTGCCGAATGCGCTCCGAACGCCGTCGATGAAGTAGACGTCTCTCACGATTCGAGCATACTCGGGTCGTGCCGGACTGGAACGCGATCGCGAAGCGACAGGAGGAACGGTCCGAGAGCGCGCAGGGCGCAGTGCTGCGCGGCAACGCAGCGTACGGCGCGGGGCTCGCCCGGCTCATGCTCGGCGAGGTGGAGGCCGCGCGCGAGTGGTTCGAGCGCGCCGTCGCCGCATACCGTGAGAGCTGGGCCGACGCTCCGCCCGACTCGTGGGGTCGGCCGATCGCCGCGATGAAATCGCGGCTCCTCGTCGGGGAGAAGGCCGAAGCGGAAGCACTGTGGGCGCTCGACGCGGGCGCCGACTCGTCGGAGTCGCCGATCGGCCGCTACGCCGCAGCGCTCGCGCACCTCGTGCTCGGCGACGACGAGCCTGCACGCGTGCACGCGGACGCGCTTCGCACGCGCGACGACTTCCCGCGCGAGGTCGGCGACGCCCTCGCGACGATTGCCGCGGGCACAGACGCGGTCGGCTACGTCGAAGCGGTCGAGGCGGTGCTCGAGTCGTTCGAGACGCGCAACGACTACCTGGAAGACGTGCCGGTCGCGGACACCGTGCTCGTCCTGCAAGCGCTCGCAGAGCCGCGCGGCCTCCGCACCACGCTCGAGTCGCCGCTCCTGCCCCCTAGTCGTTCGCCGTGTGCGGGTGGGAGACCATCGTGATCACGAGCGGCTCCTCCGACGCGTCTTCGAGCTCGTCGACCCTCGCCGAGATCATGTTCCAGAGCTCGCGCACTCGCTCGGGTGCGATCCGCACGGTGACCTGCGCGCTGCGGAAGCGTCCCTGCGGCCCGTACTTCGCCCAGCCCGCAGTGACCTCGTCGAGGATCGCTTCGTGGACGTCCGACGTGGCGCTCGGTGACGAGAGCAGCTCCGGCGCGACGCGGATTGTGTGCGCGACGGCGCGGTAGGGCTTCTCGCGCCCGTGACCGCCCTCGACGCGCCGGATCAGGCCCGCCTTCAGCAGCGTCCGAACGTGGAAGTGGAGATGCCCCGGATCCACCTCGAGCCGCTGCGCCAACTCGCGGTTCGTGAGCTGCTCGTCGTTCTCGCCCAGCAGCTCGAGGACCCGCAGCCGAAGGGGGTGTCCCAGGGCCTTCAGCTGCTCGGGCTTGTCGATCGTCAGGACGCCGAGCGGCTCCCCCTCGCGTGCCACGGCCATGCTGAATACATATAGAAACGCTGCCTGCGTGTCTACCAGCTCAGTAGCCGTGCGGCTTCAGGATCGAGAATTGCGACGGTGCGTCCGTTCTTCGATCGTACGAGGCTCGCAGGGGTGGTCTCGTCCGGCGGCCCTACGAACGCCCGCGCGACCGCTTCGGCCTTCTCCTTGCCGGCCACCACGAAGACGACGAGCGGCGCCGACTCGAGCACCGGGATCGCCATCGTGACGCGATCTACGAACGGTTCGAGCTTCGCCTCAGCAGGGACGGCGCGCCGCTCGCGCTCCCGCAGCGTCGGCGCGTGTGGGAAGAGCGACGCCGTGTGGCCGTCGGGGCCGATACCGAGCAGCACGAAGTCGAGCGCGACGCCACGCAGCTCCTCGTCGTACGCCGTGGTGGCGCGCTCGACTCCCTCCTCGCCGCGGATGCGATGGACCGCGCGCGGCGGCGTCTCGAGCCGGTCGAGCAGCGCGCGCTTCGCGAGCCCGAAGTTCGAGCGCTCGTCGTCGGGCGGAACGCAGCGCTCGTCGCCCCACCACAGCTCGGCGTCGCTCCAGTCGGGACGCAGCTCGGCCGCGAGCTCGTACGCTCGCACCGGGGTCCTGCCGCCCGTCAGGACGACGTTGCCGGACGCTTCGGCCAGCACCTCTGCGCACGCCGGCGCCGGGTCGTCCTCCACCCGGATCTCGACGTTCACTCTACGCCTCTGGCGAGTTCCTTCGAGCGCTCCATGGCGGCCTGGATCGCGTTCAGGAACGCCGCGCGCACGCCTTCTTGCTCGAGGACGCGGATCGCGCGGATCGTCGTCCCGCCGGGCGAGGTAACGGCCTCGCGTAGGTCGACGGGATGCATGTGCTCGTCGCGGAGCAACTTGGCGGTGCCGAGCATCGTCTGCACCACGAGCTGCGTCGAGACCTCGCGGGAGAGGCTGAGGAGGATCCCCGCTTCGATCATCGCCTCTGCGAGCAGCGCGAAGTACGCGGGACCCGACCCAGAGACGGCGGTGACGGCGTCCATGGCCGACTCGGGTAGGCGCACGACCCAGCCCAGCGCGGTCAGCACTTCTTCGGCGAGCGCGAGATGCTCCTCGCCGGCGTGCGCGCCCGCGCACACGCCCGCGATCCCCTCGTGCACCGTCGACGGTGCGTTCGGCATCGCGCGAACGACCGGAATGCCGTCCGGAAGATGCGCTTCGATCGCCCGCGTCGGGATCGCAGCCGCGACACTCAGAACCGTTTGCTCGGGAGACAGCGAAGGCGCGACCTCGCCGAGCAGCGCGTCGATGTCCTGCGGCTTCACGGCAATCACGACGACCTGCGCACCTGCCGCGGCGGCTGGGTTCGACAGCGTCGCCTCGACCGAGTAGCGCTCCCGCAGCTCCTGGGCGCGCTCTTCCCGCCGCGCCGTCACGACGACGTCCGTCCACCCGGACGAGACGAGCCCGGCGAGCAGGGACTCGCCGATCTTCCCCGTGCCGAGGATCGCGAGCCGCGTCATGTCCGCGAGTCTAGGCGGCGCGGGAGGAGATGCGGTACGGCGGCTTGCGAATCCGCTCGCCGTCGGGAAGCGGGATCAGCCCGCGTCCGAAGCCCTTCATCAGGTACACGCTCGCGAGCCCCGCCCACTCGCCGTACGGCTCGAGGAGCTCCGCGGTCTCGTGCGCCTCGACCCAGCGGCCCTTGAGCGCGATCGCGAGCTTGACGAGCCCCAGGTCGCCGACGAGCCCGTACTCGTGCCGCCCGAGGCCCTCGAGACAGACGACGCCGACCGACCACGGCCCGATTCCGCGCTCGCGGCCGAGACGCTCGGCGACGACCTCTGAGGGAACGCCGTGGAGACGTTCGAGCTCGAGCGAGCGGCACAGGCGCACCAGCGTCGCGCCGCGCCGTGCGTGCAAGCCGTGTGCGCGGAGCTCAGCCGGCGAGAGGCGTGCGAGCGTGCCGCAGTCCGGGGCCGCGTGGAGGTCGAGGACCTCGGGACAGACGGCGCGGACGATCCGCTTCTCCATCGCGCGCGCCCGCCACGACTCGATCAGCTGCCCGCACAGCGCCCGCAGAAGCGCCTGCGCCACCGTGCCGACCCGCGCGACACGCAGCCCGCGCAGGTGCGCGATCGGCCCGCGCAGCATCCGATCGTGCTTGAAGCGGCGGAGAAACTCGGAGTGGTCGTCGTCGAGCGCGAGCAGCCAGCGCAGACGCTCGACGGCTTCGTCGCTGCCGCGGAGGACGACCGTACCATCGCTCAGCTGCGTCGCAGTCGCCTGCTCGTTGCCGACCACCGCGCGCACGACGCCGTCGCGGAAGACGCGCGTTGCGTCGCCGAGACCGCCGGCGGTCAGCGCGAGGGAGTAGGGGCCGGCGGGACGGACCCGCGCCGCGGTCACCGCTCGAGCGGCGTGTGGGCGGTCGGTTGGCTGCGGACTGCGTAGTCGGTGGCTCGCTCGAGCGCGTCGAGAGCCTCGGCGTCGCGGCCGGCGTCGCGGAGCACCTTCGCCCAGCGGCGGCACGCCTGTGCGGCCTCGCGCCAGAGGCCGTTCTCGTCGAGCAGCTCGACGGCGCGCGCGAACGCGTCGTGAGCGCCGGGCACGTCGCTGCGGAGCGAGAGGCCTTCGGCCAGCGCCCACCAGGCGTTGCCGACGGTGCCGGTCTCCCGGCCCTCGAGCAGGTCGAGCGCCTCGCGCGCGCGGCCGACGGCCTGCTCGGGCTCCGCGCGCAGCGCTGCGTTCTTCGCCTGCTCGATCCGGAGCTGCGCGAGGTCGATCGTGTCGCCCTGCGTGACGATCAGGCGCTCGGCGGCGCTGAGATGGGGCTCCGCCTCGTCGGGGCGCTCCTCGAGATCCATGATCCAGGCGCAGAGTAGGTGCGCCCGCGCGAGATGCGTCGAATCCTCGGTCGCCTCGAGCAAGGCGATCGCGCGACGCGCGAAGTCGAGCGCCCGGGTCGAGCGGCCCTCGCTCTCGGCGAGGCGTGCGACCGACCAGTAGAGCCGGATCCGCGTGTAGGGATCGAGGTCGCGCTCGGCCCGGGCGAGCGCTTCCTGGAGAACGCTGCCCGCCCGCTCGAGATCGCCGGAGTCCGTCAGTGCCGCGCTCAGGTAGCCCGCGAAGCGGACGTAGGCGCCGACGTTGTCGGGATCGTCGCGCTCGATCTCCGCGAGGCACTGCTCGAGCAGGTCGATCGCCCGGTCGCTCGCCCCCACCGCTGCGTATGCGCGCGCGAGTGTCGAGTAGACGTCGGGCCGGTCGGTGGGGCGTGAGCCGCCGAAATCGATTGCCTCCTGCAAGAGTCCCGTCGCCTCCGCATGCTCGCCGAGTTGGGCCGCGACCAGCCCGAGGCCAATGCGCGCCCGCCCAGCGGAGGGGACGTCGCCGGCGTCGGAGGCTTCCTGGAGCAGCGACGTGAACGCCTCGCCCGCCGCCTCCGGCTCGCGGCCGACGCGGAGCCGGAGCTCGGCGTCGGTTAGCCGCAGCTCGCGCTCGTCGACGTCGCGGAGCTCCGAGCCGGTCTCGAGGTACTCGGGTGAGACACCGAGCTTGCGCGCGAGCATTCGCAGCGCTTTGACGGACGGCCGGCGCGTCCCGGCCTCGATCCGCGAGATGTATGCGTACGACACCCCGGGTGAGGCGAGTTCCCGCTGCGAAAAACCCCGCTCCCGGCGAAGGCGCCGCAGTCGGACCCCGATCGGCTCCGGGTCTCTCATCGCCCGACCGCGCATCTTTTCAGTCCAACCGGATGGTGTCAACTTCGAGTCGGGTCTTGAGTCTGGTCTTGACAACATTTGTGCCGACGCCTTTCATCGGCGGTCGGTCTGTAGCTCCGATAGCACGCGAACGAGTGGAATTGAAGGAGGTGTCCGCATGCGCCTGTACCGCAAGGCTCTGTCGTGGCTGGTACCGCTCGGGATCATCGTTCTCGCGGCGCTCAACGGGGAAGGCCCCTGGCCTCCGCACTGATCGACCCCGCGGCCGGTGGGGGCACGCCGTAAGTCTCCGCCGGCCGCGGTAGCCTCATCTGCGTGGCGGTGGTCGCGCTTCTCCTGTACGCCGCCGCCCTCGCCGCGGGCGTCGTCGCCGTCTGGCGGCGGCCCGTCGTGGCCGTGTACGCCTTCGTCGTCGGGCTCGCGATCCACAACGCTGTCATGGCGGTTTTGTACGGGATCGGCGTGCGCGGTGCGCCGTTAACCGTCATCCAAGCGTGGAAGGAGGTGCTCCTCGCGGCGGCGCTCGCCCGCATCGCCCGCGACGCATGGCACGCCCGGCAACTCCCGTTCCGGCCGGGGCCCGTCGACGCCCTGGCGCTTGCGTTCGGCGCGCTCGTCGTCCTCTACGCGCTGCTTCCGCAGGGATGGCTCGGCGGCGAAGCGGACGCGAAGACGGTGTTGTACGGACTCCGTCACGACGGGACGTGTGTCGCGGCGTACTTCCTTGGCCGCTCGGTCGTCCTCCCGCGGCTACGCCCGGTCGTCCTCGCTGCGGCGGCTGTGGTCGCGGCCGTGGGATTGATCGAGGTGTACGCGTTCCCGATCGAGTGGTGGCGCGACGCGCACGTGCCGGACTACTTCAACAAGCAGCTCGGCTTCGACTTCCACGGCCCGGCGCGGCTGCCGGAAAACTTCGTCTTCAACACCGGCGACGAGAACAATCTGCTGCGGCGCGTCGTCTCGACGTTCCTCAGTCCGCTCGGGACTGCCTACATGCTCGTCGTTGCGCTCTGCCTCTGGGCGGTCCGTCCGCGAGCGTGGTGGCCGCTCGCAGCAATCGCCTACGTCGGTCTCCTGTTCACGTTCACGCGCGCCGCGCTGCTCGCGCTTGCGGGCGCGCTCGTTGTGGTCGCATACGTGCGCCGGACGTGGTGGCCCGTCGCGGCAGCCGCGGCGGCGATCGCGATCGGCGCAGTTTGGACGCAGGTCTATCCGTCGATTGCGTCCGAGACCCACTGGTTTCCCGCCGACCTCGCGTATCAGCGAGAACAGGCGCGCAAGCGCGGAGTCCCGCCGGGCCAGACGGTGAGTCTGCAGGAGCCCTCGATCCACAGCCATCTGACCGCGCTTCGCGACGGGATCGAGACCGTCACCGAGCATCCGCAGGGCTTCGGGCTGGGGAACGCGGGCGAGACGGCACTGCGGCGCGGGGTACGGCTCAAGGCGGGAGAGTCGACGTACACCGAGCTCGGCGTCGATACGGGACTGCTCGGGGCGCTCGCGTTCATCGCGTGGAACCTCGCGCTGCTCTGGGGCCACATGCGGCGGCGAGCTGCGGGCACCGCGGCAGCGCTCGCCGCCGTGCTCGCGCTGGCGGTCCAGACGGACGTGCTCGGCACGCCGTGGGTCGCGTACGTCGTGTGGATCCTCGCCGGGTCGCGCCTCGGCGCGTCAGCCGTCGAGGTCGTCCGTGACCGCCGCGCGCTCGTCGGGCAGCCCGCGCAGCACGTCGTCGACGTACGCCCGAACGGCCTCGTCGAGCCCGACGTCGCGACCCGCTGACTCGCACAGGAACCAACGGTGCTCGAGCAACTCGTGGAAGAGTTCGGCCGGCTCGCGCTTGCCGCGCAGCTCCTTCGGGATCGCGGCGATGGGCGGCTCGAAGACCTCGTTCAGCCAGCGGCCGGCCGCAGCTGTTTCCGACACGGCCGGTTCGCCGCGGCGGGAGAGCGTCTCGCGGAACGCCTCGACGTCGGTGAGCAGCCGCCGCGCCTGGTTCGCCTGCGCTGAGAGGCCGGTGAGGCGCGCGAGCCTCCGGCGATGGTGGCCCGCTTCGAGCACGGGTGACGGCAGCCGCAGCCGGTAGCCGCCGTCCGTCGTCGCGAGCTCGACCTCATCGACGTCGAAGCCGAGCTCGTTGACGCGCCGGAGCCGCTCCTGCACGCGCCCGTGCTCGCCCCGCGCGAGGTCCTGGTCCCCGGTCAGCGCGTCCCAGAGGCGCTCGTAGCGCGACCGCACCTCCGCGGCAAACGCGAACGGATCGCGTGACGCGCGTCTGCTGCCGTATTCCGCCTCCACGTCCGCGAGCTCGCCGGCGAGGTTCTCCTCGGCGATGTCGAGGTCGTGGCCGCGCTGGCCGTCCGAGAGCTGCTCGTGCAGCTCGGCGGTCTCCGTATCGACGAGGTACGCGGCGAGCGCGCCTGCGTCGCGGCGAAAGAGCGTGTTCGAGAGCGAGCAGTCGCCCCAGAAGAACCCCGCGAGATGCACGCGCACCAAGAGCTCGGCAACGCCGTCCAGGAGCAGGTCCATGAAGTCGAGCATCAGCCGCCGCCGCACGACCAGCCGGAACGGAAGCGAGAACTCGAGATAGCGCGTGATCAGCACGCCGGTGTCGTCGCCGCGGTCGACCACGACGCCCGCGGGCTGCACCGTCGGCAGCCCTTCCTCCTGCAGCCGGCGCAGCAGCCGGTACTCCTTCTGCGCGATCGGCTCCGGCAGTTCCTTCAGCGCGAAGAACGTCCCGCCGTAGTCGACGAAGCGCACCACGTGCCGGCCGATCCCGCGTGCGACCTCGACGAGCCGTTCGCTCTCCCACTCGTCGAGCGGACGCTCCCACGGGAGGTCGAGGAAGTCGGGCTGCAGCGTGTTGGGGACGAGTTGGATGCGCATAAACGAAACGAGCCCCGGAAGCGCTTGCTTCCGAGGCTTCGTCGCCTCACAGGGCGGCCCTCCTCGGCCCGCACTACGAGGGTACCAACTGCCACACTCAGCACATGGCCGAGACGATCGACCCGCGCGTCGACATCGGGCACGTGCACCTGAAGGTCGCGGATCTCGAGCGCGCGCTCGCGTTCTATCGCGACATCCTCGGGTTCGAGCTGATGCAGCGGATGGGCGACCAGGCCGCGTTCCTCTCGGCCGGCGGCTATCACCATCACATCGGACTGAACACCTGGGAGTCGGCCGGCGGCGCGCCGCCGCCGCGCGGGACGACCGGGCTGTACCACGTGGCGATCCGCTACCCGGATCGAAGGTCGCTCGCGGACGCGCTCCGGCGCCTCGTCGAGGCGCGCTGGCCGCTCTCGGGCGCGTCCGACCACGGCGTCTCCGTCGCGCTCTACCTGAGCGACCCGGACCGCAACGGGATCGAGCTCTACTACGACCGCCCGCGCGAGGAGTGGCCGCGCTCCCCCGACGGGAACGGAGTTGCGATGGTCAGCCAGCCTGTGGATCTCGAGGAGCTGCTCGCCGAGGCGGAGTAAGCCGCGCGGACGCGCTAGCCTGGGGAACGTGGTCAAGCAGGTCGAGCAGCTCCAGGGCGTCGTCATCCGCTTCGCCGGCGATTCCGGTGACGGGATGCAGCTCACCGGCGGCCGCTTCACGAGCGAGACGGCCGCGCTCGGCAACGACCTCTCGACGCTTCCCGACTACCCGGCCGAGATCCGCGCCCCCGCGGGCTCGCTTCCCGGTGTCTCCGGGTTCCAGATCCATTTCTCCGACCACGACATCCTCACGCCCGGCGACCGGCCGGACGTGCTGGTCGCGATGAACCCGGCCGCGCTCCGGACGAACCTGAAGGACCTCCCGGGCGGCGGCACCTTGATCCTCAACCGCGACGCGTTCACGGAGAAGAACCTCCACAAGGCGGGGTATTCGGTAAGCCCGCTGGAGGATGGGACGCTCGCCGACTACAAGCTGCACGCGGTCCCGCTCACGACGATGACGGTCGAGGCGTTGAAGGGCATCGACGGCGTGACGCCGCGCGAGGCCGAGCGCTCGAAGAACTTCTTCGCGCTCGGTCTGATGTCGTGGCTCTACGGGCGGCCTACGGAGAACACGCTCGACTTCATCCGGACAAAGTTCGCGAAGCGGCCGGAAATCGTCGAGGCGAACAGCCGCGCGTTCAACGCCGGATACAACTACGGCGAGACCTCGGAGGACTTCCTCGTCTCGTACGAGGTGAAGCCCGCCGCGCTCGCGCCGGGCCTCTACCGGCAGATCACCGGCAATCAGGCGCTCGCGTATGGGCTAATCGCCGCGTCGGTGAAGTCGAAGCTCTCGCTCTTCCTCGGCGCGTATCCGATCACACCCGCGTCGTCGATCCTCGAGGAGCTTGCGCAACACAAGAACTTCGGCGTGCGCACGTTCCAGGCCGAGGACGAGATCGCCGCGGTCGGCGCGGCGCTCGGCGCGAGCTTCGGCGGCGCCCTCGGCGTCTGCACGTCGGCTGGTCCCGGCGTCGTGCTGAAGGCCGAGACCGTCGGCCTTGGTGTGATGCTCGAGCTGCCGCTGCTGATCATCGACGTGCAGCGTGCAGGTCCGTCGACGGGGATGCCGACGAAGCCGGAGCAGGCCGACCTGTTGATGGTGCTCTATGGGCGCAATGCGGAGAACCCGGTGCCGGTGATCGCGGCCGCGACGCCCGGCGAGTGCTTCGAGTGCGCGCTCGAGGCGGTGCGGATCGCGCTCAAGTACCGCACGCCTGTCTACCTGCTGAGCGACGCGTACCTCGCCAACGGCTCCGAGCCGTGGCTGATCCCGGACGTCGACGCGATCCCGGAGCTCGACCCGAGCTTCACGACGACGCCGCCCGACGACGGGGTCTTCCTCCCGTACGCGCGCGACGCCGACACGCTCGCGCGTCCGTGGGCGATTCCCGGGACGCCGGGACTCGAGCACCGGATCGGCGGGCTGGAGAAGCAGGACGGCACGGGGAACGTGAGCTACGACCCGGACAACCACGACAAGATGGTCCGCCTGCGCGCGCAGAAGGTCGCGGGGATCGCAGCTGACATCCCGGAGCTCGAGGTCGACGATCCCGACGGCCAGGCGTCGCTGCTCGTGCTCTCGTGGGGCGGCTCGTTCGGCCCGGTGGCCGCGGGTGTGCGACGGGCGCGGCTCGACGGGCACAAGGTCGCCCACGCGCACCTGCGCTACCTGAACCCGTTCCCGCGCAACACCGGCGACGTCGTCCGCGCGTACGAGAACGTGCTGATTCCCGAGATCAACCTCGGCCAGCTGTTGAAGCTGATTCGCGCCGAGTACCTCGTCGACGCCGTCGGCTACAACCGCGTCCGCGGACTGCCGTTCCGCGCGTCGGAGATCTGCGACGCGATCGAGGCGATGGTGTGAACGAGCTTCAGCTCAGCGCGAAGGACTTCAAATCTGACCAGGAAGTGCGCTGGTGCCCGGGCTGCGGCGACTACGCGATCCTCGCCGCGGTGCAGAGCTTCATGCCCGAGCTGCAGATCGCGCGCGAGCGGATGGTGTTCGTCAGCGGCATCGGCTGCGCGGCGCGCTTCCCGTACTACATGCAGACCTACGGGATGCACTCGATCCACGGCCGCGCGCCCGCGATAGCGACAGGTCTCGCCGCCTCCCGGCCGGATCTCACGGTTTGGGTCGTTACCGGCGACGGCGACGCGCTCTCGATCGGCGGCAACCACCTCATCCACGCGTTGCGCCGCAACGTGAACGTGAAGATCCTGATGTTCAACAACCAGATCTACGGGCTCACGAAGGGCCAGTACTCGCCGACCTCGCCGGTCGGGCAGCGCACTGGTTCTACGCCGCAGGGCTCGATCGACAACCCGTTCAACCCGCTTTCGCTCGCGATCGGCGCGGACGCGACCTTCGTCGCGCGCGCGATCGACACCGACCGCAAGGAGCTGACCGAGGTGCTGCGCGCTGCCGCCGAGCACAAGGGCACAGCGTTCGTCGAGATCTTCCAGAACTGCAACATCTACAACGACGGCGCTTTCGACGCCGTGCGCGACGACAAGACGAACCGCATCTATCTCCGTCACGGCGAGCCGGTGCGCTTCGGCGAGGAGGGCGAGCGGGGGGTCCGGCTCCGGTCCGACGGCTCGGTCGAGGTCTTCGAAGGCGAGGGCGACGCGCTCGTCTGGGACGCGCATCACCGCGAGCCGTCGATCGCATTCGCCGTCTCTCGCCTGACCCTCGGCGCCGTCGGCGCGGCCGGGTTCGGGATCTTCCGCGACGTGGAGCGCCCCGTCTACGACGAGCAGCTCAGCGACCAGCTCGAGCAGGCGCGGGCGGCCAAGGGCGAAGGGCAGCTCGCAACGCTCGTCGCCGGCGGCGACACCTGGACGATCGGCTGACCAAGCCGCGCTCCCTCCAGGCGCTACACTTTTTGAAGTGAAGCCCGTCGCGGTCCTCTACGAGCACCCGGAGTGGTTCAAGCCGCTCTTCGCCGCGCTCGAGCGCCGCGGCGTCGCCCACGAGCCGCTGCACGCAGCACGCCTCGCCTTCGACCCGGCAGAGCGCGAGTCGCCGTACTCGCTGGTTGTCAACCGGATGAGCCCGTCCGCGTGGACGCGCGGGCACGCCGACGCGATCTTCCCGACACTCCATTACCTCGCCTACCTCGAGGAGCTCGGCACGCCCGTCCTGAACGGCCACGGCGCGTACCTGATGGAGCTCTCCAAGGCGCGGCAGTCGGCACTGATCGCGGGACTCCGGCTGCACACGCCGCGGACGCGTGTGATCGGCGACCCGGCCCTCGCGCCCGAGGCCTCGCGCGGGCTCGAGTTTCCCGTGCTTGTGAAGCCGAACATCGGCGGGAGCGGCGCCGGGATCCGCTCGTTCGAGACGCCCGAGGAGCTCGAGGCAGCCGCCCCGACGCTCGCGCTGGGCCTCGACGGCACGGCGCTCGTCCAGGAGCAGCTGCCGGCGGAGGGCGGCTTCATCGTGCGAGTCGAGATCCTCGACGGCCGCTTTCTCTACGCGATCCGGATCTTGCTCGCGCCGGGAAGCTTCAATCTCTGCCCCGCGGACTATTGCGAGCTGCCCGGCGTCGTGGACGGCGTCTCCGGCCGGGGGCTGCCGATCGAGACGTACGACCCTCCTGAGGACGTGATCGAGGACGCCAAGAGTATCGTCGCGGCCGCGGGCCTCGACGTCGGCGGCGTCGAATACCTGGTGAACGCGCGGGACGGCGAGCCCTACTACTACGACGTGAATGCGCTCTCGAACTTCGTTGCCAACGCTCCGGAGGTCGTCGGCTTCGACCCGTTCGTCGACCTCGTGGACCTGATCATCGAGCGGGCCGGGCTCGCAGAGCGCGCCGCCGCGTAGTTTCGCTGCTATTGTGAGAAAACGGACGCAGTCCCGCGTCCCGTGAGATTTTGCTTCTCGTTCCTCCTTCGGGTGTTTCGAGGCAGGCCGGATCTCGAACCCCAATCAAGGAGTAGAACGTGTCCGAAAAGTCATTTCGAGAGCTCGGCGTGCGCGCCGAGCTCGCCCAAGCCCTCGCCGCGCGCGACATCCACACGCCGTTCGCGGTGCAGGCACTCGTACTTCCCGATGCTCTCGCAGGCAACGACCTGCTGGCCAAGTCCCCGACCGGGTCCGGCAAGACCCTCGCCTTTGCGATCCCGATCGTGCAGCGGCTCGACCGCGGCACGGCGGGCCCGTCCGCGCTCGTCCTCGTCCCGACCCGCGAGCTCGCGACGCAGGTCGCCGACGAGTTCCGCGCAATCGCCTCCGCCGCGAAGCTGAAGGTCGCAGCCGTCTACGGCGGCACCTCCGTCAGCGCGCAGACGCGTGATGCCAAGGACGCGCACGTGCTCGTCGCGACGCCCGGCCGGCTCAAGGACATCGTCGACCGCCGCCTCGTGCGTCTGGACGGAATCCAGATCCTGATCCTCGACGAGGCCGACCGGATGCTCGACATGGGTTTCCAGCCGCAGGTCGACGCGATCGTGCGGCTACTGCCGCGTAAGCGCCAGACGATGTTCTTCTCGGCCACGCTCGACGGCGAGGTCGGCGAGCTCGCACGTGCGTACACGCACAACCCGAGCCGCTTCGAGGCGAAGCTGCCCACGGAGCTCGAGCGCAGCGAGACCGAGCACCGCTTCGTCCCGGTCAGCGCCGACAACAAGCTCGACACGCTCGTGGAGCTGCTCGAGGCGGAGCGCGGCCTGGCGCTCGTCTTCGTCCGCACCAAGCGCGGAGCGGACCGGCTCGTGCGTAGGCTCGCCGACCGGAAGGTGAAAGCGGTCGCGATGCACGGCGACATGACCCAGTGGGCACGCGAGCGTGCGCTGTCGCGCTTTGAGAGCGGCAAGGTCTCGACGCTCATCGCGACCGACGTCGCAGCGCGCGGCCTCGACCTCGACGACATCACGCACGTGATCAACTTCGATCCGCCTGAAGACGACAAGGGCTACCTCCACCGCGTCGGCCGGACCGGCCGCGCTGGTCGCGACGGCACGGGCATCACGCTGGTGCTGCCCGAGCAGCAGTCAGAGGTCAGCCGCGTCGCGCGCCACGTCGGCGAGCACGAGCAGTTCGAGCGCAAGGGCATGCGGGTCGCGCCGCCGGCGCTCGTGTACTCGGGCCGCCGCCGCAACTCGAAGTGGAGCGCGCCCCGCAAGCGCCGGAAAATCTAGAACCCTTTACAAAAGGCGCCCGCCGCGCTACGTTGCGGTGCCTCAGGGTCGTGCCGAGGACAGCCCGACCCGAAGCCGCAAGGGGCAACAACTTGAAGAAGCTCCTTCTTGCCGCGGTGACGGTCGTCGCTTTGACGAGCGTTTCCGCAGCAGCAGGCAGGATGGAGCAGCCGGCAGGCACGGAACGCGTGCTCGTCGGCTTCACCCGGACTCCCGGAGCAGTCGAGCGGGCCGCCGTCGCGCGTTTCGGCGGGCAGGTGTCAGCGATCTCTTCAACGTGAATGCACTGGCCGTGCAGGTGCCGGCGAGGGCGATCGACGGCCTCTCGCGCAATCCGCTCGTCGAGTACGTCGAGCCGGACGAGCTGCGCTATCCGCTCGGCCTCGCCGATGCCGAGCTCACGCCCGCACTGGACAACGGGCTCTATGGGCTCGTGAGGACGCAGGCGCTCGACGTGCAGAACGCGGGCCGCACCGGCTCGCGGATCAAGGCATGCGTCGCCGACACCGGCGTCGCCTACGAGCATCCCGATCTGCCGCGCGCTATCGCGGTGGAGTCGACTACGCGGCCTCGCCGAACGACAACGACCCGACCTGGGGCGGCGACCCGCACGAGACGCACGGGACGCACGTCGCGGGCATCGTGCTCGGCACGCGCGGCAACGGCAAGGGGATCTTGGGCGCAGCTCCGGCCGCCGATCTCTATTTCGCCCGCGTGCTCGCGTACAACCCGATCAGCGGCAGGGTCAGCGGGTCGTCGAGCGACATCATGTCCGGCGTTCGCTGGCTCGTCGGGCAGGCTGGCTGCAAGGTCTTGATTCGGTCGGAGCGGTCGACGTGAACAACGCGCACGCGTCGTTCTCGAACACGGGCACGGCGCTGGACATCTCCGCGCCGGGAGTCCTCGTGCTCTCGTCGGTGCCGTCCGGAACCGGCTCGGAAGCGTCGGTCAGTGCAGGCTCGGACTACCGTGCGTTCGGGCTCGAATTGGCAGGCAGGACGCCGGGTCTGACGGCGACGCTCGTCGACTGCGGGCTCGGCCAGGCCGGCGAGTGCCCCGCGTCGGTGGCAGGGAACGTCGCGCTGATCCAGCGCGGCGCCATCTCGTTCGCGGACAAAGTCACGAACGCGCAGAACGCCGGCGCGGTCGCCGCGATCATCTACAACAACGCTCCCGGCGACTTCGTCGGGACGCTGGGTGCGGCGGGCTCGTGGATCCCGGGCGTCTCGGTCTCTGACGCGACGGGTGCATCGCTGAAGGCGGCGGTCGGCACGAGCGCGACCGTGGTGAACATCGCCTCGAGCTGGGACCACTACGACGGGACGTCGATGGCGACGCCGCATGTGACCGGCATCGCCGCGCTCGTCTGGTCGGTCAACCCGGCGATGACGGACGACCAGGTCGAGGATCATCTGAAGGCCACGGCGACCGACCTCGGCGCTCCGGGCTACGACACCACCTACGGGTACGGGCTCGTCAACGCCGCGGCCGTGGTTTCCCGCGCGGGGGGTTAACGCGGGGAGAGGTCACGGGGGCGTGTGGGCGCCACGTGTCCCCGTGTCATACCTAGGAGGGCTTGGCGAAACGAGCGCTGTGCCGCCGGGCCGCGCTGGGCGGCGCGCTGCCGCGTCCTCAGTCGCGCCCGTATCTCATTCGATACGAACGCTCCCTGCGTCCTTGCATCGCACTCACCCAGCGCACCCCGGCGACGAGGCACGTTCCACCAAGCCCTCCTACGAGCGGTCGTCGGCCGCAGCTTGCTCGGACGTCGGCACGACCCTCTTCACTCGTTCGCAGTTCGCAGCCGCGAGATCGTGCGGCTCGCGCGCGTTGACGATCGCGACGTCCTTGCCCGCGCCGCAGTCGAGCACGTCGGACTGATTGTCGTTCGCGAGCGCGTGGAGAACGTCGTCGCCGTCGCCGCCGTAGACGGTGTCCTCGCCGCTGCCGGCCCAGAGCCGGTCGTTGCCGTCGCCTCCGCGGACCATGTCGTTGCCCTGCTGGCCCTTGACGACGTCGTTGCCGGCGCCGCCGTCGGCGTCGTCGCGTCCGTCGCCGGCCTTGACGAGGTCGCCGCCGGCGCCGCCGAGCAGCCGGTCGCTGCCGGGACCGCCGTAGACCTGGTCGTTCCCGCCTTCGGCGTCGACCGTGTCGTCACCGGCGAGCGCGGCGATCTGGTCGTCGCCGAACGTGCCGATGATCGTGTCGTCGCCGTTCGTGCCCCTGATTCGCTCTGCGCCTGCGATGCTGACCGCACAGAGCGCGACCAGCGCGACAAGGCTGCCGAGTAGGAGTTTCGTCTTCATGAGCCACCTCCGGTCGTTGTCGCCGGAAGCGTCCGCTGCGCCGGTCAAGCGCCGGGTGGATCTCCGTCAGCCGTAGGTAAAACCACGAGGAAGCGCGTGCGGCCCGGCTCGCTCTCGACGGAGACGCGTCCGCCCATGCGCTCGGTGAGCTGGCGGACAATCGCCAGGCCCAGGCCCGTGCCCACCTTCCGCTCGGCGCCGTAGCGCGAGTAGAGAAAGAAGCGCTCGAAGGCGCGCGGGAGCTCGTTGGGGTTGAGGCCGGGGCCGGTGTCCTCGACGCGCAGCTCACCAGGCTCGACCGCGATGCACACGCGGCCGCCCGCGGGCGTGACGCGGAGGGCATTCTCGACGAGGTTCGACACGACCTGCAGCGTGCGGTCGGCGTCGCCGAGCGCGGGCGCGCCGCCGTTCGCGTCGGCCTCGAGCTCGATCCCGAACGCGCGCGCCTGCGGCTCGTAGCGCCGCACGGCTTCGCGTGCGACCGCGGCGAGATCGATCGTCTCGCTGTGGACGGCGAACTCGCTGCGGTTCATCCGCGCGAGCTCGAGCAGGTCCTGGACGAGCCGCTCGAGCCGGCGCGCCTCGCGCGAGATTGTCGTCGCGGCTTCCGTTGCGTCAAGTGCGCCTTCGGCGGCGCCTTCCGCGTAGCCGCGGATCGCGGTCAGCGGCGTCTTCAGCTCGTGGCTGACGGAGAGCAGGAAGTCTCGCTCGGCGGCGCGGGCTCGGGCGAGCTTCTCGGCCATGTCGTTGAAGGACTCGGCCAGTGTGGCCAGCTCGGTCGGCCCCTCGACCGGGACGGGCTCGGGTGAGCCTTCGGCGGCGAGGCTGCGGGCGGCTTCCGCCACGCGGCGGACGGGCCGTGCGATCGCGCGGGCGAGCAGGATCGCGGCCGCAGCGGCGAGCAGGATCGCTGCGAGGCCCGCGACGAGCAGGCCGCGCGCGAACGGCCGGGAGGTCGCCGCGTCGAGCTTCTTGGGCCGGAGGAGGACGAGCGCCTGTCCGGCTACAGGGCGGGCCGCGTAGTAGCGGCCGTCGTGCACGCCTCCGACGGGACGCCCGTTGCGCAGCTCGGCCTGCTCGGCCGGCGTGAGGTAGCGCGTGGGCCCGACGAGCGGCGCGGCGACGAGCTCCTCGTCCTGCCCGGCGAGCGTCTGTTGCACCGGCTTCAGGCGCGAGAGCGGCAGGAGCGACGCGCGCTCGCGCTCGGCGAGCACGTCGGCTCGGCGACCGAGATCCGTAAGGGTGGCGCGCTCGACCTCGCGCTGCGTCAGCGTCAACCCGACGCCGAGCGTGAGGCCTACCGAGAGGAGCACTGCAATGGCGATCGCCGCGAGTAGGCGCGCACGCAGCGACCTCATCGCGCGGAGACGCGGTAGCCGACGCCGCGCACCGTCTGCACGAAGCCGGGCAGGCTGAGCTTGCGTCGCAGGCCGGCGACGTGCATGTCGACGGTGCGAGTTCCCGACTCGTACGACATGTCCCAGACGCGGTCGAGCAGCTGGTCGCGCGTGAAGACGATCCCTGCATTCTCGAGCAGGAACGCGAGCAGGTCGAACTCGCGCGCGGTCAGATGCACCGGACGGTCGCCGACGACGACCTCGCGCCGGTCGCGGTTCAACACGAGGTCGCCGAGCTCGACGACGTTGCGCTCCACGCGGTCCTCGGAGCGCCGGAGCACGGCCTTCAAGCGCGCCGCCAGCTCACGGGGCGAGAACGGCTTCGGGACGTAGTCGTCAGCGCCGAGTTCGAGGCCGGTGACGCGGTCGATCTCCTCGTCGCGGGCGGTCAGGATCACGACGGGGACGCGCGAGCGGTAGCGGATCGCGCGGCAGACGTCGAACCCGTCGATGCCAGGGAGACCGAGATCGAGCACGACGATCCGCACGGGGTTGCGTTCGAGCTCGGCGAGCGCGTCCTCTCCGGTGCGTACGTGCGTGACCCGGAAGCCCTGTGCACCGAGGTACGAGCAGACGAGCTGCGCGATCGAGTCGTCGTCCTCGACGAGCAGCACTGTCGGACCCCAGGCGAGCACGGCCGCGGCGCTCATCTCGTGGTCGCGACGACCCGGATCGCGGGCGTGTCGCCGTCGCGGATCACGATCGCCTGCAGGCCGCGCCGGAGCTGTACATACGCTGCGGCGCGGCCGTCGAGCCGGATCTGCGCGGTCTGGGCAACGGGGATCGGGACCACTGTCCCGTCGAGCTCCCTCAGCGTGAGCTCACCGGGCTTCACCTGCCGGATCCGTCCGCGGTCGACCCGGTAGTCGTGGATCGTGCCGCCGCCGCGGGTGACGATCTCAGCGCGGACGAGGCCGGCTCCCAGCAGCGGGCGGAGTGCGTCGTACGGCCCGGCGCTGAGCCCGCCGGCGGAGAGCGCGGACGCTGTGAGGAGCGAACCGAGGAACGCGGAGAGAAGCCTTCCCTTCACGGCCGGATTCTCCGGCCCAGCCGTCAGCGTTCTGTGGGTCCTGCGTAACGCGAACGTAAAGCGCTAGAGCACGAAGATGGCCACCGCGGTGTACTGGCAGCCTGCCGCGGCCACGACGAGCGCGTGGAAGATCTCGTGGTAGCCGAACGTCGAGGGCAGCGGGTCGGGCCGGCGGCGCGCATAGACGACCGCGCCCGCGGTGTAGAAGAGCCCGCCGAGCGCGAGCAGGACCAGCGCCATCATCCCCGTCCGCTCGTGGATCTTCGGAATCGCGAAGACGCCGACCCACCCGAGGCCGACGGCGAGCACGGCCGCGACCCAGCGCGGCGCGTCGATCCAGGCGACCTTGACGACGATCGCGGCGACCGCGCCGATCCAGACGATCGAGAGCACTGCGACACGCCACGCGCCGTCGAGCGCGAGCAGGCCGAACGGCGTGTACGTGCCCGCGATCAGCATGAAGATCGCAGCATGGTCGAGCCGCCGGATCCACCGGCGCGGCGCGGGCGGCCACACGACGCGGTGGTAGAGCGCGCTGATCCCGAGCATCGCCGAGACGCTCGCCGCGAAGATGGCCGCCGCGATTCGCTCGCGGGCCGTCTCGGCGCCGAACACGAGCGCGGCGCCGAGCACGAGCGAGACGAAGAACGCGTACTGGTGCAGCACGCCGCGCAGCTTCGGCCGTCGTGCTACGGCAGCGAGCCAGTCGGGCTGTTCGATCACGCTTAGCGGTAGCGGTAGACGATCCGCCCGCGACCGAGATCGTAGGACGACAACTCGACCTTGATCTTGTCACCGGGGAAGATCCGTATCCGGTACCGGCGCATCTTGCCGGCTGTGTAGCCCAACGTCTCGTGTCCGTTCTCGAGCGCGATCCGGAAGAAGCCGTTACGCAGGGCTTCGATCACCTCGCCCTCGAGCTCGATTTTCTCTTCCTTGCCGGCTATTGCTCAGCCTCCGACCACCGTGACGTTCGTGGCCTCGGGACCCTTCTGACCCTCGCGGGTCTCGAACTCGACCTTGGCGCCTTCCTGGAGCGTCTTGAAGCCGTCACCCGCGATCTGCGAGTGGTGAACGAAGACGTCCTTCTCGCCGCCCTCGGGAGCGATGAAGCCGTAGCCCTTCTTCTCGTCGAACCACTTGACGGTACCTGTTGCCATCTGCTGAGCACCTCCGTGCCAGTCGTGAGCGATCGGGAGGCGCGAAGCGCGAGCCGAATCGTTCTTGGATACGAGCCGAGCGTAGCAGCGCTTAGGCCGCGCGGGAGACTTCTTCGACCTCGGGTACGAGCGCCGGGCGGACGGCGCGCGTGGGGAACTGGCGCGTCCAGGCGTAGCCGATGACAATCAGACTGAGCACTCCGCCGAGTGAGAGTGCCAGCGGCGTGCCGCCGATGTCCATCAGCCAGCCGGCGAAGAGGCCGCCGATCGGGGCCAGGCCTGCGAACGCGAACATGAAGAGGCTCATCACGCGGCCTCGGAGCCGATCCGGCGCCTGGAGCTGAAGGAGCGCGCTCGTGTTGGAGACCCACATCGTGAAGCAGATGCCTGCGCCGAAAAGGACGGCGCCTGCGAACGGGACCGTCTTCGCCGGGGCGAGCAGGATCAGCAGCGCGCTGAAGCCCGTCGCTCCCGTCAGCAGGAGGCGCCAGCTCGCCCGCCCGCGCGCGGCCTGAACCGTTGCGCCGACCAGGGCGCCGGCGCCGAAGCAGGCGCTGAGGATTCCGAATGCGCGCGGGCCCGCGTGCAGGGTCTCCGACGTGAGGACCGGGAGGATGACGTGGAAGTTGAAGCCGACGGTGCTCGCGATGCCGAGGACGATCAGTGCGAGCCGCACGTCCGGGGTGTGCCAGGCGTAGCTCAGGCCTTCGCGAATCGCGGTGTGCGTGCGTTGCCGCTCGCCGCGCTTCACCGGGAAGAGGTCCTCGCGCCGCATCAGCGCGAGCGCGACGAGGACGGCGAGGAACGAGACGGTATTGATCGCGAAGCAGATGCCGACGCCGCCCGCAGCGATGATCACCCCGGCGATCGCCGGGCCGATGATGCGCGAGCCGTTGAAGAGGCCCGTGTTCAGTGCGACGGCGTTGGGAAGCTCGTCCCGGCCGACCATCTGGAACGTCAACGATTGGCGGCCGGGGGCGTCGAACACGAGCGCGGTGCCTCCGAGGAACGCAAGCACGTAGACGGCCGGAATGTTCTCCCAGCCGGAGAACGCGAGCACCGTCAGCGCGAACGAGACCGCCATCTGCGCGGCCTGCGTTGCCATCACGAGCTTGCGGTTGTCGATGCGGTCGGCGATAACGCCGGCCCACAGGCCGAAGATCATGAAGGGCAGGAAGCGGCAGAACGCGAGCCCGCCGATCGCGAGCGGAGAGTGCGTGAGCTCGATGACGAACCACGCGAGCGCGATGTTCTGCATCCACGTGCCCGCGAGCGAGACGACCTGGCCCGAGAAGAAGAGCCGGTAGTTCCGGTGCTTCCGCAGCGAGAGGAAGATCCGCTTGGTCACGGGAGCAGCTTCTCGAGCGGCTCGATCGCGGCCTCGACCGCACGGAGCTCCGCGGGGGACAGTCCCTTGAGGCGCTCGGCGAGCCAGATCGTCCGGCGCGAGCGCACAGAACGGAGGACCTGATGCCCCTTCTCGGAGAGGTTCAGCCCAACCCGGCGCCGATCTTCCAGCGCCGACCGCTCCACGAGGCCGATCTGCTCGAGCTTCGTGACGGCCTTCGAGACCGCGGCCGGGGACATCCGCTCCTGCGCGGCCAACTCCCTGACCCCGATCCCGGGCGCGTACTTGATCGCGACGAGGAGCGTGACCTGGCCTCCCGTGACGCCGAGCGAGTGGATCTCGCGGCGAAGCTCGCGGGTGAGCCGGAGCAGCGCCGGCCGGAGCCGGTTCGCGAGCTCGACTTCGTTAACCGTGGAAACGTTCACCTGGTTAACAATAGCTGAACTGAGCGCCCTCGCATCCCTCAAGAGGGTGGCCCCGGCCGCCGATTAGAGGGAGATGAGGCTCGTCGGCTACATCGTCGCGGCATGGTTCCTGATCTCGATCCTCGGGAGCGTGCTGATGGGGGCCGGCGCCGCCGGCGGTCTGTTCCCGCTCGTCCTGATCGTCGTCGTTGCTTGGATGGTGCGGTCCTACCGGGGTGGAGCCGGCGAGCGCCCGGGCGGCTACGCCTCGGCATCCGTCGCCCAGCTCGATCGCTCAGTCGAGCAACGCCTCGCGCGACTCGCGGACGAGCTCCCGCCCGACCCGCTCGACAGCGACGAGGTCGTGGACGCCTGGGCGCTTCACGGTCGCGACGGCGCGGCACTCGAGCGACTGCGCCTGACCTACGGCGAGGTCCGCCAACGCTACGTCGCCGTCCACGAGGAGCTCGCGGCTTTGCGCGGTCGAACCGACACCGAGGACGTCGTCCTGGTTGAGGCCTACCGGCAGCTCGACGCCGAAGTCGAGCGAATCCGAGACTACGTTGGGGCCGTTCGCCTGCTCGCCGACGAGGGGCCTGAACTCGTGGAACGTGCGCTCAAGGAACACGCTGACGCCGAGCGCGCGCTCGAGGAGGCGCGACACAGCGTTGCGGTCAATCCGCGCACGAACGAGGCGCTCGTCCTCGCGGACGCGAAGCTGCAGGGCGCGCGCGATGCGCTTGCGAAGGGAGACGAGCGCCCGCTCGACGCCCTGCGGCTCGCCAGCGAGGCGCGCCGGCTCACAGAGAACCGCTAAGAGCGGCGTGAGCGGCTCGCGGCTAACGCGAGTCCCTGCGCCGACTACTACATCTCGATCCCGCCGCTTGCCGCGGACAAGATCGCACTCCGATGTCTGCAGGACGATCTCGTCCGTGCGATCTCCCCACATGTGCATCCGATGGCCGAGGCGGCAACGAACCTGGGCTGGAACCGTTGGGTTCAGCCGCTTCCGGGCGGGGGGTTTGCCGAGGGGAGGTCGTGGTTCGACGCCGGCGTCGAGATGCGTCGGAGGATGGCCCTGTGCGGTTACCTCGACGACGAGCTCTGGGCGGTCAACGAGCTGCATTCCGGCGTGCGCCGGAACAACGGCAACTCGCGGCCGAACTGGCTCGACTTCATGCGCGGTCTCTACTGGGGCCGATCGGCTCGAAGCCTGTTCGCGGCCTCGTGTACGTGATCGGGTTCGGGCAGGCCTCGTTCAGCGTCGCGGACTACAAGCCGCAGATGGAAGAGTGGCTTCAGGACAGGCCGTTCTGGACGGAGTTCCGCAAGTACGTGCGGTTCTTCGCCCAGGAGGTGTACGGGGACGTCCGGCGCTGGGGTGTCGCAGACGCGTCGCGGAACGAGCGGACCAGGAACCTCGACGACTTCCTGATGCACCCGCTCAACCTCGCGCGGGCTGCGCCCGAAGGCGCGGCAGTCGCTCGTGAATACCTCGAGGAGTCGTACGTCGCATTGGCGAACGCAGCGTGGCCCTGGGACGACTCCGGTTTCGGGAACACGAAGGTGTCGATCGACGAGATGCGGAGGTACGTGTCCGAGCAGCTCTACGCGACGCGCGAGTTCGTCCCGACCAACCCGCACGGCGCGCCGGCAGGGCGTGTCGGGTATGCGTACGCGCCGTTCAACACGTGCAGTGGGAAGCCCTGCATCGATCCCACGGTGTACGCCGGGCTGAGCGGGCTCCTGCTCGACCGGCTCGCGAGTGGACTGCACCACGCGTACGACGAGGGCGGCAGCCCGCCGCCGGGCGCGTGCGGGCCGGCCGACCACGTCTGGTGCGACGCGTCCGTGGACGGCGCCTCGTTCACGGATCTCTGGGATCTGTTCAACGTGTGGGGCGCGGTGCGCTGATCAGGAGGGACGCGCGCCCGCTACGGAGCGGGCGCGCGTCTCTCGATGCGGTGGTTGTTAGTGTCCGCAACGTAGAGCGTGCCGTCGGCGTACGCGAGTCCTTCGGGCTCCCAGAAGCCCTCGCCCGTCTCCGGTAGACGCTGCAACCCGCCGAAGAGCGTGCGGCACTCGCCAGTCTCGGGGTCGACGCGCTTGATCTTGTGGTTGAAGGAGTCCGCGACGTAGAGGACGCCGTCGCCTGCCGCGATTCCCATCGGATGCTGGAGCAGCACCTCCTCGCCGACGCCGTCGCGGTCGCCGAAGCCGAAGAGCTCGCCCGATCCGCACACCGTGCGCACTTTCGGGAAGCCGTGCAGGTCGTCGATCGCGCGGATGCTCGAGATCTCGCTGTCGGCGACGTAGAGCGAGTTGCCGAGCAACGCAAGACCGCTCGGCTGGGCGAACGCGGCCTGGCGGATCGGGCCGTCGACGCGCACCTCGCGACCGGTCCCCGCCAAGACGCCGGTCTCGCCGGTCGGCGGATCGTTGAACCAGATCTGATGCGAGCCAGCCATCGCAACGTAGAGCAGCTCGCCGTCCCATGCGAGATCCCACGGCGAGTGCAGCTCTTCGGCGACGGCCTCGCCGGTGAGCTTCCGGATCGCGTCCGCGCCGGTGTCCGCGACGTAGAGCTCGTCGCCGACGAACGCGAGCCCGTTCGGGTGGTGGAACCCGCCGACGCGCTGCAGCTCTTCGCCCTCGAGCGTCAACTCGACGACCTGGTCGTGCCCGGTGTCGGCGACCCAGAGCCGGTCGCCGCGCACGATCACCTTCGCCGGGTACGCGAGCGAGCCGGCCGCGACTGGTTCAGGCCGGAGCGGCAGCGGCTTCGGATCGAGCGTCCCGTCGCGGCGCCCCAGATCGAGCAGCGCGTCGATCGCCTCGCGCAGCATCTGCGGGTCGGGCTCGCCGGCGCCCGCAGCGACGATCTCGCCGTCCGGGCTCACGATCGCGAGCGTCGGCCACGCATTGACGCCCCACTCGTCCCAGATCTCGCGTCCGGGATCGACGATCACGGGATGCGTGATGCCGTAGCGCGCGACGGCCTGTCGCACCATCTCCGCGTCGCGCTCGTTCGGGAACTTCGGCGAGTGTACGCCGATGACGAGAAAGGGCTCGTCCGCCAGCTCCCGCTCCAGCGCCGCCAGCACGGGCAGCGTGTGGGACGCAGTTTCAGGACTATGGTCACCCGTTTCGCCTGCTCGCCGCCTGACCCACGATTCCGCGATCTCGTGTTCTAGCCTCGCCAAGACCGGCAAGGTGTGGAGGCAGTTGATTCAGGCGTAGGTGAAGAAGTGCAGGAGGATGATCCGCTCGCGCAGGTCCTCGTCCGTCAGAGGGCGCGAGACGTTGAACCAGGTCGCATCGGTGGGCAGAGAGGGAGCGTGGATCGCCACGGGGGTGAGTCTAGGCACCACTAGGACGTGACTTCGCGCTCTGAGGAGGTCGGACGCTGACGGTAGGCTGAGGTCGTGCCCAGAATCGGCGAGGTTTTCGTGCCTGGTGGCCAGCCAAGCATCACCTACGTCGCTCGCGACGAGCTTCAACTCGAGACCAAGCTCCGGGACTATCTAGAAGAGCGCCATCGCATCTTGTCCCTGTCGGGGCCAACGAAGTCAGGGAAGACAGTTCTCATCAAGACGGTCGTGCCTTCGGCCGTCTGGTTGTCTGGCGGGAACATCCGAAGTTCTGACGGGTTCTGGTCCTCTCTTGTGGATCGCCTCGGCGCGTACACCGTTGAGACAAAGGAGCGGACTGGGCAAGAAAGCGATTCGAGTGAGTTCGCCGTTGGCGGCGGCGTGAACACGGTTGTTCGCGCTGGGGCTGATGTGACGGACAGACGTGAGGAGAGTCGCGGTAAACGGCAGGCGTTCACGCGGACCCGTCCAAACGAAGAGGTCGCACTAGAGCAGCTACAGACGCACGATCGTGTCCTCATCATTGATGACTTCCACTACATCGAGTCGCGGCTCCAGCAGGCGATCGTGCGCGGCTTGAAATCGTCGGTTTTCGAAGGCCTTCCGGTCATCCTGGCATCCGTTCCGCATCGGGCCTTCGATGCA